>JAESGV010000077.1_pt1 | contig 197488 bp, 184 predicted proteins | sample 9269781 | NCBI WGS metagenome assembly JAESGV01 (sample SAMN15741586, study PRJNA653496) | algae metagenome | isolation source: Tildeniella torsiva UHER 1998/13D and co-occurring heterotrophs from... | place: Slovakia: Slovak Paradise National Park, Hrabusice, Kosice Region | collected 2000-01-01 | reverse complement strand
GTCGCCTGAAGATTTCGGGCGCTCAGTGGGACGAAGTCAACGTGCAACAAGTGCTGCATCATCGGTGCGCGTATCTCAATGGCTATTTCTCAAGGTGAGTCTTGCAAGACTGGGATGCACCCGACTGCACCGCCCCTAGAATCTCTGACTGCCGCGCATTTTGCTGGGCCATCTGCTTGATCGCCGCCTGGGTAGACACAGCAGTCTGAGCTGAGTCAGCGTGTTGCTGCACCTGGCCGATGGTGTCTTCAATCCAGGTGATTTTGTCGCGAGTGGCGACCTGTCCGGTTTGGCCCAGCACCGCATCGACCTGGGCGCGGGTGAGCTGCCGGTCTACTTCATTGGCGGTTTCAAGGCCTGCATAGATGCTGTCAGATTGGGCTAAATCGCCCTCCAGGATGGTTGCCAGTTCCGTCGAGATTTCAGACCGTACCCGGTTGGGGTCAACCAGGCCCAGATCACCCAGGGCATTTTGGATCACGCCCTCCAGATCACCGGGCAGCGGCGTGAGCAGGCCAGAGATAGTTTGCTCGATGTAGGTTTTGCTGGTCTCGAAAGCCTGGCGGAAAATGCCGAAGATGTCGGTAAAGGTGGTATCGACTTGCGAGGCGGCGGCAGGTTTGATGGGTGCTACCAGCAAGGTGGTAGCCAGGATGGGAACCAGGGCAACGCGAAGGCGAGGGTTCATGAATGACCTCCAGTGGGTAGGGAGTTGAAAGAAGATAGGGGAACTTCGGGATGGGGATTGCGCTCGGCAAACCAGCGCTCGGTGATCACCGAGAGGGGTTCACCCGACTGAATTGAGAGCACCAGCAGTCGGGCAAACTCCGCCAGGCCCGTGAAGGTATCGGGGGCATGGCGCAGCACCAGGTCTCGGGTCGTCTGCTCGTCGGGGTTATTGGCCACCGCAGCGAGCTGAGCGAAGGCGGGATAGTAGCGGCAGTAGGTGTAGAGACCGTTGTTATCCAGTAGCCACTGGCTGTAGATCCCCTCCCGTTTGGGAAAGAAGCTCTCGCTGGCATTGCGGCTGATGATGGTCTTGGGATACTTGAGAATGCGCTCAAAGCTATCCACTGCCATGGGCTGAATACGGCCAATCAGGCGAGTGGTCAGGTTTTGGAAGATCTTGGCGCTGGCGGGCGATTTATGCACCGTGTCAGGATCTTGCGCTGAGATGATCACCCGAATCCCGGCCTTGGCTCCGTTGGCACAGAGTCGGCCAATCAGGGCTCCAATTTCGTCAAACTCAAACAGGATCGGGGCTTCATCAATAAAAAAGATAGACGCTGGGGCTTCTAGGGCTCGCCGCAGGGCAGCGGCATAGGCCGAGAGAGCCAGCACAGCGGCATCTTCTTCGTTGGATAGATTCCGCAGGGCAAAGACCAGTAGTTGGGCATCGGTCGGAAAGCTGGAGGGGGCCGAGATAGCTCGCCCCACCCGGCTGGAGAGCCAGAACCTGAGCCGTAGATCGATCATGTCCAGAGCCTTCGCGATATTGCCGCCCACCTGGTTCAGATCCAGCTTCTCGGGTGTGCAGAAGTCGAGAAAGTCAGCCAGGGTAGGCATCTGTGCCCAAGCCGCTGAACCCAATCGACCTTCCATCGCCTCCAGGTAGCGTCGCTGAATGGGGGCATCGGCGAAGAAGGCATTGAGGGCCAGTACCAGAATCGAGCGAATGGTCTGGGTCATCACCGAGCTATTGGCCCCCGAACCCACAATCATGGTCAGCAGCGCCGACTCTAGGAACGACTGAAAGTCATCGAGGCGTTCTTTGCGCTCGTCCCCCGGCAGATGGCGTAGGTCGGGCAGCTCGAACAGGTTGTTGGACTCGCGGGAGATGTCGAAGTAAGCCCCACCTACCAGCTGGGTGTAGTCGGTGAAGGTCGAGGAGCCATCGGGTTTGGGGAAATCGAGGGCCACCACCGGAAATCGGTGGGCCAGCGCCTGGGTGAGGATGCCGGAGACCAGGACAGACTTCCCGGCTCGGGTGGTGGCAAACAGGCCCAGGTTCTGGTGCTGATTAAACAAATCCAGGTGGATGGGTTGCCCCCCTTCCTCGGCGATTAGCTCAAAGCCACTTTTGTCACAGGGCTGGGTCACCACCAAGGGCATCAGCCCCGGCGCTTCGCCCGTGAGGTAGAGCTGCCGCCGTCCGAAGGGAGTCGCCATCAGGGCTTCCCAGACAATGGGCAGCGTCTGGAGCCACACTTTCCAGGCGTAGTCATGCTCGCGCTCTACCCAGGCCGGGCGGCGAAAGCAGCTTTGGATATAGCGGCAGGCTTCATCCAGCTGCTCCAGTTCCGGTCGATGCACCATGAACACCACGGCAGTGTGGATGGGTAGAGCCCCTTCGAAGAGTTCTTCCTGGGCCTCAATCGAGCGCTTCATCTTCAGCTCAGCGGCCACATCCACCGAATGGCTATCTTCGGCCAGGGTAGCTGTCAGGTTAGATTGCTTCAGCATCCGCTGCACGGTGGTTTTTACCAAGGTTTCGTTGGCCCGAGTCAGCTGGCAAAAGATTTCGGTATCGGCGACCGTTTCGCGGGAGAGGATCTCCCACAGGTAGCGGAGCTGGGCTGCTTCATTGGCCCAGCCGCCCGGTTTTTCGAGGAATGTGAGGGGGGCCGCATACTGGCCCTTGACCTTGACCCAGGTTTTTCCGGCGGTGGGCACCCCCGCCCGAGTCAGCAAGGTAGTGCTGTGAATGTCCGAGTTGACCTGCTCGTGTAGGCCGTCCCCATCCAGGATGATCAGCTGAGGGATGTCGATGGGGTCACTGGCGTTAAAGCGGTTCCACAGCAGTGCCCACAGATCCGATTCACCTAGGGGTTTGACCGAAAGCCCCATCTTGGTTGAGAGCACCTGCTCCCAAAGCAGAAAGCCGTCGGTAAAGGCCTTGGTGATCACCGTTTGCATGCGTTGGTTTTTGGCCTGGCGCAGCTCTCCCGTGAACGACTTCCACAGGGTTTCGCCCCTGCTGATCACCTTCTCGATGATGTCCTGGGCTCCTTCAGAGCCCGTTTGGACAGTGTAGGTGACGTACAGCCGCAGAAACTTGGGTTTGCGCAGGCCCTGCTGGGTGAGCTGTTGGACTCTAGCGCGTTCAGCGGTGAGTAAGAACTTGAGGGCAGCGCTGGGAGCACCGCTAGATAATTGAGCTAAGGCCTGTTGGCGATCGCAATCCAATGAAAACGACCCCAAGTGAATCGTCAGCCGCTCACCGTTGGGCAAATCCTTTAGCCCTGACTCCAGTTGGTCAAAGACTATCTCTACCTGCTCATCGGTCAGGGTATTGTGAATGCCCCGGCAGTCGAAGCCAAACACAAAGCAGAGGTGCTCGCGGTTCTTGCCCTTCGTGAGGACGTAGGCTCCAACCTGCCGCCCCCGCAGCTCGATCCGCACCATGGCGGCGAGGTTGAGCGCATCTTCAAAGGGCGTCAACGTGCTGACGAACTGGCTGCCGAGCTTGAGTCGGTGTTTGCCGATGGTCTGTTTCATCGTGGGTAAACCTCAGATATCGGGCATAGCCGCGACTCCAGGTGGGAGTCGGCACAAATTTTGCGGTGAACTTCCAGCTCTGCCCCCCGGTGAGAATCCACCAGGTAGACATGCCCCAGGCGGCAATGAATCCTATGGAAATCCAGCTGAGGCTGAACCCTCGACCCAGCAGGTAGGACGCCCCTGTGATGCAGAACCAGGGAATGATCTGGTCTGCCGGAATGGGTCCTAACCGGGGTTGCGCCCCCAGGATGGAGTTAACGGGACGAAATTGAGATGTCATAAGCAGCCCAGCAATGCTGAAAGAACGGTGTAGAGCTGCACCCTTGATCTGAATGGCCGCACGGCGACAACTAGCCGGTGATTAGCGTTGTCAGCACATCGCCAGCGGTGACGGCAATGATGATAATTAGCGGTGTGCGGGCAATAGTTTGCCAGTCCTCGTCGTTGCGAGCGCTGTTGATCACCCGCACCAGCGAGATGCCGACGTAGAGCAGAAACAGGCCCCGCAGCACGTTAAAGACCAGGGGAATGGCGTCGCCCGCAGCGGTGCCAAAGTTGGTGGTCATCCAGGTCTCAGCCCCGCCGAAGAACTGGGCCTGGGCGGGATAGGCCAGCAGGGTAACCAGCCAGAGCAGCCCTAGACCCAGAAGCCGCGCAGCCTTTCGCTTGAAACCCAGCGCTTTAGAAGCCCGCCTGGATAAGGTACGGGAGGGTGTTATGTCCTGCCTCCAGGTCAGGCCAGTGATGCCTGCCACGGCCAGCACCGTGAGTAAGGCGGGGCCGTGGATGAGGACATCTAGAGCGAGACACAGGAACGCTACGACCAATAGCGGCAGGTCTGGAAGAGGATTCATCCGACCTACCATTCGTTCCATCAACGGAAAAACGTAGAGAGTTTTCATGGCTCAAATGAATTGAGTCTGACTGATGATTGAAGTCTCCTGAAATCAGTCAGGTTACATGACTCGCGTGCTCATCAACGAGTGAAGTATTCGACTCGAATTGCGTGAAGATTTGATCAATATAGCAATATTTTTTAGCGGTGGGGAAATGAGAAACTAAATTGTGGATTCAGGCTCAGACAGCTCAAATCCATGCTTAAAACCTACACAAGTCAATGAATATCGTGCCTTATTCTGTAATCTTGCGTGATGTTAATCAAGCTGTTGACCGATCTATGTAGATCTTCAAAGTGGAAACACTTTTTATACTGAGGTCATACATAATCCCTGTCACCTGAAAGTTTTACTGCCAATTATCAACGCGATTAGCGACACGCAATAACTCTATGGTTGCAGTCGAAATTGATCTATAAAAAATTGCCAAAAGCGACGTAAGTCTATCTTCTGCGGTTCCCTTGCACCGCAGATATTTTCAGCCCAATAGTCAGGCTTCAACTAACAAAATGACACAACAACTGATTTACAGACACAAAAGTAAGCGTATTGACGTCAATACGTCTTGATGTTTCTAGACTCACAATCTCAAAGGCGGCAGGGGTTTGGGTAAGGCGAGCCTTGTAGAGGTGATCAAGAGCTGGGCGTTATACGAGGAGTGAAACACAGCTATGAAGACGGTGAGTTGTTTGTCGCTCTCTGGGGGGCAAGGGAAAACGTCGGTTTCGCTGCTACTAGGGCGGCTCCTGGCGCAGCAGGGACAGAAGGTGTTGATGGTGGATGCTGATCCGCAGGCGAATCTCACTTTTTATTTGGGCCATGACGTTAAGGCGAGCGAGCCCACCCTATTGGAGGTTCTGAAGCGGCAGGTGGATACGGCAGATGGCATCTATCCGCTGGCGACGGCGAATCTGTTTCTAATTCCAGCCGATGAGGGGCTGCACAAAGCCCAGGAATACTTGTCCACCATCGGGATGGGAGCCTTGGCTTTGCACCATGCCCTGGAGGCCGTGGAGAAGCTGTTTGACGTTTGCATGATCGACTCGCCGCCCCAGCGCACCCAGATTTGTCTGTCGGTGATGGGGGCCTCTGACTGGGTGCTGATTCCAGCGGAAGCCTCTACCAAGGGGGTAAATTCACTACTGCGCAGCCTAGAACTGCTGGAGGAAATGGGGCGAATCCGAGCGTTTACGGGCCAAGTGCTGGGGGTGCTGCCGTTTCGAGATAAGTGGTTTGGTCGGTCTCAGGCAACCGATAGCCGAGAGGCGATCGCTGCCATGCAGCAGGTGGCAGGGGCTATCCCGGTGCTGCCGTCAATTGTGGAGAGTGAGCGCTACAAGCAGGCGATTCGGCAGGGGCGGCGGCTAGCAGAGATTGGGTACGCGGAGCTGGAATATCCGCTGCACAGGGTGATTGAGGCGTTAGAGCAGGGTCAGGAGAATGGCTGAGGATGCGCTGGAACGGTTAATGCAGCGGCAGCGCCCGAGTGTGCCGCCCCGTGCCGATGGGTTGGGGGCAGAGTTACCTGTGAAGTCTCCTCAACAGGCGGCGGTTGGGGACTATGGGTCGGGATATAGTGACTCTAGCGAGTCTACAGGTGTTGACGTCAGTATGTCTGTTAGCCAAGATGATGAGGCGGAGTTACCGCAGCTAGTGCGGACGACGACCCGGCTGGAAGAAGAGATTGATAAGGCCCTGCGCCACCTCTGTATGGATGAGAAAATCACCAAGGAGGTGTGGTTTGAGGCGGCGTACCTTTACCTGGCGGAGCACCCCAAGGCGATGCAGGTGGTGAATGGGGTGGCTAAGGAGCGTTACCAGCGGCGGAAGCGGGCAGCGGATTTGAGGAAGTTGGAGACGATGCAGAAGCGATTGAGGGGATAATTCACTATCCGACTCAATTCGTTGATCCTTCCAGTAATAGCATTTCAAATAGAGGGTCTCCCCACGTCATCAGTCGTAGGGAAGGGCTTCCCTCGAACACATCGGGCCGGAACGTTACCGAATAAGTTTGTTGTTGATAGACCAGTTTCCATATGTTGGGGGCTGTTTGAGAAAAATGAACTCCTTTAGATTTAAGGAGGTTCGACCGGGTAAACGTCGCCTCCACAACTTCAGGGCTGATTGCAGAGGGAGTCAGCGGTCTCTGAATCTCTTGTAGGTCGGCTTCCACATCTCGCTTCACCATGTCATCGAGGGCTGGCTTCTGGAGCGGGGCCGATAGAACAGAGTCAAACTCAGAGAGCAAAACGTCTTCTTCCTCAGCATCGACGCTCATGGTGGCCCGTTCGATGAACGTGGGCACCTGGGCCAGAATAGGCTGGAGGTTGCCGACCACAGACTCAAAGGCCCCAATGCGATCGCGCAGTTTCCGGTACACCTTGGCCTCCACCGTGCCGTCATAGTAAAAGTTGTGAATGGTGACAGTCGGATATCGCTGGCCAATCCGGTCAATGCGGCCAATGCGCTGCTCCACTCGCATGGGGTTCCAGGGCAGGTCGTAGTTAAACAGCACGCCGCAGGTTTGCAGGTTCAGCCCCTCGCTGGCAGATTCAGTACAGAGGAGAATTTTGATCTCGCCATCGCGGAACTGGGTTTTGATCAGCTCCTTGGGCACCACCACCCACTGGCCCTCGCGCCACAGTTCGCCGCCGCGCCCGGAGTAGCAGGCTACCTGGTTGCCGTAGAGTTCCCGCAATTGCTCGCGCAGAAAATCCATGGTGTCGGTGTATTGGGTAAAGGCGATCACGCTTTCCCGGTTCACCAGCTCCTGCCGCAGGGTAGCGATGAAGTGAGCCAGCTTGGTGTCTTCCCCGGTGTTCTCAAACTGTCGCAGCAGGGCTTCTAGGTGCTCAATCTCTCGGGGGTCTACGGGCTCCATATAGCCCTCTAGCCCTTCGATTACCGCATCGTCGGCATCGTCTAGATCCGCTAGGTCATCGGCGGTAAGGCCGCTGCCCTGCTGGGTAAGCAGCGAGTCGAGCCGTCGCTGGAGGGATTGCTGAATGGCGTAGAAGGAGCTGGTCAGCCGCTTGCGGTAGAGGGTCATTAAGAAGCCCAGAGCTTTGCGCTGCTCCTTTTGGGCCAGGCGGTAGAAGTGGCGCACGTAGTTGCTGACCTGGCGGTAGAGGTCGGCTTCGCGGGTGGGTTCTAAGGTGATGGCGTTATCGCATACCTCGCGACGGGGGACGTCTTTTTCTAGCAGACCGAGGCGGTAGTACTCCCGCAGGGTGTCCCGCGTGTGGCGGAACATCATATCTTTGAGGGGAGTGTTAGTGGAGAGGAATTGGAGGGAGGCAGCAATAAAGGCGTCGTCTTGCAGGTAAGTTCGCTCATGGATGATCTTGATGCGGCCTCGCCATACATCTTCGACTTGACTGGCCAGCATGCGGTCTTGCTGGTAGAGGTGCTGCTGGAGCCGGGGGCAGGGCTGACCGCCACGGGCAAAGTAGTCGGCAGACATCGTTTGCCAAAAGTTCAGCAGGTGGCGATCGGGTTTGCTGTCTAGCGACGAGAAGTAATCGCAGAAGGTATCGCCGTAGGCCCAGTGGCCTTGTAGACCCAGTACATGCAGTAGGTCAAAGACTTCGATCGGGTCAATTTGCATCGGCGTGGCCGAGAGCAAAATCAGCGCTTTGGTTCTCTCACGCAGTTGCTCTAGCAGTTGTAGCAGGCGGTTGGGAGTGTCTTTGCGGGCCTGGGGCGATTTGCGGCGGGCGTGGTGGGCCTCGTCGAGAATGACCAGATCCCAGGGTTCGGCATCAAGCAGTTCTTGCATCCGTTCCTGGCGGCGCACCAGGTGGCTAGAGGCGAGGATCAGGTTTTGGCTATTCCAGGGGTTGCCGGTGGGCTGGGTGGTGTGGCCGTAGGGATCTTTGAACTCGCCCTGGGTGTAACTCCAGAAGTGAAGGTTGAACTTTTCGCGCAGTTCTTCATGCCACTGGGGTTGGACGCTGGCGGGAGCCAGGACGAGAACGCGTTTGGCCTTTTGGGATACCAGCAGGTAGCGGAGGATCAGCCCCGTTTCAATGGTTTTGCCCAGGCCCACTTCGTCGGCAATCAGGAAGCTGCGAGGAAATTCGGCGGCGGCGCGTTTGAGGATTTTGATCTGGTGGGGCCAGGGCTGGATGGGGATGGAGCTAAGGCAGGCGCTCAGGCAGCCGGGGTCTTGGTGGATGTTGGCGATCGCCCGCAACATCTCCCGTTCCCTAGCCAGGGTGGCCTCATCGATCTGGGCCTCTGGCTCTTCTGCCTTGGCAGACTCTGGGTCAGGTATGTCTAGCTGTTCACGCTCCTGCCGGGTGAGGGGGCGCTGGTTAAATTCGTCGTCGGTGTTCCATGTAGGCTTTTGGGGTGGGGCATAGCGGATCAGCTTGCGCTTGACGGCTTCGGGCACCTCAAACACCCGGACGCTGGGGATTTGGTTGTGCCAGTGTTGCTCGAAGCGCAGCGTTTCTTCTTGCACACGGGCCAGGTCGCGATCGCCCTCCCAGGAGCAGAAGACGTGGAAGGATTCGACGTTGAAGTTCCAGCCGCCGCTGGACTCGTTGTTGGAGCCGGTGGTAGCGAGCTGGTTTCCGTCGGCGTCGGTGAAGAGGCAGACTTTCTCGTGATAGATGTAGTGGGTGTTAATGGCCTCGTCGGGGTCGAGGGGTTGCCCGTCGTGGCGCAGGGGGATGGCGATGCGGATGTCGAGGCGATCGCTCTGAATTAGCCAGCTAAGAATTTCGAGGCGTTTGAGCTGGGCAAAGTTGGTGGGTGGGGTAAGGTTGGCATCGAGGCGGGCGGCGACGGCATCGCGGAGGGTGTAGCCCTGCTGGATGGCTTGGAGGTCGGTTTTGCTAAGGTGGCAGCTCATAATCAGCCGGATGCGGCCCTGGTTGTGGAGGAAGGCCCCTAGCCCCCCGGCGACCTGGCTGAGGATGGCGCTGTTGAAGAAGCCGGATTTGCGATCGTACTGGGTGGAGCGTTCGAGGGCGGGGATGTAGAAGTCAGCGACGGGGTTACTGGTGTCGCTGGCGTAGCTGATCTTCCAGGGATAGTCCTGTAGTACATAGGGCATCAGGTCACCGTTAGGATGGATTGTCACTTAGCACAGCGGCTTTTATTAGAGCTTCGTAATCTCGTCACTAGCTACATCAACCACCAATGAGTAAACCAGCCTGCCACTTTCAGAGAGACTGGCTGACAGTGCCTCTATTCGGATTAATTCTTCTTCAGAAAAGAGATCCAAAGAGTAATATTTTTGTCGATAAGAGCCTAGGGTTGAATCGTATATAGTTTCTTCTCGAACAGCCTTATTAGACTTGAGCAGTGCATCAATTTCTGCTAAATCTTCATCGGAATCAACTAAACCTTTCTTTTGGAGAGTTACATAATAATCAAATCGGCCAACTAAAGAAATTTCTCGCTTCGCCTCATCTCTGTATGACAATCCATATGAACCTGCTCCGGAGTTGAGAAGTGTAAACAACTCTTCTCTAGAAAGACTGCTAACTTTTTTAGCTAAATCTGGGTTACCAATCCTTAATGCTTGTTCGACCTTGACCGCAAAAACGTCACCAAATCCAACCTCATTAGCATTATTTATAAGGCGTTTGACAGGATTATAAAATAGTAGGACTAAAACTAGTATTACAATCTGAGGTGAGATAGCTCTGCATCCAAAACTTAGTCTTTGGATGAAGTCCCATCCCCATCCAGTTGGTCGTAATAGGTTCTTTTTCTCAACTTCATATTCGTCTTTCGTTATCCTGCCTTTTTCTAACAGATCTGATAGCTCTTTGAGAATCTCAAGCCTTTCTCGATTCATAATAGGTTTTCCGTTCTGTGAGAAGCCTCTACAGCGATCCTATTTGGACTACTCAAAGCAAACTCTCACCTGGTTATTCCCCACATAGTGAGTCAAAATGCGGTAGTTGCCAGTTTCCTTACGAATTCGACCAGCAATAATCGCGGGATTGATTCGTAACTGCTGAGCTAGGGCAACAACAGCAGATGAAGAAGGTCGATCCAATAAGCGAGCATGCTGCCAGATTTCTGGAGAAATTAGTACATTTTTCGCTTTTTCATCAGCGTCTCTCTCTTTCTGGTCTTCCTCAATGGGGTCAACACTCAGATCATCAAAAAATGCATAATCTGTATTATTTCCCTCCAAATGTAACTGCTGGTGAGCTAGCTCGTGGCAGAGAGAGAACCAAAAGTTATCGAGGCGATCATAGCGAAGGGTTAAACCAATGACGGGTGTACCATCAGGTAGCCTTAACGCTGCTCCATCCAGATGGGTGCGTTGTAGGTGGGGTAGATAGACTAGATAAATACCATGATTGGCTAAATATTCTTTGGCTAAGCGTGGCCCTGACTCTGCCCAACTGAGCCGAACCATTTCTTGAATAAACTCATCCGTGATACTGCCAGGCTCATATTTTGCTGGTAATGGCGTTTGATTGGCGATCGCTAATACCTGCAATCCCCAAGCCTGTAAAGCATAGGGATCCATTTTGGCATTTTGACGAGCACTATCATTTTTCCGGCAAAACATTTTGAAAGCCGTATCGTATCCGCCCGCCCGTTCAATTAGGTCTCGGATAATTTCTTCGGCATGGTCAACGATATCTGCTCCCTGCTCAATCCACCCTTTCTTGGCCATTTCTTTCACTGGATACTGAGACCAATCAATATCCTCAGGGGTTTCTGGAAGGGTAGCACTCGGCTCTTGCAAAAGCACCTCAGCTGGAATCCCCAAATGGCTATGGAGAGCGCGAATCATGCTGAGGGTCAGAGAGCGTTTTCCAGCTAGCACCTCAGAAACCTTGGAACGACTGCCCAAATAGGGAACCAAGTCTCGCTGAGTTAGGCCAGACTGCTCCATCCGAAATGTAATAGCTGAGAGTGGATCTGGAAAGTTGATAGGGTAGTGTTGATCTTCGTATACCTCTACCAGAGTAGCCAACACATCTAGCTCGTCGGCCTCAGGAGTATTTGGGGCAACATCCATAAGGGTGCTAATACGCTCTAGTGCCGCCTCGTAGTCTGCCTCAGTTTTAATAGGTTTTATGGTGGATTGAGCCATATTGTTTCAACGTCAATCTGATCGTATTGTTTGTGCGTGCCCACAAAACAGATATAGACAATCTGCCTTGGGAAATTGATTTGAACGACCAATCTATATTTATTGCCTGCAATGTTAAAAACTACTCGCCCAGACTTCAAAATGCTGGCACTGCGATACTGCTCTTTAATATCTGCTGGATGAGACCAGTCAGCTCGCTTGACCTCGTGGTACCAGGCTTCAAGAGGAGCGAGGGCGTCAGCGTACTTGGGGCTACTGGCCCAAAATTGAGTTAGAGTTTTCCGGGCGATGACACGCATACGGTCTTCATTGGCTTATCCCTCCCTTGATAACACATTGTTCTCTAAATAGAATCTAATGCATTGCTCCCTTTTTGGGAACACACTTAAGTATCCTTCTTAAGCGGCTCATAATTTGGGCCTGTTTCCTTCTACCACAGCCATCTGCATCAAGGGGTATAGAGATAATCTAAACGCTATAGGTAGCGTTTCCCCCTCAAGGGGAACCAAGCCAGAAGGCAATCAAAATTCATTAAGAAATGTAAATAATTGTCCTATGCAGGAGCCTGGAGGCTTCTTGGGGGGGCGGCAAGCACGCTTCTGGAACTGCGAGAGGCTTGGGCTGCTCTAATTTAGAACAAACCCATCTGGCCTTCTTCTAACGGTAGCTCTGGCTGTGTGTAGAGCACCTTAGCCTGAATCTCGTCCATTGCCAGCCACAGGTCGGCTAGGGCTTTTTCTTCCACCATGCGCTTGCGTTCGTCGCCGATGTGGGGGATCGCCTTGAGGGCGACTTCCCAGGCGCGCATGAAGAGGTCGTTGCTGAGCAGACCGGTGGTTTTGAGGAAGCGGCGGACGGGGTCGATGCTTTGTTCTTCGAGGTAGAGGGCGATGATGGCGTGGAGGCCATCGACTAGAGCGGCAGCGGTAAATTCGTCGGGGTTAGTGGAGAAGGCGCGTTTTTTGAGGCGCTGCTGGGGGGTGAGCAGTTTGCAGGTGCCGCTGGCGGAGTCGAGCAGTTTGTGGGTTTTGTCTAAGTCTCGGACGTTGAAGCCGCCCACGGCGAGGGCGAGCTGCCGCGCTTCATCGAAGGGGAACTCGCGGGCGCGGAAGGCATCCCAGGCGAGGATGTACCACTGGGTGAGGGGGTCGAACCCGGCGGTGTCGGCTTCGAGCAGTTTGCGGAAGCGGTAGTTGGCGATCGCCTTACGAGCTTCCCCAAAGGCGACTTCGGGCCGCATTTCGACGCCGGAGCTGTCGAGCACGGGCCAGGCGCGGCTAAAGACGTTGAGGGCGGGGCCAAAGGCGCTGAGGTAGAGGTCGATGCCGCCGATGTCGTTGGCTTCAAATTCGGGGGCGCGTTGCTCGACCAGGTTAGCGAGTTCGGGGCGCAGGTCATCCCACCAGGCGGAACCGGCGTTGGGGTCGCGCTTGCGGCAGACGAGGAGCACGGTGCTGGAGACGGAGTTTTTCTGGGCCTGATGCAGGTTTTGCGGGTTCTCGGTGCTGACGGCCCAACTGGCGGTGATTTCAAAGCCTGCATCAATGAGGGATTTGGCGAGTACGTCCCAGGCACCGGAGTCTTTGTGGTTGAACTGGACGGTCATGACGCCGTCGTCGCGGAGGACGCGGAAGTATTCGGCAAAGGCGAGGGCCATTTTGGCTTCGTAGTCGCGGTTGGCCAGTTCTTCGGCTGACTCGCCCATGTTGCGGAAGCGGGAGGGGTTGGCGACGGCTTCACGGTCTTTGTCGGTGAGCTCGGAGAGGTAAAGTTCGGGGAAGATGTCGCCTAGAACTCGTTTTTGCCAAACGTAAAAAAAATCAGCCAGTTCCGAATATTGAATAGTTGCGTAATAAGGAGGATCCGTGATGATGATATCTATTGAGCTATCATCAATATGACTAAGGGAGTCTGCTGAAGCCAAGTCTATTTGAACAGACTTGATTTCATTTTGTGTATTCTCAAATATTGTAGAATTTCTTATACATTGACCAAAGTAAGAAGCGAGAGTTTTATAGTCAGAAATGAACGCGCTTGCACACCATTTCCAAAGTTCTCCGTTACCAGCTAATTCAGGGTAGTTCCACATCAAGTTTAGTGAATGCTGAGCAGAAGCTCTTTTGCTGCCTGATCGGGTCGGATCCCATCCAGACAACCTACAGTTCATATCTGCACATCTATCTAGAACAAGAGCTAGATAGGTAGCTATAGCTTCTGCTTCATAAGGCTCATGAGAAAGACTTAATTTTTCTTTGCCATCATTCAAAATCTCTACATAGGTTACTAATGTCAAGAGTTGCCTGGAGTTAAAAAGCTTATCCCATCGATCAAGTCCCTTCTGAATCATTGAACTTCTCTCTGCCGAAAGATGACCATAAGGAACTTGAATGTCAGGAATGAAACTCGATGCCTGCCATCTATCCAGGTTTGATTTTATGTATTCTTTAACTTTTGAAATAGCTTTATGATCTGATTGGGTAGGAAGCTTAAATTCAAGACTGTTTTCACCTCTCCGAAAGGCTACCGCATATAGTTGATGTCCTAGCCCTTGTTTTCCTCCTTGCGAAACTACTTCATCATCTTCAATGACGTTTCCACAACACAAACATTTCCCAATTCCCCTGCTTACTGTGTTGAGGGTGCTTGGATCAAAATCTCCTTCAGACGTCTGAATCGTCGTTCCCTTTCCCTTTCGCCCCTTCACCAACTCGAAATCCACCCGCTTTTCGGCCAGATTTGGAATCGGCTTCACCGCACACCATTTGTGCAAATTTTGCTTTTCTGGTCGCTTATACAACCACCAATTTGGGCTCAACGGCACCACCGACTCACAACTCGGGCACACCACCGTATGCGCCCACAAATAATTCTGAACCGTCTCCCCCTCCTGCGACGGAAAAAACTCCGCTAGCCGCTTTTCTGCCTCATCGCCAACCCACTTCACCCACTTATCAATCTCATGCTGCAAATCTGGCCCAAACTTTAGCGGGTACTCCATCGCCGCCTTCATCGTCACCACCGCCACCGGGTTCAGGTCGCTAGCCAGCACATTCAGCCCATACCGCACCGCCTCAAACGGAATGCTGCCACCCCCCGCAAACGCATCCAGCACCGTCGGCGTGCGCGTGCCCCAGGTCTGCTCACACAGGTCATGCACCTGCTTAATCCGCTCCGGGCTCGGCGGCGTCTTATACAGCTTTGTCGTGCTGTCCGAGTGCCCATCCACCCGCCGGTTTAGCCCCAGCAGATACTCAAACTCCTCCATCGTCACCGAATCCGGCAACAGCGAGCCCAACACACTCGCCCGACTAAACGACAGCGGCTTCCGCGAGTACCACCGATGCAGCCCCTTAAACGGGTTACCCCCATGCTCGTAATACACCTGCCTGTTCAGCAGCGTCACCGGAAAAATCTTCTCGATAAAGACGGAGGGGCGCTTCTGAGGGGTGCTTATCATAGGAACCTTAATGCTAATTTTGCTTATTAGAATTCCCTGAAGAGTTACATATAGTACCGATAATAGGCCTCATAGTGATCATTGTCTCCAAGATACTTCAGTATGTCTCCTACCCGCCTTGCAGCCCTGACAGTAATAGGATCAAATCGATCAAACTGAGTATTATTCCAATTCATTTTAGTGAGAGCCAATATTTCATTAGCCAAAAAACGTGGGGTTTGCTCCGTAGATTCACAATAAAGTTGCAAGGTTCTCGGAGGGTAGATACCTGGATAGGTTGAGAAAAAATCAACACTGCCACGAGTATATAAGATATGGTTTTTTTCGTCTAAACTAAGAAACGTTCCTCTCAAGGGTGGATATTTACCATAACGGAATAATCGCGTGTAAGATCTATTTAGGCTTAGAAGATCTGATGTGCTTATGTTATGCTGCCTAATTGCCGCCTTGAATCCGCTTAATTCTTCAGGAACAAATTTAGACGTCTTATGAATGACAATACGAGCAGGCAAAGTTTTGTGCTCACTTGAATACGCTGTTAACGAATTATTAATTAGCCTAAAAGCATCGTCTTCTTCCAGATAAGGCCTTTTATCATTCTTTGTAAGTTTTGCGGTTCCTCCCTTAAGGATATAGCCATCACCCCGCTCATTAAAAATTTGTACAGCGCTAGTATGCAAATTGGATTTACCTAAGCTTTTGTAAAAGCCAATTCCCATGTAGCATGTAGTCAAGTCATGAGAATTGCGCACTAGTCGCCAAGGTGTGCCGATAGATTTGTAATATAGTGCCGTGTAGAAATTCCACGCTCTCGTAGCCTCATCCTGAATTTGCTCTTTATCTTTTCCTTTTCCTGCTTTCTGCTGGTTTTTTTTAGCTCCATATGTATCAGGTAGAATGAGTTGAGTTGGTTGTCTTGCCTGCATTGCTTTCGCCTTCAAAAGATCGCGAAAATCAAACTTTGACTCTTCTTCAGAAGATTCAGCTTCTGCTAAGTTTCTCTCTTCCTCATCGGTAATTTCAAGTAGCGACAGGAGGCATTCAGGTATGGCACAAATCACAATTCCAGGCGCACTTTTCTGTGCAAGATATTGCAATTCCGCAAAGAATAAATCGACTGCTCTGACAATTCGCGTATTTAGATCAAGCTCTTTACCAATTTCATCTATATCGTTTTGGGAAATTATACGCTGGAGCGAAGAGTCCGTAACCCAAAAACTAGGCAGAGATTCCTCCTGATCAAAGCCAGGAAAATCTGGGAATAAGTTATATTGATTGCTAGCTTTAGCCGCAATCCCTAACCGGCAACGCTCTAGCCAAAGGCTGACACCTTCAACACTTCGAGTAGTTCCTATGATTGCTAATTTAATGTTCTTGGGTGCAGTCGCAGAGCCAAAATCAAATGGCTTGTTCCATCTCAACCCAGTTCGAATGTCAACGTGTCTCCCGCCGCCAAAAAATTCCAACTCTGGCTCAAGCAGTAAGTCAATTTCCATCATTCCAATTAAAAAGGGGTAACTCATCAACGATAAGACCTTCATCTAGCAGAGGAAAGCCCATTTCTCGAAATTCCTTATCTTCTTCGTTACTTGTCCACGCATCATCATTTATGCCATGATGAATTTCAAATGTTTCGAGCCCTCCAAACTTCAAAAATGGATAGGCAGGTTCAAGAATGTTCATTTGCGAATCTTCTTGTAGGTAATCAGCCCACATAAATACCTGACCAAAAACAGAAGATTGATACTCTCTCCTTTTGATGCTCATTAGATTTTCATCAAAAAATCTGCTCCGCTGATAACCATTACATGTGAAATAGTAAGTAGGAGTTATCTCCAGATACCATGACTCTCCAAACCGCTTAAAGTATCCTCGAAAAGCAAAATGCTTGTAGTACTTCAATTCACCTGTGGTTTTATTGAAGTGGCCTTTGAAAACATCTCGGCTCGTATTTTTGACAACGCTTTTATACGCCAACTTTCGATTGGACAAATCAGGAGTCGAACCGAAATATAGGCAATTCTTAGATTTAGAGAACTTCAGATCCTTCTTTGTCTTTTCTCTCAACGCTCTATTTAATAGCCAAACAAAGTCTTTTTTGGTCTCTGGATCTTCTGAGTTAGCCCATGATGCAACTGGTTGAAACTTAACAGTGCTAGGGGAACAAACGTTATTCCAACGTTTTTGAGATAAATCGTGAAAACTGATCAGAGAGTCCCCCTTCAATTTCCACTCACTCGGTGCCTTATTATTTGGCCTATCTAATTTTCTATAAATAAGCCCAAGGTCACCGTATTTGGATTTTCCAAAATAAATCTGCTCTGGAAGATGAGAAACTATTAGTAAATTTGAGAAAACTTTCTCTTGCTTTGGTGCTGGGGCTAAATAAAGACCTGAGTCTTTAGGAATGGCTAGGTTAATTAATGCATCTCTTGAAAAACGATCAAATCTATTCTTTTTCTTATCAAATAGAACTTTCCCTCGTTGACGAATTTTAGGATCTCTAAAGTAATCCTTTATGGAGACCCAAAAAGCCTCCCTAAGTAGAACTCTGACAACAACTAAAATTACGGGTGCGTTTCCTTGCAGCCAGTAAGTTATATCCCGCTGATCACAGGGCCACTCAAAGCTTTCCTCAGTCTCAGCCGTTAGCTTCTCTCTCTGAGTTGCCTTGCTTTGAAGCTGGATACTTAGATTAGTAGCTTCCCCAGTTGCATGATCACGTATTTCAATATGGCCATCAATGCCTGCCTCCACTCCGCCAGTAGGGTAAAAAAGAAAGCCCATTGATGCGCAGATCTCTCCAATAATGTGGATACCTCGCTGACCAATAATGGCTGATTCGCTAATCTTCTTCGGCACGGAACGATATTGAAAGCGGCTGCATCGGTACAAACATACTGAATCATAGCTAACAGTCTAGATTACGACTCGCAATCGCTGTTAAGGTTTCATGGTTTTGTAAAGAAATATTGCAAGACAGCTTATGCAAGTGGAGTTGAAGACAGCCAAATTTCTGTCTTTCAGCTCAGGTGTGTAGTTCTTCTTGCTTAAAAATTTATGCCTTGAAACAACTATGACTCTAAGACAGAAGAAGGAGCAATAATGAACCACTCATGATAAACCGTTGCCAAGTAAAAGTTTTTCCCTATTACACGATCGCACACGGCCATATACCCACTCATAAACCAGTCGTCGCCGTAGGTAGTGTCTTTCAAAAATAGGGTGAGGGAGTTGCCATCCGCACTCCAGATGGTGCGCAGAATTGTGATGTTGTCGTGGTGCGATCGCTCAACAGGCAGTAAAACCGCCCGCCCCTCAATCATCATAAATTCTGGGTCATACCACTCCAGCACAGAAGCCCAGTTCTCCGGCCCCTCATGCTTCTCAATAATGCGATCCCACCGAACAGAATTTATTGCGGCTAGAGAATCGGCACCGAGATCAGAAAGTTTCATAACTGAAGCTACCTTTGCCAAGTAACATCACAATTAGCTGGCTGCTGCTAGCTCCACAGGCTCGTAATACAGCGGCAATAGTTGCTCCGTTCTAATAGCTAACATGGCATAGGCTTGACCATCCGAACGAGAAAATTCAATTTCAAAAGCTTCTCCATCGCCTAACTCTTCAACTACCGTGCCAACTTGCCCTCGCCGCAGTAGGATTTGCCCCCCAAAAGGAAAGCGCTGAGCAGGAATATCTTCCATCAGGGCGACCATATCGTGGAGATGGATGGGCTTCATAATGTCTCCTCGCTTAAATCGGATAAACGCCGGTCAGTCGCGGATAAGCTTTATCGGGTTGAATAATCCAAGCACTCCGCACTATAGAGGTTCCAACCGCTGTCGTCATCGAGAAATCAATCACGTAGCGTTCCCCATATAGGTCAGCGGTCGTGAGCAACGCGGGTTCTGCCGCCGCTGCCACAATGAGCGCTTCAACCAGTAGGGCCTTATTGTCTAGGGTAATTCCTAATTTTGACCGAAACAATCTGGCCTTGTGTTTCCCGCTGGAGTGATTGAAGTCCAAGGCGTAGGTCTCCAGCTTCTCCACTATCTGATCCCGATTGGCGGCATCTCCGTAGGGTAGCTTCAATGCCTAATCTCCTAATAAGACCCGCATGGCCTTTAGGGCTGGGCGCTTCTTGCCATTACTCACCTTGCCAAACCAGTAGTGGGCCTCCTCATTACTCATGGCCGCAATACCCTCCGTCACGTTGGCAATCCGCTCCGGCTTAGACAACGGTTGCAACGCCTGAAACAGCAGCGCCAAATTCACCCCCGATGCCTCACTCAGTACATAGGGAGCCTGCCGCTTATAGCCCAGCGTCTTGGGGTCATAGTTGTTCGCTTTCAACGCCTGGTAAATCGCCTGCCGGGCCTGCACCAGCGGCTTGCCCTTTAGCCGTCCCACCCGCTTAGCCGCCGGGCGCTTCTTTTCCCCTGCCTTTTTGTAGGCGCACTGGTACAGCTCCAAGGCAAAGTCATTGTTGTTTAGGGGTACAACGCGAAGCTGGAAATCTTGCATGGTGTCGTGAACCCTACAAACAGCGAAGAAGACGTCAAGTCTAGTATTCTACTCTGACTCTCAGATTCATCCTATCGACGGGGTTCCGGGTCAGCGCCTGCTTAAGTCCCTGGATTTCCGACCCCTCTGAGGCCATAGGGGCATCTAGTTTGAGACTCACAGTAAGCGTCAGGCTAGCCTGGGTCTCCGGCAAGTTCAGCATGCCATTCAGCGTGCTAAAGAAGCTTTGGAACCCGCGCACATCCCCCTGGTACTCTAGCCGTACAAACTGCTGCCCCGTTTGCACCGTCACAAACTGCTGAATTTCAACCGGGTAGCGAGCTAGCAAGGGTAGGGTCGTGCCCATCTTGCGGTAGTCCGTCACGTCGCTCACCGAGAAGTCTAGGGCTGCGATCGCCTGGGGCTGATAGTCCCTCAGCCAATCTGCCAGGTCGTTGAAGACCTTGGTAGGGCTACCCTCAAAGTCCTTTTCAGTCGGCTTATTCAACAAAGAAAGGGTTTCATACCCCCCACCCCCTTCGCCGCCATTAGTTGACTTGGTGCCCCCCGCTGGGTACAGCACCACTGTCTGCACCGCCTCGCCCATTTCCCCTGTGCCGTAGTCCGCCATCACCCTAAACTGGGTTGTCTTGGCAATCTGCCCCTGGTACTCATCTGAGGGCAAAAACTGATCGCCGATAAGGCTGCCATCCTGGTACAGGCTGACCTTCAACGCCTCCTTGGCTCGCCAGCGCACCTGCACCGTTCGCTCGTCACCACCTCCGGCCAACAGCTGGGCACTCAGCTCCACTACCTTCGGCTCAGGGGGCTTCAATAGCCCCCGCCGGTAAAGCTCCGCCCGGTCAGAAAACTCGATCGTGGTGGGGACACCCACCACCGCTCCATCGGTTTTGATGTAGAGCTGCTCTCCCACCTTGAGATCCCACTGGCCTTCGCTCAGCCCCTTGCGGATCGTATCCCGCAGCTTGGACACCTCCGCATCTAACAGCATGTTCAACGCCAAATCCTTAGCAAACTGCTCCCGCAGTTGGCGGGTCGTCCAGTGGTCGAGCCCCGTAGGCCACACCTTTTGCAGCAAGTAGGCGGGAGCGTAAGGGGCGGCGTCTTCGCCACGCACCTTGCCGCAGTCCTTCAGCGCCTTCAGCACCACATCTTGCTGGTTGCGGTTGCCCTTCACAGTGCTGGCATCCTGAGCGGGCAAAGGGTAATGCATCAACCCCTTGGCGGCTTTCACCGGGTCATTAGCCGGGTAGAACAGGTGGCGGTAGGCGTTGGTCAAGGCCACCCGCACCGCCAAATCTAACTCCCCTTCCTTTTGTTTGATCTGATCCTGCTGGCTCTGGGAGAGGTCATCCATGCGGTTTGGGCTGCGCAGGATAGCCCGCACCGCCTTAAACTCGCGGGTAATGTCGATTGCCCGGTCTAGCTCCTGCTCGTTAGCCAGCAAAAACAGCAGCCGATTGCGAAAGACGCGAAACTTGCCCGACTCACCCGTGTTGTTAAAGATCTGCTCAATCAGCGCTGGCGGGCCGTCAGTGGAGCTGCCGATCTTCGCCTCGTTAAAGTCGATGATGCACAGGGCAATGGTGTTGGGGTCATCGTCCACATCGTGGGCACCCTCAGGGCCAGTTACCAGTTGAAAGAACTTGGTGGCAAAGATGGTATCGCGCCGGGTGCGGAGTTCTTCTTTAGCCTCGGTGATACCGACCTGCTCTTTCTCCTCAGCAATGATCTTGTTAATCGAGGGTTCTTCTTTGAACCGAGCTACAGAGGTTATCGGGTCTACATCAAGGTACCAGGCCACCCCGCTCAGCCGCTCCAGAGCGCGATCGACAAAGCTAATGTCTACCCCTGGGGTCAGCAGCGACAGATTCAGCTCGGTGCGGCGAATGCCCGACGAGATGCCCTGGGTGAGAGAGTGCAAAAAAATTGTGCGGCCTACCCAAGTGGAAAACGGCGGCTTACCGGCGCTAATCCATTCCTGGTCTTGCAGTTGGGCGTGGGCTTCGCGACCATTGGGGTTGTAGATGTCGGCCCCGATCGGCAGACGCATCAGAGGCCGCTGGAGCCGTGAGGTCAGATCATTGGTAATCTCATCTTCTAGCCCCACTGGTAGGTGGTGAGGATGAATCATCGGCATACGAGCATCCTGGTGCTGCCACAGATAGCGCACCAGCCGGGCAAACAGGCGCAGGGCTCCCCGCGTGCGCTGAAACTCAGGGATAGAGGCAATCTTTTTGGTCAGCAGGTTGAACAGCTCGGGGTGGAAGGGGTAGCTGTTGGCGATCGCCCTAGCGTAAGTGGCGTCTTTACAACCGTCAGGCAGGTTTACCCGGCTCGACCGAAAGGCCTGGAGGTATTCCTCCGCTGCTTTCTCCGCCGCCTCGGCACTAATGCTGGCAAACAGCCGCTGCCGCACAATGTTGTAAACCTCGATATCAGTACTGGGGCTCAGCACCCGCTCCTGCCGGGCCGAGGCCCGAATCAGCTCCTGCTGAATCTCCGCTGTTTCCTTAGCAAAGGTGTCGGATTCTGAGGCCAGGGAGTAGACAAACACTAAATTTTTGCAGGAAGCCGCCTGATCCATCAGCGAGAACAAAAAGGCCACCACCTGCTCGGCCAGGGTGCTCTGTCCCACCGTTTTGGCCTTGGCCGCCCGCAGGTGGCGAGCAATCTCATCGAGAATAATCAGCGTCGGTTCTGAGCCAATCAGGCGATCGATCACCGAGGTGCCGGGGCTAATGCGGTTTTCGTCTGCCCCCCGCAACAGTTGGTATCCGTCTATGCCACCAATTTGGTAGGCAATTTCGCCCCACAGGGTATAGGTGGTAATGCCCGTTTCGGGATGATATACTCCCGCCTCTGGGTCTAAATCCCGTCCATCCACCGCCGCCACCTGAATGGGACGATCTGGAATTAGCGAAATATCGTCCACAAAGCGGTTGAGCCCATCGATCTGTCGCCCCTGCTTGGCCATGTGCCACAGGGCAATCTCGTCGTGGGTTTTGCCGCCCCCAAAGCTAGTCTCTAGACGAATGACTGGGGAACCAATTAACCGTCCAGTCAGCCGTCCAAAGACCTCGGTAATTAGGGTTTTCAGGCCATCGGTCGGAAAGGTGTTGGCCAGAAAAACCGCAGGCTGCTGGTAGATTTGGGGAGCTTTGCCCTCCACCACAGGCCGAAGCTTGGCTGCGAACAAATCGAGAGAGAGGTCACCAGAGCGAATCTCATCCCTAGGGACGCAGGTATCAAAGACGGATTGCAGCATGGGGAAGTAACTGACGCTAGAGCAAAGGGTACAGGAGATACAATCTAAACCTCATCCTCAGAATGCCCTGGCTCACAACATAATCAAAGTGCATACTCAGGGTGCTATGAGGGTACCCCTCATCCTTATTACAACGCTTTTGGCAGAAAGCAGAACATCACCCACGAGAGTTTCATCATCTTTTAGGGCAGCCATTGGCTCACCGATCTCTGCCTGCCAACCATTATTTACCTAGCAAAGCATCCAGTAGCTACCTCAAAAACGGTAGACGCCCGGTAGACACTCTGTCTACCGGGCAAAAGCCTTTATCTATAAGCCCTTCAGCCATTTCGGTAGACGGTAGACACTTTCCTAGCAATTCCCCATTGGCAAACCCTGTCTACTTGTCTACCGTTTCGCTAGAGCCCTTGCCCATCAACGCTTTCAGCGGTAGACACCCCGTCTACCGTTTCCTCAAATCTGTCTACCGTGTCTACCGTTGTCTGCCACCGCAACCGATTCCCCATCCCATGGGTTTCCCCGTACCCCATCAAGGCTTAAATAGAGGGTTTTATAGTCAACCTTTCTATTCAGTATCCAGGACCGCCACCGGGCAAATATCGACAAGGACTACAATCAAAAGACAAAGACAACCACTCTATTAATGCAAATTGCCCTTCCCCCTGAACTAGAACAACTCATCCAACGCCAGCTCGCCGCTGGCAAATACCAATCTGCCCTAGAGGTCATCACAGCGGGCATCCACCTGCCCGACCAGAAAGACGACATCTATCAAGGGCGACTCCCCGAACTCCAGCAAGATGCCCAAATCGGCTGGGAAGCAGCCCAGCGAGGCGACCTGGTCGAAGGCCCCACTGCCATGGCCCAAATTCGAGAAAACCTGCGGTCTCGCCACGCCTCTGCCGAATAATGCCTGCTCAGTTTTACCTTACTCAGCCTGCCATTCAAGACATCGAGGCCATTGCAGACTACATTGCCGGTCAGACTGGGCTCCAGCAGGCCGAGCGCTTCCTCTCAAAGCTCGATGCCAAATTCGCCAGAATTACCCAATTCCCTAATCTAGGGCGGCCACGCGACAAAATCCTCCCAGAGCTACGCAGCCTCTCAATGGAGAACTACCTCATTCTCGGCGTTGCTTAACGCAAGTATGATTTGCCCCCCAGAATTGGGGGATTTAGGGGGCCATTCGGGGTGCCCTGGTTGTAGCCTTTTAACTCAAGGGCTAGGTCAACTTCTTCACCTCTGTAGGTGTTGTTGACCTCGTACCCATCGTGCTTGTTGCCCAAGACATCGTGTGAGAAAGTCTCCCAGCGGGTCATAATTTTAGCCATTACTCCTCTTTGCTCTTGCTAACACTAATGGCTTGCTGCAGTTCTCGAAGTAGGACAAGTACTGTTCGGTCCTCACTTGATAAAAAGGCTTGGTCACTCAAAGCCTTCACTGACTTATCTACGGTGGGCACTAAATGGTCGGGAAATTCGATCTGCATGTGATCTCTCCTACTTAAGCAGTGGTCATTGCATCATTGAGAGCGCGTTGTCTCGCATCCTGATGCTCTTTTGTGCAGCCGTCTACTACGTTCAGCCTATAACCTAACTCTTCTAATTCTTCTTTGAGATTAGTGAACTCAGGCTCTGTGCACTCGGTGGTCATCAAGAAGATTGCTTTAAGGCTGCACGCGCCGTGTTGGCCTACGTGCTCGTAGCTTAGGCGGCGTTGCTGAATGGCAGTATGAATTTGCGAAATCCGGAAGGAGTTTTCAAAGATTTGAGCCGTCGCTTCATACCCTGAATCAGCAACGCCTCATTCTCTATACCGCAACCGAATCTAGAGTAGACATCTTGCGAGTCGTCAGTGGCTACCGCGACCTAACGAGTTTGTTCACAGACAACGACGAGGAGTAATCGACTTTCGGTAGACACGGTAGACGCCCGGTAGACACCCTGTCTACCGGGCAAAAGCCTTTATCCACAATCTCTTCAGCCATTTCGGTAGACGGTAGACACTTTCCTGGCAATTCCCCCTTGGTAAACCTTGTCTACTTGTCTACCGTTTCGCTAGAGCCCTTGCCCATCAACACTTTCAGCGGTAGACACCCCGTCTACCGTTTCCTCAAATCTGTCTACCGCGTCTACCGTTGCCCGCCACCGCAGCCGATTCCCCATTCCCTGGGTTTCCCCATACCCCATCGCCTCCAGCTCTAAAAAATGAGCACGAATCACCTCCACCCCCACCTTCCGTAAACTGCGCTCATAGTTGCGCACATCCTTCGCCCGCAGCCACCCCCGCACCCGCGATAGCTGTATCAGCTTTGTATAGACCGGCTCCAGCGCCCCATCTACCGTATTGCCATCCGCATAGAGCAGCTTCACCTGGCCAATGAACCAACGCCCCAGCTTAATCGCCGCCTGCATCTGGCTCGCCTCCACCGCATGGGTCGGCAAACGCCCCTCCACTGCCGCATTCAGACAGTGAAGAATCAGCGCCAGCCGCCCCGTGTAGCCCTGCATCTTGGAGTACACCGCCTGCAAGCCTGGGTGGGTCTCCGTCACCCGCAGCTGATCCAACTGGTCATACCAATCCGCAAACAATGCCTTGGCCTCAGGGCTGAGCCGGTAGTACTGGGCCGCCAATCCCTCCAATTGCTGGTAGAGGCCATAGAGTCGCTCCGACACGTCATAGCGCACCGTCCGCCGAGGAAACGGCGCAGGCTTCAGCGGCAGCAGACACCACAAAAACCTGGCCCATTGGCCACTGGCATCCGAGCAATCCCCCATCATCTCTCGCAGAATATCGGGCTGAATCGTCCCCGTCAGGCTCAGGCTGGTGCGCGGCAGGCTAATGCGCAGGCCACTAGCCCGATCCACCTTCAACCCCGAGCCATCAAAGGCCGTCAGCAGCGACTCCTTATCGTTACCCCGGCCATTGCGGTACTGGTTCTGTCCCTTGAAGAGGCCCGCCAACTCATCCGGCGTCACCAAAATGCCCCGCTCTGGCTGTTGGGACTGAATGCGGGCGATCGCCTCCCGCGTCGCATCCGAGGTGTGATACTCCCGTGGCATCGGCTTCCTCGGGCGAATGCCTCTATCCTCCGCCCTGGTCTGCTCCCAATCCCGCAGGTCAACCTCATATTCCGAAGCCGCATACTCATACTCCTGATCCGCCTCCGCCTGAAGCAGCGAGAGCGGCCCTAAAATCTGCCGCTGAATCGGGCTCTTCTTGCTGCCCGAGGGGGCCACCAATCCCGTGAACACAATCGGCGGCACCGAGAACCCCATCCCGGAATCAATCTCTAGCTCTGTGCCCACCCGCAGCAGAGACGCCGCCACCGGCAGCAGCGTCACCAGCATCGCCGCTGGGGTGGCCCCAATCCAGTCCGCAATTTGCTCCAAGGGTTCCGCCAGGTCGGCATGAAGATACTCCCCCAGGCGCAGCTGGTAGTCGCCAATCTTCAGCAGCTGGTGAATTTCAGCTCGGCGATCGTCCCGCTCTTCAATTTGCTCCAGCTCCGCCTGCACCAGGGTAACCAGGTTACCGATATCCCTGGCCGATAGCCCCGTCTCCTGATGCCACTGAACCACCTGCGCCGCCAAAGCCAGTTCGGTAGGGCTTGTGGCCAAGTAGGTGCGAATCTGGTCTTGTAAAGCCTGCACCGACAGCCGCTTATGGTCTTGGGTAGCGCTGACCTCCAACTGCCGCCGGTCTTGCACCGCCGCTCGAATCTGCTCCGCTGTGGCCCCATCGTGAACCCAATCCGCCACATCCAGCCCGCCATGCTTCGGCAGGTTCTGCCAGCGCAGGCTGTCAGGGTAGGGGTAACACCACTGGGCCGAGGGAAAGTCCTGGGCGACTTCCTCCATATGTGCCATACCGACCTGATCGCGATCCGGGCACAGCACCAGCTGAGCCGCTTGCAAATCCTGACGGTAATCGCCATAGCTGCGGTACTTCTTCGAGCCCCCCAGGGTAGTGGTCGCGGGAATGCCGATTGCCCACAGAGCATCCGCGCAGCCTTCCCCCTCCACCATCCAGATGGGTTGACCGATGGCGATCGCATTCTGGACATCGCGGTAGCGGTAGATCGGCACCTGGGCTCTAATCTCAGGGGTCAATCCTTTGACCCACTGCTGCCCGTTCCAGCGGTACTGCACAAAAAACTTCGCACCGTTGCCCCGATCCACCCGAGTCACCTTCACCAGGGGCTGCCCGGTTCGACTGGGGTAAAAGTAATCCTGCCGCTGCTGGGGGCGAACCGGCTTCTCGGGTGAGGCGGTGGCTGCAAAGTATTGCCCCCACATGCCATCGGCTGTCGCGCCCCGGTAAACGTAGCCGTCTACCGCCCCATCCTGGTCTACATGGGTGTGGCAGAACACCACCTCCTCATTCCAGCGGCAGTCTTGGTCTTTAATCCGTCTACAGATTGGACAGGGGCGCGATCGCCCTGAATAAATGTACTGTGCCATGGTTAGCTCCTAAGTTTAGGAGCCAGGCCACCACAATCAACCAGCTGTTGTTAACCGTTAGCTGTGCCGAGGCTGGACATTTCCAATGTCTTTGCTATAGTTAAAGACACTACTTCTAGCAGCAGATTAATGCCCTGGCTGGTTCGGCGAAAACCACATCAGGATGTTGATTGGCCTGGCTTAGAAAACAAACGAAAAGATTCAGCACCCTCGCCAGTCAATGGTTAGGGTGTTTTTTCATAGGTTTTGAGGCTGAGATTTCAAGCCAGATTCTTAATCACAGACTTGATTAAGCCTTGAAGCCTTATAGTTGATTGAACGATCTTTTTATCGATGTCCAGATCGTTTAGGAATCTTGCGCTGGTTGCTCAACAAACTGGCCTGGTAGATCTCAATGGCCCGTTGGTGAGCCGCCGGGTCATGGCGGTTGTGGAGCCAGTCCTTGATTAGTTCCAGGTTGTAGCGAATGCAGCGGCTATTCACTCGAACCCAGTGAACGCCCTCGATCAACAGCCCCTGCACTCGATAGCGCCTCAAGGTTGTACCGCTGAGCTTCAGCGACTGGGTAGCTTCCTGCTTGCTGACAAATTGAACCATGGGTCATCCTTCCTCATTTATACCGTTGAGGCCAAATCTCATGGGGAGGCAGGCCAAGTTTGCCCGCCACGATCTGCTCGATGCGGCGCGATCGCTGTCGAGTCAAGGCATGAGAGACTGCCGAGGTGCCAATATTCAGTTCTTTTGCGATGCTGGTTAAAGTCCAGCCCTGCTTGCGTAGAGCTGCTTTAATGTCTTCTACATGCATAGAATTGTCTTAGCTCCATCAATATATCGATGAAGTTAGCAATAAATAAATTGCATGTCAAGTGTTATGATTTGCATCTGCAATTAATGTAACCCTTATGACTAATCCCTTACCTGACGAGACGCAGGCGGATGCCACGGAAGTTGATCAGTTTCCAGTCCGCCTAAAACAGGCGGTTGGAGACAAGAGCATTCGGGGCTTTGCCAGAGATTGCGGCTTTTCTGACACCGTGCTCCGCCAATATCTCAATGGCCAAAGCGAACCCACAAGACCGGCACTGCTCGCTATAGCCCGCACAGCCAAGGTCAGCGTTGAGTGGCTGGCAACCGGTCAACTTATTGCGGGGGCCAAAGACTCATCCAAAGCGTCAGCCGAAGATTACGTTTATAAGGATCCGCTGGCCTTTGAGACGGGCTGGCTCCGAGCAGAGTTCCCCAACGCCTTTGAAAATTTGCTGCTCACCCAAGTGGTCGATGAAAGCATGGAACCGACCCTTCAGCAGGGGGATTTAGCACTGGTGGACACCAATGATCGTGACTTAGAAACCGTGAGTCACGGTATCTACCTGCTCAAACTCGATAATCGGCTGCTCATCAAGCGCTTGCAGTATATAGCCGATGACACGCTCAGGGTGATCAGTGATCACCCTGCCTATGAAGCCTTCTCAATTCAGTCATCTGAGACATCCAGCGGCCTCAGCCTCATGGGGAAAGTGGTCTGGTTCGGGCGCAACCTATCCTAAGACCTACGCTTGGTGCTTATATTTCTGGTAAGCGAGGGCGGCTGTTGACGTTACCTGCATAATTTCGGTAAAGCGTTTGCACATCGTGTCCTGTTAACTGAGCTACTTCCACCGGATTCATACCCTTATCCAGGGCATGAGAAATCAAGGCATGTCGGGTATTGTAAGGTCTTTGGTAATCAATACCTAACTTAGTTAAAATTTTCTGCCAGCCTCGTTGGGCAAAGTTTTTTGCATCGATAGGAGCTCCTTTTGGCCCCTTAAAAACCAAATCATTGGGATTGCTATCCGCTTGCCTCAATCCCTGAAGCATTGTCTGCAATTTAGATGTCAGGGTGATATACCGAGACCGATTCGTTTTTGTGGCTTTCTGCTTGCCTTTGACTAAAGCCTCACCAATCCAAATGGTTGAGCAATCCTCAGAGATATGTTTCCAGCGTAGGCCCACGATCTCTCCAGTACGGCAACCACTGCCAAAGCGAAACTCCACAAAATTGACGTAGTGGCGATAATAACGGTTAGCTTTAAACGCCTCAACGATTGATTTGATTTCTGCCTCGGTGAAAGGCTTAGGCATTTGTTTTGGCGGAACCTTAATTCTTAAAGGCATATCTATCCAAGGATTAGACTCAACTAAAGCCTGCTCGATCCCCCACTCCCAGCAAGCCTTCAAAAGGCCAAGGCGCTCTCGAATGACGACCTTAGATAAATCTTGAGAGTCATACCAGCTGGTGAATTTTTCGGCCTCGGCTACGCTGACTTCAGCAACCGAACGAGTCTTAAAGAATTCCTCCAAATAGTTCAGCAGTCCATGATATTTATCCAGAGTGGCCGAAACGACTGTCTTCGATTTGTGCTGGATGAATTTGTTGAATAGGCCGGTGACAGTCAGCTGGCTGCGGTTGGGAAGCTGCAATTTATAGGCTCGAAGCGTTGGATCGAAATGCCCTGACATTATGTCGAGCTCGATTTGAGATGCCTTAGCCTCGGCTACTCTCCGATTCGTGACGGTGTCAGGGAGCCCGATAAACAGAAAATAGCGTTCCCCTTTGTAACGCCAGCCCAGACGCAACCGATCTCGGTCGCTAGTCACAGAGACGGTGCCCTTCTTAGCTCTAGCAGTATTAGCCATGGTGAAAGCCCTACAGAGAATGGATCGAGGGAATCTTTCGATCCAATTTCGATCCAAATTCTAACCAAAATGGCTAAAAGTGGCATAACAGCGTCTAGCCGCAGGAACTCAGCAGGGCTCTGAATCACTTTTTTGATGGGCGGTACAGCCCTTGACCTATATGGGTTTGAGAGAATGGAGAATAGGAGATTCGAACTCCTGACCTCTGCGGTGCGATCGCAGCGCTCTACCAACTGAGCTAATTCCCCTTGTGCACCGCAGAGGTGCGAATGGCTAAAGGCCAGGCTCCGCCCACGCAGCGCTCTACCAACTGAGCTAATTCCCCTGAACTTGTCAGTATTCTACCAAACCACCTGTCTACTTCTTACCCCGTCCCTTGGCCGATCGCCCCTTATTCCCCGGCTGCGTCTGATGCGCGCCAAAATACTTCTCGCTGCGGTAGCGCAGCCACACCCGCAGAGTTTGAGGAATCTGTTCTTTTTGTTCCTTAGTGAGAGTGTTGTAAAGCGCTAGCGCCTTTTCTCGCTCGCCCCGGCAGGCAGCATTGTTGTGGGCATCCCAATAGCTGCGGGCCAGGCGAATGCGGCGGCAGACTTCCTTAACTAAAGCTTTTCCCTCAAGGGGCGATTCTGGCGGCACGGGCGCGATCCTTTTGGGCGGTCAAGCCCTTAAGCTAGAACACTGTAACTATCCCTTTTCACCTTACCGCCCTCTATGAAAGTTGCCACCTGGAACGTTAACTCCGTGCGATCGCGCCTCGACCATGCGACCCAGTGGTTACAAACCAACCCAGTGGATGTGCTGTGCCTGCAAGAGACCAAGGTGGTCAACGAGACGTTCCCGACTGCGGCCTTTTCAGAGCTGGGCTACACCGCCTACATCTACGGGCAAAAGTCCTACAACGGTGTGGCGTTGCTGAGCAAGCAGCCGCTAGAGAACGTGCAGTACGGCTTTGCTCCGGTGCTAGGAGCAGACCGGGTGGGCGATCTGGATGACCAAAAGCGGGTGATCGCCGGGCTGTGGGGCGACATTTATATTGTGAATCTCTACGTGCCCAACGGTAGTTCTATCGGCAGCGAGAAGTATGAGTACAAGCTGCGCTGGTTAGCCTGTCTGCAAGAGTATCTCGCTGCCTTGCTGATGGAATATCCCAACCTCAACGTCTGCGGCGACTTTAATATTGCGTTGGAAGACAAAGATATCTACAACGCCGAGGGTAAAGAGAAACACATCATGTCTTCGCCCGTGGAACGGGAGGCTCTGCGCATAGTGCTATCCGTAGGGTTAAAGGATGGCTTTCGGCTGTTCAACGACGAAGGCGGGCACTTCAGCTGGTGGGACTACCGCACCGCCGCCTTTCAGCGCAACATGGGCTGGCGCATCGACCATCACTATCTGTCGCCGGGGCTGGGCGATCGCGCCCTCAGCTGCACCATCGACATCGAACCCCGCCGCTGGGAAAAACCCAGCGACCACACCCCGGTCATTATGGAATATGCCTAAAGGTTCCAGAGGCTGCCCGGTTAGCGCCAGCCCAAGGGGGTAAGATAGGCACATTCAGCAGGTTTTCTGCACACCAGGAGTAGCCGAAAATGGGGCTTCGGGATAGGCTCACCCGCCGGGCACTCGCTGGCGTTTTACCCGCAACCCGAGGGCGATCGGGCTCTATCTACCTGCTCCCAACCCATTCCAATCTTTTGAGCGAGTCGTAGATACAGGGCTAATGGCAATACTACACGTCAGTTGGGTTCCCCAGGCACAGCAGTTCTTTCTCTGGGCCGAAGCCTGGCAGCCCTTGCCGCCGGAGGGGTTAGCCCCGTGGGATGGTCTACACCCCCACCCCTACGCCCTGGGCCAAACTGATTTAGCCCAGGTGCTCACCGCGATGCAAAAGCAGCTGGTTGGCCGTGCTGCCACAGGTGGGGAGCTATTTCCGGCAGCGTTGACCGAGGCGGCGGGATCTGGCAAAGGAACCAAAAAAAACCTGGAGAGCAGAGGTAGACGAGGAACCTCACGCGGTACCAAAGCAGCGGCGCATCCTGTTGGCCCAATCTGGGGAGAGTTGGCCCTACCCTTGCCCGCACAGATTATGCCCTCGGCCCTCGTACCCATTCATTCCGCCCGCATCGATGCCCCGTCCTATGACTTCACCCAGGCCAATGCGGTGCTCCATCCCTGGCGTGTGCAGGGGTGGTACCTGGGCATAGCTGACTTTTTGCCAATGCTGCTGGCGTTGCCCTTGGGGCAACACACCCTCTCTGGCCCCGGTGAGATAGGGGCCGATTTGCGCTACTGGGGCCACATCGCTCGCTGGGGGCTCAACCTGCTGGCTCGGGGCAAGTTTTTGCCGGGCCTAGAGCTCACCAGCCAAACCCTCGCAGCGGGTTGGCACCCCCTGCTCGACAGTGCCCCCGACCAAGAGCGCCTGCGCAATTTTTCGCGGGCTATGCCCCTGATCTGTCGCACCCATCTGCCAACGATTGCAAAGGGCGAATTCCCGCTGGGCTGCGGGGTTCCCCTACTCGATCCCCAGCCTCAGCTGCTCACCTTTTTGGCCACCCTAGTCGATCACCAGGTGCGACAGGTCGCCCAGGTACAGCCTTCCAATGCTCTGGCCAATCTTGGCAAAGAGCTACCGCTTCAGCCCTGGCTTCAGGCACTGAGCCAGCCTGGGGGAACCCTGGAAGCCAGCGCTGCCGCCGCTGCACGCCTGCAAGAGGCCCTCACCACCTGGACTACACCCCTACAGACCCTGGCGGAAGACCCCGCCACCCAGTTTCGCCTGCGGCTGGTGCTACAGCCACCCCCCCAGCTCGAGCAGCCCTGGCAGCTTCTATATCAGCTTCAGTCAGCCGCCAACCCCGAGTGGCAACTGGGGGCCAATCTGATCTGGCAGCATCCCGTAGACGAGCTGCACCACCAGGGGGCGACCCTTAAGTCACCCCAAGAGACTCTGCTGGGAGCTTTGGGACGCGCCGCTCGGCTATACGAGCCAATCCGTGAGAGTCTGCGTCAGCAGCATCCGGCCCACTGCGATCTCGATCCGATTCAGGCCTACCAATTCATCAAGGCCTCGGCCTGGCAGCTGCAAGACAACGGCGTCGAGGTACAACTTCCCCCTGGTTTAGCCCAAACGGCCGAAGACGGAGCCGGGCGGCTGGGTCTCAAGGTGCAGGCGGAAGTGCCGCCCCAAAACCAGCGGCAGCGGCTCGGGCTCAAGAGCCTGCTCAACTTTCGCTGGGAGCTGTCGATCGCAGGGGAAACCCTCTCTGCCGCCGAGTTCGAGCAGCTGATCAACCAGGGCTCACCGCTGGTCGAAATCAACGGGCGCTGGGTGGAGCTCAAGCCCCAGGATGTGAAGGCAGCGCGGCAGTTCTTGGCGGGGCAAAAGACCGCCACACCCCTCTCGGTGGAAGACGCCCTGCGGATTAGCACGGGCGACACCCAGCTGATCGACCGGCTGCCGGTAGTCAGCTTTGAGGCCACCGGGGCGCTGCAAACCCTGATAGAAACCCTCACCACCGGCAACCAAACCCTGGAAGAAATGGAGGCCCCCAGCGGCTTTAAAGGCACACTGCGGCCGTACCAGGCGCGAGGAGTGTCGTGGTTAGCCTTTCTGGAACAGTGGGGGCTAGGGGCCTGTCTAGCCGACGACATGGGTCTGGGCAAAACTATTCAGCTAATTGCTTTTTTGCTCTACTTGCAAGACAACGGCTGGCTAGAGACCCCGGTTCTCTTGGTGTGCCCCACCTCGGTGCTGGGCAACTGGGAGAAAGAGGTGAAGCGGTTTGCCCCCAAGCTCAAAACCCTGGTGCACCACGGCGATCGCCGCCCCAAGGGGGCCAGCTTTGCCAAAGCCGTGCAGGGGAAGCACCTGGTAATCACCAGCTACGCGCTGATCTACCGCGATCTCAAACCCCTTCAGTCGGTGAGCTGGCCCTGCCTAGTGCTCGACGAAGCGCAGAACATCAAAAACTCCGACGCCAAGCAGTCTAAAGCAGCCCGTCAGATTGAGGCCCAGTTTCGCATTGCCCTCACCGGCACCCCGGTGGAAAACCGCCTGGGTGAGCTGTGGTCGATTATGGACTTTCTCAATCCGGGCTACCTAGGGCCAAAGAATTTCTTTCAGCGCCGCTTCGCTACCCCGATTGAGCGCTACGGCGACACAGCCTCTCTGCGGGCGCTGAAGGGGCTGGTGCAGCCGTTTATTCTGCGCCGCCTCAAGACCGATCGCAGCATTATTCAAGACCTGCCTGAAAAGCAGGAGATGAGCGTGTACTGCGGTCTCTCAGCCGAGCAGGCCAACCTCTACCAGCAGACTGTCGATGCGGCGCTCGAAACCCTGGACGACGCCACCGGGGTGCAGCGCAAGGGGCAGATTCTCGCTCTGCTGACCCGGCTAAAGCAAATTTGCAACCACCCGGCCCAGTTTTTGCAGGAGCCGAGCCTGGGGCTAAAGGGGCGATCGGGCAAACTCCAGCGGCTGGATGAAATGCTGGAGGAGGTGATTGCCGAGGGCGATCGCGCCCTGATCTTCACCCAGTTTGCCGAGTGGGGCAAGCTGCTCCAGCGGCACTTGCAATCCTATCTGGGCCAGGAAGCGCTGTTTCTCTACGGCAGCACCACTAAAAATCAGCGGGAGGCCATGGTCGAGCGGTTTCAAAATGACCCGGCGGCCCCGCGCCTGTTCATTCTCTCCCTCAAAGCCGGGGGCGTCGGCCTCAACCTCACCCGCGCCAATCATGTCTTCCACTACGATCGCTGGTGGAACCCGGCGATCGAGAACCAGGCCACCGACCGCGCCTTTCGCATTGGCCAGACCCGCAACGTGCAGGTGCACAAATTTGTCACCACCGGCACCCTCGAAGAGCGCATCCACGAGATGATCGAGAGCAAAAAAGCCCTCTCCGAGCAGGTAGTCAGCGCAGGCGAAGGCTGGCTCACCGAGTTCGACACCGACCAGCTGCGCAACCTGCTGCTGCTCGATCGCAACGCCATCATTGACGACGACGGCGAGTAGCTGCAACGGCCATTCCACGGGGCAAAGGCTAAGTGGTAGGATTGGGCTGAAGCGCTGGTTCAGCGGGGAGCGCCCAGCCTCCGGCAGCCCGGTTACACCACTGGCACAGATCGGAGTGCAGATTGAGGTCGCTGGGGTTATTGTGATGGATGGCCCAGATTGGTTGCCCCAAGCTACCCGGCCAGACAGTTTTCATTGGAGGTACACCATGACATCCCTTAAGCAATTTCTGAAGCTGGCCGCCCTGGGGCTAGCTGCCGTGGCCACAGCAGTAGGTCTCAGCACCGCACTGCCCCAGCCGACCCAGGCGCAGACCGGGTTAACCATCTTTGGCGGCGTCGAGGCTGAGTATCGCCTCAGATACATGATCGACTTCAACTACCCCTTCAGCACCAACTCCCGCTATTACCTCAACATCATGCGCACCAAGCTGCCGCGCGATGTCATTTCCCTAGAAATTGACTACCCCGACACCTTTACCGAGGTGGGCGGCCGCTTTAACCCCGATGCCATTGAGTTACGCAAGGGTGACTGGCGCGGAGGCGAAGTGATTCCGGTCAAAGCCATCGACTGGATTCAGGACGAAAACCGCATTGAGATTATCCCCGAGCAGCCGATTGAGGCCAATACCGACCTGGTGGTGGTGCTCTCCGACGTGCGCAACCCCCGCCGTTACGGCTACCACTACTTCAATCTGAGAATGATGTACCAAGGCGACGTGGTCAACCAGTACGCTGGCACCTGGCCCTTAGAAGTTGCCTCTGACAGCAACCAAGGCCGCTAGGGGCCAGCAGATGCTATTATATGAGACCGTGAATTTTTAGCAGAAACAGGCAAAGAGGCTAAGCCATGAGCAAGCGCACCCTAGAGGGCACCAACCGAAAGCAGAAGCGAACCTCCGGGTTTCGCGCTCGTATGCGCTCCCACACCGGCCAGGAGGTGATTAAAGCTCGCCGCCGCAAGGGCCGGGCTAAGCTCGCAGTCTAGGGCTGGCTGGGGTTAACCCATTCACTGTTGACCACTGTCCAATGGATCATTGCATGGCCCTGGGGCTACCTTAAGCTCCAGGGCTACTGCTGTGTGTTGAGGATCGGGGCGTGCTACCCAAACACCATCGGCTGCGGCGATCGCGGGAGTTTTCCCAGGTCTATCGGCAGGGCAGAAAAGCGGTTTCTGCCCACCTGTTGGTGCGGGCGTGGTCGCTAACCCCGGTGACCAGCGCCAAACCCGTGGCCGACAGCGCCCATAGCTCGCGCATTGGCATTGTGGTGAGCCTCAAGGTGCACAAGCGGGCGGTAGTGCGCAACCGCCTCAAGCGGCGAGTGCGCGCCGCCCTCCGTACCTTACTGCCCCGCCTGCATTCTTCGCAGTGGATCGTCATTAGCCTAAAGCCTGAGGCAGCTGAGTGCGAATATGGCGAATTTTTGCGAGAATTAGAGCAGTTGTTCACCAAGCTAGAGGTACTCCATGGGCATTCGTGAGGATGTGTTTTATGAGGGCGGCCCCCACATTGGCGATTTAATCCTCAATATTTTGCTGGGCTTCACCGTTATCTGCCTTCCCCTCACGGTTGGAGCCATTACCCGTGCCCTGTGGCTGCGCTACCGCATCACTAGTCGGCGCATTTCGGTGACCGGCGGCTGGATGGGGCGCGATCGCACCGACCTGATTTACAACGAAATCAGTAAAGTTGTCACAGTGCCTCGCGGGCTCGGCCTCTGGGGCGATATGGTCGTCACCCTCAAAGACGGCAGCCGCCTAGAATTGCGCTCCATGCCGCGATTTCGGGAGGCCTACGACTATATCAATGAGCGCATCTCCCCGGCGGCCCAAACCGTCAGCGGCACCACCGCCAAGAGCTAACTACGGCAATCCCAACCCGTTGGGGCGGCTTGCCTCCCCAACGATGGGGTAGATTAGGTAACTGAGCAGTTAACGTCGTATCCCCTGTAGCAGGGTTCAGGTGCCCATGGATTTTGGAATTGGATTTCTGACCAACAACATCATGTTGCCGATCCTAGATTTTTTCTACGGAATCGTGCCCAGCTACGGGTTAGCTATTGTGGCCCTCACCCTGGTAATTCGCTTTGCCCTCTACCCCCTCAACGCGGGCTCCATTCGCAACATGCGGCGTATGAAGGTGGCCCAGCCCCTCATGCAAAAGCGCGTCAAAGAGATCCAAGAGCGCTACAAAGACAACCCCACCAAACTTCAAGAGGAGATGAGCGGGGTCTACAAAGAGTTTGGCAACCCTCTAGCGGGCTGCTTTCCGGTGCTGCTGCAAATGCCCATTCTCTTTGCCCTATTCGCCACTCTGCGGGGGTCGCCGTTCTCTGACATCAACTACGACGTCAACGTTCAGGTCTTTCCCCAGGAGCAGATCGAGCAGATTCAGCCCCAAATTTTTAGCACCCCCCCCAAGGCCATCTACATTTCTGACGGGTCTCACTTCCCCATTTCGGCGGTGGTGCCCGGTGGCAATAAGCTGGTTGTCGGCGAAAAGACCGACGTGCGTCTACAAACCGCCGATGGCCAAAGCATTGAGTCTCTAGTGGCCGAATCCAACGAAGACGTAGCCAGCTACCAACCCAAGTGGGAAATCGTTAAAGGCGAGAATGTTGTGTCGGTTGATGATGCGGGTCATCTCACCGCCCTCACCCCCGGTGAAGCTACGGTACGGGTGCAGGCTCCCGGTCTAGCCGCCAACAAAGGGTTTTTGTTCATTAAAGCCCTGGGCCGCATCGGTGTGACCGGTGAAGACGGTGCCATCCACTGGGATATTTTGATCATGATTCTGGGCTTTGGGGCCAGCCTGTACCTTAACCAGGTGCTCTCCGGCCAGGGCTCCACCAGCACCGAAAACTCCCAGCAGGCCGCCGTTAACAAGTTCACGCCGATCATCTTCTCTGGCATGTTCCTGTTCTTTCCCCTGCCCGCCGGGGTGCTGATGTACATGCTGATTGCCAACATTTTCCAGACTCTGCAAACGTTTATTCTCTCGCGGGAGCCCCTGCCCGAGAATCTGCAAAAAATTGTCGATGCTGAAACTAAGGTTGAGGAAGATCGGCAGACCCTGCCCTTTGAACCCGGACGTAGTAAGAAGAAAAAGGCGTAGCCCATGGCCACCGATGCTGCCACCGCTGGCGTCAACTGGTTAACTACCCTGCTCACCATGCAGGGATTGACCAGCACCGTCACCGCTCACCCGGTCGAAGACGAGTCGGGAGAGAGCTGCTGGCTCACCATTGCCGAAGCGCCCCTATCGCCCGAGCAGGTGCAGGCGCTAATCGGCGACGGCGGCGCAGTACTTGACTCGATTCAATACCTGGCCAATACCACCCTGAATTTGGGCAAAAGCCAGGAGGAGCAGCAGGCCTTTACCATTGAGCTAGCGGGCTACCGGGCTAAGCGTCTGGAAGAACTTAAGTCTATGGCGGCGGATGCCGCTGAGCGGGTGCTAGCCAGCGGCGAAGAGTTTGAGATGCAGGGGCTGTCGTCTGCCGAGCGGCGGCAAATGCACCACTTTATGTCGGCCCATGAGGGGCTAGCCACCTTTAGCCGAGGGCGCGAGCCCGATCGCCGCCTGGTGGTCTGTCTAGCAGGCCAAGCCCCCGAGACCGAGGGTTAGGCTAAGCTAGCGCCACAGTATGTAGGACAAAGCAAGCCGTGGGAGGTATGACCAATGGAGAAAGTGTATATACCCCACCTGCTGCAGCGGCCCGAGCAGCTGCTCACCGTTGACCTAGACGCTCACCTGGCCGATCTAGAAACTCTGACTCCGGTGCGGGGCGAGCTGACCGTCACCCACCAGGGCACCTATTTAGAGGTGAAGGCCAGGGCCGACACGATTGTGACGCTGACCTGCGATCGCTGCCTGCAAGCCTACAATCACCGCGTATCGCTGTCGGCCCAAGAGCTGATTTGGCTGGAACCTGACCCCGACCCCGCCACCCTACCGCTCGAACGGGAGGTGGCGGTGGAGGATCTGTTCGAGACCCTGCCCCCCAACGGCTACTTTTACCCCGAAACTTGGATCTACGAGCAGATATGTCTGGCGCTGCCCATGCCCCAAATCTGCGACGAAGACTGCCCCGGCATTGAGCTGCGAGGACAGGGGGCGATCGCCGCTCAACCCACAGATCACCGCTGGGCAGCTCTGACCCAGCTGCAACAGCAGTTGCAACCACCGGATGCTTAGCCCTGTGGCCTTGGCGTTATCGGCCATGATAGATCTCTAGAGCTGTCACCCCTATGACCACCAGCAATGACCGACTAGACCGCATTGAGGCGCTAGTCGATAAAACTACCCAAACAGTGCAACAAAACGCCGAGGCGATCGACAAGCTGACGGACGACATTGGGCGTTTTAACGAGCGGTTAGACACCTACGAGCAGGGTATGCGCTGGGTGGTGCAATTGGCCTTTGCCCTGCTAATTTCGGCAACGGTGGCCCTAATTATCAATGCAGCGGCATTTTTGGTGAAGTTGCTATTGCCGTCTTAGGCGTTTTGACATGGGTTTTACCGACGAACTGGGCCTGCTAATTCGTGCCCGCTACCCGATTATTTACATTGCCACCGCCGAGGAAGAGCGGGCCGAGGCCGACATTGCCGCTTGCGCCGCCGCCCAGGGCAACCGCGCCCTCTACACCTGGGATTTTGTCGATGGCTACCAGGGCAACCTCAACGACGCCGGGTTTGGCAAGCGCAACCCGCTGCAAGCGCTAGAACTGGTGGAGAAGCTGCCCGCCACGGCTCCAGCCATCTTTGTGCTGCGCGACTTCCACCGGTTCTTGGATGACGTTGCCATTTCCCGCAAGCTGCGCAACCTGGCCCGCCGCCTCAAGGCCCAGCCCAAGACGCTGGTCATTCTCTCGGCTCAGCTCACCATCCCCGATGAGCTGAGCGAGACCGTGACCGTGCTGGAGTTTACCCTACCCGATGCCGCCGCCATTCGGCATGAGGTGCGGCAGCTCTTGGGCTCGACCGGCACCGATCTGCCGACGCCCATGCTGGAGGAAGTGGTGCGCACCTGTCAGGGGCTGTCGCTGGAGCGGATTAGGCGGGTGCTGGCGCGGGCGATCGCCGCCCACGGAGCCTTTGACCCCAACGACCTTGACCTGATTCTCGACGAAAAGCGCCAGAGCATTCGCCAGACCCAAATTTTGGATTACTACCCCGCCAAGGAGCAGATCTCTGACATCGGCGGGCTCGACAACCTCAAAGACTGGCTGCTCAAGCGGGGTACCGCCTTTTCTGAAAAGGCTCGTCAGTACGGCCTGCCCCATCCGCGCGGGCTGCTGCTGCTGGGCATTCAGGGTACGGGCAAGTCGCTGACCGCCAAGGCGATCGCCCACCACTGGCACCTGCCCCTGCTGCGGCTGGATGTGGGCCGCTTGTTTGGCGGTCTGGTGGGCGAGTCAGAGGCCCGCACCCGCCAGATGATCCAGCTAGCGGAGGCGATTTCTCCCTGCGTGCTGTGGATTGACGAAATCGACAAAGCCTTTGCGGGCATGGATGGCCGGGGCGACTCGGGCACCGCCAGTCGGGTCTTCGGCACCTTCATCACCTGGATGGCGGAGAAAACCTCCCCGGTGTTTGTGGTAGCTACCGCCAACAACATTCAGGCCCTGCCGCCAGAGATGCTGCGCCGGGGTCGCTTTGACGAAATTTTCTTTGTGGGGTTGCCCGGCCAGGGCGATCGCCAGGCCATTTTTGAAGTGCACCTCTCGCGGCTGCGGCCCCAAACCCTCAAGACCTTCGACACCGCCCGACTGGCCTACGAAACCCCTGACTTCTCGGGAGCTGAGATCGAGCAGGCGATCGTCGAGGCCATGCACCTGGGCTTTAGCCAAAACCGCGACTTCACCACCGACGACATTCTCACCGCCGCCAGCGAAATGGTGCCCCTGGCCCGCACCGCCCAGGAGCAAATTGAAGCGCTGCAAGCCTGGGCGGCGGCGGGTAAAGCCCGCATGGCCTCCCGCAGTGGCCTCGACTCGCGGTTTCGCCCGGCCTTGCCCGATGCCGATTAGCTCCCCGATGCCGATTGGCGAGAGGTGCTGTACCATTGGCAAACTGTAGACCTACATCGGCCCGCTACCGTCCATGAAAGGATTTTTCATTGGCCTGTCAAAGTTGATTTTGGGGGTTGCGATCGCCCTCATCCTCCTATCGATGGCGGGGGTGGCCACCGCGCGCTACTTCATGGGTCGCCTGTCGGTGTTGCCGCCCAAACCGCTCTACGGCGATGAAATGCCCGTCCCCGCGCCTGAAGCGAACTCTGAAGCGGCGGCGGAACCCGCCGTCGAGCCGCCCCCTGAGCCCACCCCAGCGGTAGAACCGCCCCCCGAACCCGCCCTGGAACCCGGTGCCTACAACGCCACCGTAGTGCAGCCCATTGGCCTAGTGATGCGCGAAGGCCCCGGTGTAGAGTTTCCCCAGGTGGGAGGTGTGGATGTGAACGAAGCGGTGGTGGTGCTCGAAGAACCCGCCGACCAGTCTTGGGTGAAGGTGCGCGTGGTGTCTAACGGCCAGGAAGGCTGGGTCAAAGCGGGCAACACCCGTCGCGCCGAATAGCTTCAATCCCTCAGCCAGAGCTGTTTTTGCCCTAGAGTCGTTACCTTCCCTTGGGAAAATGTTAACTAATCTAACCAAGCCTTAAGCTTGGTATCAGTTCCCCGGTGCGGTCTCATTTGGCCCCAGGCAGGGTGATAGCGTGAGGTCTGAAAAGCAGCACTAGAGCTAGGTATATAGTTTCTACCTGGAACTGCAACGGCCTTCTCCTGCGTCATACCCCACGTTTAAGAACCCATGCATAACCTACAAAAAGACTGGATTGGCTCCATTGCGATCGCGGCTCTAGGGGCTGGCGTGATTACGACCTTTGCGGTTGCCCAGGGGCAAAATCCGCTAGTGGGCCTGGCCATTACTGCGTTTGCCGCCGTGTCGGCGGTGGCGATCGACCACTTTCTGTAGAGCCTGCCCTCAAGCACACCTCTGTTTCGAACTCCATACCCCCCATGATTGGCAGCACACCGGCTGATCGTGGGGGGTATTGGTTGGTGAGGCGGTGAAGCACAAACACATTCCCCTCAGCCTAGTACCGCTACGCGGAGTTCAAAATGCAAAGTTCAAAATGGAAAAATCCTGAGGTAAGGGTATTTCAAGCATTCTGAACAGCAGAGTCATTTCTGCTGCAGCGTACTAGGGGAATGTGTTTGTGCTCCATTCCGTCAATTCAAACCCTGCCAGATGAGCCACAGCAGGGCCAGATGGCCTGGGTAAAAAGCATAGAACCACCGCGCCTTTGGCCCTCTCTCCCCATTGGCCAGAAAGAATAGGAGCGGGACTACCAGCGCAGGCAGCTGAAACGGCCCCCCATACCTCCAGGCATCAACCAGGTGCAGCCCAACCCAGGCTAACGCCCACAGCAGATTGGGACGAAAGTAGCGGGTAAGCACGATCAGACCGATGCCGTAGCCGCCGTAGCCCACACTGCCTAGCTCCGTTAAAACAGCCGCCGCCAGCCACACCGGGAGCTGAAGCCGGGGAAACCGGCGGGCAAACCGCAGGCAAGCCAAGCCCACCAGCAGCTGAAATAGGATGTTTAGCTCAGTCGTGCTAAACGTTGCCTGGTAGATGGGCTGGGTCACCACGCCCAACACCGCCAGCCTGAGGCCGTAGCGCCCGGCGTCTCGGGTGTGGGCTTCGCCCTGCACCAGCAGCCAGACAAACAGTGGAAAGCTGAGGCGTCCAATGATGCGAAATGCGATCGCATCGGGGAAAAACACGGCCCCGACGTGATCCACCAGCATGGTCACCGCCGCTAAGACCTTGATCTGGTAGCTGGTCAATCCCCTAGGGAGAGCGCTGCGTCGTGACTGCAATAGTGGAAATCCTGCCGGTTGGTAATCTGTATCTCTGATCTAACACGGGGGGACGCAACTGTTTGTTCAGAACAGCGGTAGATTTGAGGCAGTCTCTCAATCGACCCTATGCCCATTGTTCTGCCGCTGTTTGCCAAAGCCTTTTTGACCCTGTTTGTGGTGATTGACCCGGTGGGGCTAGCGCCTTTGTACCTGGCGCTGGTGAGCGATCGCACCGAGACCGAGCAAACCCAGATCGCCACGCGAGCGGTGGCGGTGTCTGCCGGTATTCTTCTCGCCTTTGGGCTCACTGGGGCTTACGTGCTGCACAACCTGGGCATTAGCCTACAAGCCTTTCAAATTGCGGCAGGGTTCTTGCTGTTTAAGATCGCCCTCGACATGATCTTTGTGCATCAGGAGCGCGAGACCGAGGCTGAGGTGCAGGAAGCGGGCACCAAGCAAGACGTCAGCGTGTTCCCCCTAGCGATTCCGCTGATTGCCGGGCCGGGGAGCTTAGCCAGTATTTTGGTGCTATCGCGGGAATCGACCAACTATTACCTGGGGCTGAGCGTGGTGCTGGCGGCGGCGGCGGTGGTGTTGCTGCTGTGCTACCTGTTTTTGCTGCTGTCGCGGCCTCTGGCTAAGGTGCTGGGCCAAATTGGTATCAACGTTGTCACCCGAGTGTTGGGGGTGCTGCTGGCGGCCCTAGCCGTGCAGTACATGCTGGATGGCTTGCTCAGCCTGCTTCAGTTGCCCCCCGCTCAGGCCTTTGGCCTCGACACCCCTACCCCTGATTCTTAAGCGAAAAAAAGACGCCCCGCAGGGCGTCTTGTAACACTCATCAGGACAGGTAACGCAGATTAACGATTGCCGGGGGTGCGACCACCCTCGTCGTTGCTGCCGCCGCGGGGACTGGAGTTGCCGGGGTCACAGCCCTCAGCACCATTGCCAATGCCCTGGTTGCAGTTCTGTCTGCTGCCATCGTCGTCATCGTCGTCATCGTCGTCATCGTCGTCGTCGTCGTCGTCGTCGTCGCCATCACTGTTGTTCACCGTGCCGGTTTCCGTAGTGGTTTCGGTGGTGGTGGTGATGGTCTCAGTCAGACTAGAGAAGTTGCTGCTGTTGACGATGTAGGCCGACTCAATGGTTTCGACCTTGCCCATGTAGGCCAGAGCCTGGTACACAAATCCACAGGCCTCAGAGCGCGAGACCGTTTCAAACAAATTTAGCTCGGTAATGGTGGGATAGTTCACCAAAATGCCGCGCTCGACCAGGGCCGCGATGATAACGCGATACTCGCTGGGGATTTCACTGGCGTCGCTGAAGATGCTCAACAGGCTATCGACCGACTGCCCAGAGGTGACTTGGGTAATGTTCATCCCCTGAGCCAGCATTACCAGCATATCCAGGCGGGTCATGGTGCCGTTGGTGTCAAACAGCCCGTTGGAGATATCTAAAAAGCCCATGGAGTAGGCTTTTTGGATAGCGCTGTAGGCCCAGTAGCTGCTGGATACATTGCGCAGTGTGACGGTTTGGCGCGAAGCGGGCATGTCAAAGGCCTGGGCAACCATCGCCGCGAATTGCGCGTTGGTAAGGCTGTTGCTCGGTAAGAAGTTGCCGCCAGGGAATCCGCTGACGACGCGGATGGCCGAGAGGCGATAGACAAAGTCGCTCGCCCAGTAATTGGTGGAAATATCGCTAAAGCTGACCTGGTTGACGGTGGTCGTCGTCGTCGTCGTGCGCTGCTGGTAGATGACTTCGCCCGATTCTACGTCGTCATCATCATCGTCATCGTCATCGTCGTCGTCATCATCTTTGGTGTGGGCCGCATCAAGGGCCTGGTCGAGCAGAGCTTCGTCTTTGAGCCAGTTAAAGTTTTGAATGGGGCCTTCGGCAGCTAGAGCGATCGCCGCCCCACTGCCGATGGTCAAGGTGGCCAAAATCGCCGAAAGCGGTGCTAAACGCAGTAGCTTAGCCCAGTTAGTTTGAGTCATTCTCGTTCATTCCCCGTAGAGTCGTTTGGAGTGTAATGGTGATGAGGTAGATAGACACTCCCGCAGTGCCGCCTAAACTAGGCGACTTCCGCAGTCTGCCCGTCTCATCAATCGAAATCGCAATGCTCCTCATTGCTGAGCTTCCATGACGCGCCCAAAACCCTGATGTTGCAGGGCCAGAGGCACTTTATAGAATTCCTATGCAACCTTTACAATTCTTTGATAAACAGCGGATTTTTGCCTTTATCAGAGATTTTTCCGTTACTTGATCGAGAATGCTTCTGTCAACTGAGTTTTCTCTTGATTTATAGTGGCGATCGCCGGGTTGAGCAGAGTTGCCCCAGACGAGGGAACCGGCGGCGGGAAGATTCGGCATTCCCATAGGGCAGTTTTGGCGAGTTCAGAAGCATCGCCAACTGGGACGCCGAGCGGGCGATCGCCCAGAACCGCCTTATCACCCCGCTTTGTACAAAAGATCCCTTTTTATATATGGAGACTTAGGGCTCTGTTGTGGTTGAAGTTTGGAAGTGCAGGCTCTACAACGGGTCTCCTAACAAGAACTATTTTCGACACAAAAATGATTGGCAAGAGTAGCTGATGGCGATCGTGGTCAGTTGGGTATGTTGAATGTGCGGATCTAGCAGGGCTAAAAGATAATGAACAGCCACTTTGCCTGCTGCATTGAATAAAGCTTTAGTGAAATCAACAGAAAATTTACGGATACCTTCAGTTGCATTCGGTACGACTAGAGTAAAGCCCCTAAAATAACCATGAGCCTAGAACAAGCATTTCAATCGCTGCCTCCAGATGCAGCAGAGGCTGTTGTCGAGTCTATTTTCTCTAAACCTTTCCTCAATGCGTTGGGCTTTAGTGACGAGGAAATCGTACCTAAGTTTGGGATTGGAAAATGGGCTGTTGACCAAGCAGCGCGCAAGAATACCGGAGATGATATTTTTCTCCACACCCAGAACGATCCCTACCTTTACATGGAGGTTAAAGGTAGACCTGCAAATCTTTCAGGCGAGATGTATCCTGACCATCGTGATACTGTTCTTCAGTTAAAAAGATATTTGCTTGCTCCGTCTTCCAAATCAGTGAAGTGGGGGTTGATCATGAACTCCCTTCACGTTCAACTTTTTCGGAAACATGGAAAAATTGTTCACCCAGTCACCTCTTGTCTATCCCTTGAAGGAAACCTGAAGCAGGTTGTCAAACTCCTTAGGCAACACATAGGAAGTCCGCCCAAAGCGCTAACTATTGCGCTATATAACAACAAGGGCGGCGTAGGCAAAACCACTACAACTATCAACCTTGCTGCAACCTTAACGCTGTATAAAAAGAAGGTTTTGGTAATTGATTTTGATCACAACCAAAGCGATCTTGGCGATGCCCTTAATCTATCGCCACTCAAGAATAAAGTCTTAGGCGTTTTGAAAGGAAAGAGTGCAAACATTAGAGATATTATTACTCCCTATAAGTTAGAACATCCTTCTTTGAAGGAGCCTTTAGGGTTTGATGTTATTACAGCTGATGATGCATTTTCTGGAGAGTTAGACGAGGCTAAGCTGAGGCAAATTGTAAAGCTACACGACTTACACAAGGCGCTAGAATCTCTCAAAAACGATTACGACTACATTTTGATTGACTCTCCACCAAACTGGCGTCTTTTTGCCCAAAAGGCAATCTATGCTGCTGATGTGGTGCTGATTCCGGCTCGCCATGACAATCTCCACTCTCTCCAGAATGCCAGCACAGCAATTACTCAATTCATTCCAGCAATGCGAGAGAAGCGACGAGCAGTACAAGAGTCTGGCCCTATTGTGCTGCCTATTTTTATGAACAACACACCCACAAGATCCGCACCTTTTCAGGTCGCCTTGATGCATAATGCTATTAAGAAAATAATTGTCAAATCTAAAAGCGAAACGGGTTTTGACCTAACTCACTACTTCTATCCAAAATACTGTAAGGGTCAGAAGAACTTGGATATGGTTAGCGTTCCTTATATGGCTTATATCCCCAGGGCAGATTTCATGCATATGCCCGCTGCTTTTGCGTTCAAGCCTGCCCGTGAGCAATACCAAAACCTTGTAAAGGAGTATTTTCTCTAATGAGCTTTTCAGATGTTGGCAACCTGATGTGCCTGCCCTTTGATGAAATTGAGTCGGGTGAGCCCACCGATGTCCATGAATACCTGATTCAAGCGGCAGCTAACCAGCTAGGGCCAGATGGGCGAAACTGGATTCCTGTCATTGTTAAAGAAACTGCCCCCGATCAATATCAGGTGATTGGCAATAGCTTTGTCTATGCTGTGGCGGCTGAAGCTGGGCTGGCTGAAGTTTGGTGCATCATTGCCGATGATTTGCCAGAAACTGTGGCAATTTCTCGATCGCTGGCGCAAGAGGTTCTGCCTAAAACAAATCTTTCTATCGCTAGCCGTGAAGAGATTTCTGCGGCAGTAGACTATGTGCTGCACCAGCCTGCCACGCCCCTGAAAGGGGTCAGCCATGCTTCTCTAGTCGCTCGTCTCGATGAAGCACCTCGGCAATACTGGAAAAACTTGCAGCCGATTACAAAGCTGGGTTGTCGAATCACAGGCGGCAAAAAGCTCAAGGCTCTGGAGGAGGTGTTTTATCTAACGCCTGAGCCAATGCCAGAGGTGATTACAGACCGAAAGATTCTGGAGACTCTGACTACTCAGCAGCTCAAAGACATGGCCAAAAAGCGCGATGTTAAGGGCCTTTCTAAGCTCAAAAAAGCTGATTTAGTCGAGTTATTAGCCGCCGCTTGAGGTCATGTTCAAGAAACATTCTCTCCGGTAAAGGGCAATGCTCATTAACTAGCTGCGGCTGTAGGCCAGCGGTTGATTTAAGCTGGTGGCTTGGAGCCGCAACTCATTTAGCTTAGCCATTGCGCCGCCTGTGGTAATGATGTCCTGAGCTTGGGCTAGCCCCGCCTCTAACGATTCCGCTGCTCCCCCCTGCCACAGATAAAACCCGGCATTCCACAGGGCGGTTTTAGCTAGCTCTGAGGGGTTGCCGGAGAGGATATCGAGCAGGCGATCGCCCAGCGTCTCCTCATCCCCCAGATCCACATCGTCGCCCTCAAACCCGTAGTCGCGGGGGTGCAGTAGCAGGCGATCGGTCTGCCCCGGATGGTTGACCCCCACGATCGCCGTTCTTCCCCGCGCCAGATCGCAGCTGCCCTCTAGCCCCTTAACCGTAATCCAGTCGGTTTGGCCCCGCAGGGCAAAGGTGCCCTTAGCAAACTCCTCGGTGGGCGGGTGCACGAAGCCCATCGCCAGGGTGTGGGGGCCAGCATAGGGCGACCACAGTAGCTCTACCGTGGCAAAGGGGGGGCGTTTGCCAATTTGCTCGCGGTAGGGCACCAGCCCGTGGGCCAGTGGAAAGTGCTGGGGCAGGTAGACAAAGCCGAGGCCAGTGCGGTTGAGCAGGGTGTGGGCTTGCTCTAGACTGTGGGGGCGCAGATCAACGCCCAACTGTTGCCACAGTTCAATCAGTGGAATCCCTTCTTTAGTGGGCATGCGATCGCCCCCGTGCATCACCACCGGCACCCCCGCCGCCGCCAGCACTAGGGCGGTGATGGGGGTGACCGGGGCAGTGCGCGATCGCCCGTCGTAGGGGCAGCTTAGCACCAGGGTAGGGCGGCTGTAGGCGCTGTCAGGAGCGATCGCGGGCATAGTCGGCCCCAGCGCTGCGTAGGCATCCAGGACACCCGCCAGCTCATCGACAGTGGGGCGCTTGATGCGGTGGGCAATCATAAACGCGCCAATCTGGGCCGGGGTAGCCGTTTGGGTCAGCATCATGCGGGTGGCGGCTTCGGCCTCAGCCCGGGTCAGCGCCCTGGAGGTGTGGCTGCCGCTGCCGACCTGCTTGAGCAAATCCCGAAACTCATGGCTCATAGAGACTGCTGACCCTGGGGAAAAGGGGTTCGTAAAGGATGATTACCTAACTGTAAGACACCGCTGCGGGTCTAGGGCGAATGGGGGTAGCCAGGCTCTGCACCAGATCGTGAAACCGCTGAATGGGGGGAATTACCAGGCGATCGCGGGTGGTCACCAGCACCACCGAGCGGGTCAGCACTGGGGCTTCGGTGGGGCGCACCGCCAGGGTGGGGTCGTCATAGCAGTCGGCCAGGGCCGATCGGGGCAGCAGGGCGACAAAGTTGCCCTGGCGAATGACGCCGCGAAAGGCATCGAGGGTATTCAGCTCCATCGCCGGGTTAAACACCTCGCCCCGGTCTTGAAACTGCTGCTGCACCAGCCGCGCCATGCCGTAGCCGTCTTTAAAAATAATCTGCGGAAACCGGGCCAGCATCTCCCAGGAGATCGCAGGCTGACTGGCCAGGTCGTGGTTGCCCGCCATCAGCACCTCAATGGGCTCCTCAAACAGGGGCGTCACAATCATTTCGGGCTGGGTGGTGAGGCGCGGGTTATCCATCACAATGGCCAGATCGACCAGGCCGTCGCGCAGCACCTTGAGGGAGCGATCGCTGCCCAGGGCCGTCACCCGCAGCTGCACCTGGGGATACTCTGAGCAAAACTGCTGGAGCACGGGCGGCAGCACCGTGGCACATACCGACTGAATTGCCGCCACGCACAGCTCGGGCTGCTTACCGGCCATTAGGTCGGCAATATCTTTAGACACCTGCATCCAGTCTTGGGCAATGCGCCGGGCCTTGGGCAGCAGCCGCTCGCCCGCCACCGTCAGTTTGGCCTGGGCGCCGCGATGAAAGAGGGGCGCATCCAGCTCGGCCTCTAGGGCCTGCACCTGGCGACTGACGGTGGATTGCGTTACCGCGCACTGCTGCGCTGCCGCCTGAAAGCTGCCGGTTTCAGCCACCGATAAAAATGCCTGGAGCTGCTCTATGCGCATTCTTGACAGGTATCCACGCCACGACTGGGCCTAAACGACCCAATGAGGTTCTGTTAGGTTGCCCTTGTCTTGATTAGCAGATCGCATCCCCGCACTTGGTATCAAAAGTTGCGTTCCCGGCTCGGAGGATAGGGATTCTAACCGCAAAACCCTGGGCTGCGGAGCTGGATAGACCGCCCCGAGGCTGACGCAGCAGACATTTACTCTAAAATTCTCTACACCTTTAACGTGCTAGAACCCAGCAGGTGAATCGGCTCTATTGGGATTGCAGCTGGCGCAGAGCCGCTTCGGCGTGAAGCTGTACGCCGGGGTCGGGATCGTGCAGCAGCGATCGCAGCTCAGGCTCCAGAGCAGGCTCACCCATCTGCCCTAGAGACAATACCAGGTGGCGGCGCAGAGCGCTGTTATCAACTGTGGGGGGCAGCGATCGCAGCCAGTTCGCCAAAGATGAGGTCGCTAGGGGACGATGCTCGGGGGTCACTGCGGCCATGCCCTGCACCAGGGCCAGCCGGGCGGGATGCTCCAACCGATCCCAGGCCTGAATTAGGCCCGCTAGGGCCGTGGCGGTGTTCTGCCAAGTCAGGGCCTGCACGGCAAAAATTCGCAGCGCTTCAGCGGTGTCGGGGGCTTGCAACAGTTGCAGCAGCGGCGCTGCCGCCGCCCCATTCGACAGTCGCCCCAGGGCGTAGGCGGCCTGTTGGGCAACCCGCTCATGCTCGTCGCTTAGCAGCGGGGAGAGAGCGTCGATCAGCTGTTGAATTGGCAGACGCGATCGCATCCCTAGCAGACCGCGAATGGCTGCCGCCCGCACCGCCGCCGCCGGATCGCCCAGACTCCACTGCACTATCGGCAACAGCGTGGGATCGGCAAAGGCGCTGAGAGCATCGAGGGCGGTGGCTCGCACGGGCGATCGGGCATCTTCCATCGCCAGCTTCAGCAGGGGAATGGTGGTGGGGTGGTGAATGCGGGCCAGCGCCTGCACTGCGGCGGGTCGCAGAGGTGGGTGAGCGAGCTGCTCGCCGAGGGCGGCGATCGCCGAGGGGCCTATTTGGGTCAGGGCCGCTGCCACCGCCTGGCGCAGGTCTTCATCGGTCGTGGTGGCAAAGGTGTTGACCAGGGCGGCAATCACCTCGGGGCGATCAAACTCTCCCAGGGCGCGGGCCGCAAACCAGCGGGCTTCCCAATCGCAGGCGTCATCTTGCAGCATGGCCAGTAGGTCTGGCAGCGCCGCCTCCCCCAGATCACTGACCTGGCGCGACTGCTCCCAGCGATCGTGAAAGTCTCCGGCGCAGAGCTGTGCCACTGTGGCCCCGGCCACCGCCGGACGGGATGAAACTGCAAATTCATCAAAAGGGGACACAGAACGCTCCTGATTGGCTCTGGGATCTGGCAAGGGCTCAGAAATCGGCTTTGGCCCTGACCCTCTACACCATAGGGCCTGAACCTGAGTTTCCCAAGCGTTGACTATGCAGTTCGCGCAGCCGCCTCTTGCGGAGGCTGCATGGTGCTAGGAAAAACGTATGAGTCTATACAAAAGCCAGCCTAGAGCGGTTCTAGGCTAGCCACACCTAACCCTAGGCTGGCTAAGTCGTTCTGTAGCGATTGAGGCAGTAGCCATCTGGGGGAGCCTGGGAAACTTGCCCCAGCTAGGGCCTCAGGTAGGGAATACGTCGGTAAACGTCTTGCTACAACGGTGTACCAGTGACCACTTCTATAAATACGGCCAGCACAGCGGCCACCGCCAAACTCAACAAGTTTGAACAGTTCAAGGCCGACAAAGACGGGCTGCTGGTCAAGCACGAGCTAGAGCAGTTTGCCCAACTGGGGTGGGAAGCCGTAGACGACACCGACCTCACCCATCGGCTCAAATGGCTGGGCATCTTCTTTCGCCCCGTAACACCGGGCAAATTCATGCTGCGGCTGCGGCTGCCCAACGGGTTGCTCAGCGGCTACAAAGCCCGCACCCTGGCGGAGGTTATCCAGCGCTACGGCGAAGATGGCAGCGCCGACATCACCACTCGGCAAAACCTCCAGCTGCGGGGCATTCTGCTCGAAGATATTCCCGATATTTTTCGGCGCATGCAGGCGGCGGGCCTGACCTCCATTCAGTCGGGGATGGATAACGTGCGCAACATCACCGGGTCACCGGTCGCCGGGCTCGATGCCAACGAGCTAATCGACACCCAGGGCCTGGTGATGAAGGTTCAAGACATGATCACCGCCAACGGCGAGGGCAATCCGGCCTTTAGCAACCTGCCCCGCAAGTTCAATATTGCCATTGAGGGCGGGCGCGACAACTCCATCCATGCCGAGATCAACGACATTGCCTTTGTGCCTGCCTACCGGGAGGAGGTGCTGGGCTTTAACGTCGTGGTGGGGGGCTTTTTCTCGGCCCGCCGCTGTGAGGCCGCCATTCCGCTCAACGCCTGGGTGCCGCCCGACGACAGCGTAGTCGAGCTGTGCCGCGCCATTCTGGAGGTGTACCGCGACCACGGCCCTCGAGTGAATCGGCAGAAAGCCCGGCTGATGTGGCTGATCGACGAGTGGGGCATGGATCAGTTTCGCGCCGCTGTGGAAGCCGCCTACGGACAGCCGCTGCTGTCTGCCGCCCCCACCGACGAAATGGACTGGGACAAGCGCGACCACATTGGCGTGCATGCCCAAAAGCAGGTGGGGCTCAACTACGTAGGCCTACACATTCCAGTGGGTCGGCTACAGGCCAGCGATCTGTTTGACCTGGCCCGGCTGGCGGAGGTCTACGGCAGTGGCGAACTGCGCCTGACGGTCGAGCAAAATGTGATTCTGCCCAACGTGCCCGACTCGCGGCTGGCGGTGCTGCTGCAAGAGCCGCTGCTGGAAAAATTCTCGATCGCCCCCTCGGCCCTAACGCGATCGCTGGTCTCCTGTACCGGGGCGCAGTTCTGCAACTTTGCCCTGGTAGAAACCAAGCAGCGCGCCCTGGCCCTAGCCGAGGCGCTCGACGGGGAACTCACCCTAACCCAGCCGGTGCGGATTCACTGGACGGGCTGCCCCAACTCCTGTGGCCAGCCCCAGGTGGCCGACATTGGCCTGATGGGCACCAAGGTGCGCAAGGACGGCAAAACCGTGGAAGGGGTCGATATCTTTATGGGCGGCAAGGTAGGTAAAGAGGCTCACCTGGGCGAAAAGGTACAGCAGGGCATTCCCTGCGATGAGCTGCACGGGGTGCTGCGATCGCTGCTGATCGACAACTTCGGTGCCCAGCCCAGGAGTGGTGCCGAATCCCACAATGGCGTGATGGTGACGGCGGACTAAAAAAATGTCCTGCGGGCCAACGGCCCCAGGACACACAGTTTGCATTTGAGGCAAACGTAGCACAGTCCACAGCGCAGTGGCGAGAGCAAATATTAGGTTTTCACAACCTTGTGGTTTTGAACGTTCTTGGAGTGAGGTGTGCTTGAGATCCGAACCGATCCCCCCAGGTATTTGCTGTAGGAGATGCCCTCGGTAGCCCTCCTTAGAAAGGGGGGAATGCAACTCTTTTTTCTCCTTAGGTCTCCAGTTACGACGGCTCCAAATCCAAAATCGCCAATCCAAAATTAGGGCAGACACCCAGGTCTGCCCCTACCCCTCCACCCCCCACCCCCTATGACCGATCCGGCTAAAACCTTGTGTCCTTACTGCGGCGTGGGTTGCGGCCTGGAAGTCTTGCCTCCGGCCCAGCCCAACAAGCCCACCAACCGCGACGCCGCAGGCAACCCGCTGTGGCAGACCAGGGGCGATCGCGCCCACCCCTCTAGCCAGGGCATGGTGTGCGTCAAGGGGGCCACCGTAGCCGAATCCCTCGATCGCGATCGGCTCAAATACCCGATGATGCGGGCCTCCCTCGATGACCCCTTCCGGCGGGTGTCGTGGGAGGTGGCCTTGGATGCGATCGTCAGCCGCATTCAAACCGTGCGCCAGGAAATGGGGCCAGACGGCATCTGCGTCTATGGCTCGGGCCAGTTTCAAACCGAAGACTACTACGTGGCCCAAAAACTGGTGAAGGGCTGCCTGGGCACCAACAACTTCGACGCCAACTCGCGGCTGTGCATGTCATCGGCCGTGGCGGGCTATATCCAGAGCTTTGGCAGCGACGGCCCGCCCTGCTGCTACGCCGATCTGGAGGCCACCGACTGCGCCTTTTTGATCGGCACCAACGCCGCCGAGTGCCACCCCATCGTCTTTAACCGCCTGCGCAAGCACCACAAGCGCCACGGCCACGTCAAGCTGATCGTGGTTGACCCCCGCCGCACCGACACGGCCAAGGCCGCCGATCTGCACTTGGCGATTCGCCCCGGCAGCGACATCACCCTGCTCAACGGCATTGGCCACCTGCTGCTGCGCTGGGGCAGCCTCGACCCCGAATTCATCGACGGCTGCACCCAGGGTTTTGCCGCCTACACTGAGGTACTGCGCCACTACGAGCCAACCATTGTGGCCGAGCGCTGCGGCATTACCCTCGCCGATTTAGAAACTGCCGCCCGCGCCTGGGCCGAAGCCAAGGCCGTGCTATCGATGTGGTCGATGGGGCTCAACCAGTCGTCTGAGGGGACGGCCAAGGTCAGGTCGCTGATCAACCTGCACTTGATGACCGGCAACATTGGCCGACCGGGGGCCGGGCCGTTTTCCCTCACCGGGCAGCCCAACGCCATGGGCGGGCGCGAGGCCGGGGGGCTGTCCCACATTTTGCCGGGCTACCGTCTGGTGAAAAACCCCGACCACCGCCGCCAGGTGGAAGAGTTCTGGGGATTGCCCGCCGAGCAGATTTCCCCGACACCTGGCCTCTCGGTGGGCGAAATGATGCTGGCCCTAGAGCACCAGCGGGTGGGCCTACTGTGGATCGCCGCCACCAATCCAGCGGTCAGCCTGCCCGACCTCAACCGTACCAAGGCGGCGCTGCGCCAGTCGCCCTTTACCGTCTACCAAGACGCTTACTACCCTACTGAAACCGCCGAGTTTGCCCACCTGCTGCTGCCCGCCGCCCAGTGGGGCGAAAAAACAGGCACCATGACCAACTCCGAGCGGGTGATTACCCTCTGTGCCGCCTTTCGCCCACCCCCCGGCGAGGCCCGCCCCGACTGGGAAATTTTTGCCGAGGTGGGTCGCCGCCTGGGCTTTGCCCACCAGTTTGACTTCGCCACCAGCGCCGAGGTCTACCGCGAGTTTGCCCAAAGCACCCAGGGGCAGCCCTGCGATATCACCGGCATTAGCCACGATCGCCTGGCCAGCCTCGGCCCGATTCAGTGGCCCTGCCCTGACCCCGAAACCACCGCCACCGCCGCCACCCGCCACGACAAGCGTCTCTACACCCGAGGCATTTTCAACACCGCCGATCGCCGGGCGCGCTTTGCCGCCCTGCACTCTAACGGGTTAGCGGAACCCCCCGACGACCAGTACCCCTTTGTGCTGACCACTGGGCGGCTCTACGGCCACTGGCACACCCAAACCCGCACCGGGCGCATCGAAAAAATTCAGAAAATGCACCCGGCCCCGTTCCTAGAGATCAACCCCCGCGATGCCCAGCAGCTTCAGGTGCAGGGGGGCGAATGGGTGGAGGTGCGATCGCCCCGAGGCACCGTCCGACTGCCGCTGCTGGTCACCCAAAACATTCGCCGGGGCACCCTGTTTGTGCCCATGCACTGGGGCAGCCTGTGGGCCGAGAATGCCGAGTGCAACGCCCTCACCCACCCGGTCGCCTGCCCAATCTCAGGCCAGCCCGAGCTCAAGGCCTGCGCCGTGCATGTCGTGCCGCTGAAGCGTCCCGAGGCGACAACTGTCGCCGCAGAAACTTTACCCGAGGCTACAGAATCGTCTATTCTCTCAGCAGCACCCACCTCTTAAGCAGTTAGCAGCGATGGCAAACTGGGCCAGACGGTTGATTAAGCAACTCGAAAATGACACCTTTTTGAGTCGCCTGCACCAGTTTGAAGGCAGTGTCTCAAAGGCGCTCTCCCTGGGTATGGTGATTGTTATTTTGGCGATCGTGTTTGATCTGGCCTGGGTGCTGGTGCGGTCTATTTTTACCACTGCCCCCGGCGAGTTTTTAGACCAGACCGTAATCGATATTTTTGGCCTCTTTTTAACCGTGCTGATCGCCCTGGAGATTTTAGAAAATATCACCGCCTACATCCGAAAACACGTGGTGCAGGTCGAGCTAGTGATCGCCACGGCCCTAACGGCGGTGGGCCGGAAGTTCATTATTCTTGACTTGGAGGATGTGTCGGGGACGACGCTAATTGGGCTGGCGATCGCCGTCTTTGCCCTGGCTATCAGCTACTGGATCGTGCGGGTCAGCCACCGTTGATGAGTTCTAAATGTTGAGTGTTGAATGACTGAACTCAACACTTAAAACTCAACACTCAACACTAGGAACTTCCTCACAAATAGCGCTGAAGGATTTCGCTAGTCTGTCGTCCAGTCTGCTCCCAGCTAAAGGCCTTCACCCGCGCTAGCCCAGCTTGGTGGAGCGTCCGCCAAAGAGTATGGTCGCTGGCCACGGCGGTCATCGCCTCGGCCAGCGCACCGACGTTGTAGGGGTCAATGGACAGCGCTGCCTCCCCAGCCACCTCGGGCAACGAGGACACGTTGGATGTAATTACCGGCGTGCCACAGGCCATTGCTTCTAGCACAGGCAGGCCAAACCCTTCCCACAGGCTAGGAAATACCAGGGCGATCGCCTGGTTGATCAGCCGCGGCAGCTCGTCGTAGGGCACGTAGGCCAAAAACTGAACGCGATCGCCCAGGCCCATCGCCTCCACCTGGGCTTGCAGGGCTGGCGTATAGCGGGGGTCGGGCACTCCAGCAATCAGCAGCTTAACGTCGGGCAGCGAGGTCTGAGCAAAGGCCTCAATCAAACGACCTAAGTTCTTGTAAGTGTAGTGGCTGCCTACGTAGAGGAAGTAGGGCTGGCGCGGCAGATCTAGCCAGTGATAATGGCTATTATCGTAGGCCAACGGAATCACCGTTGTTTTCCCCGATGGTTTACCAAAAAAGTGATAAATGTCCCGCAGGGTTGACTCTGAATCGCAAATAATGTGCTCAGCCTGGCGAATCACCTGGGGCAGATAGTGGCGAAAGTACAGCGTCAGCGGCGACCCTGCCTGGGGAAAGTGGAGGGGAATCAAGTCATGCACCGTCACCACCGTTCGGCATGATGACCAGAGCGGGGCTTCGGGGATAGGCGAAAACAGCAGTTTTGCCCCAAGCTGTCGATACAGCCTCGGCACCTGAAACTGAGTCCACCACAGCCGCCGGGCATGACCCTGCTTGCCTGCCTCCGTGGTAGCGCCCTGGGGTGAGGGCCGGTGGCGATGGCCGGCGATCGCGCGATCGCTGAGCATGCAGCTGTCTTCCACAGAAAGATGCTGCACCAGATTGAGCGCATAGACCCCTAGCCCCGTTGGCTTAGTGGGAACAAACGCCAGGTTAATCAGCAGCGAAGCCTCGGTCATGCAAGAGTCGTTTTAGGATGTGTTCTATGCCTGCGATCGCCTAGCTGGTGCCTACCCATTCAGCGTTTTCAGATCGTGATCAACCATCGATTCAATTAAGCGCTGAAACGAATATTGGGGCTGCCAATTTAGCTCGGTTTTAATCTTGTCAATTGACCCCACCAGTTGCACATCCTCATCGGGGCGATAAAACGCCGGATCGACGCTGACATACTGCTGGTAGTCCAAACCCAAATAGCTAAACGCACAATCGACCAGTTCACGCACCGAATGGGTCTTGCCGCTGGCGATGATGTAGTCCTCGGGGCTCTCCTGCTGCAGCATTAGCCACATCGCCGTCACCACATCCTGGGCATGGCACCAGTCTCGCCGGGCATCCAGATTTCCCAGCCGCAGTTCCTTAACCAGGCCGAGTTTAATCTGCACCGCTCCCCGGGTAATTTTGCGAAACACAAACTCAGCCCCCCGTCGCGGTGACTCGTGAGTGTAGGTAATGCCGCAGCAGGCGTACAGATCATACTTTTGCCGATAGTTGACCGTCATCCAGTGAGCATAGGCTTTGGCTACGCCGTAGGGGTTGCGGGGCCTAAAGGCGGTGCGCTCAGTTTGAGGAGACTCATCGGGCTGGCCAAACACCTCACTGCTTGAGGCTTGGTAAAAGCGGGTGCTGGGCTTGCAGCGCCGAATCGCCTCCAGCAGTCGAGACACTCCCAGGGCTGTGTACTCAGCGGTTAAGGCGGGCTGAGTCCAAGACAGGGGCACGTAGCTTTGGGAGGCCAAGTTATAGATCTCATCGGGCTGCGTCTGATCGATGGCGTCAATCAGCGAGAACTGGTCTAGCAGATCGCCAGATATGACTTCAATTTGATTCGAAAAATGGCTGATGCGCTCAAAACTGCTGGAACTAGAGCGCCTGACCATGCCGCAGACCTGATACCCCTGCGACAGTAAAAGCTCAGCTAGGTAAGATCCGTCTTGGCCAGTCAGGCCCGTAATCAACGCTTTCTTTGCCATTGAAACTACTCGCTAAGATCCCTAGGGCTGAGCTTATCTATAGTAGTGAACGATAGGCCGCCAGCGTCAATTTAGCCGTGCGAGTCCAGGAAAACTGAGCTGCCTGCTGATAGCCCTTGGCAATCATGGCCCGGCGGAGGGAGCGATCGCCAATCACCCGCCCCAGTGCCTCCGCCAGGTCTTCCACGCTGGTGGGGTCTACCAACAGCGCGGCATTACCAGCAACCTCGGGTAAAGACGAGGTATTGGCCGTGACCACCGGGCAGCCCAGGGTCATAGCCTCAAGCACCGGCAGGCCAAAGCCTTCATAGAGCGAGGGATAGGCAAACACATCGGCATTTTGGTAGCAGTAGGCCACCTCTGCATCGGAGAGGTAGTCGAGATGGCGAATGTGATGCTGCCAGGGAGAGGCCGCGATCGCCTCAAAGATCGGCTCAAACTGCCATCCTTTTTGACCCACCAGCACCAGTTGGTGATCAATTTGGCGATTTGTTTTGAGCTGGTCAAACGCCTGAATCAGACGCACCACGTTTTTTCTGGGTTCTAGGGTGCTGACGAAGAGAATGTAGGGGCGATTCGCGAAACCTAAAGCCTGCGGCATCCCAGAAACGGGAACTGACTCGGAACGAATATCTGTGCCGGAGTCGCCCAAATCAACCGCCGCCAAGGCATAGCTCCCTCTCACGGTATCAGCTGCATAGCGGCTGGCTAACGGCGTCACCCACACTCGTTCGGGGGGTAACCCCAACAGTTCAACAATATCGCGCTTAGAGCTTTCAGAAATAGTGATTACCAGATCGGTCCAGCCCAGGCACTGCCGCACCCGCTGTTCATAGGTGCGCACTACCGCCGTCACGTACTCGGGGTACCGCAAAAACGACAGATCGTAGATCGTCATCACCCGCAGGCTATGCCGACAGGGATAGACCGCATAGTTGGTGCCATGATAAATATCGGGCTGACCAAATCGATGCTCTAACTGCCCCAAAATCGGATTTCTGGGCACTTGGGCCAGCAGATTGAGCAGGCGTACCGGTAGGGGTAAAACGGCCACGTCGTCATAGGTTTCAAGCACCTCAGGCAGCGTTAAATTGCCTCGCAACCAGTTTTTAGAACTGGGTTGATAGGCGACACCGAGACTAAAGTTTTCAACTACTTGCAGCGATCGCAGCGCCCCCAGCAGATTCAGTACGTACAGCCCCACCCCGCTGGGCTTTGGCAAAACTGGAGTAGCGTCTACAACAAACCTGACCATGCCTAAACCAGTGCCAAAATGTCTTCACGCCGAAACCAGGCGCGGTCAGGCACCAAAAACCAAAACATCATCTTAGGAGCAACTTTCAAGAAAGCCAGCGGGTTGTGAGCTATTAACTCCCGGCATGAAAACTGCACTAATAGGCGCACAAAGCGATGGGTTTGGGTGCGATCGTAGCGGCTAATACCGTAGGTTTTCTCTACCTTAACTAGCGCATAACCCAGCAACCAGTTAGCAGGAATCACCCCTAGCTTATTCTCCAACATACGATTGATCTCGGCATGGGCAACTAAAGTTTGACCCATGGTTTTGTTCGAAGCATACATCCTAGAACCTGCCAGCTTGTCAGACAAGAAATAAAAGTCAGTATGCTCACCATATCTCAGCCACAGTTCATAATCCATGCAGTACTGGAGCGATTTATTCAGGCTACCGTATTTTTCGACCAGAGAACGCCGGAAAAATACAGCTGGCTGACAGAGATAGCAAGACTCCTTGAGTCTCTTGTAACTCCAAGGCTCCGTTGGAAATGCCTTTAAAACCTCATCTTTTTCTCCAATCCAGTCAGCTTTCCCATACACAACCTGAACCTCCGAATACCTGGAGAAAATATCTTTTACTTTCTCTAAGGCTCCAGGATAGTAAATATCATCAGAATTAATCCACGCAATAATATCGCCTGTAGCTTTTTCAATACCCTTATTGACAGCATCAGCCTGTCCAGCATCAACCTCTGATACCCATATGAGCCGATCGCTGTAGGTATCTAAAACATCAAGAGTTTCATCTTTGCTACCACCATCCATAACAACAAACTCAAAATCTACATTTTGAGCCAGAACACTTTTGATCGTACGTTCAATAAAACAACCTTGTTGATAAGAAGGAGTAACAACACTAAACGTTAGATTCATGACGAGTAAGCCTGACAGATTCAACTATCCAAAGCTCGATTGCCCTTTAAAAGCAGTCCAACCGAGCTAACCTAACTGCTGTCATCAGCCAATGTCTTTCTCCGAGAAAAGATTAGTAGCTTGAAGCAAAAATGATATTCTTCTGTTGTCTGAATCCTTAACAGATTTGGAGAATTTAATCTTAAGCAAAGAATCCTCAAGAAATATGACAGATAGTTTTATCATCCTATACTGATGAGCCAAAACTTTGACCCGATCGATAGTCTGGTTGCCAACGTAAACAGTCATTTCAAGATCAATTGGAGCTATCCCAGCAATATATAGATCTTGAGAAGTTTCCAACTTTTTTATTGGAATTGTCACTTCGGGTGACAGCCAATTATCTTGCCAAAAACCATTCACATTATCAAATGAAGTAGCCCTTAGTTTAAGAGGTATGAATCGAGAACTATACTTTTTAATCAAACCCTTTAACTTTCCCCTTGCTTTCAGCAATAGATGTACAAAAGTCTTACCTATTGATTCTTGCCGGGAATTTGATAGCTTGTAATGGAGCTTGTACAAACTACGATATAGCTTTGGATAACGGCGCAATAATCGCGCAATAGAATTGTCCTTCTCAAAAATTAGGTAATGCCAGAGTCCCTGATAATAATTTTCATGCACATAACCAACATGCTTACGACTAATATTAAATATTTCACTATAGATCTGTGCCCGAGCAGAGCATGTCTTCGTTTCGGGGTATAAGCGTGAACAAGCTAAGCTATCAGGCAAGAAACAGATATTGCCACATTGTGTAGCAATGCGGAGCCAATAGTCATAGTCCATTGCATAGTTCAGAGCCTCATCAAATAGTCCGATTTTGTCTTTAACACGACTGCGCCAAAAAGCAGCTGGCTGGCATACCATACAGTCCTCAACCAATCGGTTTAAGGAGTAATCTGCTGTTTTGTAGTGGCCTATGATTTGATCACTTTCATCAATATAAAATGCCTTACCGTAGACAAGATCACAGTCAGGATTTTGATTGAAAAAATGAACAACTTTCTCAATAGTCCCCGGAAGCAGCACATCATCAGAATTCAAATATGCTAGTATTTCGCCATTTGCAAGTCTCATCCCTTTGTTGATCGCGTCAGTTTGGCCCTTATCTGGAGCAGAAATCCAAGAAAACCGATCGCCATAGGATTTTAAGATGTCGATCGAATCGTCTGTTGACCCACCATCAAAAATAAAATATTCAAGATTAGAATAATTCTGGCTAATTACGCTCTCGATGGTTTTTCGTAAAAACCGCCCTTGATTATAGGAAGGCGTAACGATAGAAACCAGAGGTTGCTGTGTTTGGTCACCAAAAGATGACACTTGCAACGATTGATCTATTCGCGTCCTAACTCTTTCGCAGGCAGCAATTAAATTGTGAGCTGCCTTGTCCCAAGAATATTTACTAAGTCGATCTTTACCCCTCTTAATGAGCATATCTCTCAATTGACCATCTGTCAGAATCTGCTCCATGAGATTAGCGATAGCTTTTATGTCGGTAGGATCACAAGTCAGAACCGCATCTTTACCAACTTCCGGCAGGCTCGTCGTGTTGCTGCAAATAACAGGGGTACCTGCGTTAAATGCCTCTAGTAAGGGCATTCCAAACCCTTCGTAGAGTGAGAAAAAAACTAAAGCTTTTGCCCTTCCTAAAAGTATTCTTAGGAACTCTGGCCTGACAAATCCTAAATGAACCACAGGCAGTTCCGGGAAAGCTTCAAAAAGTTGAACCCATCCTTCTTGATAGCCAGTCAGTACTAATTTCACGTCTCGACCAGTTTTCTCGATAAAGAGAGAAAATGCCTGGAGGAGAGCGCGATGATTTTTATGTTTCCATAGGTTAGCAGGAAAGATAAAATAATCCCCATCAGGAACTAATTGAGTTTCTAAATCAGTCAACTCAACTTCGCACAAGTCTTGATGCAAATCTTGAAGCGAAGGCTCCATCAAGAAAATATCGGTACAGCGGGTACCAGGAAAATTGAGTAGAGTACTTCGTGCAAACTCAGAAATAGTCCCTATAGCCCCAGCCTCACGCAGAGCTTTAGAAAAGGATTCTCGGCGAGCACGCAAAACATCCTCAGAGAAAAAACCAGGAAATTCTTCATGCTGAATATCTGGGATTAAATAAATTTGCTTGCTTAAAGGAAAAGTGAGCGTATCTTCCATTGGATAGGCCCGGAACAACACATCTAAGTCTTCTCCTATCGTCGCTTTATCCAGCTGATAATAATATGTTGAAATAGGTAAGCTTAAATAGTTCACATGCTCATTTTCATAATCAATAAGCATTCTATTAAAAGGTGTACAAAACACAAAAAAATAATGTTCGGGATAGAGAGCAAATAAATGCTCAAAGGTTCCTTTGACTAATTGCGATATTCCACCCGATGCACCGAGAACCAAAGGCCTTATATCAATACCTATTCTCATCTTAATCATCCAACATTCTCTTAGATATTGCCTCAAATTCAATCAAAACTATAGTCGAGTTGAGCTCAACATAGGAGGTGCCCCATAAAATCTATTCATCCAAATCTGTTTGCTTTGGGAATCCATCTGGTCTAGCCCCAAAAAAATCAAATGAGGAAGATGTTTTTTGCCAGAGCACGAGGAGATCTTCAGAATAGGACTTTGAGAATATGACTTCATTTTCTAGAACGAATCTATAAAGAGTATCTAGGAAGTAACAGACCACACCGGGAGTTATTGGCAGGCCTGAATGATTCATAGAGATCTTGCGAAGCTCCTCCACTCGAGCGAAAGAACCTGTAGCAGTTTTAGTTGTCTCGTATTCTCTACTAGCGGCCAGTGCCGTTTGTATAGCTTCTGGAATATCTAGGACTGATAACCTCATCCAAAGATCTGAGTCCATTCCATAGTGAAGATCAGTATCCAAATAGCCAACTTTCTCAAGAGCTTCTCGACTAATAAAGGTTGCAGGTTGAAGAATATAATTCAAGCCCATTACTAGAGCTTGTCGATTAAATATAATTCTATCTGTAGGGAAAAATTTAGAAATAGTCTTCCCAACCCTATCTACACGCAGACCATCTCCAAAATAGAAAGGAGCAGACGGTCTAGCTTGATAAGCCTCTTTCACCTGATCAAAAGCTTTTGGAAGATAATAATCATCAGCGTTCAGCCATGCGACAATATCACCAGTTGCTCGATTAAAGCCCTTATTAATAGCATCGCTTTGGCCATTATCATGCTCACTTACCCAAAAAGATATATGAGCTTCATATTTCCTTATTATTTCGACAGATTTGTCAACTGATTTGCCGTCAATAATGATTAACTCTAGCTCAGAGTAATGCTGAGCCAATATCGATTCGATACACTGCTTTAGATAGACTCCTTGATTAAGAGAGGGAATAATTACCGAGATCTTAGGGTTCAACAACATCTGACTCATGAACGACTCTCCCGAACAATTTTCCGAAGACCAAATTTAAAATCTTATTAAGTAGAAGCCAAGCCGTAGGTTCCCAGTAGTTAGCAAGCAGAGAGTCTCTTAACCTCACCAAAGTTCATTTTTTTAACCTCAATAAGAATTTCATCTGAACCCAAATTTTTCGAAGCTTCCAAAATTTAGTAGCCTCCATATCAATTATCTGAGATTGAGTCCTTTGAAGTTTAGCTTGAGTCCTTTGAAGTTCAGCTTGAGTCTTTTGAAGTTCAGCTTGAGTCTTTTGAAGTTCAGCTTGAGATTTTTGGAACTCGGCCTGCATTTGCTGAAGTTCAAGCTGAATCTGCTCGACTTTTTCGCCAAGGTTTTGAGAGGACTGCCGCTCATTCAATAAAGCAATGCGTCCTGCTTCAATGGCAATTTCATGTAAATTTGGCGGCTCAAGTGAGTCAGGTTTTTTGATAAAAATAGGCTCTTTATGTGATTGATGGCTATTTATTAACTCTTTGTAGAGCTTTAAATACCGATTGGCTTGCTCTGATAAGGAATAGCCCTGCTCGATCTTCAAGCGGGCTTGCAAGCCCATTTCCTCATATCTATTGGGGTTTTTCAGGGCATCTAAAATAGCTTTAGATAGACCGTCAACATCGTTTAGAGCTACCAGCCTTCCTGTTTTATCATTGTCTATCAGGTCTACCATTCCGCCTACTGAAAATGCAATTACAGGAGTTCCACAACTCATCGACTCTAATAGAAGGTTAGGAAAATTATCCTCTAGAGAGGGCAGGATTACAATATTAGCTGCTGAGTAAATATAGCTCAACTCTTCATCTGAGGTAACGTACCCAAGCGAAACTATAGGAATACCTAAACTCTCTAAGCGATCTAGGCTAGAGCAGCCATGGCCAAAATTTAAAATCTTAACCCTCCCTTCTTTGAGTATCTCCTGTGCTAAAGGGTCTTGAAAGCATTTAATTAGTGCTTGAACCAAGAGATCTACCCCTTTTCGCTTCTCTACACTGTAATCAGCGCCAAAAAGCAATGTAAGTGTGCTTTCAGGTATACCTAAGTGACTCTTGGCAACTATTTTGGGAATAGGACTAAATGCATTGATATTTATACCATATGGAATAACTTCAATTTGACGATCTTTAAATAATTGACTGCTACGGGCACAGTTTGCTAGCCATTGACTTGGCGTTACTATGGTTAAATTTGAAAAACTAGATAACTTACTAATCTTGTCTTGCAAGATTGATGCTGCTAAATCATATCTATCATCTCTTAGTTGGGGACATTGGCTGCAGTTAGTTTGGTATTTTTGACAACCAGAGGAGTAATGGCAACCTCCTGTAAAAGCAGCCATATCATGTAGAGTCCATACAACTGGCTTGCCTAAGGCTAGAAGAGAAGCTATGGTTTCAGCCGACTGAAACCAGGCAATCCAATGCAAATTTATGATGTCTGCCTGATTGATCTGCTCAATTTTTGTTAAATCGATAGCTGGATAGGGATAAGAAAATAGGGTATTTGATAATTCAGTGCGGTTATTATTAATATAGTTAGGCTGAATTTCTGAATAAAGGCTATCGTCATCCGAAGGAATTTCTGTGTGCTTTAAGTCCGCTACTGAACATACAAACTGATCGTCTGAACTTCGATCTCTAGCTAATACTAAGGAATCTTGATTGACTAAACGTAGCCCCTGGTGAAGTCGATAAGCGGCTCGTGCTGCACCACCCTGTATGTCGCTAGTTGAAATTTGTACTATTTTTAACTTGTTTGGGGATTCTTCTTGCTCAAAAGCCCAGCCATCGACAATACTATTAGGCTTGGTGGCTTCCATAAACAAAGAGTCAGGCTTTCTAACCTGTCCGTTTTCTAGGATATCTAAGTGATAGTCGGAAAAATTCAAAATTTGTGATTCTGCTGCACCGCAAACGCGAATATCTTTAAACCCGGAGGTCTTTAGCAGTCTTCTCAACGAATAGTGATCATACATCCAAAGATGAACTTCACCACTCAACCGGAATCGGCCAATGGCTAATGCAATTTCATCTGTATTCTTTGAATCTGTGATTTCTTGTAAGTCATCTAAATGGAGGCCTTTTAAACTTTTTATTAGTGTTTCACCTTCATAACCAAAGCGCTTAATGACATAGTCTTCATTAGAAATATCATTGGCGGCTAAATACTTTGCCATATCGCCCCCAGAATGGTGGCGTACAGCCTGGTCATACATTTCTAATAAAATCCAATCATAATTATGTGCTGCCTTTTCAGAACCATTTTTGGCTTCTTCCAATGTTCGTAGATATTCCCGAGCAATTTGTTCTAAATCTGGCACAACAACCCGTAGAACTCCCCCTGGCCGAAGAACCCTTAAACATTCTTGAAGAAAAAATTTGGCCTCAGTCCGAGGGAGATGCTCCAGCACATGGGAATGATAAACCGCATCAAATGCGTCGCTGGGAAAAGGTAAAGCTGTGCGTATGTTGTGGACAATGATATTAGCTTGTACCGCCTGGGAATCAACATTCACCCAGTCTGGGTGGAAATGGTTACCGCATCCTAAGTTGAGATATCTCATTACTTCTTCCGAAATTTGACGTAAAGGCTTTGACCTTTGGTATATCTATTTAGACCTTTTCTCAAAAAACTTTCATATTTGTTTATTGCAGATTTAACTAAGGGTACGGGCAGTCGAGATGCTATCTCTTTGAATTGATTTTCCTTCGCTTGTAAGTAGCCGGAAATATGGTATTCAGCTAAAGGTTCAAAAAGGGAATTTTCAAGTTTTAGTGGTAAAAAATCTTCTAAAGCACGAAAAGATCGAACAGACCACTGGGTCATATGGTGAGGAGGCATATCCAGCAGGTTATATTGGTACTTCAAAAAACTGTTTGCATTGGGTACACTCAATAATAATTTTCCATCTCGCTTTAAGAGGTCTGTACAATTTTTTAGAAACTCTAATGGATTGGGTAGGTGCTCTAGTACCTGAAAGCTACACAGATAATCGTATTGGTTCTTCTTTTGGGCTAACAGATCTTCGATCGATCGTCGGTGAACGTTAAGTCCGCTCTGCTGAGCTTCAAGCACAGCCCTATCATTAGAATCAATACCTTCAATTTGGATTCCCTTTTGGCTGGCCTGGGCAACGAAGTGACCATGTCCGCAACCAATTTCTAGGGCTATTCTATCGCCTTGTAAATCTTGAAGGGCGATTTGATATTCCCATTTGTCGCTCATATAATACCACTCAAATTTCATGAGTTTCTCATAGAGTTGAGCTGAGCCAAAAATGTCTAACGGATAAAAAAAACGGAGGCCAGTAATATTGCACTGAAAAAGGTAGAAGTCTGAGCAGGAGCTAAGTTCTCCATTGATATCTATATCGAAAAGCTTTTGCCAGTCACTAATAATCTTTTGAGCTGAAAAGGTTTGCAGGAGAGTTACGCTGTCATGGCCGGTGAGAGGACTTTTAACTTTCATCGACAACACCCTAAGGGCAACGACACGACTATAGAGGTAATTCTGAGCAAATGATTTGAAAGAATATGATTTTTCTATTTTGACTTTAGAGGTATAACATAACTAGTTGGTGAAACTAACCTTTAATCCAGTAAGCTTGAGTCGAGCCAATGCGCTCTAAAAGTGGCTTCTCATCCCGTTGACGGCAAAAGTCATAAAATGCTTCGCGGCACCCTTCCCAATAGCCAAAGTCATCTAGGATAATACATCCACCTTTGGGGATGCGATCGTAAAATGTGGTTAGAACGAGAGAAACAGACTCATACCAATCAGCATCGCAATGGAGTAGCGCTACTTGCTCCGGCAACTCTTCTTGAAACGTCTCTTTAAACCAGCCTGGTTTAATATGGCATTGTTCCAAAGGTGCTGAAACATGGCCTAAAGCTTCTTTCAGATCAGATACTTCTGCGGCACATTTTCCAATCCATTCTGCAGCACTCTCACCGTCTTTAGTAGAGGTGGATGGCATGCCTTGAAAGCTATCATAAAGCCAGAGATGACGTTTTGAATTTAGAAATTTAGAAAGCAACGCAGCAGAACCGCCTTTATACGTGCCGCATTCAACAAAGTCTCCTGGTATAGCCTGCTGATTTACTTGGCCGGCAAGTTTAGCTAGGTTTTCAAGCCGAACTTGACTACACAAGGTGTAGGGGCGCAATAAGGTGAACAGCTGGTCGTCTACATAAACTTTAGCAGAGGGCGGTGTAGGCGAATTGTGAAGTGGCTGAGTCGTTGTTGAGTGACTTCGCTTTACAGTTAGCTCGGGATTTAGGCTTACAATTCCAAACCACTGAGGTTTTTCAGGCTCTCGTAATACTTTAAACGATAGGGCATTGTGGGCGTAGGCAAGGGTCGTACGAAACATACCATGGCTGTGACCACCGTCAGCTATACCGATTGTTACTGTGTAATCTCCTTCAATTATGTGCGTGCAGAAATCAAAGTTTATCTCCACTGCTTCTTCAGCTTTGACTGCTCCTAAAGGCTGATTCATGATGTAGCTGTTAGTCATGAATAAATCCATGCCTGTGCGATCGCGAATCTTAAATCCAACGTGCGGATCTTCAAAGGCTTTGTGAAACTGTAAATTTATCGCCAGTCTTACAGATTGGTCAATGGCAGGGGTTTGAATAGTTTGTCCACTGGTATTAAAAAGCTGAACCGATCGGATAGTAACGTCTGATCGGTGGAGTTGTATCTCTTCTACATTCTCTGGCATGCCCTCGATGACATCCTCTAGGTCAGGGTTGCCGCCTTTTGGTTGATTCGTTTCAAAAACAACGTTGACGTCTAGGGAGTCAGAGTCTTGATCCGCTTCTTTCAGGATTTTGGCTTCGTATAAATCGATCACCTGCCTTGGCTGACTATCTAAAACCAAGTGCCCCTTCTCTAAGAGTATTGCCCGACTGCAGAGTTTATAGACTGCCGAAGATTCATGGGAGACAAACAGCAAGTTGCTACCTGATTCCTTGAGCTGGCGCATTTTGCCAAAGCACTTTTGCTGGAAAAAAATGTCTCCCACGGCTAGAGCTTCATCTACAATGAGGATCTGGGGGTCAACGTTGACTGCCACTGAAAAGGCCAGGCGGACAAACATACCACTAGAGTAAGTTTTGACAGGTTGATCAAGGAAATCGCCAATGTCGGCAAAGGCCGCGATCTGATCAAACTTGTTCTCGATTTCTTCTTGGGTCAATCCCAAAAGACGGCCATTGAAAAACACGTTTTGCCGCCCTGTAAACTCCGGGTTAAACCCGCTGCCCAACTCCAATAGCGCTGACATTCGACCCTTGACCTTCGCCTCGCCGGTCGTTGGGGTGAGGGTGCCGGCAATAATTTGCAGCAGTGTACTCTTACCTGACCCATTGCGGCCAATGATGCCAAGAGATTCGCCTTGAAAAATATCTAAGTTGATATCTTGCAGTGCCCAGAATTCTTCTGCCCTGGGTTTTCCGGGCAACAAAATCTCTTTTAAACGATCCACAGGTTGGTGATATCGCTTATACACCTTTGATACATTCTGCAGCGAAATTGCAAGTCCCTCAGTCATTGCTCCCTAAAATCCTTCCTGTTTAGACAGTTATCGCTAACGCTACTTGATCAGTTTCTTGAAGATTCAGCGGTACCTATAGTCCCTCACTCAGTTAGGTTTACTTTTTCTTTCTTTAGTAGACCGTAATACCCGTCAAAAGTATGGCTGATTCTCCTAAATCATTGTGATTTTTCGCGATCGCGCTACAGAACATCAGCAAAGGCAGGGCGTAGTTTGCGATAGCACCAGAAGCCCCCTAGCAGAATCAGTATGGATACAATCGTTGCCACGGCCCACTCGTTCCAGTGGGTCACGGTTCCTGTTAAGATCATATCGCGATACAGTTCGCCTATGGCTGCCATGGGGTTGAGCCAAAACACCCAACTCTGAAACGGCTGAGGAATCATGTTAGCTGGATAAATGAGCGGTGTGGCATAGAACCATAGGTTGAGAACGACCCCTAGGGTTTGGGGAATATCGCGCAAAAACACCGACAGCCCAGCGGTTAAAAACCCCAGGCCAGCTGTCAAACAAAGCTGGGGTAACCATACCAGGGGCAACAGTAATAGGGTTGGGTGCAGCTTTTGGGTGGCTAGCACGACGAAGGTAATCAGCGCCATGAGGCCAAAGCTGCTTTCAATAAAGGCAGAGAGAATGGGCACTAAGGGGAGTAGGGCGAGAGGAAAGACAACCTTTTTGACCAGATTGGATTGGCTAATTACCGATGTGGCCGCTTGGGATAGTCCGCCGCTGAAGGCCAGCCAGGGGAGCAAACCGGCAAACAGCCAGAGCCCGAAGACAAAGGAATTGTCTTCGGGTAGCCCAACGATACTGAGCCTGAGCTGGAGCACGACCCCAAACACGTAGGTATAGATCAGCAGCTGAGACACCTGGTTGAGCAGGGGCCAAAGCTTGCCTAAAATAGAACCTTTATAGCGCGCCTCTAAGTCTCGCTGAACTAGGGTTTTGAGTAGATTCAGCTTGCCCCACTGGGCATCATCTAGCGGCAGCCAGCGCTTGATGAGGATTTTCTTGCGCCATAGGGCTTTCAGGGGGGTCAGGACAATCGCCACCGTAGCTACCTTAACGATAAGACTTAAACAACAGACACCATACCGCAACCTGGCCCTTGCCCAGCTAGCAGAGAGGGACACCAATTGAGGTGGTTTAGGTATCCGATGACTATTTAGGTATTGCCGTAACCCATCGCCCTACGATTCCCTGGCGGGGGCTAAACAGCAGCGCCAGCAAAAACCCAGCAAACACCGTTAGACCGATCGCAGGCCCCGACGGAATATCCAAGTAGTAGCTGCTGTACATGCCCACAATACCAAAGAGTACTCCTAGGGCTGCGCCTAAGATCATCATCCAGTGGAGTTCTTTGACCAGCAGGTAGGCTGTGGCGGCGGGGCCGACCATGAGGGCCACGACGAGGATGACGCCGACGGTTTTCATGCCCGCGATGATGGCTAGGGTAATGCCTGCCATGAGGCCAAGGTTGATGCTGTTAACGGGCAAACCTAAGGCCTCGGCCCCTAGGGGGTCGAAGGTGAAGAACAGCAGCTCTTTATAAAACAGGGCCACGCCTACCAGCACCAGTCCGGCGATCGCAGCAATTTGCCAGACATCGCTTGCACTAATGCTCAGGATGTCGCCAAACAACAGCTGTTCCAGGGAAACGCGGCTGCGAAACACCGTCAGCAGGGTAATGCCCAGGGAAAAGAAGGTGGAGAAGGTAATGGCCATCGCCGTATCGACTTTGATGCGCGACTGGCTGCGAATCCAGGCGATGACGGCGGTGCTGAACAGGCCCATGGTAAAGGCCCCCAGCAGAATAGGGAGGTTGAAAAAGCTAGCGATCGCCAGTCCCGGCAGCACCCCATGGGCTACCACATCCCCCAGCATGGCCATGCGCTGCACGATCAGGTAGGTGCCCACGACCGGGCAGAGGATGCCCACCAGCAGGCTGGCCAGCAGAGCCTGACGCATAAAGTCGTAGTTCAGCGGGTCGAGCAGCCAGTCCATCAAGCGTTCTCAGAGTCAGCAGGGAGGGCAGCGTTGGGATTTTTGCCCAGAGTTTTCTGGTCTTTTAGGGTCTGGCGGCGATCGAGCAGCACCTGGGTAATGCCGGTGGCCAACAGCGCAGCCACTACACCATCATCAATCCAGCCCACTACAGGAACAAAGTCGGGGGAAATGTCGATGGGGCTCAGTAGGTAAATGAGCGAGGCCCCCATCACCACCCAGCGGTAGCGGGGGTGCTTCAGCAGGCCGTTGTAGAGACGACTAAAGAACGGAATTTTCATGGGTGAACCGAGAGGGAACGTTCGGAACTCATCACCGACTAATGTAATACACTCCCTTGGGCGATCTCCTAAGCCTTTCTGAGGATAAATTTTCTTTGGCGATCTCGGGCTGTGCGCCCCTGCAAGCGGGCATGTTCTTTACGCAGAGCCGCCTTGGCCCTAAGCACTGTCTGGAATGGGGCCTTCGGTGGTAGGGCCAGCCAGTGGTGGAAACACGGGTGGAGAGGTCGCTTCACCTCGGGCCTCGGCAACCATATCGATGACAAGTTCTTTGATCACGCTGGCGATGGGCACCGCGATTAAAATGCCCATTACGCCCCCCAGCCTGGCCCCAATAAACACCGAAATAATCAGCCAGATGGGGTTGACGCCAATCAGGTCGCCCATCACCTTGGGCAGAATGATTTCGTCTAAAATTTGCCCCAGCACCAGGGCAATAATAAACACCTGAATGCCGGTGCCGAGGTCGTGGAACATGACGAATAGGCTGACGCTGGTTTGAGCAAAGGCCCCCATAAACGGAAACAGGCTGCCCATGCCGATCAGCATGGCAAACATCAGCGCCAGGGGCACGCGAATAAGGGTGAAAATTACCGCCAGCACCAGGCCAAACCCGGTAGCTAACGTCACCTGCACGCTGATAAACCGCTTGAACTTGTAGGGCACGCGGGTTTCGAGGCGATCGCGCCACCAGGGCGACAGCCAGCTCATAATCCCCGCCCAGACTTTGCCCCCCTTAGTGAGCATAAACACCGTCAGCACCATGACAAAAAATACCTTAAAGCCACCGCTGACGCCGCCCGCCAGCAGCCCCAGCAGCGTCGTGCCCAGGGTACGCATCACCCCCGTCATCTGGAGAATCAGCTGAGACTGAAGATCCCTAAAGCTAACATCCAGGGTATCGGCAATGGGGAGCTGGTCGAGCCAGCCAAATAGCCCCTCTGACGACGACACCCACTGGGGCAACTGGTTGAGAAAAGTGCCAATTTGGCTGACCAATAGCGGCAGCACCAAAAAGCCGCCGATAAAAATAGTGGCGATCGCCACCACCACCACCAGCGTCAAACTCACGGGGCGAGCCAGACCCCGCCCCTGCAAAAACTGCACCGGGTAGTCGAGCACCAGCGCCAGCAGAATGGCAATCAGCACCATGGTGACCAGGGGCTGCAAAAAGTTGATCAGCAGCGTAAACAGCCAGCCGTTGAGAAAAAACAGCGGAAACAGCAGCGAATTGCGCAGCCAGCGCGGAAAAACCAACGCCTTTGGGTTCATCAGGGGCTTCAAAAAGAGGATTGCCCCAGGGTATTACCTGAAAGTCATCAGACCATAGGATGTTGGAAAAGTTTTAGGCATCACCCGAAGTTCCACATCACCGGGTCAGTGGGCAAATGATAGGTCACGGTGCGGCTGATGGCGTCGATTTCGGCTAGATCCTCAGGCGATAGAGAGACCGCCGCCGCCTTGGCATTGTCTATCGCCTGTTCAGTGTTGCGGGCTCCGACGATCGCCGTGGTCTGAGGCTGAGCAATTAGCCAGGCCAGGGCGAGGTTACCCAGGGTGGTGTGGTGGCGTTCTGCGATCGGGCGCAGCTTCTCCAGGGCAGCCTGGGCCTTCTCATATAGGGGCGACTGAAACAGCTTGTTTTTGCTGCGAATGTCTTCTTTAGGAAACTGGTGATCGGGGCCAAACTTGCCTGTCAGCAAGCCCTGGGCCAGGGATGAGTAGGAGAGAATCGTCAGGTTATGCTCCATGCAGTAGGGCAACAGCTCAGCCTCCACCCCGCGCCAAAAGAGTGAGTAGGGCGGCTGGAGGCTGTCGATGCGACCAAACTGCGTCGCCTCTTCGATTTGCGCCTGAGAAAAGTTCGACACCCCGATCGCGCGAATTTTGCCCTCTTCCTTGAGCTGGTTCAGCGCCCCCATGGTTTCACCGATGGGCACCACCTCGCTCTTAAACGCCCCCGACGGCCAGTGGATCTGGTACAGGTCAATCACGTCGGTCTGCATGCGCTTGAGGGACTTTTCGCAGGCCTCGATTACCTGGTCGGCCTTGAGGTGGTTGGCGAAGACTTTGGTGGCGAGGACAACCTGGTCGCGGCGATCGCCCAGCGCCTTGCCCACCAGTTCCTCAGAATAGCCATTGCCGTAGACCTCCGCCGTGTCAAAGGTGGTGAGCCCGGCCTCCAGCGCCGCCCGCATGGCCTGGATAATCGCTTCATCCTCGACCCCAACCCAGCCCGTTTTACCCGCCTGCCAGGTGCCAAAAATCAGCGGCGTGATCTCAATATCGGTGTTGCCCAACTTGCGAGTTTCCATGCTCAAGCGCTCGTCCCTCGATTAGCTACCTGCATGATAACGTCGTTGCCACTAGCGCTTTTGATTGCGAGGGCAGAAGGTAGTACTCGTTTATTATTGAGTCGGGGGATTTATGGACTGAGGACAGTAATGGTCTTCCCCATCTTCCTCCCCTTCCCATCCTTCCCATCCTCCCCATCTTGTTTGCCTGCCCAATGCCCCCCCAACTCCGCCCCTACCAGGTTGACCTGATCAACGACCTCTACCGCAAGCTCAACGAGGGGCACAAGCGGGTGGCGATCGTCGCCGGTACCGGGGCGGGCAAAACCGTAATCAGCGGGCAGATCTGCGCCCACGCCGAGCGGGCGGGCAAGCGGCTGATGTTCTTGGTGCACCTGGACGTGCTGGTGGGCCAAACCTACGAAAAGATGGAATCTTTTGGGCTCAACTGCGGCTTCATTAAAGCGGGCTGGGAAGAGAACCGCGACGCCCCGATTCAGATCGCTAGCATTCAAACCATGTCGAAACGGCACTGGTGGAAGCAGTGGCCTGCCGATGTGGTGTTCTACGACGAGGGGCACATCACGCTGTTTAGCCAGGTGGGCAAAAAGGTGCTCAAAACGTTCCCCGATGCCTGGCACCTAGTAATGACCGCCACCCCCAAGCGCCTTGGCAAAGAACAGCTGGGCGACGTTATGGATACTTTGGTGGCCTCGCCCGTGCCCAGCGACCTGCAACAGCGGGGCTTTTTGGCCCCGATGAAGTACTACAGCATGCCGCCGGATGGGGTCGCCAACCTGAAGGAAGTGAAGACCGTGCGGGGCGACTACGACGAGGCCGGGCTAAAGAATGCCTGCGATCGCCCCGAACTGATCGAAAAAATCGTCCGCGAGTGGCAGCGCCTCTGCCCCGGCAAGCGCACGATCGCCTTCTGTGTTGATATTGAGCACGCCCGCCACGTCGCCGATGCCTTTCGCGCCGCTGGCATCACCGCCGACACGGTAGAGGGCGGCACCCCGATCAAAGACCGCAAGCGCATGTACAGCGACCTGCGAGACGAAAACATCCTGGTGCTGACCTCCTGCAACGTGATCAGCATCGGCTTTGACGAGCCCAGCGTAGAGGTGGGGCTCATGCTACGACCCACCCAGTCGAGCGCCCTGCATCTGCAACAGATTGGCCGGGTGATGCGGATCTCACCCCAAACAGGCAAGCAGTACGGCATCATTCTCGACCAGGCAGGCAACCTGGAGCGCCTGGGCTTTCCCGAAGATATTAAGGACTACCACCTGCCCGTGCAGGAGCAAAAGAACAGCGAGGGAGGTAATCTACCACCCACGAAGCCCTGCCCCCAGTGCGGGCGGATTGTGCTGTCGTTTATCGCCAAGTGCCCCGACTGCGGCCACCAGTGGATCACCGAGCGCCCCCTCAACCTTGAGGATATGGTGGAAATCTACTCTGCCGACCAGGCTCACCAGATCAACGACATTCCTACCCTGATGGAGCTGTTCCACAGCCACCGTCGCCGCGCCTACTATCGCCGCAATGCGCCGACCTGGGCCGAGCGATCGTTTTGGGAGCACTGCGGTCGCTGGCCCAAGGATGCCTGGTGCCTGGGTTCGATCTTTGGCCCCTGGCCCACCCCCACGCAAATGCTGGAGTATTTTGAGTACCTGCAAAAAAGCGCCAAGCGCATCGGCAAGCGCCAGGACTGGATTGTGCTGGAGTTTGAGAAAGAGTGCGGCCCCGGCAGCTTTCAGCGGATGGTGAATCTGCGTCAAGCGATCTAGCCGGGGCCTTTGGCGGTGCCTAGGCCAGCAAAATTTGCCCGGCGGCGTTGACCCCGGCCCCAGGGGTGAACTGGTCGTAGCCGAGCTTGGTCAGAGTGGCCTCTAGGGAAGCGACGGCGGTTAGTACATCGCGATCGCCCACAAAGCCCAGGTGCCCAATCCGAAAGATCTTGCCCTTCAGATGGTCTTGGCCCCCAGCCAGAGCAATATCAAACTGCTTCTTCATCACCGAGCGAATTTGCTCGGCATCGACCCCCTGGGGCATGACGGCGGTAATCGCGGGGCTAGCGCAGTCGTCGGCCCCAAACAGCGGTAGGTTGAGAGCGGTCATGGCGGCGCGGGTGGCTCGCTTCTGGCGATCGTGGCGGGCAAAAATCGCCTCTAGCCCCTCTTTCTGCATCATTTGCAGCGCCGTATGGAGGGCAAAGAACATATTCACCGGGGGGGTGAAGGGGGTCGTATTCTTAGCTGCCCCTTTGCTGTAGGGCTTGAGGTCAAGGTAAAACTTAGGCAGAGTCGCGGTTTCGTAAGCTTCCCAGGCCTTGGCGCTGACGCTGACAAAGGCTAGCCCCGGCGGAATCATGTAGCCCTTTTGGGAACCCGAGGCCACCACATCCAGACCCCACTCGTCTACCGGCACCGAGATCGCTCCCAGGCTGGTCACCGCATCCACTATAATCAGCGCACCGTGGGCTTTGACGTGGCGGTTGATAGTTTCCAGATCATTGAGCACCCCAGTGGAGGTTTCGCTGTGGGTGATAATCACCGCTTTGATGTCTTTAGCGGTGTCGGCGTCTAAAGCAGCCTTGAAATCGTCGGGGTTGAGGGGTTTACCCCACTCGGCGGTAATTTCGTGGGTGTCGAGGCCGTAGGCGCGGGCTACTTCGCCCCAGCGTTCGCCAAACTTGCCGTTGTTGCCTACCAGCACCTTATCGCCCGCGCTGAGAAAGTTGATAATGCCCGCTTCCATGGCCCCGGTGCCGCTGGCACAGAGCACCAGCACATCGTTTTGGGTCTGGTGCAGCCACTTGAGGTTTTCGGTCACCTCGCCCATCAGGGCGCTAAACTCGCCGCTACGGTGGCCCATGGGGTGCTTGGCCATGGCCAACAGCACCTGCTCGGGTACCGGGGTCGGTCCCGGAATCATCAGCATCAACTTGTTATCCATGCCTTACTGCCCCAACTCTGCGATCGACGAAACAAACCTCCAGCTTACCAATAACGGTTGGGGGGTGAGAATTTTCTTTCAGGTGTTGTAAGAAGTCGCCAACGTAGGATGGGCGAGGCAAAGCATGCCCATCATCGCTGCCACGATATATTCCTCGCGATGGGGCACAGTCAAAGGACTTTGCCCGTCCTTGTACTTTCAAGTGTGCGGCAGGCTGTCCCATCCAGGTCTGTTCCTACACGGGCAATCCTCTGACCTCATAACTAATCGCTTATCTATTCAGTCGTGCAGTAGAGGCCAAACCCTACCCAAAGGCATAGGACAGGACTCCAGACTTCATATATCATCAAATTCGGTTCATATAGGCTCCAGGCGAACCATATTTAGATTATTTATCTTGATCAAAGTAAAAACTGAGCTATAGCGTCAGAAGCTGCATCTACCAATTCATAAGTTGCTACAACTAGACCTAAAATGTTGCATGGCTAACATGCAAGAAAATGTTTAAACAGTAGCATGAAGGTTGCCGAAAAAACGCGTCCCTATGGCTAGCATGAGTCTTGATAAACAGCTGAGAATAGTCTATTCTTCAGCTCCTGTAGATGCTACGAGTGTTTACATGCATTGGGTTTTAGGACAAGATGACCCTTCGCATTTTGCAATCACGTACGCTCAACAATTTTTTGAATTAGCCAGCAAATTTAATGCAAAATCCTGGCTGATTTCAGCAAGAGATAAGAAAGGGCTGATACAGGATCAGAATTTTAGGGTTGAGTTTAGATCCCTGCAACATCAGTTTAGAGGCAGTATCGCCTACTTTGCCGGTCAGTTTTGGTCAGGCCTTAGGCTAATCTATTCAGTAATTTTATTTAAAGCTGATATTTTGATCGTTACTCAAGATAGAACCTTTTGGTTCCTCCTGGGTATTCTTCCTTTGTTTGGTATTAGGGTTATTCCTACAATTCACTGTACCCTGTGGCCCAAACACAAGCAGCCCAGTGCCGTACAGCGAATCATTCAAAGGCTGAACAGCTGGTTCTTTCGGTATGGTTGTGAAGAGATCTGCGTCATTTCTGACGATATCAAGGACCAGATTACTAAAATTACTAAAGGTAGAAGCCGTCCTATTCGGACATTTGCTCCTACCTATAGAAAAGATGCCCTTGAGAATGTCAAGATTCAGAATTATGATCCTGAAACTGAAACTGAAACTGAAACATTCCAGATTCTCTTCGCTGGCAGGGTGGAAGTCAGTAAAGGAATTTATTTGCTTTTAGACGTTGCGAAACGATTTATATCGGTCAGACCTAACTCTGTTTTCAATATTTGCGGTACGGGCAGTCAGGTAGAGAAGCTCAAGGCAGCTGCATTGGCAGCCGGTATTGAAAAGCAATTTATTGTGCAAGGGCACTGCAAGCGAGATAAGCTTCACAAGATGTATGAAACGTCCCATGTTGTCGTTGTTCCAACAACTAAGGACTTTATTGAAGGATTTAACAAAGTCGTTGCTGAGGGTGTGATTATGGGGAGACCCATCGTCACATCTTCGGTGTGCCCCGCCCTGTCTGTAGTTAGGGATGCCGCTATAGAAGTTACTCCAGACGACGTAGATGACTATTTCAACGCTATTTTGGAACTGGCGACAAACACAGAGCTATACCAGCAGAAGCAAGAGAATGCCATGATCTTGAGGGATCAGTTTTTCTCGTATTCACAAAGCTGGCAAGCTCAAGTAGAAGATGTTATTCAAAATATTGAGTAGCAACAGTTTAGTTAGAGCTTATGCAAAGTACTCCATCGGCTCCCCTCGACAGCTAATCGAGGGACTCACTTTTTTGTTCCAAAAAGAGATCAGTGGCTAAAACTCTAGCTGATCTCTATACAGTCCCTTAATCAAGTTGTCGAGCTGCTCGTCAGGGCAACAGTCGATGAGGATGTAGAAAGCCTCTAAAAGCTTTGCGGCGCTGTCCCCCATCAGGGGGCTGAGGCCCCACACGTCTTGCACCCAGTCTTGGGGCTCGGTGGCGTCAAAAATCATGCGCTCAAGCAGCTGCTTGGCTTCGTCTTTAGAAATAGACATAAAGGTAAAAGGGATAACTGACCTGGCCCATCTTAACGATAATTGAGCAGCAGCCTGCACTAACTCGACGGCATAGGTTTGCCTATGAGGTATCAGCTCAGACAAGGGGCTTAAGCCCCTTGTTCATCGGCAGCTGAATTTTCGCCGTAGAGTATTAGGGAGTCAGCTCGCCCAAAATTTTGAACCGCATGTGGTTGACGGCCAAATCACCCAGGCGGGCGTCTGGGCTATCGGCAGGGCGAATCAGCTTTTCGAAGGGAATGCCTTTGGCCATTTCCACATGCCACCAGGGGAGGCCCATGAAAAAGCGGGTGGGGTAAGGGCCGCCCTCCTGCACATCGTCGGGGTTAGACTCCATAGGTACCCAACCAAAGCCGGGAATGTAGAACTCAATCCACACGTGGTTGAACTCGGGCTCTAGGTAGATGCCGGGCTGGTCGGCGTGGGCGGGGCACTTGTAGCGCCCTACCGTGCGGCAGGCAATGCCGTTGAGGCGCATCAGGGCCAGCAGCAGGCCGACGTATTCGCCGCAGGAGCCGCGCCCCCGCTGGAGCACCACGTCGGGGGTTTCGATCGCAGGCGTCACCGCGTAGGATAGCTTGTCGTAGACGTAGTTGCGAATGCTGAGCACCTGGCGCAGCAGGTTGGTTTCGGTGCCGACGCTCTCGCGGGCGGCGGCCTGAATCATGGGCATATCCATGGCCAGTTCGTCGTCGTCGATTAAGTAGCGGGGGCCATATTCCTGGGGCAGGGGCGGGGCCGACTCGACCTGGCGGGGGGTGAGCTGGTACTTGATGCCGTAGACCTCGACGAGGGCCTTCCAACCAAAGAGGTGGCGCTGGTTGGGGTCGATGCGGTCGAATTTGAAACTGGCGACGCGATCGCCTGCCTGCTGCACTTCGGTAAAGGGCAACCCCACCGACTCCACCGATTTCACTCGCTGGCGATCGGTGGTGGTGGGAAAGGCGATGCGCCACTCAATGTTCTCGAGGGGCTGGGCATCTTCAAGGGTGTCGATCTCTTCGACGTAGGTCATTTCAACCAGGTAGCCGGTGGTGCGGCAGTAGTTGGCCTCTTTGTACCAGCGATAGCTGAGGGGATGGATCAGGGTGCGATCGCGAAAGGTCAGCACGTAGGGCTCTTCACCGTTGGGGTCGTCGCGCACGTAGGGTTCTTCGTTGGCGTAAGCCACCCAGACGGTACCGCTGTCGGGGGTGGTGTGGGGCGGCACCGCGATCCCCGTGGGGGTGTCAAAGGGGGTGAGCATTTTGACCACCAGCTCGCCCGTAGCGCGATCGAGGCAGTAGACGGTTTGCTCGGCCTGGTCGCAGGCCCACAGGTAGTCGCCCCACACCGAGAGATTTTCGACCCCAATGCCCGGCGCCGGGAACTGGGTAATGCGCTGGCCCGAGGTGCGATCGCAGACAAAAATGCAGCCCCCCTTTTTACAGCTGATGTAGAGGGTGTTTTCCCACACGGCGATGCCGTCGGCGGGGTAGGGCAGGGTCACCACCGGCTCAGGCTGCATGGCGCTGAGGGTGGTGGTGTAGACGGTGTGATCTCGGCTAAACCACAGCTGGTCTTGCCAGCAGGCAACGCCCGTAGCCCCATAGAAAGCCTCAGCCTGGGAGGTGTTGAGCACCTCCATTTGTTCAGTTTTGGGGTCAATACGCAGCAGGTAGCCGCGAAACGGGTCTACGGCCAGCAGATGGTCGCCCTGCAGGGTTAGACCGTAGAGCGCCTTAACGCCAATCGGCTGCAGCAGCGGAACGACACCCCCTAGGGGCAGGGCCAGGGACATAGGCGAAGGAGAGTCAGGCATAACCAGCGGGACAACCCAAAACGAAGATAGCTAGCGGAGCCGCGACAGCCGCATCCGCTAAGGTCATATCCTAGGGGACTAGGACGGCAAAAAGTGTAGTTTTCCTAGCCCAGCGGGAGAAAACTGTGGTTAATCCCTTTGGATTGGAGGGGTGAGGGCGGTAGGGAAGATGAAGGGATAACAGGAACTCTCTCGTCTTTCCCACCTCCCTCACCCTCCTCATCTACCTCACCTGCTCCTATTCCCCTTCCTGGCTAATCTGCTGCTCCACGGTGCTAATCGCGGCATTGAGGGCAGCTAGGCGGGCTTCTAAGGAATCGCGCCAGGATTTCATCATCTCTAGCTTGTAGCGCTGGTACTGGCGACGCGATTCGGCGGACGGTGGGGCGCAAAAAGGGAAAAACATAGGGATTAGGAGGTTGGGTGGATAGTAGAGGACGATCCCTTCGACTTTTCTCAGGGGACACCCCAGAGAAAAGCCAGTAGCTTACAGAGCGATCGCCTTGGGCTTCCTTTGAATTTAGCTCAGCTCGAAAAAGATCGCTTCCTCCAGGGGGGAGACCACCGGTTCCAGTGGGGAGCCTTGGCTGGGAAGGGTTATTTTTACAGGTCAGAGGTGCATGATAGCGGTGACAATGGCCAACGCTATGGGTCAAAATTGTTGGTTTTTATACTGTTTCAGACCAAATACCGCTATGTGGAAAATCGTCTTGGGTGCAGTCTCAGCCAGTAGCCTGGTGGGCCTGGTGATGCTGTCAACCCCCAGTGCTTTAGTTCCGGCACTGTCTTCTGAAATCTCGCTGACCCCGGCGCCGGTGGAGCCTGCCCCGCCCACGGCCCTAGTGCACCTGTTTGAATGGACCTGGAACGACATTGCTACCGAGTGCGAAACCTACCTCGGCCCTAACGGCTATAGAGCTGTGCAAATTTCGCCTCCCCACGAGCATATCGTGCTGCCTGACTATGACTATCCCTGGTGGCAGCGCTACCAGGTGGTTAGCTATCAACTCGAAAGCCGCAGCGGCAGCCGCGCCGAGCTGCAAGCCATGATCGATCGCTGTCGCAATGCCGGGGTCTCCATTTATGCCGACGCTGTCATCAACCACATGACCGGGTTTGAAAATGGGGTGGGCAGCGCCGGTACCCGGTTCAGCAAGTACGACTATCCTGACCTCTACGCTCCCGAAGACTTTAACGACTGCCACCAACCTGTCACCAACTACGGCGACGCCGAAAACGTTACCCAGTGCGAACTGGTCGGCCTGGCAGACCTTAACACCAGCTCTAGCACCGTGCAGGCCACCATCGTCAACTACATGAGCGAACTGGTGGATATGGGGGTAGCGGGCTTTCGCATTGACGCCGCCAAACACATTCGCAACGAAGAGCTGGGGCAAATTTTGAAGCAACTGCGCGATCGCCACCCCGACACCGATCTCTACATCTACCAAGAAGTGATCGACCCCGGCACCGAAGCCATTCGCAAGCAAGACTTCTACGACAGCGGCAATGTGCTCGACTTTAAGTATGGCCGCTTTATGGGCGAGGCCTTTTTGGGGCTAGAGGGTCAAACCCTCGCCAATCTACAAACCCTGGGCGAGGGCTGGGGCCTGGCCCCCTCTAGCCAAGCGGTGATTTTTATCGACAACCACGACAAACAGCGAGGCCACGGCGGCGGCGGCGACTACCTCACCTACAAAAACGGCGACCTCTACGCTCTGGCCAACGTGTTTATGCTCGCTTTTCCCTACGGCAAACCCCAGGTGATGTCGAGCTTTGCCTTTGACGACTCCGAGCAGGGGCCACCGGCCTACGAGGACGGCACCACCCGCCCCGTCTACCAAAATGGCCAGGCCAACTGCTTTGGCGACTGGGTCTGCGAGCACCGCTGGCCCGCTATTGCAGGCATGGTCGGCTTTCGCAACGCCACCCAGCCCGTGGCCGAAGTCACCGACTGGTGGAGCAACCAGGGAAACCAGATCGCCTTTGGCCGGGGCGACCTGGGCTTTGTAGCCATCAACCGCGAGGCTCAACCGCTGACCCACACCTTTCAAACCCAGCTACCCCAGGGCCGCTACTGCAATGTTGTCCAGGGTGGGCTCAGCGACGACGGCACCGCCTGCGCCAACGACGCCAAAGTTGTTCTGGTCAACCGCGCCGGGCAGTTTACCACCACCCTACCTGAAATGACCGCTCTGGCTATCCACGTGGAGGCAAAGCTGGGACGATAAAAATCGAGTTCTATGATCATTTCCCGCATGAAAAATTTTCTGGCTATTGTTTTTACAGCAAGTGTTATCTCTGTGGCAGTTATATCCGGGCTAGGGTATGACCGGCATTGGGACTGGGTAGGAGTTAGCGATTACACCAGTCCCCAAGTGACCGAAGGCCAAGAATATCAGCGTGCAAAAACCCTGTGGGATTGGATGGAACTTTTAATAGTCCCTATAGCTCTTTCTGGCGGTGCCTGGATGTTGAGCGAACGCCAGAGATCAATTGAAGAAAGCCAAGCTGAAGAACGGAGAAGGCAGGCTGATTACGAGAATTATCTGGCGAAAGTTTGGGAAATATTAGAAAAATACAATAGCCCTGACAGTCTAAATAATTCTGATTTTGCCAAGTCTACGCTGAGAGCTTGGACACTAGGTGTGTTAAGGAATATAGACTCACGCAGAAAAGGAAACGTTATTCAATATTTGTACGAGACAGGATTGATCATTGGTGCATCTTGCCCTGTAAACCTGAGAAAAGCTGACCTATCTGGAGCTAACTTACAAGGATTTTTCTTGCCAGGCATCAACCTTTCGGAAAGCAATCTCCAAAAGGCAAATTTAAAGGATGCAGTTTTAGGCGGCGAGTTCTCAATTAATGAAAAGGACTTGGCAAAATATATCTCTGACGATTCCAAATCCGCGATTCTCGACGGTTTAAAATCTGGAAAACTTCTTTCTGCCATTTTAACAGGAGCAGATCTGACCCAGGCGAATCTGGAGGGATCTAATTTAGAAGGGGTGGTTTGGAAAGATGCTGTACTTTATGGTGCTAGCATGAGAAACGCAAAGCTTAACTTACAAGAGCTTCAACAAGTCGCCAAAACCGATAGTAAGACCTTCCTGCCCAAATGATTGCCGGTTAGGAGTCAAATCCTTAAAATTCTTGAAGCCATTGATGTTTGAGATTTCTCGTTTTACTCAAGAGAAAACGAGAAATATTGATAATTCTCCCTTTGCATAATTGTCGGCAATGCCACACTCCTAATTGACTTCAAGCATCTACTAGCTCCTTCTACTGCAAAAGGCTATTTGCACACTAGTAGTGTTGATTTAAACAGAGCCTACTCAGCGTCGGGAGCTGGTTTTTTCGAGCGGTAAAACGCCTTGATCGCAAACCGCACCAGCAGAATGAAGAAGGCCAGTACCAGCACAAACATGACGATGGGGGCCACCAGAGCCAGCAGCGAAAGTACGATCGCCCCCACCAACTCCACCCCAGCAATAATCAGGTTCGTCGCGCCGCCCGTGGTGGCTGTGGATACTAGCCGGGTCAGCCCATTCAACCCCTTGACTGTAGCGGCGGCTCCGCCCCCGGCCACGATCGCAACGCTCCACTGGGCGAAGGGATCGAGCTGGTTAGCCGCGATCGCCATCAGCAGCGTGCCCGCCACCGCCGCCACAGGTAGCGCCACCGTGTCGATCACGTTGTCGAGCCAGGGTACGCTGTAGACCAAAATTTCCACCACCAGAGCAATAGAAAGACTGACAAAGGCCGTAGTGCTACCCAGCCAGGTCATGCCGCTAGTCAGCTCTAGGTGACCCAGCAGGGCGGCGGCGCTCAGCACCCAAAAGGGCACCACCACGCGGAACCCGGCAGCAACCCCTAGGCCTAGGCCCAGGCCAATGCTCTCCAACAGTTGCAGATCCCCAAGGTTTAGATTCATGACGCGTCCCTCACCAACGATTCCTGAATGCCGATCACTGGCCTAAGAATAGCCCCCGTTCTGACCTGCAACAAGCCCAGGGATCTGTGGAAGACCGGGTTTACCATGGCAGGCGACTGCCATCCCAGCTAAAAAACTCGCCGCTGTCGGCGGGGGTGAGGCCGTCCATCACCGCCATCAGCTGGGCCACTGTGCGCTCCACTGAGAACAGCTTCTCCGGCGGCACCCCCCGCTGAAAGGGCTCCGACAGGCGGGTGTCGGTGGTGCCGGGGTGCAGCAGCGCCAGAATTGTGTTGGGGCTGCGGCGGGCGTACTCCAGCGAGGCGGTTTTTATGAACATATTCAGCGCTGCCTTAGAAGCTCGGTAGCCGTACCAGCCACCCAGACGGTTGTCGCCAATGCTGCCCACCTTGGCCGATATAGCGGCGAAAATGCTGGGCTGGTCGTGTTTCAGTAGAGGCATCAGGTGCTTGGCCAACAGTACCGCCCCAAAGGCATTGGACTGAAACGATCGCATCAAATTTTCGCTGGTGAGCTGTCGCAGGCTCTTTTCAGGCTGAAAGTCGCCGTCATGGAGCACCCCCACGCAGTACACCACCCGGTGCAGCTGAGGGGTCAGGGTTTGGATCTGGGCGATCGCCCCCTCAATCGTGCCCTCATCCGTCACATCCAGCGGCAGGCAGGTGAGCTGGGGAAATTGCTCTGCTAAAGCCAGCAGCCCCTGGGCCGTCTCGGGCCGACGGTAGGTGCCATACACCCGCTCAAAGCGCCCGTCGGCCAGCAGCTGCCGCACAAAACCCAGGCCAATGCCCTGGCTAGCACCCACCACCAGGGCCGTTTGGCGATCGTTCTGGAACAGCTTAACGGTCATGGCAGTCCGACCTTCCCCCAGCCTTGAACTCCTCGATCATGCCCCCTCTCCCCCAGCCGTCTCAGCTGTCAAAATCAGCTCCTCTAGGGCTGCTTGAATATCTGCGGTCAGGGTCTCCACCGCCGCCTTGGCCGATCGCCGCGACTCGGCATAGTCAGACCAGCGATCGCTAATGTTCATCGGTTCCCCCAGACCAATCACCGCCTGGCGCGTACCCAACTGGGGACGTTTGGGCACCCTTGTCCCCTTTACTCGCTCCACTAGGTCAAAGAGAATTAGGGTGGTTTCGGCAAAGCGCTCAAAGGTGGGTTTGTCTTTCACATAGGTGCCCGTCACCGCCACAAAGCTCTCCACTAGACGCATGTGCCGCAGGTTCAGGGTGGCTTCCTCAGCCATCCAGTTGGCTAGGCCGCGATCGAAGGGCGAGAGCTGCTCCAGGTCAGCAATGTCTTCGCGATAGATGTAGGCCCATCCCGCCTCTTCTAGGCGGCGGCAGCGGGTCACTAGCGACCCGCTGTGGGGCAGGGCAAAGAACCGCTCCCCGATCTTGAGGGAGCCATCTAACAGGGGGCTCAACCGCTGGGCGATCGCCACCACATCATCAGCTTGAGGATTATCTACATCAGATTTCACCCCATAGAACCGCTGGTAGAACTGCTCTAAGCGACCCAGCAGGTGCTGCCCCAGGTCTAATAGCCGGGGGTAGTAGTCCTCTGGCCCCATGGCCGTCGGGTCGCTAAACGATCGCACCGGCAAGCCGCAGTCAGCCTCAAGCTGGGCCAGCAGCCGGTTGAGGGCCGCCCAGTCGGGGCGGGGATAAATATAGCGCAGCCCCACCAGCAGCAGCAGCACCTGTTCCGATCGCCCCGCTTTTTGCAGATCTTCCACCGCCCAAAAGGCTAGCTGGGCCGTGCCCGGCTCCAGATCGCTAATCACTTCGCCATGGCCGTTGGTCGCCCCTTCAGGGGCAATGGTCACTGGCAGGGGCGCGTTCATCATCCGTTCGCGCACGGCCTTGAGGGCCTTGAGATCGAGCCGCCGCCCCCGATGCACCGGGATGCCACCAATGGCGGCAAAAAACCAGCCCAGCCACCGCCCCGCCCACAGGGGCATGCCCCGGTCATACATAAAAAAACTGTGCAGCGGGCGCTTGAGGCTAAAACCCTTTTGCCGCGCCGCCCGAGGCACCAGCCGCGAAAATAGGTACGACAGGCACAGCGGGTCATCCACCTGGCTGTGGCGAAAGGCCATCATCAGCCGAATTTCGCCCGCCTGAAACCGACGAAAGCACTCCGCTAGCACCTCGGGGTTGTGGCAGGTCACCGGCCAAATGCCCGCTGGCAGCCAGGGCCGCAGCCGCAGCCGTAGCATCAGGGGCAGCACAATGTAGCAGCCCTGCACGACCCAGGGCTTGTAGCGGGGGGGAATAAAGCCCAGGGGCGGCTGGGCACGATTGAGCTGAGGCAACGGCAGACTCCGGAGCAGTAGGCGGGATTTACCCTAGCCCACTGTAGGGCAGATTCCCTCCGCCGCGCTGGCCTTAGATCAGTCTTTGGCGATCGCAGAACTGCTCCAAAACAGCAGCGCCCCCCTCCCAAAGGAGAAGGACGCTGCTAGGGAACCACACAACCGGGGCATTCACCTGCGTGAACCACCCCAAAAATAAAAGTGTCTGACCCCTGAAAGCCCCCTGGAGTCAGACACATTTACCTGTAAGGACGCTTCTCAAACAGACCAGCTCTCAGGTTCAAATGCCCCCAAGTGAGCCGCTGAGCTAACCTGCCTGCGTTCTTCAGAATTAAATTTATTCTCTTCGGTTTCGCCCCTAACGGCGTCCAGGGAATTACGTAACCTGGTCAAATTTCCCCAGGTCGGTAGGGGCTAGGTCGGTGGTATTACCCAGGGTGGCGACGGCAGCCCTGGTTGGCAAAGTAGGGTAGCAGCGCCTGTCGCTTTGGCCAGTGATAGACCACGTAGCGCAGCACCCAGGGGGCCGATACCAGCAGGCAGATTACTCCCAGCCACCAGCTGGCGCGAAACTCCGCCAGGGTGTCGATGGTGTTGGCGGTGGGCTGGTTGGACAGAATGTCGATGCCTGAGGCGATCGCATTGTTAATCGCGTGGGCCGCCATAGGCACCAGCAGCGATCGCGTACTCAGGTACAGCAGCGACATCACCACCCCAAACACAAACAGCCCAATCAAGTTAGAGTGCAGCACCCCAAACAGCACCGAGGTCAGCACAATGGCCGGGCGTACCCCCCATTTCACCCCCCAGCGGTGCAGCAGCACGCCGCGAAAAATAAACTCCTCGGTAATGGGGGCCACCACCAGCACCGAAAACAGCATCAGCCCGTTGTAGAGACTCGGATCCGTCGCCTGGTCAGCCGACAGCAGCAGCGACTGCCGCAGCGTTGCCTCCACCAACCCTGGGGCCACCACAGACAGGCCCAAGTACGACACCTGAAACGCCCCCAGCGAAAACAAAAACACCCCCACCACCAGCCACAGCAGCTGCACCCAGGCCAGCCGTCGAGGCCAGGAACCGATTAGAGCGGGCAGGTTGAGGGGCGATCGCCGAGTTGCCCACAAAATAGACCCACACAGACCCAAGAAAATTAGGCTGTAGAGAATGGGGGCCAAAATTGGGTCATCGCCTTCCAGGGGCAGCAGCTCTAGGGCACCCAGGGTGCCAAAGACCAGGGCCAAGCCTGTGGAAATAGCAAAAAATGCCGCCACCACCAGCCGGGCCTTGAGGGCCAGAAACGGATTGTCGTCACACGCTGCCATAGACCAAAAACCCGTTCCAGAAACCGCAGATCAGTGCTATTAGCTCTCAGGCTACTCATTAACGCAGTCGATCCGAATTTTCCCGATTCAACCATGAATTGCTTAGGGAGCGCTATAACTGAGGCACTATGCCCTTATCTCAAGGGCAACAGGGCCGGGTGAGTCCCAAATAGGGTTTCAATCCTTTGGCCTACTGCAGGGTGCTTATCAAGGGTGACTGTTCTGAGCCTCCGGGTCAGCGCCTATAGTTATGGGGGCTGTCATTCTTGCTCCAGGGCTCCATGACCAACGCTTCGCCAGATTCCGGCGCAATTCCCGGCATCATTTTAGTGGCATCAGTGGCCGATAGCTCCCTGGGGCCTCTGGTGGAATTATTAGACGGCCTGCGATCGGCGGGCTACGAGGTACACCAGGTCAACGGCGAAGACGAAATCATTGCGGCGGCCGAGGCAGCTCCCCCCGACCTGATTTTGCTAGCGCTAGAACAGTTCGACACAGCCGCCATGCGACTGTGCCACCGCCTCAAAAAACGGCCTCTCACCCGTCAGGTGGCTGTGGCTGTCATTGGCCAAGACAAGGCCCTGGCCCGACGGCTGCGGGCCTTTGAGTTCGGCGTGGTCGATTATATAGACCACGCCCTCTGGGTTGAAGAGGCTGCTGCCCGCATTAAAGCCCAGGTGTCTACCCATCGCATGCAGCGACGGCTGCGGCAGCAGGCTCGGCGGGCGGTATCGGCGGGCAGTGCCACCAACCTGCTGGCCGATCTGCAAAAGGCGCTGCGTCGCCAAGCTCAGCTTTTGCAGGCCCAAAACTTGCAGCTTCAGCAAGAGATGCAGGAGCGCGAACAGGCCCAGCAGGCCCTGCGCCTAGAGCAGCAAAAGTCTGAGCAGCTGTTGTTAAACATTCTGCCGAGGGCCGTGGTTGACAAGCTCAAGCAGCTAGAGGGGTCGCTGGCCGAGCGCTTTGACGATGTCACCATTTTGTTTGCCGACATTGTCAACTTCACCCCCCTGGCTGCTCAGATTAGCCCCCTGGAGTTGGTCAACTGGCTCAACCACATTTTCTCAGCCTTCGATCGCCTGGCCGAGCAGTACCAGCTAGAGAAAATCAAGACCATCGGCGATGCCTACATGGTGGTTGGGGGTCTGCCTCTGCCCCGACCCGACCACGCCGAAACCATTATGGAAATGGCGCTAGCCATGCAGGAGGCCGCCGCCCATATCAATCGCATTGACGGCCAGAAATTTCAGCTCCGCATTGGTATCAACACTGGGCCGGTGGTGGCTGGGGTGATCGGCATTAAAAAGTTTAGCTACGACCTTTGGGGCGATGCGGTCAACATCGCCAGCCGCATGGAATCCCACGGATCGCCGGGCAAAATTCAAATTACCGAGGCGACCTACCAGCGCCTCAAGCACCGCTACGCCTTCGAAGAAGTGGGTCAGGTGATGGTCAAAGGCCATGGCTATTTGACCACCTATCAATACAGCGGCCCTGAGCAAAAAGCTTGATAGACTGGGGAAGCTAAAAATTCGGGCCGCTGAGCTAGTTATCCTGTAGACACAGAACCACCTAGCTCAGCAACGAGATCAACGGCGGCCCCTAGGGGTCAGTACACGGTTAACTCATACCTCTACTCTATGGCGACATTTTTACTGGAAGTTGGCACCGAAGAACTGCCCGCCAGTTTCGTTAGCGATGCCCTCCACCAGTGGCAGACCCGCATTCCTGCCGAATTGGCAGAGCAAGCCCTGGCCCCCGAAGCGGTGCGCTTCTACGGCACCCCCCGCCGCCTGGCGGTGATGCTCGACGGGTTACCTCTGCGCCAGCCCGATCGCCAGGAAGAGGTCAAAGGCCCACCGGCTCAGGCGGCCTTTAGGGATGGTCAGCCGACCAAAGCCGCCGAGGGGTTTGCCAAGTCTAGGGGCGTAGAGGTGTCTGCCCTGGAGGTGCGCGACACCGATAAAGGCTCGTTTGTGTTTGTCAATCAAGACATTCCGGGGCGAGCCGCCACCGACATCTTGACCGAGCTGATTCCCCAGTGGATTTTGGGGCTGGAGGGCAAGCGGTTTATGCGCTGGGGTGACGGCGACCTGCGCTTTCCACGCCCGATTCGCTGGCTGGTGGCGCTGATGGATAGCGAGGTGCTGCCCCTCACCCTCGAGAATGGGTCGCTGGTCTGTACGAGCGATCGCATCTCCCAGGGCCACCGCGTGCTGCACCCTGCCCCTGTACCCCTGCGCCGCGCCCAAGACTACGTCGAGGCGCTACGCAACGCCTTCGTTGAGATCGACCCCGCCGCCCGTCGCCTGCTGATCCAGCACCAGGTGGAAGCGACGGCGAAGACCCTAGGGGGCGTACCGATGATTTCCCCCGCCCTACTCGACGAAGTCACTAACCTGCTGGAGTGGCCCACCGCCGTCGTAGGCAAGTTCGACACCGAATTTCTCGACCTGCCGCCGGAGGTCGCCATCATCGAAATGGAGAGCCACCAGCGCTACTTTCCGCTGAAGCAGAAGGCCGACGGGTTGGCGCTGATGCCTGTCTTTATTACCATCTCCAACGGCGACCCCAGCAAAGACGCCATTATCGCCGAGGGCAACGCTCGGGTGATTCGCGCCCGCCTGTCGGATGGCAAGTTTTTCTTTGACGCCGATCGCGCCCAGCCCCTCGACGCTTTTGTCGCCAAGCTCGAAACCGTCACCTTTGAAGAACGGCTGGGGTCGATGGCCGCCAAGGTGAAGCGGATTGGCACCGTGGCCGACCACCTCTGCGACCAGCTCAACCTAGGGGCGCAACCCCGCCAGCACATTCGCCGCGCCGCCTACCTGTGCAAGGCCGACCTGGTCACCCAAATGGTGGGCGAGTTCCCCGAACTCCAGGGGGTGATGGGGCAAAAGTACGCCCTCCACAGCGGCGAGCCGGAGGCTGTGGCCACTGCGATCGTGGAGCATTATCTGCCTAAAGGGGCACAGGACAGCCTCCCCCAAACCCTGGCGGGTCAGGTAGTGGGCATTGCCGATCGCCTCGACACCCTAGTCGGCATTTTCAGCACTGGCCAGCTGCCCACGGGTTCCTCAGACCCCTTTGCCCTGCGACGGGCCGCCAACGCGGTGCTGAATATTATCTGGGCGGCGGGGCTACCCCTGAATCTGGCAAAGCTATTGGATACCGTGGTGCAGGACTTTGCTCAGGATCCGACCCTGGCGATCAATGCTCCCGAGGCGCTGCGCACCCAGCTCCACGACTTTTTCTTGCAGCGGGTGCAGACTCTGCTCCAGGATGAGCAGGGCATCGACTACGACCTGGTGAATGCGGTGCTGAGCGATCGCGCCCTCAGCGATCCGCTGGATGTCAAAGACCGCGCCCTGTTCTTGCAGGCTATGCGCCGCAGCGGTCGTATGGATAAGGTCTATGAAACCGTGAACCGGGCCACCCGCTTAGCCGCCCAGGGAACCCTCGACACCAACGTGCTCGACCCCGAGGGCGTAATTGTCGCGGCCAAGCTGGAGGCCAAGGCCGAGCATGCTTTCCTTGCGGCGCTCAAAACCCTGGTGCCCCAGACCCAGGCCGCCCAGGCCAGCCGCGACTACGACCAGCTGGTGGCGGGCCTAGAGCAGGTGGCCCCGGTGGTCAGCGGCTTCTTTGACGGCCCCGACAGCGTGCTGGTGATGGCCGACGAGCCAGCGGTGCGGCAAAACCGTCTCAACCTGCTGGGGCTGCTGCGCAATCACGCCCTGGTGCTGGGCGACTTTGGCGCCATCGTGAAGGGATAGCGACGCCATGAAAAATGCCCATGTGATTGGTCTGGGTAAGTCAGGGGTGGCGGCGGCGCGGCTGCTGCACCGGGATGGCTGGCAGGTGGTGCTGAGCGATCGCGGCTCCAGCCCCTCCCTAGTCACCCAGCAGGAGGCCCTGCGCCAGGACGGCATCACCGTGCTGCTCGACTACAGTTTTGTGCCCGACAGCCGCACCAACCTGCTGGTGGTTAGCCCTGGCGTGCCGTGGGATAGCTCCGCCCTGGTGGCCGCCCGCGAGAACGGCTTGGAAGTGATTGGCGAAACCGAGCTAGCCTGGCGGTTTCTGCAAGATCGCCCCTGGGTCGGCATTACCGGCACCAACGGCAAAACCACCACCACGGCTCTGACCGCCGCCATCTTTCAGGCCGCCGGGCTTAACGCACCCGCCTGCGGCAACATTGGCTATGCCGCCTGCGAACTGGCCCTGGAGCCCACGGTGCCCGACTGGGTGATCGCTGAGCTGAGCAGCTACCAGATCGAGGCCTCAGCTACCCTGGCCCCGCAGATTGGCCTGTGGACTACGCTCACCCCCGACCATCTTCAGCGCCACGGCACCGTCGAGAACTATGCCCAGATCAAGGCCACGCTGATGCATCGCTCAGAGCTGGCGGTGTTCAACGGTGACGACCCCTACCTGCGTCAGCACATGCCGGAGGAGTTTCCCTCCGCCTGCTGGACGAGCGCCGCAGGAAAGCGGGCGATCGCTCCGCTTCGGCCCAGCGCCTATATCGCAGACGGCTGGGTGAAGTTTGAGGGCATCCCCATTGTGCGGGCCGATGCCCTACGCATGGTGGGCGACCACAACCAGCAAAACCTGCTGCTGGCGGTGACGGCGGCTTGTTTAGCAGAGCTGGATGGGGAAGCGATCGCTGCCGGAGTGACATCCTTCCCCGGTGTGCCCCATCGTCTAGAGCACATCTGCACCTGGCAGGGGATTGATTTCATCAACGACTCAAAGGCCACCAACTACGATGCGGCTGAGGTGGGGCTGCGATCGGTAGAGGCTCCAGCGGTGCTGATTGCCGGGGGCGAAGCTAAGCAAGGCGACGACACCGCTTGGGTGCAGCGCATTCACGAACGGGCCGCCACCGTGCTGCTGATTGGCGATGCCGCTCCCCAGTTCGCCCAGCGGCTAGAGACCGCAGGCTACCGCAACTACACCATTGTCGAAACCATGGAGCGAGCAGTGGAACGGGGTGCTGCGGTGGCCCCATCCCTGGGAGCGGCAGTGGTGCTGCTTTCCCCCGCCTGCGCCAGCTTTGACCAATATCCCAATTTTGAGCAGCGGGGCGAACACTTCCGCCAGCTCTGCCAGGAGCGATTTTTCTAAAGCTTTAAACGTCAGACTGGCTAAGGAAAACTTCGAAAGCTGGAACAATTGTTTGTAAGGTTTGCAGTTTGAACGTTGAGAAACTTTATAACCTGCAAACTTTTTTGCTGGTCTAAACCTAAACTATTCAGGTATAAATTGAGGCAGATGGTGCCTAACTCTGCCCTTCAACCCATTTGATCCAGGGCAATCATTCCCTCCAGTCAGTTCCTGATCTGCCTTCATCCGCCTGACTCAGTCTCTCTCACGCCCTATGGATACCTCGCCTGATTCTGCTGATTTTCCTGCAGTGCCCTCCTCTACTGTGGGTACTGGGGAAGGACGTTCTGTTCGACGACCCGTTTCATTTACCATCGGTGCCAGCAAGGTTGATAGCGCTGACAGCCCCTCGGCGAGCGGCCCCGAGCCCTTGCCCCAGGCCATGGGTGCCCCGGCTCATTTAGCTCCCTTTCCGGTACAGGCTCCCCCTTCGCATTTGCCCCTACTGCCTCGCCGCAAACTGCCGACCTTTAGCCGCCACCGCCACGATGCCAACCCAGCCCTGGCGGTTAAGGTGCTACAAGACATTCAGATGGCGGTGGAAGCCTGGCACCAAGACTTAAAACAGACAGTGCATCGTATCCAGGCCCTTTATATGGAAGGGCCGATTGTCGATGGCTGGCTCGAAACCATAGGCGAGCACCCCAATCAAGCCGCCGCCCTTGATGCTGCTCTGCTGCGTCACGGTGACCCCCAGGCACTTTCTGGCTACGTCGAGCAGCTTTGCCAATCATTAGAGACTCCTACGGAGCCCGCTCCCGCTGGAACGGATCTGGGCCGTGCAGGCTATCGTCTGTGCAGCCTCGACTCGGATGGTCGGGTGCAGTACTTTCCCTGCCCGCCCGAGCAGCTGTCTACGATTAGTTTGGCGATCGCCCGTCACCAAAAGCTACGCCAGCTCCTCGACCACAAGCAGTTTTTAGAAGCCAAGCTCAAACGCACGGTGGATATTATGACCACCAGCCGCGACAACTTAGGAATTGCACCGACCTGTAGCTCGGAGACGGGGGAAGAGTAGGTGGGTGGATGGGTAGGTGGATAGCCTAAGCCCGAATTACCATCCCCAGGTGCCAGGGTCGCCTTTGAAGGGGCCAACGATATCTGAAGTAATCCAACCGCCGTAGAAATCGCCGGGCTGGGATTTCACCAGTTCGTCATCGACGTAGCAGGCTTCCATGCGGCTGGGGTAGAGGGCGATGTAGTTGGCAATGCTCTCAAAAGCTTCCGTAGGTTGAGGATAGGCCCAGGCGACCTGCTCGGCAACTCGTTCGCCCACCGCCACCGTAAAATACACCGCTGCCCCTTTCCATTCGCAGAACGTGGAGCGGGGCACCGGCTGAAAATACTGCATCTGCACATCCTCGGGGGGAATGTAGTAGGTGGGCGGGTGGCTTGTCTCTAGCACCCGCTTGGTGCGCCGCGAGTCGGCAATCACCACGCCGTCGAACACCACTTGAATATGCCGCGTCGAGTCTTCTAGCCGGGGCGGACGCGGGTAATCCCAGACGGATTCTTGGCCAGGGCCGGGGGTGATGCGGTTGGGGGGAGAGAACATGGGTAGGGGGTAAGGGGGTAGGGGTAGTAGAGCTAGCCTTGGATTTAGTTTATTAGCAGCCAATCCTCTAAAGCTTAAACGTCATGCCAATCCACTCCCTACTCCCTACCCCTTACTCCCCCATGCACCCCCTACCCATGCACCCCCTACCCATGCACCCCCTACCCATCCACCCCCTACCCATCTATCCCTCACTGGCTTTGCCACTGCTGAATCTCCTGCTGGGCCTGGTCGTAGGCGCTGGTGCCGGGGGGCACTAGGCCAGCGGCAGAGATCGCACCGGGGATTTGGCCAGAGGCGGCGCGGGCGCGGGCGATCGCCAAAATATCTCGGCTCCACTGGTCGATGCGCTCCTGGGCGATCGCAGACTCAGGGTAGTCGGGGGGAATTTGCTGGGCGATCGCGATCGCCGCCTGAAATGAAGCGGCCTGGTCGGGCTGAAGCAGGCTCTGGGCCTCTTGCAGCAGCTGCCGGTTAACCCGGCTCTGCTCCCATGTTTGAATCTGGGCCTGGGCCTGGCCCCAGGTTTCGCCCTGATCTTGGGGCACCAGGCGAGCTGCCGAAATGGCGGCATCCAAATCACCCGCAGCGGCTCGGCCTTCAGCGAGGTCTAAAATCACCAAGCTCCAGCGCTCAATATCAGCCTGGGCCTGCTCGTGGGCCGGGTCGCCTGCGGGCACCTGCCTAGCCTGCTCAATGGCATCGTTAAACAGGGAGGCCGAAACCGGTTCGATCAGACGGCGGGCCTGGTTGAGGGCGGCCCCCCCGGACAACTCGGCGTTCGCATAGCCCGTCTCAGCTTGATTAACCAGGGCTTCGTAGTCTTCGGGACGCTCACCCTCGGGAATTTGGGTCAACCAGCTCAGCGCTTCGCCAAACTGGCGCTGGTCGAGGGCGGTTCTGGCGCGAGCCAGAGCCTCGGCACCGCTGGCCGCCGTCCCAGGAAACAGGGGTTCACCCACAGGTTCGGTAGGGGGAGCCGTCGGCAGACCTTCTGCGGGAGGATCGTCCGCGGGCGGTGGCGCGGTGGCCTCTGGAGTCGCCTCTGGAGATGAGCCTGGCCCCCACAAACTATCTTGGTTGCGCCACAGCACACCGAGCAGCAGCAGACCCGCCGCTAAAATTCCCCAGCGCTGCCAGGGCACCAGGGAAGGGGTGGGCGGGTTGGTCACTGGCGGTTGGGTCACCTCGGGCAATCCGCCCGGCGGCAACTCAGGCTCAGGCCGCTCGGTCGGGGGCCAGGGCTTAGCAGAACCACCGTTGGGGAGATCCGTAGGCGGAACGGGGTAACTGGGCCAGATCGGATTGGGCTCCACCGGTAGAGAAATCTCTGGACTGGGCGGGGGCTCTGGCAGAATCTCTGGCTCCGGAAGTACGCCAATGGGCATTTGGCCCACCAGGCTGGCGGGCACCAACATGATGTACTGCTGCCCAGGGGGCACTACCGCCATGGGATTTTGCACCGGTCTCCAGTGGTGCTGGCACAGCTCGGGGACGCGATCGCGCAGATAGACCACCAGCTGGGCCAGGGTCAGACAGCCGTGGAACCGCATCCCTTCGATGAGGGCTTCGGTAAACAGCCCGTGGCGCACCGCCAGTGTCTCCTGAGAAAACTGGTCGGGCTGGCAAGAGAGCACCAGGGGAATCCCTAGACTCTTAGCCAAAGCCAGGGTTTGGTCGCCCAGGTGGCCGCCTCCAGGGGCGGGGCTGAGGGCGCTCTGGGGCCGGTTCATGTCGAGCATGACGATGGCTTGGCGCTGGTTGCCCTGGGCCAATTGATTCAGCAGAGTTTCTACTAAGATGCCGGTTTGCTCAATGCGGTTGGGGTCGGCATCGATAGGCAGCAGGTAATCTTTCCCCTGCCACTGCACCCCGTAGCCGCTAAAGAAAAACCACACCGTATCTTCGGAACCGGCGCGATCGCAGCTCTGGGCCAGCCGTTGCAGCAGCACCTCACGGGTCGGCGCAGCTGCCCCCTCGTAGACCACCGCAGAAATATCCGTCAGCAGCGAGCAATACTGGGCGGGCAGACCCACCTCATTGACCAAAAAGTCCCGCAGTTCGAGGGCATCGAACTGGGCATACATCAAGGGCTGAAGCGATTGATATTGATTGATGCCAACGATCACGGGCCAGTGGCTTGCCATGCCTTGGGGATGCCTCTCGATGCTGTAGAATTTCGTGCTGTAGGGTTGGAGGGATAAAAATTCCCCTGCCATAGTAGCGCCTGCGGGGCTAAACGGAACTCAGACCGGTCATCCCCAGCGGCGACAATTCTTAATTGACGATTGGCGGCTCTATCGCTAGAGTTAAGGCACTTTTTGGGCATCCTGCGGGGATGTGTGGAGCAGCAGGCCATGAAATTGATATCTCCTTTAAATAATGGACGCGCTAAAAGCCACAACGGGCTTTCCAGCATGGTGTCTCTCGGGGCACGCGTCACCCTGGCTGCGCTAATGGGATTGGGGAGCGTGGCTCTGCCGTCACTCGTCAATCCGCCCGTGGCTCAGGCCTATACATCGCGCGTCAACCTCTACCTAGTGCGCGAACAGGGCGAAAGTTTTGAAACCCTAGTGCAGCGCTCAGAGATCGTCGCCCGCGCCGCCATTCAGCGCAGCTTCGATGCCGATGTGCTGATGACCGATGTCATCGTCACCGTGATTGGCGATAACCAGGGCATTTCTGTTCCAATTCTCACGGTGCCGGTGAGCCGCAGCGAGTGGCAGCTTCGGCCCGATGTACCGCAGTGGGCCAACTACTTTGAGGCGGCTAGAGCCTTGGTTGACGATGCCGAGTCAACCGCCCCCTAGATTGGGTAATAGCATTCTGGGCACCTGAGGAGAGCCGAGCTGGCAAAATAAAATTGCATAGAATGGCCCTCTTGCCCTATGCTTGAAAGGTTGTGAAGTCTTAAAGTATTGCTGTCATGGCGGTTCCCAAGAAGAAAACCTCCAAACAAAAGCGTGACCAGCGTCGCGCCACCTGGAAGCGCACCGCAGCGCTTCAGGCTAAGAAAGCTATGTCCCTGGGCAAGTCTGTGCTCACCGGGCGGTCTACGAGCTTTGTATATCCCACGGATGACGAGGACGACGAAGAGTAAACTTCCGGGACAGCGCCCATTGTCCCGAGAACTTTCCCCTCGTCTGTGCTTAGAAGCTGGAATACTACATTTTGTAAGCAGGATAGAGACTCTATCCTGCTTTTTAAGTTAGCTTGGCGGCAGATTATTCCATTCTGCCACCACTATGAACCAGCTCGATTCCAATCCAGAATCACGCATGTGGGCTATGCTTGCCCACCTCAGCGCCCTGTCTGGCTTTGTCATTCCCTTCGGCAATATTGTTGGGCCACTCGTCATCTGGCTGGTCAAGCGCGACGAAATGTCCTTCGTCAACGACCAGGCCAAGGAAGCGCTCAACTTCAATATCTCCATGACCATCTACATGGTGGTGGCTGGGGTGTTGATTTTTGTGCTGATTGGCATTCCTCTCATGATTGTTTTGGGCATCGCCTGGCTGGTGTTGGTCATTCTAGCGGCAGTCAAGGCCAACGAAGGGACGGCCTATCGCTATCCCTTGACGCTGCGGTTAGTCAATTAGCAATCTAAATAAACGGACGAACTTCTGGAGCTAGGGACGATCGCGGCGCAACCTTAGGCTCGTTGGTTTCGGCCTCTGAGGAATCTGCCTCAGGGGCCTTTTCATTGCTGGGCGGGCTAGATTCTGTCTGTTCCTCACCTGGAGAAGAATCGGTGTAGGGTTCAACCACCTCGGGTTGGACTCTAGGTAACCCTGGGACTGCATCAGCCTCCGAGTTGGGTAACGCCTCTGGGACGGGCGTGGCTTGGGGCAGATCGCCAAATGTATCCTCTGGTGTGGGGATGGCGGGCGCAGAGGGTACATTAGCCGGGTTGCGCCACTGCTTAAAGCGATTGAGCAACCCTTTGGGGCTGGGTTCTAGAGTAGGTTCTGAGGTCGCAGGGGGGGCTGGGCGTACGGGTACAGGCTCGGGCTCTACCTGGGGCTGAGACAGCATGGGGGGAACCTCTGGATCGACCAAGGGCACCATATCCTCAATGGCATCCTTTGCCTCAGGTGCGATCAAATCAGGGGCTTCTTCAGCAGGGCGCTCAGGCTCAAAGGCGTCCTCCTCGACATCCTTCCCAGCGCCCTCGTCTTCCAGCATGGGCTGATCTTCCTTCGCTGACTCCGACTCTGTAGATTTCTCTGGAAGAAGCAAGGGAGTAGGTGGCGTCTCGGCTTCAGGCTCAGCCGGAGGCACACCCTGGGTGGCGGTATCTGGAGCAGCTGATTCAGGGGCGGGTTGCTCCTGGGTAGTTTCAGGTTGGGATGGCTCTGGAGCAGCGGTGTCTGGCTGAGTAATCTTAGGGTCAGGAACGTTCTGCCCTGGCTTTTCTGCATCAGCGGAGGGAAGCTGGGGTTCTGATTCTGGGGGCTCGGCTGTCGGCTCAGGTGCTGGGGGTGCTGGGGGCTCATAGGTGGGGTCAATAATACCCGCTACATCTTTTATGCCCAATTCACCGCGCACCAGGCGAGAGAGGGTGTCGCTGCCACCGGGCTGGTAGTCGATTATGCGCACGGTGTTGTTAAAGCGGTTGTCGATGGGGTTGCCGCTTTCGTCAATGAGTTCGAGCTGCACCCAGTTGCGGCCCGGCTTAAAGCCCTTGAGCCAGATGGGCTGCCACTGGTCGAACACGAAGCTTTGGTCGTTGACGGTGCAGCGAATGCGCCAGTCGTGCAGATCGTCGTTGGCTTCAGCCTGCGCACTCATGTGCAGAGGCGCGTTGGTGAGGTAAAAGTCGAGCATGATCGGCTCGGCCCCGTAGGTCGCTTGGGGGCGGCTGTAGGTGAGCAGCGGAGCCATGGCGTTGAGTTCGTTTTGGGGCGTGGGGGCGACCACATGGAAGGTGCGCTGGTCGAAGGCTCCCTGGTTTTTGAAGCTTTCGTGCCAGGGGCGTGAGGCAAACACGCGCAGGGTGTGGGTGCCGGGGGAAAGCCCCTCAAAGGTGATCGGTTCTGCCAGGTCGTAGACCGCTTTGTAGGGTTCGTTGTCTAGGAATAGGTGCAGGTGGGGGCCGAGTTCGTAGGCGTCGTCTTTAAACAGGGGCAGACCGCGCACCTGGAGCCGCACCGTCACCGCAGTATCGTCTAGCACTTCGCCAGGCCGGGGGCTAAGAATGCGCACCTGGGGCGTGTAGGCGTCGATAATTTGCTTGAGGGTTTCCAGCGTTTCGGGGGGAGACACCTCGGCAATTTGCCCGGTGAGGCGGTTGGACTGGGGGGTGGGCTCTGACAGTAGCTCGGTGGGCTGTACAGGCTTGGCGCAGCTGGTCGTAGTGAAGAGGAGGAGAGCGATCGCCCCAAAAATAACCACCTGGGACACAGCCCGGACCACAAGCCGCCGTCCCAGTCCCATGACCTTGCGGATGAACCCTTGTGTCGTGCCCATGCTGCTATTCTCTACGTCGTTGCACCTATTACCATAGGCCACTTTAGGGTCTTTACAGCAATCGCCACACAGGTTTTTGCGAGGGTGGGAGAGCTGAGCTACACTGGCTCGACATACCCAAGGGAGGGTTGTCTGACATGCGGACTAAACAGGCTGTTGTACTGGTGTTATCGCTGCTGATCGGTCTTTCTGCAGGGGCCGCTGCCGCCACCGCCTTCTACTGGAACCGGGCCACGGCGCTGCCCACCTGGTACAGCACCAGCGGTACCGATACGGCTGTAGCCCAGGTCAATACTGGCAGCGGCAACTTACTGGAGGGCAAGCTGGCCAGCGGCCAGGGAGTGCGCTACAGCGACAATAACCGCATCGAAATCTCCCTTACGGAGGCTGAGCTGACTCAGCTACTCGCCGAGGGTATAGCCCAGACTCCCCAGATAGCCCAGTTTTTGCCCGTGACAGATAGCCTCAACGCCACCATTCGCGGCGATCGCGTAGCCGGGGGCATTGTGGTCAACCCCGCCGACCTGCCGACCCAAGGCCTGCCGCCCCAGGCCCAGCAGGCTTTGGATACCGCCCTAAGCACGGTGCCCATGCTGGGCGATCGCCCCCTCTACATCGGCATCGAAGGCAGCCCCCGCGTAGAGAACGGTCGCCTGGTGTTAGGTAACGACACCCGCATTCGAATTGGTCGAGTCAATTTGTCGCTGGACGATGTCGCCCGCCTTACCGGCCTCGACCCAGCTCAAATCACCGAGCGCGTTAACCTCGCCCTACCTCAGGCTGGGCTGACCCTCGACGGTCTAGAATTTGTCAACGGTGAGGCGGTGCTGCGCGGCGTAACCCAGTAATTTAGGGACGCCTAAACCGCCGAGTTAGCCGTTACCAGCGCCTCTAGACGAGCCACCAGGTCATCCTTCGCCACCACCCCTTCGACGGTGTCAACCCGCTCCCCGTTTTGGAAAAAGATCAGAGTGGGAATGGCCATCACGTGGTACTGAAGGGCCAGGGCGTCTTCTTCATCGACGTTGAGCTTGGCGACCTTAGCCCGCCCGGCGAAGGTTTCGGCCAGCTCTTCCACAATCGGGTTCATGATGCGGCAGGGGCCACACCAGGCGGCCCAAAAGTCGACCAGCACCGGCACATCGCTTTGCATCACCTCGGCCTCAAAGTTGTCGGCGGTTAGGGTGAGGTAGGTTGCATCGTCAGCCATGGTCAATCGCTCCTTATCTGCATCGAGGTTTTTGAGGTGTAGAAAACTATCCGGCACTCGTTTCCTACGGTACTGCAAAGCCTGGGCGATAGGGTTACGGTTAGCCCAACTTTAGCGCCCCTGGGAGCAGGGGGCCGCTACCCAGTTGAGGCTGCGCTGCCACAGGACAACCAGCTGGTGCTCTAGGGCCGGGCCAAGTTCGGCCACCAGAATGCCTTCGGCACTGGCAGCACTGTCAGCCAGCCAGGTGCCCCGCAGGGTCACTTCCAGCCAGTCGATGTCGCAGGGGGAAATATCGATCGCCCCCTGCCCCCCAGCTTTGAGCGCTGCAATCCCCGGCAGGTCGTCGGGCAGGGCAAAGGCCCCGTAGCCCGGCTGCACCACCAAGGGCTGTCCGGCCCGCAGAGCCACCAGGCTGCGCTGGGTCACCATCGCTTCTACGGTGAGGTCTAAATGCTCAACCAATAAATCAGTATCGGAATAGGTCAGCTTCAACATGATCCCTCATGCCTTAATACTTATGAACTAGTTTCGTCGCTTAAGTGTGTTGTGTCGAGGCGGCAGCGGCCCTAAAACGATGGCCTAGCCAGGCGACGCACGGTGGATCACGGGCCCCATGGGCAGTCTTGAGCGACCATGCCCTGGGTGGATACCGATGCGAACCCCTGGTCTGACGAAAGACCAATGGCGGTAATGCTGCTGCAAACCCAAATTTAGAGCCCGATCGAAACGGAACTAGCCGAGAACGGCCATCCCTAGGCGCTGGGCCAGATCGGGGGTCGGGTTAATGCTGGGAGAAATAGTGGGGGTAGGGCCAGCCCAGGCGTTGGCACGGCGTCCCCAAAGGGGAATCGCCCCGATTGAGGCATCCCGCTAGCGTTAGGAATCGCCATAGCCCTAGGAAGAGACCTCTCCAAAGGCGATCGCCTCTCAAGGCATCCCCTTTAAATAGATCGCCCCCGTCAGAATCACCCAGGGCTAACCCATCCATGGGGTGAATTAGGCGGCTAATTAGGCCACTAAAATACCCATCGAACCCCGCCACCATGCCTAGCTGGCCAGCGTCGCCCGTGGTGACGGCGATATTCATTGCGGTGCCAGTAGACAAGATGTTTACCATAGCGGAGTTCCTCAAGCGTAAAACAGCAAGGCTTAGGAAGGCATGAGGGCATCCGTTGGCTCAAAACCCCTCGCTTAGCGATGAGGCTTGACGGATACGCTCGAATAACGTTAATACTACACGTGTAATACAAACGTGTCTAGTCTGTCTAAACTGTTAGTTAGACACAACTCATTAGTGATAACCACAGCCGAGTTGTGACAGGTTCCAGAAATTATCCTTATGTTCCCCTTGGAGGTGTGCCCGCCGATGCCAACCCTAACTCGCGTATCGACCACTGATATGGAAGTTACCAGCATTCGCCTGGAGCGATCGCTGAAGGAAAAACTCAAATCCCTGGCCGGTAACCGGGGCTATCAGGCGTTGATTCGCGACATTCTTTGGCAGTACGTGGAGCAGGGGCCGACCGAAGTGCCTACCCAGCTACAACCCGAGGACATTTGCGCCAGCTTTGAGGCGGTGGCCGAGCGCGAGCAGGTGTGCGCCCTGACCGGCAATCCCATTCTCGCCAACCAGCCTATGCGGCTGGGGCTAACGGCCCAGGGTCGCCTGGTGCCCCTCTGTGTGGAGTAAGCAAGTGTAAAGGAACAAATTTCCCCGAGGGGGATTAATTCTGACAGAATAGAGAACGGTCTATTCTAGGGATTTGCCCGATGACACCTTCTACCGCCACCACCCGCCACCATCAGCAGGTGCTGACCCTGCGATCGCGGGGCAAATCTCTCCAGCGGTTTACCGCTGACGTGGAGCAGGTGGTGCGTGCCTCGGGCATTGAGACCGGGCTGTGTACGGTGTTTTTGCGCCACACCTCCGCCAGCCTGATCATTCAAGAAAACGCCGACCCCGACGTGCTGGTGGATCTGGAGAACTTCTTGGCCAAGTTGGTGCCCGAGGGCAACCACTACATCCACAGCACCGAAGGCCCCGACGATATGCCCGCCCACATTCGCACGGTGCTGACCCACACCAGCGAAACCATTCCGGTGATGCAGGGGCGATTGGCCCTGGGCACCTGGCAGGGAATTTATCTGTGGGAGCACCGAGCGCGGGGTGCGGCCCGCGAGGTTGTCGTCCACGTCACAGGCTATTAGCATGGTCGATATTTTTGACCCAGTTGGCTACAGCGCTATCCCCACCCCGCCGGAGGGGTTTAAGTCTGGATTTGTGGGCATTGTGGGCCGCCCCAACGTCGGCAAATCGACCCTGATGAATGCTCTGGTGGGCCAAAAGGTGGCAATTACTTCCCCCACCGCCCAGACCACCCGCAACCGTCTGCGGGGCATTTTGACCAACGACCAGGCGCAAATTATTTTTGTCGATACTCCTGGCATTCATAAGCCCCACCACGAGCTGGGCAAAATTTTGGTCAAAAACGCCCGTATGGCCATCGACTCGGTAGATGCCACCCTGCTGGTGGTAGACGGCAGCGTAGACATGGGGCGTGGCGACCAGTTTGTGGCCGAACTGCTGGCCCACAGCAGCGGCCCGGTGATTTTGGGCATGAATAAGATCGACCAGCAGCCGGAGGAAGATGGGGAGGCGATCGCCTCCCTCGACGCCAGCTACCAGGGTCTAGCCGACGCTCACGGCTGGCCCCTGGTGAAATTCTCGGCCCTGCACGAAACCAGCCTCGACACCCTGCTAGCCACGCTGATTGGCCAGCTCGACCCCGGCCCCTACTACTACCCGCCCGATCTGGTCACCGACCAGCCCGAGCGATTCATCATGGGCGAGCTGATTCGCGAACAGATTTTGCTGAACACGCGGGAAGAGGTGCCGCACTCGGTGGCGATCGCCGTTGACCGGGTCGAGGAAGACACCAACATCACCCGCATCCTCGCCACCATCCATGTGGAGCGCGAGTCGCAAAAGGGCATTTTGATCGGCAAAAAGGGCAGCATGCTAAAGGTGATCGGCTCCGACGCCCGCCAGCAAATTCAAAAGCTGGTGATGGGTCAGGTCTATCTGGAGCTATTTGTGAAGGTTGTACCCAAGTGGCGTCAATCCCGCAGCCGCCTCGAAGACTTTGGCTACCGGGTCGAAGAGTAGCGAATTATCGGTTGTAGTGCGCTTTGAGGGCAAGCTTGCCAAAATAGGGTTAAGCGATTTTTTGCACCGACAATATGCCTCCCGCGCAACCGCCCAAGAGCCTGCAAGAGATTCTCAAATAGTGCAGCGATCCCATGACTCAAATTACCCTCGATCTCTCCCCAGAACTAGAAACCCAACTGCGGGCAGAAGCCGCCAAGCAGGGCCTTGACCCTCAGCGCTACATTTTAGAAACCCTGCATAACTGGCTAGTGGCCAATCAAACGGCAGCTAACCACCTACCCGCCGCAGAAGCGGATCTACTTCGGCAAATCAATCTCGGCCTCTCTGCCGAAATGTGGGATGAGTACTATGCCTTGATTGACAAGCGCCAGGCCGAGACTTTAGCTGCCGATGAGCACCATCGGCTGATTGAGATTTCAGACCAGATCGAAGCCCTCAATGTAGAGCGCATTCAAGCCCTAATGCAACTCGCTGCGTTACGGCAGCAATCCTTAGAGAATGTCATGGACGATCTAGGCATCAAGCCTGTTGTTTATGGCTAAGCCCCCATTAAGTTCGTTGCAAAAACAAGCCGTTGCCCAGCGGGCTCTTGGGTGCTGCGAGTACTGTCTTTGCCAGGTCAAATATTCCCCCGATCCCTTCTCCATTGAGCATATTATTCCTCGCTCCAAGGGCGGCAATGACGATTTGGAAAATCTAGCGTTGGCTTGCCAGGGCTGCAACAACCGCAAGTATATTCAGACCGAAGCCTATGACCCTGTAGCAGGCAACATGGTACCGCTTTACAATCCGCGCCAGCATCAATGGCGAGAACACTTTGCCTGGAGCCAAGATCTAACCCTGATGCTGGGCATCACACCCATTGGTAGAGCAACCGTAGACAAACTGGCGCTCAATCGGGAGGGCGTTGTCAATCTTCGCAGGGTTTTAGCGGCACTCGGTAAGCATCCGCTCTGAGCACTCAGCAAAAGTTGAGCAGTAGAGCTGAACTCGCTTTAAGGAAGGGCGTCTACCACCAGCTCCAGGTAGCCTGTAACCGGATCGGGCTGGCGGTGCAGGCGCAGGTGGGGCAGGTTTGCGATCGCAATTTCTGCCGTCGTGCGAATCAAGCAGCCTGGCATGATGTGGCCACCGTAGACTCGGCCCTGAGCATCGGCGATCGCCCCGTGCAAATGCATGCCATGCCGCGACAGCGTACCGCTGAGGGAAATCAGCTCCAGCGGGCCATTGATGATCGTAGCCTCAGTGGCAGCAGCGAAGCGTAGGGATGCCTGGGTAAGACTGCCCAGCGCTGAGAGAATCACCCCAGCTTCTAGCGATTGAGCCTGGACAAAGGTTTGCAGCTCTTGCTTGAGATCTTGGCCAGGGGTAAGGCGAAGGCAGTGGGTTTGCATGAGGGGAAGAGTGTTGGTGAGGTAGGTGGGTCAGTGAGGTCGGTGGGTCGGTGAGGTAGGTGGTGTTTCTATAGATGCCGTCACACCCACCCTCACCCACTCCCCCACCCACCCTCACTTCTACGCCGTCGCCTCATCATCCCGCTCTGGCTGGCTAGGGCGGGCCTCAAAGGCAGGGCAAACCCCGTCGGGGCTAACCTGAAGTCCATAGAGGGGAGAATCAACGCCACGGCAGCGACCTTCTCTCTGGTAGCGACAGGTTTGACAACTTGGGGGTTGCCAGGGGGCATCGCTGTTAGTCACCGTGCGCAGTAAATCTCGCTGGGTGAGGCCTTTAATCACTAGGTCGTTGCCCTGCCAGCGGGCCTGCACCAGGCCAGTGTCAGACAGAGCCGTCCAGCGGGGGTCGGTGGCGAGGTCTTCGGGCAGCAGCAGCAGTACGCTATCGTCAACCTGGGTGATTTCGCCCTCAAAGACGGGGTCGGGGGCGGCGGGCTGAATGAAGCGATCGCCGATGGGAAACTCCACCTCTTTACCTGCGGAGGGTAGGTGGAGCTGGTAGCGGGTTTGCAGCTCTTCTAACCCAGCCAGATCGGCCAGATGGGATGGCTTGCCGTGGACAAAGGCCACGTGCTGGGGCCTGAGGTTGTGGATGAGCTGGGTGGTGCCGACGCGATCGCTGTGGGTGGTGAGCTGGTAGGTATCGAGCTGCACCCGTTCAGACTCTAGCTCAGGGGCGAGGGTTTGCAGCCAGCCCAGGGTGGCCCCAGCATCGGTAGCGGGCGTACCCAGCACCGTATCGGCGATCGCTGTGGCAAAGGAATCGGGCAGCAGCACCGTCCAGGGCTGGGCCAAGGTGCGGCAGTGGTCGCTGAGGTCAGACTCCCGATGGGCAATCAAAATACAGGGGCGCTCCCCATCGGGATGGCCGTCTACACCCAGTCGCCGCACGCGGGGCAAAATGCGCTCGTCCCAGAATAGGGGCTGGTGGCGGGCAAAATTTTGCACGCTGCTGGGGAATTCAGACATAAGCTCCAGATACAGATCGCAGCCTGCCGCCACGGTTTCATCGACCCAGACGGTAATATCTTGGCCGGTAAATTGGTAGTGGCTGCGCAACAGCATCACCAGTTCTTGCCCAATGCCCAGGGTGGGCGTAGGCAGCAGCACCGATCGCCCCTGCTGCACCAAACCGTGGAGCGTGCTGGCCAGCAAATTTTCCTGCTGACGGCGGTGGGGGTGACGGGCGGTTCCCGCGCTACCTTCGATGATCAGCACGTCCGGTTTCAGGCCCCGCAGAGCCTCTAGGGGCAGGCCATCCACCAGGCGCGAGTTCGACATAAAAAAGTCGCCCGTGAAAAACACCGTGTAGGGGCGCTGGGGCGAATGGTAGGTAAATAGGGCGCAGGCGGCCCCCGGCAAATGGCCCGCTGGCCAGATCTGCACTGTTAGATCGTCGGCTAGGCTAATTGGGGTCTGCCAGGGCAGCGCCTGACACAGATGAGGCGGCACATCCCCCCCCAGCCAGTTGAGAGGCAAAAGCTGGGCGGTGACCTCGCTGCCGTAGATGGGCACCTGGGGAAAAGCCTGGCTAAACGACCAAAGCCCGCGCGCGTGGTCGCTGTGGGCGTGGCTACAAAACAGCAGGTCAGCGGTGGCGATGCGGTCACGGGCTGATTCCAAAGCCGCCAAATCCCGCAGGCCGCAGTCGAGCACAATGCGCCGTGGCCCCATGCGCAGCTCTAGGCACAGCCCTTCTTGGCCGTGACCCGCACCAAACGGAAAGCAGACTAGATTACTCACGGAATGGTGAACACCCTAGCGGCAGCGGCACAGCGAGGCCGAGGAAAAGGGCCAACATGCTGAGGTGGCCTAGTGGGCCGACCCGTTGCCGTGGTAGTCATCGCTATCGTAGAAGCCGTTTTTGGTGCCAAAAAAGAGGGTGGCTACCACAAACAGTCCAGTGAGTACAGCCAGTACGAGTTTGATATCCATGGGGGCAATTGGGATGATATAAAGGGTCGATTTATGCGGAGCGTTGGTTGTGAGTCATCTTAGCAAGCCTGCCCCAGAGGACACTATAAAGCTTTGTAATCCGCCTGCGCCCATTGACCCGGCTTGGCTCGGGCGATCGTCCTTAGAGGTGGCCCCCGACCTGCTGGGCTGCCGCCTGGTGCGCCGCTGGGCCGATGGTCGCCAGCTCAGCACCACCATTGTCGAAACCGAGGCCTACACCGAGGGTGACCCGGCCTGCCACGCCTACCGCCGCGAAACGACTCGCAACCGGGTGATGTTTGGCCCGGCAGGCTACAGCTATGTGTATCTGATTTACGGCATTTACCACTGCTTTAACGTGGTGACCGATCGCGATCGCATCCCCAGTGCCGTCCTCATTCGCGCCGTCGAACTCGACACCATTCCCCCCTGGCTGGCGGGGTACCGGGTCGAGAAACCCGCTCGCTGGGGGGCTGGCCCCGGCAAACTCTGCCTCTTGCTGGATATCGATCGCACTCTCACCGACCTGCCCCTGACCCCCGCCTCTGGGCTTTGGCTAGAGCATCGGCCTGCCGACTGGCATCAGAACATCACCAGTGGAGACATTCTGTTCACCCAAACGACTCGCATTGGCCTCACCCAGGGGGCCGACTTGCCCTGGCGCTGGTACGTGACGAACTCGAAAGCCGTGTCGAAACGCGAACGGCTTTCGGCGAAGTGAATGGGTTAAACCTGTCTAAAACATGCCTACCAGAACGATCAGCGTGAACAGACAAAACAAACCGAAGATTATGACGCTGATTGTAAAGTAAGGAGCATGGTTAATACTCTCCAGATAAGCATTAACCTGCTCGTCGTGGGCCGGATCTGGCTTCCAAGTCATGCTTTTCATAGCGTTAACTCCCTACGACTACCCAGTGAAAAGCTAGAGCAAGACTCAATCACAACCATTCTACGATCTTAGGAATCAGCCGAGGTTTAGGGGTGATTATTCTCCTTTTCTTAACCAAATCATGGATTAATTCGCACGCCTTAAAATTGCAAGACATGGTTGAGAGAAGAGAATAGAAAATTGACTGGCAGAAGATAATCAAGACTTGGGACTACCTGGATTTATAGCTGTTTCTGGTAGGTCACAGAGCTTTCTTTGACCTGGAATCCTACAGATTCGTACAGTCCCATGGCCTGGTTGGGGTTTTGGGTATCAACCCCCAGCAGAGCCGTTGCCATGCCTGCCGCCTGGAGCTGATGCAGCCCTTGCAGCAGCATTGCCCGCGCCAACCCCTGGCGGCGGTAGCCCCGGCGAGTGCCCAGCAAGCCAATCCAGCCTTCTTGGCGCTGCTTGAGGGCATTCTCGTCATGGTCGATCTCAGCGTCGCAGAACCCGGCCAGGGTGCCGTCGGGGGCCACGGCCACCCAGTCTAGCTCGGGCTGGTAGGTGGGGTAGGCGAGCTGAAACTCGCGATCGCGCAGGGTCATTGGCGTAAAGTGCCAGTGATCGACAAAGCTTTGGTTGTACAGAGCGATCCAAGCTTCGGCTTCGGCGGCGTTAGTCGGGCGTGAGGTAAAGCCCTGGGGAAACTGCGGTTGAGGAATGGGTGCGCTCAGCGATCGCTGCATGGTGTGAAACCGGCGAATAACCTCGTAGTTCGCCGTCTCGTATATGGCCCGGTAGTAGGGCGCATTGGCTCTGACTCCGGCGTAGAGTTTGGCGGGGCGCTGGGCGACGGTGGCCTGCTCCCGCACCCGCTGCTCGGCCCAGCTCAGCAGTTCAGCTTCTAGATGAGCACCGCGCCAGGCGGGGTGCACAAAGACTCCCGCCCAGCCTTCTAGCACGATGTCGGTGGGGTCGTCTAGCCACAGAGAAACCAGGCCTACCAGCTCGCCCTCGGGGGTTTCCCAAAGCTGACGCTGGTGGCTGCCGTCGGGGGGTGGGTTATCGAGGCGGCGCTGGAGGTCGGCGAGAGTGGGGGCGTCGTCGAGCTGGTCAACTTGCTCGCAGAGCTCGTAAAAGGCGGCGATCGCAGGTAAATCAGCGTGGCCAATACTGGGGCGCGATTGCGTCGAACTCAGCAGTTGATGAGTCATAGATGCAGGAGATTGGGGGCTTTAGAACAGCTACACCTGGCGAACTGCCAATTCCTGATGCAGGCTTCCCTTAACCAAGGCTTACGATTTACGCCATAAGTTAGAGAGGGATTTATCCTCGGGGGTTAGCCAGGGATTTATCCTGAGGTTGCACCTGGTTGACCTTGGAGCAAATTTTGACCCTATGAGTATTCAAACCGTATCCACCCAGCCCTATAGCGACCAAAAGCCCGGCACCTCGGGCCTGCGGAAAAAAGTTAAGGTTTTTCAGCAGTCAAACTATCTAGAGAACTTTGTCCAGTCGATTTTTGACAGCCTGGAGGGCTTTCAAAACGAAACCCTGGTGGTGGGCGGCGACGGACGCTACTACAACCGCCAGGCGATTCAGGTGATTCTCAAAATGGCGGCCGCCAATGGCTTTGGCCGGGTGCTGGTGGGCCAGGGCGGCATTCTCTCGACCCCAGCGGCCTCCTGCGTGATCCGCAAGAACAACGCCTTTGGCGGCATCATTCTCTCGGCCAGCCACAACCCCGGCGGCCCCGACGAAGACTTTGGCATTAAGTACAACACCGGCAACGGCGGCCCCGCCCCCGAAGGCGTGACCGATGCGATCTATGCCCGCACCAAAACCATCACCGAGTACAAAATCCTCGATGCGGCAGATATTGACCTCGATCGCATCGCCACCCACAGCCTCGGCCACACCACCGTTGAGGTAATCGATTCGGTGAGTGACTACGGCGCACTGATGGAAACCCTGTTTGACTTTGGCCAGATCAAGCAGCTGCTCTCCGGCAACTTCCGTTTCTGCATGGACTCGCTGCACGCGGTGACTGGCCCCTACGCCAAAGCCCTGTTTGAGCGGCGGCTCAACGCTCCGGCGGGCACCGTGGTCAATGGCGAACCCTTGGAGGACTTTGGCGGCGGTCACCCCGACCCCAACCTGGTCTACGCCCACGACTTGGTAGAGGTGATGTTTGGCGACAATGCTCCTGACTTTGGCGCAGCCTCGGATGGGGACGGCGATCGCAACATGGTGCTGGGCAGCAATTTCTTTGTCACCCCCAGCGACAGCCTGGCGGTGCTGGCCGCCAACGCCACCCTGGTACCCGGCTACCGCGGCGGCTTAGCGGGGATTGCTCGCTCCATGCCCACCAGCCAGGCCCCTGATCGCGTGGCCGAAAAGCTGGGCATCGACTGTTACGAAACCCCCACAGGCTGGAAGTTCTTTGGCAACCTGCTGGATGCGGGCAAGGCCACCCTCTGCGGCGAAGAGAGCTTCGGCACCGGCTCTAACCACATTCGCGAAAAAGATGGGCTGTGGGCGGTGCTGTTCTGGCTGAATATTCTGGCGGTGAAGGGCCAGTCAGTCGAAGAAATTGTCAAAGAACACTGGGGCACCTACGGGCGCAACTACTACTCGCGCCACGACTACGAGGGCGTAGAGAGCGATCGCGCCAACACCCTGATCAGCAACCTGCGCGGAGCTTTGGGCACCATGCCCGGCCAAACCTTCGGCCCCTACACCGTTGACTACGCCGACGACTTTGCCTACACCGACCCGATCGACGGCAGCGTGGCCACCCAGCAGGGCGTGCGGATTGGCTTTACCGACGGTTCGCGGATTGTCTACCGGTTGTCGGGTACGGGGACTTCGGGCGCGACCCTGCGGCTGTATGTAGAGCGCTATGAGCCAGACGCCGCCAAGCACAATCAAGATACTCAAGAGGCTCTGGCCGACTTAATTACCTTGGCCGACGAGATCGCCCAGATCAAGACGTTGACCGGACGCGACCAGCCCACGGTGATCACCTAGGCATTCAGATCCCCGAGTTCTTCAAGAACTCGGGGATCTAAGCTTCTGATTAGTCTACTGGCCTGTCGCGTCTCAGCAGACTAAACACCTCTCCCTGCTCCGGGGTAATCAAAATTCCCGATTCTGGAATGGTAATCAACTGGCTCCAGGTGGCCTGGTCGGCATAGTGCAGCACATCCAGCAGGTTGATGGTGGCTCGCACCCCTTCGGGCGGGCCAATGACCAGATGGCGCAATCGTTCGCGCCCCGGCTGGGCTTCAGGATTCGCCAGCAGCAGCGGACTGGTCGCCTCGCCTCGACGGGCAGACGACACCAAATATGGCAAACACAACATAGTTAAGGGATTCCTTTTTTGAGGGTGGATAAGGAATCCCAAAAACTTAGCCGCCCCAGACGTTGCGCAGTTCGGGGCGGCCTGGGCAATAATAGCCCTAGCCTCCGAGACAGCTCAGACCTGTCGGAGGGGTCAGCCGCTGGTTGGTGTTGCAAGCACCTTCCAGTGGCGTTTGACTAAATTTTTGGGAAGCACAGCTGCACACACACAGCCATTCAGCAAAAATACCCTATCCTTTAGCTGAGCGCAAGTTAAAAATGCTACAGGTTTGAGGGCATTTCATTGGGCTATGACATCACCCAAAAAATGGGTGGCACCCGTGGATTTCGCGCCGTTACCTCCGTTGAACAATGCAAGATCTACGCCCTCCGCAGGGGGTACGCCTCACCTCCCTCACCCAAACCTATTTGGTTGCACTGATGGGGCAGGGCAAACGGTGTCTGCCCTACAAAGCTCAAAACTCTTGCCTTTGCTGCAAGTGTTCCAAATTACGCTGAGTAGCCTTAGTGTATGGATGCTCGTCGCCCAACAGCCGTCTGGACATCGCCAGGGCGTCTTGGTAGAGGGGTTCGGCCTCCCCATAGCGGCCTTGATTGTAGTAGAGATAGGCCAAATTGTTGAGGCTTTGAGCGACATCTGGATGCTCGTTGCCCAAAAGCTGTTTGTGCATCGCCAGGGCCTCTTGGTAGAGAGGTTCTGCCTCACTGTAGTGGCCTTGACTGTCGTGGAGCGCCGCCAAATTGTTAAGGCTAAGAGCTATAGAGGGATGCTCGTCGCCAAACAGTTGTTTGTGCATCTCCAGGGCTTCTTGGTAGAGGGGTTCTGTCTCATTGTAACGGCCTTGACTGTAGTAGAGAAACGCTAGATTGTTGAGGCTTTGAGCGACATCTGGATGCTCGTCGCCCAAAAGCCGTTTGCGCATCTCCAGGGCTTCTTGGTAGAGGGATTCTGCCTCACTGTAACGGCCTTGACTGTTGTAGAGCGTCGCCAGATTATTTAAGCTATTGGCTACAGAGGAATGCTCGTCGCCCAACAGCCGTTTCTTTATCACAAGGGCTTCTTGGTAAAGGGGTTCGGCCTCGCTGTAGCGGCCTTGCTTGTCGTAGAGCAACGCCAGATTGTTGAGGCTAGTAGCCACATCAGGATGCTCATCGCCCAACAGCCGTTTGCGCATTACTAGGGCCTCTTGGTAAGGGGGGGCAGCTTCGCTGTAGCGACCTTGACTACAGTAGAGCCCCGCTAAATTGTTGAGGCTGGTGGCGACATCGGGATGCTCGTCGCTTAACAGCCGTTTCCACATTGCCAGGGCTCCTTGATAGAGGGGCTTGGCCTCGCTGTAGCGACTACGAACCTCTAAATAAACTGCAATTTGATTCAACAGGCGTCCAACCGATTTAGTCTCAATCGCAAAGCGCTGTTGCCAACTGACTAGGGCCAGGGCGTGAGGCAACAAGCGATCGCACAACAACCAATTCGCAAACTCAACCTCTGGAAACGCCTCATTCATCGCATCCAGCAACTGCCGAACTAGAGCTTCCTGCTCCGCCTCATCCAGCCCATCGCGAATCACCTCCTGCACCAGCCGATGCACGCTAAAGGTTTGCTCCTCCACATCGCGCACCACCAGCGAAAACCGCCCCGCTTCGCGCAGCAGCGCCATGTACTTCAGCGGCTCGGCCAGGGCACTCTGCAACGGCTCCTCAAACGCTGCTGCACCGTCTTTAAACACCTCTTCTGGAATGCCATCCGGGGGCAAAAACGCACACAGATTCAACAATGCCGCCACCGCAGGTAGCTGCTGGCTCGCCACCTGCACCGCCAGCCCAAACGTAATCGTTACCGAAGGGTGGTCAAGGGCGTTGTCTCCCCGCTGGGCCAATAGCTGCGGCCCAGCCGTTTCATAAAGCCGCAAATATTCCTTCAGGCTAGAGGGCGTTTCTAAAATGTAGGCCCCCGCCTGGTCTAGGGCCAGCGGTAGGCCATCCATCTGCGCGCACAGTGCCAGCGCCAAAGCTTGATCGGCCTCTGTGGCCTCTTGCCAAGTGCCCTCTTTGCCCACCCTGCCACTGCGTCGCAGCAAAAACAGCGCCCCCTCCTGCGGCGGCATCTTTAGCACCGCCACGCACACCGCCAGCGGTCGCGTCTCCGAGGCGCGAGTGGTCAACAAAATGTGGCCCTGGTCGCCCAGCGACAGCCAATCTCGCACCAGCTCCAGGTGGTCGGCATTATCGAGCACCAGCAGCCAGCCAGTGTTTTTGCTCAACCAGCCCTTCACCGCCTGCACCACCACCGCCTGGTCGGCCTCTTGGCTCAGCGCCAGCCCCAAGTCTTGGGCCAGGGCCGTCAGCCCCGACATTAGCTCATCCTGAGTTTCGGCCCGCACCCACAGCACAGCGCTGTACTGCTTCCGGTAGCGATGGGCATACTCTGCCGCCGTCTGCGTTTTGCCCACGCCGCCCAGGCCGCTCAGGGCCGCTGGCTCCCCCGCTGCCATCGCCTGGTGAACCTGCTCTAGCAGCGCCTCTCGCCCCGTAAAGAACGGGTTCCGGCGCGGAGCCAAAAACAAGGGGCCAGCGTTGGCGATGTTTAGTGCATCGGGGTTGGGTTCCCCCAAAATTTCGCTCAGCAGTTCTTGCACCACCACCAACCCTGGGCCGGTGCTCTCGGCCCACTGCAATAAAAGAGAAGTGCGATCTCCCTGGGCGGCAACGGCGGGGGGAATAATCCCCGTCGGCGGATTTAGGCTAAAGGCCAGCTCCCCAAACTGCGGCCCCGGCAACCCGCTCAGCGTGCGAAAGAGATTGCGCCGCTGAATGGCAGATAGCTTGGGCGGTTGAGATGCTTCACCAGAGGTCATAGGGTCGCCGTAGAGCCTGCCCCAAAGATAACCCAGTTGTTCGGCTCCGCTGGCTACGCAACGCTATCTCTCAAGGATGGGCTGCAAGGGGAACGCTGCGATCGCACCCCACACCTCGAATACAGCCAGTCGCTGCTCGAATTCACGCTCTGCTTGAGCCAAAACACCCTCGCGATCTAGCCCAAAATCAAAGCGTTGGTCGAATTCATCCGCGTGTTTATTGAATTCATGACCATGATCATTGAATTCACCTTGATGATCATTGAATTCATCTCGTGATTTATAAGGATCACTTTCGTGATCTAAATAAAAATGAAAGTGTTTATTATGAATGGGTTCCTATTCATCGAATTCATTCACCTGTTTTCAATCAACACCCGCCTTTTCTAAAGCAACATCCTCATTCTTTGAGGCGCAGCCCGCATTGTTGTTAAGTGTGACCGCAAAAACACTGAGAGCACCAGGTCACTAACGGCACGCTAAACCCCGTAGAAGTATCAGGTCAGCGGGTGGGGCGTTCTCGGCCTTAAGCCAACCCAGCCAGTAGGTAACGTATCTTGCCTGAGCTCGCCCCCATGTTGGAGTGTGGGGATGCACAATAGGGAGGCAGGTTACTTGGTCATGGCCATGAGCTTTTTCATCCATTCTTCGCGCCCATAGACCCCAGCTAGCAAATCAGAAACCTTAAAGACCTGACCCAGCTCATCCCACAGAATATATTGTCCGCCACCATACACCTCCACATTGGCCAGTTGCTCATCCGTCAACCCTGCCAACGGCAACCAGGCATCGGCTCCACTCTGTACCATTTCTAGCAACCTCACAGGCCAAGCATGGCGAGAGCTGTCTCTGAGAGTCACAACGACTTCTCGGGTAGTTGCGTCATAGATAACGCTCTCGGCCAGCGTAAATTCTTCGCTAGGCATAATACTTCTGGGCTTCTGTTTTTAGATATTGCAGGTTGGCTTGGCACAGCGCCAGGGCTGCTCTGGTATGTCTAGCGTTAGTCGTATTTTGGTGTTTCTGACCTTTCTCCAACACGCAAGCCTCCTCGCCTGATATATCGATTTTTACTTCAAATTCAGGGCTGATGACATGAACATGTAAAGGATTATGATCGCCAGGGTTAACCAAGACTCTCAAATTCTTGTCCCGGAGCAAGATTGGCATCGCTGGTCATTTACTACGGCAGTCGTTGGCCTATTCTATTGTCCCACCACCCGCCAGTCAGGACAGGCCTGTTCCCACGCTCTGCGCGGGAACGCTGAATTGCTAGAGCACATCTGCGCTGTCAGAGCTGCCCAACCCATAACCCGGCGCTGTCGAACCTTAAACCTTTCATAGACTAAACCCTTTCATCACCTAGCTCCTTTAAAGTGGCGGAAACTAGAAATCGCAGCTTAGGCTATCCATACGTTCTGCCCCGGTTCAGGAGTTCCCAATGACAGCCTCCATGGATCAGCCCCACATCCAGGTTGAAGACGATCGCACCGGCCTCAGCATCGAAACCCTGCGGCGGGCCATGGCCGACAACCTCTTCTACATCCAGGGCAAGTGGCCCGAGGTGGCCACCCGCAACGACTTTTATATGGCCCTGGCCTATACGGTGCGCGATCGCATGCTCCAGCGCTGGCTCAACTCCCAGCGCAACTACCTGCGCCCCGAGGTGCGCATTGTCTCCTACCTCTCCGCCGAATTTTTGCTCGGCCCCCACTTGGGCAACAACCTGATCAACCTGGGCATCGAAGACGAGGTGCGCCAAGCCGTCGAAGAGTCGGGCCTCAACCTGCAACATTTAATTGCCCAAGAAGAAGAGCCCGGTCTGGGCAACGGCGGCCTGGGTCGCCTCGCTGCCTGCTACATGGATTCCCTCGCCACCCTCGAAATTCCGGCCATTGGCTACGGCATTCGCTACGAGTTCGGCATTTTCGACCAGCAGATCCGCGACGGCTGGCAGGTCGAAGTCACCGACAAGTGGCTCCAGCACGGCAACCCCTGGGAGATCGCCCGTCCCGAAGCCTCCGTCAACGTGGGGTTGGGAGGCCGCACCGAGGGCTACACCGACTCCGATGGCCGCTACCGCGTGCGCTGGATTCCCCACCAGCTAATCAAGGGCATTCCCTACGACACCGCCATTTTGGGCTACCGGGTCAACACCGCCAACACCCTGCGCCTGTGGACGGCTGAAGCCGTCGAAAGCTTTAACTTCCAGGCGTTCAACGTGGGCGACTACTACGGGGCCGTCAACCAAAAAGTCACCTCCGAAAACATCAGCAAGGTGCTCTACCCCAACGATGAACAGGCCCAGGGCAAGCAGCTGCGCCTAGAACAGCAGTATTTCTTCGTCTCCTGCGCCCTGCAAGACATGATTCGCCTTCACCTGACGGCGGGCCGCACCCTCGACACCTTCCACGAAAAATTTACGGTGCAGCTCAACGATACCCACCCCTCCATCGGTGTCGCCGAGCTGATGCGCCTGCTGGTCGATGAGCACAACATCGACTGGGTCACCGCCTGGGAGATTACCCAGCAGACCTTTGCCTACACCAACCACACCCTGCTGCCCGAAGCGCTAGAGAAATGGCCCCTCGACCTGTTTGGCCGCCTACTGCCCCGCCACCTCGAAATCATTCTCGAAATCAACCAGCGCTTTCTCGACAAAATCCGCGTCCAGTATTTCAACGACCCTGGCAAGCTGTCGCGCATGTCGCTGATCGATGAGCAGGGGCCACGCTACGTGCGCATGGCCAACCTGGCCTGCGTTGGCGGCCATGCCATCAACGGCGTTGCCGCACTCCACTCAGACCTGCTCAAGCAGACCGTCCTCAAAGATTTTCACGAACTCTGGCCCGACAAAATTCGCAACGTTACCAACGGGGTGACCCCGCGCCGCTGGATGGTGCTGAGCAACCCCAGCCTGGCCCTGCTGATTAGCGACAAAATTGGCACCCACTGGATTCGCCACCTGGAGGAGCTGAGGCAGCTCGAAAATTCCCTGGAAGACAGGGGCTTTCAAGAGGCGTGGCGGCAGGTCAAGCAGGAGCGCAAGGCCAATCTGACCCGGCTGATCCAAGAGAGGTGCGGCGTTACCCTCAACCCCGACTCGCTGTTCGATGTGCAGGTCAAGCGGCTGCACGAGTACAAGCGGCAGCACCTCAACGTGCTGCACATCATTACCCTGTACGATCGCCTGCGCCAAAACCCCAACCTGGAGATTGCCCCCCGCACCTTTATCTTTGGCGGCAAGGCCGCACCGGGCTATGCCATGGCCAAGCTGATCATCAAGCTGATCAACTCCGTAGCCACCGTCATCAACAACGACCCCGCCGTTCAAGACCGGCTTAAGGTGGTGTTTTTGCCCGACTACAACGTCACCAACAGCCAGCGGGTGTACCCCGCCGCCGATCTTTCTGAGCAAATCTCTACCGCTGGCTTAGAGGCATCGGGCACCGGCAACATGAAATTTTCTATGAACGGTGCCCTGACCATCGGCACCCTGGATGGCGCTAACGTTGAAATTCGCGAAGAGGTAGGGGCCGAAAATTTCTTTTTGTTTGGGCTCACCGCCAAAGAGGTGATGGAGCTGAAAACCAGAGGCTACAACCCGTGGGACTATTACAACCAAAACCCCGAGCTGCAAGAAGTGATCAACCTGATCCGCTCGGGCTTTTTCTCGGGAGGCGATACGGGGCTGTTTGAGCCGCTGGTCGCCAGCCTGCTGCAGAGCGACCCCTATCTGCTGCTGGCCGACTACCAGGCCTACATCGACTGCCAGGCCACCGTAGACCAAGCCTACCGCAACCCAGACCACTGGACGCGCATGTCGATTCTCAACGTGGCCCGCATTGGCAAATTTTCGAGCGATCGCTCCATCCGCGAATACTGCCAGCAGATCTGGCACACCACTCCCGTCCACGTCGAACTCAAAGAGTACGTTCAGGCCCAGGCCGGACTAAACGTGTCGTCAATTAAGGTTTGAATTTTGAGTTTTAAGTTTTGAATTCAAACCCTCAACTCCAAACTTAGAACTCAAAACTAAACACTCAAAACTTCTCCCACCTCCCCCACTCCCTACTCTCCACCCCATGCCCCTCAACCTCTACCTCCTGCGCCACGGCGAAACCGAGTACAGCCAAACTGGCGGCTTCTGTGGCGACCTAGACCCCGAACTCACCCCCGAAGGCGTGGCCATGGCCGATGCCTTTGCGGCCCAGTATCAGGCCATGCCCTGGCAGGCCATCTTCGCCAGCCCGATGAAACGCACGATCGCGACAGCCATGCCCCTAGCCCAGGCAGTGGGGGTGAATGTGCAGCTACGCAACGGACTGAAAGAGATTAACTACGGCGCTTGGGAGGGGCTAACCGCCGAGTATGTGCGCGAGCACTTTGCTGACGACTACCTGAACTGGCTCACCGAACCAGCTTGGAACCCGCCCACCGGGGGCGAAAGCTCGGTGCAAATCGCCAGCCGGGCCTCGCTGGTGATGGCCGAAATTGAAGAAAACTTTGGCGAAGGTAACGTGCTGGTGGTGTCTCACAAGGCCACCATTCGAATTATTTTGTGCAACCTGATGGGGATGGATGTGGGGCGTTATCGCAATCGCATCAGTCTGCCGGTCGCCTCCGTTACCCACGTGCAGTTTAATAACAACGGCCCCATGTTGATGAAGCACGGCGATCGCTCCCATTTGCCCGACGAGCTAGAGTCGAGACCAGGTACTTAGCCGAAATCATGAAAATTCTCGTGCTCAATGCCGGGTCGAGCAGCCACAAGAGCTGTCTGTTTGACCTCAGTTCGGCGGATGCTGACCAGGCCCCTCGCCCTCTGTGGCGGGCCGCCCTCGACTGGACTCATCAGGAGGGCAGCGTAGAACTTACTGCCACCAACGCGGCAGGCGATTCGGTGCAACAGGTGCTGTCGATTGCCGACAAAGCCGAGGGCATTGAGGCGATGGTCAAAACCCTGGTGCAGGGGCCAACGCAGGTATTGGGCGATCTATCCGAGATTGCCGCCGTTGGGCACCGAATCGTCCATGGGGGTTGCCACTATCAGCAGCCTGTGGTGGTGGATGACGAGGTGAAAGCTACGATTGAGAGCCTGATTCCGCTAGCGCCAGCCCACAACCCGGCGAATTTGCAGGGCATTGAGGCGATCGCCCAGAGTCTGGGCAACATCCCCCAGGTGGCGGTGTTTGACACGGCTTTTCACAGCCATATGCCCGAGGCGGCGGCCACCTACCCTGGCCCCTACGCCTGGGTTAAGCAGGGCATTCGTCGCTACGGGTTCCACGGCATTAGTCACCAATACGTCGCCCAGCGGGCAGCGGATCTGATGGGGCAAGACCTCGCCAGCCTGAAGCTGCTCACCTGCCACCTGGGCAACGGCTGCTCGCTGGCGGCGGTCAAACACGGTGTCTGCGTTGATACCACAATGGGCTTTACGCCGCTGGATGGGCTGATGATGGGCAGCCGCTCGGGCAGCGTAGACCCCGGTATTTTGATTCACCTGATGCGCCACGAGGGCTACAGCGTCGATGACCTCGACACCCTGCTGAATAAAGAGTCTGGGCTGAAGGGGTTATCTGGCCTCTCGAACGATATGCGCCTGGTCACGGAGGCGATGGAGCAGGGCAACCCTCAGGTGAAGCTGGCTGTTGACGTGTTCATTCACCGGCTGCGCCGCGAGATGGGGGGCATGATCGCCAGCCTGGGCGGGCTAGATGGGGTGGTGTTTACCGCTGGCATTGGCGAAAACAAAAGCCTGGTGTGGCAGCGAGCCTGCGAAGGGTTTGAGTTTTTGGGGCTCAGGCTCAAGGATGATCTGAGCCGGGCTCGGGATGACCAGGATATTGCAACGGCGGATTCGGCGGTGCGGGTGCTGGTGATTCACACCCAGGAGGAGTGGGCGATCGCCCAGGCCTGCCTAGCTCTGCTGCAACCGAACCACGATTAGCTCACTCCCCTATTCCATCTGCTCCTGCTTCTAAGGGGGTAACGTTTTAGGCGGAACCCTTTGCTACCTTCTGGCGAATTAGCTCAAACACCGCTCGCATGCCCATGGCCTCGCCACCCTCGGGGCGACCCGGCAGGCTCCTCACATTCCAGGCCATCAGATCAAGGTGCACCCAGGGAATCTCAGGCCGGGTGAACTCTTGCAAAAATAGAGCGGCGGTAATCGATCCCCCAAAGGAGCTGTTCGAAATGTTGGAGAGATCGGCTACGGAACTGTCGATCATGCTGCGGTAGGGCTGGTGCAGGGGCAGCTGCCAAAGGGAATCATCGACCCCTAGACCGCAGGCCAGAAGGGTATCGGCCAGCTCGGGCCGGTTGCTAAAACAGGCTGGTAGCTCAGTGCCCAGGGCCACGCGGGCCGCTCCGGTAAGGGTGGCAAAATCGACTACTAGCTGGGGGGCGGGCTCTTCGCAGACGGCTTCCCAGAGGGCATCGGCCAGGACTAGGCGACCCTCGGCGTCGGTGTTGCCCACTTCCACGGTCAGCCCCCGCCGGGAGGGCACCACATCTAGCGGGTGGAGGGCGTTGCCGGCGATGCTGTTTTCGACTGCCGGTATGAGCACCCGCAGTCGCACGGGCAGCCGCAGACCCATGATCATCTCAGCGAGGCCGAGCGCATTGGCGGCACCGCCCATATCTTTTTTCATCAGCTTCATACCGGCGGCGGGCTTGATGTCGAGGCCGCCTGTGTCGAAGCAGACGCCTTTGCCCACCAGGGTGACCTTGGGGGCCTCGGGGTCGCCCCAGGTGATGTCGAGCAGTCGCGGAGCCTGGGTATAGGCGCGGCCCACGGCGTGAATCATGGGGTAGTTTTGGTCGATTAGCTCGTCGCCGACCAGCGTGGTGAGGTTGGCAACGTGGCGATCGCACAGCTGCTGCGCCGCCGCCTGAAGCTGCTCTGGCCCCATGTCGCCCGCTGGGGTGGTGATCAGATCGCGCACCAGGGTGGTGGCGGCCACGGTGGTGGTGACGTAGGCGGTGTCGGCTCCAAGAGGGGGCAGGAGTTCAGCTGCCGGGGGGGCTGGCTGACGCTTGTAGGGTGTAAAGCTATAGCGGCCTAGGCACCAGCCCAGCCAGAGCTTGGTGGCCAAGGCGGCGGGCCATTCGTCGGCGAGGGTATAGGTGTGGGGCGGCAGGGTTTTGGCGAGGTTTCCCAGGGTCCAGGTATCGACCGGGTCAGGTTTGCCAACCATAACCTTGGCTAGGGTGCCCTCGGGGCCAGGTACCAGGCAAACGGTGCTGGGGTCGGCCTTAAACCCAGTGGCCTGGGCCCAGGCTTGGCTGTCGGCATGGTCTTTGGCAAGGTCGGTCTGATTTACCAGGTAGATGGGAATCGGCGTTGACAACGTTACATCCTCCAGGGGGCACCCAAGTCAATCAGTCTATCGAAGTTTTGGCTCGGGGGTAAGGCCCAGCAGTTGCGGGCTGGCCTGAGGCCGTCCGTGAGTCTATCAGGAACCCCGAGCCAGATTTTTAGTTACCCGGAGACCGTGGCGGCAGCTGCCAGTAGCGGTAGCTGGCGTAGGCCATGGTGAGCACTCCAGCGGCGATCGCAGACTCATCCACCTCAAATTTGGGATGGTGCAGCGGGTAGTTGACAGCGCGATCGCTAAACCCCACCCCCAGGCGAAACATGGTGCCTGGAGCGTGTTCCAAATACAGCGAAAAGTCTTCGGCCCCCAGCGATGGCTCGTGGATAATTTGCAGGTACTCGTTACCCAGGGCTTCGCTGGCGCAGCGGGCGGTGAGTTCGGTCAGGGTGGGGTCGTTGAGCACCGAGGGCACCCCCCGGCGATAGTTGATTTCGTACTTGGCCCCGTAGGGCTGGCACACTCCAGCGATGATCGACTCAATCCACTGGGGCAGGTGGTTGCGGGTGTCAGGGTGGAGCGATCGCACCGTGCCCAACAGCTTTACCGTATCGGCAATCACGTTGGGGGCGCGCCCGCCATGAATCTGCCCAATGGTCAGCACAATCGGATGCAGGGGGTTCTGGGTGCGGCTAATCGCCTGTTGCAGGGTCGTAATTACCTGCGACGCAATCCAGATGGCGTCAATCGCCTCGTGGGGCCGCGCTCCGTGGCCCGACTCGCCCACAATAATAATTTCCAGGTCATCGGCGGCGGCGGTGAGCGCCCCGTAGCGAATGCCAATGGCCCGCGCTGGCACCGTGGGGTAGGCGTGAAGCCCCAAGATGGCTGCAACCCCCGCCATCACCCCGTCCTCAATCATCCAGCGGGCACCCTGAGCCGTTTCTTCGGCGGGCTGAAACAAAAATCGCGTGGTGCCCGGCAGCGGCAGGCCCAGCTGAGCCAGCACCATGGCGGTGCCCAAGCCCACCGTTGTATGCACATCGTGGCCACAGGCATGCATAATGCCCGACTGATTCGAGACAAAGGGCAGATCCACCCGTTCAGCAATGGGCAACGCGTCCATATCGGCCCGAATCGCCAAAATTCTGGGGTCGTCTTGGCCCGGCAGTTCAGCTACGACCCCAGTTTTGCCCACCAGTTCCTGCACCCGCAGCCCGCAGGAGGAAAGCACTCCCGCCACATAGGCTGCTGTCTTATACTCCTGCCCGCTGAGCTCTGGGTGGCTGTGCAGGTGGCGGCGAATCTCAATCAGGCGAGGCGAAATTGCCTCAACAATCGACTTGATCTGGCTCAGCATGGGGTCGCACTGTCGGTAATGGCCACGTTTAGCCTAAAGCAGGCTGGCATTGATGTATAACACCACACCAACCTACTCAAACAGCGCTTTTGTACTCAACCAGCTCCCCAGCCTAAATACCACTGGCCAAGCCTACTTATTGGGCGGATTAAAGGGGGGCGGTACAGCGGGTGGAGTAGCAGGCACTTCACCATTGAAAGGCGGTGGAGTGGCATTGCCCGGCCCACTCCCAGACGGAGGCTCTGGAGTAACTTCCACAGGCTCTGGGGTAATTACTGGGGGGGGCTCAGGAATGATCTTGTCCGGTGGTACGAAGACAGGTGGTTCGGGGATAGGCGTTGGATCAACTCTCACAATGGGCTCAGGCTGGGGGAGCCCAGGCAGACCAGCACTGCCACCCGGAGTGGCGATCGGGCCGGGTAGCCCAGGTTGAGAGCCCGAGGTCTCAGACGGAGTGATGGCGGTGACTAAAGAATCGCCCGGAGTCAGCGCGTTATTTAAATTGGCCAGGGGAGATGTCCCGGTTCCAGCAGGAGACAGTAGCCAGGGCTGTTCGCCCGCCACCTGGGTATTGCCCTCCACGCCAAAAAAGGCTGGGTTTAGGGTGATGCTCTCGGAGAAGGGATCTTGCTCTGCCAGGGCTTCTAGGGTCTCTGCACGCACGGCCTCTAGGGCAGGCCCCAGGGGAGACTCAGCGTTGGGATTGTCGAGTTCTAGCCCCTCCACCAGAGGGCTGGTCTGGTAGAACGTGGGCAAGTCGAACTCAACCACCTGCACCTGGTTGTTCTGAATCAGGGCCATCTGGCCGCCGTAGAGGGCATATTCGGTGGTGCCACAGTCGGCACCGCCTTCGCCACAGGTATTGGCAGTAATTGTCATTGGCCCGGCGGGGTTGTTGGTGAGAGCCATCACCAGGGTCAGGTCGCTTTCTGGCACATAGCGCACGACCACCGCTGACCCCTGAATGCCCGTAACGGCACTGGGGGTTTGAATGTTGGTGCGGCCCTGCCCCGGCGGAATTAGCAGCAGCACGGTGCCGTTGGTGAGGCGAAAGTTACGGGTGTTGGGCACAAACCGAAAGGTCGCCCGCTCGCCAACCCTAGCTAGGGATCCGTCGTTGAAGCGTAGATCGGCCTGGGATGAGGCGGCGGTGCGTACGGCGTCACCGACGGCGAGAAAGTCTGACATTCTGGCCGCGCGAGCCGCCCGCCCCCGAGGAATAAATTCAACTCGATTGCGCAGGGCTTCGACTTCGGCTCGGGTGAGGGTCACACTGGCCTGGGCGGGTAGGCCCACTAGCACCAGCGCCACCAGGGAGGCGAGACCAGTAACCTGGGAGGCTAGATGTCGGTAGCCCCGACGATAAAACTTGCTGACATTCAGCATGGCATAACCGCAGTAACAGCTTCTTAAGGGATGAACGCTCTGGGCTAGGCACCCACCAGCCGGGGCAGAGCAGCTATCGACAACATTAGGGAAACAACCAGTTCAGCCAGGGACGACCAGGGACTCTACGTATTTCTACTAGTATTGTGATAACAGATCCGTAAGAAAGTTATAAAGTGCCTGGTTGACATTTTACTTCATCTTCACATACACATTACTTGGTAAGTGCACAAGGTTCTTTACAGAGTGAACGGTGCCAGGGGCTCAATTGTCGGATCGTGGCCGCTTACCTGGTTGGTGCGCAAGACCCACAGGCTGGCTCCGTGGCGCAGGCAGAGCTGAGTTATGGTGTCGCTGGCTTTGCGAGGCAGCATGGTGCGCCAGCTCAGGAGCCCTCGTCCTACCGTTTGCAGCGGAAAGTCTGACAGGTTGCTGCCCAGGGATTCTCGCTCGTCGGCCCAGTCGGCTCGGGCGCTGCCAAAGGGCAGGAGTTTTTGCTGAAGGTTGCGGCGCAGGTCGAGCAACTGCTGAAACTGCTGGGCCTGGTCGGGGTTGTCGGCTTCCCAGGCTTTGAGGGTGGCCCGGTGGGCGATGACGGCGGCCTCTAGGTGGGCGGCGCTGGCGTACATGGCCTGATTCGAGTCTTGGGCGCAGTTGTTGGCGGGGCCGACGTAGGTGACGCCCGTGCCGTCGCCCGTGCGGTAGCGAGCGGTCATTAGCTCTAGCTCGATGCGCAGGTCATCGAGGGCAGCCCAGGCAGTGCCGTTGAAGTCGAAGGGCTCGGTATAGGCGGGCAGCTTGATCAAAATGTCGGAGACGGGCCGGGTGCCTAGAAACCCCCACTGGCGATCGCCCATATATTTTGACCAGTCGAGGGTGCCCGCTACCAGCCCGCGCCGATTGTGGGTGTAGACCTGGTGATAGTGGATATCGAACTGAAGCTCCTGGGTGAGTGGCTCACGCCGCACCGTGGCAATGCCGTAGGCAAAGTGGCCAAAATAAACCGGGCCTCGGGCGGCGGGCTCGCGGTTTTCGCCGCCGATGCCGCCGTAGACATGCACCAGCAGGGCCTGATCGCCCTCTCGCCACTGGGCGATGGGCAAGGTTCGGCCAAAGGCCAACGCCCCCTGCTCAGAGGCCACTTTGGGCGTTTTGGGATCGATCAGCACCGACTCAGTGGTGCCTTTTTTCTGTACCAGGTTTCCCCACGATTCGCGGCGCAGGTACTGCCGCCCCTGGCGGGCGCTGGTGAGGATACGATCGGGCCGCAGCTGAAAGAGCTGGCGGGGTCGCAGCGCCTGCACCACAAATTCGCCGTCGTGGGATTGGGCACCGTGGATATACCAGCCTGCGGCATTCAGGGGCGATCGCTCCAGATCTCGGCTGGTCGAGGGCTCAATGCCATCACCGTCGGGCACAACCTGCGGCAGCCGCACGGTTTCTTTCGGGCCGTCAAAGGCCTGAGTGACGGGGTTGTAGTGGACGACATGGTAGCGATCGCTGGCTCCCTCCGCCGACCCCAGAAATTGCACCAGGGCGTAGTAGAGGCCCGCAATTTGAATGGGCTCGTGGGCAATGGTGATCGCAATGGCCGGGTTGGATAGCGCGCTATCCAACCCGGCCAGATCTTCAATCCTGATGGGGTCAGGCAGCTTGACGATCATGTCATCGACGGGGTGGGCTCCGGCCAGGGATTCGAGGGGGGTGACCAGCCGCCAGTGGTTGAGACGAGTGGGCAAAATCATGCCGTCCCGGTGCGATGCCTCCGCCTCGGCGCTGAAGTGAATATCGCGGGTCACGGCCTGAAAGCGCTTTTTGAGCCCCGGATCGCACCGCCAGCGCAGGGGTACCCGCTGGCCCAGGCAGTGGCGGTAGGCGGGGGGCGTGTGCAGCAGCTCAAACCACACGCCATCCAGTGAGAGGCGATCGCTGGGGTGGGGCAAGATCAGCCGCCCCAGCCAGTCGCCCACGGGCCGATACTGGGGGGCCGCCAGGGTCTGCTGCACCGGGTAGTAGCTGGGGTGGTTAAAGGGCGCGCTCTGAAACTGGTAGTAGTTGCCGGGATGGGTCACCTGAATCTTTTGAATATCCAGGAGCTGACGCAGGTCGCCCGCCACAATGTCGAGGGTGAGGTCGAGGGTTTGTTGTAGATGGCTGCGGCCATCGTGCAAAAAGGCCTGGTCGTCGAGCACGCCGCCGGGCACCTGGTGGCCCACCGGCCCCAGGCCCATAAAGCTGATTTTGCCCTTGCGCTTGGCCCGGTTCCAGTAGCTCAGGGGGGCGATCGCCCAGCGACGGGGAAACATAATCGGTCCCAGGCGCTCGACCGGGTCGCGGCTGCCCACCAGATGGTAGAGCTGCTCAGCCTCCAGCACCCGCCCGTTGCCGCTGATCACCCCAGCGAGGGAAATCACCTCGATTGGGGCCCCCAACGCCTGCTTGAGAAAGGGCAAAATGCCCATGGCAATCTGCCCGCCACCGCTATAGCCAATCAGGGTCAGGGGAATGCCGCCGCTGGCGGGGTAGCCGTTCTGCAGCAGGCTTTCGTAGACCTGCTGGGCCACCCCCTGGTTGTAGATCGGGCCAAAGCGCTGATCGGCCGACACCGCCACAATCAAAATATTGCGAATGTTGATGATCATCCCCACCCAGGGGCCGAGGTGCTGGGTCAGAGTTTCGACCCCGCGCCAAAAGAAGGCCAGGGGACGGTTCTCGGTCAGCGATCGGTTGAGCACCGAGTAGGGAATCAATCCCTCAACTAGGGCGATGTCGGGGGGAAGCCGCTGGCCCAACTCGTCGAGGTAGCGGGCCACGGTGGGCTGGTAGTCGGCGGTGGCCTGGTTGATGCCGTCGAGGTAGACGATATACCGACGCGGCTGAACAGCGTCGGGCGGCTTGGCCTGGGAGGACTCTGAGTTGATCGGGGTCACCCCATCGCCGTACCACCCGGCCCACCAGCCCAGGGCCTCTAGGGGGGCCAGCATGGCGGCGACCACCAGGGCGATCGCGCCCACCCAGACTAGATCCGCGAACCAGCGGGCCGGACGGCTCTGGCCGTACCACTGCGTCATCACCCCTCTGAGGGGTTCTAAGCTGAGGGCCACCACCAGCGCCAGCAGTCCCAGGCCAGCGTAGACCCACAGCAGGGTTAGCCGCCGCGATCGCCGCTTGAGAAAGGCCCCCGGCAGGGGTTTAGCGGTTTTTAGGGACGGTGGGGCTAGGGCTAGGCCACCGGGGGCGATCGCCGTGGATGGTCCCGGCCCCAGGGGGTTGGCCGCAATCAGCGTTTTCAACTGGCCGCGATCGACCACCAGCTGTACTCCGGCTGTCCAGTTGGTCAGCCAGCGACCCAAGTTGACAATGGGCTGCCCCACAGTGGTTTGCTGCACCACCACCAGCCCTAGCCAGCCCAGCAGCACATGCCCCGCCGCCTGCCCCAGGGAAATCTGGCCCAACACCGCCAGCCCAAACACCACCGTCAGCAGGTTGAGCAGGGCCAGCAGTCGCAGCAGCGGCACGCCCAGGTAGGGCATGGCCCCCAAAAAGCTAAATATCAAAGGTAAATAGCTCAAGGCCAGGCTATCCCTGACCGCCCGCCAAGGGATGGGCTGGTCTAGCAGCCAGCGGCTGACCACCCAAACACTGAGCGCCCAAAACAGATAGCCCGCCACAAACAGCAGCGCCGACAGCACCAGGCTAAGCACATACCGCAGCGGCTTGACCCGGTTGATAAACAGCACAATGCCCTGGCCCACCGCCTGGGAAAAACCCGCCACAAACACGACCCCCAGGGCAATGCTGTCGGGCATCTGATGAAACACTCGAAATGCCTCTGGGTCTAGTCTCAGCACCCCTCCCACCAGCTGCCAGAGGGTGTCAAAGGTGGGGTCAGCCATAGTAACCGTCCGGTTGGCGATTCTCGGCTAGAGAGGCTGCGCCAGCGCCCAGACTTGTCGCCAGAGTCGCCGCCGCCCGCTTCAGGGGGGGGAGCAAGTCTAACGGCAGATGGAGCTGATTTAGCCCAACGGCCTCCCTAGGCGGATGCTTGGCCCTGGGGTTAGGGGTGCGGGCCTTTTCCTCTGGGGGGCCGTGGTAGTCACTGCCGCCGGTCATCACCAGGCCGTGGTCATGGCAGTAGGTTTCTAGACGGCGTACGTCGCTGGGGCTGTGGTGGGGGTGGTAGACCTCGACCCCCATCAGCCCCGACTCCACCAGCTGGGGCAGTAGCGCATCGACGGTGGAGCCCTTAAACAGGCAGGGATGCGCCCACACCGGCACGGCCCCACAGTCGCGCAGCAGCTGAATGCCCTCAGCGGCCGAAAATTTGTCGTACTGCACAAAGACAGGGCCACTATCCCCCAGCCAGCGGTCAAAGGCCTCCCGCTTTGACTCGACGTAGCCCGCTTTCACGAGGGCCGCTGCCAGGTGGGGGCGACCGGGGGCCATATTGCCCGCCATGGGCGGCAGCTCAATGGGGTAGCCCAGCTCCGCCAGCTTTTCGACCATCTGCTGAGCCCGGCGGCGACGGCCTTCAATGCGCTCCACCAGGGGCGGTTCCAGGGATTCTCGATGGGGGTAAAAGCCTAAGATGTGCAGCGATCGCCCGTTTTCTACCGTGCTCAGCTCGACTCCTGGCACCACTTCTAAGTTGTCTCCGGCGGCGGCGATCGCCTCATCCCAACCGGCCAGGGTGTCGTGGTCGGTGATGGCCAGCGCCTTTACTCCCGCCGCGATGGCCGCCGCCACGAGGTCGGCGGGGGGCAGCGTCCCGTCAGAAAAAGTGGTGTGGCTGTGCAGGTCGAGCATTTTAGCGGGAATATTTTCTCCCATTGTGCCGTATTTGACCGCCTACGCCGCCGCCGTTGCCTGGTCAATCGCCTGTTCTACCAGGGTTTTTGCCTTTTCGTCGAGGGCTAGCCAGTCGATCTCACCATCGTCGTCAAGCAGAGCCGGATCCACAGATGCTGGCTGCGGAGGCTGGTAGTCGCTAAAGCACACTTCAAAGCACAGCTCCCAAACGTCCAGAGTGGCCGTGCGAGGCTCCTCGGTTGAGGCTTCGCCAGCTCCCTCGGTCAGCCGCAGCTCGTAGCCGGGGGATGGCGCGGGCAGCTGACTGAGCTGCTGGCGAATGGCTTTTTCTTCCTCCGGGGATGCTTCCGAGAGCTGGGCGGCCAGGTCGCGCACCCGCTGGCGCTGCTCAGGGGTGGCACTGCCTGGCCAGCGCACCTGCTCTAGATAGTCGGCGCGCCAGTCAAGGGTTTCGGTGTGTTTACGAATGTTGTCAACCACGCGAATCAGACAGGGCTGCATGAGCTGAGCGGCCTGGGCTTCATCGGTGGGGGAGGCGAAAGTAATCATGGCAAGGGCTAGAGCATGGGGTAGCGGGCTGGACGACATCGATCCGGCAAACCTCAACGGTGCAGCCGCGTGACAGCATTTTAGCTGACCCCTGCACCCCCCCAAATTTGTCTGCCCCTGCTTCAATAGAAGGCGATAGGGCAGTTCAGCCCTGCTGACATCCCGAGGATCTATGCCCCTGCGGCCTTTCCATAGCCCCGGTGCCGGGCTCGAATATCGCCTGCTGATGGCCCTAATCATGGCCAGTGCTGCTCTGGTCACGGTGCTGCTGATTCAGCTGTTGCTGCCCTGGCTAGTGGTTGGCGGGTTAATGGCGGGTGCCCTCTGGCTTTGGCGACGGCAACGAGCCCGCGATCGCGCCTTGCACCAGATTTTTTACGCCCAGGTCGCCGCCCATCGGGGGCGCATTAGCGTGCTCGACTTTGCGATCGCCGCCCAGATCACTGGCAGCGAGGCCCGCCGATTTCTCGACCAGCGTGCCCAAGACTTTTGGGGCGACTTTGAACCCACTCCCGCAGGGGATGTGCTCTATACGTTCCGTTCCCCCAGTACCTTGGCGACCGAGACTGCGACGATCCAGGTGCTCTCGCTCACCGCCGCTGACCTGGCCCAGCGGCTGGGCTGCTCCAAAGCTGAGCTAACCCAGCCCTCGGTCACGTTGAATCTACTGACCTGGAGCCGCGCTCGCGACCCCGACGGCTGCGGCTGGCGATACGATGCTGGGGGCGATCGCTACTGGCCTGTCCCCAAACCATAAAACTTTGACCAAATCCTTTACAAAATGGCCACCGTTTCTGAGCATGGTAAAGGTCTTTCACCACGTCCCTGCACCACGCACTAGGAACAAGTATCTATGGAACGCACTTTTTTGATGATCAAGCCCGACGGCGTCCAGCGCGGTCTGATCAGCAACATCATTGGCCGATTTGAAACCAAGGGCTTTACCCTGGTGGGTCTGAAGTTCATGGCCGTCTCCCGTGAGCTAGCCGAAAAGCACTACGATGTGCACCGCGAGCGCCCCTTCTTCGCCGGTCTGGTTGACTTCATCACCTCTGGCCCCGTAGTGGCCATGGTGTGGGAAGGCGAAGGCGTGATTGCCTCGGCCCGCAAAATCATCGGCGCGACCAAGCCCCTCGAAGCTGAACCCGGCACCATTCGCGGCGACCTGGGTGTGACCGTGGGCCGCAACATCATCCACGGCTCCGACGCACCCGAAACTGCTCAGGCCGAGATCGCCCTGTGGTTCACCGAAGCCGAACTGGTAAGCTGGGAACCCGCTCAAAAGAGCTGGCTTTACGAGTAAGAAATCTAAACAAGTCTCTTATGCCAGTAGCAGCAAACATCGCAGCGCTCTTAAAACGAACGCTGCGATGTTTGTTTCTGAGGTTTGATGCCTTTTCCTTGAGTCTGGCTAACCCAAAATCTCTCCAGGCGTGATCTGAATTCTTATATTTTAAGCAGCTAAAAGTGGCACCCCAAGAGCTTGCAGGTTAATGGTTTCGACATTTTTAGAGTAGTTGTCTAACGTGATAGCAACAACTTTGCCATCTCTGTCATAGTCCAAAATCAAATCATCGGTGACTGCATCTGTGTTGGTGATCGGTCTTGTCGTTAGCTCAATAGCAAGGGTATCTGTCTCTGGGTAGTACTGAATCTTCATTGGGGCTCTTCACCTCGCTGCTGCCGCTTATAAAAGTTGCGATCAAAAAAAGCGTTGTGGACGGTTTCGCCATCCTCTAAAGTAATAACCCTTAACGTCCGACCTTCAGCTGCTTCAATATTGCTCCAGTAGGAAAGGCGATTGTTCGACTGCTTCTCCACTTTTACAGGGTTTGTCAAGACATAGCGTATCCACTCTCGCTCAACCTCTGGATGCTTTTGGGAGGCAAAATCATCGAAATAGCGAGTGGTTTTAAGCATCGCTAAACGTGATGGACAATTCCCCAAAGTGCTTAATTGATGGCAGATCTGGTGGGAAATCGGCGGTGCCGGGACGCTGTACCGCACACACCTGCCAGCCTGCCTGTTGAGCTGCCTCCAGCTCGCCTAGGTGATCAGAAAGAAACAGCAGTTCTCCTAAAACGATTCCTAGCGTATTGGCAATTTTTTCGTAGGAAGTCTCATCCACTTTGGCTCCGGTTGTGGTGTCGAAATACCCCTGGAAGCAGGGGGTGAGGTCGCCCACGATGGTGTGGGCAAATAGCAGTTTCTGCGCTGCGATCGAGCCAGAGGAATAGATGTAGAGCGGTACCCCTCGCCGATGCCACTCCTGAATGTGGGCGGCGGCATCGTCGTAGACGTGGCTGTAGTAGGCCTTGGTGCGGTAGCCCTCCTCCCAAATCATGCCCTGCACGGCTTTGAGGGGGGTGACCTTTTGGTCGGCCTTGGCCCAGGCCAACAGTTGCGCGATGCAGTCCTCAACAGACAATTCGGCATTGCCAACCTCGGCCCGCACCTGGGCCAAAATAGCCTGCCCCTCGGCAGTGGGAGCGATTTCAGCCATAAAGGCCTCTAACCGCTCCGCCGCGTAGGGAAACAGGGTGTTTTTGACAAAGGCGATGTCGGTAGTGGTGCCCTCAATATCGAGCACGATCGCCCCTAAGGGCCGCCCTTCAAGCAAAAGCATGGTATTCAGGAAATCCTTTAGCAATAGGGCTGCCGGTAAAGTGGGCCACCCAGCCCTCGGGGTTGCAAAACAGGCGAATGGCGGCGAACTGGGGCGCATCGCCCATGTCAAACCAGTGGGGGGTGTTGGCGGGTACGCCGATCAGGTCGCCAGCGGTGCAGAGGGTGGCGTAGATTTTGTCGCCTAGGTGCAGGTAAAACACCGCCTGCCCCTCCACAAAGAAGCGCACCTCGTCTTCTTTATGAATGTGCTCATCCAAAAACTTCTGCCGCAGCTCGGTCTTTTGGGGATGCTCTGGGTGCATGCGAATCACGTCGGCGGTGACGTATCCGCCCTCCTGCTTGAGGCGATCGATATCTTTGGCGTAAGCGGTCAGAATGGCTTCGGGATCGGCGGCAGGGGGTAGCGGTGCTTGGGTCTGCCACTGCTCAAAGCGGACGCCAGCGCTGGACAGAGCAGATGCGATCGCATCGGCATCCCGATACTCATCCAGCAGTGTTGCGCCATCCTGATCGCTAAAAATACGGAGTAGGGTCATTGAGGGTGTCCTTGAAACTAGTGTGTCTTGGGGGCTAAGCAAATGTTCGGTCGAGCAGTATGGCCTGCAATGCGCAGCTCACCAGCACCTCCAGCGCCTCGGTGGCCATACGCGCCTGGGGCACGGTAGCTCCCCAGCTGTAAAGCCCGTGGCCCGCGATAATGTAGCCTGGGGCAGGCACTGCCTGGAGCCGGGTCAGTACAGTCTCGCTCAGGGCTACCATATCCTGGCTGTTGGCCACGATGGGGATGGCAACTTCTCCATCATGGGTGGTGATTCTCGGAAATGCCTTGAGCAATTCATAGTTTGTTAACAGCAGGGTGGTTTGCCCCTGGCTCAGCAGCCACCGAGAGAGGCTGACGCAATTGACTGAGTGCGTGTGCAGCACCGCCCCGATCTCGGGGTAGGCCTGGTAGAGGCTGGTGTGCAGCAGCGTCTCAGCTGACGATCGCTGCCCAGCACTCAAGGGCTCTCCCGCTAGGGTGACCACCATAATGTCGTCGGGGGTGAGCTGGCCCTTATCGCGCCCTGAGACCGTAACGGCGACTGAGCCATCGGCCAGCCGGGCTGAGTAGTTGCCGCTGGTGGCCGGTGCCCAGCCCTGGCTAGCCAAAAAGCGGCCTGCGTTTACCAACGATTGCGCGATCGCCTCAAACTCCATCCTCCCTGCCCGACCTCACCGATAAATTAGGACTTATTACTTTAACACCAATGCCTCAATCACCGATGTCGCCAGCCGTTGTCGGGGAGTTTTACCCCAACAATGTCCAGCCGTCTGGGCAGCACGGTGGTTGTTTAGGTCAGGTTTCCTAAGCCAAACTGGGAAAAGCATCCCTTAACGGCCCTTACAACCGAAGTTTTGCCGGTATTTCGGTCTAAAAGCAGTGATGTTTGGGTTAATTTCAAACCATTACGTGTAAGTACGTTATGAAAAGACCCAATTTTTGGGCATAACTATAGCAAGCGCTCACCTTGACCCCGAGAGGTTCTCTGCATATGTCCACCTGCGTCTCCACTAAGCAAACCGTCCTATCGGTGGATGACAGCTTGATTAGCCAGCAAATGATCAAACGTGCGCTGGATAACAGCTACCGAGTGCTGCTGGCCGACAATGCGGTGGATGCGCTGTCTGTAATTTACCAAGAGGCGATCGAAGCGCTGTTGCTCGACATCTCCATGCCCGGCATTGATGGGTTTGAACTCTGTCGCACCGTGCGCAGTCTGCCTCGCTTCAAGAATCTACCCATTGTCATGGTGACCTCCCGCGACACCGAGGCCGACCGGCAAGAGGCCCGTATGGCCGGGGCTTCAGGCTATTTGACCAAGCCCTGCCAGCCCGAGCGGCTCAAGGCGGTAATGGGCAGGCTGCTACCCAACGCCTCAGCCACAAATTAAACTCAATGTTCAGATGGACGTGAACGTTCAAACGTCCGAACGTTCAAACGTTTTTAGGGATTTTGGACGCCTACCATAGCTATCTCTTCAAAAGCTTTTTAGATCAGGCGATTGAGGGTTTCAAACAGCAGGTCTTGGGTAAAACTGCCCTTGGTGATGTAGGCGTTGGCCCCGGCCTCGGCCCCTCGGCGGCGATCGTCTTCGCTGGCCAGGGTGGTCACTAGCACTACGGGCAGTTCGCTATACTCCCGCTGCTGCCGAATGCGCTGGGTGAGGCCCAGTCCGTCCAGATTTGGCATTTGCACGTCGGAGACGACGGCATCAAAGGGGCGCGATTGCAGTTTGTTAAAGCCGTCTAGGCCATCCACCGCTGTGACGACTTCATAACCCGCCGATTCGAGAATGCGTTTCTCTTGGGTGCGGGTGGCGATCGAGTCTTCGACTAGCAGAATGCATCGAGGGCGCGCCTCAGTCTGGGTATCTGCCTCGGCCAGATTGACCGCCGATCGCCCTAGGGAACTGCCGCGATCGCGCACTGCCGCGATCAAATCCTGGGGGTTGAGCACCATACAGACATCCCCGGTGCCCAAAATGGTCGCCCCAGCAATGTGCCGTACCCGCTTGAGCAGCTGGCTCTGGGGTTTGAGCACCACCTCCTGCTCATCGAGCAGCGCCTCGATAAAGACTCCCAGATGATCGGGGCCAGACTGCAAAATCATGCAGGAAAGCCGCCGTTGGGGCGGTTCGCCGTCGTCGGATTGCTGCGATCGCCCCCGCTGCTTGGGTTCAACCCTGGGCAAGTTGAGCAGGTCAGCTAGCCACACCACCGAAACGGGGCGATCGTCCCGCAGAATTGTGTTGTGACCTTCTAGGGTAAAGATCTCGCTAGCCTGCACCAGGCAGGCTGTTTCCACATACTCCGCAGGCAGCGCAAAGGTTTGACCCCCCGCCGCCACCAGCAGTACATGGGCGGTGGCCAGGGTCGTGCCCAGCTGAATGCGCAGGGTGCAGCCCTCACCGGGCGTAGACTGAATGTCAATACTGCCCTTGAGCCGCTCCACATTCGTGCGCAGGACATCTAGGCCGACCCCCCGACCCGAAATCTCGGTTACCAGCGTGCGGCTGGAAAACCCCGGACTGAGAATCAGCCCTTGAATTTGCGCCGGGGTCAGCAGTTCTAGCTCCTCGGGACGATACAGTCCCCGACGGACAGCCGCCTGCTTAATCGACTCCACATTGAGGCCCCGGCCGTCGTCGCTGACTTCGATGCCAATGCGGGTCGAGGTGCGATAGCCGCGCAGGGTAATGGTCGCAATTTCGGGCTTGCCCAGCCGCAGGCGCTCGGCGGGAGATTCAATGCCATGGTCAATGGCGTTGTGAATCATGTGCAGCAGCGGGTCTTTCATCTCTTCGAGAATGCGCTTGTCGGCGCGGGTGTCGCCCCCTTCGATCAGCAGCTGCACCTGTTTGCCTTCCTGGCGAGCCAGGTCGCGCACGAGTCGAGGAAACAGGTTGAAGAGGGTAGACAGTGGCAGCAGTCGCAGGGTGCGAATGCCTTCCTCCAGGCCATCGGTAATGGTTTCTAGGCGGGCGGTGTCGGCGTGGAGAGCGCTGCTGAGCTGATGAATTAAGGTGCCCAACTGCTCTAGGTGCTGCTCAGTACGATTTTGGAAGCTGTCGAGCTGTTGCCAGACGGGCTTACCCTGCTGGGCGTCGTGGAGCAAAAAGCGGTTCATCAAAAAATCGCGGCTCCGCTCCTCCCAGAGGTTGGTAATGGCGTCAATTTCGGCCAGGCGGTGGGCGACGCGAATTTTGGTGACGGTTAGCTCACCGCTTTGGGTCATCAGCGCGTCAAGGCTCTGGGTGGGGACGCGGATGGTCTCGATGCGGTAGTCGGTGGTGGTGGTGAGGTCAATGTCTGGAGACGGGTGAGGGTGAGTGGGTGAGGGGGTGGGTGGGTGAGGGGGTGGGGATGGCTCTGGACAGAAATCTGGTAAATTCTGGGGTTCAGGTGGGGCGGGTGCAGCGAGACTAGGGGATTCGGGGTTCGGGCTGGCACCCATGAGTTCGGCCACAACGTAGAACAGGTTGACCCCGGTGGGTTCGCCGGTAGTGGCTTCATGGACTAGCTGTTTCATGGCGGTGAGGCCGTGGGCGAGGCGATCGCACAAATCTGCCGACAGCACTGCTTCGCCGCGCTTGAGGTCGCCGAGAATCTGCTCCATGTGGTGGGCGATTTTGCCGAGGTCGGTGACCCCCAGCATGTTGCCATCCCCCTTCAGGGAGTGGGCTTCGCGCATCAGCCCATCGAGCAGGGCCAGGTCATCGGGATGGTTCTCAAGCTTCAGCAGCCCGTCATCGAGGGCTTGCAGGCGCTCTGCACTGGCGGTTTTGAAGATATCGCGCAGTTCGCTGTCGGTGATGTAGCGATCGCTCAAACCAGTTGTCTCAGCAGGCGGGAGGGCTACCAATCCCGCACTCTGACTGCCGTTCACAGGCTCGTCTGTTTCCCAGGATGCCGTTGCGAAGACCGCGTCAGCCTCAAGTCCTGCCGGTGCTGCCGGTGCTGCCGGTGCGATCGCCGGGGCGAAAATAGCGTCGTCTACCTCTACCACTGGGGCCGGAACTGGAGCCGAAGCAGGGGTCTCCGCCCCCATGAGCTTGGCCAACACGTAAAACACCTGCACCGTGGTGGGTTCGCCGGTTACCGCTGCCTGGACAATCTGGCGCATGGCGGCGATGCCGTGGGCCAGCCGATCGAACAGGTCGGCGCAAAGGGCTTGTTCCCCGCGCGCAATGGCCCCCAAAATGTGCTCGATCTGATGGGCAACCTTCCCCAAGTCGGTGACCCCCAGCATGTTGCCGTCGCCCTTGAGGGAATGGGCTTCCCGCATCAGGTTGGCGAGGGTGTCTAGATCGTCGGGGTGTTGTTCGAGGTGGAGCAGGCCGTCGTCGAGGGCTTGCAGGTGCTCCTCGCTGGCAGCTTTAAAAATATCGCGAAGTTCGGCGTCGTCAATCATCATGGTGAATTGCTGCCCTCCGGGGCACGGGGTGCGAGGGTGGTGGCCGTGGCGTTTAGAATCCCGAGGGGCATTCTGTTCGAGCTAGGTTGCCGCTGCCGCTGAGATCGGGAGGTGGGCAGTTGTTCAAATGACCGGTTTAAATGGCCACTTTGAGCTGTAGGGCGCTCTCGTTGAGCTGGTGGGTACCCACTTTAATTTGCGTAATGCCGTTGGCGTTTTCTTGGGCGCTGTTGTTGAGGCTATTCATGGCGCTAACCACTTGCTGAATGGCGACCGCCTGCTGCTTGACGTTGAGGGAAATTTGCTGACTGTTGAGCACCACGTTGTTGACGGCATCGGCGACCCCGGCAAACGCATCGGCGGTTTCTTCTGCAATCCTGACCCCTTCTTCTACGGTTTTGGTGCCCTCGTCGGTAACCATCACCGTGGAGTTGATGGCGGTCTGAATGTCGGCTACCAGGGCGTTGATTTTCTCAGCCGATTTTTTGCTTTGATCGGCCAGCTTGCGAATTTCGCCCGAGACGACGGCAAACCCCTTGCCGTGTTCACCGGCGCGCACAGCTTCGACGGCGGCGTTGAGAGCCAGCATGTTGGTCTGGTTGGCCAAATCGCTGACCAGGCCAGAAATGCCGCCAATCTGGCTAGTTTGTTCGCTGAGGCGAAGGATCTGGTCGGCGATCGCATCCACTTTTTCTCTTAGGTCGGTCATGCCGTCGAGGCTGCGTTCAACGGCGCGAGTGCCGCCTTCCGCCAGGGTCAGGGCCTGTTGGGCACCGGCTGCGGCGGCTTCGGCCTGCTCGGCCGACTGCCGTGACGAAGCCCCCAGCTCATCCATCGTGGTGCTGGTTTCGCTTACCGAAGCAGCCTGTTGGCTGCTGTTGCGCTCCTGCTGCTCAACGCTGGCGGCAATCTCGCTGGCCGAGGTAACAATGTCGCCCGCCGCATAATCCATAATGCGGGAGGCCTTGACCACTACCAGGCCGCTAATCAGAGCAGACAACAGGAGTGAGAGGGTAGCCGCCGTCAGCAGCGTGACTTGCAGGCGGCGTAGAGCTGCCGCCTGGATGCTCTCATCTTTAGCGACAATCTCTTCCTCAAGCTCCTCCATGGTGGTTATCAGATTGGCAATCTCGTTAGTTAACGCGCGGCCATTGCTCTCTCGCCAGACTTGCACTCCTGCCTCGGTCTGGTTTTGATTGACCAAATTGATCATGTTTTGGTGCCCAGTAATAAATTCATCAATGAGTGGCATTAATTGGGCCAGATTTTGTTTTTGTTCTGGGTTGACGACTTGAGAACCTAGCTCCTCGATCACGGCCAGGTAGTCGGTTTTGGCTTTATTGAAATCTAATAACGAAGTTGGATTTCTCTGGAGTAAATAGCCGCGAGTAGCCCGGTCCATAACCTGAATGTTCAGATTGACATAATCAACGTTTTCCTTGGTTTCCCAGGCCCGCTTGAGTTCTGTAGAAGTATTGACCAACTGGCGTGCATTGACCACCGTTATCCCCGCCGATGCAATTAGGGCAAGCACTGGTACCGTGTTGCCCAATATAATCCAGTGGCGTAGCTTCCAGCGCTTTCGATTGTTCACGGTATCTCTCTGAAGCGGGCGGGTAGATGAGCGGCCAAAAAGAGTCAATTTAGAGTTGAGATCTAAGGAGTTTTTCACGGTTAATTAATCTAATTGGTTGACAACGAGATCGCCCTGTGTCAGTAGTTTTGGTAGGTCTAAGAGGGTGATCATAGAATTGCCCTGCTGGGCGAATCCTCTCAGGTAGGGATTGTCGCTAGAGTAGACGGCGGTTGGCGTTGCCGCTATTGTCGAAGCCTGTAGATAAATCACATCGAAGATATCGTCAATCACAACCCCTGCCACTAAAGAACCAAGCCGCATAACCACAGCCTTTTTAGGTTTTAGAGGGCCAGCTGGCTCTAGATTCAGAAAGTGACGCACATCTATTAAGGTTAAAATTTCGCCACGCAGATTTATGTTTCCCACAATGTGCGCCGGGCAGCAGGGAATGGGCGTAATTTGAGGCACTTCTGTAAACTCGTGCACGGTCTCTAGCCCCAGGGCAAAGCGCTCGCCTTCTAAACCGATGACCGCCAAGGCCGCCAGATCTGAGGTGCTTTCGTCGGCAATTGCCTGGGTCAATCCGGCTGCCCGAGCCTGTAGTACTTGCTGGTCGGTTAGGCTAAACTGCGCCATGAACGGGTTGATCTGGGCCGCTGGCACTGGGAAAAACTCGGTCAGATCGTGAGAGCCCTGTCCCAAGGCCACTGGATCGATCAAGGTGATAACAATGTCTCCCCAGCGGGCGAACCCGGTCGTTAAAGGCTGCTCTGCCTGACTGAAGTAGGGAGTTTCTAGGGTTGGGGTGATGCTGCTGGGGGCGATCGCCTCTACGTTCTGAATTTGGTCTACCACTATGCCAAGCTGCCCGCCGCCGCACTGCACCATAATGACGGCCTGACTGAGGGTATTAGGCTGCGGGGGGTAGCCTAGACACAGCCTGAGATTGATCACCGGCAGCAGCTGACCCCGCAGGTTCAGCACTCCGGCAACCTCTGGCCCCGATTCGGGTACCGAGGTGAGGGCTGGCAGCAAAAACATTTCCTGCACGGTCTCAGCGGCTAGCCCATAGTAGGCATCATCTAGCGTGAACAAGAGATAGGATATCGGGGGCATCATGGGTAATCCCCGAGGGGAAATAAGCACGGCAGAGCGCAGATTACCCCATTCAGCCTTGCTGAATAGGGAGAAATCACTGCTTTCGGCTTAGCATTCCCCAGAGGAATAGGTAATCAGCAATTTAGAAAAAAATGTTGGGGATGTGCGCCAGTCATGACACAACTCAAGGGCTGCTAATGAGCTGCATCTACGGTAGTTTTGCGCTACTGCTGAAGTAATGTTGGCTCTGGAGCTATTGGCGATCGCTGCTAACAGCCTGCTTTTTAAGGAGTTCTTTCCACTGGACAACGGTGATGTCGCTGTGGTCGTCTAACACCTGGCTGGGCGGTAGCTTCGACAGTAGAAGGAGGGCATGCTCGCGGGTCGTTTGAGCCTTCTCTGGTTGCTTAGCACGATCATAAATACTGGCCAGATCGAGATAGGCTTTAACAAAATCAGGGTCTAAATAAATAATTTTTCGCAGGTGCCGCTTAGCGGTTTCTAGATCATTTTCATCTTCAGCAATTTGAGCCAGCAGATAGTGCATGTCGAGGTGGAGCGGGTGGTTCTGGATGACCTGCTGGCAGAGTTCTTTGGCCTGGCTGTAGCAGCCGGTATTGGCGTAGGCACGGGCGGCAATTTTGCGGGCGGCGATACAGTGCGGGTGGGCCTGGTAGATCTGTTTAGCGGCTCGAATGGCGCTGGCATAGTCGTCTTGTTTAAGCAGTGCGGCGGCCTCTTGCAGGGCTGCTTCTAAATTGTCGCTACTGGAGGGCAAGACTGGCGGGGGGGGCAGGTGCGACGGCTGTGGATTTGCCGTGCCCCGCCGCAGACCTTCTGCAAGGGATGCCGTGGGCAAGGCTAAGACTGGCAAGGGCGGCTTTTGATAGACCACGGTTTCAGGGAAGCTCGTGACCTGGAACTGGCTGGTGTCTTGACCGTAGAGTTCGGTGTGGCCGGTGAGTAAGTACCCCTGGGGAATTAGGCCGCTGTGAAATTTTTGAACGATTTGGCCGATCGCCTGGCGATCGAGATAAATAAATACGTTGCGGCACAAAATCAGGTCTAGATCGCCCTGTCCCGGTACCAGATTAGGGCAGGGGTCTTGGAGCAGGTTGCCGACCTGAAAGACTACCTGCTGCTGAAGGCGATCGCAGATTTTATAGACCTGCCCCTGGGCCTGGAAATACCGTTGCCGCAGGTCGGCGGGCGTCTGCCGAAACGACCAGCTACCGTAGAGCCCTGCCTGGGCGCTCTGGATGGCGGCGGTGCTGATGTCGGTGCCAATCAGCTGGGTATCCCACTGGTGCCACGGAAACTTGAGCTGGTCAAGGGCGATTGCGATCGAATACAGCTCTTCCCCCGTGGAGCAGCCTGCACTCCAAATGCGGAGGCGTGGTTTGCTTCCCAAGGGGGCGGTCGCCAGCTTGCGCTCTAGGATCTCGGGCAGGAGGCGATCGCTCAGCAGCCTGAGCTGGTTGCTGTCTCGAAAGAAATAGCTTTCGTTAACGGTCAAAACAGAGTACAGCTCTTGCCATTCAGACCGCGGCTGGCGAGGGTTGACACGACCCAGCACCCTGGGGTTGTGGTCTAGCGCCTTGAGGTAGTCGTAGTAGTCGGCCAGGGAGGTCAGGCCCAAAACTCTGGCCCGCAGCCAGACTTTGTCTGACAGCAGCTGAAAATCTTGAAGGCGTATACACAGGCCCGAGTGGTCGGCGATGAGCTGACTAATGCCCTTGAGGATCAGATCGTCCATAGCTAATTGAGGGCGCTGGAGTCAATGGTAATCGCGTCTCGGTCATGGCCTGGGTGGGTCAAAATGAGCTGGCCCAGGTTGACGCGCCATAGGTTGGTTTTCTTGAAGTTGGCCCCCGCCAGTTGGGCATAGTCGAGGCAGGCTTCAGAGAGGTTAGCCCGAAATAGGTTGGCATTTTCTAGGGAGGCATTGCTGAGGTCGGCCAGCCGCAGCACGGCTTCGCGTAGGTCGGCCTCGGTTAGGTCGGCACCGCTCAGCACCGCTCTAAATAGGTTAGTGCCCACACAGCTGGCCCGCCGAAGATTGGCCTTGGCCATATTTGCACCCATCAGGCTGGCGCAGTTCAAATTGGTTTGGCACAGGTTGGCGTTGCACAGGTTGGAGTAGTAAAAGGTGGTTCTAACCAGGTTGGCCGATTGCAGAATGGCCTCGCGCATATCGACTTCGTAAAAGTTAGACTCGCCCAGATCCGCGTCGTTGAGCAGCGTCTCTTGCATATCGGCTTTGTAAAAGTGCGAATGGCGCAGATTTGCGTTGCTCAAGTTGGCGGTGTAGAGATTGGTTTTATAAAAGTCAACCATGCTCAGGTTTGAACCTCTTAAATCGGCCATGCACAGGTCACAGCGATAGAGGGTTGACGATTCAAAATTGGCCCGAGTAAAAACACTTTCTCGCAGATTGGCTTCGTAAAAGTTGGCGTGGCGAAAGTCGATGCCAGGCAGATGCAATTTGCCTAGATCGGCTCCCTGAAAGTCTGGCCTAATACCGGGGTTGTGAAGCCGCCAAGCATTCCAGGTCTCTACTCCTTTATTGAGAATGTCTAGATGTTCTGCGTTTGCCATGGATAGGTACTCCCTAAATTACGCGTGGCGATCGCTCGACGGGAGCGTTCTGCGTAAGGTGACGATGCTAAAAGAGACGTCAACGAAGGGGGATGATACGGTGGTGGCTAACTCTAGCAACGCCCGAAGGGCCGCCGGTTAATGGGTGCCAGGCCAAAAAATGCCTCAGCCTACGGCTGAACAGTAGATCCTCAAAAAGCTCTGCGGCCAGTCTTAGACCAGTGCCACAGCAGCTTACCCCATTCCCAAGTTTCCCCGGTCGGAGGGTTTGTTAACGCTTGTTCATGTAGTTACGTAATTTCCTCAGCCGTTGCGAAGGCGATCGCCCCGCCGAGAGTGAGTGCTAGGGTCAAGGTGCCCAACGATACCTACAGCTTTCTAGGGGAATTGGCTACAAAGACCTGGCTGAGCAAGAAGGGCGCGATCGCCCCCAGGGGCAGCACCTGCTGGGCGGCCCCCAGGGCGATCGCCTCCTTGGGCATGCCAAACACCACGCAGCTCGCCTCGTCTTGGGCGATAGTCAGCCCCCCCTCCTGGGCCAGGGCCTGGAGCCCGTCGGCACCGTCGCGGCCCATGCCCGTGAGCAGCACCCCCACCGCCGACTGGCGGTAATAGGCCGCTACCGACTTAAACATCACCGTCACCGAAGGACAGTGCCCGCACACTGGGTCGCCTAGGGAGAGTTGAAAGCGACCGCCGCCGTCAATTTCTAGGTGGTGGCCCTCGGGGGGAAAGTACGCCACTCCGGGCTGGGGCACTGTGCCTGGGGTGGCGATGGTGACCCGCAGGGCACAGCTGCTGTCGAGCCAATCGACTAGCCCCCGCAAAAACCCATGGCTAATATGCTGAACGCACACAATGGGCAGTGGAAAGGTTTTAGGCAGCTGTTGCAGAATCGCCATCAGGGCCTGGGGGCCGCCGGTAGATGCGCCTAGGGCCAGCAGTCGGGGGCGTCTATCGGGCGGGGCGGTAGGCAACGGTGCTTGTGGTGGAGTAGTGGGCAAGGCTGGCGGGGCTGGGCTGCGCCGTCGGTGGGTAAACACCGATACCCCCGCCAGCACCCGAATTTTTGATAGCAGCTCGGTCTTGGTCTTTTCATACTCCGAGGCGAGGCCGGTACGCGGCTTGGGAAAGATATCGAGCGCCCCTGCTTCTAAGATGCGAAAGACGGTTTGGGTATCTTCTTTTTGCACCGAGGCGCTGATCACCAGAATGGGGCAGGGGCAGCGGGCCATGACCTCTTCGGTGAGTTCTAGCCCGTTCATTTTGGGCATGTGCAGATCGGTGCAGATCAGGGTGGGTTTCACCGTTGGAATCAGGGCCAGGGCCTCTTGGCCGTTGCGGGCTACCCCTACCACCTCCATATCGGGTGCCTCCTTCAAAATGCGCTGCAAGAGCACCAACGCCACGGGGGAGTCTTCTACCAGCAATAAACGAATGGGGCCAGAGGGCATCTAGGGTCTCTCTCGGAGAAGTCATGGGTGACTAGGTTCAGCGTAATGGATCGGGGAGGGTGCCCCGCACCTTTGACAGACTGGCTGCTGGGGATGGGCTGGGGTGAGCCCCTGGGGTGCGATCGCTGAAACGGCTGTGTCTACGCTGAGCCAGCAGGGCTACGCGGCACAGCCTTACCGTCGGGCAGTGCCCCGAAAAGCAATCCACAACACAGGAATTGAGTCGGCTAACCTACCTTGTCTATGGCCTAGGAGGCTCTGGGGTGGCATGGGCTGAGTGCAGCCGTTCTGATTGAGGATGATTGACCTGGCACCGCAAGCCGGTTGAGTTAAATAGACTGAGCGGCTGGGCCGCTTAGTTATACGTAAATTTCCCCCCTTGGGGCAGGCACTACCGTCTGGTTACACAACTCAGTAATGCCTGCCTAGCGCTAGAGAACAACCTTTTGCCGAAACGCCAGCCCGTATAAACCAACACCAGGAATAGGTATGAAAAGCTAAATTTAACGATTTGTGAAAGGTGTCATTGCTTAGGGTAAACCACTAAGATAGAGCTGGGCAGATTGCCCCAGCACACCCTACCCGAAGGCAGTTTTCCCTCGCGGCACACTCGACGTTGCGCCAAAATTAATTCTTAAAGTTCATGCAGTTTGATGGATGCCTCCCGTAGGGTGTAACTCGAAGGGATGTTGCTGCTGGGCTTGTTCAATTGTTTGTGACTGGGCCTCTTGTAGACGGTTTTAGCGCTAAGGCGTAGCGTAATAAAAGCCCGCAATGGGGCTTTTAATGTTGTTGATTTGCTGATTAGGCATTTGCAGTAAAGCATGGCATTATCCAGCGGGCTGGCCTTTTTGAGAAACGGGGGAGAGACAGGATCTCTGATTCGCGCCTTTAACTGGTCAGATACGCTCTTAGGGCCGATGGAAACATGGCCCCACAGCCTTACCGTTGCGCTACAAATCCTGCTGTCTTCGCGGTTTCCCATGCAGATTTTGTGGGGGCCAGACTACATTCAGTTCTACAACGACGCCTATATTCCCATCGCGGGGAACAAGCATCCGGCGGGGATTGGTCAGCGGGGAGAAGATTGCTGGCGGGAAGTCTGGGATTTCTCGGGCGCACTCCTAGATCAGGTGAGGGCTACGGGGGAGGCCACCTGGTCTGAGGATCAGCCCATGGTCTTAAATCGCAATGGCCAAGCTGAGGAGGGGTATTTCACCTTTTCCTACACGCCGATTTGGGATCAGGAGGGCCGGGTGGGGGGCATTTTTATTGCCGTCAATGAAACCACTCAAAAAATCTTGGGTGAGCGGCGCGAGCGGGCGCTGCGGGCCGAAGCCCAGGCCGTTAGCGAAAACTTAGAAAATGTCTTAACCAGCATCAGCGATGAGTTCATGATGCTGGACTCAAACTGGTGTTTTACCTACCTCAACGATCGCGCCGTCACCGCCCTGCAAAAGCCTCGTCAAGATCTACTGGGGCAGTCGATCTGGGCTGTGTTTCCCGAGGCGATCGCCACCCCCTTTTACGAGCAGCTGCACCGGGCGGTAGCGGCTCAGACCGTCACCAGTTTTGAGCTGTTCTCTGCCGCTGAGGGGCGCTGGCTCGAAAATCGGGTGTATCCCTTTGACAATGGGGTGTCGCTATTGCGGAGCGACATCAGCGATCGCAAAAACCTAGAACAGGCCCTGCAAACCTCCCAAGATCAGCTCAATAGCTTGCTCAATACGGCCCCGGCCTCGATTGCCCGCTGCCGCTTTTTTGCCGATCGCACCTACATTCTCGACTATCGCTCCGTTGGCTGTGAGGCGCTGACTGGCTATAGTCTGGCCGAGCTGACCCCAGAGATCTGGACGGCACGCACCTTTGCCGAAGACTGGACCGCCAACGCCGACCGGATGTTTGATGCGGTGTTTGAGCAGCGTCCGATTACGGTGGAGTATCGCTTTCGCCACAAAGATGGCTCGATTCGATGGATTGCCGACAGCCTCACCTCCCGCCGCCACCAGGCTCAGGACTGCTGGACGGTGACCCTGGTGGGAATTGACATCACCGCCCGCAGGCATGCAGAAGATGCCCTGCGGGAGAGCGAAGAACGCTACCGAGTGTTGGCCGAGGCCATGCCCCAAATGGTCTGGATGGCCGATCGCACCGGCGTTCAATACTGGAACCAGCGCTGGTATGACTATACCGGCATCTCAAAAGATGCCGCCGCTGGCATCGGCGGCGCTCAAATTGTTCACCCCGACGAGCAGGGGCGCACCCTGGAGCTGTGGCAGCAAGCGATCGATCAGGGCACTGGCTTTGAAATCGAGCAGCGCATTCGTCGCCATGACGGGGTTTATCGCTGGTTTATCAATCGCGGGCTGCCGGTGCAAGACAGCCGGGGCGAAGTCACCCGCTGGGTCGGTACCATCACCGATGTGGATGACCAAAAGCAGCTCGAAGCCCAGCGCGCCCGGCTGTTAGAGCAGGAGCGGGTGGCCCGAGAGACCGCCGAGACCGCCAACCGCATTAAAGATGAATTTTTGGCGGTGCTCTCCCACGAGCTGAGGTCGCCCCTCAACCCGATTTTGGGCTGGGCCAGGCTGCTGCGCACGGGCCAGCTCAACGAGGCCAAAGTCGAATACGCCCTGGAAACCATCGAGCGCAACGCCAAACTTCAGGCGCAGCTGATCGACGATCTGCTCGATGTCTCACGGATCTTGCGCGGCAAGCTGGTGCTCAATAGTCTGCCTATTTCCCTGGCGATGGTCGTTCAAGATGCCCTAGAAACCGTACGCGCCATTGGTGAGGCCAAGGGCGTGGAGTTTGACACCGAGCTTGACCGTTCCCCCTCTAAAGTGTTGGGAGACCCCAATCGACTCAAGCAGGTAGTTTGGAACCTGCTGGCAAATGCCGTAAAGTTTACCCCCCAGGGCGGGCGCGTTGATGTGCGGCTAGACTACGGTGACAGCTGGGCGCAGATTCGGGTGAGCGACACCGGCAAAGGCATTGCCCCAGAGTTTCTACCCCACGTATTCGATCGCTTCCGACAGGCCGACAGCACCACCACCCGAGATTTTGGCGGCCTGGGGCTGGGGCTGGCGATCGCCCACCAAATCGTAGACCTGCACCATGGCACCATTCAGGCCGCCAGCCCCGGTGAAAATCAGGGAGCTACCTTTACGGTGCAGTTTCCGATCATGGTTGATGCGGTAGATATGCCAGCGGAGGCTGGCCCTCCCGTGGTGATGGGCAACTTACAAAACATTCACGTTTTAATCGTTGAGGATGACGCCGACAGCCGCGATTTAATCACCACGACGCTTCAGCAATTGGGGGCTCGGGTAACGGCCCTGCCCTCAGCCGCCGCTGCGATTACCGCCCTCTCCCAGATGAAACCCGACATTTTAATCAGCGATATTGGCATGCCCGGTATGGATGGCTACATGCTGATGCAGCAAATTCGAGCGGTAACCCGTACCCAGCAAATTCCGGCGATCGCCCTGACCTCCTACACCAGCGAAATCGACCAGCAAAAGGTGTTGGCTGCCGGGTTCCAAAAGCATCTGCCCAAACCGATGGAGTCGGCCCAGCTAGTTGAGGCGATCGCAACACTGGTGCAGCATCGCTCTGTGTAGTGCTTCAAGGGACGGTACTGAAGTATAAAACTCATCTATGAAATCTAACCTTTGCAGCGGCAAACTCACCAAATGGAATGACGATCGCGGATTTGGTTTTATTCAACCTGCTGGCGGCGGTAAAGATGTTTTTCTTCATGTTTCTGAGCTAAAAAATATAACCCGCCGCCCTCGGGAAAATGACACGATCTGCTACCACTGCGTGCTTAACTCAGAGGGCAAGCCCCGCGCCGTCAATGCGTTTATCGCCGGGGCGAGAGGGCCATCGGGGACTTCGCCAAGGGCTGCCGCCAAGGGCAATGACAAGCCCAGCGAAACGTCATACTCACGCCTGCCGATCGCTGAACTACTTCTGCTGTTGGCGTTTCCTTTGGCGGGTGCAACTCATTTTGCTGGGCTAACCGGCAACCCGCTGCCGCTGGTGCTCTACCCTCTGATGAGTGTCGTCACCTATTTTGTATATGCCGACGACAAGGTGCGGGCTAAGAAAAAAGTTTGGCGAACTTCTGAACAAACACTGCATTTCTGCGAATTGATTGGCGGTTGGCCCGGCGGGTTTGTTGCTCAGCAAGTGCTGCGCCATAAGAGTCAAAAACCGTCCTACCAAGCCGAGTTTTGGGCGATTGTTGTCATTCACTACATTGCCTGGTTGGCCTGGCTGTTTTTAGGAAAAACACTCGTCGGTTAGTCAGCAGAACGTTGTGCAATAGCAGTTTTGAAACCCCTGCCTCATGCGTGAGCCACTAAGTCTATTTATTCACAACATCTTTCCCCAGTTCACCATGGATTGGTCGCTGGTGGAGCCGTATTTGGAGACGCGATCGCTCAAAAAAGGCGATTTTTTGCTGCAAGAAGGCGACCCCTGCGACTTTGTCGGGCTCACCCTAACTGGCTGTCTGAGAATGTTTTTTTTGAAAGACAGCAAAGAGCTAACGCTGTTCTTTTGCCCAGAGGGGTTTCCCCTGGGCGACTACCAAAATCTGCGGCTACAGCAACCCGCGATTTTTTCCTGCCAGGCGATCGAAGACTCCGAGGTGCTAATCCTTAATCGGTCGGTGTTAGAGGTTTTAGAATCGGCTCCCGAAGGGCCACAGCTAATGCGGCGGGTGGTGGAATTTTTGGCCTTTCGACTGCGCGATCGCTTGCTGTCGCTCTACCGCGATACCCCAGAGCAGCGCTACCTAACGATGATGGAGTCGGAGCCCGACCTGTTGCAGCGGGTGCCCCAGCACTACATCGCCTCGTATCTGGGCCTAGAGCCAGAGTCGCTCAGCCGCCTTAAGCGTCGGCTTTACCAGCGGCAACTAGCTGAACCGTCAAAGCCTTAACCCACGTCAAGGCGTGCTGGGTAGGGGGTTCTCTAGCATAGGGATATTGAACGCAGGAACCCCATGGATATCAACCCCAACGCTCCCGTCAGCGCCCGCCACCAGATCACCATTAACGCTCCCATTGAGACGGTCTGGCAACTCTTGACCGATATCGATCAGTGGCCGACCTGGAACGCCCATATTTCTGCGGCTACCCTGGCGGGGCCGATGCAGCCTGGCTCCATCTTTCGCTGGAAGGCGAACGGCACCGGAATTTTTTCTACTCTGCAAACGGTTGAGCCCCACCGGCACCTGAGCTGGACGGGTAAAGTCATCGGCACCCATGCCATTCACACCTGGGATCTAGAGCCCATAGGCGATGCCGTGGTGGTGACCACCGCAGAATCCTTTGAGGGCTGGCTGGTGCGATTAACTAAGGGAATGATGCAAACCACCCTCGACACCTCCCTGGTGGCCTGGTTAGACAATCTCAAGCGCAAGGCCGAAGACAAGCTCTGATCACAAAAGCCTTGCCGAATCCGGAATCCTGTGTTGTAGTATGTATACTACAACGTACTCGATCGCAGGACGGTTCCCGTCATGGCTTCCTTTCAACACGTGCTTCGCTACTACAGTCGCTACCGCTGGGCCGCAATCTGGAGCATCACCGCCAGCAGCCTGTTTCAGGTGGTGGATTTGGTGGTGCCCTACAGCATCGGCCAGTTGCTCAACGTGCTCTCAGACCAGCCCATTGACCCCCTCAGTCAGGGCATGGTCGATTGGGTAGCGGCAGTGGTGAGGTATCCGGCTGGGCCAGGATTGGCGATCGCCCTCTTTCTGTTCATTATCTTTTTGGCCACCGTAGTCCGCGCCCCGATTCAGCCCTGGGTGGCCGATTGGTTCCACTGGGACATTGCCCTGCGTACCCGGCGCGACCACAGCTACTCGGTGATTCGCAAACTGCTGACCCTGCCCCTGGGATACTACGACCTGCACAACCCCGGTCGCATTTCCGGACGGGTGGCGCGGGGGCTGTCAAACCACACCTGGACCTATCCCGAAATTGCGAATCAACTGATCCCCAAGCTGGTGCGCATCACTGGCATCTTCGTTCTGATCTGGTGGATTGACTGGCGCATTGCCCTGGTGTTTTTGTTGTCCTTTATCGGCATTCTCAGTTTTAGTCTGAAGGATCTGATTCGCCTGAACAAGAAGGAGCAGACCCTCGACACCTACATGGAGAACACCGAAAGCCGCACCTCGGAGATCATCACCAACATCAAAACGGTGAAGGCTTTTGCGACCGAGCGGGACGAGCTGCGGCGGCAGAACCAGCGATTGCAGCGCGAGTTCGCCGTGGTGATTCGCGTCATTCACAAGGGCTACGTCATTCTCGGCACCTGGCAGGATTTGATCGTTCAGAGCTGTGTGTTTGGTCTACTGGTGATGACGTTGCTGGCGACGTTGCAGGGGCACATCTCGCTAGGACACTTTATCACTACCCTGACGGTGTCGAGCATGGCCTACTCGGAGCTAGGGCCGATTAGCGAAGTGGGTGAAGTCTTTGCCCGCCGCTATGCCTCGATGCTGCACTTCCACGAGTTTATGGAAGAGCCCCTGGGTACCGACGTGGTGAATCTGACCGATGCCCCCGAGAGCCTGCCCACCTATCAGTTCACTGGCAAGGTGCACTTCGACCAGGTGAGCTTTGGCTACGATGCCGAAAAGCCAGTGCTGCAAGGCATCGATCTGCTGATCGAGCCCTACCAAACGGTGGCCCTGGTGGGGCGATCGGGCTCGGGTAAATCGACCCTGGTGAAGCTGCTGTTTCGCTACTTCGACCCCAGCGGTGGCCGCATTTTGATCGACGGCGAAGACATTCGCCAGCTAGATGTGACGGGCTACCGGAAGCAGCTGGCGATCGTGCACCAGGAAGTGGACGTGTTTAACGGCACCCTGCTCGACAACCTCAAGTACGGCAACCCCACCGCATCCATGGAGCAGGTCAACGAAGCCTGCCGCATCGCTCGGGTCGATGAGTTCATTCACCGTCTGCCCAAGGGCTACTACACCGTGGTGGGTGAGCGGGGGGTGCGCCTCTCGGGCGGTCAGCGGCAACGGCTGGGCATTGCCCGTGCCCTGCTGGTCAACCCCGACGTGCTGGTGTTTGACGAGGCGACCTCTAGCCTTGACTACGAGTCAGAGCGATCGATTCAGCTAGCCATGCGATCGATTCTGGGCACACGCACGACAATCATCATTGCCCACCGTCTGAGTACGGTGCGCGAAGCCGACAAAATCGTGGTGCTAGAAGAGGGCCGCATTGCCGAAGTGGGCAACCACGAACAACTGCTCGCCCACGGTGGCATCTACCACCGCCTGCACGTGCTCCAAGAAACCGGCGAAATGGTGAGCTAAGCGAAAGCCGCTGGATCAATCGATCCAGCGGCTTTTTTCATCCAGTAGCTTAAATTGGCCGAAAGTCTTAGGGCAGGGGGCCAATGCGCGCCAGGATCGATAGACGGTTGCGGGCGGCGCTAACCATCGCATCGACACCGAGGCCCCCGACGACAACAGCAGCCAACGTGGCTCCCAGTTTGCGATCGCCGTCGGCGGTGGCAAGTATGGCGATCGCTAAAACGATAAACAACAGCCCAACCATAGCGGTGACCCATCGGTAGGAGCGCGATCGCATCCCCCCAGGCAGTTCAGGCTTTTCCATAGCTTGACCGATGAATAGGATGACTTTCCTAACATACCCATAGGTTGGGAAAGGTCTACCGACCCTAAACCGGAGCTAGCGCGGGCGCACTTTTTGCCTGAAGTGTTCGATATCCACCACCTTAGGGGCAGCAGGGCTTGCGGCTTCGCTAGCCCACCCCAGTTCTGAAGCATTAGTCTCAACAGGCGTCAGCACAAACTGACCCATAAAGCTGCATCCGTGACCCACCAAGTGAACAACCTGAGGAGCCACCGCCGTCCCCGGCTGTACCCAGCTGACCCCGTGGTGGTTGATCACCAGGTGCTTGTCGCGCAGGGTGCGGCCCACACCGTGGTCGTCAAAGTACTGTAGAATCTTGCGAATAGTTTGAAATGACAAATGCTGGCGCAGGCGGCTAATGGCGCGAATTTCGAGAATTTGCTCCCAAGAGTAGAGCACCTCTGTCCGGGGCGAGTCTCCCACTCGCTGAGGTACGATGATGCCGGTCTTTTCGAGATAGGCAAGGCGACCGGGGCTGCTGCGGGCTAAGACAACGGCATGGCGGCGAGGGAACCAGTCCATAACGAGCGCTCCAACACAAACGCTAGATGTGGGGGCAATACAAATAACTCTACGCTATGGGTATGGAAATGTCCGGAGCGTGATGAACCTTTCGAGAACTTTTGCAATCCTTTAAAAACGAAAAAATAGGGGATCGCCCACCCTATATAGGATGCGGCTACTCTAACGATTCTTGAAGTTTTCTTTGCAGAACGGGGATTTTATACTAGGGCGCTTGTACTAGCTTAGCCGCCACTCACGGGGGGAATTAGCACCACCTCGTCGCCGTCGTGCAGCGGGGTATCGTCGGCGACAAACTGAAGGTTGAGGCCCAGACGGGTGCGATCGCGCCAAGCCTCCAACTTGGGGTGCTCGGTCAGGGCGCGATCGCGCACGGCTCCAACGGTAGATTCTTCAGGAAACTGCCACTGCACTTCGGGCAGCCCGTAGGCTTCCTGATAGATAGCAAAGAGCTTAACGGTGATGGTAATGGCGTCTGGCACTAGGGGGCGATCGCTCCTATCCATGAAATCCTAAAATCCTGCCGTGGACTACTGAGCTATGTCCCCGCCTGCCAGGCGAGAAACCACCGTTTGAATCGCCGGGGCAAGGGCCTGGAGTACCGGCGACAAAATGACCACACTCCCCGCCGTAATGATGATGGTGCGCGCCGTGGTCAAATTATCCCGCTGAAACTGGAAGAAGCGCTCATCCCAGCGCTGCACCTCGGTTTTTAGCTCCTGGCGACTTTGCTCTAGTTTGTCATTGAGTTCCTGACGACTTTGCTCTAGCTTGTCGTTGAGTTCTTGACGACTTTGCTCTAGGTCGCCTCTCAGCGCCACAATTTGCTGAACGACGTCAGTCAAGGTGGGTTCTCTGTCAGGGATTGTCGTCATAAGCACTCCTGCTATGTTCAAATTTTAAGCCAAAGCTCCCTCGGTAGACAGATTGGCCACAGGTTAGATTGCCCAGCCTGGTTTCAGTATTGGTAACCTGGGCCCTGGCCTCTAAACGTCTAGGCCATAGTAAAGCCATCCGAGTTTGGCTTAGGCGACCCGATGACCCGTTCTACCTTTCTCCGCGCTCACCGTGCTCAAGTTTTAGCGATCGCCCTGGGGGCTGCCCTGGTGGGTGGCTGCGCTAGTGCGCCCGACATGGCGCGTCAGCAGGAGGCCATGGCCCCTGACTCTGGCGCGGTGTTGGGCGATGCTGCGCCCGCCGCCAACGGGGCGATCGCCCCCGAGGCAGAATCGGCGGCCTCTGATGTGGCGCGGGGCGGTGGCATTATTGAACCAGCCCCCAACGACATCGGGCAGCCTGCGCCTCAGCTCGTGAAGCAGGCCAGCCTGGTGCTGGTGCTGACGGATATTGATGCTGCTGTAGACCAGGTGCAAGCCATTCTTCAGCAGTCCCAGGGAGATCTGCTGAGCCTGCAAGATAATCGTTCTCCCGAAGGGACTGCCCAACAGGTGTCGCTGACACTGCGAGTACCTCAGGCAGAGTTAGACAATGTGCTCAATGCCCTTCGCCCGTTAGGTACTGTGCAGCAGCAGTCGCTAACCGCTGAAGATGTGTCGAGCCAGCTGGTCGATCTCGACGCCCGACTAAAGAACCTGCGCCAGTCGGAAGCCGCTCTGCTAAAAATTATGGAGCGATCGGGGGAAATCTCCCACGTTTTAGAGGTGGCGCGGGAACTTAGCACCGTGCGCGAGTCGATTGAACGCATGGCTGCCCAACAGCAAAACCTGAAGCGGCAGGTGGCTTTTTCACAGATTTACCTAACCCTGCAAAGCCCCGTGACGCAAGTTACCCCGCTGCGGCCTGTTGGCGAAACCCTGGGCAACACCTGGGAATCGGCAACTCAATCGGTGAAAGCGTTTACCGTTAGCGGGCTAAAGCTGGGACTCTGGCTGCTCGCCTTTAGCCCCTACTGGGTGCTGCTGGCAGCGCTCGGCTACGGCGGCTATCGGCTGTGGCACCATCACCCCGCTCAACCCGAGACCGCTGACGCCGAGAATGGTTAATCTGGTCGGGGTAAGGGGGAATGCACCGGCTGAATCACTCGTTTGAACGTTCGAACGTGTTAACGAGAACATTAGGCTCTGCGCTGATTCGAAGCCAATACTCAGCGCTGGCGGTTGACCCAGGTTTGAACCGAGGGCCGTTGCCACTGGTGCCTAACATAGTCGGCCAACTGTTCGGGCACCGGGTCGCCGTTGAGCACGAGCCGGTTGAGCATCAGAGCCAGGTCGGTATCGGCGATGCACCATTCACCAAACAGCTCTAGGGAGTTGGTGGGCAGCAGCGAGTTGGCGATCGCAAACAGCTTTTCCGCCGCTGCCCTGGCCTGGGCAGATAGCGGTGTCTCGATGGGCTGCAAGAAAACCACCTCCGTGGGCCGTTCTGCCCGCAGGGCCATCAGATCGCTGCGCAGCCACGCCTGTACCTGTCTGGCCTGGGCGCGATCGCGCAAATCGCGGGGATAGACAGGTGCGGCTGGAAACAGATCCTCTAGATATTCTGCGATCGCCGATGACTCAGCCAGGCTAAACCCCTGATGCACCAGCGTGGGAACTCGCTGAATGGGAGAAACTGCCGTAAATGCTGGCGCTTTATTCTCCTCAGTCGCCAGATTCACGGTCGCCATCTCGAAGGCAATTCCCTTCTCATGCAGCGCCACAAACGCCGACATCGCGTAGGGGCTGATGAACTGGGCATCAACATAGAGAAGAAAGTCCGCATTTGCCATCCCGATTGCTCCCTAACTCCGCAGGGTGACGCCAAACTGTTTCTCTAAAGTGGCGCGCACCTTTTTGTGCACCGGGTCTACGGTATCGTCGGTGAGGGTTTGGTCGGGGGAGCGGTAGACTAGACGAAAGGCCAGGCTGCGCTGCCCCAGGGGCACACTTTCGCCCCGGTACTCATCGAACAGTGCGACGGACTCTAGCAATTTGCCCCCGGCTTTGGTCATGGTTGTGGTTAGGTCAGCAACGGAAACCTCTAGGGGAGCATAGAAGGCCAGGTCGCGATCGCTCGCTGGGAAGGTCGAGTACGCCCCAAACTTCACCGACTTTTGCAGCACTGGCACCAGGCAGGTCTCTAGCGCCGACCAGTTGAGCTGAAACACATACACCTCAGCGGGCAGCTGCCGCTGCTGACGCAGCTGGGGATGCAGCTGGCCAAAGCGGCCTAGCTCCGTTCGCCCCCGCACCCATAGCGATGCAGTGCGTCCGGGGTGAAAGCGTGGGTCGGTGCTGTCGGCGCGGTAGTCAACCGCCAGACCGAGGCGATTAAACACCCCGTCGAGAATGCCCTTGGCCTCATACCAGGTGAGGGGCTGATCTTGACCGCTGGTCACCCACTGGCTCGATCGCCCGTCGCCGCCCACAATGCCACCCACCGCTTCGGCCTCGTGGATGCCGCCCTCGTCTTGCCAAAAAATATGGCCGATCTCAAAGCCGTTGAGGGGGCCGTTGCCCTGGTTGAGGTTAAATTCGTAGGCGTCAATCAGCCCATCCACCAGATCTTGACGCAGGGCCGAATATTCAGGGAAAAGGGGATTGGCGAGGGTGACCTGGCGATCGCTAATCGGTTTAGTCAACGAATAGTGCAGCAGCTCCGTCAGCCCCGCCGCGCGAAACGTCTCTCGCAGCCTGCGCCGTAGAGCCGCCTCGACGGACAAAAAGCCGCCGATCGCCTTGTGGGGCAGGGTATCGGCAAAGTGGTTGTAGCCGTAGAGGCGGGCTACTTCTTCAATTAGATCCACCTCGCGCTCCAGGTCGCGGTAGCGGTAGGGAGGCACCGTTACGGCCCAAACGCCAGCCTGATCCGTCGAGGTTACCTGACAGCCCAGAGTTTCCAGCAGCTTTTGAATGGTTTCAGGCGGCAGCTCCTGGGGCTGGTCGCCCAGGTTAATCACTTTACCCAGCAGTTGACTCACCCGGCTCAGCCGCAGGGTAATCACCCTTTCGGGGATGACCGCCCCGAGAGAGGTGGTGCCGGTGGTCTGGGCAACGACGGTGGCTCCGGCCAGTTCTTGTAGGAGTTGCAGGGCGCGATCGCAGGCCAGCCCCAGCTCCGCCGGGTTCACTCCCCGCTCGTAGCGGGCCGAGGCCTCGGTGCGCAACCCCTGGCTGCGGGCCGACTTGCGAATCGCCGCCGCGTCAAAAAAGGCGGCCTCCAGCATCACTGCTACAGTGCCGTTGTGGACTTCGGTAGCTTCTCCGCCCATTACCCCCGCCAGGGCTACGGGCTGGTCGTTGGCGGTAATTAATAGAGTCTCGGTCTGAAGCTGGCGCTTTTGGCTATCCAGCGTCACCAGAGTTTCATCTGCTTTGGCAAAGCGGACACCTAAATTTAGGGCATTACCAGTCGTCAGCAGGTGATCGCGGTCAAAGGCGTGCAGCGGCTGCCCCCACTCCAGCAGCACGTAGTTCGTCACGTCCACCACATTGTTAATGGGGCGAGTGCCCGCCGCCACTAGTCGCTGCTGCAACCACTGGGGCGAAGGGCCGAGGGAGATGTTCTCTAGCACCGTGCCGATGTAGATTGGGCAAGCTTTCTCATCGGGGAGGGCGATCGCCGGAGCCGGGGCGCTTTTTGGTATCGCAGGCGCTTGGGTGACCGGCAGATGCAGCGTTGCCCCCGTAATCGCCGCCACTTCGCGAGCAATGCCCACCATACTGAGGGCATCGGCCCGGTTGGCGGTCGAGGTGACATCCAAAATGACATCGTCTAGCCCCAGCAGGGGGCGTACGTCCTGCCCCAGCTTCAGGCTGTCGGCCGCAAAAATATGGATGCCCTCAGAATCTTTTGCCAAGCCCAGCTCCGCCAGGGAGCAGATCATCCCTGAGGAGGGCACCCCGCGCAGCTTGCGGGGTTTGATGGTCAAATCGACCACCGGCAGGTAGGTGTCTACCGTGGCCACCGCCACGTAGATGTCGGCCCGCACGTTGGCGGCCCCGCACACTATAGTTGAAGTATCGGCTTCGCCAATATCGACCTGACAGACGCTGAGTTTGTCGGCATCGGGGTGCGGGGTGCGCTCTACCACTCGGCCCACCACCACGCCATCGGCCCAGGTGCGTCTATCTTCAATATCTTCGACCTCGAACCCGGCCATGGTCAGGGCATCGGCCAGCTCTTCGGCAGAAAGCTGGACATTGACGTATTCATTGAGCCAGTTCAGGGATATGCGCATGGTGGGGCTGTCTTGACCGTTAAAAAAGCTAGAACACTGTGGTTTATTGCCCAAACATTCTACCCTGTGGGCATTGCATCTACCCAAGGCTGCCCACCGCCCAGCTGCACCCCTGCCTCACTATTGAGAATGAGGCTCAAGGGTTCATCGACTTTTCACATTTGTCGTAGATTTTGGGCTGAAGTATATATCCCTTTAGGTGAATGCTATAACCCCTCTCGGAAACAGGGAATAATTGGGGTAATGTGGCATTACCGAAAGGGGTCGGCCCTCCCAAACGTCGCGATCGCGGCCTTGGGGCTTCCCTGTTATTGCCCCGCTGCTGGTTAACTAACCGCCTGCCGTGGCCTTCGGGCCTCGTCTAGATACCCACCATTCTGGGCCGCATGAGCTACTGCATCAACCCTGATTGTTCTAAGCCTAAGAACCCCCCAACGGTTAACCAATGTCAAACCTGTGGGGCAGATCTCCTGCTGCGGGGCCGCTACCGAATGATTCGCGCCCTAGGCCGGGGTGGCTTTGGGGCGACCTTTCTGGCCCGCGATGAGCTGCTGCCAGGTAAGCCCCCCTGCGTGATTAAGCAGCTGCGCCCCTCCGCCGAAGCGCCCCACGTGCTCGAGATGGCCCGCGATCTATTTAAACGAGAGGCCAAAATCTTGGGGATGATCGGCAACCATCCCCAGCTGCCCCGCCTGCTCGACTATTTTGAGAGCGACCAAGAGTTCTTCTTAGTGCAGGAATATATCAACGGCCTCACCCTCCAGCAGGAGGTGAAACGCGGTGGTCCCTTCACTGAGGCTGGCGTCAAGCAATTCCTCAGCGAAATCTTGGCGATGGTGCAGTACGTCCACGACAACCACGTCATTCACCGCGACATCAAACCCGCCAACATCATTCGCCGCGACCAGGATAAGAAACTGGTGCTGATCGACTTTGGGGCGGTAAAAGACAAGGTCAATCCGGTTCAGGCCGCCAACTCTGACCAAACGGCCCTCACCGCCTACGCCATTGGTACCCCCGGCTACGCGCCGCCCGAGCAGATGGCCATGCGCCCCGTCTACGCCAGCGACATTTACGCCCTGGGGGTGACCTGCATTTATCTGCTATCGGCCAAGGCTCCTAAAGACCTCAACTACGACCCCAACAATGGGGAACTGCTGTGGCGTGAGCATGTTCACATTAGCGACCACTTCGCTGGCGTGCTGCAAAAGATGCTGGAGATTTCGGTCAAGCATCGCTACCAGACCATTGAGGCCATCCACCGTGACCTAGACCTCGAACCCTACATGGAAAGCCTGGCTCAGAATATGGCCTTTCCAACGTCATCGGGGTCGGCCACCAGCGGCTACAGCAATGGCCAGGGGCCGCTCAGCGGTTCCTCGATTCACCCCGCTATAAGCAACTCGGGCGGCTCTCCGTCGGCTCGCATGGCGGCGGCCATTCGGGCTCGGCGGGAGCGATCGCATTCGGGGGCTAAGAGCGTGGCTCCTCTGGTGCCAACCCAAAACGGATCGCCCACACCGCGGAAAGCTACCCCCGCCGCTGCCGCGCTGTCGTCTGAAGATGTCAAGCAGAAGTACACCAAGGGGCGGCGCGATTTTTCGCTACAAACCTTTACCAACCTCGATTTGCAGCGCACCCTGCTAACCGAAGCCAACTTCAACCAGTCGAAACTGCCCAGCGCCAATTTTCAGGGCTCTGATCTGAGCAATGCCAACTTTGGCCGTGCCAACCTGTGCAAAGCTACCCTGCGCAACGCCAAGTTGGTCAAGGCCTACTTTCACTACGCCAACCTGGAGGGGGCCGACCTGCGGGGGGCCAACCTGGCCCACGCCTGTCTGTCGAATGCCAACCTGCGGGGGGCCAACCTCTGCGGGGCCGACCTGACGGGAGCGCTGATTTCTGCTGACCAGCTGGCGTCGGCTCGCACCAACTGGTCTACGGTGATGCCCAACGGTCGCCGGGGCGTGCTCTAGGGCAGTGCTGCTGCCTTGGTCTGGGCCGAGCCAGCGCCGGGGTTAATGGGAGCTTCGGCCGCTGGAACCGCTTGGCGAGAATTGCGCAGCGCCACTAGGGCTTCTTTGATAATGACAGCGGCGGGGACGGCCACAATTACCCCCAGCAGGCCCCCCACCCTAGCCCCCGACAAAATGGCGATAAAGACCCAGAAGGGGTTGAGCCCGGTGACGCTGCCCAGCACCCGAGGGGCAATGCCGTTTTCGACCAGCTGCTGCACAATCACGGCGGAAATCAGCATGGGGATGGCAATTTTGATATCCCGCAGGGCCACCAGCAGGGTGACGATGATCACCCCGACGGTGCCACCAAAGGGCACCAGCGCCAGCAGCCCCACCGTGAGGCCAAACAGGGAGCCAAAGGGTACGTTGAGCAGCCCAAAAATAATCGTCAGAGCGGTGCCAAAACAGCTAGCGACAATGAACTGCCCCAAAAAGTAGTTGCGAAAGCTCTGCCTGAGCGTTTCCGAAAACGGCTGCTGCAGGCGGGTGGGCAGCAGGCCCACAACTCCTCCCCAAACCTCTTCGCCGTGCTGAAGCAGGTAGAAGGTGAGCACCACAGTCAGCACCACGTCGAGCAGCTTGTTGGCGGTAAACACCGCCACGTTGATGGTGAGGTTGAGGGCTTCCCCAGCGATCGACTGAATCTCGCGCTTGAGGCGATCGCTAGTTTGAGCAATCAGCCCGTCGAGATTGATGGGCCAGCCCCATTCGGCCATCTGGCCGTCGAGCACCATGAGCTGGGTTTTGCCCGAGTCAAACCAGTCGGGCAGGCGCACCACAAGCTGCTGGCCCTGGTCGATGACAAAGGGCAGCACAATGATGGCCAGCCCCGAGAAGCCGACGAGGGCCAGCACCAGCACCAGGGCAGAGGCTAGACCGCGCTTGAGGCCGAGGGTTTCGAGGCGGCCCATGGGGTAGCTGAGCAAAAACGCCAGCAGCCCCGCAATCAGCACGGTGACTAGAATTGAGCGAAAATAGCCAAAGATAACCGACACCGCCCAGACATTGAGGACGAGCAGCGGGGTGGCCAGTAGCACTAGGGCTGACTGTGCCATCGGGCTCAGCTCTTCCCACCAGCGGGCTAGCCAGCTTTTGGCGGTGGGCTCGTCACCGTGGGCTACACCGTACTCCATACGTCTGCTTAGGGTTGGCTAGGGTCAATCGAGGTGTGGCCGTTACAGCCATCTACAGCCTAAGGCAAAGCAGCGAATTTCAGACTTGGGCGATCGCTCTTTTTTGTCGGCCAGGTAAAGGTTGGCTCTGGAACTCGACACCCTAAAGGGTAATATGTAAACAATTTAAACAAATCCCACTTAAGGTCTAATTCGGTTTAGCTCAGCCTATTGTTCTCTCAGCTAAGTACCCCATGCTTGCTTCCTACCCCAGCCCCACCGCAGGAATTACTCTCAAGCAGCCCCATCCTCAAAAGGTGCTGGTGCTGGGTGACAGTCTGGTGTATGGCTTTGGCGACCCCGAAGGCGGCGGCTGGGTTGAGCGTCTGCGCCGGTTGACGATGGCCCCAGGCTGTGAAGGGGCCGTGTTTTACAACCTAGGCGTGCGGGGAGATGGGGTCAGCCAGGTGAGGCAGCGCCTCGACGATGAGTTTCGCAATCGGGGTGAGCTGCGCAATCGAGTGCCTGATCTACTGGTGCTGTCGGTGGGCCTCAACGACTCAGCGCGGGTAGGCAACACCCTGGGCCGCAACCGCACCGACTTTGACGAATTTCAAGCGCATATGGCAGCCCTGTTGAACCAGGCGCGGCGGCTGTGCCCGGTACTGTTTGTGGGCATGACGCCGGTTAACGAGCAGGCGATGCCTTTCTCGGAGGTGCTGTACTACACCCACAGCGACCAGTGGCGCTACCGCGAGGCCACCCGCCTGGCCTGTACCAACCACAACATTCCCTATCTAGATGTGCTCAATCTTTGGCTGGGCCGGGGGGAACCCTGGTGGCTGCCGCTGATTTCTGTCGATGGCCTGCACCCCAATGTGGCGGGCTACCGAGCGCTGCTGCACGACATTTTGACCTGGGATGCCTTTCAAACCACTGTGGATTTGCCGGTCGGGTCTCCCTAGAGGGTTCTTGTGGCCCTCTGCTGCCGTTGCTAAGGCTGGTTTGTTTGGTGAGAGGAGGGATGAACAAACCTCTTTCTTAGGGGCGGTGGTGGGCTATATTCCCAGTGCTAACGTTTAGACTTACCTCTCCATATCTGCACTTCTATGCCCGTTGCTAAAGACCTGCCCACGCTGCCCCTGGCCGAGACGATCGCCCAAAACTACCCATCGGTGGCCGATCGCAGAGCGGCAGGCAAAGCGCTGCGACAGCGGGTGAAGCGTTCTGAACTGGGGGTGTATGGGCCGCCCCAAGATCGCGTCGATCCTGTGGACTTAATCACGGCTCAGGCTGCGGATCGCGTGTCGGCCCTGGTGCCAATTCGCTACGGGCGCATGCTGGCATCGCCCTTTGCTTTTTTGCGCGGCTCGGCGGCGGTGATGATGGCCGATATGGCCCCGGCACCGACCACTGGCATTGAGGTGCAGGCCTGTGGTGACATGCACGTGTCTAACTTTGGGGTGTTTGCCTCGGCGGAGCGCAACCTGGTCTTTGCTATCAATGACTTCGACGAAACCTACCCCGGCCCCTGGGAATGGGATCTCAAGCGCCTGACGGCCAGCATTGTCGTGGCGGGGCGGTATTTGGGGGGCGATCGCGCCCTCTGCCAAGACTCGGTGCAAGCCGCCGTCAAAGCCTATGGCGAGCACATGGCCACCTACGCCGACCTGCCCTACCTCGATCTGTGGTACGACAGCATTACCGAGTCCGAGCTGCTGCAAAAGCTCCCCGACAGCGCCGAGAAGTATGCCCAGCGAGTGTTGGATAAGGCACGCGATCGCAACCACCTGCAAGTGCTCGATAAAATGACCAGCCTGGTGGACGATCGCCACCACATCATCGAGTCGCCGCCGCTGGTGATCCGGGCCGAGACGCTGAGCGATGGCCCTACGGTGGTCGCTGCCGTGGAGGAGCTGCTGCAAGACTATTTAATGTCTCTGAGCGGCGATCGCCGCTTCTTATTGTCGCGCTATCGGCTGGTAGATGTCGCCCACAAGGTGGTTGGGGTAGGCAGCGTGGGCACCCGCTGCTGGGTGCTCTACCTGGAGGGCAAGGATGCCAGCGACCCCCTGTTTTTGCAGGTCAAAGAAGCCCAGCCTTCAGCTTTGGCCCTTTACTCTACGGCGCGGTGTGACCACCGATTGCCCGACCACCACCAAGGGCGGCGGGTGGTGATTGGCCAAAAGCTGATTCAGGGGTCTCCCGATATTTTCCTGGGCTGGGGGAGCCTCAACGACACCCACTACTACATTCGCCAGCTGCGCGACATGAAGGGCGGATTCAAGCTCGAACCCGATAAGTTTCCGGTGTCGAGACTGCCTGACTACTGCACCCTCTGCGGCTGGGCGTTGGCCCTGGCCCACGCCAAGTCGGGCGATGCCGCCATGCTGACGGGGTACATCGGCAAAGCCGACGCTCTGGCCGATGCCCTAGTTTCCTTTGCCGAAACCTACGCCGATCAGACCGAGCGCGACTACGATCGCCTGGTTGTCGCCGCCAAACAGGGGCAGATTCCGGTTGACTGCGAAAATTAAGGGTCTAGTCGAGGCAGCCTTCATCTAGATCTGATCCGTTGATTGGCGGCAGCCCAGACGGTTGAATCGGGCGGCCCAAAACCATGCCCTGGGGCCGCATGGCCGGTGGCCCTTGGGGTAAAGCTGTCTCGCACAGGGCCTCAACCTCAATCTCGACCAGCATATCGGGGTTCATCAGGGCCGGAATCTCGACGGTGGTGTTGACCGGGGGATGGTCGGCAAACAGCTCGTGGTGGGCGCGAGCGACCTCTTTCCAGCGGCTCATATCGGTGAGGTAGATGCGGGTGCGTACCACATCGCTGAGGCTGGCATCCAGATCTGCTAGGGCCTGCTGGATGATCTCAAAGCAGCGCTTGGTTTGGGCGTAGGCATCGCCGGGGGCAAAGGTACCCCCCTGGCCATCGCTGGGGGCAGTGCCCGAAACAAAAATCTGCTGACCCACCCGCAGCGCCCGGCAGTAGCCGACCTCTTCTTCCCACGGAGTGCCTGAAAATGCTCGCTGCCGCGCCATTGCCCTGACCAAGTTAAACCAGCCTCAGCATAGCGTTTCTGAAGGGTTGCGGGCGTTTCGACTCTATAGCCGCCGAGAGTCTGGCTGGGATGACGGCCCGCAACCACTGGTGGCTTGGGTAGGTTCAGCGTGGAGCGACCCATCCTAGGGCAACGGAGGATGACTACTTATATGAAATCCGATTTGGTAAACCCCGATTCATAATCAGAAAACCCGTAGGGGCGTAGCATGCTACGCCCCTACAAATTAGGGGTATTTATTCGGGGTTGGGTATTCGGCCCAGGGCAAGGTAACGTCAAGACTGACGGAAGCTCCCCAAGGTCTATGGTTGTTTTCTCAAAGATAGGGATGGCGGTGCTGGCTATATTAGTCGGCAGCGGTGGCGTGATCGCGCTATTTTACGGAGCGATCGCCCTGGTGGAGCGCTTTGCCCAGGGCCGGCTCAAGCATCGCCTGTTGCCCTGGGTCTTTTTGGCTCCGGCGCTGCTGCTGCTGCTGGCCTACCTGGTCATACCGACAGTTTTGACGGTCTACGTCAGCCTGCTGGATGCGCGATCGCAAACTTTCGTTGGCCTCAGCAACTACATCTCTCTTTTCACCGACAAGGGTATGGGCGAGGCCTTTCGCAACAACATTTTCTGGCTGGTGGGGGTGACGGGGGTGAGCGTTAGCCTGGGGCTGCTGATCGCGGTGCTGGCCGACCGGGTGCGCTACGAATCGGTGCCCAAAACGCTGATCTTTTTGCCCATGGCCATCTCCTTTGTGGGGGCCAGCGTGATCTGGAAGTTTATCTACGCCTTTCGCCCGGCGGGGACGGCCCAGATTGGCCTACTCAACGGGGTGATCACCAGCCTGGGCTTTGAACCGGTGGGCTGGCTGGTGGAGCGATCGCTCAACAACTTTGCCCTAATCGCCATTATGATTTGGCTGCAAACGGGTTTTTGCATGGTGCTGCTCTCGGCGGCGGTCAAGGGCATTCCCCAGGAAATTCTAGAGGCGGCACGCATGGACGGAGCCAATGAGGTGCAAATTTTCTGGCGCATTATTATTCCGATGATTCGCTCCACCATTCTGGTCGTCTCGACTACCACCGTGCTGCTGGTGCTTAAAGTGTTCGACATTGTGTATGTGATGACGGCGGGCAACCAGGGCACCGAGGTGATCGCCAGCCGCATGTTTAAGGAGATGTTTAGCTTTCGTCACTATGGCCGGGGCAGCGCGATCGCCGTCATTCTGCTGCTCGCCGTCATCCCCATCATGGTCGTCAACATCCGCGAATTCCGCAACCCGTAGGGGTAGACCCACGTGTCTACCCCCCACCCCAGGGCAGACACATAGGTCTGCCCCTACGCCCGATAACCCACCCAAAATCCCAAATCGTAAATCCACAATTTACAGACCCGCCCATGCCCTGGCTCACCCGCACCCCCGTCCACCTCACCCTCATCACCCTCTCCCTGCTGTGGACTCTTCCTAGCTTGGGCCTGCTGATCAGCTCCATCCGCCCCCCGGCTGATGTGCTTGCTACCGGCTGGTGGACGGTGTTTCAACATCCCTTTGAGTTCACCCAGTACAGTCTGGAGAACTACCGCGCGGTGCTGGGTGCGGCGGGCATGGGGCAGGCGCTGCTCAACAGCTTTACCATCGCGATTCCGGCGACGGTGATGCCGATCGCGATCGCCGCCTTTGCCGCCTACGCCCTGGCCTGGATGGAGTTTCCTGGTCGGCAGTGGCTGTTTTTGGCGATCGTGGCGCTGCTGGTGGTGCCCTTGCAGATGACGTTTATTCTGCTGCTGCGGACCTACCGCGATTTGGGATTGACGGGCACGTTTACGGGGGTGTGGCTGGCTCACACGGGCTACAGTTTGCCTCTGGGAATTTACCTGCTGTGCAACTACATCCGGGCGTTACCGAGGGATTTAATCGAAGCGGCGGCGATGGACGGGGCTACCCACTGGGCGATTTTTACGCGGGTGGTGGTGCCGCTGTCGATGCCTGCGATCGCCTCCTTTGCCGTCTTCCAGTTTCTCTGGGTGTGGAATGATCTGCTAGTGGCGCTGGTATTTTTGGGCGGCACCCCCACCGTCGCGCCCCTGACGATTACCCTCACCAACCTGGTTGGTTCGCGGGGCCAAGACTGGCACCTGCTCACCGCCGGAGCCTTCGTGACCATGACGGTGCCGCTGCTGGTGTTTTTTGCCCTCCAGCGGTACTTTGTGCGCGGGCTGCTGGCGGGATCGGTGAAGGGATAGCGGCAGATGAAGTTTTGAATGTTGAGTTTTGAATGTTGAATTAACTGGAGAACTCAAAACTAAGAACTCAAAACTCAAAACTCGAAATTCGTGCTAACTGTTTCATTATCTACAGAACCACCCATGGCCTCGGTCACCTTCAATTCTGTTACTAAGCGCTACGGCGAGTTTGTGGCCCTGCGCGATTTAGATATTGAGATTGGCGATCGCGAATTCCTTGTCTTCGTTGGCCCGTCGGGCTGCGGCAAAACCACGACTCTGCGACTGCTGGCGGGTTTAGACAGCGTGACTACGGGGGATATCTACATTGGCGATCGCCGGGTAAATGAGTTGGCTAGCCGCGATCGCGACATTGCTATGGTGTTTCAGTCCTACGCGCTGTACCCCCACATGACGGTGTACGACAATATGGCCTTTAGCCTGGAGCTACAGGGCCTGGGCAAGGGCGACATTCAGCAGCGGGTGCAGCGGGCGGCCCAGCAGATAGGACTGGAAGATTTGCTCCACCGCAAGCCCAAGGATTTATCGGGGGGGCAGCGGCAGCGGGTGGCGGTGTGTCGGGCGATCGTTCGCAACCCGGCGGTGTTTTTGATGGATGAACCCCTCTCTAACCTCGATGCCCAATTGCGCGTCCAGGCCCGTACCGAAATCAGCCGCCTACACCGCGAGCTACAGAGCACCTTTATCTACGTCACCCATGACCAAGTCGAAGCCATGACCATGGGCACCCGCATCGCCATTTTGAACCAGGGTGTCTTGCAGCAGATCGACACGCCCCAGGCTATCTACAGCACGCCCAAAAACAAGTTTGTGGCCGGGTTCATCGGCAGCCCGGCGATGAATTTTTTCGACGGCGCGCTGGTGGAAATGGCCGACCAGCTCTGGTTTAAATCGGATGCACTGACCGTGGCTCTGCCGACTCCAGCCCCGGCTCAGTACCAGCGCTACAGGGGTCAGCGGGTCATCTGCGGCATTCGCCCAGAAGATATTCACGATGCTGGCTACGTGCCGCCCGGCATTGTCACGATTCCGCTCAAGGGCACCGTTAGTCTGCTTGAACCTATGGGCAACGAGGTGATTGTCTACCTCACCCTGGGCGATGGCCAGACCTGCGCAGCCAGGGTCGATCGCCGCTCAACTCTGGCTCTAGGCGACACGGTTGAACTAGCCCTCAACATCACTGCCCTACACCTGTTCGACCCTCACACCGAAGCAGCAGTGATTTAATCCTTTGGGTGGATCATATTTGAGGTGCGCTTTTGCTACCTTGACAAAGAACGACAGGGAACAATTTGGCTTTGTTTCGCGTTCTAATTACTTGCTCTACCGCCAGAGGATTTTCTCTATGGCCAAGGTGCCTAGAGATAAACGCCACTCCCCCCGATTTTGGAATGAGATTACCCCAGAGTCATCGGAGATCCACCTCTCCTCAACGGCGTGGCGGCACGAGGCGACTGTGAACCGGCAAATTCAGGTTTATGCTCAGCTCCATCTGCTGCAGCAGATTGTAGATTCGCTGCCCGCCTGTGTGTCCTACGTCGATAAAAACCTTTGCTATCAATACGTCAATGTTACGTATCAAACTTGGTTTGGCCTAACGCCCGAGGAACTTTATGGTCGATCAGTAAAGTCGGTGATCGGCGCTGCCGCCTACCAAAAAGCCAAGCCCCATATTGATCGGGTTTTAGCGGGGGATACGGTGGTCTATGAAGCAACCCTACCCTATGAGTCGGCAGGAACTCGTTATGTGCAGGCCACCATGGTGCCCGACTACGACCTTGAGGGGGTGGTGAAGGGCTACTTTGCGCTGGTGCAAGACCTGAGCGATCGCAAAGCGGCAGAGCTGGCCCTCCGGCGCAAAGCCGAGCAAGATCGTACCCTCTGGCAGATTACCCACCGCATTCGCCAAACCCTAGACCTGCAAGACATTTTGGCCACCGCCACCGAGGAAGTGCAGCGCCATCTGCACGTCGATCGCACCCTGATCTTTCAGTTCACCTCTAGCGATGGCGGCGAAGTGATTCAGGTTACGACCCAAGCCGCCTGCCCCATGGCCGTCGCTGCCCATCAGTGGCAATCGCAAGGGCTACGGTTAACCTGCTATCAACACTACGGTCAGGGCACCGTGAGCACCATTGCCAATCTAGAGACGCAGGATGCAGATCTGTGTCTCAGCCCCTGGATGCGGGCGATCGCCGCCAAGTCTGCGATGGTTGCCCCGGTGCTCCAGTCGCGCGGCGAAGGGGAAACCCATCTCTGGGGAGTGCTAATCGCCCAGACCTGTGGCGACTACCGCCAATGGAGTGCAGGGGAAGCCGAGTTGCTGGAGCAGGTGGCCAATCAATTGGCGATCGCTGTGCAGCAGGCCGATCTGTTGACGAGACTCCAGTGCCAAGCTGAACGACTGGCCGAGACCAACCAGGCCCTAGAGCAGGCTAATCAACGCCTCAACGAACTGAGCCGCCAAGATGCCCTCACTAAAATCGCCAACCGTCGCCATTTTGACACCGTTCTCCATCAGGAGTGGAAACGCCTGGGCCGCAGCCAGTCACCCCTCTCGCTGGTCATGTTTGACGTTGACCACTTCAAGCAATTCAACGATCGCCACGGGCACCCAGCTGGGGATGACTGCCTGACCACAGTGGCTCAAACCAGTCAGCAAGTTGTCAATCGCCCCACCGATTTAGTCGCCCGCTATGGGGGTGAAGAGTTTGCCGTGGTATTGCCAAATACCCATCTCGCGGGTGCCCTTACCATTGCCGAGACCCTGCGCCACAGCATTCGCAATCTCAATATCGTGAATTTTGAGACGGGCACTGAGACGGTCTATGTCACCGTGAGCATAGGGGTGGCCTGTCAGATTCCTGCCCCTAGCACCTCGCCCCAAACCCTAATCGACATCACCGACCGGGCGCTCTACCAGGCCAAGCAGACTGGACGCAACCGCGTAGTCTGTGGTGATTAGACCTCGATTGCAATATTTCTCAATCGATTTCACAACTGCCAATACTCACCCAGCTGGTCGATCCATCCTCCCACCATTCTTTCTTCCAGATTGGAGCGTTGTGCTTGAGGGTGTCGATCGCATACTGACAGGCCGCAAACGACTCAGCCCGGTGGGGACAGCCCACCGCCACCAGCACGCTGATATCGCCCACAGCCAGCTTGCCGGTGCGGTGGTGAATCACCACGCGGGTCGCCTCCGCCCAGGTATCGCGAATTTGGGCGGCAATCTGCTTAAACACTTCTAGCGCCATGGGTTCGTAGGCCTGGTATTCCAGCGCCACGACGGCTTTGCCCTCGCTGTTGTTGCGCACCATGCCGCTCATTACCACCACCGCGCCGTTGGCGGGGTCATCGGCTAAACCATAGACCTCGTCTAGGGATAGGGGGGCAAAGGTGATCCGCAGGCTATCAGCGGTGGGGGCGGCGGTGGAGTCTACAACAGGCCCAGGCGTAGCAAGCTGCATAAAGAACCCATAAACAACAACAAAAGGGGCACAGGCTTCACAAAGATTCGTCTATCGTAATGAACGGTTACGTTGGGCAGAGAGTCCATCCCTAGACGGGCTGTATGCCCCAGGGTGGCCCAATGACCGAGCCTGTCTGGTATTGGGGCCGACATCCCCTGCGGCCAATGCCTTGCATTATAAGGTGAGCAACCCAGCTTCTGTAGTCCCAGCTAAGCCGGAGGTATCCTGTGGTGAATCTATCAGCCTGCCACATTACATCGGCAGGTGATCTGACGCGATCGCTCTGGCAACTGCTCAATGTGCTCCTACAGCCCGGCATTGTGCTGCCCGTGCTGGCGGTAAAGATTGTTACCCCCTGGATTGTGCGCCCCCGGCGGTGGAAGCGTCGGATGAGTCTGGCCGGGGTGCTGCTTGTGCTGCTCTACGGGTTGGGAATATCTCCCCTAGGCACTCACCTTGGAGGGAAAGGCCTGGCCCTGCTGATTCCTCGCGATGGCGGCCAGCCCGCCGATGCCATTGTGGTGCTGGGCCGGGGGGCAGACTTTCGCCCCAGCCGCGTACAGGTAGCCGCCGATCTGTGGCAGCAGCAGCGGGCACCCCTAATCTTTGCCAGCGGTCGTAGCGATGCTACAGAAATTGGCCAGATGCTAGAGGCCGCCGGGGTACCAGCCGCCGCCATCGACGGCGAACCATGCTCTGCCACCACCAACGAAAATGCCCTGTTTACCGCAGCCCTGCTCCAGCCCCAGGGCATCAAGCGGCTGATTTTGGTCACCGACCCACCCCATATGGCGCGATCGCTGCTCACCTTCCGTAGTCTAGGCTTTGAGGTCACCCCCCACCCCAGCCCCGTGCCCCGGAGTCTAGGCGATCGCAAACGCCAATTTTTGGTTCTGCGAGAATGGGCCGGACTGATTGGCTATGGCATGATGGGCCGCTATTTTGCGCGAGAAACGGGAGATCCAGGGTTTGGGGCGTAGGGGCGTGATGGGAGTTTTGAATTTTGAATTTTAAGTTTTGAATTGTCTGCTTTAACTCAAAATTCAAAACTAAACACTCAAAACTTTCTCCATTACTCCCCCACTCCCTCACTCCCCTTCTTCCCCACCCCCATCAGGTACAGCAGGGCCATACGCACAGCGACGCCGCTGGTGACCTGGTCGCTAATCAAGCTCAGGTCGGGGTCATCCATCAGATCGGAGCTGATTTCGACGCCGCGATTCACTGGGCCGGGGTGCAGTACTTTGACGGTGGGTTGGCAGCGGGCGATGCGATCGCGCGTCACCCCAAACCCCTGATGATATTCCCGCAGGCTGGGCAGCAGGTGCTGGGCCATGCGCTCCTTTTGCAGGCGCAGGGTCATGACAAAGTCGGCCCCCTCCAGGGCCGGGGCCAGGGTGCTGTGCTGCACGATGGCGCGGGGAATGTCGATTGGCGACTGGGTAATAAAGGCGTCGGCAAAGCCGGGGGGCAGCAGAGTGGGCGGGGCCGCCAGGTGCACCTCAGCGCCGCAGGCCGTCAGGCACCAGAGGTTAGAGCGGGCGACGCGGGAGTGGAGGATGTCGCCGACTAAGGCAATTTTCTTGCCTTTTATCAGGGATGCCGTGGGTTGATCCGGATCGAGGGTCAGCCCTAGCGTGAATAGATCGAGCAGGGCCTGGGAGGGGTGGGCGTGGAGCCCGTCACCGCCGTTGAGCACGCCGACTCCGGTGTGTAGGCGATCCATCTCAGCCGCGATCGCGCCGGGCACCCCCGCCTCCTGGTGGCGAATCACCATTAGGTTGGTGCCCATGGCCAGGTAGGTCTTGGCGGTGTCTAGAATGGTCTCACCCTTGGTGAGTGACGAGGTGCCGGGGGCAAAATTGAGCACATCCGCCGACAGGCGTTTGGCGGCCAGCTCAAAACTGCTGCGGGTACGGGTGGAGGGCTCAAAGAACATATTGGTGACCACCAACCCTTGCAAGGCGGGCACCTTACGGGTGCGGCGCGACAGCACCTGCCAAAAGCTCACCGCCGTCTCCATCACCGTTTCAAACTCCGCCGCCGTAAAATCAGCCAGCGACAGCACGTGTCGTCGATTCCAGGAAGCACTTGCCATGGCCCGTTGTCTCAACCCCGTTCAATACCGTCCCTACCATACCTGGCCGGGGGCCGCAGGAATAATCTCGGGGGCGATTTCCCTGGCACTTTTGGGGCTGCTGGGGAGTTGTTCTGAGCCTGGAACTGAGGCGGAGCCGATGCCTAAGGCGACGGACTTGGTGGTACCTGCGGATCCTGCGAAAGCGGCGATCGCCCCCCCGTTCCAATCCCTAGAGTTAGCTCCCAACCCCGCCGATGCCCTGGTCAGTGCCAGCCGCCTGATGCAGGCCAGTGCCCGGCGGCTAATGGTGCCCGCCGACCCGGTGGCTGTAGATCTCTACACCCTCGACGATCGCTGCGAAGGCTACCAAACCGAAGCCATTCAGGTGCCCCGTCAGCAGAGCATGGAAAACACCGTCGATCTGATTCTGGCGGAGCAGAGGATTCCAGAGCTGACTCTGTCGGGCTATCGCACCAGCTTTGACCCCGAGACCAAAACCGTCACCATCGATTTGCGGGTGGCTCGCAACTCTCGTCGGGTGCTCAACTCGCTGTCGATGTGCGAGCAAAAGGCACTGCTGGGCAGCCTGCGTGAGACCCTGATCAACCAGCCCAACTGGAAAATTGAGGCCGTTGTCTTCACCAACCGGGGTAACCCCCTGGTGCTGTAGCTGCCCCACAGACTTAGCCGGCCTTAGACAAGAGTTCAACCTCTGAGCCGCTGTCATTGGGCACCACTAGGGTTGGGCAGGGGGCGTGCTTGGCCACGTACTCACTTACGCTGCCTAAGATGAGCTTTTTCAGCCCCTTTTTGCCGCTGTTGCCCATCACGACCACGTCGGCGGCCCAGGTCTCAGCAAGTTGGCAGATAAAGGAGCCAGGGTCAGACATTTCACAGACAAAATCTGTCGAGATATCGCGCTTTAGGGCCTCAGCGCGCAGTTGTTCCAGCCACTCTTGAGCTTCCTGAACCTGCTGTAGTTGAGCCGCTTCCGCGTCGTGCTGTACCTTGGCGGAGTTTTGTAGGCCTACTCCAGCATCAATCAGCTTTCCTAAGTTGTCGTAGGCCTTGATAGCGAGACTGTGAACCAGTTTCAGCTGCCCCTGGGAAGATTGGGCTAGCTCTAGGGCATAGTCAAAGACGCGATCGGAGGCCGCTGTGCGATCGAGGGCCACCAAAATGTTGTGATAGCTCACGGGTTTTCTCCTAAAAAAATGGCGCTAGTAGCGCAGTGCAGAACGTTGAATCGGGGTGCTTCAAGTGGGGCAGGCGCGAGGTCAAAGACCGGCCCAAGGGCCAGCGCGTCCACTGCCGAGTAACGATAAATAGTGGTTGCGACTCTAGATCAGCCGCATAGGTTCTGCCAGAGCCATGACTGCCTGGCAGAACAGGGAGTATCAGCTGAATCTAGTACAAATCCACGCGGGCTGAGCTTAGGGATTTACTTGGGCAGCCCCAGGACAGAGCAGGGAGTTTGGGAATCTAGCTGCTGTACCAGCTGGTGCTTGGCCGTGTGGCAACCTACCAGCAGCACCTCAGCTCCAATCTCTTTGGCCACCTGGCTGAGTTCGGTCGCCACCTGGCCGACTCGCAGGTGAGCGTTGAGCGACCCGCGCCACTCGCTGGCCAGGCAGCGGGCCTGCCACAGAATGCGATCAGCATTGGCAATGGTTTTAGGGCGAGTTTTATCGACCACGTAAACCACATGCACCATCACCGGATTAGGCTTAGCTAAACGGGTTTGGTGGGCTACACATAGGGCTAAATCGAGGGCGGCCTGACTGTGGGCTGAGCCACTGTAGCCAACGACAAAATTGATGGTTTGCTCGTCTACGTTGGGGCCTGGAGTTGGCGGTTTTGGCCGCAGCAATAAAACAATGTTTTTAGCTAGATCGCGGCGACCTAGGGCTGCCTCTAACCGCATAATCATGGGCTTGATGGCCGCCTCGGGGGAAACCTGAGAACCAATCGAAAATGGCTGCCTTGATGGGGCAGGGGTGCGCGATTTGAGCTGCATGAGAGCCTCCTAGAGCCTAGTCATGGACAGCGAACAAGCCGTGTTAACACGACTTAGGACACTGAAACAACCAACGCATGGGCGAAGTGGTGATGGTTCAGTCTCCCTCAATGCCGACGAGGTTAGCTGACGGGCTAGGGTTGAGAGATACCCTTTTCCGATTACCCTCCATGGGGGGTTGAGAACTCGGAAACACGCCCCTTTACTGGTTCCCCCGCTCTAGCCGTTGGGACGACTAAATTAGGCTGACTTGTTCGACACCTAAATTGTAGAAGGGAAAAATGAAAAGCGTCAACGAAATCTTTGCGTTATGTGACCATTTGTATCCTCTGGCACAGATAGGGCATTAGAGAAAATATTTTTATTTTTTAGGTGAATTTGCTGATTCAAATATAAAGCGTTGTTTTGGGATAAAACCTTTTTTAGAAAGGCAATTTTTTCATTTAAACATCTTCCGTTAGGGATATCTTTTTGTTTTTTATGGGCTAGTAGAGGAGGGTGTTGCGATCGCCCTTTGGGCCGGTTTTCGACCATCGCACCCTCCTTCCCATGCTAGCAATAGCCCTGGGTGAGCTGATCGAGCCGCTGTAGCTCATCCGCCGCCAGTTGCCACCCCAGGGCACCCGCGTTTTGCGATGCCTGACGGGCATTCTTAGCGCCAGGGATGGGCAGCACATTGCCTTGGGCCACTAGCCAGTTGAGAGCTACCTGGGCGGGGGTGCGCTCATGCTTCTCCCCAATGTCTTTAAGCGCCTCGACAACAGGCTTTAGCTTAGTCAAGCCATCTTGGCTAAAGCGGGGACTAATTCGTCTGGCACCAGCGGGTTTGAGGTCGGCCTCGGGAGTATATTTACCCGTCAGCAACCCCTGGGCTAGCGGGCTGTAGGCAAGGATGGTAACGCCCAGTTCGCGCGCTGTTTCCATTACCCCACTGGTTTCAATTTTGCGGTTTAGTAAAGAATATTGCACCTGGTTGACGGCCAGAGGAACGCCCTGCTCAGCTAGATACTCATGGGCCTGGCGCATCTGTCGGGCCGAGTAGTTGCTCACCCCTACCGCGCCAATGCGGCCCCGCTTGACCTCTGCCGCCAGGGCCTGCATGAGGTCTTTTTGGCTGAGCAAAAAATCGAGCGGCCAGTGCACCTGGTAGAGGGCTACCGAGGTTACCTGGAGGCGATCGAGGCTAGCCGCCAATGCATCGGCGACTGACTGCTGAGACCAGCGCCAGGGCAGCGGAAAGTATTTAGTGGCGACTATGGCGTTCTGGGTGGCCTGCTGAGGCCGCTGCTGCATAAACCGACCCAGTAGCCGCTCTGACTGGCCTAGCCCGTAGATCTCAGCGGTGTCAAACAGGGTTAGCCCGGCATCGAGACAGGCGTCAAAGGCAGCGTGCAGGTCGCTGTCGCTATAGGCCTTGCCGTAATCCCAGAACAGGGAATCGCCCCAGGCCCAGGTGCCCACCCCCAGCGCCGGTACGGTGGGGCCATTAGGGCCAAGGGTAATGGTTTGTAGGTCAGCAATGGGAGACATAGTAAAGGTTCCTTGAAGGGGCCGTTAGCTGAGAGGGGCGGGGACAGCAATATTGTAAACTTTGGTTAACAAAGCTTTCAGAAATTCCTGTCGGTCGGATGACCTTAAGGCAGATTTCTCCCGTTTTGCCCTTCCCTAATGCCCCCTATTCCACAGGATCAGTTCTTTATGAATCGCCGTCGTTTACTGCGGGCCGCTCTGGGTCTCTGTCTTGCCTGGCTGAGCTGGATGATATCGCCAGCCCCGGCCCTGGCCCTGGGGGGTACCCAGATTCCGATCGGGGAAGCGGCTCCCGAGTTTACGTTGCCGACTAACGCGGGCGATGGGGAAATTTCTCTGGCTGATTTTCGCAATCAGTGGGTGGTGGTGTATTTTTACCCGCGCGACTTCACCTCGGGCTGCACCATTGAGGCCCAGCGGTTTGAACGCGACATCGCCGAGTACAAGGCCCGCAATGCCCAGATTGTTGGGATTAGCGCCGACAGCGTTGAGTCCCACGCCGAGTTTTGCGATTCGGAAGGGCTGGAGTTTCCGCTCTTGTCTGACCCCAAAGGGGCGGTAAGCAAGGCCTACGGGTCATGGTTGGGGGCAATGTCGCTGCGGCACACCTATATCATTGGCCCCGATGGCACGATGCAGGCCCGCTTTTTGGGGGTGCAGCCGGTGATCCACAGCAGGGAGGTGCTGGCAGCGCTGGATGAGTTGCAGGCCAAGTCCTAGGCGATCGCCCCCTACCCCCTACTTCCCGACCCCAGTGTGATCTGCCCTACATTCAAAAACGCCCACCAGGGTCTACACCATTACAAGATCCCTAAGGCAGGGCAACGCGCTGCCCTGGGGAAATAGACTCTGAAACAGTGATACAGTAGTCGATCTTTGTTTTGGGCCAACTTTAAGGGGGAAAGGGCGCATGAATTCGCTCGGACGACATATTTTGGTTGAGTTCTTTGGGTGCTCATCAGACATTCTCAACGATGTACCGCTGATTGAAAGCAGCATGGTGGGGGCCGCCGCCGATGCCGGAGCCACAGTAATTAGCTCGGTGTTTCACCACTTTTCGCCCTTTGGGGTGTCGGGGGTGGTGGTGATTCAAGAAAGTCACCTGGCCATTCACACCTGGCCCGAGTACCGCTACGCGGCGGTCGATCTGTTTACCTGCGGCGACACCGTCAACCCCTGGGTTTCGTTTGACAAGCTCAAGGTCGCCTTTAAGGCCGACTACGGTTCGGCCCTGGAGATGAACCGCGGCCAGCTTGAACTGCTAGAGCGCATCGACGTTGACCTGGGTGAGCTGCGCGATGAGGCCACCAATAAGCTGGTCACCCCCAAACAGAGTCGCAGCGTCTGGTTCACCGACAAAAATGACGACATTGCGCTGTCGATTCGCCACAAGGGCGATCGCATTTTCCGCGAAAAATCGCCCTACCAAACCGTCGAAATTTTTGACACCTTTGCCTACGGCAAAATGCTCACCATCGACAACATGGTGATGTGCAGCGAAAAGGATGAAAATGCCTACCACGAGATGATCATCCACGTGCCCATGCTGCTGAATCCGGCCTTTAAGGATGTGCTGGTGATTGGCGGCGGCGACGGCGGCAGCGTGCGAGAAATCTTGCGCCATCCCCAGGTCGAAAAGGTCACCATGGTCGAAATCGATGAAGCCGTAGTGCGGGCCTCGAAGGAGTTTTTGCCCTCGCTGTCGGGTGCGCTCGACGACCCCAAACTCGACCTGCGGATCGAAGACGGCATTGCCTTTGTGGCCAATGCCCCCGATGCCAGCTACGACCTGATTGTGATCGACTCCTCTGACCCCGTAGGGCCTTCGGAGGGGTTGTTTAGCACGGCGTTTTATCAGCAGGTGCATCGTATTCTCAAGCCTGGCGGGGCCATTACAGCCCAGAGCGAGTCGCCCCGGTTTAACCAGCATGCCTTTGTGGATATTCACCACTGTCTAGAGGGCATTTTTGGCGACGATAACGTGTACTGCTATCTGGCATTTATCCCCACCTACCCGACGGGTATGTGGAGTTTTAACTACGCCACCAAGGGCGCGGCCCATCCGCTTGAGGGCATGGATGCGGTGAAGTCGGAAGCGTTTGCGGCTGAGCACAGCTTGCAGTACTACAACGTGGGCATGCACCAGGCGGCGTTTGCCCTGCCTACCTTTGTGCAGACTATGCTGAAGGGGTAGCGAGAATTGCAGAAGATAGGAGAGGCTAGGCTTCTCCTATCTTTTGGGTTCTGCGTTGCCAATAGTAGTTAATTCTGGCTAGATGGATTGGTGATTGTGAGGTGATTCTCAATGATCAAGCCACTCTGCATATCTTCGCTGTAGAGAATAGTCGCGTCAGCATTTAACGCAGCAGCGCAGATGAGGCTATCCCAAAATGAAAGCTGATATCGAGTTCGTAAAGCCGAGGCCTGAAGCAAAATTTCTTTGGATAAATGCGTTACCTGACAGCGCTTATAAAAGGCTGTAATGACTTTCGAAGTTTGAGCTTCGCTAAATCTAGCCTTCTGAAGCAGGTTTTTGCAGACTTCGTTAATTACCTGGGTACTGACTAACAAGCCCGGTTTGGCAACAATAGCTTTTGCGATTTGGTGCTTAACGTCATCTTGCCGACGGTTGAACGCATAGAGCCAAACATTGGAATCGATGAAGCAGTTGTCAGGTTGTGGCACGGCACCGGTCATAGAGGTCTTCGCGGGTTTGGGGCATGAAGTTGTCGATATCGAGGGGATGATCGAGCAAGTTCGCAATTATGTCTTCTTCCTCGTCGAGGACTAAGAGCTCTGGTCTGAGCAGAATGACTTTTACCTGAACGCTGTTGCCAAAGGTCTGCTGGTACTGAGGAGGGATCGCGATCGCGCCATTTTCGATTTTGGTTTCAAATTCCACCGCCTGCATACAACTCTCCCGTAAGTTCAGTACCGCTAACCTTACGCTATCGCTAGTATCTGCTCTATGACCACCTCAACCGCCAATTTACAAAACTTTGACCCCAGCGGCGTGGGCCTCGACAACGGCAACCTCTACGGGCTGCCCTGCGACTACGACACAGCGGGCATTGTCATCTTTGGCGTACCCTGGGAAGTGACGGTGTCGTACCACCAGGGCACCGCCCAGGGACCCCAGCGGGTGCTGGAGGCATCCCCCCAGCTTGATCTATACGATCGCGACAACCCCGAGGGCTGGCGACAGGGCATTTTCATGCCGCCGATTCCCCAGCATTTGCTCACGCTCAATCAGCAGGTGCGAGAGGCGGCAAATCGCGTCATTCAGGCAACGGAGGAAGGCGTGGCGATCGCCACCCAGCCCCTGCTGCAAACCGACCTCGACAACGTTAACCACGCCTGCGAACAGATGACCGGCTGGCTCTATGCCCAGACCGCTGCCGCCCTCGACGCTGGCAAACGGGTGGGGGTGATTGGCGGTGACCACAGTGTGCCGTTGGGCTACCTGCAAGCGTTAGCCGATCGCTATCCCGACTTTGGCGTACTGCACATCGATGCCCACGCCGACCTGCGCCACGCCTACCAGGGCTTTCGCTACTCCCACGCGTCGATTATGTACAACCTGCTAGAGCTGCCCCAGGTGAGCAAGCTGGTGCAGGTGGGCATTCGCGATCTGTGCCACGACGAGGTGGCGCTGATCAAACAGTCGGGGGGGCGCGTTGTTACCCACTACGACTCATTGGTGAAAGAAAATACCTACCGGGGCATTTCCTGGATGCAGCAGTGTGAGGCGATCGTCGCGGCTCTGCCTGAGAAAGTCTACGTCAGCTTCGATGCCGATGGCCTTGACCCCAAGCTGTGCCCGAATACGGGTACCCCCGTCCCCGGCGGGCTGGAGCTAGAAGAGGTGTTTTGCCTGCTGCGCCAGGTGGTGCGCAGCGGGCGACAGATCATCGGCTTTGATCTCTCGGAGGTGGGGGACGGCGAGTGGGACGGCAACGTGGGGGCCAGGGCGGTCTACAAGCTGTGCTGCCTCATGGGGCTGCCGAGAGCTGCTCAGGGCTGCTAGGATTCCTCACCATAAATCTCTCCCCCTAGATGAGCAAGACGTTGAAGCGGGGAAACGCCATGGCATTATGATAAAAATAGCTGTGTCGTCTTGAGTCGTAGAAAGCACCTATGGATATTTTGTCGTTCGGTTGGGTTTCGCTGCTGGTGGTGTTTACCTTCTCTCTGTCGATGGTGATCTGGGGTCGCAACGGTTTCTAAACCCAGCGTCTATAAGCTATGGAAGCAACTGTACAAGCCCAAGCCTTTGGTATTTTGGCCACCATTGCCCTGGTGCTAATGGTCGTGGTGACCGGTGGCGTGGTTTATTTAACCGCCGCCGACTGGCGCGATCGCCGCCGCCGCAAAAACGACCAGCAGACCGCCAAGCGCGATCCGCAAATCGGCAAGCGCCGCGCAAAATCGTAGCTTGGCTAAACTCGTGACTAATCGGGCTGCTGCCCCTGCTGGGGCACGGCAACTGGCCTTGAACGTGCTGCTTCAGGTACAGGCTGGGGCCTATGCCGATGTAGCCCTGCACCGCACTTTAGGTCAGGCTGGGCTGAGCGAAACCGATCGCGCCTTTGCCACTGAGCTGGTCTATGGCACCGTTCGCCGCCAGCGCACCCTAGATGCCCTTATCGATCAGCTGGGCACTCGCCCCGCAGATAAACAGCCCCCGGTGCTGCGCCTCGTGCTGCACCTGGGGCTCTATCAGTTGCGCTACCTAACCGCCGTGCCCGACTCGGCGGCGGTGAATACCAGTGTTGATCTGGCCAAAGCGAACGGGTTAGGTAAGCTTTCTGGGGTAGTAAATGGCCTGCTGCGCCAGTACCTCCGCCAATCCGATCAGGATGCCGATCCCTTACGGCTGCCCGATCAACCCGCGATCGCTCTAGGAATCCGCCACAGCTACCCCGACTGGCTGATCGCCCTATGGCTCGACCAGCTTGGCGCAGAAGAAACCGACCGACTCTGCCAGTGGTTTAACCAGGTGCCCTCGATTGACCTGCGGGTAAACCGCGATCGCACCACTGTCGAAGCATTACACACTGCTTTTGAGGCGGCGGGCATTGCCGTGAACCCTCTGGCTGGGATTCCCTTTGGGCTGCGTTTGGTGAACCACCAGGGTTCGCTCACTGACCTACCCGGCTATGAGGCGGGCTGGTGGAGCGTGCAGGATGCCAGCGCTCAGCTGGTGGGGCTGCTGCTCGATCCGCAGCCCGGAGAGACGATACTGGATGTCTGTGCGGCACCGGGGGGCAAGGCCACGCAGATGGCAGAGATAGTGGGGAATGAAGGGAAGGTTTGGGCGTGCGATCGCGCCCCCTCTCGGCTCAAAAAAATTACTGCCAATGCCACCCGATTGGGCTTTACGAACCTGCACACCCACGCGGGCGACAGCACTGACCTAGCCCAGTTTTACGGCCTGGCCGATCGGGTCTTGGTCGATGCTCCCTGCTCGGGCCTGGGTACTCTGCACCGCCACGCCGACGCCCGCTGGCGGCAAAATCCGGCCAGCATCGCCACGCTGGCCGAACTGCAAAGTGCCCTACTGGCCGAAGCCGCCCGCTGCGTTAAACCCGGTGGCACTCTGGTCTACGCCACCTGCACCCTGCACCCCGCCGAAAACGAGGCGGTTATCAGTGCCTTCTGTCAGGCGCATCCCACCTGGCAGGTTCAGCCTCCGGAGCCTGGCTTTGGCGATGGGCTAGAGGTAGCTCCCCAGGGTTGGGTCAAGATTTGGCCCCATCGCCACAACATGGATGGATTCTTTATGGCGAAGCTTCGAGAAAGCTAGTGCTCTGTCGGTGTGAGTTCGCTGTCGTCGGGCGCATCCGCGCGGCAAGACGCTATGCCACGGTTATAGTCAGGTCAGGACTCTTCCGCCTCAAGCTTCTGGCGCGAATCGCCCCAGTAGGCGCTCACGGTAATCACTTCCTGGCTGCCCTTAATCTCCGAAGCCCAGCGGTAGACGGTGTTTTTAGGGTTCACCCCCACCTCTAGCAGCTTCGCCCCCATGTAGTATTCCATCGAGTCACGGGTGCGCTTTTTGAAAAACTCAGACTGATCTTTGGGCACCGTGCGCGATAGGTGGGCCTGGGTATGTTTGGGCTGGGGCATAGCAATCTAGCAAAAATCGATTTAATCGCTTTTATCATAACCAGCGATCGCATTCCATTGCAGGTGCCCGTCCATTCCAGCCGCAGCTACGGTCAATATAGACTGCGGGGATGGCTCTTAGTGGCAAAGCTAACGTTGGCTAGCTCTAAAACCCCCAGGTGCGCTTGGGGCCGGTATCGAGGTGAATGATGTTGGGAATATTGCCGTAGATGCCCATACCCCCCGGCCAGCTCAGCATCAGCGCGTTAGCCACCTGCCGACCGCTCAGCCCCTGCACCTGAATGTCGGCGGCACGGCCAAACAGATGCTGGCTGCGAGAAGCCCCTCCCACTGCTGCATTCACCGCAGGCGGGCGATACCAGGAGGTAATTTGAAAGGGGCGGTTGAGGCGATCGCGCGCGCCCTGAAGTGCCCGAGCCAGGCCAATAATGTTGTCAACGATCGCCTGGGTCTCGGGAATGCGCGTGGCGTCTCGCGTGGCTTCGCCCCAGGTAAAGCTACCGCCAGGAATAATCGGCTGGTCGGTGTAGAACGTCGAGGTATTGCCCGGCAGGCGAAAGGGACGGCCCACGTACTGGGGCGGTGGGGTGGGGGGTGGGGTAGTCGGGGGCGGATACACCACGACTCCGGCCCGCTCGACCCGCGCATGGCCCTGGAACACATACCAGGTATTCAGCCCATTGATGTCGTCTTTGACGTACTTGATGGCAAAGCGAATGTGGCCGTTAAATGACCCCTGAGCATCGGCAAAGGCGTAGCTGCTGAGCACAATTGTTGTGCCTGGTGAAGCGGTAGCCTGCTCGTTAGGAGCCAGTTGGCTGCTATCGACCGGGCGACGCTTAAACAGCGTGTTGGCGGTCACCCGCAGCACAAAAGCGTTGGGGTCTGGGCGCGGAAACACCACGTCGTCATCGAGGGTGACAAAGGCGTGGGGGGTGAACACAAACCAGGTGCTCAGCCCATTGACGAAATCTTCGGGGCTGCGAATGGCGATTTTAATGTGGTTGTTAAAGTTGCCCTGGCTGTCGGCAAAGGCGTAGGAGTGCAGATTGTAGGTTTGGCCCCGAGACACCGCCACGGTTTCGCTGGGGTCGAGCAGGCCCGAGTCAAGGGGGCGACGCTTGAGCAGGGTGCCGGTGTTAATCCATAGCACGGGCATGCCCTCTTGGTCTTCGTGGGGGTAGACCACAACGCCGTCGGCCTCAACCTGGGTATCGCGGCTGGGCACAAACCAGGTGTTAAAGCCATTGGGAGCACTGTCGCGAAAGGCCACTTTAATATGGCCGTTAAACCCACCGTCAATATCGGCGTAGGCGTAGGATTGCAGCGGGTAGACGCTGCCCGCCGCGATCGCGACCTTCTCGTTAGCGGCCAGTTGCCCCGGCGGCTCGGGCCTCAACACCAGCACCGTAGCCCGGTTGACGCGTAAAACTTGGTTCACCCTGCATTCCCCACTCTCACCACGGCCTATCATATAGCACCATCTTTTGCTCCTAGGACATCTGCCCAGGGAGGGGTGCGGGCCAATTAGTTTCACAGACTCGGGCCGGTGGCCGTCAGTTCTAGGCTCAGATGGGGCGTTGTTCTGTCTACCACGAGGAACGAGACCGATTTATCTCTGGGGGACATCCAGATTTTGTCGGCAAGCCCTAAACGGCCAAATTCTCTGGGTGGCTTTCTCTGACTCGTCTGACCCCATCCACTCCATGACCGATCTCCCCCCTTACGGCTCACCCCGGCACCGTCAACGCCCGCCCATTGTCCGAGGGCTGAAGGCTGAGAATGTAGGGCACCGCTGCCTTCACCCAGGTGGCGATCGGGGTGTAAGCGGCGGCATCGTCGCCGTAGCAGGTTTCGAGCATAGCGGTGTGAATAATACCGGGGTTGAGGGCTACCGCCGCCATACCAGCGGGTAGCTCCTGGGCGAAGGCCTGGGTGAGCCCCTCAATGCCCCACTTGGTCGCACAGTAGGGGGCAAACTCTGGGGAAGTAGAGCGGCCCCAGCCCGAGCTAAAGTTGACAAAAATGCCCGATCGCTGCTCGACCATGGGCGGCGCAAAGTGGCGAATGACGTTGACGGTGCCGTTGAGGTTGACCGCTACCACAGCATCAAACTCTTCAGCAGGCACCCTCCACAGTGGGGCCGGATGGTTGACCAGACCGGCATTGTTGATTACCAAGTCGGGCAGGCCGCTGGCGGCGATCGCCCCCTCAGCCCAGGCCGCCACCGCCGCGTCATCGCGGATATCGACCGCCGTGAACTGGTGGGGCGTGGGGTATTGGGCCGCCAGTTCAGCGATCGCCGAGCCCCGGCGAGCACAGCCCGATACCCTGTGGCCTGATGCAACAAAGCCTGCGACCATCGCTTGGCCTAGACCCTGGCTCACCCCAGTAATGACGATATGTTTGCCCATAGTGCGTGCAAAAAGTATGTGCGGAACAGTCCGACCGGAGCACCCCGGCCCCAACTATGGCTGAGCATGCCCTAATCTGGCCATGGGCGCAAGGGGCGGGCGGCTGACCCTGGGGCAGGCCCTATGGCAGGATGGTACTGAACTTGGGACACAGCCCAGTCCCGAGATAGGGAAAAATCCGCGATGGACAACTGGACTTTGAGGCTACGGCAAATACCGGTGGTAGTAGTCCTTTGCCTGGCTCTGGGGGGCTTAGGGGGAATGATTCGGCCCAGCCCCAGTGTGGTGGTGTGCGATCGCACCGCCCCCGGCCAAGTCTACTGCCGGGCCACGCTACCGCCCCCCTGGGCCTGGCTGCCGGGCCAGAGCCTTTTGCTCGACGATGTCGCTATGACCTCAGAGCTGTGCGACAACAATCCACGCGGCGGCGTGCGCTTTTGCCACCGGCTGACGCTGCTGGGAGCAGGGCATCAGGTCACGCTGCCCGAAGTGCGCACACCCCTATCGGCGGCGGCTATCAGAGAGCAGCTGCGCCAGTTTGTGGAGGGTGAGGGCAGCCCGCGGCTGAGCTGGTCTAGCCCAGGGGGAAACGTTCCCTGGCGTACTGTAGGCATTGCTGGGCTGCTTTTAGTTGCCACCTGGGCGCTGTGGGATGTGCGCTGGCCGCCTGTGCCGCCGTCACCCCTGGCCCTCGATGGGGCAACCCCCGCGCGCCGCGCCATTGATACAAAGGATTAACTGGGCGCGATCGCCCAAACAGCCAAACCATCAGCTAGATCAGCGCCTCAGCAAATTGTCAACGGCTCCTCCGGCAAGATGTTACAAAACAAAATATTGCGGGGGCATTTTCCCCAGGTTTTCCCCAGGCTTGGCCGACTTTTCCCCAGGTTTTCCCCAGGCACCTACGCCGGGGCGCAGGCTGAGGCAACCCTGGGGAAAACGGCATCTGTTCCAGGGGCGATCGCCCAGTCCTGTGCCGACCTGCTTGCCTACCCCTGGGGATCGCTAGAACCCCTATGCCATCGTTGGTGCCCTACCGCCGGTAGCTCAAACAGCCCCATAGGGCAAGATTGACAGTATCCAGAGAGTTCGGCAGAATAGTGCGACTGGCAGAGCTGAGTACCGCGCCTCCCGATCTGAAAAGCCCGCCTCTGGGTGGTTTGCAGGTCAGCGTGTAGTACAGCCGCTTTGCCCTGGGCTGAGGTTTGCCCAGGTGAGTTCCCGTGTTCTTTTACTAGACAAAATGTTGCATCGGCGGGCGTTGAGTCTCTCACGCCCGGCGGTTGCGGGCGACTATGGTGCCGCCCGCCCCGATGACTGGCTTGAGTGCCGGTCTACGCTGTTGTGTCCCGCCGCGATCGCTCCAGTCCCTCTCCCCTTACCAAGGCAGCGCCCTATGACCCTCAACACGACCACCCCTAAGGTTAGTCTGATGGCCGAAGTTCCCGAAGATCTCTTTAATGCGCTTCAGGTGTACCTAGACGGTAACCCTGCCTGGAATCAGCACCGCGTCTTCTGCGCGGCGCTGTCGCTGTTTTTAATGCAGGACAGTAAATGCGATCGCGATGTCAACCGCATCTACCTCGACGCCCTGTTCGACTACACCCATTAGAAAGGCCTAATCAACCCAGCCAATGTCGGCATCGGTCAGCATGGGGTTGGGTTGTCCTGTCTGAGGGCTGTACTCCGGCACGCCCCGGTGATAGGTGGGCTTATCCTTAGTCTCCGACGGGCGACGGGGAGTAATATCTACCCCAGAGATCCGGCGGGCGGTTGGGGCCGCAGCCGAGGTCGGGGTCTCCGCCAATTTCAGAATGGTTGCCTTCGCCTCATCTAGCTCGGCCTGGGTTTTAGACAGTGCTTCAGCCTTAGCCTTAGTGGCCGCCTCCGCCTGATCTAAGCTGTCTTTTAGCTCAAACAGTCTCCCCTGCTGGGTTTCCAAATCTTTGTGAAGCCCGGCAATAGTCTTTTCCAGCTGTGACTTATCTTTTTGGGCCGCGGCTAAGTCTTTTTCGAGGGCGCTCACCCGCTGAGCTAGGTCGGCATCGGCAACGGGGGAAACTGCTTCGGTTTTAGGCTTAGCCGGAGCGGCCTCTGCCGCCGCCTTGGCCTTAGCAGCGGTCGTCGCCTTGCTCTCGGCCTTAACGGATTGACGACTGGTAGCAGTGCGACGAGATGAGCTAGAGCGAGAGGCGCGGCGGCTAGCCGTGGCCTTAGGGGCCGCCGCCGGGGTGGCCTCATCAGATTCAGCCTGGGGAGTAGCCGCCGGGTCTGGGGCGTCAGCCTTATTCACTTCTTCTTTCAATAGGTCGGAAAGGCTTTTTTTCGTCATGGCTGGGTCCAGTCTCGCTGTAGTTCTTCGGCAACTCGGCAGTAGTCAGAACGGGCCTCCTGGCTGTTTTTGCCGCGCCACTTGAGCACCGGCAGCCCCTCTAATGCGGCCCGCTCGTGAGCTTTGTAGGCACGAATAAACGCATTACAGGCGGGAATTTTTAGCTCCAGCAGGGTGTTCTGGGCTTCAATGGCTTCGCCGACACTGCGGGAATCCACCTTCGTCAACAATACTCGATGGGATACCCCGCTGGACGATACTGCTTCATTCACTGTAGTAATCAGCACGGCCAGATCCATCGGTGCGGGGGGTGTGGGCAGCAGTAAATAATCCGCCGCTGGAATTACCGCCGCCAGAGTCGCTGACCCCAGCGCTGGCGGGGTATCTACCACGATCAGGTCATGGGTGTGCTCCTGCTTGAGTCGCTTCAACCGAGCGGGGTTAGTCTCTGGCTTTACCTCAAAGCCCAGATCAACCGGGCTGCGGCCTGTCCACCACAGAGCCGACCCCTGGGGGTCAGCATCGACCAGCAGCACCGATCGCGTCTCCGCAAACACCGCTGCCAAATTAACGGCGGTGGTGGTTTTGCCCACCCCTCCTTTACCGTTAAACACCGCTAACACAATTGGGCTAGCCAATCAAAGTTCCTCCCTAGGAGATGCGGCCAAAGCCTCTATCAAACTGTCTACCAGGAATTTTGAAGACAGATCAGCTAGCGCAAACGCTGCCGTGCTTGTTGAGCCAAGCCGCGACAACGCGCCAACCTACGGAATAGTACTGCAAGCTTGCGCGAACAGCATATCCAGATTGGCCCTATTCCCTAAAAACCTCGTCGCCTACCTCCACCTATCCCCTACCCCCTTGATAAAATACAGCCACCCTGCTCAAGATTGGTTCTATAGCAGCTCCCTGGCGACAGCCTCATGCCGTAACCGGCTGTGGCCGCAAAAAGGCGATCGCTATTTGGAGCTACAAAATCGCTCTGCCGAGATAGAACGCTGATTGCCCCTACCGTTTATCCTGTTTGCCATGGCTAATTCCACCGAGTCGACTGCCCCTCCATCGTCAAAGACCTGGTTTAGCCGTCGCCCCAAGCAGCGTATTTTGACGGCTCCGCTGCCTGACCCCATTGCCGAAAACATTGAGGCAATTATTACCCTTCACCGCCAGGAGGCCGAGAAGGCCTCAGCCACCGAGCAAATTTTGGAGGTGGTGGCTTCGTGGTTTAGTCGACCCACTTTTTTGTACCTGCTGCTGCTGAGTTTAGGCCTGTGGCTGGGTGGCGACGCGCTCAACCACACCAGTCTGCTGCCCTTCACACTACCCACCTACAGCTGGGCGGATCAGGGGCTAGATGCAGCGTCACTGCTGATCTCGACCGGGGTGCTGATTCGCCAAAACCGCCAGGAAAGCTTTGCCGAACAGCGCACCCAGCTGATGCTTCAGCTCAACCTGCTGTCCGAGAAGAAAATTGCCAAAATCATTGCGCTGATAGAAGAGCTGCGGGAAGACCTGCCCGATATCGTGCAGCGCTACGACCACGAGGCCGCCCTCATGCAGATCTCCACCGATCCCCTGGCGGTGCTGGAGGCGCTAAAAGAAAACTTGGAAGAAGAAGTATCGGTAGAAAAAGAATCTAAAGAATCTGTAGAGGATGTCTAACCGAGAGCTACCGCAGCAGCTGCTTGACGGTGCTGATCATATCGGCGGGGCGAAAGGGCTTGGTGATGTAGGCGTCGGCCCCCTGCTTCATGCCCCAGTAGCGGTCAAATTCTTCGGCCTTGCTAGAGCAAATAATGACGGGAATATTTTGGGTGGTGGCGGTGTTTTTGATCCACCGACATAGCTCGTAGCCATTCATGTTGGGCATGACAATGTCGAGCACCACTAGATCGGGAGGGGTGGCCTGGATCATTTCCTGCGCCTCCACGCCGTCCTTGGCTTCCACTACGGTTAGGCCCGCCTTGATCAGCAGCCCGGCAATCATTTCTCGCAGGGTTGAGCTGTCATCAACAATTAGCACTGTACTCATACCGATGCCTCGCTGACGGTGTGCAGACCGCCCATTGCTCCGTAGCTATTATGGCCAAAATGGAGTGACTCTAACACTTTATTTAAGGGTATCTCGAAGGGTATGGGGAATAGCTATCGCAGCGAAAATTTGCGGACCGCCAGCAAGCTGCCGATTAACCCCACCAGGGTACCCAGCCCCAGCAGGGCCGCAGGCAGCAGAATGAGCTGCTGAGGGGTCAGTCTCAGCCCCTGCACCACAAACTGAATAAAGTCGGCCTGCTGGGTGGCCAACTCGTTTAAAAAGCGCTGAATGGCAAACAACAGCCCCCAGGCCACGGTGGCCCCAGCCAGGCCAAAGGCAGCCCCCTGCAAAATGAAGGGCAGGTAGATCCAAATGCGGGTGGCCCCAACCAGCTGCATGACCTCGATCTCGCGCTTGCGGGCCAGCACAATCAGGCGAATGGTGGTGGTGATGACGGCGGTGGCAGTGAGGGTGAGAATGGTAATAACAAACAGGCTCGTCCACTTGAGCCCGTCGTTGAGCTGGGCCAGGCGGGTGACAGCTTCATCGACGTAGCGCACCTCGTCAACGCCTTCAAGGCTTTGGAGCTGACTGGCGATCGCCGGTACCGATTCAGAATCTTTCGCTTTGACCTTAAGTTCATCAACCAGGGGGTTGCCCTTGAGCTGGTCGGTGGCCCCGGCAATGTCAGACAGGCCCAAATCGACCACCAGAGATTCCCAGGCCGCTTCCTTGGTCACTGGGGTAACCGCCACTACATTGGGGAAGCCCTCAACTACCGGCTTTAGATCGCTGGCTTGAAAGCCACTTTCTAGGTAGGCCGACACCTCAAGCTGGCTACCAAACTGATTGAGCAGCCGCTCTAGCTGCCAGGTCGATTGCAGGCTAATGCCAAATAAAAACAGCAGCACGGTGATGGTGCTGATGGCCGCCCAGTTCATCCAGCCGCCGCGCCGCAGCCCTAGAAAGGTTTCGCGCAGCAGATAGTCGAACTTGGTGAGAAACTTAAACATAAGCGCCCTTACCTGGGTGAGTGGGGCCAACGGTGATGGAACCGACAATAGCAGATATGGGGGTTAGCACCCGATGCCAACGCTAACTACAGCATGGTACAAACTATGCTCTGTTCCTAACCTTGTCAAGGGGCATTCGTGATTCGCAACCTAGGTGCCCTGCGCGGGCTACTCTGGGGCTGCGCCTCAGGTCGTTTTGGTAGAACCAGGCGGTAGCTAATATTAGAAGGGATCTAGGATTTTGAGGATGAACCTTTAAATGGCTGAAGTGGCTGGTTTGCCCGATCGCCAGGCGGTGATTGACCAGGCGCTAGCCCTGGGGTTCCACTTGGTGGGCATTGCTGCGGTGGAGCCTGAGCCGAGCGCGGCTGAAACTGCCGCTGTGGGGCACCTGCAAACCTGGCTCAACCAGGGCCACCAGGCCGACATGGACTGGATGGCAAACCCCAGACGGCAAGATATTCGCCAGGGGCTGCCAGGGGCGCGATCGCTGATCTGCGTGGCCCTCAACTACTACACCCCCCACCGCCATTCCCCCGACCCGAGCCACGGCAAAATCTCGCGCTACGCCTGGGGGCGCGACTACCACCGCGTGCTGCACAAGCGCCTTAAGTCTCTATCCGACTGGCTGACGACGGCTGGAGATGGAACGGTTCAAGCGCGCTACTACGCCGACACCGGTCCAGTGCAAGATAAGGCCTGGGCGCAGCAGGCGGGCCTGGGGTGGATAGCTAAGAACGGCAACCTGATCACCCGACAGTACGGCTCCTGGGTGTTTTTGGGAGAGGTGGTGACTACCCTGTCGCTGGCCCCAGACGCACCCCACACCGCCCACTGCGGCACCTGCACCCGCTGCCTAGAGGCCTGTCCCACCGGAGCAATCACCCAGCCCTACGTGGTGGATGCCAACCGCTGCATCGCCTACCACACCATCGAAAACCGGGATGAAGCGCTGCCGGAGGCGATCGCCCCCCACCTGCAAAACTGGGTGGCAGGCTGCGACATCTGCCAGGATGTCTGCCCCTGGAACCAGCGCTTTGCCCAGCCCACCACCGTGGATGACTTTCAGCCCCGCCCTGAGAACCTGGCCCCAAACCTAGACGATTTAGCTAACCTATCAGAAGCGGATTGGGACAGCCGATTTCGGGCTTCGGCCTTGCGGCGCATTAAACCGGCCATGTGGCGGCGCAATGCCCAGGCCGCTCAGAAGTGGTCGGGTGCCCCCAACGCTGGCCCGTAACCAACGTACACTCTATATAGTTCTGCTATCCAACCTGCGAAGTTTGCCGTGCTAAAACGCCTCTCTCTCCTGCCCCTGCTCACCCTCTGTGGATTGCTTGGTGCCACTCTGCCGGCCCACTCCCAGGCTTTGACCCCCTACGTGCTGCCCCTCGACTACGACTTGATGACTGAGCAGGGGCAGTTTCTCGCCAACGAGGCCCAGCAGCTGGCAGAGTTTCAGCAGTTTGGCCGTGCCTTAGCCCTGGCGCAGCTAGCGGCGCAGCTAGCCCCCAACGATGGCCAGGTGCTGGCCCTGCTGGGCGGGCTTTATCTGCAAAACAGCGAGGTCGATAAGGCACTACCGCTGCTAGAACAGGCTCGTACTCTCTTGCCCGACAATGCGAGGGTGCTCTTTGCCCTGGGCTCAGCCTACCTCCAGCAAGAGAACCCTCAGCAAGCGGCCAGCTACCTGGAGCAAGGGCTACAAATTGAGCCCAACAACCCCAGCGCTCTGTTCGACCTGGGCAACACCTACTTTAAGCTGGGCCAATATCCCCAGGCGATCGCCCGGTTTGAGCAGTCGGTGGCGGCAGAACCCGAGTTTTGGCCCTCGGTGAACAACATTGGCCTGGTGCTCTACGAACAGGGCGAAGCGCAGCGGGCCGTGGAATACTGGCGCTCTAGCCTGGAGCTGGCGGGCAATGAGCCCGAGCCCAAACTGGCGATCGCCGCCGCCCTGAATGCCCAAGAGAACTGTGCCGTAGCCGTAGTCAGAGCCAGCAGTGCCGCCTGCCAAGAGGCCCTGCGCCTGGGTACCGAAGCCCTAGAGCAGGACAGCCGCTACGCTGACGTTGAATTTTTGAAAACCAACCTCTGGGGCGATCGCCTGCTGGCCTCTACCAGTGCGTTCTTTGAAGTGCCCGACATTAAAGCCTTGATCGCTGAACTGTAGACTAGCTTCGACTGCGCTCAGCAACCGGTTGCTGAGCGCAGTCGAAGCCCCAGAATCAAACTTGTCCACGCAGCGTCTTCCTCAGGGAGAAAGCTCCACCGCTCAGTAGCGCTGGGGCACAAAAAACTGCTCGTTGATAGGCGGGCGATCGTAGTCCTTCGGGGCGCTGCGGCGCGGGGTCAACTCCAGAGGGGCGGGGGTCATATCCACATAGTCAATTTTGCTGAGCACGTGGCTGATGCAGTTGAGCCGCGCCCGCTTTTTGTCGTCGGCTTCGACGGTGAACCAGGGGGCTTCGGGAATGTTGGTGTGGGCAAACATGGCGTCTTTGGCCTGGGAATACTCCACCCAGCGATCGCGTGACTCCAGATCCATCGGGCTGAGCTTCCAGCGGCGGGCCGGGTCAGTAATGCGCGACTGAAACCGCCGCTCTTGCTCGTCGTCGCTCACCGAAAACCAGTATTTCAGCAGAATGATGCCCGATCGCACCAGCATGCGCTCAAACTCGGGGCAGGTGTGCATAAATTCGTCATACTGATCGTTGGTGCAGAAGCCCATCACCCGCTCTACCCCCGCCCGGTTGTACCAGCTGCGGTCAAAGCAGACAATTTCGCCCGCAGCGGGCAGGTGGGCTACGTAGCGCTGAAAGTACCACTCGGTTTTTTCGCGATCGCTCGGCGTCCCCAGGGCCACCACTCGGCAGCCGCGCGGATTCAGCGGCTCGGTGAGACGTTTAATGGTGCCGCCCTTGCCCGCCGCGTCGCGCCCCTCAAACAGCACCACAATGCGGGTGCCCGTGTGCTTAACCCAGTACTGCATTTTCACCAGCTCCACCTGAAGGCGAGCCAGCTCTTTCTCATAGAATTTGCTCGTTAGCTTCGAGCTGCCTTCCGACTCAGACAGGTAGTGAAAGACAGGGGGCTCTAAGCCTTTCGCACGATCTTTTTTACGCTGGTGCTTAGCCTTCTTCTTGTCTTTCTTTGTCTTTTTGGGGGAGACAGAGCTTTCGGTCATCTCGAGATCGGCTACGGCTTTGCGATCGCCCATGGGTGTTGCCCTAATAGACTGCCGCTATGAGCTTAGCGCTAGACCAACGTCTCTAACAGCTGCGCCTTGGCACTCGCTAACGCCTCGGGGAGTTTGCTGGCATCGCGTCCGCCCGCCTGGGCCAGGTTGGGCCGCCCGCCACCGCCGCCGCCAGTGAGCTTGGCGATGCCGCCGATGAACTTGCCCGCTTGCAGCTTTTGCTCAATCACTTCGGGGCTGAACGCGGCGACTAGGCTGACTTTTTCGGGTTCAGGCACAGATCCCAGAACCACAGCCCCGGCCCCCAGCTTTTGCAGCAGGCGCTCGGCAGCGGTTTTGAGGGCTTCGGCGCTGACGCCCTCCAGCTCGGCCACGATGATTTTGAGGGAGCCGACGGATTCAGCACTGGCGAGCAGCTGATCGGACTTGAGCACTGCCAGTTCAGACTTCAGCGCCTCCAGTTCTTTCTGCGCGGTCTTGAGGTCGGTTTGCAGGGTGGTGACGCGATCGCTCAACTCCTCAGGCTTAGCCTTAAAGCGATCGCTCAGATCGCGCACCACCGCATCACGCACGTTCAGGTACTCCAGCACGGCGGGGCCAGCGACGGCCTCAATGCGGCGAGTGCCAGAGGCCACCCCGGCCTCAGAGATAATTTTGAACAGGCCAATCTCAGCAGTGTTGCTGACGTGGGTGCCGCCGCACAGCTCCATCGACACGCCGGGGAAGTCGATCACCCGCACCTCGGCACTGTACTTTTCGCCAAACATGGCGATCGCACCCTTAGCCTTGGCCTCCTCCAATGCCATTACGGTGATCTCCCCCTGGTGCCCCTCGGCGATCCAGCTATTCACCTGTTCTTCGACCTGCTGCACCTCATCAGCGGTGAGGGCACGGGGGCAGTTGAAGTCAAACCGCAGGCGATCGAAGGCCACCAGGGAACCGGCCTGGGAAATGTCGGGATCTACCAACTTTTTCAGCGCCGCTTGCAGCAGGTGGGTGGCGGTGTGGTTGGCCTGGGCACGGCGACGGCAGGCGCGATCGATCTGAGCCGTGACTTGGTCGCCCACGGACAGGGAACCCCGCTCGACTTTGCCAAAGTGGACGAAGAAATCGCCGTCCTTTTTAACGTCGTGGACGCGAATTAGCAGGTCATCGCCGGATAGGTAGCCGCGATCGCCCACCTGACCGCCCGACTCAGCGTAGAACGGCGTCTGGTTGAGCACCACCTGCCCTTCCTGCCCCGCCTCCATCCGCTCCACCGACTTGCCGCCCACCAGTAGTGCTTCCACCTTGCTAGTGCTAGTGATGTCTTTGTAGCCCAAAAACTCCGTCGAGTGAATGTGCTCAGCCAGCGAATCCAAGCTGCCCTGCACCGTCAGGTCAATGGTTTCATGAGCATCCTTCGAGCGCTGGCGCTGTTCTTCCATCGCCGTTTCAAACCCGGCAGCGTCCACGGTTAGTCCCTGCTCTTCGGCGATCTCCTGGGTCAGCTCTAACGGAAAGCCGTAGGTGTCGTAGAGCACAAAGGCGTCGGTGCCCGCAATTTGTTTGGTCTTTGAGCCGCTCTCGCGCTTGAGCAACTCATCTAGCAGCTTTTCGCCCCGCTCCAGGGTTTCGAGAAAGCGGGATTCTTCGCGATCGAGTTCGGCTTTGATCTGGACTTCGCGCTGGCGGGTGTTGGGGAATGGTTCTTCCGCTAGCTGAATGGCACTTTCAGCCACTTTGCTAATAAACGCGCCCTCAATGCCAATCAGCCGCCCGTGGCGCACCACCCGACGAATCAGCCGCCGCAGAATGTAGCCTCGCCCCACGTTGGAGGCGGTAATGCCGTCGGCAATCATGTGGACGACAGCGCGCACGTGGTCGCCGATCACCTTGAGGGAGACCTTGGTTTTCTCGTCAGATTTCCCGTAGTCCAGCCCGGCCAGCCCCGCTGCCGCGTCGATGATGGGCAAGATCAGGTCGGTTTCGTAGTTGTTGGGCACCTGTTGCAAAATCTGGGCCATGCGCTCTAGGCCCAGGCCGGTGTCGATGTTTTGGTTTTGCAGCGGCGTCAGGTTGCCCTCGGCATCCCGGTTGTACTGCATAAACACCAGGTTATAGAACTCGATGAAGCGTGAGTCGTCTTCGAGGTCAATCTTGTCGTCGCCCAGCTCGGGGTGGAAGTCGTAGTAGATCTCAGAGCAGGGGCCGCAGGGGCCGGTTGGGCCAGAGGTCCAGAAGTTATCGGCCTCATCCATGCGCTGAATGCGGTGGGCGGGAATGCCGATCTGGTCGCGCCAGATGGCAAAGGCGTCATCGTCTTCGCGAAAGACGCTCACCACCAGGCGCTCGGCGGGCAGTTTGAACACTTCGGTGGAAAGCTCCCAGGCCCAGGCGATCGCCTGCTCCTTAAAATAATCCCCAAAGCTAAAGTTGCCCAGCATTTCAAAAAACGTGTGGTGGCGCGCCGTGCGGCCCACGTTCTCAATGTCGTTGGTGCGAATGCACTTTTGCGACGTGGTAGCGCGATCGACATCTGCCGGACGCTGGCCGAGGAAGATGGGCTTGAAGGGCAGCATACCCGCGATCGTCAGCAGCACCGTGGGGTCTTCGGGCACCAGGGATGCGCTCGGTTTAATGGCGTGCCCCCGCGCCGCGTAAAACTCCAGAAACGTCTGGCGAATCTCTGCGCCGGTCATCGTAGTAGAAGAGGTGGGGGACTTTGCCATGGGACGGGGGAAAGGGTGGGTGAGTAGGTGAGTGGATGGGTAAGTGGGTGGTCAACCGTAGGGTGCATCCGCGAAGCGATGCACCATTTAGATTATCTAGATGATCTTCGCCAGAGCAGGCCTTCAGGGCAGGATGAACTTTCGACCTCTAGGGTGAATATTCAACCCTACCTGAATTTCTATTTTGACCGATGATTGCAGATTGCGAAGTCAACTAAGCCTATTTCTCGGCAAGCTAAAGCGATTGCCCTAGAGGCACAACGTAAGATAACCGAGACTTCGGGACAAGCTTTTCAAAGAGGAGGGGCGATGGGGTCAAGGATAGTCAGGTCTGGAATCCACTCGAAGTCGCTGACATTGTGGGTTACGAGAACCAGGTCATATAGCATTGCGGTGCCTGCAATCAGCGCATCCCCCAAGGACATGCGGCGCTGCTGGCGCAAGCGCACAGCCTGTGCGGCGATATCATCCGTGATGGGCAGAATGCTGGATGCCGCAAAGAACTCTTCAAGAAACTGCTTTTCGTCAGCACTCAAACGATGATAACCGAGGGTCTCGACATAGCTAACCAGAGAAACAGCTGGTTCGTTTTCTCTAATAAACTGACGTAGTGCTGACTGGCCAGGTTGAACGGCATAGATGATGATATTGCTATCGAGCAGCATCAGTCTCGCCCAGGTAGAGGCTTGTCTTGGCGCATCTCCCGCTGCCAGTTGACCGGATCAACGCCATGAAAGGCATTGATCTGAGCCAGCTTCTCGAGGGCAGCAGCCATTGCTGCTCCCTTAGATTGCCCCGAAGAGCTTGACCTGGGAGTTACATATACCTCGGTGTCGGCGGGCAGCTCAGGGGGAGAATCTAGCCAAATTAACGTTGAGCCTTGCAGGATGGCTCGGTAGGTTGGACGTTGAATAGCCATGCATACCATCCTTAGAACTGGGAGGCTGTTTTATATAGTAGCTTTCTCTCTTTTGCCCGTTCTACTTCCAACTGGTGTGGCTAAGCGGCATGCTCGACTCATCAAAAAAGACCCGTGGTCTAAACCACAGGTCTGTAGGAGGGAATTTTGTTGGCGTTTGCGGCGGCGGCACGGACGCTTCGCTAGGCGCTGCGGCGGCGGGGGCGCTTGCGCTCTGACTTTTTCTTGTAGCCGATCGCCTGGGCGGCGTTGCTGTCGGGGCCAAACTGAGCCCGCACGGCTTCTTTCATGCCCAAAATCGAGTTGTGAAACTCCCATTCGGCCTGGCGAGCGGCATCGGCGGCGGCTTTGACCATCACTTGCAGCTCGGTTTCTTTTTGCTGCATGGCCAGCATGGCGTCAAAATTAGCCTTGAGGGCTTCGGGCGAGGCATCGGTGCGAACGGGGAGATAGCCTTCGACGGTGCCGAGGCCGTTGAGGGAGTCGATGTCGTTGCTAATGGTTTTAACGGGCAGACGGCCAGGGCAAACGCATACTCACCCTGCTGCGGCTAGGACTTTGGTGAGATATGTATTATCCCAGCCAGCTTTAAGGCGTTTCGCCTTTTTGCCAACCTTGGCCGAGGATTCTCGGGAGAGCAGGTT
>JAESGV010000076.1_pt1 | contig 203972 bp, 196 predicted proteins | sample 9269781 | NCBI WGS metagenome assembly JAESGV01 (sample SAMN15741586, study PRJNA653496) | algae metagenome | isolation source: Tildeniella torsiva UHER 1998/13D and co-occurring heterotrophs from... | place: Slovakia: Slovak Paradise National Park, Hrabusice, Kosice Region | collected 2000-01-01 | reverse complement strand
GCCCAAGCAGCGATGGCAGACCTGGAAAAGCAGTTCCGTCGTTTACCAGGGTTAGAAAAGTGGTTCGTCGAAATCACCCCACAGCCTGCCTAGTAAATGGATACTTTATTTGCTGGAGCACTCTTAACTAAAAGCTTGCTTGGCCTTGCCGTGGTTGGCACTACGGTTATGGGTGCCACCTCGGCTATGGCGCAAATCTTTGAAATTGGCGACCAGGTTGAGTTCGACCTACGAGACAATCGCGATTCGGAGCTGCGACCCAATCTGTCGGTAGACGATGGCCAACTCAATATTCAGCTTGAAGAGCAACCCCGACCCGAGACGCGCATTCGGTTCGATGAAGGCAGGGTAGAGTTTCGCCAAGAGCGACCCGAACCCAGAGAACGGCTGAATTTGACCGTTCCTTTAGAAGAAGACAAATAAGCCTGCGTGGCTATTCCATAAAATAGGGGCAGCCTTGGTCAGGCTGCCCCTATTTTTATTTCACTATTCGACACTATCGATTGTCTTTCGGCAAAGGTTTAGAGGAATACCAAAGCAGTATCTTCGCTTTGCAACTCAATTTGGCTCAGCCCATCGAATCAACCAAACGTATATCGTTACGCTTGTGCGCCTGGTGAGGGCGACTGCGGAAAGTGTGGCAATTCTTCATTCAGGCAAACCCAAGGGGCTGCGCTTGATGTCCAAATGTCTAGCGCAGGAGAGAAATCGGTTTGGTCGTCAAATGTTGTAAAGCGGATGGATGTGAAATCTGGCATCGCTTCGCCGGTTGTGAACAGGGGACTGCCGCAGTTCGAGCAGAAACTTCGCGCTGTCTGAGCGCCGCTTGACGCGCGGACGGAGTATTCTTTTGGTGAGCCGGTGACTTTGATGGACTTTGTTGGTACGACTACGCCAGATGCGAACGGTGCTCCGCTGGATAGTTGGCAATCACTGCAATGACAATTCAGCATTGCCAGAGGCGCACTGTGACACTCGTAGCGTATGGCACCGCAAGCGCAGCCGCCTGAAAATGGAACATTCACAAATGACCTCTTTGCTTGCCTCTCCGTGGAATTTGGTTAGTAGATTTGGGTTGAGCTAGTGTTTATGAAGAATCTCCTTTAGGAGAAAACCCGACACCTGCCGCTGGGATTGTTGGGTTTCCTTCGTCAACTTAACCTACAGAAGATCTGCGATCGCATTCTTTTCTGCCTCTGCTTTAGCACGTAACTCATCAGGCGAAAAATCGTGCCAGTAGAGTCTTCCAGACGATGGGTCAAATACCCACGGATGATCAAGAACTTCAAATCTTCTCAGTTGGCGTCCGCGAAGGTAGATGTGCTGTTGTTCTATCGGTAATTCAGGCGGCCAATAAACACCAAAATGCCTTTGGTTCATGCTTTGGTATACCTTTGATACTTGGGGTGCACCTCCAATTTCACTAAAACGATTAGAAGAAAGAACTTCGAAGAACGCTTCCGATGGTGTCATATCGAGCTTAAACTTAGCGGCGATACTGTTTTTATCTTTCTCGGATATGCGGCGAGAAATGGCACTTACAGGACTTTTATCTCCGATTGCTGCAAATAATTCGCCACCAATTTTTCGTGCGGACTTGACCCCAAACTTACGACGATTCAAGTAGAAAACAATTTTATCAATGATGAAATCCTTTCGACGAGCTGAGTAACCTGCGAAGATAAACGAACAATCAGGCATTTCTAATAATTGATCTACGGCCCCTGAGACAAAGCCAAGTGATTCATTAAGCATCTCAATGATTAGATCTTGCGCCTCAGTTAAATCTATTGCTCGATCTCGTAGGTTTACAAATGATTCAATATAAGATGAAATCTGTACGATTAACGGATAAGACCACGCTGTGTCACCGGCGAATGCTATCACTGCGTCACTGCGACCGATTCCAAATATCTTTGGACCATAGTCCCAAAACTTTCCACCACTAAGCCTGCTATCCGACATCATCCACAACTCGCGGCCCGTATTGGTTTTTCTAGTCCAAGCAACAACAAGAGTCATAATTTGCCTCTATCTACATGCACTAAATTTCTTTGCGAGCCTAACGGCAAAGTTAGTAGGTTGGGTTGAGCTAGCTCAACCCAACCTGTAAGGGATCTGCGATCTCACTAAAGACATAGGCAACACCTAGACACATTTCTCAATAGTAGCAAAGCTTGGGAGCCCTTTGTGGATTTCAAACTCATCATGACGAAAGTAAATCAAAATGAAATCCAACTAGCAGAAAAATCAGACTAATTATCTTAAACCAACTTTCTACCTTAGGTCTCTCAAGTAGCCAAGCTGTCCTTCTGATAACTAGAAAATCAAAAAATAGAACCGAGAAAGACAGCAAAAAAAGGATAGCAGAAACAACTACTGGGCTTACGAACATCAAACTTACGAAAAAAACGATATCAATCATAATGAATGGAATGATTAAAGTAATTAGATAATAAAGCAAAATAAGATTGGGAATCCCTGAGATAAATACATCTACAAAAAAAGAATATGCTTCTATTCCCCACGGAATGCCATAAATTATCGAAATAGCTAATGAGCAAAAAACATTCAATTTGTCAAATGAAGATCTTTTAAATATTCTCTCCAAGTGAGAAATAAAATTCTCTTCTTGTTGTCTCTTATACGGGTCAAGTTTACTTCTCTGTGCTAGCAAACTTGCTCGTGGCTCGTACTCTTCATTTGATATTTCCCCAAAAATAAATTTATCACGCAATTCTTTTTCTTCGAATTCTATTAGCAATCCTTCGTAGATCTCTCCTAACCATTGCGTTGTCTTCAGAAGATGTTGTTTTGCGCTATCTGTAGGAAAACTACGGCGTAATGACTCACCTAGCTTGCGCAGTTTTTCTGCTCCAATAATGTCAGCGACTATTGCTATTGCAGAGATAAATTGCATTACTTTGCCTAACCTACCCCAAACTAAAAGCTTCCAACATACTACAAGGCAAACTACAGTATCTTCAGAGAGTTTGTCACCTGAAAACCAGTGAAGCCATGCTTGGGTAAGATTCATATAAATTAGCGAATGTCCCGCACCGACAAGAAGTTATAGCCTTCTATCAATAGATTCCGAAGATGCCTCAACAGTCAATTAGAGCGGTGTAACTATGTGTTAAATATCTTATCCACTAGATAAGACACTCCATGCTCGGCATTATCCGTTAGATCTGCGGAATAACACTCGGTTCTTAAGGAATTAAACATTAAATCTGCTGGATGAGTTCGGCATTTCGAGATGTTATCCAGTAAATTCGAGGGTTAAGCATGAAGATTGGGGCTGTTATCCGTCAAAAGTGCTGGAGAATAAACCCCCAAATTGGGGTTCATCCAGCGTCTGCCAGTGCCCCAACCCCTTAATTGATTGAATAAGGGAAGCGATTCTCCTCACACCTTTTCACTACGGTTGACGAGTTGCTTTTGCACTAGTACACTCATCCACTAAGCCGTTCGACCAGAGCGGTTGCCACACAGAACTCGAAAACTTTGGCGCTGCCGGAAGGTGTTGAGACCACCAACCGACAGCTAACCCCGCAAATCTACTCGGCAGATTGCGAGGCTAGGGAGATCGTACCCTAGTCACTCCAGTTTGCACTTCAACTGCGGGTGGCTAGGGTTTTCGCGTTCTGTTTTCCTCACCCTTCCACCCCTTGCGGGGGGCAGGGCTTGCTTACTGCAACCAAAAAAGGAAACAGAACCGATGTTTGAATATCTCGAACCTAGCGATCATGATGAGTCTGAGGTTGCTCCAGGGACCGGGTCCCTGCCGCTGCCACCCAGGTCTGGAGCTATTAACAAAGGGACCCGGTCCCTAAACCCCGAGAAAGTGCGCCACCTGCTCTACGGCAGCTTGACCGCCATCGATCGCACCATCAAAATCCTCCACTCCCTCGGCTACGCCAACCCCAACGACTGGAGCGATCCCATCCCCGTGCCACCCAACGGCAGCGAGCCAGGGCACCCTAGCGAGCCCCAGACCTGGATGGCTATTCTTACCAAAACCATACTGATTGAGTAAGTCTTTCCCTTACAGCTACCGGGTACCTGCCGTTGTTGGCCAAAACTTGCCTACAGGCAAAGGTACTCGGTAACTGTTTTACAAACCTCAGCGTTTGCGCAGCGTTGCAAAGCAATCTGCGGCCTCAGATCATCAATGTGACGGCTCAGCTTAACGATCTGAAGGGTCAGATCGCCAATTTGACCTAGCAGATCAGCGATCTGAGGGTTCAGCTTAACAATCTGCGCCCTCAGATCGTTAGTTGCAAACTCCAACTGTTTAATGTGACCTTGCAGATTGCCATTGCAGCTCAAACTAAAGCGTTGTCGCAAACCAGTTAAAAATTTTCAGCGCTGCATTGGTACTTCTCTCGGCCATTTGACCGATGTTTAGCCGCGACTTCCGGCTGCGCTGATGGGCGTTTAACCCTCAAGGGCAGCATTAATTTACGCAAAACCCCTCCCCAACTGATGCAGAGGCGATTGCCTCAACGCTGCACGCCCATCTCCTGAAAATTCTGCCCTGTCATTACTATGTCAACCAAAATCAAATTTTTACCCTATTTGAGGATCTAACCGCATGGCCACTATTGATGTAACTCGCCGCCTCCAGACCCGTATTATTCTTCAAGACATCGAATCCTATGAAGGCTTTCGCATCGTAAAAGACTACACCGCCCGCCGCCCAGAAGCTTCCGCCGAGACACTGCAAGCCAACCTGTCCACCATGCAGGCCAAACAGCAAAAAGAAACTGAACTGGCTGCCATGGCCAAAGCAGCCGCCGACGAAGCCCGCCAAGCCGAGTGGGAATTTCACAACAGCGTTATGGCTATGAAAGAGTCGGTGCGGGGCCTGTTTGGCCCCGACAGCCACGAAGCCCAGTCCGTCGGCTACAAGAAAAAGTCTGAGCGCAAGCGTCCCCGTCGCCGCACGGCGGCTTAACGACTGGTACTCAACCTTTAAGTGACGACCCACAGCACCCTGGCTTCATCAAGAGGCCGGGGTGCTGTGGGTTTATTCTGAGCAGCCTGCTTCACAGCTAGCAAAGGCGCTCGGTCATAGATGAGCATGTTTACCCGTAGCTTCTGACTACTAATTCCTTCATCTGCTGCCTACCCCTGCCACTCGCCGAACACAATTGACTGCGCCGCTTTCCCAATCCGCCCTAAGTCTTCGTCGAGCATCGGCGGCCACACAACGCCAGACCGTTGCCCCTGAGAATAGAGCTGGCGGCTTTCGTAGGAGAGAATAAACAGGGATTGGGTGAGGGTGCGATCGAGGGTGGGTTCGTTCTTTAAGCCTTCAAACAGCACCTTGAGGGCTAGCAACAGCGAGGTCACCTGGCCGGGGATGGGTGGTTTGCCCTGGCGCAGGCAAGCAATGAAGGTATTGGGCAGGTCTTCGCTGGTGCCAAGGGTCTGGCGGACGACAAATTCGCGAGAAGTTTCAAAATCCATGGGGGTTACGGTAGCTGAATAGGGTGTTCTAAACCTTATCCAAGTCCAGAAGTGGAGTTTTGCCTGTGGGAAGACTCTAAATCCTGAGCTGGACTTGGTATAGCCCCGCGTGTGCTGATGGTTGCGATTGGGTCAACGCTAAGTTTGCCCCAGTTTACCGCCTGGCCGGATTCTCGCAGCATTGCACTGTAGAACGGTGTCTCCCCTTAAGTTGATAAGGCGTCACAGTATTCGGGCAAGCTGAGAGTAACTGGCGATCGCCGTTGTCAACCCAAACCTACGCAGGTGAGTATGACCATCCCTTCTCCACTGGCAGCTCCTTTGGCGGTTCCTTTTGTCGATTTGACCTGGCAGCACGGGCCGTTGCAGGAGGCTATTCAGGGGGTGATCAATGCCGTCATTACCCAGGGAGACTTTGTGCTGGGCCAGGCATTGGCCGACTTTGAGTCGAACTTTGCCTTGGCCTGCGGCACCCAGTTGGGGGTGGGAGTGGGCTGCGGCACCGATGCGATCGCCCTGGGGCTAATTGCCTGCGACGTTGGCCCCGGCGACGAGGTAATTTTGCCCGCCAATACTTTTGTAGCCACGCTGATGGGGGTGCTGCGGACGGGGGCAACGCCCGTCTTTATAGACTGCGATCGCACCACCGCCCTGATGGATCTCGATGCTGCCGCGCGGGCCATCACCCGCCGCACTCGCGCCATTTTGCCCGTACACCTCTACGGCCAAATGGTCTCGCCCCAGGGATTGCTGGATCTGGCCAACCGCCACCAGCTGATCATTTTTGAAGATGCAGCCCAGGCCCACTTGGCTCAGCGCGAGGGCTACACCGCCGGTAGCATCGGCCTCGGGGCCGCCTTTAGCTTTTACCCCAGCAAGAATCTTGGCGCACTAGGCGACGGCGGTATGTTTGTCACAGGCGATCGGCTGATTGCGGGGACAGCGCGATCGCTGCGCAACTACGGGGCCACCAGCAAGTACTACCACACCGAACCCCAGGGCACCAACAGCCGGTTAGACACCCTACAAGCCGCCGTGCTCAACGTCAAACTGCCCCACCTGGCGGGGTGGAACCGGGCGAGATATGCGATCGCCCAACATTACGATCGCCGCCTGGCCCCCCTGGCCGAACACGGCATCCTCCCCATGCACAACGACGCCGGCCCCGGTCACAGCTATCACCTCTACGTCGTGCGCATTACCGACACCTGCCCCATCAGCCGCGCCGACCTCCAGGCCCAGCTCACCGCCGCTGGCGTGCAAACCGGCATCCACTACCCTATCCCCTGCCACCTGCAACCCGCCTTCAGCACCCTCGGTTATGGTTCCGGCAGCTTTCCCCAAGCCGAAGCCCTAAGCCACGAGATTCTTTCGCTGCCCATGTACCCCGGTATGACCCTAGAGCAGGTCGATTACGTCGTAGACGCTATGGTTGAAGCAGTAACCGCCGCTAAGTCTGTCGGTGTTTTGCAAGCCGTGAATGGGTAGGGGGTAGGGAGTAAGGGGTAAGGAAGTTTTAACAGCACATAGATCAGCCCACCCCCTACCCCTCACCCCCTACCTCCCCACCTCTCTCATCCCCACTCCCCATGCCCTCCCTCCGCCGCTACCTCACCCCCCCCTGGGCGATCGCCGCTCTCCTGGCGATCCTCTACGCGCCGCTGCTGCTCCACTGGGTCGATGGCTGGCTGAACAAGTCCATCAGCATTCAGCACGAGTACTTTAGCCACGGGCTGCTGGGGCTACCCTTTGCCGCCTACATTGCCTGGGGCAAGCGTCAGGCGTGGGGCCAGTTGCCCAATCAGTGCCATCCGCTGGGTCTGGGGCTGGTGGGGATAGCGGGGCTGATGTATCTCACCCGGCTGCCCGACTGGATGAATCTATCGCTGCCGGTGATGCTAGTGGGGCTGTGTTTGAGCTTAAAATCCGTTGCGGGGCTGCGGCTACAGGCAATTTCTCTCATATTGGTAGCGCTGGCCACGCCAACTCAGCTGCCCTACCTGATTGAGCCCTACATTTTGCCGTTGCAGCAATTCATTGCCTCAGTGGCGGGGTTCTTGCTGGTGCAGCTCGGCATTCCCGTAACGGTCGAAAGTATTTACCTCTACGTGAATGGCCAAACCGTGGAGGTCGCCCCCCACTGCGCCGGGCTCAAGATGCTGTTTACCAGCCTCTACGTCGCTCTGATGCTGGCCTACTGGACGGGGGCCTACCGATCGCGGCTGCATACAGGTCTATTCTTTACTGGAACCGTGCTGATCAGCGTGGTGGGCAACATTCTTCGCAACACGTTTTTGAGCTACTTCCACGGCACCGGGCGCGATGGCGCATTTGATTGGCTACACGAGAGCTGGGGCGGCGACCTCTACTCGGCCCTCATGCTGCTCACCATTATTCTGCTGCTGCGGCTGATTCAAGATCGAGTGCCCGATCGCCTCCATCTGGCGATGCAGTCGCCGTCGTCGTCCGTCTAGGCCGTTGTTGTTTGTAGATGCGAGCCCCTATGACCTCCCAGCCCAATTCTCCTAGACTGTTGCCTAGCCGCTGGGTCAATCTGGCTCTGGTGGTCGTGCTTGCCACCCTGGCGGCGATCGCCATTTTGCCCGCCTACCTAAACGGCCAGTGGCCTTGGGCTAACACCCCCCAGGTGGCCCAGATCGACCAGCTGCGCGCTCTGCAAAAAGAAGGTTTGCCGTTGCCCGGCTGGCAGCAAACCACCGTTGAACCCGTCCCCATCAACCGCCAAACCTGGACGTTGGTTGAATACCGGGCCAACTCTCCCGAGGCCCAATCAGCACCGATACAGCAGTTCGCCCTACTCCTACACCCTCAACCCTGGCACAGCAACCAGCCTCAGCTAGAGTGGATCGATCTGGCCGGAGCGCAAAAATGGCGCATTGAGTCGCGGCGCAGACTGAGGGTTGCCTCCCCCCAAACTGGGCCAGTGGATGCGAGATTTTTTCGGGCCTGGGGCGATCGCCAGAGCTTTGCCGTTGTGCAGTGGTATGCGCTACCCAGCGGCGGCCATCCATCGCCCAGCCACTGGTTTTGGGCCAACCAGTGGTCTCAGCTCACCCAGCACCAGCTCACCCCTTGGGTAGCGGTGAGCGTGTTGATACCTATGCCACCGCTGGGCGAGATTCTGAACTACCAATCCATCGCCGCAGAACTCACCGGGTTGATTCAGCAACACCTAACAGTAAACGTATTTAATTCTTCTCAAAATTGAACTTTAATCAGTCGCGGACTGATATGAAGCGCCTGCCGCAACTTCCGAACACAATGTGTTGAATATTTCGATAGTGATATAGCAAATATGAATTTACACTTCGGGTAGAGGCCCTCTATGAGAAAGTAAGCTGTGCTGATTGTGCTTGTGCCCACATTTTTTACATCGCTGCTGTTGAAAGCTGTCAGTTTTATAGTGTTTCTGGCTATTTCCAAGAATTACTATATAGCCTTCATTCTTCGGACACTCAAGGAACACACAGGAGATATCATCTTTTGATGACAAGCCGACCTTTTCGATGAGGTATTCGCTCAAGTAAGCCCGCCTGATAGGTGACGGCAAAACATCTTCGTCCGAATCAGTGTAAAAGTAATCGATAAACTCTAACCATTCGAGCAGACGATCATCTTCTTCTGCGCGGCTCCAAATCTGGGAGATTTGCATAACCTGCTTGTCAGAGCTCAAGTCGCAACTGGTCATCAAAAGATAGTAGTTCCATACCTGGGCTTTCTGGTCTGGACTCAAACATGAGAGGAATTGTTGATCCAAGGTTGGAGTTTTCATGCTTTATGAATCTAATTTTTCAAGTTCTTGCAACAGATATCTAGGAGCTTTTGAGTTAGCTGACGCAAGCCAAAATTCTTCTCTGTTATTCCTCACTCATGACCTTACAATCCCTTCATAAAGTTCAAAAAAACATGCCTTTAGCCTTTGCAAAGCTCGTGATTCTCTCTTTCTTAATAGCTGCACCGAGGGCACGGACAGCGTTTCGCCATCAACTTCAGCCATAAGCTTATAGTGATGACGAATTTGCTCGTAGGTTTTGCGGTGAAGAAACTTCATGCGAATGAGCGCTTGATCAGCTTTGGAGAGCCGATTTAGAGCAATTTCCAAACACTCTAATTGCTCAATCAGCTCAGATTCTACTAGTGGATTTTTAGAATGCTGCGCTAGCTGCGTTGCCATGGCAGCTTTGCGTTCATCCTTAACCGCCGCATCGACCCTACTCCTCAGAATGTTTAGGCAGACCTGGCGTAGCCAAACCTCTGGCTTTTTTATGGGTTTATCATGCCTAAGAATATACTCAACTCCCCGTTTAACACCTTCAATCACCACATCATCTAGGTCAATATTGGCAATGTGCCACTGTCGAGCAAAGCGAAGGAGAAATTTATACAGAGCGGTGCCCTTAAACTCATCGGGCATGAGCAAATAGCTAACTTCTGTAACAAACTCATGCACCAAATCATGGCTTGATGGAGGTTGAAGGAAGCCTTCGGAGGCTCCTTTCTCTGGAAAACTAGACTGATTAGTCATATCTCTATTCTGAATGGGACATAAGGAAACCATTCATTCCTTGAACGGTTAATAGATCAAGGAATGGCAAGACTATGAATCTCACCTTTCAGCTTCAAGGAATGAAGGATTATAGATTTGCAGGTTCGGGACTTACTCTTCGTTATTCTGCGAAGATCTTGTCTTTTGAACACTCATTAGGCCGTTTGAACTCAGCACACTGATAGCGCCATGTGAACTCAGCACACTAATAGCCAAAGTTATAAATGCAGGGCGCTGGTCTGCATCAATCACTGCGATCACGAAAACGAACGTGACGACTAGCAAAACCAGCAACTGATCAACTAAGTCGCTCAAGGATACTTGAACGTCATGCTTAGACCTCTTCGGCCTAAGCGCATTACGAATGAATTTCATTACATCTTCCTTAATGAATACAGCTCGTCACTTAGCCTTTAGGAGCAGAGTCTAAAGACTCACCCAGTGCTCCTAAACACTGATATCACAACTCAAATTGAACCCAGTTGAGTTGTGATGCTAGAATGCTAGCCGCAAACAGGCAGAAAAACAAGTAGCGCAAAATACATTAGCAAAAAAATCTGCTAATGTACTTTGCGCTATAAGTTCCTTAAGCTTGTTGCTTAAGCTGTATTCATTAGGTCAGCTCCTGGGCAGAGCTCCCTAATAAGTAGTAAGAGTTGAAGCAAAAGTGTGACACCTAGTACAAATGCATTCTAGAACTCTTCCCTGACTTTGAGCTGTATTCATTAGGTCAGCTCCTGGGCAGAGCTCCCTAATAAGTAGTAAGAGTTGAAGCAAAAGTGTGACACCTAGTACAAATGCATTCTAGAACTCTTCCCTGACTTTGAGCTGTATTCATTAGGTCAGCTCCTGGGCAGAGCTCCCTAATAAGTAGTAAGAGTTGAAGCAAAAGTGTGACACCTAGTACAAATGCATTCTAGAACTCTTCCCTGACTTTGAGCTGTATTCATTAGGTTTGCTCTCGACTGAAGATATCCAAGCTATTACATAGCTTCGTACATGGTCTGCAACTCGTCTAGGCTTCCTTAAGCGGGTTCAATCAGCAGGGTATTGCCCTGGCGATCGATCGGGCGAATGGCGTCGCCCGCCTGAAAGCTGTAGCTCGACAGGGCAGCGCGGGCAGCCCAGTAGACGCCGTTAACGCGCACAACCCACGTCAAACCCGGCCGCTCCACAGAGTGAATCACCCCGACGCCGGGGTAGAATTTGCCGTCTAGAAAAGCCCTTACCGGTGTATTCAAGGTAGTCATGGCAGATGTGCCTCCTTTGCTCCCCTGCTAGTAAGTGAAGACAGAAAGCAATGTGTGACACATGTAGCACGCCATGTAATAAAAACGCTCACCCTTGAAGGGTGAGCGTTTGAGACATCAGCGTAAATGTGGCGTTAGATCACTACCGGCGAGGGGCAAAGTCTAATCGGCTGCCACTTCGGACGGTAGTCAACATTGTCTAGGTGAAGACTGGTCCAAGCGCTCAGCGCAATTAAGATGCCCAGGGCGATCGCCCGCATGTAAAACGCAAAGGCAGATACGTAGCTCATAGGGTGCTCTCCCAACGCTTACAGAGGTTAGTCGCGTTGGGGCAGAGGGTGTGACTATAGCGCGCTCAAACCAGCCTCAGCAGCGCAGTGGAGGCTCCGAGCATTCTAACCTAGGTGGCGGTGAACCCCGCAGGAGCGCGCAAGCTACATGCCTACTCCACAACTAAGCGGGAGAGGCTAGTGCCGGGGTAGTAGTTGCCCAAAATTTGGGTGTAGCTGTAGCCCTTGGAGGCCAGTTCCATCGCGCCAGTTTGGCTCATGCCGTTGCCGCCGTGGGCCGCCTGCACGATCGCATCCGATGCCGCGTAGAGCGATTCAACAATGCCGCCGTTGTAGCTAATGAACTCGCCAGTCGTGGCCGCTACCGCCGCCTGAGTCGTGTTGGTTTCTTTGTCAATGCCCTTGTAGGCCTGGTAGCGCTGGGTGTTGTCAAGGTCGTAGGCGCGCTGGGCGTGGCGCACATGGTGCACTAGGGCGTAGGAGCGAGCGGCTACGGCCTGGGCCTTGAGCGCTTCGGCGGGCCAGCCCACATACATTTCGCTGCCGACCACGCTGCTGAGGTAGTCGTGCATGAGCACAAAATTGACGGCCATCAGGCCCGAACCATCGGTGATCATTAGCACGCGGCCCTTGTACCAGCTGTCGCCAATAAAGACATAGCCACCTTCACCAGGCTCTAGCCAGGCGGTGTTGCTGAGGGTGCAGTTGCCGACGGCCATACCTGACCCCTGGGGTTTGAGCATCAGGCTGCTCTGGGCGGGCAGATTGCAGTGGTTTTGGCCGTTGATGTCCATCAGGTAGCCATCTACGGAGGTAGCTACCTCTAAGCTGGAGGCGTTTTTGGCGATCGCCACCCGCATTTCTAGATTGGTATCAATGGTTTTGCCGGGGTCAAAGCTGGCCCCCGAGACGCTGGGGGCTGGCGGTGCCGAGGGCTGAGGCAGCGATCGCGTTGCCCCAGAGTTGGCCGCCTGGGCCTTGCCCGTCGCGGCTGGGCTAGCAACGGCAGCGGCTGGGGCTGCAGGAGCCGTTTTAGGAGCCTGGGTGGCGGCATTAGCCGACTCGGCGGGGGGAATCGTTGCCTGCACCAGCACCCGCCGTGCCCGGTAGAGATCGACAATCGACTGGCGCACCATGCCCGTGGACTGCCAGAGGGCTGGTTCTAGATCGCCAGGCTTAGCGCTGCTGCGCCCTCCCCAGGGAGCCGACATCTGCACTAGAACCAGGCTGGCAAAGGCTAGGCCACCCAGCACTTTAATGCGACGGCCCTGATCGCGCATTACCCAAGACGATTGCAGCGACTTGAGCGGCAGCGGCTTGAGCCGAACAGACTTGAGTCGCACCGGCTTCAGCTTTGATAGCCGAACCTTCCAGAGATCTCTCATGGTGGTTTAACCCAATACCCACGCTTTACATAACAGAACCACGGCCAGAAGCCTTTTCCTATTTAAGGATAAACGTTAACAAATGCGTCAATCGGGACACATTCGTAACATATGCCTAAAGGAATAGATTGGCGCGATAAAAGCAATTTATAGGCTATGGGACAGCACACAAATTCTCTCAAAAAAGAATCTCCCCAAATCACTACGTACTGGTTTGAAACAGCCGATTTCAAGGGGCGCGATACATGACCATCCGCATCGATTTATGCAGTTAGGACGGGCATCTTACCCTTTTAGGCAAGACATCAACCCTACGAATTTTCACAACTCACGAAGGCGTAGCTATAACCAACCCACCGATTGAGACGGTTTTCTATACCTTTAAGTTCCCCGCACTAGACAAGCGAATCTCTCTTGCTTAAAAGGACGCGCATTCGTAGTGGCCATAGGCATGCCCACCGCTGCTCGCCTGGCTGAGCTGGGTGCAGCCATATTCGCCCAGGTCTGAGCCCGTGTGGAGAAACCACAGATCGAAGGGCCGAGGCATCGTTGAGAGCATCTCGGCCAGCGTTTCTTCGGGGGGCACGGTGGGGCTGCTGGGCAGAGTCCAAAGGAAAAATCGGGGTGGCACAGTCCACTGGCTGTTTGGGTCATTGGGATTGAAATGGCGGTGGATCTCCCAGCCGACGCTCAATAGCTCGTGGCCAATCACCGTGGGCTTTTCTTCGATGCTGGCGGGAAAGCCGATCAGCACCGGATGGGTTGATTCTGTCTGGATAGTGCGCACAAATTGGGCTGGTTCAAAGTATTTGGCAAAGGCCAGATTGCTCACGACAAATAGGGCGCTGACTAGGCCAGCAATCCAGAAGACTTGAACGGTGCGTCGCCCAGAAATTTTCTGCTGGGTAAAGGGAAGACGGGGCGATCGCGGCTGTACGTCTGTCTCGGGCCAATAGACCGCCAGCAGCCCCCCCAGCAGCACCATGACCCCAGGATGAAACACAAAGTTGTAGCGATGGCCTCGGGTAATATCCATAGCCAAGCCGTAGGTGACGGCAAAAAAGAGAGCGATCGCCGCCAGCACAAACCCGCCCATTAAAAACAGACCAAACCGGCCCTGCTCTGTCAGTCTGACCAGAGGCCAAGCCTGGATGAGCCGCGCCATCAGCCATAACAGCACGGGCAACAGCACCAGCACCGACAGCACCACGGCGGCGATACCCAAGGCTCCCTGGGCGTGGGTAATGGGGGTGATCACCATGAAGATCAGCCCGGCGAGGGTCTGGGCGATCGGGTCAAGCCACCGCATCGGCTGGTTGAGGTCAATGGCCAAATTGGAGGACTGGCTGCTGCCGTAGAAATTGAGCAGTACCGGCAACCACACCAGGCACGCGGCTAGCGTTCCTAACACAACTCCGTACAGCCGTCGCCAGGGGCGCTGCCAGAGCAGCTTGGGCTGAGTGCGCCCTTGGTAAATAGCAAGGGCCAGCAGCACCAGAGCCTGGGCCAGCAGCGCCAGCACCGTAAAGTAGTGGGTCGCAAAGGCCAGGGCATTGACCCCCACCCACAGCAGCGCCAAGGGGAGTGAAATGGGTCGGGGCGCGACGTCTCCAGGGCGGGCGCGGCGCAGGCTCCAGCCCCCGACGGCAAAACAGGCCAGCCCCAACGCCACCAGCAGGGTAGCCATGCTGTAGTGCCGAGCCTCTTGAGCCATGGCCACGCCAAAGGGCGATACGGCCATAAAGGCGGCACCGATTTGCCCCGCCAGCACAGAGCGAAACCCTAGCCACCCGGCCAGATAGACCGCTGGGGCACTCAAGGCACCAAACAGAGCGGGCAGGGCGCGGGCTGCCCAGGGTGAGGCCACCCCCTGCACGGTGGGGAAAAGATGCATCCACAGGTGGGCGATCGCAAAGTAGGCTGGCGGGTGGTTATCCTCCTGCATGAGGTAGTGGACGGTCGAGTCCACAGTTGCCTCGGGCCGGGGCTGGAGAGGCGTTAGCAGCTGATCTAGAGAAGTCACCTGATCGAGGGGTGCCGAGTAGCTGCTGTTGCCCAGGGTGTACATGACCGTAGCCACCTCATCCATCCAGAGGGGTTTGCTCACCAAATAGGAGAGACGAATCGCCAGGGCGAGCCCAAACCACAGCAGCATCCAGAACGCTGTGGGTGGCAGCTGCCACGTTTTGAATAACCGCATAACACTGCGCCAGAGATGTCCCAGAGCCGATAATACTCCCCAAAGACAGCGTTGGGGAGTCTGTCCTAGGATGAGTCCGTGCGATCGCGCGGCTAAAAACAAATTAGGGCTTCAACCTAAATAAGGCTGAAGCCCTGACAGTTCAAGACGAGGCGATCGCTTAAACCGAGACGTCAGATACCGAGTTGAGCCCCACAATATCTTCGTAGGCCGCTGCAATGATGCACACCGACAGCGGAATGGTCACCAGCAGGCCAACCCCCAGCAGAATTGCGCCGACAAGATTCAGCAAGAAAATCGTCAGCAGCAGCCCAAAGAACGAGAACCATTTTTTGGTGATCAGCTTGCGGCTGGTTTCCATGGCCTGCCAGAAGTCGGCATTTTTGTCGATTACCAGCGGTTGGGCAAATAGGTAAGCCACGGCCAGATAAATACCCGGCAGCACCAGCAGCACAAACCCGATGGCGGTCAAAATAGTCGAGACTAGGGAGACCAAAAAGATTGGCAAAAACTTGTTAAATCCCTGAAAAAAGTCGTTAAACACCGCATCGCGATTGCGTGCGATCTGAAAGGCCACAAAGTAATAGCCTGCGGTGAGGGCTGGGGCAACTATGTTGAATGCCAAACTGAGAATGCCGCCACTGGGACCATCATCGCTGCTAGTGCCAATGGGAGCGGGCAGAATCGAGATCACAATTTGGATCAGTACCAGCAGCAGCGTAAAGGCAACAAACAGCGGTGCCTTAGCCTTAAAGATCTCCCACCCTCGGCTAAAGTAAGCACCGATTTTGACTTCGTAGTCTCGACCAGTCAAATCAGAACTAAAACTACTCATTGTTCTCCACAACCCCCAAAGTTTAATGAGTAGGATATCGGTTTTACATTAACCGAGGGTGAAATCGCGGCAAAAATTAACCTGAGATCACCTATCTTAGGGTTGATTTATATCTAATTCCAATGCCGCTGAGCGACGTTTTCTTAGGGCATGCTGGGGCGATCGCCCCTAATCGACTACCGGGCTGCCGTGGTGGTGGGTCATGTACCACTGTCCCGCCATGCGTTCAAACCCATTGGTGGCCATCGATCGCGCCTCTAGACGACGACTGCCAAAGCGATCGGTGCCGGCCTCGCTGCCGCTGATTTGCAGCACGTTCTCAATCAGCACCACGTAGGCCAGGTCGCCGCTGATCTCCACGGTGAGAATGTCGGTATCAATTTCGAGGTAGCTGGTGTTCTCAAAGATGCGCGCCCAGGCCTCGCGGATCTCGGCCCAGCCCTTGAGGGCATCGCGCCCAGGGTGAATGCAGAGGCAGCCCATCCCCTTCGACCAGACCGCCTCCATACCCTCTAAATCTTTTTTCTCGAAGGAGCGGTAAAAAGCCTGGTTTGCGGCCAAGACCAGTTCGCGATCGCCAGCCATAGGGTCCTCACTGATAAGATACAGGGGCTTTTCCCTGCCTCCTGTCTTGAGCATAACCAACGGTAGGGGGAGGCAACCACCTCCGGCAGCAAAGTTGCACAGCCCATGCTAAAACTCGCCAATCTCTGCAAGCGCTACGGTTCTAAGCCCGTTCTGCAAGATCTCAGCTTGAACCTACAGCCGGGGGAAATCTATGGGCTGCTCGGCCCCAACGGTGCCGGAAAAACCACCACTATCAACATCATCTGCGGCTTGCTCAAGGCCGACAGCGGCATGGTCACCATTGGCGATCGCCCCGCCGGGGAAGCGACCAAAGCCTGGGTGGGGGTGATGCCCCAGAGCAACCTACTCTACGGCAGCCTGACCTGTAGCGACAACCTGTTCTTCTTTGGCCGTCTCTACGGTCTGTCTCGCCAAGACTGTCGGCGGCGGGTGGAGGTCTGCCTAGAGTCGGTCAACCTGCTAGATAAAAAGCACGTCCCCGTTGAGCGCCTCAGCGGCGGCATGCAGCGGCGGCTGAGCATGGCGGCGGCGATTTTGCACCGCCCCAAGCTGGTGATTCTCGACGAGCCCACCACCGGGCTCGATATTGAAGCGCGCCAAGAGCTGTGGCAGCTAATTCGTCAGTTCAAATCGATGGGAGTGACGGTGCTGCTCACCTCCCACCTGCTCGATGAGGTCGAGCGCCTGTGCCAGCGCATTGGCATTTTGCGCCAGGGCGAGCTGCTGGCGGAGGGGACGCTGGCAGAGCTGCGATCGCGCATTCCCGCCCGAGAAATTGTCACGGTGGAGACGAAGGATCCCCAGGGGGCGATCGCCCGCGCTCAGCAGCTCGGCTACCCCCACCGCACCTACGGCGGCGACCTGGCCTTTTGGGTACCTGACCAGCTGGAGCTGAAGGATCTGCTCGATCGCTTTGACGGCATTCCCCTCGACTCGATCGCCCGCAGCCCGGTGAAGCTAGAGCATGTTTATTTGGAGGTGACTCGGCAGCCTGAAGGGGTAAGGGGGTAGGGGGTAGGGAGTAAGGGGGAGTACTAACCTATGCCTCGCTGGGCGCTCCCTGACTTAGCCGGCCGCTAGCGCCCACACACAGCCCCGCCGCCAAAAACGCCAGGGCTGCCACTAGGCTAATCATCGACGGGGTCAGCGGGCTATTGGTAAACAGCCCGCCCCCCATGCTGGCCGCCAGGGCACCGCCGCTAAAGTAGGTGCCCGTACCCAGTCCGGCGCGGGCGGGGGGCACCATATCTAGGGCAAAGGGCAGGGTGCCGTTCGAGACCAGACTGAGGGCGGCCCCAAACAGCGCGGCCAGTACTACGCCAACCGCCGTACTCGAAATCACCCCTACCAAAATGGCCAGGCAGGCCATGGCGCTGAGCCCCAGCACCATGGCCCGACGGTTGCCCAGGTGTCGAGCCAGTTGCCCAGCCGGAATTGCGGTCAGGGCCAGGGCGATAAATAGGGCACCCAAGACTAGGGGCGTATTGGCCTCGGGCACCCGCTGACCCAGCGTCACGGGGAGCGCAATCATCACCAGGCGAAAGCCCAGGCCCACCCCGACACCCGTGCCAAAGATCAGGCCCAGCTTGGCCCAGGGCAGCGGTATCGAGGTAGGATTGGCGGCGATCGCACTGCCATCCACCGAGCTAGCCACCCCACCCTTAGGATTTGCCCAGCGCAAGGCGAGGGTGGCCACCAGCAGCACCACCGACCCCAGCGTAAAGGCGACAAACGGCCCCAGATCCAAAATAAACTGGCCCGCCAACGGCCCCATGGCCCCCGACACCCCGCCCACCAGGGTCAAAATGCTGGCCGCCTGGGGCAGTTGCGTACCCATGGCATAGCGCCCCAGCAGCGACAGCGCCGGGCTGCGAAACACCGCCATTGCCAGCGCCCACCCCACCAGCAGCAGCGGCAGCCCCCAGCGCAGCGCCCCCTGCCCCCACACCAGTGTCGTTGGAATCACCACAAACAGGCCCGCCGCCAGCACCACCCCCAGGCTAATAATCGGCAGGCGGGTACCAATCTGGTGCTGCATCTGGTCAGAGAACGTGCCCATCAGGGGTTCGACCACCATGGCCAACAGGTTTTCAACCACCAGCAACACCAGAGCCAACCCTCGAGAAAAACCCATCTGGGTGAGCAACTGCACCAGATAGAGGCTGTAAATGACCCACAGCAGGGCGATCGCCCCCTGCATAAACGCCAGGCCCCACACCGGCCCCCAGAGAATCGACTTAGCCGCAGGTTTTTCCATAGATTACTAATCGCTCGCGTCGCTTGAGTAACACGACCTTAGCTCTTCGAGTACCATCGCCGCCAGCTTGGCCGAGGCCCCCGCTTCGCCCCGCACCGATCGCAGCTCCTGCCGCATCGCCCTCAGGCTCTCGGGATTTTCCAGATAGCCCACCACCTGCGCTCCTACCGCTTGGGGTTTGAGCGGGCCAATCAGCTCGGGCACCACCTCGCGTTTCGCCCAAATGTTGGGCCAGGCAAACAGCCGCCCCTCCTTATATATTTGTCGCAAAATCAGTCGGTTAATCAGCCTAGCAAAGCTATCCCCCACCAGGGGCAGGTTGGCCAGCAGGCCCGGAATGCCGTCCCAGGCTTTCATCACCTCGAGCTTTTGGGTGGGCAGCAGCACTATCATCGGCACGCCTAGGGATCCCAACTCTGCGGTATTGGCCCCCACGGTGGTAATACAAAACTGGAGCTGGCTCATCACATCGTAGGCGGGGTGAGTGGGCCACAGTAGCACCTCTAGGCCGCTGGGGGTACGCAGGCGCGGCAGGGCAGACTCGGCCTCAATCAGCTCTGCCGTGGTCGCTCCTTCAAACAGGCGAATATCGGGGTTTTGGGTGGCATCGGCAAACTGGGCCAGGGCGTCGAGGGACAGCATGGGTGCGACCGGAATTACAAACTGCGTCTGGGGCCGCAGCCGGTGGATGGTCTCGGCGACCCCCAGGCAAAAGGGCAGGCCCACGCTGAGCTTATTTTTCTTAGATCCCGGCATAATGCCAATCAGGTCGTGGTCGGGGAGCAGGTTGAGGCGATCGCCCACGACCATCTGAGCTTCCCTATCGGCCTGCACATCGGCCATCAGATCGCCAATTACCTCGCACTTGCTGCGAAACTCCTCCGGGGCCGCCGCCACAATGTTGGCCGTCATGCAGCCGAAGCGATCGATCCAGCGGTGCCAGCGGGCATCCCACTCGGCATAGATGACGGTGCGATAGCCCAAACGCTTGCCAATCACCACCGGGTAGATCTGGTCACCGCCCAGAAAGATCACCACGCCGTGGGGGCGCCAGTCCCAGCCCGCCGCCGTTTTACAGGACAGCAAAAAGGAGAAAAAATGCTCTGGCCCCTGGACGCGATCGACCCCTGGCAGGCTGCGAGCCATCTCGGCCTCGCGCCCCGAGGCGTTGGCGCAGGGCGACAGCACCACAGAAATGCGGGCTTGGCTGGAATCAGGCAGGTGCGATCGCAGCGCTTGCACCACCGGGCGCACCCAGGTCGAAATTTCCCCCGGCCCGTTGGAGAGAATCAAAATATCGCTGGGGGCTACAGCCGTGGTGGGAATGGGGTCAACACTAATCAACTTGGGGTACCTTTTGAGATGCTTTTGGGGATGCCTCTGGAATTGCGCACTTAGCCAGACTGGTTCAATGGGTTAGGCTAAGACTACGGATCCTACTACTCCAGCAGCTCCTATGGTCGCCATTCAGCTCCGTCAACTCGATGTGCCGCCGGGCCAGAGCCTGCTGCTGCGCGATGTCAGCTGGGCTGAGTTTGAGGCCATTTTGGCGGAATTGGGCGATCGCCGCCGCACCCGCATTGCCTACGACAACGGATTGCTTGAGATTATGGCTCCACTCCCCGAGCACGAATATTTCAAAGAAACGCTTGGGGATGCCGTCAAAGACATAGCTGAAGAACTCGATCTAGAGTTCGAAAGCTACGGATCCACCACCTGGCGGCGGGAGATACAGCAGGCCGGTCTAGAGCCAGATAACTGTTTTTATTTTCAAAACGAAGCTCTGGTGCGCGGCAGACTCACCTTTGACCTCGACCAAGACCCGCCACCCGACTTAGCCATTGAAATTGATCTCACTAGCAAATCCCTCAATCGGTTGCCTATTTATGCTCGGCTGGGGGTGCCAGAGATTTGGTGCTACGACGGTGGTGTGCTGGCAATGTATCTGTTGCAGGGCGATCGCTACAACCAGGCCGAACAAAGCCGGGTCTTTCCCACCCTCGACATTCGCTCACTCCCGCAGCTAATTGAGGCCCATCGCTCGCTGGGCAGGCTGGCTCTGCGTCGAGCGGTGCGCACCTGGGTAAAAGAATCTGCCTAGACAGCGCTACGTTTCGCAACACAACGATACGTATTTTAAACTACACCTCTGCTTTCTCAGATTGAGGTTCCCGCCGGTAGCACTTCTCATGAACAGGCAGGAATCTCCCAAACCCGCTTAGCGTGGGAATTCTTTATGGGCCATAAAAAGTGGCCCCAGGGATTGCAGGATTCCCGAATTTTACTTTTCTGAGAATGCTGATAAGCGCTGTTACAATCCGGCGACTTCGTTCAGGATCGTTGTCGGTGTCTGATCCCGATGCTAAGGTCTGAGTCATGGTTCGGATTACCTTTCAGCAAGGAGAGCACAATCCATGCCCCCACTCCACAGTCCATGTCTCTTGGCGCGTTAGGCAAGCGCCCTTGTCACTATCGGGCGCGATCGGGTTCAGATTCAGCGCGTCGCAACGCGACCGTAGACGTTCCCATCACCGAGCTGAACTGAGCACACCAAATATTGCAGGTCATTGAGACCGTTGAGCTAACTCAGCTTTTTGACCCTATCTAGTTCCGCAGTGCAGCATCCGGCGCTTTCCCGAGAGATTGCTCCGGCTCCGCACCTAAATTCTAATCACGCTGACTGAAACACCACAAGCTCAGCAGGAGGTTTCTATGCTTTTTCACGGTAAAACCGCCCTGATTACCGGGGCATCTCGCGGCATTGGCCGCGCCATTGCCCACGCTCTAGCCCGCCAGGGCATGCAGCGCATTTTGCTAGTGGCCCGCAACGCCCAGCGCCTGGAAGAGGTTGCGGCTGAGGTAAGGCAGCTAGGGGCAGAGGCTATTGTTTTGCCCGTAGACTTGACCGACCCCATTGCCGCCAATGTGGTGATTGCCCGCGCCTGGCAGCACCATGGCCCGGTGCATTTGCTGGTGAACTGTGCCGGGGTGGCCCACCAGGCTCCGTTTTTGCAGACTACACTGCCCCACGTACAGTCTGAAATTTCCACCAATTTAATTGGTCTCTACACTGTCACTCGCCTGATTGCCCGCCGCATGGCGACCCACCGGGAGGGCTGCATTGTCAACGTATCGAGCCTGATGGGCAAGGTGGCCGCCCCAACGATGGCCACCTACTCGGCCACTAAGTTTGCGATCGTGGGCTTTACCCAGGCGCTGCGGGGTGAACTGGCCCCCCACCGGGTACGCGTGGTGGCGCTGCTGCCCTCGCTCACCGACACCGATATGGTGAAAGGGTTTGAGCGATTTCGCGGGGTGCAGCCTTCGACCCCAGAGCAGGTGGCCGAGGCGCTGGTGCGGGGGCTCAAGCAGGGCCAGTCTGAGATTTTAGTGGGCTGGCAGAGCCATGCGACGGTATGGGCGCAGCGCCTGGCTCCCTGGCTGGTCGATTCGATGGTGCGAATGCTGGCTCCGGCCAGCCCAGCTAGACCCCAACAGCGCCCCATCCGCTCCACCTGAGTCGGGCTGCCGGGTGGACGGGTTCACCCGGCAGCCCGCTAAGGGTGCAGTCTTGATTTGCCCGACCTATTTTTGCCCGGCCTAACAGAGACCTTACTGACGGCTAACGCAAGTCAGCACCCCCTCCATCTGCCCGGCGTTATTGCCCATTGCCCGCACCGTCAGGGATGGCTCAAACCCTGGATAGCAGCGCGTTAGCACTGTGTCGCTGCTGCGGGTGATGTACAGCACGCTGACTGGGCTGCCGTTTAAGATCGCGGGTACCAGGCGGGGTGCCTCGGCCACGGTGGCCACAGCCGGAACTTGCCCTAGCCAGCTCAGACCGATGACAATAATGGCGGCCACCAGTGAAACCCCAGCAAACATTTTGGCAAATAACCTACGCATCATCGAAACCTCGCGATCGGGTGCAGAAAAGTTGCCGGTCAACGAACCTGATCAAGCCAGGGTACAGCGTCAAGGCAACCTGACGCTCAAGCCACTGCCCTAATTCGGGTGCGGCCCCATTCAGGTGCGGCCTGAGGCTGGTTTTGCCAAGAGTTTTAGGGAGGCGCTGTTTTGCGATCGCAGGACTCGTTACCATAGCTATACCAGATTCAGTGCTGCACCAGAGCCAGCTCCAGAACAGTCAATAGGGTGTAGAGAACCTATGGACACGACGGCTGAGTTAGATGATCTAAGGCGCTTGGTGCAACGGCTACAGGCCGAAAATGCTGACCTACAACAGATAGCGGCCTTGCAGCGGGTCAATCAACCGGTGCAGACTGCCCCAGGGCGATCGCCCGCCTCCTTGCTTGAGGCGGTTAGCCCGTTTGAGGCCTTTATGGCCCACGCCCCGGTGCTGGCCTGGATGACCGATGCCAACGGGGTGATGGGCTACGCCAACTCCGCCTGGTTAACCCTGTTTGGGGTATCGGCCCAGCAGGCCATTGGCCAAACCCTAGAAGCCCTCTTTCCCCTGGCCATAGCTCAAGACTACCGGCAAAACAATCAGTGGGTGCTCGACCACCAAGCCGTTTTTGAAACCACAGAACAGGCCATCCTGCCCGACGGCACAACCCGCATCTTTTTAGTGCGCAAGTTTCCGATCTACCCAGCCGGGGCAGCGGCCCGCTGGGTAGGGGGCATTGGGGTCGATATCACCGAGCTAAAGCACACCGAAGCCGCCCTGCGAAATAGCGAGGTGACTAACCGGGCCATGCTCAAAGCGATTCCTGACCTACTGCTGCGGGTCGGGCTCGACGGCACCTGCTACGACTTTCGCCCCCCGGCAGATGCTGTGGAAGGCATGTTTGTGCCGATTCGCCATCATATTTCAGAAGTCTTGCCCCCTGAGCTTCTGGCCCATCAGCTGCAGCGCATCGAGCAAGCTTTAGCCACCGGCACCTTGCAGGTTTGGGAGCATCAGTTTGAGAAATACGGCAAAATGCTCTACGAAGAGGTGCGTCTCACCCTCTGCGGGGACGATGAATGCCTGGTGATTGTGCGCGATATTAGCGATCGCAAAGCCGTTGAGCTAGCGCTAAAAACCAAGACCGAAGAGCTAGAGCGCTTTTTCTCCGTCGTTCTAGATCTGCTCTGCATTGCCGACACAGAAGGCTATTTCCACCGTCTAAACCATGCCTGGGAAAAGATTTTAGGCTATCCGCTAGCGGTTCTAGAAAACGCCCGGTTTTTAGACTATGTGCATCCCGAAGACCTAGACAGCACCTTAGAGAGCATGGCAAAGCTCAATCGGCAGCAGGAGATTATCAACTTTGTCAATCGCTACCGCTGTCAGGATGGGTCTTACCGCTGGTTGGAGTGGCGGGCAGTGCCCGTGGGTAACCAGGTCTACGCCACAGCCCGAGACATCACCCTCAGACGACAGGCAGAGCTAGAGCTAGAGTCAACGAAGCTCCAGTTAACGGGGGTGCTAGATAGCTCCCTCGACGGCATTATGGCCTTTCAATCCGTGCGCGACGAAGCGGGCACCATCGTCGATTTTGAGTGGTTGCTGTGCAACCCCGCCGCCTGCGAACTGGTGGGTCGCACCGCCGAGTATCTGGTGGGCAAACGCCTGCTCGAAGAAATGCCGGGAAATCGAACCGATGGATTGTTTGATCTCTACGTAGACGTCGTCAGGTCTGGAGACGCGCTGCAGCGGCAGTTTCACTACACCCACGACGGACTGTCCACCTGGTTTGAGATTGGCGCGGTCAAACTGGGGGATGGGTTTGCGGTTACCTTCCGCAATATTACCCCCCTGAAACGAGCAGCCCATGCCCTTGAGCAGGCCAATCAACAGCTTGAAACTCGCGTTGCAGAGCTCAACCAGCGCAACAGAGAAATGCAGCTGTTGGGGGAAATGAGTGAGTTTTTGCAGGCTTGCATAACCGTCGATGAAGCCCAAGCGGCTCTGCCCAGATTGATTCAGCCGTTGTTCTCTCGCAGTAGCGGGGGTATTTTTATGCTTGACTACCGCGCTGCTCGCGTCAAAGCTGTAGCGACCTGGGGTGAATCGCTCCAATCAACGCTGGAGTTTGACCGTCAAGACTGCTGGGCGCTGTGCCGGAGACGATTGCATCAGGTGGGGTCAGAGTGCTTAAACCTGCGCTGCAACCACACAGCGCAGGCCCATCAGACCACACTCTGCCTACCCCTAATGGTGCAGGGTAAGCCGCTGGGGCTGTTTTATCTGAGCGCCGTCACGATCTCCAAATCTACCCAGCAGCTGGCTCGCACCGTCGCCGAGCAGGTGGCCATGGCGCTGTCCAACCTGCATCTGCGCGAAACCCTGAAACAGCAGAGCATTCGCGATGTGCTAACGGGGTTGTTCAACCGACGCTACCTAGAAGAAGCCTTGGCCCAGGCCATTCGAAGGGCGCAGCGACAGCGGCACTCGATCGGGGTAATTATGCTGGATATCGACCACTTTAAGCAGTTTAACGATACCTACGGCCACGGGGCGGGCGATCGCATCCTAGAAGCTGTCGGGCAACTGCTCCGCGAGAGCGTGCGCGGTTCAGACGTGGCCTGCCGCTACGGGGGCGAAGAAATGATCGTCATACTGCCAGAGTCTCCCCCGGCGGCCACCCTGGCGCGGGCCGAAGAGATTCGCCAGGCCCTGAGTCTGCTCCAGGTCAGCTACAACGGCCTGACCCTCAACGACCTGTCCGCTTCCCTGGGAGTAGCTAGCTTTCCCGACCACGGCCCGCAGGATATTGATGTCTTGAAAGCTGCCGACGACGCCCTCTATCAAGCCAAGGCCCAGGGGCGTAACCGAGTGGTGGTCGCAACAGTGCCTGCCACAGAAGTGGCTGATGAGGCCAGTGCGCCTCTACCCAGAGATATATCCTGAAAGTACGGGAAGGATAGGTAAATAGTAGGTATCAGGTACTACCTCATGCCGACTCGGTAGTGCACTTTTAGAGGGTATTTGGGGTTTATATGGCACAGGCAGCAGTGAAACGATTGGCATCGAGTTCGTTAGCCCTAGGGGCCCTACTGGCGGGGATCGCAGCGATCGCCCCCGTTCGACTAACGCCCCTGGCGGCGGCTCCCGCCCTGGCGCAGTCCACCGTGGATGAGGCCACCACAATTCGTGTGTACGACCAGGTGAGCCCGGCGGTGGTGGCCATTAATACTCGCGACGGCGGCGGCAGCGGCAGCATCATCGACCCCAGCGGGCTAATTCTCACCAACGCCCACGTGGTGGGCGCTGAGCGCGTGGTCACCGTGCGCCTCTCTGATGGCCGCAGTTTTCAGGGCGACGTGGTGGGCTATGGCCAAGACCGGCTCGACCTGGCGGCGGTGCGGCTGCGGGGCAACCCCACGGGCCTGCCCACCGTAACGCTGGCCCCCGCTAACTCAGTGCGGGTGGGGCAGAGCGCCTTTGCCATCGGCAGCCCTTTTGGGTTAGAGGGCACCCTCACCGTGGGCATTGTCAGCCGCATTGACCGCGATCGCAACGTCATTCAAACCGATGCCGCCATTAACCCCGGCAACTCAGGCGGCCCCCTGCTCAACAGCGCTGGCCAGGTGATCGGCGTCAACACCTCAATCTTTACCACCGGGGACGGGGGGGGCAATGTGGGCATTGGCTTTGCCATTCCCACCGACGCGGTGCAGACGTTTTTGGCCTCGGTGCGATCGGGCACGGCCACGGCCTCAGCCCCCGCCGATCGCACCAGCCGCGAGCCCGCTCCTATCGCCCTGGGCGCATCGGTGCAGGGCCAGCTCAACGACACCAGCAACGTGCTGCCCGACGGCAGCTTCTACAACCCCTACCGGTTTGAGGGGCAGGCGGGGCAAACCGTCACCATCGCCATGAACAGTCAGGATGTTGACCCCTACCTGATTTTGCTGGCCGCCGATCGCGACGATTTTTCCGTTCAAGACGATGACAGCGGCGGCGATCTCAGCGCCCGCATCTCGGTGCAGCTGCCTTACACCGGGTCGTACATCATTTTGGCTAACAGCTACGGGCAGGGCGAGTCGGGGCGCTACCAGCTGCAGCTCAGTCAGACGGGTGGCGGTCAGGGTGGCCCAACCCCGAGCACCCCGAGCAGTACGGGGCTGCGGCAGCAGGGCAATCTCGGGCCGGGCGATGGCACCCTGCAAGATGGCTCCTACTACCAAGAATTTGGCTTTCAGGGTCGGGCCGGGCAGTCGGTGCGCCTGCGGCTAGAGAGCCCCGACTTCGACACCTACCTGATTTTGCTCGATGAGGCCGGCAACCGCCTGGCCGAAAACGACGACGCCAACCCCAACAATACCAATTCTGAAATGGTGGTTACCCTGCCCCGCAACGGCACCTACTCGGTGCTAGTCAACAGCTACGAGGCAGGCGGGCAGGGGCGATTCCTGCTGACGGTGGAGTAGGGTTTCTAGCCTGATTTCAAGTCGAGAGAAGCCGGAATGTGTGGTTTTGGTCAAAAGGTTGGCAGGTTCGAACTTGCCAGCCTTTTGACCTGCAGAGGAAGGTTGCCCAACATAAATTTCTGTGAAAACGAGAATAACAGCCTCTAATTAACGGGTTCGTGAATAATCTCGGCTAAGCCAGCTTTGGCTGTGGCGCTGGCGATCGCTCTAGCGCTGCGCAGTACGATCGCCAGCCGCCGTAGGCCGAAATCTCGCGCTGGCCTTCACACAGCACAGGCTCGCCCAGCACCCCCAGCACCGTTTCGCCGGTGTTTAGGGGCACTTTGCCAATGCTTAGCCCCGGCGGCTCTTGCAGCAGCACCTGCACCAGCCCGTCGGGGGGCACCTGCCATACCTCCAGCACCACGGCGATGCCGCCAGCGCTGACTCGCATCATGGCAGGGTGCACGTCGTTGATCGACCACAGGCGGTAGCTAGGGGTGGTGGCCGCCTCGTAGAGGAACTCTGCCCCAGCGTTGAGCAAGTTTGGGTTAAGTTCAAGCCCCCGCATTAGGGTGCCGTTGACCGCTAGTTTGATTCCCTCCACCATGGTGGCGCACTCCCCCAATAATGAACATTGTCGATGGACTCTGATGAACTGATTCACTGTAGCCTGCGCCGATTCTTCAGATTTAGCTGGAAAGGGTCGGGCTGTCGCGATAGCATAGAATTAACACATGAATTTTTGTAACGCCCTTGGCTTCTGCCCTACAGCCCATCATTGACCCGGCGGTGCCCAGTGACTGGCACGCCCTTGCCCCCCGCTGGCAGGCTGGGCAGCCCACGGTACAGAAGGGCCTGCCCCACGACCAGCTCGCCCCCGCCTGGCAAATTTTACTGTTGGGAGATGGCTCGCCCACGCGCCATTTGCAGCTGCTGACGCGCGATCGCACCGAGGTCGATGTCATCGACATGACCCCAGTGGGCATGGATCTCGACGGTGCCCCCGACATCATTCGCGTGGTGCCCGGCCCTCGCCTGCGCCGCCAGGTGTGGCTGCGCACCGCCTCGGGCCAGCGCCTCGCCTACGCCGCTTCCTGGTGGGAAGCCAGCCACGTCGATGAGTATCTGCAAAATAAGTCGCTGCCCATTTGGGCCAGCCTGGCCCGCCTGCGCACCGAGCTCTACCGCGACATTCAGGGCCTCTACTACGGCGATTCGCCTGCCCTAGAAGAAGCCTTTGGCCAAGCCGGGCCGTTTTGGGGTCGCCACTACCTGTTTTGGCACCGGGGCAAGCCGCTGACGCTAATTTATGAAGTATTTTCGCCCTACCTGACTCGCTATCTGGGGCCGATGCAGAGTGGGCCAACACCATAAAATTTTGGATTGCCGATTTTAGATTTTGGGTGGACGGGTAGGGGCAGACCCAGGTGTCTGCCCGCAGAAGTTTAGGGTGAAACTAAAATCCAAAATTGCTCAGGCCCAGTCACCGCCGCTGCCGGAGGATGGCGGCAGATAGTTAGGCATACCCGGTTCGGTAAAAGCATCCTGATAAGGGCGGGCAGATTCGACCCAGACCTGGGTGCGGAGGGGGCCGTAGCGCTGGCGTAGCTGGGCATCGATCTGTTCGCCGATGGTTTCTGCCGATTCTACAAACTCGGGGTGCAGCACCAGGTGAATCTCAATCCACACCTGGCGGCCCACCATGCCCCTAGAGCGAATGCGGGTGCAGCGAGTGACGCCCTCTACCTGGGTGGCAAGGTGGGAAATGGCTTCGGGGGCGATCGCCGTGGGGCGCAGCAGCATTGGCAGCTGTTCGTTGAGCACTCGCCACAGGCTGCGGCCCACCAGCGGCAGCAGCACCAGCGCAAAGACCGGGTCGAGCCAGCGCTGCCCCTGCCAGATCGCCAGCAGCACCCCGACCATGACAATGCTCAGCCAGGCATCGGCCAAAAAGTGGCGCGTGTTGAGCTTGAGGGCCTGGCTGCTGAGGCTGCGGGCCTGGTAGCTGGCGTAGATGCCCAGGGCCACGTTGAGAATCACCATCGCCGCCGTAAACCGCAGCACAGATGAGTCAATCGCCACAGGAAATGGGGTCGCCGCCCCGGTGAGGCCACCTAACACCTGGCGCAGGGCAATCAGCAGCAAACTGACCCCGGTAAACCCCAAAAACGCGCACAAAATCAGGCTGCCTGCCACCTCGGCGCGCCCGTGGCCCCAGACCTCGCGGCCCATCTGCCGCTGGGGAGAGGTCACCGCCACCAGGCTGAGCACGGTGCTAAACCCGTCTACCAGGGTGTGCAGCGACTCGGCCAGCAGGGTCAGCGACTGGTTGGCCCACCCGCCGATGGCCTGCACCGCCAGCAGCAGCAGGGTTGCCCACAGGGTCGTCAACAACAGGCGGTAGCTAATGCGGCGTTGGTACTCGCCCTCGTTCATGGGCAGACAGAATTCCACTGGGCTCAAGGTCTGGGCTCAATGGTACTGCAAGGGGCGGTTCTGCAATCGGTTAAGCATGTTCCAGCTGATATCTTGTCCAGAAATGCGGCTAAACCGCTGTGCCAGGAAGCATTTAGCCCCCTGCGATCTAGGTATTTTATGAGCTGAAATACTCTACATGAAATGGCTAGAGAAGCCGCAGCTGCTGGGCGGTTTCCTCAAGCACCAGACTGTCCAGGTCATCTAGGTCAATATCGGCAGGTTCGTGGGGCAGGTCAACCTCGGTTTCGTCGGCTATGAGGGCAGCGGCGGCGGTCATCATGGCCTCGGCCAGGTCGCCAAGGTCATTGCGGTTAGCCAGGTAGGTGCCCAGGGCTGTTAACGGATCCAAGGTGCTGTCGGTACCCAGTTCGGGCAAGCGGCTGCGGCTGATTTGGGCTTTCAGCTCGGGTTGCAGGGTGTAGGTATGGGCGGCGGCCAAGACGGTTTCTAGGGCAGACTGGTCGATCTGATCCACTTGGTCAGTGCGCAGGGTGTAGAGGCAGCGCACTACGGCATCGGTGATGTCGGCTTTGGCGATCGCCCGCTCCAGCCCAACCTGGGGATTTTCAGCCCCAGTGAGATCGACCTGGATGGTTTTGAAGGGGCGTACGGGCAGGGGACAAAACTCGGCCTGGGTGTTTTCCTTACTCACCTGCACCAATAGATAGCCCTTGGCCTCGGCCTCTTCACTGAAGTCAACCCGCTCTATGCTGCCGGGGTAAATCATCAGGGGCTGTTCGCAGAGCACCTGGTAGCGGTGCACGTGGCCTAGGGCCACGTAGTCAAAGCAGGGTCGGGCCAGCATCGCCATGGGAATGTTAAAGCCCCGCCCGGTGGCCAAAAACCGCTCGGCCCCGTAGGTGGCGGTATCGACCATGGCATGGGCCAGCAAAATAGCGGGAATCGCGGGGTCGAGGCGGCGAATTTCGCCCTCCAGGGCTACCCGCAGGCGATCGAGCAGCAGCTCGTTGACCTGGGCCATTGAGAAACCCTCGGTTTCGGGCCGGGTGAGCAGGGTTGATTTGGTCAGCCAGGGCAGGGTGACCACCTGCACCGGGCCGTTGCGGGTGTCAATGCGGTGGGTTTCGAGGCGATCGCCCACCATGACCCCTGGCACCCCCAAGGTTCTGTAGATCGACAGGCTGGCTCCGCCCATGCCCTGGGCATGCTGGTCGTGGTTGCCCACCAGCAGCACGGTGGGTATGCCCGCCGCCGACAGCCGACAAAACTGGCGGGCCAAGGCCTGCTGCACCAGCGGCGGCGGCGTGGCATCCGGGAATGCATCGCCACCAAACAGCACCAGAGCGACCGACTCGGCCAGGGCGCGATCGATGCAGCGGGTGAGGGCGGCAATGAAGTCTTCGAGCCGGGTGTTGAGGCCGGTTTCGGGGTTGAGGCGACCGTGGGCAAACCCGCTGCCCATATGGATATCGGAGAGGTGGAGAAGGGTGATCATGGGGCCATAATAGCGCCCTATTAGTTCAGGAGATCTACATGTAGAGTTACCCGCCGAGGATAAATAGGCCCAGCATGGTGGCGCTGTTCCAGGCGCTGTGGAGCACCATGGGGGAGATCAGCGTGCGCGATCGCGTATACACAAACCCTAAAATTGCCCCCAGCAGGGTCAGGGGCAGCACCTCCGACAGGCTGAGGTGGGCGGCGGCAAAGATCAGGGCGCTGAGGGCGATCGCCCAGCCCGCTGACACATAGCGGGTCAGCGAGGGCAGCAAAAAACCGCGAAACAGAAATTCTTCAAACAGGGGAGCCGCGATCGCCGCCGTCAAAAAGAACACCAGCAGCGCCACGCCGTCCTGCTCTTCAAGCACCGTTTGCAGCAGCGGGTTGCTGCCCCCCTGCCCCTGCCAAATCTGCTGGTTGAGCAGCGCCACCCCAAACATCAGCGGCACGGCGACAAAGTAGCCCCCCAGCCCCCAGAGCAGCCCAGAACGTGACGGTTTCAGGCTAAACATTTCCTTGGGCACCGGGCGGTAGGGGCGAATCGACCACCACAGCACCGCCAAAGACCCCGCCGCCATCAGCAGGTAGTAAACCAGCGAAAAAATTGCCCGCCCCCGGCTGCTGAGGCTGCCGCTGCTAAAGCCCAGCCCGCCCAGCACCAGGGGCAGCAAAATTTGCCCCACGAAGAAAAATCCGACGATCAGCACTTGCCAAACAATTTCACCCGTCCAGGGAATTTCCCAGCCGCGCCCGGCGTTTTGGCGCAGCACTGACTGGCTGCCCCGCAGCACCCGCTGGGCCACTAGCCAAATGATCAGCCCGATGCCCACGATCGCCCCCAATGTCGGCACCACACCCACCAGAGCCAGCTTGACCAATTTGGCCTGGGCGGTCTCTTGCTCCTGGGTCTGGAGCTGGGCGCGATCGCCCTCTCGGCCTTCCATCCCGTAGAGCTGATCGAGGGCGCGGTACTCAAACCAGCCGTTGAGCGACTGCCTTAGCCAGGCTTCATCCTCGGGGAGTACGTCGTCTTGCCAGATGCGAACTAGGGTGTCGGCGGTGCGCACCACCGGGGCAAAGGCGGTGTCACTGTCGCGCACCTGTTGCCAGCGCTCGATGGCGGACTCAGACTTACCCTGGTAGGCATCCATGAGGCCCAGCCGCAGATCGAGACGGTGAATCAGCGCCTGCTGCTGGTCGAGGGCGGTTTGCAGCCGCCGGGCCAGGGGCTTGCCTGCGTTGGTGCCATCGGCTAGAGAAGGGGTGGTTTGCGTTTGCCAGCGATCCATGCCCTCAACCGCCCCTTCCCGCACCTCTTCGTACTGCTTTTTGGCGTTGGCCACGGGGTCTTTACCCAGCAAGCCCTCGCGGATTACAGGCCACTGGTCTTCGGGCAACCCCTCCCCCTTCCAGGCGCTACCCTCTAGCAGCAGATCGGTCTGATAGAGCTGGAGCTGGCTTGCCACCTGGGGTTCATTCCAGCTACTCAGCAGCGATTGCACCAGTACCAGCCCCACCAGGGCCGTCACAATAATCAGAAAAAGCCGCTTGAGCGAAAGCCAGGGCTGTATGGAGTCAGAGTCGGGGGTCATGGGGAGGCGGTTAAAAGGTCAGTAGCGAAAAACACTACCCTCCCATTATTCCACTGGGTTTGACTTCGAGTTGGGTCTGAGGGAGTCGCCTGAGTCCTGAGATGACAGCCAGCTACTCCTGCGATCGCTTCGGCCAGCCGCGTTTCACCAAAATCAGCCAAAATCCCAGCACCCCTGCCGCAATTAACGCCATCCAGCGAATGGCGGGGATGTCGCTCTGGCGCACGGCGATCGCCACCAGCGCCCACACAAACACCAGGGTAAAAGCAATATCGCCGCGCTGATAGATCACCACTTCAGCGATGACGGCAGCCAACACCATCATCGCCACCGTCCAGGTCACCGACGAAATGCCCCAGCCGCCCCAATTCGACGCGTAGAGGGCCGAGGCCACATTAACGATAGTGGCCACCGAAATCCAGCCCAGGTAGAGACTAAAGGGAATGTGCGCCATCCAGCGGCGGCGGCGAGACACCCGATGGCCCAGCGCCGGTCGCTGACCGTCTAAACCAATATTTAGCGTCAGATAAATGCCAATCAGAGGCATCAAAATGCCCAGCATGGCCAAAATCGACCAGCCAAACTGCTGAAGAGAGAATAGCCAAATCCAGATCGTCTGGGCCACGCAGGCCACAATCAGCAGCTTGTTCACCCGCTGGAGCTGAGGCTCTCGTCGCCGCTCCGGGTGAAACTGATAAATTGCGTAGGCAAACAGCCCCAGGTAAATAATTCCCCAGATGGCAAAGGCGTAGTTGGCGGGCGTAATCAGCACCCCCTCCAGAATCGTGTTGGCGATCTGACCCACGCTTTGCCCCCCCGGCGGGAAGCGGTTAAAGAGGGTGTTAAACACCACCGCAGCTACGATCGCGATCGCCGTAGCCACCGCCAGGCCCGTACCCGAGTTAGCGCGATTGGAGGGAGTATTATCCATAGGGGAAACGCAGTAATCGTAGCCCTATCCTCCCCTGAGCCGCGGCAAAGCGCCAGTATCCTTGGTGAGAGCCAGCAGTTCAGCGGTTAGACGGCCACCGCCTTACTCGTCCTCAAGCAGGTCTTCGGCATCGTCCTCGGGCTCTTCGACCGCGACCGGGGCACCGCTGATGGCAAGCTTTTCGCGCACCTCGGCCTCTAATTTGGCGGCAAAGTCAGCGTCTTCGATCAGGCGCTGCACCGTATTGTCACGGCCCTGACCGACGTTGTCGCCACCGTAGCTGTACCAGGCTCCCTTGCGAACAATCACGCCGGTTTGCTCGGCCAAATCCACCAGGCAACCCATGGTCGAAATGCCCTGGCCAAAGAGAATGTCGAACTCGGCAATGCGAAAGGGCGGGGCCACTTTATTTTTGGCCACTTTGACCTTGGCGCGAATGCCAAACTCTTCAGTGCCCTTTTTGAGGGTCTGAATACGGCGAATGTCGAGGCGCACCGAGGCGTAGAACTTGAGCGCATTCCCTCCCGTGGTGACCTCGGGGTTGCCGTAGGAGATGCCGATTTTCTGCCGCAGCTGGTTGAGGAAGATTACCGTACACTGCGACTTGCCAATGCTGCCGGTGATTTTGCGCAGCGCCTGACTCATGAGCCGAGCCTGGAGGCCGACATGGGTATCGCCCATCTCGCCCTCAATTTCGGCGCGGGGCACCAGGGCGGCCACCGAGTCAATCACTACCACATCGACGGCGGCAGAGCGCACCAGCTGATCGACTATCTCCAAACCCATTTCGCCTGTGTCGGGCTGAGAGACTAGTAGCTCGTCAATATTGACCCCTAGAGCCCTAGCGTAGACCGGGTCGAGGGCGTGCTCGGCATCCACAAAAGCCGCTACGCCGCCCGATTTCTGCACCTCGGCCAAGGCATGGAGGGCGACGGTAGTTTTACCGGAGCTTTCTGGGCCATAGATCTCAATCACTCGGCCCTTGGGCAGACCGCCACCCAGGGCCAAATCCAGCGTTAGCGCGCCCGTGGGGATGGTTTCGACGGTCATGCGGCTAGCTTCTCCGAGGCGCATGATCGCCCCTTTGCCAAAGTTGCGCTCAATCTGGCTGAGCACCAGGGTTAGGGCCTTTTGCTTTTCGGAGCCTGCGTTGCTTTTAGATGCCATAGCTGCCTGGGGATAACTCAAATGGGCGGAATGGGATCGGCCTGGGGCAATGGCCCGGAAGATGACCTTAGTAAACCCCACTTCAGCCCAGAAGGGTAGTCGGCTTTTAAGAAAAAGCCAGGCATCCATAGAGCAGCTTTTAGAGCAGGGTCATTTTGGCCAAAGGCATTGCCTTCGCCCTATCATCATAGTACACTTGAACCAAAATTAGTTACCTCTGGCGGTGAAGGGCAAGAGGGTACGGGTGATCGCAGGCGTCAACTACAGGCTGAAGGGGTCAATACCGATGGATAACAGTCGTTTGATTCATGTGTCGGTATTCCCTGGCTGGGTGGCTGGGGTGACCTATCACCAGGGGCTAGGATACCGCTGCTGGGTGATTAACCCCGAGATGGCGGTGCTCAACGACGGTGAGGTCTACCCCAGCAGCGAGGAGGCGATCGCCGCTGGGCGACTTTTCATTCACCATTCCATTGGGGCCGAGCCCGATCGCGGCAGTAGGGGATAATCGGCAGGTGTCCGGGGTTGCCTGGATAGCTCTGCTGGAGTAACGCCCATGGAATACGTTCTGGCCCAGGTGGGGGTGGCGGTGTTTGCCGTCTCTGGGGTGCTGTCTGCGGCTCGGCAGCGCCTCGATATTTTTAGCATTGTGGTGGTGGGGCTGCTGACGGCGATCGGCGGCGGCACCCTGCGGGACGTGATTCTCAATGCGCCAGTATTTTGGCTGCTGGATCTGACGGCGTTTTGGGTGGCTCTGGGCGCATCCTTTGCCACGTTTGTCGGTATTCGCTTTATTCTCAAGCTGCCGCTGCGGCTGCTCTCCTATCTCGATGCCATGGGCGTGGCTCTGTTTGCCGTGCAGGCGATTGATAAGACGCTGCTGTTTGGCTACCCTGCTGCGGTGGCGGTGGTGATGGGCCTGATTACCAGTATTGCGGGCGGCATTATTCGCGATGTGGTAACCCACCGGCCCACGCTGCTGCTGTCGCGGGAGCTATACGCGACGCCGATTGTGCTGGGAGGGATTCTCTACGTGGTGCTGCTGCACCTGATGCCTTCACCCTTCTGCCGATTGATTGCCATGGGGGTAATTTTTGGCATCCGCGCGATCGCCATTCGATGGCAGCTGTTTTTGCCCCTGCGGCTCACCCTCAAAATCGATCTCAACGAGGAAAAACCTTAGTTTCTAATGCTGGCTTTCTGTACACCTCAGCTGCTCAGTATTGTTAGTGGAGAACATTACGCCAAAAATTTTAGGGGTAAGGCGGGAAATTAGCGGGCGCGCTGGGTTGGTGAGCGATTGGGCGGTTCTTAGGAAATGGCACTTGGCCTGACTTAGCTCCTGTAGATAGTGTTAATTCATCACCACTGCGATAGCCTAAAATGCGACAGGCTTGTATGTTTGAAACATCTACCTATCGGCCTGGGGCGCACAGCAACCTATGAATAGAAAACGATTTTCCTGCGTTGTTTCAGCGTTAGTCTTGGCTCCTGCAACGCTATGGCTCAGTAGCTCAGCGATCGGGCAGGAGTCTGGGGTTGAAATCATTCATCAAACCCCAAAATTCCTGGTTGGACTGTATGCGGTGCCCTCTGGTCAGACCAATTTTGGCCCCAATCGGCTGGGGGGAGAGGCGGTTGAACCCGACGGCTCGCTGCTATTTCAGCGATCGCCAGACAACTGCGACTACGATTTTTTAAGCGTGTTTAGCGATGGTGAATCGGTAGCCGATTACGCCGATTACAACGTCAATGTCTGCACCATCGACGGCGGTACCTATACCCTGTTTGCCCCCGAGAGCGAGGGCGGCAAATTGGTCGTGTTTAATGGCACCGCAAGTAACCTGCAAGAAATTCTGATTGAGGGCGCTAGTGGGAGTCAGCCAGCGCCTGCTGCCGGGCAAAGCCCAGCCAATCCAGAGGGGCAAGAACCAGCGCCTGAAACCGAGCAAAATTCTGGCGACGGAAACGTACAGGCTGCCCTGTGTGAACAGTTTAGTTCGCCAGCGGTGCGCGAGGTCTGCTACGAAGCCCTGTACGAAATGGCGCAAATCAATGGCGAGGCTGACCTCGAATCAGCGGACGATGGCAGCCAGAGCGAAGGCAGGAGCACCCGCGTTGAATTGACATCACCGCTACCTTTGCCAACGGTCAGCAGGAAAAGAAGCTAGGCGTCAATTTGTGTGGTCAAGACAAGATTGTGTTTGGCCAGCCCCCCCAGGGCGAGCCGCGCCGCATTACTATTGCCAACGCCACCGACCAAGGCACCGCCGACAAAAACTTAGTACTTCAAGAAATTTACATTACCCCGCCCCAAAGCACCTCCTGGGGCTATAACCTGCTAGCGTCTCGCGCCATTGCCCCCGGCGACGCCGATCAGGTGGCCTTTGTAGACACCACTAACCGGTGCATTCACGATGTTCGCGCCGTGTTTATCAACCCCAGCCGGGTAGAACACCTAGAACCGGTGCTGTGGCCCGGCATCGATCTCTGCGATCTCGCCAACAACACCCTGGTGTATGGCGTTGAGGGGCAGGCCAGCGAGGATGCTAGTCAACCTGCGATCGCAGCCTCACCTCAGGCCTTACGCCCTGTCAAGCAGCTGTCGCGGAGCAAGTCAGAGGTGTGCCTATCGTCGGCAGATAGCCGGGTGTGCCAGCCCGCGCGCCGCCGCAGTGCCCCGCCCCAACGCCCCTGGTGGCAAACCTGGCGCCGGCCAAGATGAGGCTATTCGTCGGCAGCTGAGAATAGGGGGTCTGGAATGGTCAGCAGTTCACTGATCAACGATTTTTCGTGGATGCTGAGGGTGTAGAGGTCAAGCCGATTGAGGGGCGGGGCAGAGGCGTGCTGGGGCAGGGTGGCCGACTCGGTTATGATTTCGGGCATGACTTCAGTATTGCCGCATTCGCGATCGCTAAACTGCTGCCGCGATCGCAGTAGGTCAAGCCGGTTGGCCGCCCCTTTTGCTCCCGTGGCCAAATAGTCGTCAATGGCAAAATCGATGAGAAAAATAATGGCGATATAGCATCTGGGCTTGCCGAGATCTAGGGCCAGATTTTCCTTCAGTCTTTTTTGATGATCGGCAGGCAGATCACCGATAAATTTATCGATCAGATAGGTTCTTTCCTGGTAGGGAAGCGTTCCTAGCAGCTCAGCGAGTTCGGCAAACTCTGGCCCCAAATTGAGCCCGTCAGACACTTGGGCAATAGCGCGGCTCAGCAGTTTTTCCTCATACTCAGACAGCCGAGGGTCGATTTCGGCGGCGCTGAGGGCATGTACCCGCCGAGGACTCTGCCGAGCAAGATCTAGAAGGGTTTTAGCATCCTCTGGGCGGTAGGTGGCCAGGGTAACCGACTCTTCCCAATGGGCTTTTTGAAAATAGGTGAGCGCCTGCCTTAGATGGGTTTGGGCTTTTCGAATCGATTGCTTTTGCTCTACCGTCAGAGCACTGACAGATGGGCTAGAGCTGATGCTTTGAAAGTCTATTTTAGCCAGTTCTAACAGTCCATAGTGGGTCTGCTGATCAATGACGACATCGACCACTTCTACCGGGTTACCGCTAGCGTCAAAGCCAAATTAAACTGAGAGGCTAGCTCCAAATAAAATTCGACTTCGCGAACTTTTTGATTGTCCATGGGTGCTGCCCAGCCACTTTCTTTGAGCGTATTGATGAGCACCAGTCGAGCCATCCCTAGGGCAGAAGCTGGATCGGATAGGGCCAGACCTTGTTCGTAATAGGTGGAGGCATCTTCTAAACGGCCCATTTTTTCGGCCACCTGGCCCAGGGCAGAGTAAGCTTCTTTTTTGTTGGGAGCAAAGTCTAAGACCTTTTGGAAGGTTTGAAAGGCAGAGATATTGTCGCCGCGATCGCGCTCTCCCTGACCCCAGGAATAGTAGAGATTGCCCAGTCGGTACAGATTTGAGTAGCCCAAAAACGACATCGTCAGCAAACTAGCCGACAGCAAACAGGTGGCTTCGGAGTGGTGATGGCAGGGGATATTGACGCTTCGCAGAGCACTTTGCACCGCCCGCTGCCCTTTGTCAGTAAAGGCTCCGCCAGCGACAAAGGCTAAGCCTGCCCCTTGAATAAAACTGCTAAACAGACCCACCACATCAAAACCTTGAATTGAAAAGGCTTTAGCGGTGCTGGTCGCAAAGCTGGTCGTCATCACTAAAAACACAACCGTTAGGCCATTCCACGCCCAGTCAAAGCGGTCTTGCTCGTGCTGTTTGGTGGCCTTAGGGGCCGGGGTTAAAAACCACCACCAGGCCTGGGCATTGGGGTTAATGCTCTGGCGAGAATTCTCTAAATCGCCGTGGCCTGAGATCAAGTTTGTCTTGCTTTTGAGTCGCTGATCGAGCTTAATTAGCCGGGCATAAACTCCCGTAGGTAAAGGGACAGAAGCAGATTTTTCACTATCTTGGCGGACTTTTTCCACCGCATCCCTCGCCAGCAGGGCATCCATCACTAGCTGATGCGATACCTCGTTTGTCGCCTCGTCGGCGGCTATACCCTCAAGCAGGGTGATGGCGGACTCGTAGGCGTCAAGCAGCTGATCTAACGGCGGCAGAGGGCGAGGCTGAGGAGAGTCCATTGCGGATAGGCTACTTTTCACCCTAAAAGAGTATCGTATTGGGTCAATCGCATCCCTACTAAAAACGCCTGAATACTCTGCTCCCCACGCTGGGCATTACCAGTGGTGAGAAAGTCCAGGGTAGCCCCCTGAAACAGGTGAAACAGCGATCGCGCCACTGCTTCATCCCGAGTCAGCGCCGTCAGCGACTCAATCCACAGCTGGGTTTCGCGCTCTAAAAATTGTGGATGCGGCCAAAACTGTGCCTGTGCGCGAACAACAGCTATAGCTAAAGGGCTACACGGAATGTGACCTACGCTCCGCCCTGTAGCCCCAATTGAAGCAGGCGGTAGCTGCGGGGCGTTTGCCCTGTCCAGCGCTTAAAGGCCCGGTGAAAGGCGCTGGGTTCAGAAAACCCCAGCAGAAAAGCCATGTCGTGAATTGAGACAGCGGGATTTTGCACATACCGCAGGGCCAGCTCCCGGCGAGTTTCATTGAGCAATCGTTGAAAGGACGTGCCTTCGCTGTGCAATTCGCGCTGGAGCTGGCGGGTGCTGAGGTTGAGAGTGCGGGCGATCGCCTCCAGGGTGGGCACGTCTCCAGTCAGGTGCTGAACAATGGCCTGCCCCACGGTTTTGGCGTAGCGGTTGCCCTGAATCGCCAGCATGGCCGTGGCGTGCTGCTCAAAGGCCGCTAGCAGGGTGGCGTTTGCCGATTTCACCGGCCAGGCTAAGCAATCGACGGCAAACATCAGCCGATTGATGGGCTGCGAAAATTGCACCGGGGCTTGAAAGATGCGATCGTGCTCGCCCCAGCTCGCTGGCTGCGGGTGCTGAAACCAAACGGCGGTGGGGCTCAGCCCTTGGCCCGTAAGCTGCCGGGTCGCGGTGAGCAGTGCCGAAAAGGTGCTTTCGATCGGGTGGCGCGGCTCGTCGAGCAGATAGTTTTTGACATCTCCCAAAATGGCGCAATCGCATTGGGCTAGCCCCCCAGCGACCGTGTGAGAAATGGCCACGCCCTGGCTAAACAAGTGGGTATAGCGCGCCAGCTTTTCGAGGGCTTGTCCATAGGTTTGGCAGTTGAGCAGCACGTAGCCCACAATGCCGATCGCCGCCAGGTCGAAGGCTTCGCCGATGTGCAGGCCCAGGTCAGGGTCGCCGGTCTGGGCCACTGCCTCGCGCCACAGGGCTTGCAGCACTGTGCCCGAAATTTGGCGATCGGGGTCATCTAGCCAGGTTGGATCGATCCCGGCTGCCGCACAGAGGCGATCGGCCTCGCCCCCCTGGGCCGCCACGTACTGCACGATGTCTCGCACGATGGCCCCAGAGAACTTAGCCTCTTGCATACCCAGCTGCCCTTTGCATTGAACCTGGAATTCAACCTGTCGTTTTGAGTCAGTGTCTTGGCGTGGCGCGTCAATCGATCGCGCTGGGGCTGCCCGTACCGTTGAGGTACAGCGGCAGATTCGCCCAGCGGGCCGGTTCTACCCCTAGCGGACAAGTCCTTTGGCCCAGGTACTGTGCTCTATTTACCTTAGTCGCTTGGCGATCGCGGTTCTATTCACTGTTCTCATGGTCACCCGGCCCCACCCGACCCTAGGGCCAGGAGCCGATCGAGACCGCACCCAGGCCAATTCAGCAGGCGCTACACCCCTGACGAATGAATTCTTTCTACCCACAAATACGACCCAAGAGGCGCTATGAATCGTTTACAGCTCGTTCGCACCACCGGCAGCTTTTTGATTGGGCTGGTGGTGATGTCGAATATTCCATACATTCGGCTCATTCAGACCTTTGGGTACGACGACATTTTGCGCGAGCCGGTGGACTACGTTTTAGCCCAGTTTCAAGCCGGGGGCACAGCCCTAATTCTCACCTGGTTTATGTTTGGGCTGGCGGCGCTGCTGCTGATTCCGGCCAGTCTGCTGCTGCATCAGGTGGTCGATCGCCGTAACACTCCCTACCTGGGGGCCGCTACCACGATGGGGGCGCTGTCGGGTCTCTTGCAGGCGATCGGGCTGATGCGGTGGGTGTTTGTCATACCGGTTTTGGCCGAGCTTCAGACTAACCCGGCCACCGACGAGGCCACCCGTGCTGCGGTGGGCGTAGCCTACCAGGTGGTGCACCAGTACGGCGGAGTGGTGATTGGCGAGCAGCTGGGCCAGCTTTTGCTGGTGGGGTGGACGGTGGGCCTAGGGTTGGCGATGGTGCGATCGCCCCTATTCAAGCCCTGGCTCGGCGGGTTAGGTTTGCTCACCGCGCCCCTGCTGCTGCTGGGTCAGAGCGAACTGCTGGCTACCGTTATTCCTGCCATGCCGGTGATTGAGAGCACACCCATCGGCTTCATATTGTGGGAATTTTGGTTACTGCTGGTGGGTGTTGCCCTGGTGCGGGTACCCCAGCAACGGCTGGCTAAGGAAGCGATCGATTCCGCTCTTTAAGATCCGTTGTGTAGACGAGAATTCTTTACCTCCCTCATCCCAGAGCACCAATCCTGCCGATTGACTTCCTGGCTACACTGAGAAGCAACATCCCTACCGCCCTAGGCCATGCAAAACACCGCTCTGGCACCCCTGGTCGAACACATTACTCAACAGCTTGGCACCCTCTCAGAAGCAGAGCTGCGCACCATCCAAGACTTTGTTGACTATCTAATCTGGAAGCACCACGGTGACGTTGGGCAGCTCCTAACTAAGCGATCCGCCGAAGCGCGGGCGATCGATCGCATCGGCGACCTCGACGACCCCACCCAGTGGGTGACGGTAATTGAAGAAGGCGAAGAGGTGGATGTTGAGCGTTTACACCAGCGGTTAAGCGATCGTGGCTTTCAAATCGAGATACCTGATTAAGACCCATCGACTGGTCGAAGCAGAAGACTTACCCGAGTTGACGAGTGAACTGAAAGAAATTTTCAGCGACCTACGGGAGTCGGTTTTAATTCTTGACCCCTATCGATGTCTTGGGCTGCCCAACCATACGCTCAAAGGCCAGTTGAGCAATTATCGAGCGATTGCAATCGACTGGAATGGAGTGGCCTATCGGCTGGTTTATCGCATCTACGAGGCTACGGCTCCCAGGCGAGTGCTGGTGCTGAGCTTTGCCGAGCATGACCCGGCCTACGAGAGGGCAATCGCGCGTAAAGGCTAGTTAGGTGGAGTCAGAGCTGGTCGTGCAATGTCGGTAACAGTATCCAAGCCCAGGCCAAATGAGTTAGACCGAGCGATCCGTGAGCCATAATGGGGCCAGATTTGGCAAATTGTCTGAATGGCTGACCTTCCCCACCGCACTAATTCCCTGGCCTGGCAAATTCGCCAGGGAGCGCAGAACATGGGGGAATGGTTTGAGTACCAGTTTTCTCAGGTCAATATCGACCAGCCCGAGGTGCCCGCTTGGGGCTGGCTAGGCCCAGTGGCCGAGGGGCTGTTTTGGCTGGCGATCGCAGCCCTGGCCCTCTGGACAGGCTGGCTGCTCTACCGCGCCATTCTGGCCTATCTTGAATACCGGCAGCGGCGGGTGAAATCAAGCGCGACCCAGTTCTCTAGCCCGACCGAGGCCGCCCTCAAACAGGCGGCCTACTGGTGGCGTGAGGCCCAGCGGCTGGCCCAGCAGGGTGACTATGCCGGAGCCTGTCAGACTCTTTATATGGCGGGGTTAGCCCGGCTCAACGATACCGAGCGGGTGCTCTACCGCGCCAGCCGCACCGATGGCGAGTACCTCGACTGCATCGCTGCTGACCCCAGCCGTCCCTACGAACTGCTGATTCGCACCCACGAGCGCCTCACCTACGGGGAGGCCATGGCGACGGAGGAAACCTACCAGCGCTGCCGCCGCGCCTACCAGGAGATCGCCCAGTCGTGACGCGATCGCTCCCCCTCAACCGCCGCACTTTAATTTTGGCCGTGCTGGCTCTGGCGCTGCTGCTGGGGCTGCTGCTGGTGACGGCTCCGGCCACCAGCCGTTCAGACAGTGGCTCGACCTGGCACCGGGGGCCAGCGGGCTACAGCGCCTGGTATGAATCTCTAGAGCAGCAGGGCGTCACCGTGCAGCGCTGGCAGCGCCCGGTAGACGATCTGCTTCAGCAGATTGGGGAGGCTGAAGAGGCCACCGTCACCCTAATTCAAAATCCGTCGGCCACCCCCGAAACCCTGGTGGCGGTGCTGCCGGGGTTTATCGACGAACCCAGTCTCTCGGCCCTACTGCCCTGGATGCCCGACTGGCTAGAAGCCGGGCATCGGCTGGTGATCCTAGGTGTCAAGGTGCCAGCGACGGCGGCCCCTTTTTCTCAAACCCTGACCAGTGAAGCTGGCCCGGTCAAAATTGATACTCGCCGCCGCTTCAGCCAGGAGCCAAAGCAGGGCGTTACCCTCGAAGATGAGTATGGTGCAGTGGTTTGGCAGCAGACCCTTGAATCGGGGCCAGTGACGATGGTAGCCACGCCCCACCTGGCCGCCAACGCCTACAGTAATCAACCGGGAAACTTTGCCCTGATGACGGAGCTGGTGACGAGCGCGGGCGGGCGGGTGTGGGTCGATGAGTACCTGCACGGGTATCGGGATCAGGAGGCGATCGCCGCCGAAACCAACACCGACAACTGGCTCGGCTATCTGGCCCGCACTCCGCTGCTCATCCTGGTGATCCAGGCTCTGGGGGTAACGCTGCTGGCGCTGCTGGCCCTCAACCGCAGGCTGGGGCAGCGGCAAACCCTGCCAGTCCCCCAGGTAGACAACAGCTGGGCCTACATTCAGGCCCTAGCCGGGGTGCTGTACAAAGCGAATAGCCACGACTTTGTGGTTCAAACCCTCAGCCAGGCCGAGCGCATTCGGCTGCAAAAATCGCTGGGGCTAGGCAACACGCTGCTACCCGTAGAGCAACTGCAAGCGGCCTGGGAGGCCCAGCCAACCCTACCCACCACCGACCTAGCGGCAATTCTAAATCCCCCCATCCCTAAGGGCGAAAGCCAGCTGCGCGACTGGCTCAAGCGGTTACAATCCCTTCATTACCCCGGAGACACTGGCAGGCCATGACCGAGCGCCAAAATGAGCGACAAACTGACCTACAGGCGGCGATCGCACGCATCGGCAACACCCTCAGCGGCGTGGTGGTGGGGCAAGAACCCCTGGTGCAGGAGTTGTTGGTGGCCCTACTAGCGGGGGGGCACGTCATTCTCGAAGGGGTGCCCGGCACTGGCAAAACCCTCATGGTGCGAGCCCTGTCGCGGCTCATCCAGGCCGATTTTGGCCGCATTCAGCTCACCCCCGATATTCTGCCGTCGGATATTTCGGGCACCAACGTCTTCGACCTCACCAGCCGTACCTTCACCCTCAAAAAAGGCCCGGTGTTCACCCAGGTGCTCCTCGCTGACGAAATCAACCGCACCCCGCCCAAAACCCAGTCGGCCCTGCTCGAAGCCATGGAAGAACAGCAGGTGACCCTGGATGGCACCAGCCATCCCCTACCGGATCTGTTTTGGGTAGTGGCCACCCAGAACCCGCTGGAGTTTGAGGGCACCTACCCCCTGCCCGAAGCCCAGCTCGATCGCTTTCTCTTTAAGCTCGTCGTCGGCTACCCGGCCCCGGCGGCAGAAAAGCAGATGTTGCTCAACGCCCAGGGTGGGTTCGAGGCTAAGCGATTGGATGTGGGTCAGCTCAAGCCCGTCGTTGCTGATAAGCACATTCTCGCCGCCCGCCAGGCCGTCAAAGCCGTACCCGTGCAGGAAAATATCCTCGACTATCTGCTGGCCCTGGCCCACAAAACCCGCCAGCATGGTGATCTGGAGCTGGGCACCTCCCCCCGCGCCACGGTGCAGTGGCTGGCCGCCAGTAAAGCCCACGCCTGGATCAACGGGCAAGAGTTCGTCACGCCAGACAACGTAAAGGCTGTAGCCATGCCTCTGCTGCGCCACCGACTGATGCTGGGAGCTGAGGCGCAGCTGGATGGGTTGAATTGCGATCGCGTCATCCAGGGCGTGCTCGACAGCGTCGCGGTGCCTCGCTAATGGCGATCATCCCCACTGGGCGAACCTACGGACTCCTGCTAGGGGGCGGACTCGTCGTCACCCTACTCACTAATTTTTTCGACAGCCCCAACCGGCTCACCGTTGCCCTTCTGGCCCTGCTGCTGTTCGATGGTGCAGTCCTAGCCGTGATGTTTTGGGATGGGTTGCGAGTCAAATCCCGTCGTGCCATGATTAAGCGGGATCCACTGCACCGCCTGTCGATCGGACGAGACAATCCCATCTCGCTGCATGGGGAATCCTCCACTGCCGTGCGCCTGCGCCTGTTTGACAACTACCCTGCCGCCTTCGACGGCACCCCTATGCCCCTGGAGATTTCCCTCAGCGGCATGGAACCCGAAACGCTCACCTTTACCGTCAACCCCAAGCAGCGGGGCGAATACCCCTGGGGCGACCTCCAGATCAAGCAGCGCAGCCCCCTGGGTCTAGCCTGGGCCGACTGGCAGGTGCCCGCCGCCGAAACCGTGGCGGTTTATCCCGACCTGATTGGCCTCAATCAGCTCTCGGTCAAACTCGCCCTGCAAGCTACCGGCACCCTGAAGCAAAAGCGGCGCATGGGCGTGGGCACTGAATTTGCCGAGCTGCGCGAGTACGGCACGGGCGACGACCCCCGCTTTATCGACTGGAAGGCCACGGCCCGCCTCAGCCAGCCCCTGGTGCGGGTGCTGGAGCCAGAACGGGAGCAAACGTTATTGATTCTTTTAGATCGCGGACGCTTGATGACGGCCCAGGTGCAGGGGCTCAACCGCTTTGACTGGGGCATGAATGCGGCGCTATCGCTGGCGTTGGCCGGGGTGAGTCGGGGCGATCGCGTCGGTCTGGGCGTGTTCGATCGCACCCTGCACACCTGGATCCCTCCTAAAGGCGGGCGGGCCAACTTTCAGCAGATGATCGATCGCCTTACCCCCATTCAGCCCGTGCTCGAAGAATCGGACTACCTGGCCGCCGCTACCCACGCCGCCCAGCAGCAGCACCGCCGCTCGTTAGTGGTGCTCATCACCGACATTGTGGATGAAACCGCCAGCGCCGAACTGCTCTCGGCCCTGGCCCGGCTGCGCCCCCGCCACCTGCCCTTTTGCATTACCCTGCGGGATCCGGCGATCGATCGCCAGGCCCACCAGCCCACCACCGAGGTCGATGCAGCCTACCAGCGGGCCGTGGCATTGGATCTGCTGAGCCAGCGGGAAGCGGCCTTTGCTCGCCTGAAACGCCGTGGCGTACTGGTACTGGATGCCCCAGCGCACCAAATTTCAGACCCCCTGGTCGAAGCCTATCTGCGCATTAAGAGCCAGGGCAAGCTGTAGGGCTCAGTGCTATAGGCAATGGCTTAGCATTAGAAAAGTAGCTGTCGCCAGTTTGTTTGAGGCATTTTGCACCTGCTTAGAGAAGTCCTATGATTGCCCAGCCCCAGCTCTCCCCCACCTACTCTCCAGAGGAATACCTTGATTTAGAGGTAACCGCTGAGTTCCGCCATGAATACATTGATGGAGAGATCGTGCCCATGACTGGTGGTACGCCCAATCACAATCGCATCATCCGCAATCTCTGCACGGCGCTAACCATGGGTTTGCAGGGCCAGGATTTAGAGGTCTTCGTTGCCGATCAGCGCCTGTGGATTCCCGAGGCCCAAATCTACACCTATCCGGATGTGATGGCGATCGCGGGAGAGTTGGCCTACCAAACGGGCCGACGCGACACCCTCACCAACCCAACGCTAATCATCGAAGTTCTATCGGCATCAACCCGCAATTATGACCGGGGCGACAAGTTTGCCGCCTATCGCACCATTTCAACCTTCCAGGAATATGCCCTGGTCGATCAGTACTCTGCCCATGTGGAGCACCACGTCAAAATTGGTTCAAAACAGTGGATGCTGCAAGAATATGACGGGTTAGACGCTACCTTAAACCTCGCCTCCCTAGAGCTTGAAGTCTCCCTGCGCGATATTTACAACAAGGTTCAGTTTGAGCCGGTTGCGCTAGATAAAGAAGCTGAGACCTAAAGTATGGCAGAACATATTGCTCAAATCTAAGGTGAAGATAGGGGCGTGTCTGCAACAGACTCTACCTCCTTCGTTGGTATGGCTAGCTTAAGCTCTAAGACTTGTGGCTCAGCCCCACGGCATCGGCGATGCTAGGCAGCTGATGCTCCTCTAGTTTGGCCAGCAGACCTGCCAAGACCCGCCGCACCATCCAGGGGCCTTCATAGATCCAGCCGGTGTAAACCTGGAGCAGCGTCGCCCCGGCGGTAATTTTCTCCCAGGCATCGGCGGCGGTGAAAATACCCCCAACCCCCACAATCGGCAGGCTGCCCCCGGTTTGTTGATAGATGTAGAGAATTACCTCGGTCGATCGCGACCTTAGAGGAGCACCACTAATGCCCCCCGCCTCGTCTACGACGGCGTTGCCGGTCTGTAGCAGGGTTTTGGTTTTGAGGCTCTCCTTGGCGATCGTGGTGTTGGTGGCAATAATGCCCGCCAATCCGTGGGCTTGGGCCAGCTCAATCACGGCGTCAATGTCGGGCCAGGCCAGGTCCGGGGCAATTTTAACGAGTAGAGGTTTGCACTCACGGTTCTCCTCCTGTAGCGCCGCCAAAATGGGGCCAAGCTGGTCGGCGGCCTGGAGCGACCTGAGCCCCGGCGTATTTGGCGACGACACATTCACCACAAAATAGTCGCCGTAGGGGTAGAGCTGCCGAAAGCTGAACCGATAGTCTTCAGCGGCATCGGCCAGCTCGGTCACCTTCGATTTGCCCAGATTGATGCCGATCGGGATGGTAGGTCGTTGGGTGCCCCAATAGGATCCGAGACGATCGGCCAAAGCTACGGCCCCCCGGTTGTTAAAGCCCATGCGGTTGAGTACAGACTCATCCTTCACCAGCCGAAATAAACGCGGCTGGGGATTGCCCGGCTGGGCGTGGCGGGTGACCGTGCCCAGTTCGGCAAAGCCAAAGCCGAGCTGGGGCCAGGCCCGTGCCGCTAAACCATCTTTGTCAAAGCCCGCCGCCAGACCCAAAGGATTGGTGAAATCTAGGCCCCAGCAGGTCTGGGCCAGGCGGGGTTCGGTGAGGCAAAATTGCCGCTGTAGCCAGGGCTCGGTCTGGGATGCGATCGCTCCCCGGTCAGGCTGCCCCAACCAAGCCAGCAAATTCATGGTGCGGTGGTGCAAAAACTCTGGATCGAGCGTCACTCCATGAAATAGCAGCGGACGCACAAACTGACGGTAGGGATCTTTCACAAACAGCGGTGGTGTATGCAAATAGAGGGCGGGTAGACTAATATTCTGGCTAGGGGTGAGATCTGGTGATGCCCATAGCCTGCGCATCACAGAGCACGCCAGGAGCACACGGTCAACGGTCTTTGGGCTGGCAGCACCGCGTCGTCTGCGGTTGGCTTTCCCCATTAAAGCAGCCCTCGACAGCCGCTAAGACTATTTGGCAGATCTGGGTGAAGTCTACAGAGATCAAGTCACTGTGCTCGGCAGGTTATGGCTCTAGCCAGTATCCTGGCCGAGGGGTAGCCCGGCGACTCGGTTAGCTTCCTAGGTATCTAGGAATCGGCCTGGTGGGCCAGATATCTGTTTCTAACCCCCTTTCCTGCAACCGAGGAGATTGTTGACGCCCATGGCGCAATCCCAACCCCACGATTCTTCCTCTGACCGGCACGACCACCAGATTATGGCCCTGTCGCGCATTCTCAAAGCGCTACGAGGCAGCACCACCGCAGAAGAAGCCGTGACCCTGGCCCTCGATCACGTGCGCCAAGAGATGGACTTTGAGGTGTCCTGGGTCGGTTTGTACGATCGCATCAACCATCGCCTGGTTACCAAGGGCTGCCACAGCCCCCGACCGATGCGATCGATTCGCACCCTGATCAACCTCACCCCTGGGGATGTGATGGAGCAGGTGGTGGTGCAGCAGCGTCCCCTGCTGGTGGCTGACCTACAGAACGAAATTCGCGCTGGAGAATGGGGCACCATTGCCAAGCAGCTGGCCCTACAAAGCGCCATTATCTTCCCCATCAAACGCCAGGACGTGTGTTTTGGCCTGCTGGTGCTGGCCTCCCCCGACTGGGGCAAGAGTGCCTCCCTGGGGGAACGCTCCTACCTGGCCATTGTCATGGGAGAGCTGGCCGAGGCGCTGCACCAGTTTGAGTCTGAGCAGCAGCGGCAGCAGACCAAGCGCCTTGAGCAACCCCTGCTGACGCTGATTGGCCACCTGGGCACTCTGCCCGATGTCGATAGCCAGCTCAAAGAGATGGTGCGCGAAACCCAGCGGTTTGTTGCCCCCCAGCGCACCCGCATCTTTTGGTTTGAGCCCAAGGGCAACTATTTTTGGCAGCGCACGCCGGGGCCAGCTACTCGTGCAGCATCGCCCGAGGACGAGCGATCGCTGCACATTGCCGTCGATGAGGTACGCGGTCTCTACCAGGCCCTCTGCAATCAGCAGCTGGTGGTGGTGGGCGAGAGCCAGGGGGCACTCAAAACCATCGTCTCCGATCGCCTGATGCAGCAGCTCAAGGCCGAGTCGCTGATGATTGCCCCCATCAGCCGCCAGGGCGACTTGATGGGCTTTGTCTCGGTCGAGGGCACCACCCCACGCATTTGGAAAGAGCCCGAAAAACAGTTTCTCATTGGCGCAGCCCAATTGCTGGCCGTGGCGCTTCCCGCCGCTGCGGCCAAAGAAACCGTGCGCCAAACCGAGCTCGACCAGCACCTCACTACGGGCGTTATTCAGGGCATCCATGGCGATGTGGATTGGCACCACACCCTACAGACCTGCTTCGAGGTGCTGCAAGACCGGTTGAGCATTCAGCAGTTTTTTGTGCTGCTGTTCAACCCCGATCGCAACGGCTATGACCTCTGTTTTCAGAGCCAGGCCAGCCGCCCTCGGGGGGTGCCCATGCTGTGGCCCTGCCTTGACGATGTCGATTGGCAAATGCTGGAGCGCAGCCCCTCGGCCATCAGCATCGACAACCTCTCCCACGATCTCAAGCTGATGGCCTGGCGACCCTCCCTGCTGGAGCTGGGTGCCCAGGCGGTGCTGGTGGGCAATGTGGCCCCCGGCAACGCCCCCGAGGGCATGGTGCTGATTTGCGACACCATCAGCCGTCAGTGGACCACCACCGAGCAGTCGCTGTTTGAGGCCGTAGCCCGCCAAATTGGCGTCATTTTGCACCAGTGGCAGCTCCAGCGCCAGCTCGACCAGCAGCAGCACATCTACGAATCGATTCAGTGGGGCCTCCAGGCGCTTCACAAGGGGCTTCACCCCGACCAGCTAGAGCAGACCACCCTTCAGCACGTTATGCAGCTGCTACACAGCTCAGCGGTGCTGCTGCTGAGCTGGCAGCCGGGGAGCCCCAACGCGGCCGTCACCCAGATTGTCAGCCAAGACACCAGCGTCAGCACTAAGGCCGATTACCAGATTTCGGTCGGGTCTGACGCGGTGATTAACTGGGCGCTACAGACCGACGGCATGCTGCCGCTCACGGTCGATGAACTGCCCCGCGAAACCAGTATCTGGTTTAACGCGCCTCCTGGTAGCCGTCTGCTGATTACCGCCTTGAGAACGGCCCCAACCCACGTGGTAACTGGCGTAGTGATCGCCGTGTCGCCGTCCCATCGGCAGTGGGCCAACCACCACCTGACCATCTTTAAGCTGCTTACCAGTCAGCTGGCCTGGTCTCGGCGACACTTGGCGATGACCACCATGCTCACCCAGCAGCGCCAAGACCTCGAAAACCTCAACTGGTACAAACACCACCGCCTGGAGGATCTCTACCGCGTGCTGGGGCAGACGACCCAAAACTTGGCCCATCTCCAGGCCAAAGATACGGCGATCGCAGGTGAACTTCAGCTGCTCCACGATCAGCTGGCCGCCGTGATGGAAAATGCCGAAACGCTGCTGGTGGGCGAACGCTGGCAGCTGCACCAGCAGCCCCAAACCATGCCGTTGATCAGTTTGCTCAACCGCCTGGTAGATCGGGTTAATCCAATCTTAGAAGCCCGCCAGCTCTGGTCTAAAGTCCACAACGAGAGCAACGTCGTACTGGGCGGCGACATGCTCAAGCTAGAGCTGATTCTCTACGAGGTGATGGCAGCGGCCTGCAACCGATCGCCAGTGGGGGGACGCATTGACCTCTGGTGCCGGGTGATCAACCTAGACTGGGTGGAGCTGTCGGTAACCGACGACGGTCACTGCCCACCCCGCCTGCTCGAAGAACTCAATCAGAGCCATCCCCCCGACGTGCTGGCCCCCTCTTCTTTAGACGGCCCACCAGGGCTGCATCTGGCCATCTGCAAACTGCTGATCGATCAGCTCGGCGGCGAAATCAGCTTTTCAACCCTCGACGATGGCCGCACCCACAGCCGTATACTGCTGCCCCTAGCCGCCCATAACGAGCAGCACAAACCTAAGCCGCAGCTCAGCTCGGCGGCACCCACAGAAGCCAGCTCTCCCAGCCCTACCTAGGGACTGTATGGGAAGCTCTAGACGCTAAGACGCCTTCAGAGCTTCCCAATATCCGAACCAAAATGGCTACAGCACATTTCCGGAGCAACTTAATTCTGGACAGTGGTGGCGATCGGGGTGACAGCTACCTGAGCACCAGGGGTTTGTAGCATGGGGGTCTGGGTGACGGCGTTGTTGGCGATGGTAAACAGGGGGTTCGACAAAATTCCTGCCAAAGATGTGGCCACTACGGCCAAAATCAGACTCACCTGCATGGGGCGCAGACCGGGCAGATCCCAGCGAATCGCAGGGTAGTTCTTCACGACGTCAGACATTTCCTGGGGTTCTTTGACAACCATCATCTTGATGACGCGGATGTAGTAGTAGATTGAGATCACGCTGGTGACTAGGCCCACTAGCACCAGACCGTAAGCCCCGGCCTGCCAGCCCGCCCAGAAGATGTAGATTTTGCCAAAGAAACCCGCCATGGGCGGAATACCCCCCAGGGAGAGCAGGCAAATGCTGAGGCCCAGGGTGAGCAGCGGGTCTTTTTGGTACAGCCCGGCGTACTCGCTGATCTGGTCGGTGCCGGTGCGCAGCGAGAACAAAATCACGCAGGTAAAACCACCCAGGTTCATGAACAGGTAGATGAACAGGTAGTAGAGCATGCTGGCATAGCCAGCATCGGAGCCCACCACCAGACCAATCATCAGGAATCCTGCCTGGCCAATGGAGGAGTAGGCCAGCAGGCGCTTCATGCTGGTTTGCGCCAGGGCCACCACATTGCCCAGCACCATACTGAGAATCGCCAGGGCGGTAAAGACAAAGTGCCACTGCTCCGACACCAGCGGAAAGGCGGTAACCAGCAGGCGAATGGCCAGGGCAAAGCCAGCAGTTTTAGACCCGACGGAAAGAAACGCTACCACCGGGGTGGGAGAGCCCTCGTACACGTCGGGAGTCCACTGGTGGAAGGGCACGGCGGCAATTTTGAAGGCAATACCGGCGATCACAAATACCAGGGCAACCACGAGACCGATGGGAGCCTGGGTGCCGTCGCTGACGATGCTGGTGGCGATCGCGCTCAACCGCGTCTCCCCCCCCGACAAGCCGTACAGAAGCGATGAGCCGTAGAGGAAAATTGCCGAGCTGGCCGCCCCAATCAGCAGGTACTTGAGCGCCGCCTCGTTCGAGCGGGGATCGCGCTTCATGTAGCCGGTCAGCAGGTACGACGAAATACTGAGGGTCTCTAGGGCGACAAAGATCATCACCAGCTCGCTGGCTCCCGAGAGAAACATGCCTCCTAGGGTTGCGGTGAGCAAAATCACCAGAAACTCGGCCAGGGAGGTGCCCGACTGCTCGACGTAGCGAATCGCCATCGGCACCGTCACCACCGCCGACAGGGCGATAATGCCGCGAAACACAATGCTCAAGTCGTCGGCGTTGAAGGCTCCCATGAACCCAATGGGGTTGGCCATCGACCACTGCATCACCAGGGCTGCGGTGGCTCCTAAGCCCCCGACTATGGCCGCGTAGGGCGTCCAGGCAGAGGACGAACGACCCTGGATCAGATCGCCGACCAAAATCACCAAAATCGTGACCAGCAGAACGGCCTCTGGCCAGATAGTGGCAGCGTTGAGCTGTGCCCCGAGGTTGACGAGATCCATGGGTTCTTTTTCCCGCGAAATTATTTTTAACCGTACCAGGTCAACCGTGCGGTGACCAGGGGCTAGGACTCAATGATTACCCGCTGCGGGCGATCGCCTATTGCCCAATTCCGCCCAGATTGGGAAGAATTGATGGCACACCCTGGGCCGATGGTAGCGCGATCGCAGCGCTCCGACCAGAGAACTTTGCCCGCGAGTTCCCCTTAGACCTTGCCTTGGGTGGGGGCTGGACGATCGCCAGCGGAATGATCTATTTATGTAGCTTATAGCCGATCCACTCAACCCTAGACCCGACCTAAAGCGTCCAATGGTTAAGTTTTCATGGTTAAAGGCACCAGCAGTTCGGTAGGTGTGCAGTACAGTGTTGATCATCTGGCCTCACACCTGCGCCGCAAATTATATAGATGGGTTTGCCAAAACCCGCTATAAAGCTGTAGGTCACCGAGCCCGTCCGCGATTGCTAACGATTACCACCGAAGCGCCAGCAGCCCTATGTCAACCCTTGTTATTGTCGAGTCTCCTACCAAGGCTAAAACGATTCGCAACTACCTGCCGTCGGGGTACCGGGTTGAGGCGTCTATGGGGCACGTGCGCGACCTGCCGCGATCGGCCAGCGAGATTCCCGCCAACGTCAAGGGCGAGAAGTGGGCCCAGCTTGGGGTAAATCCCGAGGATGACTTTGCGCCACTATACATCGTGCCCAGCGACAAGAAAAAGGTGGTCAAAACCCTCAAAGACGCCCTCAAGAACGCTGACGAACTGCTGCTGGCCACTGACGAAGACCGCGAGGGCGAAAGCATCAGCTGGCACCTACTCCAGGTGCTAAATCCCAAGGTGCCCACCCGGCGCATGGTGTTCCACGAAATTACCCAGGAGGCGATTCAGGCCTCCCTCAACAACTGCCGCGACATCGACAGCCAGTTAGTGCACGCCCAGGAGACCCGCCGCATCCTCGATCGCCTAGTGGGCTACACCCTCTCGCCCCTGCTGTGGAAGAAAATTGCCGGTGGCCTGTCCGCCGGTCGGGTGCAGTCGGTGGCGGTCAAGGTGGTGGTCAAGCGCGAGCAAGAGCGCCGCGCCTTCCGCCGAGGCTCCTACTGGGATCTCAAGGCCAGCCTGCTCAAGGATAAGAACGCTTTTGAGGCCAAGCTTTACTCCCTGGGCGGCACCCGCCTGGCTAACGGCAGTGACTTTGACGAGGCCACCGGTCGAGTGGCCGAAGGCCGCGACGTGGTGCTACTCGACGAAACCCAGGCCCGCGAGCTGCAAACCCGCCTCCAGTCAGGTCTGTGGACCGTCAGCAACCTGGAAGAGCGGCCCAACAACCGCAAGCCTGCCCCGCCGTTTACCACCTCTACGCTCCAGCAGGAGGCCAACCGCAAGCTCAGGCTCTCGGCCCGCGACACCATGCGAGTGGCCCAAAACCTCTACGAGCAGGGCTACATCACCTACATGCGTACCGACTCGGTGCACCTGTCGGAGCAGGCGATCGCCGCCGCCCGCGCCTGTGTCACAACTAAGTACGGCACCGACTATCTCAGCCCCAAACCCCGCCAGTACGCCACCAAATCGAAGGGTGCCCAGGAGGCCCACGAGGCCATTCGCCCCGCTGGCAGCACCTTTAGAACCCCCAAAGAAACCGGTTTGACTGGCCGCGAAGCCTCCCTCTACGACTTGATCTGGAAGCGCACCGTCGCCAGCCAGATGGCTGAGGCCCGTCAAACCAACATCACCGCCTCCATTGAGGTCGAAAACGCCCTCTTCCGCGCCACTGGCAAGCGTATTGACTTCCCTGGCTTCTTTCGAGCCTACGTGGAAGGCTCTGACGATCCCGATGCGGCGATCGAAGATCAGGAGGTGCTGCTGCCGACCCTGGCCATCGGTGACGCCCTGGACTGCACGGATTTGGATGCGATCGGTCACGAAACCCAGCCCCCCGCCCGCTACACCGAGGCCACCCTGGTCAAAACCCTAGAGAGCGAAGGCATTGGCCGCCCCAGCACCTACGCCACCGTCATCAGCACGATCATCGATCGCGGCTATGTCAACCTGGTCAACAACAGCCTGATCCCCACCTTCACGGCCTTTGCCGTAACCGAGCTGCTAGAGCAAAACTTCCCCGACCTGGTGGATGTGCACTTTACCGCCCGCATGGAGCAGACCCTCGACGACATCTCCACCGGCGAAGTCGAATGGCTGCCCTACCTCAAGGCGTTTTACTCCGGGGACAAGGGTCTAGAGACCATGGTGCAGGAGCGTGAAACCCAAATTGATCCCACCGCCGCCCGCACGGTGCTGCTCGCCGATCTCGACGCCAAAATCCGCATTGGCCGCTACGGCCCCTACGTCGAAATTGGCACGGGCGAAGAGTCGGTTAAAGCCTCTATCCCCGCTGATGTGCCCCCCGCCGACCTTGATGGCGAGCAGATTGAGCGCATCATCAAGCAGAAGGTCGAAGGCCCTGACAAAGTAGGCCTGCATCCCGATACCGGGGAACCAATCTTTCTGCGCATTGGCCCCTACGGCCCCTATGTGCAGCTCGGCGAACCCACCGACGACAACCCCAACCCCAAACGAGCATCCTTGCCCAAGGGCACCCAGCCCGAGGCCGTTACCCTAGAAATGGCGGTGGGGCTGCTGCAGCTTCCCCGTAACCTAGGTGCCCACCCAGAAACGGGCAAGTCCATCAAGGCCGGGCAGGGCCGCTTTGGCCCCTACATCGTCCACGATCAGGGCAAAGAGGGGCGCGACTATCGCTCGATTAAGGGCGATGACGATGTGCTTACCGTCACCCTGGAGCGGGCTCTGGAACTGCTGGCCCAGCCCAAGGCCGGACGCGGTCGCAAGAAGGTCGATCCGCTCAAAGAACTGGGTGCCCACCCCGACGACAATGAGCAGGTGGCGGTGTTTAACGGCCCCTACGGTCTCTACGTCAAGCACGGCAAGGTCAATGCCTCGGTGCCCGAAGGCGTCGAGGTCGATGCCGTGACCCTAGAGGAGGCCCTCAGCTGGATCAACGCCAAGGCCTCGACCAAAAAAGGGAAGGGCGGCAAAGCCAAATCGACCACCTCGCGTACCACTAAGACGGCGGCAGCCAGTAAAGCTAGCGGTGCTAAGAAGACGACCAAAACTACTACGGCCAAGTCGTCTACGGGCACGAAGAAGGCCGCAGCCTCAAAAACAACTAAGACCACAAGCAAGCGATCGCCCACTAAATCTGCCGCTAAAAAAGCCGACCCCACTCCCGAAGCCGACGGCTAGTCAGGGCGATTAAGAAAGCTAAAGCCGGCAGGAATTACTAAATTCCTGCCGGTTTGTTACCTATTGACGTTAGTTAAACTAGCTAGCGCTAGTAAACCACTCCCCGGTAGCGGCGTACGGCAGTACCGTCGGCCAGTTTCTCATCGACAGGCACCGGCTTGGGTAATGCGCTCGACTTAACCGCTGGCGGGGGTGTAAAGGACTCCTTAGCCGCCTTGCGAGCCATTCCATTGCTTAGAGCCCGGAGCCCAGACGTCACCCAGTCAACATCGTTCAAGGGATCGGGGACGACCGGCTGGCTACCGGGGCTGGTTGGCGACTCTGGCGAAGTCTGAGCGCTGGCTAGAGATAGCCCAGCGCCCTTGGTGCGCTCTGGGCGAACGACCATGGCTCCAGCGGCCTGGGTGGAGCCCAGCTGACGACGAATATTCAGCAGCACCGTAAGCAGCGCCTTCTCGTTGAGAAAGGGGTAGTCGAGACTGGTCAATATTCGCTTGACGTTATCGGTAGCACCGCTCATCAGCGTGTCGCGGTCAAACCCGCAGAGAAAGTCGGTAGCTCCCTGCTGCTTGGCCCAGCGTCGCTCAGTATCTGAGATGTGAAGCTGACGACAGCGGGTCAGAAAAATCTGCATGGAGGGAAAGGTGGCACGGCACCAGCGGCAAAACTCGTAGGGGTTGAGTTCTAAGGCTTCGGCGTCTAGCACAATGACATCGGGCAGCGTTAGCCCAGCACTGGCAATCTGGTTAATGCAGTCGGCTAGGTCGCTCTTAGCCGGTTCTAAAATGACGGCCAGCTTTTGGGACTTGAGCAATGCCTGCCACATTAGCCCCTGCAGGCGATTAGATTGAACAATAAAGGCCAGCTTCTGCGGTGCATCCACGGTGTGTAAAATCCCCTAACGTGCGTCCAACATAGTCTCTAAAGTCTTGGCGGCGATCGCCTCGGTTTGGGCCAGAAACCAAGTTTCAGGCTAGAAATAGCCACACTCTGGCAACCTTGAGTAGCGCTTAGCTGGGGCGAGCTAGCTGAATCTCAGTTTCAAAAGCAGTTTGCTGGGGCTTTGCAGTCAACACCCTGGCGATTCGCAAAGCGATCCCTTTAGGAATCGCAGCCCAAACGTAGTTTAGGTGGCGTAATCAGGAATATCCAAACCAATGTACGGGCGGTTTGTCTCCCAAAAAAGACAAACGCGCTACATAACTGAAGATTTATGAGGGATAGCCCGCCGAAACCCATAGTTTTTGTTAAATAGGTCTCACCGATCGCCCGTTAGGCATACCACTGCTGGGCAGGCTAGGGACGCTCAGCAGGGCGGCTGACCAACTCTACATCCAGAGCTGTATCGGCGGCTCGGCGGGTGCAAATAAAGGTCTCGAACTGATCGACCAGGGCTGGGTCACGCCAGCCCTGGTCAACCTCTTGGCGGATAATGCGGAGCGATTCTGCAATGGAGAAGGCGGGTTTGTAGGGGCGATCGTGGGAGAGGGCATCGAAAATGTCGATTAGTTGAAAAATCTGGGCCAGTCGCGGAATCGCCGTCCCGGATAGGCCATCGGGGTAGCCGCTGCCGTTCCAGCGCTCGTGGTGATGGCGAATGATGGGCAGCACCCCCTGCATGGTGCGCAAGGGTCGGCAGATGGTCTCACCGATGGCGACATGCTGCTCCATGATGGTGCGCTCGGCCACTGTAAGGGGGCCGGTTTTGAGCAGCACCGCATCGGGAATGCCCACCTTGCCAATGTCGTGCAGGTAGCCCGCCCAGGCTAGGTCGCGAATGTTGGTGGGGCAAAGCCCCAGGTATTCGCCAAAGGTGCGCCCGAGGCTAACCAGGCGATCGCAGTGATCCCCGGTATTTGGGTCACGGCTCTCAATAGTGCGGGCAATGGAGAACAAAACTTTTTCGGCGTGGTCGAGATCTTCGTTAAGGCGCTTTTGGTGAATCAGCGACTTGACTCGGGCCGAGAGTTCGAGCTGGTCGAAGGGCTTGGTTAAAAAGTCGTCGCCGCCCGCTTCAATGCCCCGCAGGCGCGCCTCGCGATCGCCCAGCGCCGTGACAAACACCACCGGTATCAGCCGGGTGTCGTCGTTCTCTTTGAGCTGACGACACACCTCGAACCCATCGAGGCCAGGCATCATCACATCCAGCAAAATCAGGTCGGGCTGGTGCTGCAGCACGCGGCTCAGGGCGCTCTGCCCACAGTGGGCCTGCTCTACCTGATAGCCGTCTACCGACAGCAGCGCTACGGCGGTCATGCGGCTGGGGGCGTGGTCATCGACTACAAGCACGCGGGGCGGCAGAGGGTTTCGGTAGGGCACAGCAACAACCTTAAGGATGGCGACGACTAAGCGTGAAGCGGGGTCTCGGAATCTATAGCCTATCGAGCTGGCGATGTTTTTTCATGCGGGGGCAGCCACCGCTTGCGCCAGCGCGACGTTGGACTAGGTCTGACCCAGCCTGCTCCTGCTGGCGGCGCTGGCGAATGGCAGCGGCGCTTGCGTTCAGGGTGGGGGCGCGGTAGGGTATGGCCGCCCGAGTCAGCAGATGCTCTTGCAGCGATAGCGGGGCTAAGCCCTCAGTGTTCACCTGGGCCAGAGTACCCGGCCAGCGGCGACCAGCAGCATTATTGCCCCATCGGCGGTGGGCTCAAGCACTAGAGCCCCGGTAGGGATTGGCATGGATTCAGTGGGGATATTGTGACCGAGTTAGCGTCCGCCGCGCTGGCCCGCCGTCTGGCTTAGCCACCTGGGCATTCACCCCCAAGGCCCAACCGTAATTCCCCTAGGCTGAATCAGTTCGGGCAGCGCGGTGCCCAGGACTTGGTAGGGTTACTTTAGGGTAATCAAGATCGCCCTTACCGATTGCCAATGGTTACCGATCGCAATTAAAGCGATAAGGGATTTTAACCCCCGGCCCCTCGGTTTTAAGCGAGAATACACATAGTTAAGAAACGTTTTAGTTGCTAAACACCAGCGTTACGAGCTGGGTTAGCAGCCCCTAAACTTTGCAGGAGGGTCTCCATGGTTGTAGCGGCACCAGCGCAAAAACGCCTCACCGTTCAGGTCGAAGGGGTGGCTGACGACACCACCACCATTCGCTCTTTGGATTGGGATCGCGATCGCTTCGACATTGAGTTTGGCCTGCAAAACGGCACCACCTACAACTCTTTCATCATTCGCGGCGAGAAAGTTGCCCTGGTCGATACCTCTCACGCCAAGTTTCGGGAGCTGTACCTGAAAACCCTAACCGGCGAAATCGACCCCAAAACCATCGACTACCTGGTGATTAGCCACACCGAGCCCGACCACAGCGGTCTGGTGCGCGACGTCCTAGAGCTGGCTCCCCAGGCGGTGGTGGTGGGGGCTAAGGTGGCGATCGCCTTTCTTGAAGATCTGGTGCACCGCCCCTTTGAGCGGCTGATCGTCAAGAACGGCGACACACTGGAACTAGGCAACGGCCACACCCTGGAATTTGTCAGCGCCCCTAACCTGCACTGGCCCGACACCATCTTTACCTACGACCACAAAACCGGCGTGCTGTTTACCTGCGACGCCTTTGGCCTGCATTTTTGCAGCGATGCCCCTTACGACGAAAATCTGGAGCTAATTTCCCCCGATTTTCGCTTTTACTACGAGTGCCTGATGGCCCCCAACGCCCGGTCAGTGCTCGGTGCCATGAAGCGCATGGACGCCCTGCCCCCGGTGAAACTGGTGGCCACGGGCCACGGCCCCCTGCTGCGCTACAACGTGGGAGAACTCACCGGGCGCTACCAGCGCTGGAGCCAGGAGAAAACAAAGGCCGAAGACCTGGTAGCGGTGTTCTACGTGTCGGATTACGGGTTTAGCGATCGCATCTCACAATCCATTGCCCGAGGTATTACTAAAACCGGCGTCACCGTCGAAATGATGGACATGCGCTCTGCCGACCCCCAGGAGGTGACGGAACTTGTGGGCCGGGCCAAGGGGCTAGTGGTGGGCATGCCGCCCGCCTCTGGAGTCGGTGCCCAAGAAACCCAAGCCACCCTGGGCACCATTCTGGCGGCGGTGCACGGTAAGCAGACCATTGGCCTGTACGAGTCCTACGGCGGTGACGACGAGCCTGTGGATCCCCTCGCCAATAAGTTTCAAGATTTGGAACTGATCCAGGCCTTCGCGCCCATTCGCATTAAAGACACCCCCACCGGAGGGGTTTACCAGTCGTGCGAAGAGGCCGGGACTGACCTCGGCCAGGGCCTCGCCCAGGCCGTCAAGCTGAAGAAGCTCAAATCTCTCGATGTTGACCTAGAGAAAGCCCTAGGCCGCATCAGCAGCGGGCTGTACATCATCACCGCGCAAAAGGGTGAGGTTTCCAGCGCGATGCTGGCCTCCTGGGTAGCCCAGGCCAGCTTTCAGCCCATGGGCTTTACGGTAGCCGTCGCTAAAGACCGCGCCATTGAGTCGCTGATGCAGGTGGGCGACAGCTTCGTGCTCAACATTCTTGAAGAGGGCAAGCACCTGGGCCTGATGAAGCACTTTCTCAAGCGGTTTGCCCCCGGTGCCGATCGCTTTGGTGGCGTACGCACCCGCCCCGCCACCAATGGCTCGCCCCTGCTGGCCGACGCCCTGGCCTACTTGGAGTGCGAAGTCACCAGCCGCATGGAGGTCAGCGACCACTGGATTGTCTACTGCACGGTGCACGACGGCAAGGTGTCTGACCCCGATGGACAGACCGCCATCCACCACCGCAAGGTCGGCAACTATTATTAGTCGAGTTGTCAGATGATGGATTGGCGGGGGAGTTGGCAAGCCTGCTAGAAGCAATTCTGCTGGGGCTAACATTGCAATAAAGACGGGAGAAACCTGATGCAAATCACTATTGACCTGCCGCCCGATCTTGAGCAAGACCTGCTGCGTCAAGCAGCGACAGCTAACCTCCCGCTGCAAGCCCTGATTCTGCAAGCCCTACGTCAGACGATTCAAGCTCCAACTGGGGCTGCGTCTCAGTGGTCAAGGGTTATTCTGACCTACGAAGGCAGCCCTGACTTTCCTGCCTTTGAGTCCCACCGAGGTGAGCTGATCCCGCCCCGTGAACCGGAGCTGTTTTGATGCGTTATCTCCTCGATACCTGCGTCATCAGCGATTTTATTAAAGGCGAGCCTGGAACTATAGTCAGATTCAAACAAACGCCGCCCGCTGATCTTGCCATATCGGCGGTTACAGTCATGGAACTACGCTATGGGTTGGCGCTGAATCCGCAACGTGCTCGGAAGGTTGAGCCTGCGATCGCCAGCATTCTATCGTCCGTCACTATTTTGTCATTCGGCACAAGAGAAGCTGAACAGGCCGCTCAAATCCGTGCAGTTCTCAAACCTCAAGGGCTGCCCATTGGTGCTTACGATGTCTTGATCGGAGCCACTGCCCTTCAAAATCACTTGACCATGGTCACCGCAAACCAACGGGAGTTTGAGCGTGTTCCTGACTTACAGACTGAAAATTGGCGCCAATCCTAGGGTCTGCTACAGCCAATCGCAAACTCACTGTTGAGGCTTACTATTGTCATCTTTTGCTGCGATCGCCCTTACCCCTGCCGGGATCAAATCTCTCTTGCCCCTAGCTACCGGTCTCCCCGCCGATTTGTGGGTTCTCCCCAGCCTCGTTGCGGATGCAGAGGCACTAGGTGTGCAGGTTCAGGTCTACGACCGCCCCCTCAAAGACACCCTCGCTGACCTGTGGACGGCCCACGACGGTCTAATTTTTGCCATGGCGACCGGGGCAGTGGTTCGGCTAATCGCGCCACTGCTCAGGGACAAGGCTACCGATCCGGCGGTGGTGGTCGTCAATGAAACCGGCGAGCAGGTAATTAGCCTGTGCGGCGGTCATCAGGGCGGCGCAGATGACCTGACCCGTCAGATTGCTCACCTGCTGGGTGCAAATCCTATCATTACCGGATCCTCCCACACCCGAGGTTTGCCGGGGGTGGATGTGCTGGGGGTGCCCTGGGGCTGGAGCAAGGGTGAGGGCGACTGGACTGGGGTGAGCGCGGCTCTGGCCCACAGCAAACCCGTCGAAGTGCTGCAAGACTGCGGCTCCACCCTCTGGCAAGACCACTTACCAACGCCCCATCCCTTGGTGTTTGAAGCGGTTCGCAAGCCCGCTGCTCGCCTGTGGATTAGCCCGATTCAGCGGCAGTTTTCTGCTGACAGCAGCTTCCCCAAAGCCCAGTGGCACCCGCGCGTGCTGTGGGTGGGCATCGGCTGCGAACGCGGTACGCCCCAAGCGGTAATTGAGGCCGCGATCGCCCGAGTCTGCCGAGCCGGGCACTTTGCTGAAGGGGCGATCGCCGGGATCGCCAGCCTCGATCTCAAAGCCGACGAAGAGGGGTTAGTGGCCCTCTGCCAAAAACGCCAGTGGCCTCTGCGCTGCTTTACCGCTGAGCAACTCAAGGCGATCCCCGTGCCCAACCCGTCCACGGTTGTGGAACAGGCCGTGCAGACCCCCAGCGTGGCGGAAGCCGCCGCAATTCTAGCCGCGACAGGAGCGGTGAAGGGCGAGCTGCGGGTGACCAAACAGGTGGTGCGGGTGGAAGGGCAGCCTGGGGCCGTGACCGTGGCGATCGCCCAGGCCGAGCGCGAATATATTCCTCACCCCGGCCATCTGGCGCTGGTGGGCACCGGCCCCGGCGATCTGAACCAGATTACTCCAGCGGCTAAGACGGCCATTTCCCAGGCCGATGTGGTGATCGGCTACGGCCTCTACATTGACCAAATTCGCCCCCTCTGCCGCCCTGGCCAAATTGTCGAACCCTGGCCCATAACCCAAGAGCGCCAGCGGGCCGATCGCGCCATCGACCTGGCCCGCTGGGGCTTAAGCGTAGCAGTGGTCTCATCGGGCGACTGCGGCATCTATGGCATGGCCGGGCTGGTGTTAGAACAGCTCCAGAGCACCGGCTGGGATGGCGAAACGCCCTCGGTAGAGGTTTTTCCCGGTATTTCGGCTTTGCAGGCAGCGGCGGCGCGGGTCGGTGCTCCCCTGATGCACGACTTCTGTGCCATTAGCCTCAGCGATCTGCTCACCCCCTGGGAGGTGATCGTGAAGCGGCTAGAGGCAGCCGCTGCCGCCGATTTTGTAGTGGCGCTCTACAATCCGAAGTCAAAGACCCGTACTGAGCAGATTGCCACTGCCCACCGCATTTTTATGGCCCACCGCTCGCCCGATACGCCGGTTGCGGTGGTGAAGTCGGTCTATCGCCCCGACGAGATGATTCACCGCACTACCCTAGGGGAATTGCTCGAGGCCCCCATCGACATGTTGACGGTGGTGCTGATTGGCAACCAGAGCACCCAGCGCCACGGCCCCTGGCTGATCACCCCCCGAGGCTACAACGGCAATTGATAAAAAAACGAAAATAGAAGAGCGAAAAATGAAAGAAATGCCTGCTAAGTTTGAACCTTGGCATGGGGAGGTATTCTAGCCCAGACTTCACCAGCTATAGAGCAGGCCATCTAGTAACCCTAGAGATTACCCGCAGAGGTGAGCAGACCAGGGCAATCTGCGATTAGGATTGGAGAGGGTGCCGATGCCAGAATCGATAGTCCCTTCACTTCCACCGAGGAGGTTGACGATGCCGTCTAAGGATCTGACCTCTGCTGCCCGTGACCCCGAGGTGACCGCAACGCTGATGAGCGGTCTCAGCGCCTACGGGCGACTCTATGGGTTGCCCAATTCTCCCGAACAGGTGCGGGGTCTGATTGGCACCCTGTTACGGCTATATCTACCGGAAGAGCCTGCTGCTCTGATCGACGCCGCAGCTCAGCAAGTGCTCGACGGCCTCACCCCAGACGATCTCAAAAATGCCATCGTCGATCGCGCTACCAGCGCTCTGGCCAAGGAAGCCCACCGCTGGCAGCAGCATCTGGAGCAACAGGCGCAGGGTATTCTCGTGACCTACGTGCAGCGTTATAGGCCCAATCTCACCCCAGAAACGCTGAGGACGATAGTCACCTCTGTTATGCCGCTGCTGGGCGGGGTAATGGCCGACCAGCGACCCCTCACCCGCTCAGAAGCCCTGGGCCTGATCAGTCAAATCGTACAAACCTTTAATGTCGATGGCGCGATCGCCGCTGCCATCGACCCTACCTACCTGGTGATCGCTGAAATCTTAGCCACGGCCCTAGCCCAGCGACCGATGGCCGAGGCAGTCGGTGAAACCGTTACCGCTTACGTCAAAAGTCATGCCCCGACCCTCATCAATATTGGGGCTGACCTAATTGCTGCGGCGTTGAGCGCGGTGCTAAAGAATCAGGTCGATTTCAACATCGACACTCAGCTCAGCGTTATCGATGAAAAACTGCTCATTGAGCAGGTCAATTTTCAGCTGAATATTTTGCAGCAGTCGCCACCGCCCTCAAAGGCCGCCTGGGCGATCGCAGACCAGGTCAACACCGCCGTTGAGCAATACCGACAAAACCGCGCGAGCAGCGTCGATGTCACCGCTGGCCTAGTCAGCGGTGACGGCCTCTCTGTCTCCAGTCCGCTGACCTCGACCCGCCGCCCAGGCGATCATCCCCCCACCGACTCACCAGCCTTGGGATAGTTTAGCGTCTGCCCGCAGCGCCCCTAGGCTGTGCCACAGCTCTCCGCTGTGCAGCCAACCCACATAGCCAGAATACAGACAGTCATCCTCGGCAGAAGCCAAAAACACGTGGTGAATGCCAAAGGGGCTGCGCCACAGGCGAATGCTGGTGCCATCGGCAAAGGTGTGCCAGGGGGTTGCCCGGCCAAAGTCGCGCTGGTGGGCATCGGTCATCCCCGGTATCTGACGCAGCTGATCCACTAATGCATGGGGCAACAGCGGCAAGCTCAGGCTGCTGCCGCCCCAGAACTGCTGAATCTGCTCCACCACACGGGGGTGGCAGCGCAGTGCCGCATGGCTAACCCCCCCCAGGCAGACAAACTGCCCATTGGGCACCCGCGTACTCTCCACAGGAATAGTGCCGTCGCTGCCCCCATCCACATCGCCTGCGATGGAGAGCGTATCAATGGCGGCGGCAATGCGGGCGGCCAGAGGACGGCGATCGCGCCCCAGGTCAGCGGCAATGCCCACCCCCACCTGAAGCGGATCCAGAATGCGCCCCAGGTCGGCTCCACCCACTGGTGAGCCCACCAGCACCAAAAACTCCACCCGTGGCCACCATTCTGGATGGCGATCGAGCACCTCCAGCCAGATCAAGCCCCCCATAGAATGACCCACAATCCGCACGCCTGGGCCAGGCTGCCGGGCCAGGGTAGCCGTAGCCAGAGCATCCACCTCGTCAATCAGCGGGGTCATGCGCAGCCAGGTCATCGCATAGTTGAGGCAGGGGGCAACAATTTGCCCCTGTTCGCCCATGAGCTGCCCAGCTAGGGCCATCATCGACTGGTTGGTATCGGCCCAGCCGTGCTGAGCAAAGAGAATGTAGTCTTCGGGCATAGGCGGTACTAAGCCAGTTCCTTGCGCGCGGCTAGGGCTGACCCCAGCAGTGAAGCCCCACTAAACAGTAGGCTAACGCCGACATATAGACCAATCAGCCAAAGGGAGCTAAACGGCCAGCGATTGATGACTAAAATCCCCAAGATAAGCGTAATAATGCCGTTAATTGCCACAAACCACGACATGCTGCGCCCCGCTCGGTAGGTAAACGCCATGATGATGGTAAAAATGCCCTCGGCAATAAACAGTAGACCAAACGCCAAAGTCAGCACCGCCGTCGCTTTGATTAGGTTAAACAAAATATACAGCCCGGCAATGGCGTAGAGTACGCCCACCCCTAGACTTAACCACAGCGCCTTGATCGCCCGCGCCTGAAACGCCTGAATAACCTGCAAAATGCCGCTGATTAGCGCTATCCACCCAATGGAGGAGGTGAAAACCGCCGAGGCAATTCCCGGCATTAAAATGGCCAAAATACCTAGAAGAATCAGACCTATGCTGAGGGCCATCACCCAGGCCGTCGCTGCTTTAATCTCAGTACTCGATTGAGGATCCACAGTCATAACAGCGCCTCGATGAATAGGATCTGCTGATTAAACAGGTTGACCGCAACCGTTGCACCCGCGTATTCCACCACGGTAGGCCCCATGACGATTGATGTTGACGGTTCAGCAACCTTATACCCTACTTCTGAGGTGAACCGCCATCCCTCCCTAGACCTGACTGCACTCCTAATTCCAAACCCATTTGTCTGATCTATGACCTACCCTCGCAACCTCATTACCGCCGCTTGGTTGGCCCAGCACTTGGATGATCCCAACGTGGTAGTGGCCGACTGCCGCTTTGCCCTAGCCGATCCAGCCCAGGGGCCACAGCAGTATGCCGCTGGCCACATTCCTGGGGCCTGGTACCTAGACCTCAACCGCGATCTGTCTAGCCCAGTGCAATCCCACGGGGGCCGCCATCCGCTGCCCGATCTAGCCACCTTCGGCAAACGTCTCACGGCCATAGGGGTGCAGTCGAACGGCCCGGAGCCGACCCTCGTCGTTGCCTACGACGATAGCCGCTTTGCCTTTGCCTCGCGCCTCTGGTGGCTGCTGCGCTACCTGGGCCACGACAACGTAGCCGTGCTCGACGGCGGTTGGTCAGGCTGGGTACAGGGTGGCTATTCCACCAGTACCGAAATCCCGACCCCTCGGCCAGGCAACTTTGTGCCCGCGCCGCGCCAGGATTGGATTGTGGATATTGAAACGGTGCGCCATCGCCAGGAGGAAACGCTGCTGATCGATTCGCGATCGCCCGATCGCTATCGAGGCGAGGTCGAACCCATCGACCCCGTGGCGGGCAGCATCCCCGGCGCAGTGAACTACTTCTGGCAAGATGTCTCTGACGGGCATGGCCAGATGAAAACCCCCGACGAATTAGTCCAGCACTGGGCCGGTCTAGACGATGCTGATGAGGTGATCGTCTACTGCGGCTCTGGGGTTACGGCCTGCGTCAACCTGCTGGCCCAAACCGTGGCGGGTCGGCCCAATGCTAAGCTCTACCCTGGCGGCTGGAGCGACTGGTGCTCCTACCTCTAGCGGCTTTTGGTCGGGCTGAAGACTATATCCGAATGCTCAATCTTGCTGGAGGGGTAGTGCTGGCGTGGCATCTTCTGGCTTAGAGGCAGCCTCGACGGGGGCACCGCTCTGGGTCTCTAGCTCCACTACAGTAGGCACCTTGCCATTGCTGAGCTGGACGGCATCGCTGGCGACAGTCTCCTCGACGCGCTTCGAGAAGCCCCAGGCAAACACTAGGGCAATTACCAATACCATCGTCCACTCTGGGGGCACTAAATTGGAGTTGATTACCCGCACCAGCAGACGAACGCCCACAAAGGCCACGGTAATGAATCCCGCGTCTTCTAAATGCTCAAACTCTTCTAGCCAGCGAATGAACAGCCCCGCCATAAATCGCAGGGTGACGATACCAATGGTGCCGCCCAGCAAAATCACCAGCACGTCCTTAGACAGGGCCAGGGCGGTGGTGACGCTATCTAACGAAAACGCTAAATCGGTGAAGGCAATCACCGGAATCGCCTGCAAAACGGTAGCAAACCTGGGGCCGTGGTGCTGGGCCTCGGCGTCGGTTTCAACAGTGAAGTGCTTGTAGACCAGCCACAGCAGGTAGGCCGCCCCCATTACCTCAAACTGCCAAAACTGAAGCACCCAGCCCGCTGTCAAAATCAGCCCAACTCGCAACACAAAGGCGATCAACAGCCCAAAGTTGAGCGCCCGGCGCTGCATGGCCTCGCTGTCTAGACCTTGGGCGATCGCCGCCAGGGCGATCGCGTTGTCAGCCGACAGCACCGCCTCCAGGGCAATCAGCACCGGCAGCAGCAATAGGGTATCAACCCCAAAGTTGTTAGAGATGTCGAGTAGTCGGTCTAGCATTAGCTCAGTTCAGCCGCCTAGAGTAGCGATCAAAATAGTTCAGGGGAAACGCGCCGGGCTCACCAGCCTGGCTGACCCACAGCCGCAGACCGTTTAGGGAACTTCCCTCGCCTGCGCTAAACCCGGCCAGCGGCACAATGGCTTCAGTCTAACGTGCCCTACTTCCCTAGAATAGTACGGTTACCATCCACCCGCAGGGGAGACCGCCCGAGTGCTAAGTTCGCTGCTGACGCAATTTCGCCAACAGTATCCCCAGGGCAGCCTGACGTCAGATTTGCTCACCATCCACGACGGGCATTACGTGGTGCGGGTCTGCGTTGGGGTAGACAGCCAGATTCTGGCGAGCGGGCTGGGGGCAAACCCTGTCCTAGAGTTGGCCGAAGATATGGCCACCACCCGAGCCCTAGAGCGCCTAAGTCTTGCTGCGGCTGAGTCGCCCAGATTGTCCCAGCCCATCAAGAATGACCCACTTCAGGAACCTGAAGTGGCGATACCCAAGCCGCAAAAATCCTTTCCCAGCCTTGAGACGAGTGCGATTCTTCCTAAAAGAGGCTTCGCCAACGCCCCCCCAGAGCACCCCAAGGACGAGAGCATTGCGCCTACCCATCCAGAGCTTGCCCCACCGCCACTAACCCTAGTTCCGCCCCCTCTAGACCCGGAGCAGGCCTTAGAACAGGAGGCCTCCGACCAACCGACCGTTGCCCTGGCAACTCCCCCCCTGCCCCAGACATTTACCCCATCCCAGGAGACTCTGCCAGACACCTTTGAGGCACCACCAAACGAGTTCACAAAGCTGGGTATAGAGCCAGCGGCGATCGACCTATCCGACATCATTGCCCAGACCGATGTCGAGCTTCAGCGGCTGGGCTGGGGGGTCACCCAGGGGCGCGAGTTTTTAGAGAAGACCTACGGCAAGCGATCGCGCCACGACCTCACCGACGACGAACTGCTGGAGTTCTTGCTCTTTCTCGAAACCCAGTCACCTGTCCCCCAACCCTAGCCCTAGCCCTAGCAGCAAAAAGCCCCCCAGATGTCCGGGAGGCTAACGTTATCGGCTATTGACCTGGCCTACATAATCGTCAATGGACGGGCCCCAACGGCGGTGCGATCGATCACCTGGTCAATCAGGCCGTACTCGACGGCTTCTTGAGGGCTCATAAAGAAGTCGCGCTCGGTGTCTTGGGCGATTTTGTCGATCGGCTGGCCGGTGTTTTTAGCGATCGCATCGTTCAGCTGCTTCTTCAAGTAAAGAATTTCCTTCGCCTGAATTTCAATATCGGTGGCCTGGCCCTGGGCACCACCCAAAGGCTGGTGAATCATAATGCGGGAGTTGGGCAGACTCATGCGCTTGCCCTTTTCGCCTGCGGTGAGCAAAAACGCCCCCATGCTGGCCGCCAGCCCCACGCAGATGGTGCAGATTTGGGGCCGAATGTGGTTCATGGTGTCGTAGATGCCCAGGCCCGCCGACACCGACCCACCAGGGGAATTGATGTAGAGATAAATGTCTTTGTCGGGGTCTTCGGCTTCGAGAAACAGCATTTGGGCCACAATCAGGTTGGCCGAGTCGGCAGTGACCTCTTGGCCGAGGAAGATAATACGCTCCCGCAAAAGCCGGGAATAAATGTCAAACGCGCGCTCGCCACGCCCGGATTGCTCAATAACGGTTGGGATCATCGTGATAAGCCACTTTGTACGGGTTTACCTGATTCTAGCGAGTTGTGTTCTCCAAAGGGGCGGCAGCGTGGAGGGATAGCCGAATCAGGGTTTGTTATCCTGGCAACCATATCCCCTTTTCAGGCGCAGCCATGGCCGTTAGCGTTGATCAAATTTTGCGGTGGAAGCAGACAGGCCAACCGGCTCAGCCCATTGCCGTGCTCACCGCCTGGGATGTGATGTCGGGGCAAATTGTCGATCAGGCCGGAGCCGACATCGTGCTGGTGGGCGACTCGTTAGCGATGGTCGCCCTTGGCTACGACACCACCCTACCGCTGACCACCGAGGATATGGTGATCTGCGCCGGGGCGGTGCGCCGGGGGGTCAAAAATGCGCTAATGGTGGTCGATCTACCCTTTCTCAGCTACCAGACCAGCGTTGAAGATGCCATTCGCGCCGCTGGCCAAATGCTCAAAATTGGTGCCCAGGCCGTGAAGCTGGAAGGGGGCCACGGGGAAGTGGTCGAAACGGTGCGCCGCCTGGTGCAGTGGGGCATTCCGGTGATGGGCCACGTGGGGCTCACACCCCAGTCGGTCAACCAGTTTGGCGGCTTTCGCAAACAGGGGAAAACGGTGGCAGAGGGCGATCGCATTCTCGCCGAAGCCAAAGCCCTAGAGCAGGCCGGAGCCTTCTGCGTGGTGCTAGAGCACATTCCTGCCGAGCTGGCCCGCAGCATTACCAAGGCGCTGAGCATCCCCACTATCGGCATTGGGGCGGGGGTGCACTGCGACGGTCAGGTGCTGGTGACGGCAGATGTGCTAGGGCTATCGGCCTGGCAGCCGCCCTTTGCTAAGGTTTACGCCAACCTGCGGCAGCAGGCGGTGGAGGCGGCCAAGGAGTTTTGCGGAGAGGTGCGATCGGGGCAATACCCCGTATGAAATATCGGGGCAATACCCCGCATGAAATTCCGTTAAGCTAGGAACGCTGGCAGCTAGCACAGAGACGATTACTACGGTTGATACCCAAGTTATGACCACAACTCTTCAATTTAAGTACGACGTTAAGGATATTTCCCTGGCGGCCCAGGGCAAACAGCGAATTGAGTGGGCCGGGCGCGAGATGCCCGTGCTGCGCCAGATTCAAGACCGTTTTGCGGCAGAAAAACCCTTAGCGGGCATTCGCATCTCGGCCTGCTGCCACGTCACCACCGAGACGGCCCATTTGGCGATCGCCCTCAAAGCTGGCGGGGCCGACGCTGTGCTGATTGCCAGCAACCCCCTCTCGACTCAAGATGATGTGGCCGCCAGCCTGGTCGTCGACTACGGCATTCCCGTTTTCGCCATGCGCGGTGAAGATAGCGCCACCTACCTACGTCATGTTGAAACCGCTCTCGACCACCGCCCCAACATCATCATTGACGATGGCAGCGACGTAGTTGCCACCTTGGTGCAGAATCGCCAGGCCCAGCTGTCTGAGATCATCGGCACCACCGAAGAGACCACCACCGGCATTGTGCGTCTGCGGGCCATGTTCAAAGATGGGGTGCTCAGCTTCCCCGCCATGAACGTCAACGACGCCGACACCAAGCACTTTTTCGACAACCGCTACGGCACCGGCCAATCGACCCTCGACGGCATTATTCGTGCCACCAACGTGCTGCTGGCGGGTAAAACTGTCGTTGTAGCTGGCTACGGCTGGTGCGGCAAGGGCACTGCCATGCGGGCCAAGGGCATGGGAGCTAACGTCATCGTCACCGAGATTGATCCGGTGCGGGCGATCGAAGCCGTCATGGATGGCTTCCGGGTGATGCCCATGGCCAAGGCAGCCCAGGTGGGCGACCTGTTTATCACCGTCACCGGCAATAAGCACGTCATTCGCCGCGAACACTTCGAGGCGATGAAAGATGGCGCGATGGTATGCAACTCTGGCCACTTCGACATTGAAATCGACCTCGAATCTCTGGGCGCGATGGCCAGCGAAGTCAAGCAGGTGCGCAACTTCACACAGCAATACATGCTCACCAGCGGCAAGTCGGTGATTGTGCTGGGCGAAGGCCGTCTGGTCAACCTGGCCGCCGCCGAAGGCCACCCCAGCGCCGTCATGGATATGAGCTTTGCCAACCAGGCCATGGCCTGCGAATACCTGGTGAAAAACAAAGGCACCCTCGAACCCGGCCTGCACTCTATCCCCGTTGAGGTGGATAAGGAGATCGCTCGCCTGAAGCTGGTCGCCATGGGTATCGAAGTCGATAGCCTGACCCCCGAGCAAGAGATCTACATCAACTCTTGGACTGTGGGCACCTAAGCCATCGTCTCCCTCAACTAAAGCCCCAGGATGCTGGCAGCATCCTGGGGCTTTTTCCATTAAATAACCCCCGATGCCGAGGCACCGGGGGCTGCTTAGAATAGGGAGTTAGTTATATTGCGCGAAGTCCGTCTTATCTGAATCTAGAATGCCTCAAAGGCAGGGCTGAGTCATCCCTTGCGACGGCATCTTTATGGCAGGTTGGTCGAGGGGGATTGGCCCTCAAGAGTTTCGCGAACTGTGACGCCTGTCACTTACAGGGCTCCACACGCCGATGTTATAAAGGTTGGCTGCGCTGCAACATCCCCACGGCTAAGCAAAGGGGGAAACATCCAAAGTGAAACCTGGTAGCACGGACTCTCCAGAAAGCTGAGTAGGCAGCGATCGCACCTCCGTCGCTTGCCCAGGTCGATAAATTTCTACCTGCTGATCGTGAGAATTAAGCAGCCAGCCCAAACGAACACCGCTGGCCATATATTCCTGCATCTTCTCGCGCAGGGTCGTTAGGTTGTCGGTGCTTGACCGCACCTCCATGACAAAATCGGGCGCAATGGGTGGAAACCTGCGCCGCTGCTCTGAGGTCAGCGCCTCCCAACGGGATAGCTCTATCCAGGCGGCATCGGGCGATGACCCTTCGGGCCGGTCTTTGACCATCGCTTGCTGCCAATCGGTAGCTGAAAAACTGTAGAGGAGCTAAAAACCTTGCCAAGCTGGGTTTGCTTATTCCAGAGGTACAGTTCACCGCCAACCTCCATCTCTTGATTGCCGCTCTCACCACCGACGGGGGGCATAACTATCAACACTCCTTGGGCATTTTGCTCGATCGCCATCTCTGGGTTATGGATGCAGAGTTGGTAGAACTGCTCATCGGTAAAATGAACGGCTTCAAGGTTAATTTCAAGCGGCAAATCTAGGGTGGTCATAGGATGCTCCGAGGGGAGTGGGCAATCTCTGACTGACGGCAGTGCCTTCTATGGTAGCGCTCGACTATCTTGAGCAAATCGTCAAAAACCGTTGCGGGCGAACAACTTCACAGAGCGAACTGTCTAAACTGTTCACTAACTTGCGTCACCGGTATTGACTCTAAACGCGATTCATCACCGATTTCAGTCCAGTCTGCTTGGCTTTATCCTCTGTTTAACCATGAGCTATAGCTTTGACATCATTGGCATTTCCCCAGTACTGCAATTTTTTAACCACCAGCAGCGGGTGGAGGCGCGGCGCGATCGCAGCCAAGCATTCCTGGGCAGCTACTGCTGCACCCTCGATGCCTTCATCAGCGCCACCGAGGCCGTGCACCGCAAGCCTGATTGGGATTGGGATGCGATCGTCAGCACCATCGTTGCCTTCTGGCTGAGCCAAGAGCACGACGTGCGCCACTGGAAACAGCAGTTCGCCGCTGCCCAAGGTGCCCAAAACCTGATCGTGGCCCGCGTGGTCAACTACGACTGCTTGCGCCACGAATTTGAAACCCTGTTCGAAGACTAAGCGGCGGGGCTAAGTTCTGAAGAACATGCCAGAATAAAGGCTGATCTAGCATCCCGCATTCGATAGGTTCCGTTGATCAGGCTCCTGGCTAAAATTCGCGATATCTTCCTGCACTGGTGGGGCGACTTCACCCTCCAGACCCGGCTAATGGCCGGGGCAACGCTGGTGGTGTCGATGATTACGAGCGCCCTTACCTTTTGGGCCGTCAACACCATTCAAATGGATGCCCGTCTCAACGACACCCGCTTTGCCCGCGACCTGGGGCTGCTGCTAGCGGCTAACGTCGCTCCCCTGGTCAACGAAGCCGATCGCACCGAGCTGGCCCGCTTCTCCTATAGCTTTTACCAGAGCACCTCTAGCGTGCGCTACATGCTTTACGCCGATGAGAATGGCGACATTTTCTTTGGCATTCCGTTCTCTGAGTCGGCGGTACAAAATTCCCTCACGCTGCGGCGGCGCATGCAGCTGCCCGAGGGCTATGCCCAAAACACCGATCGACCCCTGGTGCGCCAGCACCTCACTCCGGTGGGCGAAGTCACCGATGTATTTGTGCCCCTCAACTACAACGGCACCTATCTGGGCGTCTTGGCCCTGGGTATTAACCCCAACCCCACGGTAGTCGCCTCCTCTAACCTGACGCGCGATGTCACCATTGCCGTGTTTGTGTCAATTTGGGTGATGGTGATTTTGGGCGCAGTGTTCAACGCCCTCACCATTACCCAACCGATCAAAGAACTCTCCCTGGGGGTCAAAAATATTGCCGACGGCAACTTTAAACAGCGCATTGACCTGCCCCTGGGCGGCGAACTGGGCGAGCTGATCTACAGCTTCAACGACATGGCCGAGCGGCTAGAGAGCTACGAAGAGCAAAATATCGAAGAACTCACCGCCGAGAAAGCTAAGCTCGAAACCCTGGTATCGACCATTGCCGACGGAGCCATTTTGCTCGACAGTGACATGCACGCCGTACTGGTCAACCCCACCGCCCGCCGCATTTTTGGCTGGGATGACCAAATTTTGGACGGCAAGAATATTTTGGAGCACTTCCCCGCCCCAGTGCGGGTGCAGCTCACCCGGCCTTTGTTTCAGGCCGTCAAGGGCGACTCAGCCGCGATGGAGTTTCGGGTGCCCATCACCGAGCCCAGCAGTCGCACCCTGCGGATTTTGCTCAACACTGTGCTCGACCAGGCCAAAGAAAACGTCAAAGGCCTGGCCATTACCGTGCAGGATATTACCCGCGAGGTCGCTCTCAACGAGGCCAAGGCCCAGTTCATCAGCAATGTTTCCCACGAGTTGCGCACGCCGTTGTTTAACATCAAGTCATTCATCGAAACGCTGCATGAGTACGGCGAAGACCTCAGCGACGGCGAACGCAAGGAATTTCTCGAAACCGCCAACCACGAAACCGATCGCCTCACCCGCCTGGTCAACGATGTACTTGACCTGTCGCGCCTAGAGTCGAGCCGCCAGTACCAGCTCGAAGCCGTGGATATCATTCAGCCGATTGAGCAGACCCTGCGCACCCACCGCCTCAACGCCCGCGACAAGCAAATTGAGCTATTGCAGGATGTCGAACCCAATCTGCCACCTGCGATCGGCAACTACGACCTGCTGCTGCAAGTGTTTAGCAACCTGGTGGGCAACGCGCTCAAATTTACCGAATCTGGCGGCCAGGTGATGTTGCGAGCCCACCAGATCGTGCCCCCTGGGGACGACCCCAACGAGGGCGGCTACATTCGCATCGAGATCTCTGACACCGGCATTGGCATCGCCCCCGAAGACCAGCAGGCTATTTTCGATCGCTTCTTCCGGGTCGAAAACCGCGTTCACACGCTAGAAGGCACCGGTCTAGGCCTCTCGATCGTCAAAAACATCATCGAAAAGCACAGCAGCCAGGTGCACCTGGTCAGCGAAGTGGGCGTTGGCACCACCTTCTGGTTCGATGTCGCCGTCTACCAACCCGAGGTGCTTGAAATGTTGGCAAAGGATAGCACCCATACGAAGGCAGAAGGTAAGGACTTAGCGATCGCCACCATCAGCCTGCCAGTCTTAGATACTTCACTGTTTGCTCCCAAAACCGACCAAAATTAACGTCTATTCCCTGTCGGGCTTAAAGTAGTCAGCTCACGATGTTGGTGCAAGGCTTAGCCAAGGCTGCAACTGCTCAAATAGGTGCTGTACCAGGGCTAAATCTTTCACGCCAGGGTGTTGTTCTATGCCACTGGAGAGGTCAATGCCGTCGGGTTTGAGGGTCGCGAGCGCAGTGGCAATGTTCTCAGGGGTTAGCCCGCCCGCCAGCATCCAGGGGCAGGTGGGTCGAAACGACACCAAGGCATCCCAATCCAGAGTTAACCCGGTACCGCCCAACTGCTGAGGATGGTAAGCGTCGAGCAGCAGGGCATCGACGTAGGGAGCATAGGTTTCAGCCCGCACCAGGTCTGCGGCAGTGCGTACACGAATAGCTTTGATCAGGAAGATGCCGGGCAGCTCGGCCAGGAGCTGCTGGCATTGCTCCAGGGTTTCTTGACCGTGGAGCTGAATGTGGCTGAGGTTGGCCTGGCGGGCAATGTCAACCATCTCTGCCAGCGAGGCGTTGGCAAAGACCCCTACGGTTTTAGTCACCACGCTAGCGGCATTGAGCGCCTGGGTGATTTCGGCGAGGGCGCTAGGGGCCAGATAGCGGGGCGACTGGGGCACACAGATGAAACCGAGGTGGGTGGCACCGTGGCGGGCGATCGCGATCGCCTGCTCCGCCTGGGTAATGCCGCAAATCTTGACCCGCATGTTAACTCTATTGAACATTCCGTCGGAAGGGTGTCGGTGGATTTTTATAATCCAACCATGCTGAGTGCCTAGGCTAGGCATTGGGCGATCGCCTTAAATGCTGTTTTCCAAGCCCTGTTTTAGTCTCAAGACCCAATTTTAGACCTCTAGCGGAGAAATAACATTGCTGTTTTCTACCCTGCTTGCCGCCTATACCGTGCCCACCACCCCCGAGTGGTCGTTTAAAGTGGCGCTAATTATGATTACCTGCAATCTGTTTGTGCTGGCCATTGGCAAATACGCCATTCGCAAGCCTGGGGCCGGGCCAGCGCTGCCCGTGGGCCTGCCGATGGTATTTGAGGGCTTTGGTCTGCCCGAGCTGCTGGCGATCGCCAGCTTTGGCCACATTCTCGGCGCGGGCATGATTTTGGGTTTGGGTAACGCCGGCTTGCTCTAATGGCCGCCAACGACCTGCGCCCGGCGACTTTATGGGGCGATTGATAGAATAAAGCCATACCCCAGGCCCGAGGGCTCTAGTGTTGCTAGCTACCGGCGGGTCTGGGTTGGTATTTGACAGCATTCATAGGAGCTAGGCAATGCAATCCAGCTGGCGCGTTGGGGCCATTTTAGGAATTCCCCTGTTTGTCGATAGCTCCTGGTTCATCATTTTACTGCTGGTGACCGTGTCCTACGGGTTAGAGCCCAGCTGGCACTTGGCCTGGGGTAACCTGGCCTGGGTGATGGGGTTTGCCCTGGCGCTGCTGCTGTTTGCCTCAGTGCTGCTGCACGAGCTGGGCCACAGCATTGCCGCTAAGACCCAGGGCATTGCGGTCAACTCAATCACGCTGTTCTTATTCGGCGGCATCGCCTCCATCGACAAAGAGTCGAAAACACCAGAGGATGCGCTCAAGGTGGCGATCGCAGGCCCTCTGGTTAGCTTCGGGCTGTTTTTGCTGCTCACCGCCGTCTCTCAAATACCGACCCTACCCACGCCAATGTCGGTGATCACCGGCAGCGTCGCTCAAATAAACCTGGTGCTGACGCTGTTCAACATGATCCCCGGCCTGCCCTTAGACGGAGGCCAGGTGCTCAAAGCCCTGGTGTGGAAAGTCACCAACAGCCGCATCAAAGGTATTCGCTGGGCGGCCCGCTCAGGCCAGATTCTGGGCGGGCTGGCGATCGCTTTTGGCCTGGTAATGGCCCTGGCTTACCAGGCCTTCTCTGGCTTTTGGATTGCCGCCATTGGCTGGTTTGCCATACGCAACGCCGACGCCTACAACCAGGTGAGCAATCTGCAAGAAGCCATGCTGGCCCTGACCGCCGTAGACGCTATGGCGCGCGACTTTAAAGTTGTCGATGCGGGCATGTCGCTGCGACAGTTTGCCGATACTTATCTGCTCGAAGAAAACCGCGCCCCCGCCTACTTCGCCGCCTCCGACGGGCGCTATCGGGGCTTGGTCAGCGTCGAAGACATGCGGGCGATCGAGCGCAGCCAGTGGGAAACTCTGCCCCTCAGCCACATCGCCAAGCCGCTGCTAGAGATTCCGTCGGTGCGGGAGAGCACGCCGCTGACCGAGGCGATCGATCAGCTCGAAGCGTTGCAGCTGCCTCGACTCACGGTGCTGACCCCCGCCGATGCCGTCGCGGGCACCATCGATCGCGGCGATGTAGTGAGGGCGATCGCCGATCGCCTTGGCCTGCGCATCTCCCCCGCCATGATTCAGCGCATTAAGGAAGAGGGACAGTACCCGCCGGGGTTGCAGCTATCTTCGATCGCAAAATCAGTTATTGAAGAGGCGCGGGCGTAGGGAAGAAGCATGGGACTTAGGCATCGACGCGAGCGGGTTGTAAGTTAGAAGGTTTTCAGGTCAAAAGGTTCGGAACCTGCAAACTTGCCAACCTTCTAACCTCAAAACGGACTACTCACCAACCAGCCAGCTGAGCGCCTTCTCCTTAACCTAAACCAAATTCAGAGACCAGCGCTTCGTCTGAGTCATCGGCAATGGTGGCCACAATAGTCATCAGCCGCGAGATCTCAGCCGGGGAAATGTCCTTTAGAATACGGCTCGAAATCACCAGCACCTGATTGCCCGAGATACCGAAGCGGGCTTCGAGAGTTTCGTTGCAGTTTTTCTCTAGCAGTAGCTTCATCAACCGGGGCTCATCTTTAGCGGGCAGCACGAGAACTGGCGACCACACCGTCAGCGTGTCGGTCTCGGTTTCGCCCGTGAGCTGGGCATACACCTCAACACTGCCGTACTTAAAGCGCCACAGGTGCCCGCCATCGGTTTGGCTAACCATGGCCCCATCCCCCTGATCGAGGGAAGCAATCACCGCCTCAATGGTGTCCACATAGGACACAATGTCGAGCCCATCCTCAGAGGGCGAGGTGGAATAGGACAGATCCATATCTATTGCGTCGTTAGCCATAACAGACCCTTGGTAGCTATTGCTCAACAAACTAAAGTGTACGGTCAGTCTGTGGTGAAGTAAGTTGTTCCTCAACCGTCACCAGACCGGCGGCCCACAACCGCCAAAATGCTGCGCGCCACCCCAACTGTAGCCCCTTGCGCTAGCTCTGACTATCCCCCGATCGCATTTCCAGCCCCCAGAGGATTACCCCACCGTCTCGACTTCCTGAAACTGGTCTTCTAGGGTGTCAAAGCTGTAGTCTCTCACCTCGGGCACTTCGGGGGGCACCTCAAACCCGTTGATGGTGCAAGCCTGACGCCGCTCGGGCCGCGACGAGTAGCGGCAGAGGTGTTCAATAAAGTGAAACACCACCTTGGGGTCAGACCACTTCATCTCGGCCCGCTGCTTGAGAATAATTAGCGCCTCTTTGTCGCTCATGGAGCTGCGCCAGCCCTTGCGCTGACGGCAAGACACCCAGGCGTTGAGCACCTGAAAAATGCGGGCCAGATGATTTTCGGGAATCGCTCGCAGGTGGTATTGCTCTAGCACGTCGGCGACCTCATTGAGTCCGGCATCGCGGGCCAGTTGGGCGCTGGCGTTAAACAGCACTTCCATTTCCGTAATGGCCTGGCCGTGATCGGGATATTCTTGCCGGAGGTGTTGGTCGTTGAGGTAAATGGCCCCCAGATTTTTGAAGTGGGCGGCCAGGAAAAGGGTTTTTTTGTCGCGATCGCCTAGTCCAGCGATGGTGCCGTAGGCCAGGCAGAGGTCGGCCAGAAAGATCGACTCTTCAAACAGTAGAGGCTGCCTGCGCCTAAGCAGGCTGCGCAGCAGTTTAATAAAGCTGTGAAAGCTAGGGTAGCTCATGGGTCAAGGGTTCCCTGAAACAGCTGGCGGTAAACAGAAAATTCACCGCTAGATGAAGTTTTGCGGACTACGCAGACCAACGGCAGGCGATCTGCCGGTCATGGGTTAGCACCGCTAACCTGACCGGGGGTCGCTACATTCAGCCTGCACCCAATCTCTAGATTCGAATCAGCAGAGTCAGGGCAGTGTTTTCAGGGAACACCCCAAGTCTAAGTCAAAAGTTATGGTGCGGAGCCGCCATTTGCCAGGTCTCCGTCCGAGCCAGGCCGTGGGGCTGCTTGGTTTAGGGAACCAGCAAATTCAATGAGGTCAACCAATCGGCCAAACCGTTCAAAATCAGCTGCACCCCAATGGCCATGACAAACAGGCCCAGCAGGCGACTCATGGCCTGAATGCCGCTGGCCCCCAGCATCTTGAGCAGCAGCGTAGACGATCGCAGCGACAGGTAAATCACGATACCAATCAGGGCGATCGAGGCGGCGATCGCCAGCAGATTCATCGCCGTCGGCACCGAAAAATCACCCCCGGCCTGGGCAGCGAGGCCCAGGGCCACAGCGATCGCCCCCGGCCCCCCCAGCAGCGGTATCGTCATCGGCATAAACGAAATGTCTTTGTGCTCGCCAAGGCGAAGGGCCGCGTCTTGGTTATCCACCTCGTTGAGCTTGGGGTCAGAGTTCATCGCCTTCCAGGCGGCGTGGAAGACCACAATGCCCCCCGCTATTCGCACCACCGCCAGCGATACGCCAAAGAAACGCAGCACGCTGCCCCCGACCAGCAGCGTGCCAATCAGCAACACCACTACATTACGGGCAATATTTAGGGCATAGCGATTGCGCATCGAGGCCGGTACCCCCGTGGTCAGCACCAAAAAGATCGGTACCGCGCCAATGGGGTCTACCACCGGAAACAACGCCGCAAAGCTGCCCACCATAAAGTCAAGAAGGATTCGCACCGCTGGCTCGCCCCAGAAAAGTCATACTCTGATGCTGAGTTTAATCCTTCTCGCCTCCAGCGCTGTATCCCCTGAACTTGTTCAACTCAGAACTAGCCCCTTGGGGTAGTCAATTGGGTGTTGCTGAATTGCATGCATTGGGGCGGGGGCAAACGCCGTTTGCCCCCGCGAGGGGCATTGTCGCTCTGATGCATACCTGTACCCAGCAAGACCGTCAATTGCAGACAAACCTTCCTGAACCAAAACTTACTCCTGCCTCTGTGCTTCAGGGTGGAGCCAGGGGCAAAGGCCAATCTAGGAGCGCACGGCAACCACTTCGATTTCGACCAGCCAGCCGGGGTTGACCAATCCGGCCACCTGCATGGCAGAGCGGCTGGGCAAATTGGGCTGCTCGGCGGTGCCGAAAAATTGGGTATAGCCAGCCATAAACCCGCTGAAATCCATCGCCCCATCCATCGCCGGATCGCCAACCAGAAACACCTGCATTTTCACCACATCCCCCAGGGTCAGATCCAGTCCGGCGAGAATGGTTTGAATGTGGTTGAGAATATTGACGGTTTGAGTTTCAGTATCGCCAAAGGCGGCGATGGAGGTGGGCGCAGCGGCGGCATCAATCACCGGAGGGATCTGCCCACTCAGGTAGATGACGGTGGCATTAGCCGGTAGCTCGACCGCCTGGGAAATGGGCAGGGTGGAGTTGGGAATGGGGTAGCGAATGATGCTTTGGGCCAGGGATGGGCGGGCCGCCAGGCCAATTACACCCAGGGTGATTAAGAGAGCGATGGCCCAAACCCGCTGACGTTGGGTAATGCGTCGAAGGCCCGAACGATGGCTGAAATGATTCATGGTGAAACCTCTCGATTTGATTGCAATTCTGGTCGCTGGTCTTACAGGCGCGATCGCCAGAAAAATCCCCATTCAGTCAGCACCCTCAGCGGTCTCGGTGCAATAGGCGGCGTTCAGCGCGGCTATCCACAGCCTGGGCAGGGGTGGGAGGGCAGGGGCAGCAGTGGTGCAGGGGCGGGGCCTGGGGAGAGCGCTGGCCCAGCAAAACGCTGCCGAGTACCACCGCCACGCCGAGCAGCTGCACCGGGGTGAGGGTTTGCTGCAAAAACAGGTAGCTGATTAGGGTGGCGACCACGGGGCTGAACAGGCCCAAGGCCGCCACCGCCGAGGTCTGGAGCCGCTGAATGCCGCGAAACCAGAGGGCGTAGGCGAGGGCGGTGCCGATTAAACCCAGGTAGATAAAGCCCCACAGATTGGTTCTAGACAGCTCTGTTAGCGGCCCTTCGACCACCAGGGCCACGGGCAGCAGTAGCAGCCCGCCAATGGCGAGCTGCCAGGCGGTAAAGACAATCAGCGGCACGGGGGGCCGCCAGCGTTTGGTCAAGACGGTGCCGAGGCTCATGGCGACGGCTCCGGCGATCGCCGCCAGCAGCCCCACGCCGTCTAACCGGGCGCTGGGGCTAAGCACCAGCAGGCCCACGCCGACAAAGCCTGCGATCGCCGCTATCACAGAGGGTCGGCCCGGCTTTTCGCTCAAAATCAGCCAGGAAAACAGCACCACCAGCAGGGGTTGAATGGCCCCGGCGGTGGCGGCCACCCCCCCCGGCAGACGGTAGGCCGCCACAAACAGCAGCGCCTGAAAAATGCCGATATTGAGGCCGCCCAGCACCAGCATGCGCCACCACCAGACGCCCTGGGGCAGCTTTCTCAGGCCCACGATCAGCAATAGACCGATGGGCAGCGATCGCATGGAGGCTACAAACAGCGGATGGCCAGCGGGCAAAAACTCGGTGGCTACGGCGTAGGTGGTGCCCCAAGCGATCGGGGCCAGGGCCGTGAGCAATATATCCGACGGCAAAATATTGGCCAGTGAGCCATCGGAGGCAGAAACATTGGGCAGAGAGCCTGGCGGTGCTTTCATTGGGGCACCTCTGGGCGGGCTAAAACCATGGGGGCAATGCTCCAGTGCGGTTCATAGCGCTACCCTACCGCCGCTGGCTGGTCTCAGTCTTGCCCAAATGTTCTGTCGGTTGTCGATTCTTTTGGTCGCCTGAGTCGAGGGGGGTTCACAGGCGCTCTCGGTAGGCTTTGGGGGTGGTGCCGGTTTGTTTTTTAAAGACCTTGGTGAGATGACTTTGGTTAGAGAAGCCGCATTCTAGGGCGATGTCAGCGATCGAGCGCTGGGGCGATCGCAGCGCCCGTTTAGCTTTCTCTACCCGCTGCTGGCTCACATACTGGTGGGGTGCCAGACCCATAGCCTGCCTAAACTGGGTGGCAAAGTGGCAGCGGCTGACGCCAATTTCAGCGGCGATGGCGGTTAAGCTCAGATCTTGGCTCAGCCGCGCCTGAATGTAGTCGAGTACGGTGGCGAGTTTGTGGGGGGCCAGCCCCGCCGCCGACTGACGAATTTTAGGGATCACCTCGCAGTACTGGCGCAGTAGGTGAATGCCCAAATCGAGCTGAGCGATTCTAGATAGAGCCGGTCGCCCAGATCGCCGTTTTCTATTTCCTGGAGAAAGAGCGGCACTAGGTTTTCGAGCTTGCGATCGCGGGTATTCAACACGGGCAAAAGCTCAAGGTTGCCAGGGTTCAGACAGTCGGTGTCGATGGCGACCTGGCTGAGAAAGTCAGGCTCCAAAACAATGTGCAGCGTTTTGTCGATCGACTGCCAACGGGTAAACCCAGGGCACCCCGCCGGGTAGAGATAAAAATCGCCAAACTCCATCGCCCCGTCGTATTCGCCGCACCCATCCAGGGAGGTCACCTGGCGATCATTTTTAGACAAGAAAAAGGTCAGCATGTGGTGGCTGAGCCCCAGGGGCGCATCCAGCGCGCCTGGCAGATCGTGGCGATAGTGAACCGTTACCCCTTTGTCGAGGCGCACCGAATGATGTGCGATCGCTGGCTTCCCCGCAAACAGATCTAACGGATTGACAGCCATGCCACTCAGCTTGCTAGGTAAAGACCGACCCAGCGGCAACGGATACCGCCTTGCCCCACTTTAGCGCCCTGAAATGGCCTCTGAGATATCACAGATAGGCAAAAAGCAGGCTGGCGGCTAGTTGACCTACAGCACTAAAGCGACCAGCAGCAGGCATGGCAGCACAGGCCCTGTCCCGGTAGACCATGTATGGTGACAATTTAGGGGCTGCGAGGCAGGCTACTTCCAGGCGCGGTTTTCTAGATCGCGCACCTGGCGTTCTAGGCGATCGAGTCGCCCGCGCAGTTCGTCCATTTCGGCCTGGCGGGGCACGCCCAGGTCTTGCAGGGTGTTGCGAAACAGGCGTTGGAACTGATCTTCTAGCGCTCCATTGCCCTCGTTGAGCTGGGCCATTACCTCATCCATCAGGGTGCGGGCCTGGTCGGGGTTAAACTTGCCCTCGCGCACCCACTCTTCGGTCACGACCTTGACCCGCTCGGCTACCAGGGAAGTGGTACCCACGCCAATCATCAGCAACTGGCGCAAAAGGTTGTTGGTATCCATTGAAATCTCCTTGTTATATGCGGGCGTGGTCTAGGTCTGCCAGGTCTGAGCCGCAGGCCAAAGGATGCTCAAAAGACTTTTCGGCCACCCGTCTATTCTGTCAGAGATTCCCAAATTGCCGGGTATAGAAAGCCGTACCGAGCACTGGCGGATGCTCTGGCAAACTCAGAGATTATGCAAAATGCTGACGAGGGGCGGTGGGGCCGATCGCCCCGGTGCCGTCCAATTCACTCATAAACTAGGATGAAGCTAACGGCTGGAGAGGATCACCCCCATGACAGCACAATCTGCCATTGCCCAATCTCAGCTCTACGATCGCGACCTGGCCATCTGGTATGCCGATACCATTGCCCAGCTCAAAACGGGCGATCTGGACAATTTAGACGTAGCACACCTGATCGAGGAGATTGAAGGCTTGGCCGCTCGCGATCGCCGAGAAATCAAAACCCGCCTCAAGGTGCTGCTAGCCCATCTGCTCAAACGCACCTACGTGTCCCTGCCCGACAATTATCGCGGCTGGGAAAACACCATCGATGAACAGCGAGAGCAACTTCAGGATTTGCTCGATCAATCCCCTAGCCTAAAGACCTACTTTGAGGATGTTTTTGCAGAAAGCTGGCAACGCGCCCTGAAACAGGTACACAACGATTATCCCGCCGCAGACTTTCCTGCGGTATGGCCCCTTGACTCCAGCCCTGAAGCCGTCCTGACCGGGGAGCTGTATTAGGAGATTTCCAGGAAAAAAGACATAGCCGCCATGCTTAGGACATTCTCTAAGTATCCACTTAGCCCCCGGTTAGCTCATCTACCTTGGCTTTCACCGCTTGAATGTCTTGCCACATCAGCCACTTGGGGCTGCCCTTGTCGCGCGACGGGTTGCGCAGCAGGTAGGCCGGGTGAAAGATCGGCATGCACAGACGGCCATCCCACTCCATCCACTGACCGCGCACTTTGCTGATACCCAACTTCACCCCCAGCAGTGCCTTCAGGGCCGTCGCCCCAGTGAGCAGAATGATCTTGGGATCTACCAGCCGAATTTGCTCTAGCAGGTAGCCTTTGCAGGCGGCCACTTCGGCGGTGGTGGGCACGCGGTTTTCGGGCGGGCGGCACTTGACGATGTTGCAAATGTACACATCGGTCTCGGTGTTGAACCGCACCGATTCGAGAATTTTCTCCAGCAATTGTCCTGACTTGCCCACAAAGGGGAGCCCTTGCTCATCCTCCTGCTGCCCTGGCCCTTCGCCAATGATCAGCACGGGAGCGGTGGGGCTGCCCCGGCTAACCACCACATTGGTGCGGGTAGCGGCCAGATCGCAGCGCTGACAGCCCCGGCAGTGGGTGCCCAGGATCTCCAGGTCAGGGTAAATGCCGGGGGGAATCGGCACCGACCCGGTAGTGGGTATGGCGTCGAAATCTGTGGCGCTGGGGTCTGCGTTGGCCCCGTCGGTAGCGCCATTCCCGGCGTTAAACAGGCTAAATTGCTCGTCGGCCATCGATTTTTGGGGGCTACATCATCCTCTCGGCATCATTGTAAAGGGTCTCGGCCCGCCGTGCTGAGGCGGCGGCTCAGCGGTGCCTCAGCACGGCGTTGTATAGTAGAAAGCTAGTTAAATTGTGTTTGTTGTCCAGGAGCCTCAGCCTTGACTTTCTCCGCCGAAGATTTTGCCAAAGCCCTTGAGGCCCACGACTACGATTTTCAGGTGGGCAGCACCGTGCGGGGCACCGTCATCTCCTTTGCCCCCGACGGGGCCACGGTGGATATTGGCGGCAAGTCAGCGGCCTTTTTGCCCATTCGTGAAGCGGCGGTGCGGGCCATCACCTCCTTTGAGGGCGTGCTCGAAGCGGGGGGTGAATACTCGTTTCAAGTAATTCGTGACCAGGATGCCGACGGTCAGCTGCTGCTGTCGATTCGCAAGCTTCAGCTCAAACAGCTGTGGGATAAGCTGGCCCAGCAGGCTGAAGAGAGCGCTGTGATGGAGGTCAAAGTCACCGGCCACAATAAGGGCGGTGTGACGGTCGATGTGGAGGGCTTGCGGGGGTTTGTGCCGCGATCGCACCTGGGCCGCACCTACGAAGATCTATCCGAAGCCGTGGGCCAGCGCCTTACGGTAGGGTTCCTTGAAGTCAACCCCGCCGCCAACAAGCTGGTGATGTCGGCCCGCATGGCCGCCCGCAGCCAGATGATGAGCACCCTAGCGCTGGGTCAGCTAATCGAGGGCACCGTAGGCAGCCTTAAACCCTTCGGCGCGTTTGTCGAGTTCGACGGCATCAGCGGCCTGCTGCACATCAAGCAAATCAGCAAAAACTACGTCGATTCTCTGGCTACTGTGCTGAAGGTGGGCCAGCCCATTAAGGCGGTGGTCGTCGGCCTCGATCCCGAGCGCAACCGCATTTCGCTCTCGACCAAGGTGCTTGAGAAGTATCCTGGTGAGGTGCTCAAAGAATCTGAGGCCGTGTTTGAAGACGCCGAAAATCGCCTGGCCGACATTAGCCGCATGCTGAACGACAGCGAGGCATAAACAATATGGGCACCGTGTGGGAACTCGACTTTTACTCCCGGCCCGTGCTGGATGAGAATGACAAAAAACTCTGGGAAGTGCTGCTCTGCGAAGGGTTGGTCGGTACTGGAGTAGAGGCCGACAAGCTGTTTCACTACAGCAAGTTTTTGCCCAGCAGCGACGTCAACTCAATTGTCTTAAAGGGGGCGATCGAGGAGGCGATCGCCGAGGCGACCAGCCAAGGCATCGCTCCCCCCAGCCGCATTCGGTACTTCCGCTACCAGATGCAAAACATGATCTTGCGGGCCTGTGAAGACGCGGGCATTCCGGCTCGGCCCAGCCGGCGCACGGTGGCCTTGCAGCGGTGGCTGAGCGATCGCAACCAAACTCTGTACCCCAACATGGAAGGCTACACCAGCGCTCCATCGCCCTCGGTAGCAGCTCCACCACCCAGCCCCCAGGCCCTGCCCGATGCCCTGCTGGGGCAGAAGTGGACCTTCGTCACCCTGGAAGCCGCCGCCTTTGCCGACCTGCCCGACTGGGATATTGGCTTTGGGGAGTCGTTTCCCCTAGACATGGCGAATCTAGACCCCACTACCCCAATCCCCGGCCTGCTGATTTTCTCCCCCCGCGCCACAGCCCTCGCCGCCTGGATGTCGGGGCTAGAGCTGGCCTACTGGCGGATAGAGTCTAGCAAAGCTCCCCAGATTATTCTCGAAACCGGAGCCTCTGACAGCTGGGTTTTGGCGGGTCTGCCCGGCCCTAAGCTATTGGCCGAGGCCCAGGCCTTTGAGGCCGCTAAGGCCAAAGCCAACCAGGTACACTTCATTGGCATTCAAGCCAGCCGAGAGAGCGAGTCTTTTGCTGGGTTCTGGCTGCTGCAAGAGCTGAATCTGGGGTAGGGGAATGGCTTTTTTCAATGGCCTGGCTAAGTGGCCCCACTGGCGGAATGCGGGGATTTATGTGCTGCTGCTGGCGATCGCCCTGGTGATGGTCTTCCCGCTGCTGTGGCTGCTCAGCACCTCCCTTAAAGGCTCGACAGAGAATCTGCTGGCCAACCCGCCCCAGCTTCTGCCCCAGCAGCCGACCCTGGCCAACTACCGGCAGGTGTGGCAGTCAAACCCCTTTGGCCAATACTTTCTCAACAGCACCGTGGTGGCGGTGCTGACGGTGGCGGCGAATCTGCTGCTGTGCTCGCTGGCGGCCTACCCCCTGGCGCGGATGTCGTTTTTAGGCCGCGACACCCTGCTGGCGCTGATTGTGGCCACCATCATGATTCCGTTTCAGGTGGTGATGATACCGCTGTACATTTTGGCGGTGAACTTGGGCCTGCGGAACACCTACTTGGGGCTGGTGCTGCCCTACCTGGCCTCGGCCTTTGGCATTTTTCTCATGCGCCAGGCGTTTCAGGGCGTGCCCAAGGAGCTAGAAGAGGCCGCCCGCATGGACGGCTGCTCTGACCTGGGCATCTGGTGGAATGTGATGTTGCCCGCCACCCGCCCGGCCCTGGTAACGCTGGGAATCTTTGTGTTTATTGGCACCTGGGGCGAATTTCTCTGGCCGCTAATTTTGCTCGATCGCCCCGAACGCTACACCCTACCCCTAGGCGTAGCGCGGCTGGCAGGCAGCTTTTCGCTAGACTGGCGGCTAATTGCGGCGGGGTCAATTTTGTCGGTGCTGCCCGCAATTTTGGTGTTTGTGCTGTTGCAGCGCTACATTGTGCCAACAGAGACAGCCAGTGGGGTGAAGGGGTAGAGGGGCAGGCTGCCGACCCTCATCCTAATCTCAGGCCACAGTCGTTATACTACTGATCAGTAATAAAATCCCTTTCTTCTCTACCCGGCCCCCTTGGTCTATCGCTATGGCTCTTGCTCCTACGGTTTCGCAGGTTTCACTCGACGATGACTGTCGGCTGGTGCGGCTGTCGCCAGAAACACTACAGCTGGTGGCCGACTTTTTTAAGGTGCTGTCAGAGTCGAGCCGGTTGCAGATTGTCTGTGCCCTCAAAACAGGGCAGAAGAACGTGACTGAAATTATTGAAGCCACAGGGCTGGGCCAGGCCAATGTGTCTAAGCACCTTAAGATCTTGGCTCAGGCGGGCGTTGTTAAGCGCCAGCAGCAGGGGGTCTGCGTGTATTACCAGATTGCCAACGGCTTTGTGTTTGAGCTGTGCGAGCTGGTGTGCGACTCGCTGTCGGTGCAGATTCAGCAGCAGTCTGAGCAGATCGCTCACCTGGGGGCATTTCGTCAGTCTTAGCTTAGGGAGGAAGGCTTAAGCGATCGCGCTTGGGAACTACTCGCACGGCTACGGACTGCGATCGCTTCACTGCTATCAAGCGCCTGCTTCCCCTAACGTCGGAGAGCTAACCAAGCTGCTATCTAGAAGCCTAGCGCGGCGAATGCTGGTATACAGAACTACAGCTTTATCGGTTCTTTAGATTAATCACCTAGATTAATGCAGGCGATTAATTCAGCCTTGCTTCATCAGCCGCAACCCTCTCGGCAGCGGCTCCCTTTTTGCAATGAGACTCCATAGATTATGAAACTCAAAACCCTGGCCGTTGCCCTACTCTCCACCGCTGCCGCCGTTGGCCTGTCAATCTCTGCGGCCTTTGCCCAAGTCGCCGAGGTCAATATTGACAGTCTCAACGTGCGCTCTGGCCCCGGTCTCACCCACGGCATTCGCGGCACCATACCCAGGGGTGCCCAGGCCAAGATCATTCAAACCCAGGGCAACTGGCTCTATGTGGTCACTGGCCCGATTGAGGGTTGGGTTTATGCCCCCTATGTGACCGTTTTGGATCAGCCAGGGCCTGGAGTTGACTCTCCGGCAACCACCGTTATGGTCTGCAACGGCACCAACCGCACAACGGCCCGCGTGTATCGCCAAAACGGCGAACTCAAGCTGCGGGTGCACGATCGCCTCGACAACCTCACCTGGCTCGACACGCCCGCCCGCGTGGAAACTGGCTCTGGAGCCACGACCTACGTCAATATTCGCGGTGAGCAAACGACTCGGGTGCTCCAGAGCCAAAGCTCACCAACCAACTGCTCGATCCAGACCACCAATCGCCCCATAGAGGCTGGAGTAGTAACCGAAATCGAGCAGCCCTAGCAGCCGATTGATGCGTTAGATGGCAGGCGGTTTATTTGCTGCCTGTGACTTTATTGACCAAGTCTTTGGCGTCTTCAACCAGGCCCTTTTGATCGGGGTTTTCCTGACGGTACTGCTTGAGATTTTCTTCGTAGGTCTTTTGCACACCGTTGGGGTTGTCGATCACCTCTACAGCCTCTTCGTAGGCCTGGTCACGGGGTTCTGCGGTCAAAGTTTGGTCTACGGACGGAGCCGCAGTGCCCTTGTCGTTAGCGGCGAAAGCGGGCTGGGTGGCCAGGGTTAACCAGCTCATTAGACCGACTAGGCAAGCTAGGGCGATCGCCCGAAAGCGGCGGCTGAAAAATTCTTTTGAGAGCGTCATTGGGCGTTTCATAGCGTTCCTGAAGTCCTTAGGTAGGGGAAAATCCATCGGTAAGGAAGCGACAGAATAGGGTCGCTGACAACTCACAACAGATTGAACTGTATAGTACGAAACCTAATCTCAGCCCCTCTCTACCCCCAGGCACATTCTCTGGGCTGAGGTTTAGCGGGCTGTCAAGGATTCGGTTGAAGGGTAAGGGGTTTAGGGTTTTACAGCCGCTGGCTAGCACAGGATTTGCAACTGTGAAAACCCCATAGCACGGTTTTTGCCGAGACACCTCAGTCATTTACGTCGGGGGATCGACTGCTGTAGGATGGTTGCCTGTGTAAAATTTCGGCTAGGTTCAGGCATTGGCGCTAGGTTCTTAGGGCGTTCTAGGGCTCGGGCTACCGGAACTTTTGGTGTATTGCGCCGGTGCCATGATTCCCCCATCCCAGTTGCAAAAGCTTGAGTCTTGCCCCAGTGGCCCGTTGCAGATTTCGCCGTTACCGCTGCCGGATGCGGTAGATACTGAACTGGCGCTTCAAACCCTGACGCTGTCCCTGGCTATTCCCACCTATAACGAAGGCCAAAACATTGGCCCCCTGGTGGACCGCCTGATCGCCCTGCTCGACCAGGCCATTCCCCAAGACTACGAGCTGATTGTGGTGGACGACGACAGCCCCGACCTCACCTGGAACACAGCTCTAGAATTGCAGGCAACCTATCCCCAGGTGCGGGTGCTGCGACGACAGGCGGAGCGAGGCCTATCTTCGGCGGTGATTCGCGGCTGGCAGATCGCCCGAGGGCGCATTTTGGGTGTGATCGACGCCGATTTGCAGCATCCCCCAGAGGTGCTGCTAGGGCTGTTGGATGCTATCCAGCAAGGGGCTGACTTGGCGGTGGGCAGTCGCCACGTTGAGGGCGGCGGCGTCAGCGAGTGGAGCCTGGCGCGGCGGGTGCTATCGCGGGGGGCGCAGACGGTGGGCCTGCTGCTGCTGCCTCGGGTGGTGGGCCGGGTGAGCGACCCGATGAGCGGCTATTTTATGGTGCAGCGGGAGGCGATCGCAGGCCCCCTGCTCAACCCCAAGGGCTACAAAATTTTGCTAGAGGTGCTGGGGCGCGGCACCATCGACACCATCGCCGAGGTGGGCTACGTCTTTCAAGAGCGGCAGGAGGGGGCCAGCAAGGTCACCTGGCGGCAGTACATCGACTACATTCACCACCTGCTGCGGCTGCGGCTGGGGGGGCGGCTATCCCAGCTACACCAGCGTTTCCCCATGCAGCGGTTTGTGCGCTTTGGCGTAGTGGGTCTCAGCGGCGTGGTGGTGGATATGGTGATTCTCTACCTGATGCACAGCACCCTCGGGCTGCCCCTGACCCGCAGCAAAATTGTGGCGGCGGAGGTGGCGATTCTCAACAACTTTGTTTGGAATGATGCCTGGACCTTTGCCGATATCAGCATGCTGCAACAGGGCTGGTCGGCCCGACTCAAGCGCTTTCTCAAGTTCAACCTGGTGTGCCTGGCCGGGCTGGTGCTGAATGTGCTGGTGCTGAATGTGATCTATAACTGGATGTTTGACCAGCGCTGGCCCTACCTGGCGAATTTGGTGGCGATCGCGATCGTCACCTTCTGGAACTTCTGGCTCAACCTCAAGCTGAGCTGGCGCGTCACCCAGGTTAAGTAGATCGAAAACAACGCACTTAGCCGCAGAATTGCCCTCACCCCAAATCCCTCTCCCAATCTTGGGAGAGGGGCTTTGAGTCGTTCTGATCCCCTTCTCCCAACCTGTGAGAGAAAGGGCTGGGGGATGTAGCTTGCTTCCCACAGGGGCGATCTACTGAGGTTCAGTAAACAGCAGGGGCATGGAGCGATCGCGAAGCGTCCCCTTGGCGGAATCGCCGTCTAGCGGCAGTCGAGGGTGGCAAACACCTGGTCAGCAGAGGTTTGGGGCGCATCGCCGTGGGCCAGCACCCACACAAAGCGGGCATCGTTGTTGTGCTCGACAAAGGTCAGTAGGCTGGCGGCATTGTAAGTAGTGCCGCCGTCCTCAAAGCTGCCTGTCTGGATCACGACCGATACGGGCTGATTGCAGAGGGTGCGCTCTTCGACCCGCTGCTCGGTGAGTTGATAGCTGCCCTGGGTGGTAACGCTATCTTGAAACCCCTCGACAAAGCTCTGCTGGGCATCATTCCCTTTGATATAGCTGGGCAACTGCCCCATGGTCAGCAGCACCGAGGGCGGCGAGTCGGTATTCGCCACTTGAATCACCTGCATGCCAAACATGCCCATGTTAAAGATGGTCTGGTTCTCGCCGGGGATGGTGTAGGTAAACAGCTCTTGGCTATCCGCTGGGTTCTGGTCGGGGCCAACGGCGAACCGCATGGTGCGGCTAATGAAAAACGCCAGGGCCAGCCCGGCCAGCACCGTTACGCCGAGACAGCCACCGCAGCCCAGTGCCACCCACTTAGCCGTATTGTTGCTTCCACCAGAAGGGGTTGGGGGTAAGGGGTCGGCCTGGGTCATCGGTTGAACGCTATACAAAATGCGGTATTGCCATCATAATCGCCCCGGTTTTGGGTCACTGCCGCTGATGATGAATCTTTGCGATAGTGAAAGGCCGAGCTAACCCTGCCTTTGCACTATCGCCTGAAGGCGAAGAACCTAGCGGATGACAAGATGGCACAGTCAGCGGAGGTTTTTGAGCCAAAAAGACCCGACCTGGCCAAAAATGTACCTTTAGCAACTTAAGAAACCTGCCTCAAGAGTGTTTATAATGCTCAATGCTGAAAAATAGTCTTTTCAATAGGTAGTTTCGCTATGGCTTTTTCTCGTCTACCCGGTGCTAAATTGTCGGTCTCTACCTGGGGTCGCCTGGGTGCAGCGGCAGCACTCTGCCTCGTCGGTGCTGTAGGCTGCACCACCCCCGTAGAAGTCATGGATCCCAATGAAGAGGCTCCCACTACCGAGGAGCCCATGCCTGAAGAGCCTGGAGCCACAATTGATGTATTTTTCGGTGATGTCGAGAGCCCAGAGGGCGGCATGGTGAAGCAGCTGCGGCTGCCCGGCCCTGAGACTGGCGTGATGGTGGCCTGTGACCAAGAAGGCTTTGTGCCCTTTGCCTACAGCGATATGGGTATGGATTGGGTAGGCTGCGAAGTGCCTAACCCCGGCGACGCCGTCGGCCCAGAGTCGGCGCTGACTGAGCCCGAGCTATCTGATGTACCCAGCCCCGTCGGCGGCACTGTTTCTATGGTGACCATCCCGGGCCCCCAGAGTGCTGTTTCGGTGCTCTGCGAAACCGGTACTCCCTTTGTCTACGAAGATCAGGGCACCTGGGTGGGCTGCCAGGGATAGTTGGAGTAGGGGGTAGGGGGTAAGGAGTAGAGGTAAACGCCTCACTCCCCACTCCCTACCCCCCACTTCCTACGCTCCTACCGCCTCCTTCGCCGCGTAGAGCACCTCGGCGGTGATGCTGCCGACGCCCCGCTCGCGGGCGAATTTCTCGGTGTTGCGCTTCACCTTTCCGCGCACAAAGCCGGGGATCTTTTGCAGCTCGGCCAGGCCGTCGGCACTCCAGCCCAGGCCCGCCTCGACGGCGGCATCGGCGCTCATGGTTTTGGTGAGAATTTCTTTGGTGTCGTGGCCACCAAAGAACTCCAGCAGGTGGTCTTCCATGCCCAGGGTGAAGGAGTTGTAGACCAGGTCAACGATCTGGTTGGCTCCTTCGTAGCCCATGAACGGGCGATAACCCACGGGGAAGTTTTGAATGTGGATAGGGGCCGCGATCACACCGCAGGGAATGTCGAGCCGCTTGCCCACGTGGCGCTCCATCTGGGTGCCGAAGATGGCGGCGGGTTCGAGCTGGGCGATGCGATCGCCGATCTCCCCATTATCCTCACTCACCAAAATCTCGTCGCAGTACTCGCCCACCTCAGCGGCAAACCATTCAGCGTCGTACTTGCAGTAGGTGCCCGCCAGCACCACGTGAATGCCCATTTCACGAGCGAGAATCTTGACCATGGCGGCGGCGTGGGTGCTATCGCCAAACACCACAGCCTTCTTGCCGGTCAGGTTCTGACAGTCGATGGAGCGCGAGAACCAGGCCGCCTGCGACACAAATCGGGTCTGCTCATCAATAAAAGCGTCATAATTCACACCGGCCCCCTGCTCATTCAGCACCGTTTGAATGGCGCGAATGCAGCGGGCGGTTTCGACAATGCCCATGGGGGTAATGTCTACATAGGGCATCCCCAGCTCTTCTTTGAGATACTCTGCCGTCAGCGGCCCCACTTCACGGTAGGGCACCAGGTTAAACCAGGCCCGGCCCATGTCTTTAATCTGGGTGACCAGCGCGCCCTCAGGCATCACCAGGTTCACCTCAATGCCGAGCTGGGCCATCAGAGTGCGCAGCTCGCGGCAGTCGTGGTTGTTGTGGAAGCCCAGGGTGGTCATGCCAATGATATTCACCGAAGGCTTCTCGGTTTTGCCCTCGGGAAGAGTACCCTGCTTGCGGGCTTTGGCTAGGTAAAACTGCACGATCTGCTGAAGGGTGCGATCGGCGGCTTGCAGCTCGTTGACTCGGTAGTGGTTCACATCCGCCAGCAGCACATCGCCCTGGGAATCTAAGCTGGCACGCTGCACAAAGTTGGCCAGATCTTCTTGCAGAATACTGGAGGTGCAGGTGGGGGTGAGCACAATTAAATCGGGGTGCTCTTCTTTGTCTTTGCGGACGATATTATCGACCACCTTTTCTTGGGAGCCGCGCGCGAGGACATTGCGATCGACAATGCTGGCAGTGACGGGGGTAAAGTCGCGCTCCCGTTCTAGCATCGATCGCATGACGTTGAAATAGTCATCCCCCAGCGGCGCGTGCATAATTGCGTGCACGTTCTTAAACGAGCTCGCAATGCGCAGGGTGCCAATGTGCGCCGGGCCGGCATACATCCAGTAGGCCAGTTTCATCGGGTGAGTCTCCTTGGTGGCGGTGGTCAGCGTGAGTTTGCCGAAACACCCTGAGCCGCACAGCCCTGGTAGACCCAACGGTTTTGATTGTCGCGAAGATGTAGCTCTGGTGGGGGCCTCTGAGAGAATTCTTTACCTGAACCGCCAGAGACAGCCCTACAAACTACAGCACGTCAACGCTTAGCTACGGGTTAGCGATCGCCCAACAGTCTGCCCTCACAAAAGGTGAGTTCTTGGCAACAGACCGTTGCTTGCACTAGCTCAGCCACTTGCACCGCAGGACTAGGCTCCAAACCCGGATAATCTGTTTGCAGATAGTCAATCACCCCATCGGCTGGCCAAGGCCCCAGCGACGTTTTGTAGTCCAAAAATTCTGCCTGAATCTCTTGCCAAGACCCATACTGCTTTTTAGATAGCAGCATTTTGGTCTCGGTGTAGATGAGGTGAAATTCCATCTACAGAACCGCTGCTAGGGATTGGGCAAAGGCCTCAGGGGCATCGAGCATGAGCCAGTGGCTAGTATTGGGAATGGTCGTCGTCGGCAGCGTTGGTCGCAGCACGTGCAGGCTCAGAGGCATCGCATTAGATGCAGCCACAATGGCGTGGGCTTGAGCACCGGGTGAAGCTAGATAGCGATCGAGGGCGGCTGTCGCCTGAAAGGTGAACAGCTCACCGCCGGTACCAATTAGGGCTGCCTTTGGGGTGTGGTTCAAGCGCGCCAGATGTTGGCCTGGGTTTCAGAGGTGCCACCGGTCAGAGCGTTGCGAAAGGATTGTTCAAGCACCGATCGCCAGTCTTCCCCGACCATGGCCTGCTGCATCGGGGCCATCTGGGCCTCATAGACCTCCGGCGGACACTGGGTGCAGTCAATCGGCGGATCCACCAAGACTAGCTTGGCAATGCGGTGAGGCTGAGCGGCGGCGGCAGCGAGAGCAACGCAGCTGCCGTAGCTATGGCCAACCAAAGGGATGCTTTCTAGCTGTAACGCATCCATCACTGCGAACAGGGTATTTGCACAAGCTGCAGGAGAATAGTCATGGTCGGATGGAGGGGTAGACGCACCATGACCAGGCAGAGAAATCGCGATCGCCGTTCTCTGCTGAGCCGTTTGCTCTAGCTGCGGTCGCCACAGATCGGCGGCGCAGGCCATACCGTGGATAAACACCGCTGGCAGGGCTAGAGTTTTAGTAGCGGCGTCAGCCACCAGCACCTCAATACTGCCGGTAGCACTGGCAATGGTGATGGAACGCATTTTTCATTCCTCGTCTAGAACAGGTGAAATCTTGGGTAAAACAACCCAAAATGCCACGATTCCAGCCTATCGAGATTTGTTCATTTTTCGATCTTTCATTTTCGTTCTTCAGCTCGCGCGTAGGCTTCTCTAGCGCTATTCGGCAAACATTTCGGCCAGGGTTTCAAGCAGCATTCTTTGCTCGCCGACGCTGATTTGACCCAGGCGTTTGACCAACCGGGCTTTATCGACCGTACGAATTTGGTCTAAAACGATTTGGCCGTTCTTACCCTCAAAACGACAGGCAATGCGGGTGGGGTAGAGCCTGCCCTTGGTCGTCATCGGGGCCACGATCGCAGTGGTAATGTAGCGATTCATCTCGTCGGGGGAGATCACCACGCAGGGTCGTGTTTTTTTGATTTCATTGCCCACGGTGGGGTCGAGGTTGACGAGAAAAACGTCGAAGCGGTTGACTACCATTCCCATTCAGCGTCGTCCCAGTCGGTGGGGTTGAGGTCGTCGAGCAGGGTGTCGTCGTGGCTGTCTGCCATAGCGGCAAAGGCGGCATCCCAACCGGCCCGCTGGCGAGGGGCGGTGCGAATGACCAGGTGGTCGCCCTCTACCTCCACCTCTACGTCTGCATTCAGGCCGCTCTGCTCTAGAAGCAGTTTAGGAATGCGAATGCCTTGGGAGTTGCCAATTTTGACAATGCGAGTTCGAATGGCGGTGCCCATAGACGGTGTCTGCCCAGACGTAAAGTAATTACATTGTAGATACCACTACTGGGGCCGTCAAGGGGAGAACTAGCTGCCATGGCAAGTCCTAAATATCGCCGCTCCCTTATGGCATTTGAAAAAGTGTCTCTGCTGTGAATGACGCGACGGAAGACTCGCCTAGGGTTGACGTAGTCATTCACACCGTTAAGGAGTCAGCCAATGAATTCTGTGCAGCCGCCATCTAGCCACAGTCAAGCCTGGGTCGTGCAAACCTGGCTGGCCTTTTTGCTGTCGGTGGGCAGTCTATCGCTGGGCATCTTTTGTTTGCCGGTGGATGCCTGGGTAAAGGGCTACATGGGCATGGGCACCCTGTTTGCCCTGGGGTCTACCGCCAGCCTCTCTAAAACAGTGCGCGATCTGCACGAAGCGAAGCAGGTCACCGCCCGCATTGACGAAGCCAAGGTCGAGAAACTTTTGGCCGAACATCACCCGCTGCGATAGCGCAGTTAATCACCACAGGCGGCAAAATAAAACCCCAGCAAAACCTCTCTGGAATGCCACCGCTTGAACGAGACTGAGCGAATAAATGCAATGTAAGACAGTGCTAAAGTCCCAAAAAATAACGCCACCTGCTCAAAGGATGCTGCTCCAATACGGAGAATGTTGACCAAAAACACTCCGCTGAGGATCAGCAGCCCAAACGAGAGGTTGCGGTACATGATGTGGGTGGCCTGATATAAATCTGCGGTGATCAGGGAGGGCCGATTATTCTCTTTTAGATACGAGCAGACCCTCGAATAGAGGTGATTCATCTTTGTGGGCATGCCGACTTTGTCTTGCAGCAGCAGTAGTAACCGGCTCTCAAAATCGAGGGTTTTGGGGTCAACGTCTTGGGCCAGGCCTTGCAGCCACTCGCCTCTCTCTAAAAGAATTTCGGCGGGGAAATAATGCAGGTCGCGATCGAACAAGTTGCAGAGGGCTAAAAAGAAAGTCCAGGTCACACTCTGCGCCAGCCCGCCTAAAAGGTAGCTGGCAAACGCAAGGGCAATCAACACCTGAAGTGAAAAACCGGTTTGCACTAAACCACTAAACTCTTGCACACCCATCGCTGGGTTGTAGAGCAAAAAGATCGCCAACACGAGGGGCACCCCCCCAAGTATGGCGGCGAAAAACTCGTACGGCCCCAGCGCAAACTTGAATAGATCCATAATCCCAGGGTGGCTCAATCAACGCCAAATAAGCGGCAAACGGGTTTAGAAAAACCCCTCAAAGGCTTCCAGTGCTTCGCCTTCGAGCACGGGGCCGATGACTTCAACCGGGTGTTTGCCGTGCTTGAGCACCTCGCGGCTGGCCAGCGGTAGCTGAAAGGGAGACTCACCCTGGAGGCTGTAGAGGCGATCGCTCCCCAAGGCATACACCAGCCGCCCCACCCCACTCCAAAAAATCGCCCCGGCGCACATGGGGCAGGGTTCGGTGCTGGCGTAGAGGGTGCAGTCTTTGAGGGTGTCTAGGCTGAGGTTTTTATCCATTTGCCGCAGCAGCACGGTTTCGGCGTGGCCGGTGCAGTCGCGCTCGGTAATCTGGTTGTTTTCGGCTTCGGCCAGCAGATTTCCTGAGGCATCGGCTAGCACCGCGCCAAAGGGACGGTTGCCCGCCTCGCGGGCGCGTTGGGAAAGGGCGATCGCCCGCCGCACGTGGCCCAAATCTTGCTCACTCACATCGCTCATCGGTCGCTCTCCGCTTCATCGCTCACCCATCATGCCACTAGACCGGGGGCTGCTTCGGGAAGCCGTTGGGAATCTCAAAGCGATCGCCCGTGCGGCAGTATTCATAACCCGCCATCCGCCCGAGCGCCCCCACTTTATCCACATCAATGCGGTTGTTTTCGCCCAGCACGTCGTCGCGCACAAACAGATGCACCACCTGGCCAATCACAATGTGAAACTCGCCCACCGGCACAATTTGCAGGGTGCGGCACTCAAAGGCCACAGGCGACTCGGCCACGCGGGGTGGCTGAATGACGCGGCTGGGAGCGGGCGACAGATTCACGTAGTCAAATTCTGACTTGCCATAGGGCAGCGGCTCGGCGCATTCCGCCACCTGGTGAGCGTAGGACTCAACCGCCAGATTAATCACATATTCCCCAGTGCCGCCTTCGCTAGGGGGGCGCACATTGCGCAGGGTGTCTTTTTCGCTGCCGTCGGGCTTGAGGCTGATGCTAAACATCAGCGCCAGGGGCTTGTGACCCGCCGCGTTGAAGTAGGAGAAGGGGGCCAGGTTGGCCACGCCCTCGGGGGAAAGGCTGGAGACAAAGGCGATCGGTCGAGGTACGACGCTGCCGATCAGCAGCTTGTAGCGAGTCGAGGGGTCTAGCAGCTCGGGGTCAATTTCCATGGGGCGGGGTGCAACAAGGGCGATGGTCAAAGACCGACCCAGAAGGGTCATGGCAGGCATTTTGCCACGTTTCGCCAATCGTAGCTGAGCCCTTGGTAGCCAACTCCGCCAAATCCCTGGATTCGACACCCTGGATTTGGCGGTTCTAGACCAACAGCCCCCTCGTTCTATGGCCACTGGCCTCGCTGTCGGTGCCCCTTACAAACTGCGCTGTTCCACCTGCAAGACCAGGATGTGGACATCGGCGGGCGGTTTAACCGGCGTTGCTGGCGGCGTTACCGTCGGCCAGACTGTCTTTAACTCTTGCAAGCTTTTGGCGATCGCAGTGTGATCCTCGGCGCGGGTCTGCTCCATTTCTTGAGCAATGGTTTGGTATAGCTGGTCGGAATACAAAACGAATCCGCGCGAGTCTTGATACTCAACCACTTCCACAATTTTGCCATCCACCACGGCGGCTTCATATTCTTCCGCAGCGGTTTTGAGCACGTGGCTGATGACTTCTAGCACAAAGTCAGGGGACTGGCGCTGGTCGGCGGGCAAGGCCGCGATTGCCCCATCAATCGCCGCGATCGATTCGTCAAATTTGGTTTTGAGCTGAGGGCTCTCGGGGGCAGACTTGGTCAGGTCAAGCAGCTCATTGAGCTGGTCTTTGAAGGGCGTTACATTGCGCTCAGCGAGCTGGGCCTCGACCCCGCCATAGAGTTCTTCAACTGGGTGGCCAATGTGGGGTTCAGCCTCTGCATAGCTACCGGCGGCAATCAATTCGTCGGCCACCATCAGGTGGCCTTTCATCAGCGCCAGGGTCGTCATGTAGTCGGCATCGGGATTGCTGGTGGCTCCAGCTTCACCGCCCTCACCGCCCTCGCCCCCTTCGCCACCCTCACCGCCCCCATGGGCCATGTCTGCTGTGGGAGCGGTATCGGCACCGACTTCACCACCGTCGGGCGCTGGCCCGCCACAGGCTCCTACCGCCGCCGCTAAACCAACCGCTAGAAACAGCTCTACAGGCTTGAGTTGCTTTGCCATATTAATTGTCAATTGAGAATAAATTGCATTTAATCTTGCCTTTATGAGCCTAGGGCTATATGAGATCGCATGTCAATAAGATCCAGGATGCTGGCGACGAGACAGGCTTGAAACCTAGACCGGTAAGACATCAAACAGCCCCATGCAGCCGTGCTCTGCGATCGCATCCTGATGGGGATGAAACATAAACTGGCCAGGATAGGGGTAGGCAAACTCTAGAATGTGTCGCTCGGCGGTGCCCATGGTGATCACGTCAGAGTCACCGGTTGGGATGAGGGTGCGCCCCGTCGGAAAAATTTGAAACAGGTTGGCATGAATGTGAAAGGTCACCGCCACGTCAAACTCAATCATATTGAGCAGATACAGCCGCACCCGCTGGTTCTGATAGATGGGAATTGGGTGATCGCGATAGTAGTTGGGAATGCCGTTGAAGGCATACAGCTCGTTGTGCTCATCGTTATTGATGTCAAAGCCACCCATCACCAGCACCATTTCGTCGGCAGGTGGACGGCCCTCGGGTGGATCTACAATAAACAGGCCGTAGAGCCCCTTGCTGATGTGGCGCGTCACCGGAGCGACGTGGCAGTGGTAGGGATGCACGCCAAACGGCCCGGCCTCAAACTCGTACACCATCGTCTGACCATGGCGAATCGGCTGCACACCATCCATTTCAGCGGGGTGAATGCCGTGAAAGTGCATGCTGTGGGAATGCCCGTCTTGGTTGTGAAAGATAATCCGCACCCGCTCCCCGGCTTTGGCTCGCAGGGTGGGGCCTGGAACTCTGCCGTTGAGGTTCCAGCTCATGAAGGTAATGGCACTGTTGAGCTGGAGAGGCGAGCTGTTGGCCGTCACCTCAAACTCCCGCACGGTGCGACCGTTTTCTGACTTGAGGGTGCCGTAGTCAAAGTCTCGCAGCAGGGTCATGGGGTCAAAGCTATTGTCGGTCGGCGGCCCGTAACCCTCTGGCAGTGGGGGAATGCGCGCGGCCTGAGATTGCCCCACCCAGGCTGACCCCGCTACTGCCGCCGTGGCGACGGCCCCAATGCCCCCAGCCCCCCAGCCCAGAAATTGACGCCGCGACCAGGCTGTCGGCAATTTTGCGAAGGGTTGTTTAGCCATGCCACAGAGAAAAACCATCTTCTTGAGAATAGTTCTTAATGGCTAAAATTGTTAGCCTTCTAGAGGCTTGTGCACCGGGCGACAGCGATCGGCAACACGCTGTGTTGCCTACTAGTCTTATGGAGCGCTGCTGAAGTAGTTGTAAACAGTCACCTAAACAACATGAGCGAGTTCTAGCTGATCTCAAACCGTCTCAAGTTCGTTAAAAACTCCGGAGGCTAAACGCTATAACCCTCACAGACTGAGCAGCTGCCTGTGAGCTGTAGAAACTCCTCAAAAAGGAATGCAGCAGGGAATAATCAGGCAGCCACCCTGTGCTCTTTGAGCCTGCAATGTTTGAGCCGCCACTTTGCAAGCTCTAAATTGCTGAGGGGCGAGCCGAATAGCAGCGCTTAAATTTTGATCGACTAAAACGCGCTTGACGTAGTCTGAGCAAGATTCGCCGTACAGCAACCCGTGGGGACAAGAGAACCCTTTGCGCGGTGAAATATGCGTGCGGTAACCGTTGAGCGAGGCGATCGCGGCACGGGTGGCCACCGATTCAAGCGTATAGGCAGTCATGGGTGAGTAAAGATAGACGTCACCGCTCACTGTCATCTAAAACTAAGCCTAGAAGACTCTATCAAGCGGTCTATCTACAGCTACGCCGCTGGAAAGCCTAGCGGCAGTAATCGATAACTGGGTGCGCGGCCTCGACGGCAATTGGCGACCACTGGCGCACCACAAACTCGCTCAAGCCCACATTGGCTGGGCGATCGCGGTCAAGGGTGGCCCAGTCGGCGCGATCGCCCCAATCATACGTATAGCCCAGCTGAGTCCACGGGTAGGGCAGAGCGCTAGGGGGTTCTACACCGTTGATTGCGATCGGCTGCCCCTGGTATTGATAGCGCTGATCGTACTGGGCATAAAACCAGTGCAGATAGCTGCTCGGCACCGCGACAAATTCACTGGCGGTGCGAAAGGTCAGCTCGGCCTCGTGGTCAGTAATTTCAGGGTCGGGGCTGGGGCGAAAGAGAAACTGTGGATCGACCCAGAGCTCAACCACCTGGCGATTGGCCGCCTGAGCAGCGGGTTCAGGCGGTAAACCAAGCACCTGGCCGAGGCGAGCGGTCAAAGGGATCTCTGGCGTTGGGGTATAAGCTTTGCAAAAACTCTGCAAATCGGGGACAGCTGTAACCCAGACATCGCGGGTCACAATCAGCCGATTCCCCACATTTTGGGTATAACCCGCCCAGTCGGCCCAGGTCGCCACTAATACGCGGCCCTGATTATCCCAACGGAGGACGCTGTTGCGGCGGGTGATGGCGGTGAGGTCTCTAAACACTTCGTCAGGCTCGGGCGTTCTGGCATCTTCGACGGCCTGCCAATAGGCTGGGGGAATGGGCATAGGCCCCGCCTGTGCCTGGGCTGGGTTTGCGATCGCCCCGCAAGCCTCAACCAGACCCAGCACCATTGCCCCAATGCTGAAGCGTAGCCTTTGCCCAGAGTTAATGACCATGCCATGCCACAGAGTTCTATAGCGTTAGATTACCCAGATGGTGCGATCGCAGAAAGCATAAGCGCTATAGGTTTGATAGAGCACTAGCGGAACCTAAAAGCGTTAAGCCCAGTGTTGGTCATACTTCGCTTTACCAACCTACCTATCTAAGTCTTGAACCATTTGGCGGACTGTTTCAATCAATTGAGGTGTGTCATCTCTGCAAATATTGTAGATCTGCTGCTCATCCACCTCAAAATAAACATGAGCAAGAATATTTCTCAAACCTATAATTTCTTGCCAAGGAATCTGAGGATAAGCCGCTAGCAGGCTTCCCTTTGTTTTTTGATTAATTTGCTTAACGATCTAGCAGTAGACCGTCATCAGACATAGACGGCTTCTCTGTCTAAACGTGCCTTAAAGCGAGGATTCATGTTCTCGCGGTAGCGGATAACGTCTACGGGGCGGTTTAGAAGCTCAATGAGGTCTAGCCTCAGTCGAGACGTCAGTAATAAGTTGGGGTAATCCGTCTTGAACACAACATCCACATCGCTGTCAGGGCTGGCTTCTCCACGGGCGTAGGAGCCAAAATAGCCCAAAGCAGTTAGCTGAAGGCTTTCTCCCCGTCGCTCTTTAAACTCTCGCAAAAGCTTTTGCAGTTGCGCTGGAGAAATTACCAGTTGGCTTTCTGTTTTCAAAATGGCCATTGCGTTACGTAGTTTGATTAGCCTGACTCTAATAATTTTAGCGTGTGTACTTTTAGAATAAACAACGTTGTAAGTTAGGCAGAGCGCTAGCAGAATCCAATATGGATAAATCTAGTGTTGGGTTACGCCTCGTTTCACCCAAATTACTTACTACAGGCATTCTTTAAGAATCAAAGCGAGTAGTCCTTTAATCTCAGCGTCTACCAGCACAAGATCAGAATCATAGGGGAAGTGACTGCCATAGCGAAAGTGCCCTTGTAAACTTGGATGAGGAGAGACTTCAATCTGTTTCGCTTGCAACCATTGACTCAGTTGGGTATCGAAGCCGTTATACCCTGGGGTTTTAGGCACGCCCTTGAAAAAATTATCATCCTTAATACGAATATCCCAACCATCTATGCTTAAATCCGCTACGATACCAATACCATAATCATGCGAAACAGGAATCCAATATCCAACAGCTTCCCTAAGCGATTTATCTCGAAGGCCGCTGCTATAAAACCATAGCTTAACTGTATCTGATTCTTTCTCTCTCATTAATTCTGCCAAAGTACCTGCCTTTTTCTTCATTTCTTTCTGCAAGCTTGTTACTTTTTGCAGCAAAGAGATAGTGTCTTCCTCATGGGATCTTAGGAACGTCAGAAATTCTTGATTCATTACTCTTGCATCGTATAAGTTCTGAGTGGTTTGAATGAAGTCCAAAAGAAAGATTAAATATCGATTATCTGCATTGATAATTTGAGATCCAATTCGATTAAGAATCTCTTGGCAAAAAGATTTATACAAGACCGGCTTGAAATTCCCTATATTAGCTCCTGGGGGAACATCAAAGAGCGTCAACAGAATCAATACAATCGGTCGCTGGCTAGCAGCTTTATTTGCGTGCTCCTCGTAGTCTATAAAGGGATTAATTGCAGTATGAAAAATCTTGTTCTCGATGACGATTACAGCATCTGGATAGGCATCAATCAGTAGATCGATTCTTTTGCCCGAAGACGTAATAACCTCTCGCGATACGAAAACAACCTGCGGATTGCTGATTGTGACAGGGGTTGCTACCAGAGAAAGTAATGCTTCTAGAAGCAGCGCGCCCAAGCCATGCTCAGCATTTGGGTTGAAATAAAAGTCGAGCACATTGCTGGCAACATTTTCCAGGTGAGGATATGACGTAATCTCCATGAATGTTGGAGAACACTTCTCATGGAAGGCTATCCGGCGAAAACGAGCTAAGGCTTCTGACAAGCTCTCATAATTCATAGGGATGAGGAAAACTATTTTCTAGAAGTTACCTTAAGCGCCCGTAACAGAATTTGCGTCTAATCGTTCTGCTAGCCACAGTTTAATAATGGCTTCGCGTTGAATCCCTAGCCGCTGGGCTTCCTTATCCAAAGCGGCTACCATCCACTGTGGAAAAGTAACCTCAATTGCTTGGGGTTCTAGTCCAGGTCGTCTTAAGGTGGAGAGGTCAAAGTACTCCAGCACGTCTTCACCGTCATCGAATTTGCGATCCAGGTCTTTAGCGTTCATACAGCGATACCTCATTGTCGCGGGAGCGGCGTACAGAAATAATGCGGATGTTCATACCTCGGTAGGTGATGATCGCGGACCAGTATTTTCCCTTAATCTTACCAATTACTAAGAAGCGCCGTTCTACTGCCGATATAGCCTGTAACTCTATCCGATACTGATCGTGCCAGAGCAGCTTGGCTGTCTCAAAATCAATGCCGTGTTTCGCTAAGTTACTTTGGCTTTTATTGGGGTCATACTCAAACTGCACTACAAAACCTGTTTAGAGATATTCCGAAAATGTTTTCATACGGGATTCTGCCAAAAAACAGATCCCAGGGTTTTTCAAAAACTCTGGGATCTTAAACTCGTTACAGTGGTCGATAGACGCGGTAGTTGATCTTGGGAAAAATGTTGTCTACCACCTCGATCTTCTCTAGCCAGCCAGAGTCGATTTTTTCGCGCAGAATGTCATCCCACAGCTTTTGGAAGCGCATGAGGTGCGATCGCGTCCGCCGCACCGCGTAAGGCACCATCGTCCCCGTCCGCATAATGAAGGCCCAGTCAGACGATTGCGCCAGCAGCAATTCCCGCGCCGCCTGGTTGAGGGCGCGCCACTCTAGCTCGTCGGCAGGTTCGCGCTTGGCTAGGTCGATCATGCGCTCAGCGGCCTTGTGCAGGTGAGGGTAGATCCAGGAGTTAGTTTCGTTCAGCCAGTATTCGTGGAAGCCCTTATAGCCCCAGCTCGACTGGGAGGGGCGGGCCACCTGCTGGGTGGGGTGACCCTGGAGATAGTCGGTCAGGTGAGTCATTTCGTAGGTGTTTTGGTCGAACCAGCTCTTGCGGAACAGGTAGTCGAGGAACCAGGGGCCTTCGTACCACCAGTGGCCAAACAGCTCGGCATCGTAGGGCGACACAATGATCGGCGGGCGCTGCATCAGACCGTGGAGGTGGCCAATCTGCTGCTCGCGGTTGTACATAAAGTTGGCGGCGTGCTCGGCAGCTTTTTCTTTGGCCCAGTAGGGGTCGTAGAGCTGCTTGTCGGAGAGGCCCAGGCCCTTGCCGGTGATCTTGTGATATTTGATGCCCACATTCTTGCGCTGGCCGTTGGGCATGATGTAGGGCTTGATGTACTCGTACTCGGCATCCCAACCCAGATCGCGGTAAAACTCGCGATACTCGGGTGCGCCGGGGTAGCCGACCTGCGACGACCACACCTGCTGCGACGACTCGTGGTCGCGGCCAAAGGCGGCCACCCCGCTCTCGGTAAAGATGGGGGAGTAGCTGCCGAAGCGAGGGCGAGGGCGGGCGTAGAGAATGCCGTGACCATCCGTTAAAAAGTAGCGCATGCCAGCGTCGGCCACCAGGCGCTCTAGCCCTTCGTAGTAGGCGCACTCGGGCAGCCAAATGCCCTTGGGAGCTTGGCCAAAGGTATCTTCGTAGTGCTCGGCGGCCACCTGAATTTGCGCCCAGACGGCCTCGGGGTACATTTTCATCAGCGGCAGGTAGCCGTGGGTGGCCCCGCAGGTGATGATGTCGAGGTTGTTGCTGTCTTGGTACTGCTTAAAGGCGGTGACCAGATCGCCGCTGTAGCTCTCCCACACGTCGCGCACGTGGTTAAACTCTTTGGCATAATTTTCGGCCAGGTACTGCATGTGGCCGTTGTGGACGTGGCGCTCGACCTCTAGCTCGGTGAGTTCTTCGAGCATGGCCAGGTGGGCGTCGAAGCGCTCTTGCAGCAGCGGGTCGCGCAGCATGGAGACCAGGGGCGGGGTCATGCTCATGGTGAGCTTGAAGTCGATGCCGTCGCGCTTGAGCCCCTCAAACATGGTGAGCAGGGGCACGTAGGTCTCAATGATGGCCTCGTAGAGCCACTCTTCTTCTAGAACGTAGTCACTCTCCGGGTGACGCACGTAGGGCAAATGGGCATGGAGTACGAGCGCGAGATATCCAGTAGCCATAGGGTGCCGTTGAAGAAGTTAAAAAGAGCCGAGCTGTCGGGAGGGTAACCGCCGTTGACCAAATTTTAAGGCAAAAGGTAAACGCTAACGGCAGGCTGGGCTGCATCCACCCACTGGGGCTGCTTAGGGTAGTCATTTATATAGACGATCGCAGAGTCGGCACTGGTATGCCATGAAAGAGTGACTCCAGAAAGTTCAGAGAGAACTCTTTGGGGGAAAGGCTAATTGTCGGGTCAGGTTGGGTGGTGGAAGACATTGGATAGGGTGGGGTAGGTGAGGAGGGTGGGGGAGATGGGGTAGGTGGGGGAGATGAGGGAAATTGAGACTAGAGCGGTTTGGGGCGGGAGCCTATAGAGTAGTAACCCGAGCCTCTCAATGAATTTGGCGAACAAGAGCAATCCGGCAGACGCGAGCTTATGGGAAAAGTCTTTGGTTGGGTACTCTGCACAGCTTTGGCCCTGGTCGGCTGTCAGCGGGAGGCGGCGGTGCCGTGGCAGGCCACTACGCTTTCGACGGAGGCGTTGGAGAACCTGGCGGTGCCAACATTTTTGGTGGATGCTCAGGCGGCAGCCCGCTACCGACAGGAAGGGCTGGCCTTTCGGCAGCAGGGGGATATGGAGCGGGCGATCGCCACTCTCAACATCGCCGCCGCACTGGATCCCCGCAACCCTGAGGGCCAGGTCTTGCTGGGGTGGACGCAGCACCTCGCTGGGTTTGCAGCCCCCGCCATTGATGCGCTGCAAACCGCCCTGAACTACAGCCCAGAGCACGTGCCTGCCCTCAACGCTCTGGGCATTGTCTACCTGGTGAATGGCCAGCTTGAGGCGGCGGTGGAGACCCACACTCGCGCTGCCGAGCTAGAGCCCAACAACGAAATTGCTCACTATAACCTCAGCCTGGCGTACCAGCGGCTGGGTCAAACCGATCAGGCGATCGCCGCCGCCCAGACCGCCACCAAGCTAGAGCCGAGCAACCCACACCCCTGGGTGGCGCTGGCCTTGGCCCACTGGTCAGCGGGGGATTCTACCCAGGCGATCGCCAACTACCGCCAAGCCCTGGGCCTAGACGGTCGCTACACCAGCCGCGACTACCTAGACCATTTAGAACAAGCCGGGTTCAGCCAGGAGCAAATCGAGGCGACGGCGGAAATTCGTCAGGCAGCAGGGCTTTAGAAAAGTTGTATTCGCGCAGCGTCTCCGAAGAAGAAATTTTGAATTTTGAACTTTGAATTTTGAACTTTGAATTTTGAATTGCTCCCCCATCAGCCTGCTTTTCCCCCTAATTCCTTGACATTTGCTTAGCGCAGCGGTGCTAATGCTAGTAAACCGCTGGCCCCTGCCTTTAGATAGGCATGCGCCAGGCCACGCTGTGCGACGCTGCTGTAAATCATTCCGGTGCCCCGCCATGACCTCTGCCCCTCTGCCTGCGCTATCGGCCCAAAACGTGCTCCACGCCCGCGCTCGCCTGGGGGAAGGCCCCCTGTGGGACGGCGACAAACAGGTGCTCTACTGGGTCGATATTCTCAACCACCGCGTCCATGTGTTTGAGCCCAGCAGCGGCGACGACTGCCACTGGGACGTGGGCGGTGTGGGCAGCGCCCTGGCGCTGATGGCGGGGGAAAAGCTGCTGGTGGCCATGGGCGATCGCATCACCCATCTCGATCTGACCTCAGGGAAGGTCGAAACCCTGCACACCTTTGAGTTTGACGCCCCCGACACCCGCTTTAACGACGGCAAGTGCGACCCCCAGGGCCGCTTTTGGATTGGCTCCATGAGCCCTGAGCATCCGGGCCATGCCGCCCTCTACCGCTACAACCCTGATGGTTCTGTAAAAACGATGGAAACGGGGCTGACGATCTCCAACGGGCTGGGCTGGAGCCCCGACGGCACCACGTTTTATTTGACCGATTCGCCCCAGCGCAAGATTTTTGCCTACCGGTTTGATGGGGCAACGGGGGAAATTAGCGATCGCACCATTGCCATCGACCTGGGCGACAGCGACCTAGCGATCGAGCCCGATGGCCTGGCGATCGACAGCGACGGCAATATCTGGACGGCCCTGTGGAATGGCGGCGGCTTGGCCTACTTTAGCCCCGACGGGAAAGCCCTAGGACGGGTCAACCTGCCGGTGCAGCGCCCCACCTGCCCCACCTTTGGCGGCCCCAATCTCTCGACCCTCTACGTCACCACCGCCTCGGTGGGACTGAGCCAAAAGGAGATTCAGCAGGGGTTTTTCTCGGGGGATGTGTTTGCGATCGCGGCCCCTGTGCCCGGACTGCCCACCAACCCCTTTGGGGCTTAGCACTGGGCTAAAAAGCGCGCAACCAGCTATGTGGATAAAGCCCTGCTAGAACGCCACATTCCCCGCCACCGGGGCAGCCGCCAATACTTTACCTGCGCCGCACCTGTCATGATGGATGCAGTGGAGCGAGCCCTGTTTGATCTTGAGGTACCCGTCACCCACGTTCATATAGAGCACTTCAACCTAGCCTAGGCGGGGAGGGGGCGATGGTCAAAGACCGACCCTCAAGGGTCATCGCAAACCACGGCAGATCAAGCCTTTTGGCCCAATCCGCTCTACCGCCCAGGGCTCCGGGACACCCAATTGGGAGACGCCAGAGATGACCACCGTACTGATTGTTAACCCCACCTCTGGCCCGAATGAGGATTCTGAGCTGGTTCCCAATCTCGTAGATGCTTTACAGAGCCAGGGCATCGACGCCAAACTCTGCCCCACCACCCCCGAAGAAAACGGCCAAGGGCTAGCCGCCGCCGCCGCCAAATCGGGGGCCAATCTGGTGGTGGTCGCCGGGGGAGATGGCACCATTGAAGCCGTCGCCCGAGGCCTGGCCCACACTCAAACAGCGTTAGGCATTATTCCCCAAGGCACCCGCAACAATATTGCCGCCAGCTTAAACATTCCTACAGACATGGCGCAGGCCATCCAGGTCTTGGTGGCAGGAGAGCGCAGCCAATATGACCTAGGCAAGGCCAACAACCACTACTTTATGGAAGTGGTGGGCGTCGGCCTAGAGGCATCTCTGTTTCCCTGTGGCGATGACGTCAAAGAAGGCATCAAGAGCAACTATTGGGTTGCTCTGAAAAGCTTGTTTATGGGCCTCAAAACCTTCTTGCAGTTCAGCCCCCACCGTTTGCTGCTGCGATTTGATGGCCGCAGAGTGCGGCTGCGCACGCTACAGGTCAATGTCTGCAACAGCCCCCGCTATGGCGTCGAATTTGCCCTGGCACCCCAGGCCAAGATGAATGACGGCAAGCTCGACTTGATCTATATTGACAAACCCTCCAAGTGGGATCACTTTCGCCACTTTTTTGCGGCCATGCGCGGCAAACATCTACCCCATGAAAGGCTGAAAATGCATCAAGCCTCCACCATTGAAGTAAGAGGGTACCCAGCCCTAGACGTGCATGCCGATGGGGAATGTATCGGCACAACGCCAGTCATCGTTGAGGTGGTTCCTAAAGCCCTCTGGATCTGCGTGCCCACGCCTGAGCTGTTGGCCACCTTTGCGGAACAAACCAGCGCCGAGAAGGGCGGCATTTTTGACTTTATGCAGCGCCCCGAAGCCCGCGAACCTAAAGCCCCTGAGCCTGAAGCCGCTGAGTCAGGCCCATCCCCTCAAAGGCCGCCAATGTGAACCAGCCCTAACAGGCAAGCGCCAAGCCAGATACCCCCAGCCACCCAGCCGCTCAGCACATCGGTGGGCCAATGCACGCCCAAATACACCCGGCTAAACCCCACCCCCAGGGCTAAGACCACAGCCAGCGGAGCGGTAATCCCCAACGGAACGCTCAGACAGGCGGTGAGGTCAGCGGCCAACAGGCCATAAAACGAAATTGCGCTCATGGCGTGGCCGCTGGGGTAGCTATAGTCCAGCGGGCGTTGAGACGAGGCCCACAGATCGGGCCTTTCCCGGCGAAAAAAGGCCTTAAAGATGCCGTTCAGCAGCCATGATCCGCTCAGCCCAAGGGCCAGAACCAGGGCAGCGATCGCGCGATCGCGATAAACCAAAACACCGCCCACCACCATCAGCACCGGAATCGTAATCTCGCCCTGGGCCAGCCAGGTCACAGCCGTCATGGCGCGATCGAGGACTGGGGTCGCCTGGGCCTTGAGCATCAACAGGCAAGACTCTTCAAACGGGCGCAACCAGTCCACAATCAGAATTCGGGCCAAAAAGACTCCTGTGGTCAGCACCAGCGCACCCGCCAAGAGACCGAGCAGCAGGTAGGGCATAAAGGCAATCAGAGACTGAAACAACCAGCCGAGACGGGGGCTGACCTCTGCCATTAATACTCTCCTGGGATAGCTGCGCTGCTGTTATTGTATGCCGTCCCCCCTGGGACACCAGGTTGCGCTTTGCCGTCGTAGCTGGGCCGCATGACCGCCCGCCGTTGAGCAACGTCGTGCTCTATAGAGCGCTGGCCACGTCGCCGAGAACAGTACTGACTGCCTGTAGCCAAACCTGAGGCAGCGACCTGGCGTACAGCCAGTGCCTAGGGGTTAGCGATGAAAACGTCCTACCCTTTGTGGCGATGGCTATATCTAACATCCGGTACAGGCGTAGTTGGGAGCACCACTACTACGATGGTTGCTCAGCCGTTTTCCCCTTGTACAGATGTCATCTTCAACGAACCGCGATTTACAGCCCCCCGAGGCCCAGGCTCCCACTTTATTTGATCGCATCTTTCGTGACGAAGAAGGCAATATCGTCATTGGTCAACCGCCAAACTTATTGATTCTGGTGGCGGTGGCGGCTACGGTGCTGCAAACCGTTCTCTCCGCTGGCACATTCCAAACCGCCGCCGATTTGGTAGCTTTTGGTGCCTGGTTTGCCTGGGCCTGGCAAGAATTGTTTGAAGGGGTCAACTACTTCCGGCGGGCGCTTGGGCTTGTTGCCCTGGTAGGCTTGCTCGCCTTGAGGCTCGGCTTGGCCTAAGGGCAACAAGCCCGCTACACTTCAGGCGCTGGCTCTTCTTTCTGCTGACGCATTAGATCGACCCCGCGCGAGGTGCCGAGGCGGGTCGCTCCCGCCTGCACCAGGGCTACGGCTTGGGCCACTGTGCCAATACCGCCAGAGGCCTTGATGCCTACCCGGCCCTGGGTAAGTTCCCACAGCTGGCGCACGACTTCCACGGTGGCCCCCCCCTGCCAGCCGGTGCTGGTCTTTAGGAAAGAGACCCCGGCATCCATGCAAATTTCGGCGGCGAGGGCAATCTCTGGCGGCGAGAGCACGGCGGTTTCGAGAATGGCTTTGACCAGCAGCCCGGTCTCTTCGCAGATAGTGGCGATTTCGCGGTGAATGGCTTCGGTTTTGCCCTCTTTGAGCCAGCCTAGGTTGATCACCACGTCGAGTTCGTCAGCCCCCCGTTCGGCGGCCTCCTGAGCTTCGTAGAGCTTGGTGGCCGAGGTCGTCGCCCCGGTCGGGAAGCCGATTACCGTACAGACTTTAACTTTGGTGTTGTGCAAGAGATCGACGGCCTGGGCCACGTGGCAGGGGGCAATGCAGACCGAGGCAAAGCCGTAGCGATCGCCCTCGGCGCACCACTGGGCCACCTGCTCAGCTGTAGCCAGGGGGCTCAGCAGCGAGTGGTCAATATAGGGAGCCAGATCTACGCCGTCGTCGGCTGATGGTCGTCGGGCCATGGGTCTAACCGTCTGTAGGTGCGAAGCAGTGGATGGGCTAGCGATCGCAACTATGCACCGGCAGGCGAGTGGTGCCTATCACGGCTGGCGGTGCGGCGATCGCATCCCACTATATAGCGTCCTAGCGGTAGCTCAGGATATTCCCCCCACTCGCGCCCCGCTATTTGAAGAAATATATCGTCAGTACCCGTAGTTTTACGCAGACTGCGATCGGATAAAGCCAGCGTTTGCTTCGCATAGCTTAATCGGATCGGCAACCAAGCTCGCTTTCAACCTACTAACGGGAACAACTATCCCCTAGCTGAAAACAAAATTACCTGAGAAAAAGCAACTTTTATCTATAAATAGATTGTCCAGTTCCCATGATCCCGAAATAAACAATTTAGGGGTTTCAAAAGTGCGATCGCCTCAACATTAGCTTTAGCGCTTCTTTGCCGAGATTAACATGCCTAGGGTTGTTTAAGTCGGTTACAACACTTTATTTTTGTGGATGTATTACTGGCACTGCTTTTAAGCAATAAGGGCGTTCCCACCCTCAAAAAATACCTGGCAAAGTCGTTATTAAAGTTCAAGGTAAAAGCTTTTTTTTGAAATCCCCATAAAACATCCGGTTCTTTAAATCTTAGGTATTCACGCCGTGTTGGTTCCCAGAGCTAAAGCGATAAAACAAGGATGTTGAAAACAAAGCCCTCCGCTAAGGACTAGCCAGATGAGCCTTCAACCGAACGAGTTTATGTCTAAGATGGTGTCACGCATTGACTTAAATGCTGACGATAAAAAAGTGCTTCAGACGAATGCCGCCTGGGGTTTAGAAATCGCCCCAGAAATGGCCGACTATTTCTATGAGTATCTGGGTCGCGATGCCGAGATGAGCGCCATTCTCAACGAGTCTGAAGGCAGAATTCACCGCCTGCGCGAAACCTTTGTGGCCTGGTTTCACGAGATGTTTACCGGCATGGATAGCTGGGGCGATGCCTACGCCGAGCGGCGCTGGCGCATTGGTCTAATTCACGTGCGCATTGGCATTGGCCCCCAGCACGTAGTGCCCGCGATGGCGGTGGTCGTGCACGAGGCTGGCAAGCGCGCCATCACCGACGGCAAAGATCAACAGCTGCGCGATGCCCTGGCAAAAATTTGCATGGTAGACCTGGCCTTTATTGAGCAAGCCTATATCGAGGTCTCATCGGCAGCTGTGCTCAGAGAAACCGGCTGGTCTGAGGGCCTCTTTAGACGGCTAATTGCTACCGGCGCCGGGGCAATGTAGCGCCCTAAACCTCAACTTTTCAGCGTGTTTAAATCATTTATTTCCCCCTAGCAAGCGAGAAAATTACCATGGCTATTAGTACCGAAAAGCTCACCAGTATTCTTCAGAGTTTTGTTACCTCTACTACTGACATTCAAGGGGCGGCGGTGGTCACCCCCGACGGTCTACCCCTAGCCGCCACCCTGCCCGGCGGCATGGACGAAGAGCGGGTTTCGGCTATGTCGGCAGCTATGCTTTCCCTGGGCGAGCGCATCGGTAGCGAACTGGCTCGGGGCGGCATCGATCGCATTTTTGTCGAGGGCGACAAAGGCTACGGCATTCTGACCAGCTGCGGCGAAGACGCGGTATTTCTGGTGCTGGCCGATAAAGCGGCTAAGCAGGGCCTGCTCATGCTCGAAATTAAGCGTACCCTAGTCGATCTAAAAGCCGTTTTGATGTAGCTCGCTCTGGTTGCAGAGTGGGTTCGTCCCTAGCCCATAACCTACTCTGCATGGCAACCATTCTCACCGTCATCAGCATCCTAGGGATCACCCCCCCGTGTCTCCCTAAACGGGGGGTACAGCGCGAACCCTTATTCTTCATTGCCTCCGCCCATCCATGGAAATCATGCGCTTAGTGGTCACCGGCCCTGTGGGGGCCGGGAAATCGACCTTTATTCGGTCTGTCAGTGAGATTGAGGTGGTGGATACCGATCGCCGCGCCACCGACGACACCCTGCTGCTCAAAAAGCGCACCACCGTCGCCTTTGATTTTGGTCGCCTCCAGTTTGGCCCCGACATGGCCCTGCACCTCTACGGCACCCCCGGCCAGTCGCGCTTCGACTTCATGTGGGACATTTTGATTCAAAAGGCCCACGCCTACATTTTGCTGGTGGCGGCCCACCGGCCCCACGAGTTTCGCGAAGCCCGCCGCATTTTGACCTTTATGAAGCAGCGATCGCCCGTACCCATGATCATCGGCCTCACCCACACCGACTGCCCCGGTGCCTGGGATGCCGCCAACATTGCCCTGGCCCTGGGCTACCCCCACCCCGCCCGCCGCCCGCCCGTGGTGGCCATCAACGCCAACGAAACCGCATCGGTGGCCCAGGCGGTAATTGCCCTAGTGCAGTACACCTGGGCAGGCAGTCTAACCCCTACGACCTAGCTGCCCGCCCCTGAAATTTTGCCCGAAATTTTGATGAACAACCTGCGGGATTTACGGACACGGCGTTGAAGCTACCGGAACCAACCCTTCTCCACTTCAAAATTCAAAACTCAAAATTCAAAACTCTTTCCCCCCGCACTTCCCCCCACTCCCCATCCACTCACTCGCCCGCAGAAAGGGATAGCACCCATGACTGTCACTGGATACCTCGCCGATTTCTCTTTGCCCGAACTGTTTCAGCTCTTAGAACAGGGCAGTAAAACCGGCTTGCTCACCATTTGCACCCTTAACGACAAAACCAGCATCAACCACCACAACCACCACATTTGGTTTAGCCAGGGGCAGATTGTGGCCGCTGGCAACAGCCTCGACCAGCAGGGTCTGATGCGACTGATTGCCCAACGGGGCTGGATGGGCGATCGCGCCGTCTCGCGGCTGGCCCAAACCTGCCAGATCCACACGCCCCTGGGGCTGTGCCTCAAAAACCAGGGCGTGCTCACCGCCGAACAGCTCAAGCTGCTGTTTTACACCCAGGTGATGCGCCAGGTGTGCGCCCTGTTTGCCCTGCCCGACGGCTGGTTTCAGTTTGACCCCAAAGCGCCCCTGCCCGCCGCAGAAATGACCGGGCTGATCGCCACCGCCACCGACGTTACCCTGGCCGGGCTGCGCGCCCTCAAAGACTGGGCCGCCCTGGATGAAAAGCTGCCTGACCCCTCCTCTGCACTGATCAGCGTGGTCGAGAGCAAGCCCAGCCTGCGCCTCAACCCCAACGAGTGGCAGGTGTGGGAATTTACCAACGGCACCATGGCCATCAAAGATATTGCCCAGCAGCTCAACCTGACTGTGGCCAAGGCCCAGCAGATTGCCTTTCGCCTGATTGTCACCGGCCTGGCCGAAGAGATGCCGATTATGGCCGCTCCAACGACCTCAGCGTTTGACCTAGACGATTCCACCGCGCTAGAGGCCAGCATTCCAGGGGCCACGACCGGGGCCGCCCCAGTCAGCCATTCGTTTTTACAAAACCTAGTTGGATTTCTCAAAGGCAAGGTGTAGCCATGACCCACGATACCCTGCGGCTTCTCCAAGGTTTTCTAGCCCTGCTCAAACTGGCCGACCTGGTCACCAGCCCCCCCGGTCTGGCCGTCGCCCTCTGGCTGTGGCTCTACCTCACGCTGCCCTACGACACCGCCCTGGGGCTATGGCTAGCTACTCTCATACCGCTGCTGATGGCGAACCATGCAGCCGCGAAAGACAAGTTTTGAATTTTGAATCCCCAGGTCAACGCCTCAACTCAAAACTGAGAACTTAACCCTCAAAACTTCTCCCTACTCCCTCACCTCCCCCACTCCCTCACCTCCCCCACTCCCCCCACCTCCCCACTCCTATGGAAAGTACCATCACCATCCAGCCCTTCACCTGGGACGATTCCCTCAGCACTGGCGTACCGATGATCGACGCCCACCACAAAGAGCTGATTGCCGCCGTGAACGACCTGGGACTGGCGATCGCCCACCATAAAGGCAGCACCGCCATTAAAAAGCTGTTTGTCTTTCTCAAGTTCTACGCCGAATGGCACTTTGAGCACGAAGAAGCCTGTGCCGCAAAGCACAAGTGCGCGATCGCCGCAGTCAACCAGCAGGCCCACGCTACCTTTATTACCACCTTTGGCCACCTGCACGATCAGTACCAGGCCAGCGACGCCAGCGAGGCAGTGGCCATAGAGATTTATCAGCAGCTGTCCGACTGGCTGATCAGCCACATTCTCAAAATCGACACCCACCTTGGCCGCTGCATTCGCAGTGCGGCCCCGGCTCAATAACCTAGCGGCGGCGGCCTACCAGGGACAGGGGGGAATGCCCTGACTACCGGAGGTCGCCCCAGCGTTGTTCACCTGAGTAAACGTACCGTTGTTCAACTGATTGAGCTGGGCCAAATCGACGACTTGCAGGGTACTGCCTGCCCCGGTAAACAGGTTGGCGTCGAGATTTGCCGTATCAATACTCTGGTTATTGGTGATTTGGGCGCAGAGGGGTTGGGCCGATTCGTTGCCGAGTTCTAGGGCCTGATTACCCGACCCCTGAATCTGGTTACCCACCACGGTGAGCGTTGAGAAACGACTGGTGCTATCGGCAAAGCCAAAGATGCCGTTATTGCCCACCGCCTGGGTTTGGTTGTTGACGAGCGCCGCCTGGTCGATGGTGCCGCCGTTGGTAGCAAAAATGCGCAGGCCGTCTTGGGCAACTTGGCTGACTCGATTGCGGTCAGCGGTGACGGTGGCCAGCTGCCCCCCCGACACGGCAAAGGCAACAATGCCGTCTGCGCCGATGGTGTCGAGGGTGTTGTCGCTAATTTGGGTAGTCGCGATCTGCCCCTGGTTGACTGCCAAAACCTGAATACCCGCTTGGCCAATGGTTTGGAGCTGATTGCCGGCAATTGTGGTCTGGCTGATTTGGCTTTGGCCCTCGGCCAGCACAAAAATGCCGTCGCCAGCGATCGCACTCAGCTGGTTGCCATTAACGAGGGCAGTACCCAGCTGGCTTTGATCGATGGCAATCAGCTCAATGCCGGTGGCACCTATCCCCGTTAGCCGGTTGCCATCTACGGTAGCAGTCCCGATGAGGCTGCCCTGGATGGTCAGAATGAGAATGCCATTGGCTGCGATCGCGCCGACTCCCTCGCTACCTATCTCAGTATTGGTCACCGCTAGAGATTGGATCTGGCTACCGCTATTGGTCAGCACCAATACCCCATTTTCACCAGCCTGCTGAATATCGCCGCCGTCGAGGGTAACGGTGGCGATCTGGCCGCCGTTATTCGCCAACACCAGCACCCCATTTTCGCCAGCGCTGCCCACTTGGGGGGCGCTCAGCGCAGCGGTGGCAATCTGGGAACCGCTATCGGCAATTAGCACCAGGCCATTGGCGTCGGCCCGACCTACAGCCAGGTCATTGACCGTAATCGTCGCCAGGGTAGAGCTGTTTTGGCCCAAAACCAGCAGGCCGTTAGCCCCAGCCGCCTGAATCGTGACATTGTCTAGGGTAGTATCGGCCAGGGCGCTATTGGTGTCGGCTAGCACCAGCACCCCGTTGCTGCCCACCTGGCCTAGGTTGCTCTGGCTGAGCGTGAATGGGCCTAGGCGACTGCCCCCAAAGGCCAACAGAGCCACCCCATTGTCTGCGGCAGCCGCTACCTGAAGTTGGGTCAGGTCAATAGGGCCAAGGGTACTGCCATTGTCGGCCAGTACCAGCACTCCATTGGCCTGGCTTTGCTCTACGGCGATGTCGGCGATGGTTGCGGCGGCAATGGTGCCACCGTCCTCCGCCAGTAGCAGCAGGCCATTGGTGCCGGTGGTGCCAAGGTCAAGCTGGCTGAGCGCCAGGCTATCAATTTGGCCACCGGCAGCGGCTAAGACCAATACGCCGTTTTCTCCAGTAGCGGCGATCTGGGTTTGGTCGATCGCCACAGTCCCCAAGCGGCTGTTGGTTTCAGACAGCACGGCCAGGCCGTTTTCGCCGCTGCTGCCGATGCGGTTTTGGCTGAGTTGCAGGCTGTTGATCTGGCTGCCATTCGCGGCTCTCACCAACAGGCCATCGCCCGTCGCCTGGTGGATGTCGTTATTGCTCAGATCGGCAGTCTCTACCGTTTGGCCCGAGAGATTGAGCAAGATCCCGCTTTCGCTAGCAGCCTGGATCTGGTTGCGGCGCACGATCAGATTGCCGCTGACGTTATTCAGCGCAATGCCGTTGCGGGCCGAGAGAACTTGGTTGTCTAGAATCGTCACCGACCTGACCCCCAGGGCCTGGATGCCATCTTGGCCGGGTTCTGGCGCGACGGCAAACCCCGACAACAGGCTGTCGTGACCCATCGTCACAGTACCGGGCACGTAGGGAAGCAGGCCGCTGCCCGACCCCGGCAGCGCCAGGATGCCCACCTGGGTACGCAGGGGCTGAACCGGGCCGGTGGACAGTACCTGCACCCCAGTGGGGATGGTGAAACCACCGGCCAAACTGCCCGGCTGCACGTAAACGCGATCGCCACTAATGGCCCCACCCAGCGCCGAATCGATCGCACCATAGGGAGCGGCGGCGGTGCCATCGCCAGCGGCGGTAGAGCCCGGCTGCACATGGTAAAACCGATAGACCTGGTTGGTATCGGGGTCGATCGCGGCCTGAGTTTGGGCCTCGGTGCCCAGGGTAATGCCCATGGTGCGCTGAATCGGCTGCCCCAGGGCCAGGCCTGTCGCCACGGGTCGGGGGCCAGACCCGCCCCAGCTAAAACCCGTTTGCAGCAGCACATTGGCCCCAAAGTAATCGTCGTACTGCAAACCCAGCCGCAGATTCAACCCCTCTATAGGGCTCGCAGCCAGCCAGGCCCGCCCCCCCAAGAAGCCCGGCTGATCGGCAGGGCTGTAGTAGTAAAGGCCCCCGTAGGCATTGAGCGTGCCTAGGTTCCCTAGGGTGGCGATCGCCCCGCCCACGCTGACGTCCCCCCCAGCCATGGCAAACTGCCGGGTCGTGGGCAGCAGCAGCTGATTGCCCGCAAAAAAAGGCGCGCTGGTCAAGGTGGTGGCGGTGCTGCGATCGCCCAGGGGCCAATAGAGATTGCCCCGCAGCTCCCACCCATTATTGATATGTTCTAGGCCAGCCCCCGCCTGATAAAAGGTTCCTCCCCCATGAGCCTGGGTATCGATCCCGACGTAGCCTCCGGTCAGACTGGCGCGATCGCTGCCCAGGGTGCGGTAGCCCAGCATCAGATTGCTGCCCAAAAAGCCAGCGGTATCTAGCCGCGCTCGGCCCTGCAAAAACCAAATCTGCTGCCCCGGCACTTGCCCCAGGGGCAAAAACCCCTCCAGGCTGCCAAAGTCCTGACTGCCTCCGGCAGTCTCGAAGTTAATACTCGCCCAGGGCTGCACATCCAGCACCTCTGCCGGGGCCGCTTCTGGCTCAGCCCAGGCTGGAGATCCGGCTACGAAGCAGGCCACAACGGCCAAACTTCCCGTCCAGCGCTGCCGTTTTTTAAGGCCCAAACTATTTCCAGTCGAGTTCTGTCTCAGCCTCAGCGTTGTGCTGTGCATCGGTTTTGGTGTCATCTTCCCGCGTGTGCTCTTATCTATCCCCGCCTGTGCTCTTTTATCTACAGGGGCTAAGGACTGTATCCGTTTAGACACATTAAAGAGATGACGAACCTTCCCTCAGCTTCATAGGCTTTGTCTGAGGACGCAGGTTCGATGCACCGCTGGGGGAGCCTAGAACTCGGCTATTGCTCTACTGCGCTGCCGTTGGCCAAGGGGTTGCTTTCGCTGAACTGGGTTTGATCAAACAAGTGCACCGTGCGAATCGGGTAGGGAATCGAAATGCCCGCCTCGTCACAGGCCGCCTTGAGGGCGATCGCCACCCGCGACTTGACCCGACGCACCTCAGCAATCTGGGGCGTCGTCCAGTAGCGCACCTTGAAGTCAATCGAGCTATCCCCAAAGCCCACCACATCGACCTCGGGCTCTGGGGCACTGAGCACGCCATCGGTGCGGGCAATGACCGCTAAAAAGGTCTGCTGGGCCAGGGGCAAGGGCGTTGTGTAATCCACCCCAATATCCAGGTCGGTGCGGCGGCTGCGAAAGGCAGTCAGCACCCGCACCGGGTTAGTAAACACAACGGCGTTGGGAATTTCCACCAGCTCCCCGGTGTAGGTACGCAGCTGGGTCGAGCGAATTTTAACGGCTTCGACGGTACCTTCGTAGTCGCCCATCACCACCTGGTCGCCCAGGCGAAAGGGCTCTTCCACCAGCAGCAAAATGCCCGCCAGAAAATTCTTAAAGATGTCTTGAAAGGCAAAGCCAATCGCTACCGAGCCCAGCCCCAGCAGCCCAATGATGTCGCCCAGCCGCAGATCTGGAAACGCGATCACCGCCGCAATAATGATGCCCACTACCCAGGTGCCAATGCGGGCGACTTGAACCGCCAACAGTTGCAGCGATCGGCTCGGCACCAGGCGCTGGGTCATTTTGCCGACGACCCGCTGGGCCACCTTGGCGGCGTACCCCGTGAGCAGCACCAGCACCAAGGCGATCGCCAGCCCCGGCAAGAGCTGAATAAACTGCCCCACCAAATCAAGCAGACTGGTCTGGATGCGCTCAAGCAGAAGGTTCATGGGCAATAAAATTAATTACAGCAGGCTTTTGGCAGGCTACCACCGAGACGTGCGATCGTCATCTGCCCCAGTGGGCTTGCCTGTGGCCCAGGTAGTGAGTGAGCTTCCCTAGAGAGAACAGCCTAAAAATTGCTCGTACCCGCGTTTGAACTGCTGCCTGCCGTTCTGCTCAACAATGCTGCCGTGGGCCATAATCACCCGTTCAAAATCCCACCTCAGCACCTGTTCTGCTGAGGCTTTGACCCTGTCTTTTTCGGTAGTGGCCAGACGTTCTAACAGCGATGGACTGAGGTTTTTGTAGCCGCCCCCCAGTTTGGTTGCCAGCTGTGTCACCCACGGAAAGCTCTCGTCAAAGCAGAAAGCCGTATCCGTTAATATCAACGTCCGGCTGGCACCGTGGAAAAACACCCACTCGTCTAGCGGATCTGGGCCGCTTGGGCCAAGGGTTTTGAAGCCGTCAAAGAACAGGCGCTCAACACCATCCCACGGGCTGCTTGAATCGCCTTCTATAACCTGGTCGATCGCTAACTCTGGCCGCTTTACCCTCAGCCCCGCCGTTGCCCAAAATGTCGCCGCTGGGTAGGCCACCTTGAACTCTGCGGCAAAGCGGTAATGATACAGATTAGGCGCAATAATGTGCGTGACAGTGCCCAACTCATTCAGCTCGCCAACCAACCCATCACTCACCTGAATTGGCGAAATCACCACCACTTCGCTGCTGGCCAAACGAATCACCGTCATGCGGGTGTCTACGCTCAGCCCAAAATATCGCAGGGGCTGCTCAGCCACCCAGAGATCGCGATCGATTGCCCTAAGCATAATTCACCGACTAGAGAGAATTTGGTACCCACCCGTAGCGTGGATTGCAGGGGCGAATCTGAACCAGCGATCGCATCCTGACCTTTTCGATGCTTTGACTAATGATGCTTTGACTAATAATGATAACGACAGGAAATTATCGTCAAATGCTGGTCATCTACGGCGTAGACCAAACGATGGGTGTCGTCAATGCGGCGCGACCAGAAACCCGATAGGTTTTCCTTCAGCGGTTCGGGTTTGCCCATGCCCTCAAAGGGAAGACGCTTGGTCGCCTGGATCAGTGAATTAATGCGCTTCAGAGTCTTTCTATCCTGGGTTTGCCAGTAGAGATAATCGTTCCAGGCGGCATCTGTCCATGCCAGCTTGCGATCACCCATCGAGCAGGTCTCGCTCCGTGGTTTGACCCTGGCGGTACTGGGCAATCGATTCTTCTAAATGGGCCGCATTAGCCGGAGATTTGAGCAAATAGACAGTTTCTAGCAGGCTGTTGAAGTAGTCAAGCGACATTACGACCGCATCCTCAGCATCGCGCCGAGTGATGACGGTGTAGTCAGCATCGTTGGTCACTTGATCCAAAATGGCTTTCAGCTTGTTTCTGGCCTCGCTAAAGGTGACAACTCGCATGAGCAAACCTGTCCTGTTACTCGTACAAGTATAGCGCGGGTCTCCCTAGCGCTGGGTGGAGTAACTTGAAGCGGGCGATCAGTGCTTATCCACCTTCCTCAGCGCCCCCACCCTCCTCAACTTTCCTATCAAGGAAGCCATGGATATTGCCGAAAATCCGGCTCTCGCTTCTCCAGAAATGCCTGCCTGCCCTCGGAGCCTTCTTCGGTCATGTAGTAGAGCAGGGTAGCGTTGCCCGCCAGCTCTTGCAGCCCCGCCTGGCCATCGCAGTCAGCGTTAAAGGCTGCTTTAAGGCAGCGAATAGCGATCGGGCTTTTTTGCAAAATCTCCTGCGCCCACTGCACGCCTTCAGCTTCGAGCTGTGCCACGGGCACCACACAGTTCACCATGCCCATATCAAGCGCTTCCTGAGCGCTGTACTGGCGGCAGAGATACCAGATTTCGCGGGCCTTTTTTTGACCCACCATGCGAGATAGGTAGCTCGCCCCAAAGCCACCGTCAAAGCTGCCCACTTTAGGGCCAGTTTGGCCAAAAATCGCGTTATCAGCAGCAATGGTCAGATCGCACACCACGTGCAGCACGTGGCCGCCACCGATCGCATAACCCGCCACCAAAGCAATCACCACCTTGGGCATCGAGCGAATCAGCCGCTGCAAATCCAGCACGTTGAGCCGGGGTACACCGCCCTCATCCACATAGCCACCGTGGCCGCGCACACTCTGGTCGCCGCCTGAGCAAAAGGCGTATTTGCCGTCGGTGTGGGGGCCAGCCCCGGTCAGCAGCACAACGCCAATGCGGCTGTCTTCGCGGGCGTTAGAAAAGGCCTCGTACAGCTCGACAATGGTTTTGGGGCGAAAGGCGTTGCGCTTGTGGGGCCGATTGATGGTGATTTTGGCAATACCATCGGCCTTTTGGTAAATGATGTCTTCGTAGGGTTTAACGTCTTGCCAGTCAACCTGCATGGGGGGCGAATCCAGATAACGCTGGCTTCTAGGGTCTCACACTGGGGATGCAGAAACCAGAATGTAGATCAAGCCTCAGTCTGCATCCCCAGCGAGTCAGGCAGGAAATGAAGTTTGTATACATGATCCAAACCAGTCATAGGTGCGTGCTAAAGAATGACACTGAATATTAGCATGTGGCCATACGTACTCTCTCATACCCAATTTTTAATAGTGTGCCTTGCGCTAAAGTAAGGTAAGTCATATGGCCTTTGTAGGTACTCACCAAAGACAACCTCATGATAGACAGAATTGCAGTTGATCCTGATATTCACTTTGGCAAACCCTGCGTAATGGGCACTCGCATCACAGTACAGAATGTACTGGAGTTAGTTGCAGAAGGGCTATCTTTTCTAGAAATCACTCAAGATTACTATCCAGAATTGGCGGCGGAAGATGTTCAAGCCTGTTTGCACTACGCCATTGCTCTGGTTGCGGCTGAAGATATTCAGTTAGTTCCAGCCTCTGCATGAGATTTTTGTTAGACCAAGACGTCTACGCCAAGACGGTAAAATTCTTACAGGACGCAGGCCATGATTTGGTGTAAGTTTCATCGCTAGGTCTATCACGAGCTAGCGATGAAGCTATTCTGAAAACAGCCCAGGCGCAAAATCGAATTTTGATTACTCGCGATCGCGACTACGGCAATTTAGTCTTTGTTCAGTCACTGGGCACCGGAGTAATTTATTTGCGAATTGTGCCTGCCACCCTGGCGGATGTGCATGATGAGCTAAATCGAGTAATCATGACGTATTCGGAGGCAGCTTTGTCAAAAGCTTTTGTGGTGGTTAGCAAAGGCGGACACCGATTTAGGGCATTACCCAATCGAGATTAGAGCAGCCGAAGGGTAACAACTGTCCTGATTCAATTGGGTACAACGGTTGAAATATTGCTGGATCATGCCCCAATCGCAATGCCTGAACCGCAACCTTTCTACCCAAGAACCCTATATCTGCTTGAGGTGGTGGAGGCTAAAGAGCTGCTGCTCATCCATCCACACCTGTACGGGCTGGAACCCGGCTTCCATCGCCAAAAGTTGGAATTCATCCACGGTGTATTTATAGGAATGCTCCGTTCGAAGCGTTTCACCCGCTTTAAATGAAATCTCAGCCTCACCCAGGTTTACAGTTTGGTCGCAGAGGCTGGCGATCGCCATCTCAATCCGGCCTTCTACCTCGTTGTAGTGCGCCCGATACTCAAACTGGCTCAGGTCAAAGTCGGCCCCCAGCTCCCGATTAATCCTTGCCAGCACATTCAATGCAAAGGCAGCAGATACCCCCTGGGCATCGTCGTAAGCAGGTTCGAGAACAGCGGCAGATTTCTTAAGATCCACACCGACGATTAGATCGCCCAGCACCGCTACGGTTTTGAGAAAGCTAATTACCTCCCCAGGTTCTAGATTGCCGATAGAGGAGCCAGGAAAAAAGCCGATAGTAGGACGATTCTTGAGTTCAGGGATGGTGGCAATAGGCAGAGGTTGGGTGTAGTCAGCGCAGACGGCGATCGCATCCAATCCCTCAAAATCGCCCATCAGCGCCGCACAGGCCTCTTGCAAATGCTGCCGCGAAATATCGACCCCCACGTAGGTCTTCACCTGGGGCGCAGCATTGAGCAAAATGCGGATTTTTTGGCTGCTGCCACTGCCCAGTTCAACCAAAACGCGGTGATCTAGAGCCGCCGCAATATCCTCGGCATGGGCACGCAGAATACCCATCTCGGTGCGGGTGAGGTAGTACTCCGGCAGCTGACAAATGGCATCAAATAGCTCAGACCCCCGCTTGTCGTAGAGAAACTTGGGAGAAATCGTCTTTTGGGGCAGACTCAATCCCCGCAAAACAGCGCTGCGAAAGTCTTCCACGGGTGGGTGAAAATCGTAGAGCTTGACGGGGGAGGGCTTGGTTTGGGAGATGGGGGGCATGGGGAAGTTAGGGGAAATGGGGAAGGAAGTTTTGAGTTCTTAGTTTTAAGTTTTGAGTTAGGAAATGAAATTCAAAATTCAAAACTTAAAATTCAAAACTCTCTGGCTAATCGCAGGCCGCTAAACTGCCATCGCGCACTGGGCGGAAAGAAGTTGCGGTAGCTGGGGCGAATGTTGCCGGGCGGAGTCACGCAGGAGCCACCGCGCAGCACCATTTGGTTGCACATAAACTTGCCGTTGTATTCTCCCACGGCACCGGAGGCGGGCCGAAAGCCGGGGTAGGGCAGGTAGGCGCTCTGGGTCCATTCCCAAACGTCGCCGTAGAGCTGCTGGAGTTTTTGGGATGCAGATGCAGGTTGAGGGTGCAGGTAGTCGGCGGCGAGGAGGTTACCTTGGATGGAAACCCCTGAAGCCGCGACTTCCCACTCGGCTTCGGTGGGGAGGCGATCGCCCCGCCACTGGGCAAAGGCATCGGCCTCAAAGTAGCTGAGGTGGCACACGGGTTCCATCAAGTTGACCGGCTGTAGGCCGCCCAGCGTAAACACCCACCATTCGCCGTCGCGCTGCTCCCAGTAGAAGGGGGCCTGCCAGCCTTCGCTCTGCACCATGGCCCAGCCATCGGCCAGCCAGTGGGCAGCGGTCTGGTAGCCCCTGTCAGCGATGAATTCTAGATATTCGCCGTTGGTGACGAGGCGGTTGGCCAGGGCAAAGTCTTGCAGGTAGACCCGGTGGGCTGGGCTTTCGTTGTCGAAGGCAAACCCAGGGGCTTGATGGCCAATATCGTATAGCCCGCCCGAGAATTTCACAAACTCCAGCGGTGTTGGCGAGCCAGATTCTGCCAGAGCGACATCTGAACGGTAGGTAGGGCGTAGGGGATTGATCGCCAGGTTGTACTTAAGGTCGGTGAGCAGCAGTTCTTGGTGCTGCTGTTCGTGATGCAGGCCAAGGGTGGTGAGTTCTGCCACGGCGGGGTGGTCGGCGCGATGGCCCTCTCGGGCCGGTTCTTGACCATCGCACAACAGTCGCTCCATCGCTGCATCCACATGGGCGCGATACTGGTAGACCTCTTTGACCGTGGGGCGCGACAGCAGACCGCGCTGGGGCCGGGGATGGCGATCGCCCACCGCCTCATAGTACGAGTTAAATAAATAGCCGTAGCCAGGATGAAAGTCCTGGTATCCCTCTAGGTAAGGACGCAGCAGAAAGGTCTCAAAAAACCAGGTGGTGTGGGCCAGGTGCCACTTGGGCGGGCTGACATCGGCCATGGCCTGCACGCCGTAGTCTTCAATTTCGAGAGGCTGACAGAGGGCTTCGCTGAGGCGGCGCACGGCCCAATATCGGGAGATTGTGTCAGTTTTTTCTAGAGGGATGTCTACAGGCGGAGCAAGGGGTGAAGTAAGCGTCATTTTGGGGCTTTTGGCGATATTGCTGGCAATTGTGACAGATCAGACTCACCATAAAATGATGATTGCCTTAAATTGCCTAAGACCTTCCTTAGAATGTTCAAGCTAAACTTCAAGCTTGCATGGCGAGAGGCCCGGTGGGCCAAGAACTCGGCCTCGCGAGCACTGGTTTTAGAAGCATCTCCGAGAGTGTTTCTAGCTCAGTGCTTACTCCAAGTCTGACCAAAACCGGCTAAATAGGCTGAGGCCAGCATCCCAAGCTGCAACGCTGAGTAAAATGGAATACTCTGAGAAGGTCTTGTTTTAGCTTGAACCCTAGGTTTAACTCAAACATCTATCTATAGTGAAACATCCAAATTCACGGTGCGGAGCAAAACCTCTCCACTGCCGGTACGGTTCTACCTACCCAACGGTAAAACCTGGACTGTTAACTTAATCACATGGGTTTCAGGAATGACTGAGCAACCGCATGTAGATAGTCAATAGTGATGTAGACAACAAAACGTTAGGGTTCCACTCCCAATGGGGAACACTAACCCTATCCAGCTCAATCCGATAAACCCAGGCCGCACGCACACTGCCAGCCAAGCGAGGTATCCCCTGTGAGCAATTCTTCCGGTAAAGCCCAAGACCTTTTCAACGGTTTCAAAAATTCTTCCGAGCACCCTAGCTCCCTCATGCAGTACGTCCACGGCATGAGCCCTGAGACGATCGCCCAGCTCTCTAATCCTGCATCCAGCGAAGTGCAGCAGATGATGGAGCACAATATTATCGGCCTGCTCGGCGGGCTGCCGTCTCAGCATTTCGACGTAGAAATCACCACCAACCGCGAAAACCTGGGCCGTCTGCTGGCCTCTGCTATGATGAGCGGATATTTTCTGCGCGGTGCCGAACAGCGCATGGCCTTTGAGGACTCCCTGATGTCGGCAGAAACTGCCCCTGAGCCCGAATAGTCGAATCTGAGTGAGCCAAAGTCAAAAACCGGCCTCAGCAGGCCAACCTAGTTCCCCTTCCTCCCAGGGCCGTCGCCGTTCTACCGCGCGCGATACCGAGGGTTCCTACACAACGAGCACAACGAGGGTTCTAAACCGGCACCCCCTTTCCCCCAATCCGGCCCTGGCAACTCTGCCCTGGCCGGATTTTCCTGTGGAGGCGTTGCGAAGCGAACTGCTGGCCTGGTATGCCGACTGGGGCCGCACCCTGCCCTGGCGCAATCTCGACAACCCCTACGCTGTATGGATCTCGGAGATTATGCTCCAGCAGACCCAGGTGAAGACGGTGCTGCCCTACTACCAGCGCTGGCTAGAGCAGTTCCCCACGGTAGAGGCGCTGGCCGCCGCCGATCAGCAAACGGTGCTCAAAGCTTGGGAAGGGTTGGGTTACTATGCCCGCGCCCGCAACCTGCACCAGGCCGCCCAGCGCATCGTCACCGACCACAACGGCGCAATCCCCCAAGATTTCGACACCATCACCACGCTCCCCGGCATTGGCAAAACCACGGCGGGGGGCATTCTCAGCTCGGCGTTTAACCTGCCCCACGCCATTCTCGACGGCAATGTGAAGCGGGTGCTGGCCCGGCTGGTGGCGCTGCCGGTGCCGCCAGCCAGGGCGCTAAAGGATCTGTGGGTTCTTTCGGAGCATTTTTTGGATCCGATTAACCCCCGCGACTTTAATCAGGCGCTGATGGATCTGGGAGCGACCTTGTGTACAAGGCGCAATCCAGAGTGCGATCGCTGCCCCTGGCAGGCCCACTGCTGTGCCTATAATCGCAATATTCAATCGGAGCTGCCCATGTCAGAAACCAAAGGCCCCCTGCCCCACAAGCAAATTGGCGTCGCTGTGATTTGGAATGGGCAAGACCAAATTCTGATCGATCGCCGCAAGCAGGAGGGGCTACTGGGCGGGCTGTGGGAGTTCCCCGGCGGCAAAATTGAGCCCGGCGAGACGATAGAAGCCTGTATTGCGCGCGAAATTCAAGAAGAACTGGGGATTGAGATTGCGGTGGGCGATCGCCTCTGCACCGTCACCCACGCCTATTCGCACTTTAAAGTCACCCTCAACGTCCACCACTGCACCCATCTAGCGGGCGAGCCCCAGCCCATCGAGTGCGACGAGGTGCGCTGGGTCACCCTCGACACCATTGAAGAATTTCCCTTCCCCAAGGCCAATATTCACATCATCAATGCCCTGCGGGCCTACACAGCGGGCCAAACACCCGTGGATGTGGTCGAAATTTCGCCCTCAACGTAAATAAACCGCCATAGTTTACAGACATCGCTCTTTTCCTCGGTTTTGATAGAAAAGATTGTTTGGAGCGCAGCGTAGCTATGGACACTGGGAATCGAGGACTGGGTTGGATTCGGTGGACAAGCCTCCATCCCCTGGGACGAAGGTTGGCCTTAGGACTTATGGGGTCAGGGTTAGCGGTTGGCACCCTTCCTCCCCCAGCCACCTACGCCGTTGAACCCGACGCCTGGCATCATCTGCCCAACAACACCGCCCTGGTGCTGCTGATCGACACCACCGCTGATACCTGGGGTCAGCTCAGTCAGTACCAACTCTTCAAACTGCTGGACGAAGAACAGGGATTGACCCCAGCCCTACCGGGATTGCCCTACCTGCCCTACGGGATTGACTTTGCCAGCGAAGTGGCCCCCTGGATCGGCGACACTGCCGTAGTGGCGCTGCTGCCGGTGCCACCTGGCGAATCGGCGACCATTGCCGAAGCCTCGATCATGGTGGCCCCGGTCACCAACGCTGAAGCCTTTGCCGCCTTTCGCGATAGCTTTTTTGAGCTGCAAGGGGATGCCCCAGAGGTGACCTCTACCCTGGGCACCGAGATCTACTTTTGGCCTACCCCCGCGTTTGACGAGTGGTCTGAGCCAGCCATTCCAGAAGCCTGTGGCCCCGCTGAGGTCAACGCAGACCCCTGCAATAGGGACGATGAAGCGGATTCAGAAGCTATCGACGATCCCAGCCTTGAAGCCGGGGAGGCGGAGATTGTGCCGCTGAAAGCCAGTCCTACTCCGCAAATTTTGCGCTTTAACGGTGCGGTAGGCTTGCCCCTTACCGTTAGCCCCTTCCACGAACAGGAAGAAACTTTTGAGGTCGAAGTGCCAGTACCCCTGCCAGAGTTTGGCCCTAGCGGCCTGGCCGTAGCCTTTTTGCCCGACGCTCTGATCACAGCAGAAAGCCCCGCCGCCCTTGAGCAATACCTGCGCCTGCGCCAGAGCGCAGCCCAAAACTCCCTCACCGATAGTCGAGAATTTCAGCGCACCCTAACTAATCGACAGCGTACCCAGGCTCTCTTTGCTGTCTATGGCAACGCCCTGGAGCTGCTGAACTACGACCTTTCGGCCACGGATCTGCCCGCCGCCGAGCTGCCGCTGCCTTTTCCCCTGCCCCCCGCTAGCCTGGATGACGAAACGCTGCGAAGTCTGCGATCGCTCAACTTCGGCGGCACCCTAGAGGCTCTGGTGTACCCCATTGCAACCGGCATGCAGGTTCGGGGCCGCTACTACTACGATGCAGCACCCTTTACCTTTGGCCTCACCCCCACGGTTGCCGACGCCGACAGCCCCCTAAAACTGCTGCCCGCCTCGACCTTTGTGGTCATGAGTGGCCGCAATATCGCGGGCTTTTGGCGCACGGTGGCCACCGTTCTAGACCAGGCCAGCGACTTTACCCGCGATGGATTAGCCACGGTGCGCTCTGGGTTCACCCTCTTTACCGGGCTCGACCTCGACGACGATGTCTTTGGCTGGATGGACGGGGAATATGCGATCGCCGCCTTCCCTACCGAAGGTGGCCCCTTGCAGTACGTGGGGCTGGGGCTGCTGTTGCAAACGAGCGATCGCCCTACCGCCGACCGCACTCTAGCCGCCGTGGATGACCTGCTGCCCAGCGTTGGCCTTACCGTCCACCCCAGAACCGTCAACCAACGGCCCGCGACCAGCTGGGAGCTATTTTCTAGCTTGAGCAGCGACTACGTACCCGACCTCAGCGTGGGTAGCCACGGCTGGGTCACCGACGATACTCTGGCGATTACCTCTGGTGCGGTGTCCATGGCGAGTGTTTTGGCTCCCTCTCCCCACGACCCCTTAGCCGACTTTTTCTTGTTTGACCAGGCGACGGCGACCTTCCCCACCCCCAATGACGGCTACTTTTATCTAAATGTGGGCGCTACCCTGGCCCTGGCCTACGAGGTGTTTGGCTTTAACGACGACCCCAGCTTTAGTGCGCTTAAGCCCTACCTCGGCAGTCTGCGCAGCCTCAGCGCCACCACTGCCCTTACCCCCAACCACATGGAACTTCAGGGCCAGCTTGGCCTCGCCCCCCGCAGAGATTAGGAGCCAAGGGGGCCAAACCCAAGGCCTCGCTAGAATAGGTGCCATACAAGGGTCACTACCATGACGGAGCCAGTGCTTCAAGCTAGGCGCATTCTCAAAACTCGGGTGGATGCCACCAGCTATAGGGATGCTTGCGATCGCATTCAAACCTGGGCCACCACCGAGCGATCGTGCTACGTGGTCGCCGCCAACGTCCACGTGGTGATGACCGCCTACTGGGATGCTCAGTACCAGCGCATTCTCGAAGGCGCAGCCCTGGTCACCTCCGACGGTATGCCTTTGGTTATGGGGCTGCGGCTGCTGGGGGTACCCGGCCAGAGCCGAGTCTATGGGCCTGACTTGATGCTGGCCTGGTGCGATCGCGCCGCCCAGCTCGGCCTGCCCATCTACCTCTACGGCGGCACCGCCCCCATGCTGGAGAAGATGGCCAATTCCCTTCAGCAGCAATTCCCTGGCCTGCCCATTGCGGGCACCCATGCCCCGCCCTTTCGCCCGCTCTCAGCCGAAGAGGCCGCCGCCGATGTAGCGCGCATCAACCAGTCGGGAGCGCGGGTGGTGTTTGTGGGCCTGGGCTGCCCCAAGCAAGAGCAGTGGATGCACCGCCACCAGGGCCAGGTCAACGCCGTGATGATCGGCGTCGGCGCTGCCTTTAGCTTCTTCAGCGGCGATGTCTCCCAGGCACCTCGGTGGATGATGCGCCTGGGGCTGGAGTGGCTTTACCGTTTTGGCCAAGAGCCGCGCCGTCTGTGGCAGCGCTACCTGGTGAATAACCCCATGTTTGTGCTGCTGTTTGGGGCTCAGGTGGCGAAATATCGGATTTCAGGGGGGAGGTAGAGTAGCTTGTTTGATTTTTGGGAAAGGGATTGGAAGGTTAGCAGGTTGGAAAGTCAAACCTTCCAACCTGCTAACCTGCTAACTTGCCAACCCATTGAATCCCAACAGACGAGTACCCGAGTTCTCGGCTTTCGATGATGGATTCTCAGCACAATTGCGGAATACTAGGGCAACTTCATCCCTATGCGTCTGCCCCCTGCTATGGATTGTCACCGTGCCGTACCCGCCGTGATGCAACAGCGGCCCCGCTACCGTCAAGATATTCGTGCCCCCCGAGGGCTGAGATTTCAGCTGCGCGATGCCTTTGCTGGGCCGGGGCGGCGGGGGCTGGTGCTGCTGGCTACGGATATTCTGGCGCTCGGGCTGTCGTGGCATATTGCGCGATCGCTCAACCAGTTTTTCTCGCCCATTCCACCTCAGCTCGTATGGTGGACCTGGTTGGGGCTGCCCAGTCCGTTTTGGGTGCTGGTGGCCTGTGCCGTAAGTCTATTTGCTTATGGCGGCCTCTACGACACTAAATCTCAGGGGCAAAAGCACCTGCGGGCGGGCAAGCTGCTCAGCCTGGTGTACCTGAGTGCGCTGGTGGTGATGTACTTCTACGACCCCAAGTTGGATCTGCCGCGATCGCTGTTTTTCTCGGCCTGGCTCAGCGGGGTGGGGCTGGTGGTGGGGCTGCGGCTGGTGGCCACGCTGCTGCTGCGCCCTCTCACTCAGGCCAAGGTGCCTGCCTCAGTCTTTCTAATTGCCCCCGCCCCCCGACTCAAGCGTCTGGCCGACGTGCTCTCTCAGCGGGCTAAAGTTCCCGTAATTGGGGCAGCACTAGCCACCACCGCCAACTCGGCCACCACCTACCAGGCGATTTTGGCCTCTGGGGCCACTCTGGTGCTGGCCGAGAGCATTCCCTCCGCTGACCTAGCCTCTGAGCTTTACTGGAAGCTGCGGCGGGCGGGCATTGCCATGCAGCTGCTCCCCACCAGCCGCGACATGCTCTACCGCCGGGGCACCCCCGAAACCGTGGCGGGCCTGCCCACCCTCCGCCTCGACGCGCCCCTAATGGGCGGCTGGGACTACCGCCTCAAGCGCGGGATGGACTACCTGGGGTCGGGTCTAGGCGTGATCGCCCTGGGGCCGGTGCTGCTGGGTATTGCCCTAGCCATTCGCCTCGACTCAGCTGGGCCAATCTTCTTTCGCCAGGAGCGGGTAGGCCTGCACGGCAACATCTTTCAGGTGTGGAAGTTTCGCACCATGGTAGTCGATGCACCTCGGCTCCAAGCTGAGCTAGAGCGGCACAACGAGTCGGCAGATGGCGTGCTCTTTAAGGTCAAGCATGATCCACGCATTACTCGGGTGGGTCGCCTGCTGCGCCGCACCAGTTTAGATGAGCTGCCCCAATTGTTTAATGTGCTCTGCGGCCAGATGAGCCTGGTGGGGCCGCGCCCGCTTCCCGTGCGCGACGTGGCCAAGTTCGACGGTTGGCACAACATTCGTCACCAGGTGCTGCCGGGGGTAACAGGACTGTGGCAAATATCGGGTCGTTCTGACATCGACACCTTTGACGATGTGGCCCGCCTCGATCTGCACTATATCGACAACTGGTCGCTGAATTTGGATTTAGAAATTCTCACCGCCACCCTGGGAATTGTGCTCTGGGGCAAGGGGGCCTATTGACCGCCGATTCTCCCCCGCCGCCAGGGGCAACGGATGCTGGCGATGCGGCGGACTCGGGGATAGGCCCCCGTCGGGGCTGGGCTAGCCAAAAGCCGGGGCTATGGCTGAGTGGAGGATTGGTGCTACTGACCTTTAGCTGGCTGCCGCTGAGCTACTACCGCATGGTGGGCTGGGCCTGGATTTTGCTGTGGCAGGTGGGCGGTATAGCGCTGCTGGTGGGGCTGTGGCGGCGGCTGCGCGGCTCAGAGCATTGGAGCACTGATGCAGAACAAGCATCTGGCTCAGAACCGAGACAGGCATTTTACGCCCTGGGCTATGGACTGGATTGGGTGGCGCTGGGCATGGGCATCGTCCTAGCACTGTCAGCCCTGGTATCGCCGTTTCCCCGCGTGGCGCTGTGGAATGTGAGCCTGGTGGTGACCTATATTGCGGTGCTGTATTTCTACCGCAACGTGGTCGATGGGCCTGGGGCGGGGTCTGGCCAACGCAGCTGGCTGAGTCGCCTACGGCTGTGGTGGGGTCTGGTGGTGGTGGCTGCCGGGGCGGCAGTGGTGAGCCTGGTTCTGTGGCGACCCGACGACGCTATGTGGGCAGCAGATAACTTTTTGACGGCGCTGCGCAACCATCAGCCCCTGGGGCACCACAACTTTGTGGGGGGCTATTTTGTGCTGATGCTGCCGTTAGCGGTGGCGGCGGCGGTGGCCACAACGGGCTGGCTGAGAGGAATTTGGATCGCTGCTGCCGGGCTGCTGCTGGCGGCGCTATACGTCAGCGGGTCGCGGGGGGCGGCGCTGGGGCTGGTAGTGTGGCTGCTGATCACCTGGCTGAGCCGCTTGAGAGACCTCAAACCTTCCCGGCGGTGGCGCTGGGGCTTGGCCGGGTTGGGGGGAGCCGTGGCCCTGGGCTTGGCCCTGGCCAGCAATCCCCGTATTCGCGCCTGGTTTAGTGCGGGCGGCATAGCCGACAGCCCGACTCTCGATCGCTGGTTTATGCTGCGACTAGGCGGCAATATTTTGCGCGATCGCCCCCTGTTTGGCGTTGGCCCCGGCGTCATGAGTCGGGTGTCAAACCTCTATCGCCCGATCGAAACTGGGGCTGGCCTGGAGCACATTCAGCAGCTCCACAACACCCCGGTGCAGATTGCGGGGGAGCTGGGCCTGGTCGGGTTGGGGATATTTCTAGCCGGAATTGTATTGATTCTACGCTTGTGGATCCGGCTTTGGCGGCAGCCGCTGGAACCTATGGATCGCGCCCTGCTGGGAGGCATTGGCGGCAGTCTGCTGGCCTACGGCGTCTCTAGTCTGACCGATTACCAACTGGAGAATATCCCGATCGCGGGCGGGCTGCTGGGGCTCGTAGTACTGCTGCTGGCGTTGGGCGATCGCTATCTACCCACGGCTACACCGTTAGGACAGGATGCCAGACGGCGATCGCGCCTGGCCGTCTCGCTATGGCTGGGGCTGCTGTTCACCCTGTGGCTACCCTTTACCCTCACCGTGGCCTACGGTGCCCTGGCCGATCGCGCCTTCTACAACCAGCAACTCAACCTGGCCGACACCCGTTGGTATAAGGCCTACCGCCTCAGCCCGTGGGATCCGACTGCGCCAGCGGTAGCCAGTGAAGCGCTATGGGGCCTCAACCAGGTTTTGGGAGAATCTGAAGCCCAGGAGAATGTGCGATCGCTGCTGCTCGACTACGCCCACCAGGCCCAGCAGGCCGCCCCCAACGATGCCTGGTTTAACCACAATCTGGCTGTTCTGAACCAGACCACCGACCCAGCTAAAGCCCTGCCCTATGCCGCCCGTACCGTGCAGCTTTTGCCGCGCCACCGCCACTACGGCTACTGGCTGCTGGGCGACTTGCTACTGGCAACTGGGGATGAAACCGGTGCCGTTGCTGCCTTCACCCTAGAAGCCCTGGTCAACCCCGCCGCGCTCACCTATCCTCAGTGGCAAGCCGCGCCCTATCAGGCCATCTATGCCTCCGTGGTGCAGGCTACCCTCGGCGAATACGATGCCCTATTTAGAGAGGTCGTTCCCGGAGAGCCTGGCTTTGGCACCCTTTACGAAACCCGCGCCCTACTCGCCTGGTGGACTGAGCAACCCATCGTGGAGGTCGATCCCAATTTGCTGCGGCCTGTGATTTCGGGATTGCTCTTGGCCGACTCGGATCCTGAGGCTGCCCTTGAGGCGGTAGCCCACGACCTGCGTCTGGGGCAGCAGAGCCCCGAGCTAAGGCTGCTCGCCACCTGGCTCGACCCCAGCACTTACCCCATCACCCCGGCCCAGCCCCAGGATGGCCCACCCGACCTAGACGATGTGCTCATTGAAGAAAGCCTTGGCACCCAACCGCTGCGCCTGTGGCTGACCTCCGTCGTCACCAACCCAGAGGAGGGCTATCGGGGGTCGCTCACCTTTGCCTACCGCAACTACCAGGCCAAACAAATTACCCTCATGCTGGCACCGCAAAACCTCCAGCGCTATACCCTGGTAGCCAAGCTCAACCTCTTCCCGGCCTGGCCGAGGGAATTTCCTGCCCTTGACCACCGCATTGAGGCTCTGCGCACCCAAGCTCTGGGTCTGCCCCACCCCACCTACAACCACTTTCGCCTGACAAATCCAGATTAGTCGGCACCCCCTACCCATCCACCCCCTACCCCTCTACCCAAGCCATGACCGAGGATGCTCTACCCCAGCCCAAACCCTCACCCCAAGACCCCAGCGATGGCACGCTGCTAGCCCTGCTCATAGCAGCCCTCTACGCGGTTTTCACCCTGGTGCCGGGCAGCAGCACCCTAATCGTGTCGTGGCCCTGGGTGTTTTTGTGGCAGGTGGGACTGACTCTGCCCCTGCTCTGGCTGCTGTGGCAGCTCTGGCACCGCCCCCTCGATCGCCTGGGGAATGGGTTTGACTGGGTGGCCCTGCTGGCCGTAGTTGGGCTGGTAATCTCTACGCTAGGGGCAGAGTTTCCGGCCCAGGCGCGGTGGTATGGGTGGGCGGCGGTGGGGGCGATCGCCACCCTCTACGTCCTCGGCGGCTGGCTCCGCCATCCCCAGCGGTTCCACACTCTGCTGCGGTTTCAGGGCTACCTGGGTTTGGCCTTCATTCTGCTCAGTCTGGGGTTGTGGATTACGCAGATCTATCAACCTGAGCTGGCTCGCTTATCAACGCTTCAGGGCTACGGTGTTGACCAGACATTTAACTTTGGGCTGACCAGCCTGCGCAACTGGCAGCCCATTGGCCACCAAAACTACGTGGCGGGCTACCTGGTGCTGGTGCTGCCTTTGTTGGCGGGGTTGGCCTGGAGCGATCGCGGCTGGCGACGCTGGCTATGGCTGGCGGGAATGGTGCTCGGCCTGCTCAACCTCTACACCACTAGCTCGCGCGGCGGCTGGCTGGCACTCATGGTCACCGGATTGATCGCGGTGGGCATTTCTCTGCTCTATAACCGGTTGCCTCGGCCTCTAGCATTAGCGATCGGCGGTACAGCTTTGGGATTGGGCGTGCTGGGAATGATCGCCAACCCCCGACTGCGGCAGGTCTTGGGCAGCCTGGCCCAGGGCAATTTTGCTGGAGGAGAATTGTCTTACCGGGTGGTGACCAACGCTACGGGGTGGCGCATGGGCTTGAGCCGTCCCTTTACCGGGGCGGGGCCGGGCAGCGTGCCGCTGGTCTACCAAAAGTATCGCCCCCACTGGGCCGGGCGCGACGCCGAGCTCCAGTTTCAGCTACACAGCACCCCGGCACAGCTGTGGGGTGAAATGGGCCTCTGGGGCATTGCCGTAGCTGTGGCACTGGTAGTGGTGTTAGTACTGTTGATGGTGCGGTGGATGCGGCGGGGCGCACAGGATACCCCCGCTGGGCTGCCCCCAGTGCTGGTGTGGAGTCTGCTGGCAGGGCTGTTTTCCTTTGGGCTGATGAGCCTGACTGACTACCAGCTCGATATTCCGGCGATCGCAGGCACCCTCGCCCTTTACCTGGCCGTGCTCGCCCGCACCTTTAACCCCGTTTCCACAATCGAAGATTTTGCCCCATCGCCCCGTCGTCACCGATGGCTAGCCGGGGTCGGACTCGGCCTGACACTGGCCATGACTCTTTGGCTAGTGCCCACTCACCGCGCTTGGGGCACCGCCAGCAGCGGCTTCTCAGCACTCACCGCCGAACCCGCCGACATCGATCGCTTTGCCAGCCAGCTAGAGCAGGCCCATACTCTCGCCCCCTGGGAGCCCTACTACCCCTACCAGCTAGGTTACCACCTAGGCGAGTTTGCCCTGCAATCGGCCAACAACCCGCCCCTGCGCCAGGTGCTACTCGACGATGCGATCGCCTGGTTCAAAACTGGCAATCAAGCCGTGCCCTACCAGGAATTTGGCCGCTCAAACCTGGGCTGGCTCCAGATTGAAAAGGGCCAGTTTGATGAGGCTGAGGCGTCGTTTAGGGAAGCGATCGCCCTGGTGCCCGCCAAAATGGGCGTGTTCTTTGGCCTGGGGTTTGCCTGCCTGCAAACCAGCGACCTCGACTGCGCTACTGAAGCCCTCGCCCTAGAGGCCATCCGCCATCCCGCCCTGGTGACCAGCCCCCTGTGGCGAGTCGAGGGCTTTGCCGAGGTCTACCCCGCCGTGCTCGATCGGGTAGAACAGCTCTACAGCGAATTGATCCAACAGGCTGGCGAATCTCCCCTAAGCGGCTTTTTGCAACAGGCCCGAGGCAGTCTGCGCTGGTGGCGCGGCGACTTGGCCGGGGCAACCTCAGACTGGCAGACCAGCGGCGGCGACCTCCAGCAGGGCTTCCTCACTCTCGCGGGCGGCCAGCCTGTAGATGTCAACCCCTGGCCCGAAACTCCGGCTAAGTACGCGATTCTCGCTTGGCAGTCCCCCGATCAGCGCCAAGCGCTGTTGGAAAAAGCCTGGGTCACTCAGCCCGAAGATATTGACGACCTGGCCCAGGCTCTGCCAGAACCCCAGATTATTACCCAGCTCGTCGCCAGCATGGAGGCGGCCACAGATTTCACCGACTGGCTTCAGCGCACGGCACCGAGTTGGCAGCCTCGCAGCCAGCGCCTGGGCTTTGGGATCCTCAGTCGCCACATCGACGGGCCTAACCCATCGGACTTTTTGCCTCGGGTAGAGAACATCCCGGTGGTGCAGTTTTTCGAGCCGCTGTTTACCTCGCCAATATTCCTGCCAGCACTGGATAGAGCCCTGGAACCGTATCAGGTCGAGCTGCGATCGCAATAGTAGTTTTGCCGTTACGACGCTGATCGCGCGGCGGGCAAACGCCGTTTGCCCCTACGTTGGGTTTTGGTCTTAATCACACATCCCTTGGGGATAGGATCTGGCCCTAGGTGTCGGCGTGGGCGTGGCGGTTGTAGAGGAAGTCGAGGGCTTCGTTGCGCAACTCGTAGAATTTGGGGTCTTCCATCATGCGGGCACGCTCCCTGGGGCGAGCGAAGGGCACCTGCATGATCTCGCCAATTTTGGCGGCGGGGCCGTTGGTCATCATCACGACGCGATCGCTCAAAAACAGCGCTTCGTCGATGTCGTGGGTGATCATCAGCACGGTGATCTGGTGGTCTCGCCAGATGGTCAGCAGCTCCTCTTGCAGTTCTTCGCGGGTGATTGGATCCAGTGCGCCGAAGGGTTCGTCGAGAATCAGCACCTTAGGCCGCAGGGCCAGGGCGCGGGCAATGCAGACCCGCTGCTTCATGCCCCCAGAGAGGGCACTGGGCTTTTTATTGGCCACATCGGCCAGGCCCACCATTTCCAGGTGTTCCATGACGATGTGCTTTTTCGCCGCCTCAGGCTTGTTGGGGAAGACCGACTTCACGCCGAGGTAGATATTTTCGTAGGCGGTGAGCCAGGGCAGCAGGGAGTAGTTTTGAAACACCACCATGCGATCGGGGCCGGGGGCTTGAATCGGCAGGGTTTGCAGGCGCACTTCGCCATCGGTGGGCTGGCGAAACCCGGCCACCATATCCAGCAGGGTCGATTTGCCGCAGCCCGAGTGGCCAATGACGCAGACAAACTCGCCTTCGTGGATGGCGAGATCGATGCCATCGAGCACCACGAAGTCGCCTGTGGGGGTGGGGTAGACCTTAGAGAGGTTGTCAAAAATTAGGAACGGTTCCTGGGTCTGAAGGTGGGTGGTGGATTGGGTGGGAGTGTTTAGCACTTGCATGGTCGGGGGAGTAAGGGGGTAGGGGGTGAGGAGTAGGGCGTAGGGGGTGGATGGGTTGGGGGTGGGTTGGCGTAAAAGACCCCAGGGTTCTGCGGCAGATTAGGCGAGAGACAGGGGATAGAGCTAGAACCCTGGGTCTGGGCTACCGGACAGTCACGGCATCCATAGGTACTTCTTCGATGCGCAGGTCGCGCTTGATGGCGAACTGATCCAGGTATTTCAGCGGCTCGTCGGGGTCAAAGACAACGCCGTCAAACAGATGAATGGGGTGGCGATCGCGGCCTGTATCCACTAGCCCTAGCTCACGGGCGGCCTGGCCAAAGATGTCGGCCCGCTTCACTCGCTCGGCCACAGCCAGCCAGTTGCGGGGGAAGGGGGTGATGCCCCAGCGGGCCATCTGGGTCATCATCCAGACCGCCTCGGAGACATCGGGGTAGTTGGCTTTGCCGGTAAAGAACTGAATGTAGTTGAGCACCTGCTCGGGTTCGCTGCCGTCGCCGCGATCGTAGGGGTCAAGGAATCCCTGACGAACGAGGGCTTCGTCGGCCCCCACGTACTCGGGCTGGCAGAGCATATCGGCAATCTCTTCGCGGTTGCGGCGATCGTCGCAGTATTCGCAGGCTTCGAGCAGCGCTTTGACAAGAGCTACGTGGGTTTTGGGATACTGTTCGGCCCAGGCTTCGGTGACGCCGAGCACTTTTTCGAGGTGGCCGGGCCAAATGTCGTTGTCGATCGCCATCACCACGCCCAACCCTTCGCTGACGGCGCGGGCATTCCAGGGTTCGCCAACGCAGTAGCCGTCGATGGAGCCCGACTTCAGGGTCGAGACCATTTGCGCCGGGGGTATCACCGTGACGCTGACATCGCGATCGGGGTCGATGCCGCCAGCGGCCAGCCAGTAGCGCAGCAGCAGGTTGTGCATGGAGGTGGGGTGCACCGCCGCCAGGGTGTGAACGCGATCGGGGCGGCGATCGATCGCCGCTTTGAAGTCTTCTAGGCTGCGCACGCCCTCGTCAAACAAGCGCTTGCTAAAGGTGATGGCGTTGCCGTTGCGGCTGAGGGTGAGGGCGCTGACCATGGGCCTGGGCTGCTGGTTGCCGTAGCCCAGGGTCATGCCCAGGGGCATGCCGGCCACCATCATGGCGGCGTCGAGGCGACCAGTGGCGACACCGTCGGCGATCGCATTCCAGCTCGGCTCCCGGTTGAGGGTGACGTTGCTCAGGCCGTGGGCCTCAAACAGGCCCTTTTCTTTGGCCACCACTAGGGGCGCGCAGTCTACCAGGGGAATAAAGCCCAGCTCTAGATTCACCTTCTCCAGGCCGTTAGCCGCCACGGCCACTACCGGCTTGGACTTGTGCAGCTTGGCCCGCTTCTGCTGGTTGAGGAAGTAGACGATCTCGTTGCGCAGGCTGTAGTAGTTAGGGTGCTTAACCACCTCCATGCGCTCGCGGGGCCGAGGGAAGGGAACATCGACAATTTGGCCAATGTGGGCCTCGGGGCCATTGGTCATCAGCACAATGCGATCGCTCAGCAACAGCGCCTCATCGACATCGTGGGTGACCATGACGCAGGTGACTTCATTTTCCTGGCAGATCTGCATCAGCTGCTCTTGCAGGCCGCCGCGAGTCAGGGCATCGAGGGCACCAAAGGGTTCATCCAGCAGCAGCAGCTTGGGGCGAATGGCCAAGGCGCGGGCGATCGCCACCCGCTGCTTCATGCCGCCCGAGATCTGGCCGGGGCGCTTGTTCGCCGCCTTTTGCAGACCCACCATCTCGATGTGGTGGTCGATCATTCGATCGCGCACCGCCTGGGGATGCTTCTTCATCACCCGGTCTACCGCCAGGGCAATGTTTTCGCGCACCGTCAGCCAGGGCAGCAGCGAATAGTTCTGGAAGACGACCATGCGATCAGGGCCGGGTTCGGTGACCTGCCGCCCCTCCAGCACAATGCCCCCAGCGCTGGGCTGGTCGAGGCCCGAGAGAATGTTTAGCAGGGTCGATTTGCCGCAGCCCGAGTGACCCACAAGGGAGACAAACTCCCCCTTGTGAATTTGCAGGTCAATGTTTTTGAGGGCAATGTATTCGCCCCCGGTGGGCAGCTTAAAGACGCGATCGACGTGGTCAACTTCTACAAAGACAGACATAGCGCTCAGGGAATGAAGGTGCAGTTCGAGCGGGCAAGCCAGAAATTTTGGAGCAGAATCACAAAGGTGATGAGAAGCGAGCTATTGCCGCCATAGAAACAGTGGGCAATGCCCACCCATGGAACTCTGGCTCCCCTCTCCCCGTGGGAGAGGGGTTGGGGATGAGGGGCCTCTACTGCTTCTGTTCTTCGGGCAGTACCAGGCCACCGATGAAGACAATCAGGCGATCGAGCAGCAGACCGACAATGCCCACGTAGAGAATGGCGATGATGATGTCGCTGATGCGCGAGCTGTTCCAGGCATCCCAGATAAAAAAGCCGATGCCCACGCCGCCGATCAGCATCTCAGCCGCCACAATCGCCAGCCAAGACAGCCCAATGCCAATTCTGAGGCCGGTGAAGATGTAGGGCACGGTAGCCGGAAACAGAATCTTGAAGAAGTACTGGGACTTAGATAACTGGAGCACCCGCGCCACGTTGTTGTAGTCTTGCGGAATTTGGCGCACACCCTCGGTGGTGTTGATGATGATGGGCCAGATCGCCGTAATAAAAATCACGAAAATAGCGGAAGGATTGGCCTGCTGAAACGCCGCCAGCGAAATCGGCAGCCAGGCCAAGGGCGGCACCGTGCGCAAAATCTGAAACAGCGGGTCGAGGGCGCTGTACATCAACGAGCTGGTGCCCACCAAAATCCCGAGGGCTACACCCACAATCGCCGCTAAGGTAAAGCCCAGAGCGACCCGTTGCAGACTTGTCCACACCTGCCAAAACAGGCCTTTATCGGTGCCGCCGTAGTTAAAGAAAGGGTTGACGATCAGTTCCCAGGTGTCTTGCACCGTGCGCACTGGGGTGGGCAGGTTGGCATCAGGCCCCATGGTGAGCACCTGCCAGATGATTAAGAAGATCAGAATCGCCACCAGCGGAGGAACCAGTCCCTTGAGCGAGTCTAGAGACGAATTGGCGAGCTTTTGCAGGTTAAAGCGCGATCGCGCCGGACGAATATCGAGGGGTGCCGTCATTGCAGATAGGTCTCCAGGGCTTGTGCGAAGGAACTAGCGGACTAATCAAACAGGGAAAGCTTAAAAGCCTCTCCGGCTCCCCTCTCCCGGTGGGAGAGGGGTTGGGGGTGAGGGGGGAGTGGGCAACGGGAATCGTCTACACCCGCTTGATCTTGAGGCTGTCGAGGTACGCCTGAGGATCTTCGGGGTCAAAGGTAATGCCGTCGAAGAAGGTTTCAACCCCGCGAGAGGTGCTCTTGGGAATCATCGCTTCTTGGCCTAGGGCGGTGGCCGCTTCGCGCCAGAGGTCTTCGCGGTTGACGGCATCGACCCACGCCTTGGTGTCGGTGTCGGCGGGCAGCTTACCCCAGCGAATATTCTCGGTTAAGAACCACAGATCATGGCTCTTAAAGGGATAGGAGGCATTGTCGGCCCAGTATTTTTGCATGAGGTCGGGCAGCTCTTCGACTCGGCCCGTGCCAAAGTCGAACTTACCCTGGGAGCGATCGATGATGTCTTCAAAGGGCACGTTAAACCAGGCCCGCTCGGAGAGAATCTTGCACATTTCTTCTTTGTTCTCAGGCTGATCGCACCACATTGCGCCCTCTAGTGCGCCCATCAGCAGGGCCTTGGCGGCTTTGGGGTTGGCATCGACCCAGTCGGCCCGCATACCCAGCGCTTTCTCGGGGTGGTCTTTCCACATTTCGCCTGTGGTGAGGGCGTTGTAACCAATCGATTGGTTCACCAATTGCAGGGGCCAGGGCTCACCGACGCAGAAGGCATCCATGTTGCTCACCTTCATGTTGGCCACCATCTGCGGCGGGGGCACCACAATGGTCGAAATCTCCTGGTCGGGGTCAATGCCGCCAGCCGCCAGCCAGTAGCGCATCCACAGGTCGTGGGTGCCGCCGGGGAAAGTCACCGCTGCTTTGAGTTCTTTACCCTCGGCTTTGCGCTTGGCAAACACTTCTTTGAGCGGTGAGCTGTCTTTGGTGACCTTGAGATCGAGGTAGTCGTTGGAGAGCGAAATGCCCTGGCCGTTGGTGTTGAGGCGGGCCAGAATGTACATCGGCACCTTTTTGCCATCGGTGACAATGCCCTCAGAGATCAGGTAGGGCATGGGGGTGAGAATGTGCGCCCCGTCAATGCCGCCGCCGCCAGAGCCCAGCACCAGGTTGTCGCGGGTGGTGCCCCAGGAGGCCTGCTTTTCCACCGATACGTCGGTCATGCCGTACTTGTCAAAGAACCCTTTGACCTTGGCAATAATCAGCGGCGCTGAGTCGGTCAGGGCAATAAAGCCCAGTTTAGCGGTCGCAGTTTCTGGCGCATCGGCAGGGTCGAGGGTGACCTCAGTGGTCGGCTCTGACGCCTGATTTCCCCCATCCTGACTGCATGCATGGAGCAGCACAGTACCCGCAGCGGCGGTGCCAGCGGTCATCAAAAATCTACGGCGATTTAGTCGAGTCATGTTGCGCTTACTCCAACGTTATGCAATGCGGTGAATTAGGAAAAATGATCGGGGTATCGGCGTCTCACCGTTGTAGGCATCCCAGAGAAAACCTGCACCTCACCTAGATTTCTGCTCCACTGATGTCGGGGTTCAGCTCTCCATAGAATCAGAAGTTGCTAAGACAAACTGTTGCAACGTTGGCAGAACAAAAGAGAGAGTAGGTGATTGATTGGCAGATTTTAGGCTTAGATTCGCCCCCAGGGCAATACGACGCTTAGTTGAACGCTGCCCAAAGGGAAAAAATTCTCCAAAGGGTTAAACCATTTCATCAAAGCGGTGTTCAGAATTTACCAAGCCTTAGTCCCACGATTTTTATCGATCAAAACACCGAGTAGAATCCAGCATTTCTGCGGCTTTTTACTGTGGTATTTGAGCTTAAATTATTCAAACTTTGCAACGTGTTTTGTATTTTTAGTTACGCTTTGTAGCAGTCCATCCTTTTATCGCATGACCAACATGTAGGATTTGCATAATCCGCCGGGTGGCCCATGGTCTCAGCGCACCGCATACCATAATCAGAGCCCTAGCGAGGGTTGAGCGTTGTGTAGAGGGCTGCTCTAGGAGCGATCGCAACTATGGTGATGCCGACGAAGTGGCGAATATTGCTAACGGTGCTGCCGCTGACCGGCCTGTACGGGCTGGCCAAGGTGGCCATCCACCGCTTAGGCTGGGAGCCCTGGGCCTTTGACCCCCTCACCGGGTCGCTATTTGGCGCGGCGACCTTTGTAATTGCCTTTGTGCTCAATGGCACCCTGGGCGACTTTAAAGCCAGTGCCGATATGCCGGTGCAGGTGGCCAATGCCATTGAGGCCATCCAAGACAGCAATTTGCTGGTGGCTAAGGCCAACGCGGAGTATGACCCTGCCCCCCTGACCCAAAACCTGGTGGCAATTTTGCAGGCCACCCTCGACTGGCTAGAGCAAGACAAGCCCCAAGATGCGATCGCCCCTGCCCTTGACCAGCTCAATGCCTCCCTAGCGGGGATGCTGCCCTACACCAGCGGCCCCATCATCAGCCGCATCCAGGCCGAACAGGCCAAAATTCGCCTGCTGCTCGCCTACATTGGCATCAATCGCGACACCGATTTTGTGGGGCCAGCCTATGTGCTGCTGGAGGTGTTTTTGGTGGGTGTTTTGTGCGCTCTGCTGCTGATTGGGGCGGCCAGCTTTAGCGAAAATTTGGTGGTGTCGTGCCTGCTGTTTACCTCGTTTACCTACCTGCTGCTGCTGATTCGCGATCTGGATAACCCGTTTCAGTACAACGGGCGATCGAGCGTGGATGCTGACCTGTCGAGCTTGGCGGCCCTGCGCGATCGCCTCCAGAAAACCCTGGCTCCGTAACCGCATATCAAAGGGGGGCGGGTCTCTGAGCTAATTGACAGCGTTGATGCTGAAGCTCAGTAGAGACCCGACCCCTAAAACCCTTAAATTGGGCATCTCGCTCTACAAGAATTTGTTGGCCATGCCGATCAACCCGGCCATCTGCCCCAGGTCAACCTCGCCAGAAAGCACCTTTTGCAGCAGCCCACCGCCCTGCGCGTTCGACCCTTTGACCAAAAATTGAGCAATTAGCGGGGTCAAACTGCGAACCATGGCCGGATCGACTCCGACCCGCTGGGCGATCGCGCTAATCTGCTCATTGGCCAGCAGTTGCTCTACGGCTCCGGTGGCCGCTACCCCTTGCAGTATTGACATCAGCGACCCGGCATTGCCCTGGCCCTTAGCCTGAAGCACGCCTTGGAGGCTGCTAGCGATGCCGCCAATTTGGTTGTTGTCTACCGGGGTGTTGTTGAGGTTTCCCAGCAGTGTGCCGATTAGGCTACCGCTGGCTTCGGTATCAGAGGCGGCGATCGCCTGGTTGACCATGCCCATTAAATCCATTGTTTCACCGTTTTAGTTACGTCTCGCATAGGCTAAACCCTTTGCCCAGCAACGGCAAGGCGTCTTGGCTACAGGACTGCTGTTACCGGGCACTACCGGCAGTGAGGCTGAATCGCTTGGCGCGATCGCTCTTTGCGTCAAAGTCGATCACTGGCCCTAGGGGCACAATCTGGTGCGGGTTCACGCCGGGGTGGCTCATGTAGTAGTGGCGCTTGATGTGGTCCATGTTGCAGGTGTTTTTGAAGGCGGGCTGCTGGTACAGATCGCGCAGATAGCCCCAGAGGTTGGGATAGTCAACAATGCGACGCAGGTTGCACTTGAAGTGCACGTAGTAGACCGCATCGAAGCGATAGAGGGTGGTGAACAGGCAGATGTCGGCCTCGGTAAGGCGATCGCCGCACAGGTAGCGCTGGCGATCGAGCACGCCTTCCCAATGGTCGAGGGCGTCGAATAGTTCGGTCACCGCTTCTTCGTAAGCGCCCTGCTTGGTAGCAAACCCAGCTCGGTACACGCCGTTGTTAATCGGCTGATAGATGGCGTCAATAGCCTCGTCAATTTTGGTCTGTAGATCGGCGGGGTAGAGATCAACGTCGTTGGTGGCCACCCCATTCCACTCGGTGTCGAGCATGCGAATGATCTCGCGCGACTCGTTGTTGACGATGGTGTGGGTCTGCTTATCCCAAAGAATGGGCACCGTCACCCGGCCCGAGATGTCGGGCTTGGCCTTGGTGTAGATCTCCCGCAAATACTGTGCTCCGTTCACCATGTCAGGAATTGCGCCGGGGTAGTCACTAAAAGCCCAACCTTTCTCACCCATGTAAGGATCCACTACCGATACCGAAATCGCATCGGTGAGGCCCTTCAGCTCGCGCATGATCAGCGTGCGGTGCGCCCAGGGGCAGGCCAGCGAGACGTAGAGGTGGTAGCGATCGGCCTCGGGCTTAAACTCGCCATCCGCCTTCGTGAAGTGGTGAAAGTCGGTCTCGGGACGCACAAAGCGACCTTTGTTGTCTTCTTGGCTGCGCTCTTTCTGCCACTGACCGTTTACAAGTAGGCCCAATCCCATAGGGTCTCCCTTATTTTTCTTCACGTATTGAGTTTCAGCGTACTGCGACTCACCGATGCTGTCCTCTGGCTGGGGAAAGAACTCTGCTACTGGGAAGGAACCTAGTTATTGAATCAGTAGCCAATTTCCTAACGCCGCCAAGAAGAAACCCGGTTTTTGGAATCGCCGGATACCCTTGAACAAAGCTCTGTTTGTCGCCAACGCCTATGTCGTCTCAATCACGCGGTTTTCTGGCTAGCCCGGAGGGGCTGGAGCTGCTACAGGCGGTGAAGGCAGAGCGGGGGTGGACGTTTGCCACTATTGCAGAGCGAGCAGGGGTGAGTGCCGACACGGTGAGCCGGTTGTTTCACCCGGAGCGGGGGAAGCGGGTGAGTGCAGTGAGTGTGAGGGCGATCGCTGGGGTGTTGGGGGTGAAGGTGGATGCGATCGTGCCAGAGGAGGAATGGCCAAGCCCCATGGCAGAAGCAGAACGCCGAATTCAGGCGGCTTTGGAAAGTGACGCAACTGTGCTTGATTTATCCAACCTAGGGCTAACGGCACTCCCCGACAGCCTCGGAAACCTCACCAATTTGGAAGGGCTTTTCCTCGACCAAAATCGATTGACGACGCTCCCTGATAGCCTCGGGAACCTCGTCAATTTGCGTGAGTTTCACCTCCACCAGAATCAACTGACAGCGATCCCTAATGGGTTTGGCAGCCTCACAAGCTTGACGTTACTTTTCCTCCAAGAAAATCAATTGTCGGCGCTCCCTAGTAGCTTCAAAAATCTCACCAAACTGACTTTCCTTATTCTTTCTCAAAATAAATTTACGGTGATCCCTGACAGCCTTACAAGTCTCGACAACTTGGAGTTTCTTCTACTCTCCCAAAACCAATTGACGGTAATTCCCGATAGCCTTGGGAACCTAGCCAATCTGGAAGGACTTTTCCTCGAAAAAAATAGACTGAAGGCGCTTCCCGATAGCCTTGGGAGGCTATCGAATTTGAAGATTCTTTCTCTTTCTCAAAACCAGCTAAAGGTTTTTCCATCTTTTGTCAAAAAAATAACCCGGCTGGAACGACTAAACGTAACTTACAACGAACTTTCCGTTTTGCCGGTTTTTCTATCAACTCTCTCTAACCTAAAAGTGCTTTTACTGCACGGGAATGAGAAATTGGGTATTCCCGAAGAAATTCTTGGCCCCACCAACCAAGAAGTCAACGATGGTGTGACCGCTGCCAGCCCAGAAGATATTCTCAACTATTATTTTCGAGTGCTGGTTCATCGTCAGCCCCTCAATGAGGCCAAGCTTATTCTGGTAGGCTTTGGTGTTGTTGGCAAAACTTCTCTAGTCAATCGCCTCGTTCACAAAAATTTTGATCCTAAATCTGCCAAAACGGAGGGCATCCAGATTACTCAGTGGCCTATGACCCTCAACGACTCCGAAGACATCAAACTTCATGTGTGGGATTTTGGTGGCCAAGAGATCATGCACTCTACCCACCAGTTCTTTCTTACCGAGCGCAGCCTTTATTTGCTGGTGCTCAATGGTCGCCAGGGGCATGAAGATTCCGATGCCGAGTACTGGCTCGAACTCATCCACAGCTTTGGCGGCGACTCCCCCGTTATCGTCGTGCTCAACAAAGTCAAAGAGCACCCCTTCGATGTCAACCGGGGCGCGTTGCAGCAAAAATTCCCCAACATTAGCGAGTTCATCACCACCGATTGCGAAACAGGCCAAGGCATCGACTACCTCCGCGCCGTCATCGAGCGAGAAACCGATGCCCTAGAGCACCTGCGCGATCCCTTCCCCGCCAGTTGGGTAGCGATCAAAAACAAGCTTTCCGAAATGGCCGAGAACTACATTTCCTTCGAGCAATATCGGGCCATTTGCCAAACCGATGGCGAAACCGACTACGGGGCGCAAGACTCCCTCGCCGTGCACCTCCACAGCCTCGGCATTGCCCTCAACTACAAAGACGACCCTCGCCTGCGCGATACCCACGTGCTCAACCCCCACTGGGTCACCAACGGCATTTACACCCTGCTAAACGCCCACGAACTCGCCGACACCAAAGGCGAACTCGAAGCCGCTTGCCTGTCTCGCAATTTAGACGCCCACAACTACCCCGCCGAGCGCCACGGCTTTTTGCTAGACCTCATGCGCAAATTCGAGCTGTGCTTTCGGTTCGAAGAAGACGAACACCGCTACCTCATCCCTGACCTGCTCGACAAGCAGCAGCCCGCCGCCGCCTCTGAATTTGACCCGGCAGACTGCCTCAACTTTCGCTACGAGTACCCAATTTTGCCCGAGGGGTTGCTGCCCCGCTTCATTGTGCGTACCCACGTGCTGAGCGATCACCAACTGCGCTGGCGCACCGGGGTAATTCTCAACTTTGAGGGCAATCGCGCCCTGGTCAAAGCCGACCCCCAAGACCGCTGCGTTTCCATTAGCGTGGATGGCCCGATGAACAGTCGGCGCAGGCTATTGGCGGTAATTCGCTCCGACTTTGAGCGCATCCACCGCAGCTTTAAATTCAAACCCAAAGAGCTGGTGCCGGTGCCGGGACATCCCAACACAGCCCTGCTTTACCAAGACCTAATCGTGATGGAAAACGACCGATTGAGTGAGTTTCCTCAAGTCATTGACGGCAAGGTTGTGAGGTTGAATATTCGCGACTTGCTCAATGGGGTAGATTTGGAGGGCACCCGCCAACCCACCACCGCAATGGATCGCCATAGCCAAGCCCTGCGCCTGTTCTACAGCTACTCCCACAAAGACGAAACGCTGAGGGATGAGCTAGAAACTCACCTCAAGTTGCTGCAACGGCAGGGGCTCATTCAAAACTGGCACGATCGCCGCATTCTGCCCGGTGACGAGTGGGTAAGCGACATCGACGACAACCTCAATCGCGCCGACATCATCTTGCTGCTGGTGAGTTCTGACTTCATCGCCTCCGACTACTGCTACGACCTAGAGATGACCCCCGCTATGGAGCGCCACGACAACGGCGAGGCCCGCGTCATTCCGATTATTCTGCGCCCGGTAGATTGGCGAGATACCCCGTTTAACAAACTCAGCTGGCTACCGCAGAACGGGGAACCCGTGACTCAATGGGGCGATCGCGATGCTGCCTGGCTCAATGTCGAAACCGGCATTAAGCGAGTGGTCGAGTCGCTCAGGGGCGAAAAGCGTTTTTAAGTTGTCGAACTACCATGCAGCGGGTTGAAAGGTGGTGTCATTGGCAATGGCCACCGTATCTCCTCTCTGCTTGATCACAAACAACCCCTGCTGATGGGCGTAGCGGTCTACCCCCTCATCAATTTCGATACCCGCCACTGCCCCATAGATTTGATACCCGGTGTAATGGGGAAACGCCTGCCGAAACTGTTCTAGCCGAGTCAAAAAATCATCCACATCCTGACGAGAGAGGCGCGATTTTACTTCTACAGCAACGGCGACATCGCCATCCACCGCAAAAATGTCGATCTCCATCTCGGCCCCAGGCCGCTGTGACTTCATCCGGCGGGAAGTCTCCTACACCTCAATGCCCCGCTCCTGAAACATGCGCACGACGGCAGGCTCCACCAGGTTTTCGACGAATTGCCCCCAGCGGGTCGTTAGCCCTGCGACCTCTCGGCTGGTGTTAGCCGCAACCCGTTCTAACCGTTGTAGGCGAAGCTCGGCCTCGGCAGCACGGCGATCGGCTTCGGCAGAGCGGCGATCGGCCTCGGCCCGCGAGGCTTCGAACAGGGCATAAATATCTGCAATGGTAACGGGGTCGGCCATAGCGCCAGTTCTAACTGATCTCTATTATGCCTTTACAGACTCAGGCAACGATGGTCTGGCAGCGGCGTCATCAACCAGTGATATGATGCCAACAAGCTAGGGGTGTCCGAGCAATCGGACTGAGATCATACCCTCAGAACCTGACCTGGTTAATACCAGCGGAGGAAAGCGTTGCTTGAGGTCACGTACCGAAACGACGAGCCTATAGGCGTTCTGGAGATAAATCTAGAACGATCGGTGAAGTATTGGCATGAAGCTAATGCTCACTAGCTATAGCTCCATAGTGTTCGATTTTACCCGCCCTCACCCGCCCAACATCCCGCCCAGGAACGTCCTCTAGCGCCACACCGTCGTTTGTGAGGTGCGTTTCTATGACCATTGGTGCAACAGCGATCGCTGTCATCTTAGTAACCGTGGCTAGCTTTACCCTGCTGGGGTTGCTGCAAGCGAGCCGCCACACCATCACTCTGGAAGACTATATGGTGAGCCGCAACCGGGTGGGCACCGGTATGGCCCTAGCCACCATTGTGGCCTCGGCCATGGGGGCATGGATTTTGTTTAGCCCCCCCGAGGTGGGAGCTACCAGCGGTATTGCGGGCATTGTGGGCTACTGCATTGGGCAGGCGACCCCGGCGGCAATGCTGGCGTTTTTGGGCACCCGCATGCGGTTTTTAATGCCCAACGGCCACTCCCTCAATGAGTATGTGCTGTATCGCTTTGGCCAGACCATGTACGTGCTCACCCTGGGCATTGGGGTGTTTTACATGTTTATTTACCTGGCGGCAGAGCTGACGGCAATCGCCAAAGCGGTCGAACTGATGGCCGGGGTGCCCCTCTGGCTGACGGCCCTGCTGGTGATTACCGGCGTCTTTATCTACACCGTGGTTGGCGGGCTAGAGGCATCTATCTTTACCGATGCCCTGCAGTTTGTAGTGATTGTGCCGCTGCTGCTGCTCAGCTTTGGCGTTGCGGTGGTGGCCTTGGGAGGGTGGGAAAATGCGATCGCCCCCGTGACCCAGGCTGCGCCAGAACTGCTGACCCTAACCAACGGCCCCGGCATTAAGTTTGGAGCCACCCTGGTAATCGCGGTAATTGCTGCCGAAATGTTTAACCAGGGCAACTGGCAACGGGTCTATGCCTGCAAAACCAACACGGTGGTGCGGCGGTCTTTTTTAGGGTCGTCATTAGTGATTTGGCCCATGCTGTTGCTCGCCGGAATGCTGGGCATTTTGGCTATGCACTTTGGCTTTAACGACGATCGCGCCTTTTTCTCGCTGATTCAGGCGTTAGAGCTGCCTACCTGGGTGGGTATGGGCATTTTGCTGCTGGTGCTCGCCCTGGTGATGAGTACCCTCAGTGCGCTACTGAACGGTATTGCCAGCGTTTTTACCCTCGACCTGGTGCGGCTGATGCCGACCACGTCCACGGCGGGCATTTTGCGGGCCTCGCGCATTCTCACCGTGATAATTGGCATTCCCGCTATTCTGATTGCCTCGCAAGGGTACAACGTGCTGTATCTGTTTTTGCTGGCGGATCTGGTCTGCGCGGGAGCGGTATTTCCGGTGCTGTTTGGCCTCTATTCGCGGCGCTTGACGGGGACGATGGCGGTTTGGAGCGCGGTGGTGGCGATCGCCACGGGTGCCCTCTTCTTCCCCAAGCCCGACTTTAGCCCCTGGAATGGTCTGCCCTTCGCAGGCGATCTGCTGGTCAGCTTTGCGGCCCCCATTGTGGTATCGACGCTAGTTTGCCTGGTGTGGATTCAGCTCAAAGCCCAAGGTGGTAAGACGGAGGCATTTGACTTCGGCATTCTCAGCCGCGACATCCGTGCTTACGGGGAGAGGGAGGGGTTAAAGCTGACGGAGGATACCTACAACTAAAAGTAAAAGCCACCACTAAGTTAGTGATTTCAGAGTTAGCACCCTTTACCTAATTCTGACAAGCAGAAAGCCAGAAAATGGAAGACATAAAATGTTACAGATTTGCTTTTTAGAGATCTGACATGCAAAGAACATCATCTGGTTCATCTTTGCAGAAGACTTCTAAGGTTTTTGCTCGACAAACCTTTTCGTTGGAATAATCTGCACAAAAATCATCAAAGGACTCCTCAAACTCTGGACACCGAGATAGATCTTGAACAATTTGACTTGTACTATACTCAGGAGAACAGTGGCGTCTAGACATAGCCACAAGATCTCTTTCATAGGGCATCAAAGTCTCAAGATACTCATTCAAGGCGGTATTTTCTTGACTTGAAGCTCCCAAGTATTCGCTCCAGATGTGAAAAAATATGATTCCTGAAAACCCTGTCAAAACAAGAACAGAAATAGCTTTAAGCTTGCCTTTTTTGGAAATGGGTTTTGTTTGGTTCGATTGATCAGGAATCAGCTTTAAGGAATTTTTACTTACTCTAGACACAGAAGATGTGACTTGTTTTAGCTGATCTGATGCTTTCTCAATGCAGCCATCTTCTAGCTCGTTGAATCTGAATTTCTGAATCCAATCAGTTCCCACCGGAGTAGATGAGGTGAACTTAATATGACATTCATTAACGCTTTGAATAGCCAGCCTTGTCAAAAGGCTTCTGAGCCAATTAGACAGCTTTTCTTTGTTGGCAGCTTTTTCTGATTGTAGTTGAATGATTATGACTTCGTTGTTGATTAAAACTTTAGAACGAATATTGTTTTTACCAAGAGTGTGGTCTATGACTGATGCAATAGCTTTAGGATCTCCTCTCCTGCAAGCATTGAGTATCTCAAAGTTTTGGGAGGTCATAATATCAAGTCACTGCAAAGCTGATTGCTTTAGTTATTCCTGGAAAATAGTTCCCAGTTAGAGCACTAATCTATCCCTTGAATATAAAAGTTTTCTCTTTTTCCCAAGCGGTGATTGGAAACACTCACCGAGGCCCTGCCTCTCAGGTCTGATGTCCAGGCCTGAAAATTCAAAATCGTCAATCCAAAATCCAAGATTACCTAAGGTAAACCATGAGAACTCAATGGATCGCTAAACGCCAGGACCACGCCAACGTGTCGCAAATGCACTACGCCCGCCAGGGTGTGATCACCGAAGAGATGGACTACGTCGCCCAGCGAGAGAACCTTCCCGCCGACCTGATCCGCGATGAGGTGGCGCGGGGCCGCATGATCATCCCCGCCAACATCAACCACCCGAATCTGGAGCCGATGGCGATTGGCATCGCGTCGAAGTGCAAGGTGAATGCCAACATCGGCGCGTCGCCTAACTCCTCAGACATCAACGAAGAGGTGGCCAAGCTGCACCTGGCAGTGAAGTACGGGGCCGACACCCTGATGGATCTTTCGACCGGAGGCGGCGATCTTGATGCCATTCGCACGGCCATTATCCAGGCATCGACCATCCCGATCGGCACGGTGCCGGTTTACCAGGCGCTCGAAAGCGTCCACGGCAACATTGAGAATCTCACTGCCGATGACTTTCTGCACATCATCGAGAAGCACGCCCAGCAGGGAGTTGACTACCAGACCATCCACGCCGGGATTTTGATTGAGCACTTGCCCCTGGTGCGCGATCGCATCACTGGCATTGTCTCGCGCGGCGGCGGCATCCTCGCCCGCTGGATGCTGCACCACCACAAGCAAAACCCCCTCTACACCCACTTCAACGACATCATCGAAATCTTCAAGCGCTACGACGTGTCGTTCAGTTTAGGGGATTCTCTCCGCCCCGGCTGCCTGCACGACGCGACGGATGCCGCCCAAATGGCCGAACTCAAAACCCTGGGTCAACTCACCCGCCAGGCCTGGGAGCACGACGTGCAGGTGATGGTCGAAGGCCCCGGCCACGTGCCCATGGATCAGATCGACTACAACGTCAAAAAGCAGATGGAAGAATGCGCCGAAGCCCCCTTCTACGTGCTCGGCCCCCTGGTGACCGATATTGCGGCGGGCTACGACCACATCAGCTCGGCCATTGGCGCAGCCCTGGCGGGGTGGAGCGGAGCGGCCATGCTCTGCTACGTGACACCGAAGGAGCACCTGGGGCTGCCCAATGCTGAGGATGTGCGAGCTGGGCTAATCGCCTACAAGATTGCAGCCCACGCGGCGGATATTGCCCGGCATCGGCCAGGGGCGCGCGATCGCGACGATGCCATGTCTCACGCCCGCTACAACTTCGACTGGAACAAACAGTTCGAGCTGTCGCTAGACCCTGAGCGGGCCAAGGAATACCACGACGAAACCCTGCCCGCCGACATCTATAAAACCGCCGAATTTTGCTCCATGTGCGGCCCTAAATTCTGCCCCATGCAGACCAAGGTCGATGCCGATGCCCTGACCGAGCTAGAGAAGTTCTTGGCGAAGGAAGCTGTCGCCCAGGGAGTTTAGTCTCCGGCATTTCTCTGTAGGGAGACGCTTCTCTGCGGGGGGCGTTTCCCTAGGGCGATCGTTAAGAATTGGTTCATCCCTCTAGTGCCTGGGCGTTCGTTTGGGCTGATTCGATATCGTGGGATTAAGGGGTTACAGCGACCCCATCCATAGCGTTTCTCGATTCAGTTAGGAGTTCAGGTGGAGTAACTGCGATCGCCCTCTAGGCCGGTCTTTGACCATCGCACCTTGAAAGGAGTCAGCCATGCTAACGAACTCTCCTATCACCACGATGTTGCCCGTTGTAGATCTAGATCGAGCCAGACACTTTTACGAAGACAAACTGGGCCTAAAACCCCAAGGGTTGAGGCCCGATGGCAAGTTTGTTTATGGGTGTGGCACCGGAGCCTTGATCGCGCTTTTCCCGAAGGAATCCGGGACTAAAGCCGACCACACCGCCATTAGTTTTCAGGTTGATAACATCGCGTCAGAAATTCAAGAACTTGAGCAACGCGGCGTTGTCTTTGAAGATTACGACTTTCCAGAGTTGCAGACCGTCAACCATGTTTGCGTGCTGGGTTCTGAAAAAGCCGCCTGGTTTAAAGATACAGAGGGCAACTTTCTCTGCATCCATGAGGATCTCAATTAAAACTCGAAGTAAGGGTGCAGTCGGTGATTGACAAAAGCAACGTCACCGATCGTGAGCTGCTGCCGCCTGGTCTTCCGCTGCGGCAGGCGATCGCAATAGTGTATGACCTCGACCCCAGCTTTGCACGCATCGAAGCCGAAACCAGCCCGCTCACCGTTCGCACCTGGGCAGCGGGATTTCCTTCGCTGGTGCGGATTATTCTAGGGCAGCAGCTGTCATCGCGAGCCGCCCAGGCAATTTTTCGGCGACTGGTGGCAAACATGGAGCTAACCCCGGCAACGATCGCCGCCGCCCCAGACATCACGCTTCAGCAGGTGGGGTTCAGCCGCGCCAAAATTGCCACCTGCCAGCGGCTCTCGACGGCTCTACTAGCGGGCCAGCTCAGCCTAGACGCCCTGGCCGATATGGCAGATGCGGATGCGATCGCCCAGCTCACCCAAATCAAAGGCATTGGGGTTTGGACGGCAGAGGTCTATTTGCTCTTTTGCCTAGAGCGATTGAGCAGCTTTCCAGCCTCAGATTTAGCGATTCAAGTTGGCTACCAGCGGCTCAAAAAACTAGAGCATCGCCCAACTCGCAAAGAACTCATCGCCTCCACCGATCGCCTCGATCCCTATCGCGGAGCCGTGGCGCACCTGCTGTGGCACTACTACCGCCACTTAGCTCAGCAGTGACTGGCAGCTAGGGCAAATGCCGTAGACCGTAAACTGGCAGTTCAGCAGCGAGAACCCGCGCGAGGCACTCTCGCTGCTGCCCACCTGGCTCATGGTGGCATCTTCAAACTCTTCGACGTTGCCGCAGTGGACGCACACGAGATGGTGATGCTGATCCATAAAGGGGGTGTTGAGTTCGTAGTACTTGCGCCCCTCGGCTAGCTCTAGCTCCTGCAACAGCCCCAGTTGCACCATTACATGCAGCGCCCGGTAGATGGTTGAAAAACTAATTTTTTCGCCCTGCCCCAACAGCTGCTGATGAATTTCTTCAGCACTGAGGTGATGCCCCAGGGCCGCCGCCTGAAATAAATCTAAAATTTTTTGCCGCTGACTGGTGAACCGAAACCCTTCTTTATTAAGAACGGTTTTGAGTAGCTCGGGCTCCTGATTTAAGCTGGGCAGAGGTGGGTCGTTTTCCGTCATTGGTTTGTTGCGGTCAAAGAAGCTGTAGCGCTGCCTATATAAATCAGGGGTTGGCATCTGGCTAAGGGCATACTTAAAGAATACTTTTTGAGTAGCGTTGCTGGCCTGTTGCTCAGCTAGCTATAACTATTGAAAGTGGCTTGCGCTATAGGGTTACAGTCTATCGAAAGTGGTTTTCGATATAGGGCATTAGGTTTATTGAAAATCATTTTCGCTATCTCCATCGGCCATTAAATTTTGCATTTCTCTATACTTTTTAGGCAAACAAAGTTATTAGCTAGATTCAAAAAAATACGGTAGGCTCAAGAAGTAGCCCCAAAGGTTTGGAGCTGCTTTTACGGCTGAAAATTTTAAGTTTAAAAGCGGGGGACGGTTATGCCTATCACTGAAACGCTGCTGCAAACCTATGGCGAGGTGGCAGACAACCCAATTCTGCTGGAGAAGTCGATTACAGAGCCGGTTGTAGACGGGCTGGCGACGGTGTATGCCAGCTTTGTGGCCCTGTCGTTGCAGTACCAAAAGCATCACTTTGTAGTCGAGGGCTCGGAGTATCACATGCTCCACGACTACTTTGAGGAAAGCTACGACGCGGCCAAAGGCCACGCCCACGAGGTGGGTGAGCGCCTGCACGGGCTGGGGGGCGTGCCGCCCCTGAGCTTTGGCAAACTGGCTGAGCTGTGCTGCTTCGACATGGAGGGCGACGATGTCTACCGCTGCCGCATCATGATCGACCACGACCTCAAGGCCGAGCAATCGCTGATTGAGCTGATTCGTCGGCTGGCGTCCCAGGCCGAGAGTTTGGGCGATCGCGCCACCCGCTACCTCTATGAGCAAATGCTGCTGAAAACCGAGGAACGTGCCTACCATCTGGATCACTTCCTCACCCCCGACAGCCTCAAGCTGGGCTGGTAGTTCTGGCGCAGGGCTAGCACCCAGGTTTCTGGGATTGGTGCCGAGACACTTTGATGCTTCCTCCCGCAGAATCCTGACATCTGATGCAGGGAGGGACTATAGGCCCAGTTTGATCCCCCTAAATCCCCCTTAAAAAAGGAGACTTTGACGCAGCTCATCACCCCCCTTTTTAAGGGGGGCAGGGGGGATCCTCCTAATCTCAAACCTCTATCTAGCCAACAATCGCTCACGCCCACCCCCTACGAATCGAGATACACCTTCCAGATAATCCAGCTCGAAAGCGCCACAAAGGCCACAATCACCAGCCAGTGATCCCACCGCTGGGGGTCAAAGTCTTGGGCAGTCATCGCTTTGAGTCCAGCCGAGTTAGGGCCTCAGCGGGGCTGGCTCGGTGCAGCATTTGGCCGCTGGGCAGGCGTAGGTTTGGGCCGTGCTTGCAGGCTTTCATACAGCCAGTGCCCTTAATGGCGACGTGGCCCAAACTAGGATCGCTATCTACTGCCTCTTGTAGGGCATCGTAGATTTGACAGCCGCCCTGCTTATAGCACTTACCCTTGGTACAGACCTCAATGCACATACGCTTTTGCGAGGTTTGAGCCTGCTCTGCCCCAGGAGCCAAGTTGCCCCACTGCTGTCGCAGTACCGCCGCCTCGCCCTCGGGCAGTGGTAGCACATTGATCGCCCGCCAAAGATTGTCTTCGGCATAGGCCCAGACTTGCACGAAATCGCCCGGCGCTAGCTCGCGCACCAGCATGGGCCGCAGGTACTTGGGCAGCTTAATCGTGTATTCTGCCGTTCCAGCTTGCAGAATTAACCCTTTAATTTTCCCTTTGTCAGAGCGATAGGCCGCGGCATACTGCCCTTTGAGCACCTGCCCAGCCGGAGTGGGCGCAGAGCGGATATCAGCGACGGCGGAGTTGTAAAGAGTTTTCATCGCGGGATCCTTTGCTGCCAGCAATGCTCCAGGTGATCGATCATCTGTACGCGGGAAGCGGTGACGGTCTGTACGACACTCCACACCAGTAGCGCCTCTGTGGGGCTATGGATAGAGACGGTCATAGGACGCTCACGCCCGTAGCGACAGCTCAAACCCAAATCTTGTAACCGGCGATAAACGGCCCAGCGATCGATTGGATCTAGCGTGGTCACCACCGTGACCAAGGGGGTCTGATCAAGCTCCTGGGCCGACTCTAAAGCATTTGGCTTCAAAACATGCATACTAACTCGACTGACTCTCCATAGTGGCGACCGCTACCGGCCAGGACTTATTGAAACCGACTGTTGACTGTGCGCCTGTAGTTGCGCGGATAGCGCTTATCACTCGCGCACAAAATTCTGTACACCCCTCAAATCAGGGCATTTCTGGCTAATTCCCTGAAAGCATGTCAAAAAATATCATGGATTACTATTGCCATTCACTTTCACTAATACCAAGATACCCATAACCAGGGTTTGTTGCAACAGGTTTTCAATAAGAGTCAACTATTGCCAGCCTGATTTGGCTATTTGGCAGCTGTCAGCACTACCGAGCTGGGCATGACCGATACAATTTTGCTATCTACAAACCGTCGGTGCGATCGCCCCATGCCTGCCCCCCCCGACCCCAATACCCAACGCAACGCCCTGCTAGAGAGCTACCGCAAGCTTCCAGAACAGGATCGGGAGCTGATGCAGCTACTGTCGGTGATCTACGCGACGGTGAGCAAAACCAAGCTGCTGGACTGCTACAACCGTTATCTCGCAGGCATCGGCAAAGCGCGGCTGGCCAACACCAACGGGTTGACCCCGGTGCTAACGGGCCTGGCCCGCCAGCGGCTGGTAGCGGATCACCGCCAGGGTTTTCAGTGCCACCCCTTGCTGGCGGAGGTGCTGACCCGCGAGGCGATCGCCCAGGGGCGCTTTGAGGCCATGGTTACTGCCGTGCAGGCGGCACTGCCCCTGCGCACCCACACCTGGAATACAGAGCTGCGACTTTTCTCCAGCGAAGCCGAGCTGGTGCGAGAAGTCCGGATTGGCATCTACCGCTGCGACTGGAAATACCTCAAGAAGCAGTTCGACGACTACTACCGCAATCCCTTGTTCCACAGCGATGTTGACCTGGGGGCCGTGTTTGAACTGGTCTGCAACAATCCCTTCGATCGCGACTGGTTTCTCACCCTCAAGCGCAATTCTGAGCTTTATGAAGCGGTTCTCGGCAACCTCGCTCTCAATGCCGTGTTTGCTCTAGAGCCTGCCCCAGAGCTGTTTGCCCTGCTCGACGCCGAATGCAGCCCGGCGGATGCCACCGCTGACGATCGCCTCAAGGGAGTCTGGCTGCTGCACCTGTTCGCCCAGGGACGGCTGGAGTCGGCGGGTGCGGCCCTAGAGCGCTACGCCGACGACAACCCCATCGATCAACTCCTGCACCAGGGCTGGTTCGACTGCCTACGGGGCGACTACACCCAGACCATTGAGGCGGGCCGCGTAGCCCACAAACTGCTGAAAAAGAGCACTGGCAAACGCAAAATTTATTTTGAAACCCTGCCCGGTATCTTTTTGCCCCTATCGCTGATTCGCGAGGGCTCCCCCGCCAGCCTAAAAGAGGCCGAAGGCTACGCCCACGTGATCGCCAGCGAGGGCTATTACCACTGGCTGGGGGTAATCTACAACTGCATCGAAAAGGTGGCCCAGGTGCTTCAGGGCAACGCCGCTGCCAAGCGCTACCTGACCAGCACCCCCGTCAGCACGCTGCCCCAAGACATCAGCCCCCAGGTGCTGATCGACATGATCTCCCTCTACTGGGTGGATGTGGAAAACGCCCAAGAGCGCCTGCCCCAAATTGCCAAAGCGTTTTACAAAGCGGCCGCCGCCGCCGGGTACGACTGGTTTGCCCTAGAAGCGGCCACCCTGCTCGGCCACCTGGGAGATGACCGCTACAGTGCCAAAGCCACCGCCCTGCAAGCTAAGACAGGCATTCAGCCTTTGATCAATCTCCTCAGACCCAAGCAGCCCTGGGAGCTGTCGCTGTCGGCGCTGATGGGCCTCAACCCCACCACCCCTGCCCAAAGAACCAACAGCCCCGAGGCCAGCGAGTACCGCCTGGCCTGGTTTATGACCTACTACTCCGAGCAGAGCTGGCAGCTCCAGCCCAAGGAGCAGAAGCTCAGCGCCAAGGGGGGCTGGAGCAAGGGACGAGCGATCGCCCTCCGCCGCCTCAAAAAAGAACTCTCCAGCTTTCCCTACCTCACTCCCCAAGATCGCGACCTCTGCTCCCACCTCACCCACGATCCCTACAGCTACGGCTACGACAACTACAAATTTTCGCCTCAGGTGCTGCTGGCGCTGGTGGGTCACCCCCTGGTGTTTTGGGAAGACGCCTCGACTACCACAGTCGAGGTGGTGAAGGGGGAACCCGCCCTGCTGGTGCGCCAGACTAAAGCGGGCAAGCTGGCGATTTCGCTGACTCCGGCAGTAGAGAGCAAGCAGGCGATCGCCCTGATCAAAGAAACCCCCACCCGCCTCAAAGTCATCGAGTTCACCCCCCAGCACCACCGCATCGCCGAGGTGCTGGGGGCAAAGAATTCTCTAGAGGTGCCCGAGAATGCTAAGGAACAGGTACTCGCCGCCATCAACGCCGTGGCCGGGTTAGTCACCGTCCACTCCGACATTGGCGGCGGTGTGGCCGATGCCGAAGCAGTGGAAGCTGTCCCCAAACCCCACCTGCACCTGCTGCCTGCGGGCGAAGGGCTGAAGGTTTCCCTACTCACCCGGCCCTTTGGCGACGACGGCCCCTACTACCGCCCCGGCACCGGCGGCGAAATGGTTATCGCCGAAATCGGCGGCAAGCGCCTGCAAACCCACCGGAATCTTAAAGAAGAGAAAAAACTCGCCCGCGCCCTCGAAAAAGCCTGCCCCACCCTGCAACGACTGGAAGACACCGCCGGAGAATGGCTGATCGACGACCCCGAAGACTGCCTGGAGCTGATTCTGGAAATCCAAGACGTGGGCGATCAGGCGGTGGTGGAATGGCCCGAAGGCGAAAAAATGCGCATCGCCAACCGGGTCAGCCTCAGCAACTTCAAGATTCAGATTCAGCGGCAGCGCGACTGGTTTGCCGCCAGTGGCGAACTGCAAATCAGCGACGACGAAGTGCTGGGCATGAAGCAGCTGATGGAGCTGCTCGATGCCTCCCCCGGTCGGTTTGTAAAGCTGGCCGACGGCCAATTCCTCGCCCTCACCCAGGAGTTTCGCAAGCGCCTCGACGACCTGCGGGCCTACTCCGAAACCAGCGGGGATGGCGTGCGCTTCCATCCCCTCGCCTCGTTGGCCATGGAAGACTGGATGGACGAGGTCGGCCAGCTCAAAACCGACAAGCACTGGAAAGAGCACCTCAAACGCCTTAAAGAAGCCAAGGATCTCAAGCCAGAGCTACCTTCCACATTGCAGGCAGAATTGCGGGATTACCAGGTTGAGGGCTTTAACTGGCTGGCGCGGCTGGCCCACTGGGGCGTGGGAGCCTGTCTGGCGGATGACATGGGCTTGGGCAAAACCCTGCAAGCCCTAGCGCTAATTCTCACCCGTGCCCCTCAGGGGCCAACGCTGATTGTCGCCCCCACCTCGGTGTGCATGAACTGGCTGAGCGAGGCCGAGAAGTTTGCGCCGACGCTAAAGCCCATGCAGTTTGGCACGGGCGATCGCCAAAAAGTCCTTGACGGCTTGCAACCCTTTGACCTGCTAGTGTGCAGCTACGGCCTGCTGCAACAGGATGATGTCTCCGACATGCTGGCCAAAGTCGAGTGGCAAACCATCGTGCTCGACGAGGCCCAGGCGATCAAAAACTCCGCCACCAAGCGCTCCAAAGCGGCAATGAAGCTCCAGGGCGGTTTCAAAATTCTCACCACCGGCACCCCGATCGAAAACCACCTGGGCGAACTGTGGAACCTGTTTCGCTTTATCAACCCCGGCCTGCTGGGGTCACAGGATCAGTTCAGCACAAGGTTTGCCAATGCGATCGAGCGCAACCAGGACAAAGCGGCCCGCAACCGACTGAAAAAACTCATTCAGCCCTTCATTCTGCGGCGCACCAAGACCCAGGTACTCGACGAGCTGCCCGCCCGCACCGAGGTCACCCTCCAGGTAGAACTCAGCGCTCAGGAAATGGCCTTCTACGAAGCCCTGCGGCGGGAGGCCGTGGACAAACTGGCCGACCCCACCATCGAGTCGGGCACCAAGCACCTGCAAGTGCTGGCCGAAATCATGAAGCTGCGCCGCGCCTGCTGCAACACCCGCCTGGTCAAAGGCACCACCGCGCTGCCCAGCGCCAAGCTCGAAGCCTTTGGCGAAGTGCTCGAAGAATTGCTGGAGAACAACCACAAAGCCCTGGTGTTCAGCCAGTTTGTTGACCACCTGAGCATCCTCAGAGAGTTTCTCGACGGACAGAATATCAGCTATCAATACCTCGACGGCAGCACCCCCGCCAAGGATCGCAAAAAGCGGGTCGATGCCTTTCAGGCCGGTGAGGGCGATGTGTTTTTGATCAGCCTCAAGGCTGGAGGCACCGGGCTGAACCTCACCGCTGCCGACTATGTGATTCACATGGACCCCTGGTGGAACCCGGCGGTGGAAGATCAGGCGAGCGATCGCGCCCACCGCATTGGCCAGCTGCGCCCTGTCACCATTTATCGCTTAGTGGCCAAAAACACCATTGAAGAAAAGATTGTGGACTTGCACAAGCAAAAACGCGATCTGGCCGACAGCCTGCTCGAAGGCACCGACATGAGCGGCAAGATCTCCACCGAGCAACTGCTCCGCCTGATCAGCGAAGGATAGGGTGTGGATTGCTACATAGCCCATGGGCTATGTAGCAAAGCTCAGTCATTTATAAGATGGTTCGGCTTCTTCATAATCTCTAAAAGCCGCGATTCCCCAGGGTTACAGATATAACCTATTTGACGTTTAATTTGTCCCACTTACTTATTCCCCGAAAAAGCTAGCTGAATATCGTCAAATCATCTAAAGCATTTTCATTTCCTACGCCCATTGCCTGTCATCTGTGACCAGCCGAGTGCCGAGAAGCTTCTTCGAGCATCTTTGACAGAGTCGAGAAGTATACCTTGTTGGAATGACATTTCAGAATAATATTTCTTGACTCAAGGCCATATTCGTGACGATTTTCATAGCACTTCAAAACTGCATTTGCAATTGACTCTGGATCTCCCAAGGGAACTCGAACGCCGTTGACATTATTTTGAACAATTCGCTTAAATGCATCAATATCACTCGATACTATAGGTGCGCCACAGCTCATAGCCTCTAAGGCAGCGAAAGGCAATCCTTCTGATGCAGATGGCATGACGTATACACTACAGCTTCTATATTTTCCTCTCTTGACATCTGCTTCTGTTACAAAGCCAATAAAGTTGACGCGATCCAGCAGCTTTAGTTCACTCACAAGATCTTTTAGGGTTTGAGCATCAGCTCCAATACCCATGATATCTAAACTCCACTCGTCATCGAGATAAAGTAGAGCTCGAATCAAATCCGAAATTCTCTTCTGTTTATCATTCAGCCGAGCAACAATTAATAAAGTCTTTTGCTCATTGCTTTTATCTTGAACCTCAGCTGGAGAGAAAAAATCGGTGTCTACTGGATTGGGAAAATATATAGCATCTGCCCCGTAACGCTTGACTTGTTCTAACTCTTCGGGGGTTTGGCAAGTAAGCTTATAAGCTTTTGGAAAAGATTTTCTCTTTAAGCTAAAAATAGAGTTCGTTGCTTTGCCTCCTTGGTCAGCTCCAATAACTGGCAGTTTTAGCCGTCCAACCAAGAAATCGAAGCGAGTTGTCCAGTACTCTTGAATATATAAAACATCAATTCGATCTTCCTCAAGATAATACTTAAGATATTTGATACCAGCTAAAGCGTTAAGCAATTCCGAAAAATATTTAACAAGGGGTGAAAAAAATTTGAATCCGTACTTATACTGCCAATACACTATCTGATTAGAAGCTTTTCTACCTATGGAGATATACCAATTTTCTAGAGGGAGGAATCTAACCTTGAAGCCATCTCTCGTCTCGTGAAGACCATAAAAGCTGTAGTTTCCAGAGAATACATAAAGTATTGGTTCAGATCCAAACTGCTTCAGGCCATCGCAAAAGTACCAAGACCAATCATGCCTATAATCATTAAGATAGTAGGGCTCGTCAATACCAAGCTCTCTTTTGAAGAAATCTTCAAAGCTGTTAGTATGCAGCAAAATCGCTATTTTCTTCATTTTATCCCTTTAAAAATCTAAATTATAGTTTTAGACTAAAACTTTCATCGCTAATAGAGCATTTTAATTTATAGCGGCTCTCACCCAAATGAGGTGCGGGAAGTTTATTAAACATTTGCCTTAAATAAATTCGGCTTTTTCAGCTTGGTGATACTCTTTCAAACGTAAATACCAGCGGCTACAAACTTCTTAGCTTGAAACTGTCGAAATTACCAAACCTATGGCGTAACCACCTAATCAGCTTAAGCTTGTTGATTTTTCTCTCCACAACCTAAAGTAATCGCGTCCAGTTTGAAAGACAACACCGCAGCAGTTCATGAACCGATCATACACACCTCGACTTGGAAAACTACTGAGAACAATAGATTTGAGTATTTGACCTGTCCCGCGCCCGAGTGAGAATCGCCATAGTCTCTTATGACTGTATCCGACGTGACAGAAATTTAGGAAATCCACGATTCTTGGATTTTGTGATGTTTCGCAAAGTTTCTAAGGCCTTGATCTGATTATTTTCTTAAAAGACTGGTCAACTCCCTGCCTTCATCGCAGAATGTCTAGGCACGGTCTGTACCTGTCTCTGTTTGAGTTCCTTCCTGTTGCTCGATAAATCAATGACCCTATCTCAACCGCCCCAAGCTCAAGGTCTTTACCATCCGCAGTACGAACACGATGCCTGCGGCGTGGGCTTCATCGTCCATATGAAGGGCGCACAGGCGCACAGCATCGTGCAGCAGGGGCTGACGATTTTGGTCAACCTAGCCCACCGGGGCGCGGTGGGGGCCGAGGCCAATACCGGCGACGGGGCGGGTATTTTGCTGCAAATGCCCCACAAGTTTATGGCCAAGGTGGCGGCGGCAGAGGGCATTGCCCTACCGGGGCCAGGGCACTACGGCGTCGGCTTTTTCTTTTCGTCACCCACTTTGGCCGACCGCGAACAAGGTCGTCGCGTCTTTGAGCAAATTGCCGCAGAGGAAGGGCAACAGGTGCTGGGCTGGCGCAACGTGCCCACCGACAACGCCTCTCTAGGGGATACGGCCAAGGCCAGTGAACCCTTCATGCAGCAGGTGTTTATTCAGCGATCGCCCGATTTGGCCGACGACCAGGCCTTTGAGCGCAAACTCTACATCATTCGCAAGCGGGCTCACTCCGCTATTCACTCTACCGGGATTGACCCCTACTTGTACGCCACCAGCCTGTCGTGCCGCACGGTGGTCTACAAGGGTATGCTCACCCCCGAGCAGGTGGGGCTCTACTTCCCCGACCTGGCCGATGAGGCGATGGAGAGCGCCCTGGCCCTGGTGCACTCGCGCTTTAGCACCAATACCTTCCCCAGTTGGGAACGGGCGCACCCCTACCGCTATGTGGCCCATAACGGCGAAATCAACACCCTGCGCGGCAACATCAACTGGATGTATGCCCGCCAGTCGATGTTTGGCTCTGAGCTGTTTGGCGGCGATCTGGAGCGGGCCAAGCCGCTGATTAATAAAGAGGGCAGCGACTCGGGCATTTTTGACAACACCCTGGAACTCATGACCCTGGCGGGCCGATCGCTTCCCCACGCCATGATGATGATGGTGCCGGAGCCCTGGACGGCCCACGAGTCGATGAGCGCCGAGAAAAAAGCGTTTTACGAATACCACGCCTGCCTGATGGAGCCCTGGGATGGCCCGGCGGCGATCGCCTTTACCGATGGCACCATGATGGGTGCGGTGCTCGATCGCAATGGTCTACGTCCCTCCCGCTACACCGTTACTAAGGATGACCTGGTGATCATGGCCTCCGAAGCTGGGGTGCTACCCATCGAGCCCGAGCGAGTCGCCTACAAGGGCCGCCTGGAGCCGGGCCGCATGTTCCTGGTGAATATGGAGGAGGGCCGCATTGTCTCCGACGAAGAGATCAAGCACCAGATTGCCACCGAGCAACTCTACCGGGAATGGCTCGATCAGCACCTGGTGAAACTGGCTGACTTAAACGATGGGGCTAATGTCACCCCCCCACCCCCTCACCCCCTCACCCCCTCACTCCCCACTCTCCAAACCGCCTTCGGCTACAGCTTTGAAGAACTCCGCCTGCTGCTCAAGCCCATGGCCGAGAGCGGCGTCGAAGCCGTGGGTGCCATGGGTACCGATACCCCGCTGCCCGTGCTCTCTAACAAGCCCCGGCTGCTCTACGACTACTTCCACCAGCTGTTTGCCCAGGTCACCAACCCGCCCATCGACTCCATCCGCGAGGCGATCATCACCTCCGCCGACACCACCATCGGCAGCGAGCGCAACCTGCTCAAGCCCGAGCCCGAGAGCTGTCGGCTGATCAACCTCAAAACGCCGATCATCACCAACGCTGAACTGGCCAAACTGAAAAACGCTGGCGACAGTGGATTTCCTTCGGTGACGCTGCCGATCGTGTTTAAAGCAGAGGAAGGGGAAGCGGGGCTAGAAGCGGCACTGAATGGGATCTTTGCGGCGGCGGATGAGGCGATCGCCAATGGCACCAGTCTGATCATTTTGAGCGATCGCACCCTTGACGCTGCCCACGCTCCCATTCCCGCTCTCCTCGCTGTAGCAGGTCTGCACCACCACCTGATTCGCAACGGCAGCCGCACCCGCGTCGGCCTGGTGCTCGAATCTGGCGAACCCCGCGAAGTCCACCACTTCGCCACCCTGATCGGCTATGGCTGCGGCGCGATCAACCCCTACCTGGTGTTCGATACCTTTGAGGGCATGATTGCCGACCAGCTCCTGCCGCCAATGGAGCTGGAGAAAGCTGGCCAGAACTTCATCAAGGCCGTCACCAAGGGCGTGATCAAAATTGCCTCCAAGATCGGCATTTCCACCATCCAGAGCTATCGCGGCGCGCAGATTTTTGAAGCTCTGGGCCTCAACCACACCGTCATCGACCAATACTTCACCTGGACGGCCTCCCGCATTCAGGGCGTGGGGCTAGATGTGCTAGCCGAAGAAGCTCTCAAGCGCCATCGCCATGCCTTCCCCGATCGCCCTGCGGAGCATGTCACCCTCGATGTGGGCGGCGACTACCAGTGGCGCAAAGAGGGCGAAGCTCACCTGCTCAGCCCCGAGGTCATCCACACCCTGCAAAAGGCGGTGCGCACCGGCGACTACGACGCCTACAAGCGCTACGCCGCCATCGTTAACGAGCAGGATCAGCAGATGTTTCGCCTGCGCGATCTGCTTCAGTTTAAGCAGCGAGAACCGATTCCCCTCGACGAGGTGGAGCCGGTAGAGGCCATCACCCGGCGGTTCAAGACCGGGGCCATGAGCTACGGGTCGATCTCGAAGGAAGCCCACGAGGCGCTGGCGATCGCAATGAACCGCATCGGCGGCAAATCTAACACCGGCGAAGGCGGCGAAGACCCTGACCGCTACACCTGGACGAATGAGAAGGGCGACTCCAAAAATAGCGCCATCAAGCAGGTGGCCTCCGGTCGCTTTGGTGTCACCAGCCTCTACCTCTCCCAAGCCAAAGAGATCCAGATCAAAATGGCCCAGGGGGCAAAACCCGGCGAAGGCGGTCAGCTACCGGGCCGAAAGGTCTACCCCTGGATTGCCAAGGTTCGCCACTCCACCCCCGGCGTGGGCCTGATTTCCCCCCCGCCCCACCACGACATCTACTCCATTGAAGACCTGGCCGAGCTGATCCACGACCTCAAAAACGCCAACCGCGACGCCCGCGTCAACGTCAAGCTGGTGTCGGAAGTCGGGGTCGGCACCATCGCCGCCGGAGTTGCCAAGGCCCACGCCGATGTCATCCTCATCGCCGGGTTTGACGGCGGCACCGGGGCATCCCCGCAGACCTCCATCAAGCACGCTGGCCTGCCCTGGGAACTGGGCCTGGCGGAAACCCACCAAACTCTGGTAATGAACAACCTGCGCAGTCGCGTCGTCGTCGAAACCGACGGCCAAATGAAAACCGGCCGCGACGTGGTGATCGCCGCCCTGCTCGGAGCCGAAGAATTTGGCTTTGCCACTGCGCCCCTGGTCTCCCTCGGCTGCATCATGATGCGGGTCTGCCACATGAACACCTGCCCCGTGGGCGTCGCCACCCAAGACCCCGAGCTGCGCAAGCATTTCATGGGCGACCCCGACCACGTGGTCAACTTCATGCAGTTCATCGCCCAGGAAATGCGCGAGTGGATGGCCCAACTCGGCTTCCGCACCATCGATGAGATGGTGGGCCGCACCGATGTGCTGGAGCCCAAGGCCGCCATTGACCACTGGAAGGCCAAGGGCCTCGACCTCTCCCCCATTCTCCACCAGCCGGAGGTCGGCCCCGAGGTGGGTCGCTACTGCCAGATGGCTCAGGATCACGGCCTGGAGAAATCCCTCGACATGACCACCCTGCTGGAGCTGTGTGCGCCTGCGATCGAGCGGGGCGAAAAGGTCACTGCCACCCTGCCGATCCACAACATTAACCGGGTGGTGGGCACCATTCTCGGCAACGAAATCACCAAGCGCCACTGGGAAGGGCTCCCCGACGATACCGTGCACCTGCACTTCCAGGGCAGCGCTGGCCAGAGCTTTGGAGCCTTTGTGCCCAAGGGCGTCACCCTAGAGCTGGAAGGCGAAGCCAACGACTACTTGGGCAAGGGCCTCAGCGGCGGCAAGCTGATTGTCTACCCGCCCAAGCAGTCCACCTTTGTGCCCGCCGAAAACATCATCACTGGCAACGTGGCCTTCTATGGGGCGACCAGCGGTGAAGCCTACATTCGCGGGTTAGCGGGTGAGCGCTTCTGCGTGCGCAACTCGGGGGTAACGGCGGTGGTGGAAGGGGTTGGCGACCACGCCTGCGAATACATGACCGGCGGCAAGGCGATCGTGCTGGGGCTAACTGGGCGCAACTTTGCGGCGGGCATGAGCGGCGGCATCGCCTACGTGCTCGATGAGGCGGGCGACTTTGCCACCCGCTGCAACACCGAAATGGTGGATCTGGAGCAGCTGGTAGACCCCGAAGAAATTCGCGATCTGCAAGAGCTGATTCAGCGCCATGTCGATTACACCGAGAGCAAGCGGGGGCTGAGTCTGCTAGAAGACTGGGATAACGCGATCGCCAAGTTTGTGAAGGTGATGCCCCGCGACTACAAGCGGGTGCTGCAACACATCCAAAAGGCCCTGGCCGATGGGCTCACCGGCGACGATGCCCTGACGGCAGCGTTTGAAGAAAACGCCCGCGACGTTGCGCGAATTGGAGGGAGTTAGGAGGTAGAGGATTCGTGGGGTGAGGTGCTGTGGCCTAGGCTTTGGTGGGCAGTGCCCACCCTACGATTACTGCGAACCGCTTGTAATGGCGTTAATGATGGCGGTGATAGCTGGGCTTAGGCTGGGTAAAACGGCCACCGTAGCCGTAGCAATGATGATGGTAATTGACATGCGCACCATGCCATCAATGCCTTTCTGATAAGCATCAAACTTGTAGTCTTGCTTATCTACCTTGTCACCCAGGCCCTTGATGTCACTCCGAACGTCCTCGATCTCGCCCCGAACCTCGCTCCGAACTTCACCGATCACATCTCGTAGATCGATCAACGCATCCCGAATGTCGCTATTCGTTGGATTCTCCGGTATTTGCACGGCCCGACCTCAGCCTAGGTATGACTCAATTCTAGCCAAGTATTCCCGCCACTTATTTTTGAACCGCCATGCTTAGGAAACGACCAGATCCGTAGGAGGGCAAAGGTCGATAGACCGCGCCCATCGCCACAATCAAACCATTGATGGGCACGCAGGCTTTGCCCATCCTACAAGTCCCTCAATCGACACATTCTTTAGGATAACCACCATGGGAAAACCGACTGGCTTTATGGAATACCTGCGGGAAGTGGCGCAAGAAGTCGCCCCCGCCGATCGCATTCGCAACTGGGATGAGTTTCACCTGCATATGCCGGAGGACAGCCTCCGCACTCAGGGCGCTCGCTGCATGGATTGCGGCACTCCCTTCTGCCACACGGGCATGACCATCAGCGGCATGGCCAGCGGTTGCCCGATCAACAACCTGATTCCTGAGTGGAACGACCTGGTTTACCGCGGCCTGTGGGAAGAAGCTCTGGAGCGGCTGCACAAGACCAACAACTTCCCCGAGTTTACCGGGCGGGTTTGCCCTGCCCCTTGCGAGGGTTCCTGCGTGTTGGGCATCACCAGCCCCCCGGTGACGATTAAGAATATTGAGTATTCCATTGCAGAAAAGGGCTGGGAGTCGGGCTGGATTACTCCCACGCCACCGCAGCAGCGCACGGGCAAGAAGGTGGCGGTGATTGGCTCTGGCCCCGCTGGCCTTGCCGCCGCTGCCCAACTCAACTCGGCAGGCCACTGGGTCACTGTGTACGAACGGGCCGATCGCCCCGGCGGCCTGCTCATGTATGGCATCCCTAACATGAAGCTCGATAAGCAGCAGGTGGTGCAGCGCCGGTTGGATGTGCTGGAGGCCGAGGGTGTGACCTTTGTCTGCAACACCGAAGTGGGCAAAGACATCTCTGCTGAAAACCTGCTCAAGGAGTTTGACTCGGTGGTGCTCTGCACCGGCTCCACGAAGCCCCGTGACCTGCCCATCGAAGGGCGTGACCTGAAGGGCATTCACTTTGCGATGGAGTTTCTCACCGCCAATACGCGATCGCTGCTGGATGGCTACCCCGGTAACGACTACATCTCGGCGGCGGGCAAAGATGTGGTGATTATCGGCGGCGGCGACACGGGTACCGACTGCGTGGGCACCTCCATTCGCCACGGGTGCAACAGCGTCACCCAGGTCGAAATCATGCCCCAGCCGCCGGAGACGCGATCGGCGGGCAACCCCTGGCCCGAGTGGCCCAAGGTCTACAAAATGGACTACGGCCAGGAGGAAGCCGCCGCGATGTTTGGCGACGACCCCCGCGCCTACCTGACCACCGCCACCAAGTTTGAGGGCGATGAGCAGGGCAACGTCAAGGCCGTTCACACGGTGCAGATTCAGTGGGGCAAAGACGAAAACGGGCGGTTTGTGCCGCAGAACGTGCCCGGCACCGAGAAGGTCGTCCCTGCGCATCTGGTGCTGCTGGCGATGGGCTTCCTTGGCCCCGAGCAGCCGTTGATTGATGCTTTGGGCCTAGAAAAAGATGGCCGCAGCAATGTGAAGGCTGAGCATGAGCAGTACACCACTTCAATTCCAGGCGTGTTTGCGGCTGGGGATTGTCGCCGGGGGCAGAGCCTGGTGGTGTGGGCGATCAATGAAGGGCGTGGGGCGGCGCGGGAGTGCGATCGCTACCTGATGGGCACCACGGAACTGCCCTAACTCGCTTACCAAGAAACCGGGTTTCTTGCCGCTAAACTTGGCCTTTGATAAAGGTCAAAAGAAACCCGGTTTCTTGCTGTCTAGCAATATCTCCAAGACCGACTGGGCCAGAACTGATGCCATATGGACACGCTAAACATCCTGCAAGCATCTAACCAGGCCAACTGGGACTATGACGATGAAGCGGATATCTTATATCTATCGGTGGGTAAACCTCGTCCAGCCGTTGGAGTCGATATTGGCGATGGGGTTGTGCTTCGCTATGACGAAGCAAATCGGGAAGTTGTTGGGCTAACGGTGATTGGATTACGGGCCAAGCTAGCGAAGGCTGCTTAGCACTGCATCTCTTGCAAGGAAATCCTAAGCTTGAGTAACCATGGGGGCTGAAGTTGCCGAAGAAAATCCGAGAGCTGAAAGCTATGCTTAAAAAAGCTGGCTTTTACGAACAATCAGGTAAGGGGAGCCATACCAAGTGGTTGCACCCCCAATATATGGGTCGAATCACCATATCTGGTAAGGATGGGAGTGATGCCAAACCCTACCAGGAAAGGGAAGTAGCTGAAGCGATTAGAATAGTGATGCAGCAAGGGGATTAAAGGTAATGAGCACCCTTCGTTATGAAATGGTAATTGTCTGGTCAGAGGAAGATGATTGCTTTCTGGTGCATCTGCCCGACTTTCCCGAACAGACTTATCGTACCCACGGCAACAGCTATGAAGAAGCTGCCCGAAATGGTCAAGAGGTTTTGCAGCTTTTGCTAGAGGAAGACGGGTTGCCCCTGCCCGAACCTAAACTTTCTGCTGCTTAATAGTTAATGGTGGGCACTGCACACCCTACTGAATTATGACTTTACCTATCAACAGATATCCAGAAAAGCCAGTTTTTCGGTTTCCATAAAAACTGGCTCATGTGCTAGGGAATGGCACCTAGCTGCATCTAAGGTTTAAGCTGAGTTTGATCAGAGCAATCATCAAGGATTAAACTTCCTACATAATCAAACTTTATGTCGACTCGGCAAAAATGTCCTTTAACAATTGAGATGCTTCCTACACTTCCTACAATTAGGTGCCCTGAAGTCAAAAAAGTTAGAAACAAAATGATTTTCTTCATGGATGCCGTTATTGTTGCGTCTTGCAGGCATTCATTCACTACAGGAGTGGCATCCACTAAACAAAATTAAGGTTGGACAGAATTAAGTTGTGGCACTCACATCCTAATTACAATTCCTCCCTGCATGTGCTCTCATTTATGAAATTTATAAAACTTAATATCGTGGCTAGCAACACCCAAAGCACATTTGACGCTTGAAATTTGAGAGGACAAAACTTGAGGAGCGTTACGGGAGTGCTATCTTGGCTTGATGGAAGCTACTGAACTGCTCTAAATAGTCAATTCAGCACCCTGATTTTGCTTAAGCATTGATCACTCATTTAGCTTTACTAAAAACCCGGTTTTCTGCATCAACACGATCGCACAATGTCTCTGCCTCATTTCCAAAACCCAGCTTTGCTTCAGCAAGCGCTCACCCACAGCAGCTACGCCAACGAACATCCCAGCGAAGGCCCCGATTACGATCGCCTAGAATTCTTGGGCGACGGCATTCTTGAAGTTGTGGTGCGCGATTTGATCTTTGCCCGCTATCCCCACCTGGCCGTGGGGGAGCTGTCGCAGCGGTGCGATCGCCTCGTCGATGAGCCTTCCCTAGCAGAGCTGGCAGTGCAGTTGGGCATTCCCGACCAAATGCGCCTGGGGGCTGGAGCCCAGCACGAGCGCCACAATCCCAGCGTTCAGGCCGACATGTTTGAAGCCGTGATCGGCGCTTACCGCTTAGACGCTGGCCTTACCGCCGCCTACAGCTACGTCGAGGCGATTATTAGCCCCCTCATCGATCGCGCCCTAGACCTTCAGGCCACCGACCCCGTGACCGAGCTGCAAGAGTATGTGCAGGCCCACATGGGCGGCACCTTGCCCAGCTACCTAGAAAAAGAGCGGTTTGGCCCTGACCACGCCAAAGTGTTTACCCTAGAAGTCTGGGCGGGCGGAACCAGCTATGGCATGGGTCAAGGCCGCAGCATCAAAGAAGCGCGTAAAAACGCCGCGATCGCAGCACTGAGGATCTTAAAACCATGAAAGCAGCAATTTTGGGCTGTGGGTATGTTGGCCAGGCCGTAGCGCACCTGTGGAAATCCCAGGGAATCTATGTCACAGCCACGACCACCAGCGCCGATCGCGTGAGTGACTTGCAGACCGTGGCCAATGCTGTGCAGGTAGTGCATGGGTCAGATGCAGACGGCATTGCCGCCCTCTTGCAAAATCAAGACACGCTGCTCATCTGTGTCGGGGCCGGTCGCCAAGCCAGCTACGAAGAAATTTACTTGAATACCGCCAAAACCGTCGTAAGTGCTCTCGCTCAGGCTCCCAGCCTGAAGCAAATTATCTTCACCAGCAGCTATTCCGTATATGGCAACTACGGTGGGGCGTGGGTGCGAGAAGGTGACCCGGTCAAACCCGCCACCGACAACGCCCGCATTATGGCCGAGACCGAGCAAACTCTGCTGGGAGCAAGCACGCCTGAGCGCAACGTCTGCATCTTCCGCCTCGGTGGCATCTACGGCCCAGGGCGCGAGCTGGCCAAAATCTACAGCCGCGCCGCTGGCACCACCCGCCCCGGCTCTGGCCACGAAGGCAGCAACTGGATTCATTTAGACGACATTGTAGGGGCGATCGCCCATGCCCAAACCCATGCCCTCAGCGGCCTCTACAACCTGGTGCAAGACGAAATCCCCACCGTGCGCGAGCTGATCGATCGCGTCTGCCAAGCCAACCAACTGGAACCTGTGCAGTGGGATCCCTCCCAACCCAGTGCCCGCCCCTACAACGTGCGAGTGTCAAACCAAAAACTCAAGGCAGCAGGCTACACCTTTCGCCACAGCACTTTTGAGGGCATTTAAGAAGCCTAATTCTGCCCCACAAACTCAATGCTGGCCAGGTGCAGCTTGCCCTGAGGAACCTGGTCAAACACTAGCTCCACGCTGGTCAACGCCGTCAGATCGACACCAGCAAACTGCCCCAGGGGAATGCGCAGGGCGCTGGGATAGAGGGGTGCCGTGTTGCCGTGGGTAGGATCAGCTTCGAACCGTCGCAGAGCAGGCACCGTAGAGAGGATTTCGACCCGCGCCGCCCCACCCTGGCGATCGCGCAGCACCACCGCCAACACCGGCTGCCCCTGGGGTATCGGCCAGGATGGAGCGGGGGCGAGACGCAGTTCAAGGCTGGTAAAGTCGCTGACATTGACACCCTCCAATGGCACTTGCAGCGATTCGGTAACGGCCTCCCACCCCAGGGTGAGCAGAGTCGGAAAGTGGGGATAGGGGCGCGAGGGGTGCTGGCAATCGGGAAGCGCCTCGCAGAAGGTCGCCTTGAGGCCAGCGGTGAGAATCGTTGCTGGCGCATTCTCGGCATCAAACACGGTGTAGCGCTGGGTATTAGGAGACACCAAGGCAGAGAGTACCGATTGACCGAATAGTTCTCTGGGGGCAGCTCTGGAGGGGGCCATGCCGATCTCAGCTAGGTCGCTCTCGGCTGGGGTAGACCAGACGGTACGCAAGAATGCCTGGGTGTACTGACTCAGGAAGGTCTCTTGGGCCACCCGCGACAGGCGATCGCGCGATCGCTGCGGGTTGCACAACGGCCCATTATCCGGCTGTCGGTAATAGTCATCCTCCGCTACAGCGGCGTTAAAATAGTTGTGGTTGGCCCCTGGCAGCAGTATTCCGGCAACCGGCATGGTGCGGGTCTGCTGGCGGGCAGTTTCAACGTAATACAGGCTGCTGAGGTCAAAAATGTCGCGATCGCACCCCCCAGCAATCACCGCCGTTGGCACATCCGGCAGCTGGTAGGCGTCGGCGCGCTCAGCGATCGGGTAGCTGCGCGTGGGGCTAATCAGCACCAGGGCTGCGATCGGCCCCAGGCCAGAGACAATTCTGCTTTGCAGAGCCGCTGCCGAGCCCTCACTGAGCCGCTGAACCGCACTGAGGGCAGCCGCCCCGCCCCCCATAGAATGGCCCACCATAGCCAAACGAGTGAGATCAACCCGTCCGGTTAAAGAAATCCCAAAGCTAGAATTATCGTCTCGATGGGCCTGGGCCAGACGGGTGAGGTGGGCGTCGATAATCTGGCCGCTGCGCTGGTCGGCAAATTCGCTGCGGGTGTCGGAGGTGGCTCCGTAGGTTTCGCTAAAGGCCGCATTCAGGTTAGGGATCAGCACGCCATAACCGGTTTCAGCCAGGGACTGAGCTAGATAGGCAAAGCCTAGATCAAAGCGAGGTTCCGAATCACAGGGCCACTGGCTAATGGCCTCGGGTTGAAAGTGGCATCCAGCGTGGCGACCATGGAGCACCACAATCCAGGGAATAGGGGAATCGCCGGGGGGAAGGGCGATCGCCCCCGTCAGCGCTAGCGGCATAGGGTCAAATTCTTCTCCGCTCTGGGCCAGGCTAGACATCCCCAAATCGTAGGATCTCACTAAGGGGAAATCGGCCAGATCGGGGGTAAGGAAAGCATCGGGGGGCGGCGCAAGCGCTAGCCCTGGTACCATTATTCCCCTCAGGCTCAGCGCCAGCGCGAGGATTGCCAGTGTCAGAAAGCGGAAAGTTTGGCTCTTTAACAAAGCCCAACTCAAAAGGGGCGCTCGGCTGAGCGCCCCTACCCTTTGACCATTGCCTGGCCTAGTAGCCGTAGCTCCAGCGGGCTCGGTAGCCGCGCACGTCAATGTGGGTGAACACTGAAGAACTGGCCAACCCGCCTCGACTCCCCCACCAGCCATTGAGCCGCGCATACACATCCGAGCAGCGCACGCCGGGCACCACAAAGTCCACTGCATCGCCCGATAGGTGACGCGACATAGAAGCACCGCCTACCGCCGCATTGGTGGCCGGGTCGCGATACCAGGAATTGATTTTCAGCGGCTTATCGCCGTACATTTTGCGGATTTCTTCTATGGCGTCGGCCACTTTCAGAATGTTGTAGATCACGCCAGCGTTGGCGGGGCGACGGTAGGCTCCGGTAGAGCGGTTGACGTGCAGAGCTTCGCCCCAGGTAAAGTTGCCCCGCACACCGTAGCGATTTTTCGGCTGAATCGGGTCGTTGGAGTAGTAGGTGCCCGTAAACCCAGGGAAGCTCAGCGCCACGCCCCGATCGGCAGGATTACCGGGCTGTCCTGAACCTTGGTCACCGGGGCGGTTGCCAATTTCAGTGCCTGAAATTTGAATATCGGGCACGTAGGCATACCAGGAGGTGCGGTTTTGAGGGCCGAGAAAGGCACCTTGCAGGGCCACTCGCACATGGTTGCTCTCGGGCTGAGCGTAGGAATTTAGCAAAAACACCGTGCCCTTCTTCACCAGCACCTTATCGGCGTCAGAGAGCTGGCTGGCTGGCACTGGCCGAGCCTTAAAGATGGTGTCACCCGTCACTTCTAAAGTCTGACGATTGCCGTCTACCTTGGTGTCGAGGCTGTAGACGTACCACTTGGTGTTGACCTCGGCACCCACGATCGCATCGGCCAGTTCAACCTCGTAGTGGTCACCCGCCGCTGGTTTAAAGGCGAGCAGATTCAGCTGGGTGCCGTTTTTAACAAACACCTTTTGCGACTCGCTCAGCTGCGAAGAAATTTTAGGCTCGGTTTTGAAGAGGGTGTCGCTAATTACCCGCAGCCGCACGCCGGTCAGCACGTCAATATCTGGGGTGTAGACATACCAGGTGCGATTGGTTTTATCGCCCAGGGTGGGTTCGAGTAGCTGCACCTGCCAGTGGTTTTTACCCATGTCGATGTAGTACTGAATGTCAAAGGTCGTGCCGTTGGTGACCAGCACCTTTTCGGCATCGGTGAGTTCGCTGGCCAGCTTGGGCTGGAGCTTAAAATAGGTGGTGCTTTTGACCCGCAGCGCCAGGCTCTTAACGGGTTCGGGGGCGGGTTCGCCGCCCGGTTCTTCAGGCGAGGTACCGCCGCCGTCCGGTGGGGGTGGGGTTTCTCCGCCCGAGGAACCCGCCTGCTCTGGCTCTGGCCCATCCGTGCCTACCGACACCGTCATGGCTAGGGGCGAGTCCGATCGCAAAAACCAGTCCCGCATGCCCTCCACATTCAGCACCCGCTCGTTGGGGTTTCCGGCAGAGGGGCGCTTTTGAATGCGGGAGATCCACTGGTTTCCCTGCATCAGGTAAAAAGCTTCATCGGTTTCCTTAACCCAGGTACCCATGGTTTAACTCCCGTAGACACAGTGCAGCGCTGGCCCATGCAGAGATGGCCACCTAGCTATGAATATTAGAGTCTAAAAGCCGTTGTGGCGCAGTTTTGTCGGCAATACGGCAGGTTTGTTACCCAAAGCCGTTGCCTGCGGCGCATGGGTGGAAGACGACCCCAAAATGTGGGCGCTCAAGTCGGTGCGCCCAGCTTCTAGATACCCAAGGGAGGACAGGTCTGGGCCAGCATTGCCCCCGTTGCCCCTCAGGTGGCCCCAGCTTTGGTAGATCAGCGGCAGAGCACTGCTGCCGATCAGCAGGGCGATCGCCAGACTCAGCGCTCCATCCACCCAAAACCAGTGAAATAGCGCCATACACAGCGCCCCCACAATTACCCCCACCGAACTCACCAGGTCGGCCACCACATGCAAAAACGCCCCGCGCCGATTCAGCGATTCATCGCCCTGGCCGTGCAGAAGCCACACCCCAAACCCGTTAATGCCCAGGCCCACCAGAGCCGTGCCCAGCATCGGCCCGCTGACCAGAGCCACAGGGGGCGCACTCAGGTGCTGCCAGGCCTCTAGGGAAATCAGCCCTGCCATGGCCAGCAGCCCCAGGCCATTGACTAAAGCCGCGATCGCCTCCAATCGCGGCTGCCCCGGCCTTGGCCGAGCCAGCGTCAGCCGAGTCAGCCAGCTGGCCGACAGCGCCAGGGCGATCGCCCCCACATCGGTCAGCATGTGCCCCGCATCCGACTGAAGCGCCAGGCTGTGGCTCTGGCTGCCCACCAGCCATTCCACCACCGCAAACCCCAGCACCACGCTAAAGAATAGGCCTAGCCGCTGGCGATCGACGGCATCGAGACCACAGCGGCAGGCAAACGGCGACGTTGGGTGAACCGAACAAACCATAGGTAAACCGCAAATCCAAGCAATTTTTCTAGCATCTTGGCATGCTTCCGGCATTGTGGGCGCATCAATAGACACTTTCCCCACCTACCTAGCCTACCCCTCACCCCCTGCCCCTTCACCCCCTACTCCCTAACTCCACCAGCGGCTTCACCTTTAGATACAGAGAATCTTTCGCCGAGGGTCTGGTTGACGATAGCCTGATGCAATCCGTCCACGGAAAGCGGCAGGAAACGGCAAAATCGCCCATTAAGCAGCCTAGACTTAGGCTTGGGATAGCTTTCCGTTGAATCTAGCAGATGACCGTTCTCAAACTGCTGCTTGTGCGTCACGGCCAGTCGGTGGGCAACGCCGAGGGCCGCATGGAGGGCTGTAGCTCTACCGGGCTGACTCCGCTGGGGGCGCAGCAGTCGCTGAGGCTCGGTCAGCACTTAACTTCTACCGACTGGGAGCCCACCCACATCTATTGCAGTCCGCTAGAGCGGGCGATCGCCACCCTGACAGAAACTCTCAGAGGCTTAGGGAATAAGGATCCTGAGTCTGCGAAAAATTCCAAGACCGTGGCTCTGGCTTCTGGTCAGACGATTCCCGTCACGCTATTCGATGATCTTAAAGAATACGACGCCGGAATTTTTACCGGCCTCACCTGGGCCGAAGCCCGCGATCGCCACCCCAACCTCTGCCACCAGCTCGAAACCAGCCTCGACTGGCAGCCCATTCCCCAGGCCGAAACCCTAGCACAGGGCCACACCCGAGCCCAGCGCGTGGTGGATGAGCTAGTCGAACGCCACCGCAACGGCGATCGCGTGCTCGTCATTGGCCACCACTGGATTTTGCAGCACGTGATTGCCTGTTTGATGGGCTGCGATCGCGCCTGGGGTCTACCTATGGCCAACACCGCTATGTTTGAGTTTTGTTTGGAGCGCGATCGCTGGCCCCAGCCCGGCGTCAACCGCCTCAACAGCGAGCTTTGGCGGATCAAACGCTTCAACGACACGACGCACCTGAGGGAGTAGGGAGGTGAGGAGTAGGGAGTAGGGGGTAGGAAACTTGGGATCCACTATTTTCTTTCCTGGACGATTTCACCCCTCACCCCTCACCCCTTACCCCTCACGCCATGGCTAGAAAAACTGAATGCGGGCCTCGAGGATAAACGCATCCGTCAGCTGTGCCACCCCCGCCGAGCTAGCCGGTTGCAGGCGCAGCCGCTGCCGCACCACACAGCTCACCAAATCATCCACCGCACTGCTGCCCGTGCCCTGCACCAGCCGCACATTAGAAATCTCACCGCTGGGCTCCACGCGAACCTGCATTTGCACCGAGGTCGCCGCGATCCCAACCAGCAGCGCATCTAAGTTGGCAAACCCGCAGCCAGAGGCCAAAGGCCGCACGTCAATAGCGCTGGTATTCAACAGCTGCGGGGCCGTTTCAGGAATGTCTCGGCCATTGGGGTCAAGGCGCAGGCCCACGGGTACCACCTGCCCGCCCTGGCCTGCCCCACCCGGTGCAGCATTCCCCGGTGGGGCCGAGGGGGGCGGCGCAACAGGGGCAGGATTCTCCCCCCCAGGCGAGCCCTCTGCTCCTGGCGGTCGGCTGACCTCTGGCGCTGGCGAAACCGGCGCATCGGGCCGGGGGGGGGCAGGAGACACGTTGGGGGGTGCCTGCGTCACTGGGGCGGGGGTAGGCTGGGGCTCGGGGGCCACGGGCAAACTTGCGATCGGGGGTGCCGCTGGCGGGGGCGGAGCCGCAACCGACGGTTTTATCGACGGCGGCAAAGGCGTCTGGGTAACGGGAGCCTCTGTCGCAGCAGCAGTCTGAGTGGCCTCAGCGATCGCAGCATCCGCTGAAGCCACAGATGGTGCGGCTGAGTCCTCAGCGGGGGATGTGGGTTCCGCGTTTTCGGCGGCCAGCCCAGGGGCAGCCGAGTCGAGGGGCAAATCTACCATCTGAATGGGCAGCGGAGCCATCTCGCCCTCGGGCAGGGCCGGGGTCTGAATGGCCAGGGTACGAATCATCCCCAGGGCCAGACCGTGGGCTAGCACCGAGGCCACAGCGGCCACCGGCCACAGCAGCTTAGGGTCGCGGTGGCGAGTAAAGGTAGTTAAAAAGGAAGCATTGGCCATAGATAGCAAGCACCCGCCAGGGCAGTCCAGAGACAATACCGGCGCTAACCAGCGGTGGTAAACAAAACCATTCCCTAGATCGTACCCGTTGAGCGGGGGGAGAAGGGTATATTGACTGCTAAGGCGATTGGCCCAACATCCAGGCTGAGTGCCAGGCACTCGCGTTGCGATCGCCAACCCTGGCATTAGTTGTGTTTGCCGCAGAGGCTCATGGTACAGGCCGACCCCAACATTCATCCCCCATCGGCCTCGGCCACACCCCAGCCGCAGGTGCGTCCGGCCAGCCTGCGCGATCTCGACCGGCTCGCCGATGTGCTCACTGCCAGCTTTTACGATCGCGACGGCTGGCGGCAGTGGGTGTATCCCTTCATTCGGCTGGGAATTTACGAAGATTTGAAGCAGCGGCTCAAGGCTCAGTCGCCTCGCTACGCATGCCTGGCCGCCATTGCTCCCCCCAGGGAGTCCACCACTAGCCCCAGCGACGCCATTGCTGGCACCGTCGAAGCGTCGCTGCGCCAGCCTTGGCCCTGGCAGGGCGATCGCCACGTGTATGTTTCAAACCTGGCGGTCGATCAAACCTGGCGGCGGCAGGGCATTGCTATGGCCCTGCTGCGATCGTGCGAGCAGGTATCCCAGCGGTGGGGCATCAATGAATTGCACCTCCACGTTATGGAAGACAACCTGGCTGCCCGAGCCCTCTACCTCAAAGCAGGGTTCGCGGTGGTGCAGGCCGAAGACTCACCGGCCTCGTGGCTGGGGCTCCAAGCCCGTCGGCTGCTGTTGCACAAAACCCTATCGCCGCCACCGTCACCGAGCAAGCCCTAGCCCAGCCGGACAACTTCACAGAAACCTCAAGTAATTGATCGAGAAATTTATCCCTACTTCAGCGCAGCTAAACACTTCATGGGGGGTCTGGCAGGTGTTTACCCTAGAATGAAGGCCTGGGAACCCTAGGTAGCCAGCGCACTGAAATGACCCAGACTGTAGCTAATTGAGCTGTTGTCGCTACTATGTGACGGGGATGATCTCCAATTTTGAGCAGAATATCTCAGGTACAGGATACGGGGGTTCCCTGCACTCCCCTGGGCTTTCTGCTGCATCTCAACCCACCCGTCCCCACGCTGTTACCCCAGTGAGCGGTTTCTCAAACCCGTTTTTTGAATCTAACCTGCTGCTGTCAGAAGAAGATGACATTCTGGCCAGAATTCGCGGCGGCGAACTGTGGGTGGTCAACAGCCGCCGCCGCAACGGCCTGATTATTCACAAAGAGTTTTACACCGAGTTTGCTGGCCCTGGTGCCGCCGTGGGCGGTGGCCTCGATGCCGACTGCCGTGCCGTTATTCCCCTGGGCAGCCTGTCGCTAATTTCCCCCGACTCTGCCGAGGCCCAGCAAAAGGCCCTCAAAATTCGCTTGCAGTGGGTGCGGCTCACCCAAAACTTTACCGACAAGCCGGTGCCCCTCGATCGCGCCCAGCTCATCCTCGAACAGTTCAAAAGCTACTTCGACCAGAGCATTGTCGATAAAGTACCCGACGAGGCCTTTGCCCTGCTGGTGGGAGTGCTGCCCTATACCGTGCGGCGGGCCAGGGCACTGGTTTAGGCGCGGGGGTGGCAGGTTCGAAAGTTGAAAGGTTGGCAGGTTACAGGTTCGAACTTTCAACCTGCTAACCTGCCAACCTTTCAACCCCCTCCTCCACAGCACTAAACCCGCCGCATATGGCCCAGGGTGCGCTGATTTTCCGCCGGGGTGCCGATGGTGATTCGCAACCCACCGCCCGTGTGGCGCACCAGCGTTCCCTGCCTGCGCAGACAGTTAAACCAGCGCTCTAGCTCTACGTTTGGGGATTGGCCAGAGGACACTGGCAGTCGCCCGTAGAGAAAATTGGCGTCGCTGGGCCAGAGATGCAGGGGTGTGTGCTGGGCGATCGCATCCGCCAGTTCCCTTCGCTGCTGCTGAATCTCAGGCACCACCGCCAGTAGCTCCTGCCGGTGGGTCAAGGCTAGCTGAGCCGCCGCCTGGGTGAGGCTGGGCAAGTTGTAGGGCAAACGCACCTTTTCGAGTGCCTGGGTCAGCTCTGCATTCGCCACGGTATAGCCCACCCGGTAAGCCGCCAGGCGAAAGGCTTTCGAAAACGTTCGCATCACCACCCAATTGGGCCGAGTCAGCACCTCCGCCACGGTGGTCTGCTGGCTGAATTCAAAATAAGCTTCATCCACCACCACCAGGATTTCGGGCGGCAAGGACGTGAGCCAGGTCAACTCGGCAGCAGAGAGGGCGTTGCCGGTGGGGGAGTTGGGGTGCACCATAAACACCGCTCGCACGGGGGCTGCTTGGGGTTGGGCGATCGCCTGCTGGGCCGCCGCCAGATCGACCTCAAAGGTTTCCTCGCTACGTCCTACTGTCACCACCGGAATGCCCAGGGTGCGGGCGAGAATGCCGTACATGGAGAAAGTGGGGTTGGCCACCAAGATTGAGCCACACTCACCAATGCAAGTGGCGATCAGCAGTGAGCGGATCAGTTCGTCAGAGCCGTTGCCGACGGAGATGTGGTCGGCAGCGAAAGCGCTACCTGGGACGGATTCGGTGACGTATTGGGCGATCGCATTCTTCAACGCCCCATGCCCACCGTCGGGGTAGCGGTTGGCGGCGATGTCGTGGTGCAGGTGCCAGGCCAGCTTTTCTTTCAGCGACTCGGGCAGGTCGTAGGGGCACTCGTTGGTGTCAAGAATATCGAGATTCGCTGGGGACGGGTCGTCTGCCGACTCAACGTGGGGGGTGTAGGCCGCCAGTTGAACCACCGCCAATCGCAAAAAGGGCAAAGCCATGAAGAACGCAAGTGCAGTAACCCCCCCATTATTGCAGAGACCGTGGGACGGCTAGGGAGACGGGCATTAACGGTATACTTTTGCCAACTCGACTCCTCCAACTGCGTTTCATCGGGCGCTTTTGATCTGGGGGAGTACACTGAGAGGGATAGGCGCTTAGCCTCTAACCGCTGCAAAATCAAGGCCAGAACCCAGACCACCATGCTAGACGCACTGATTGTATTTTCATTTATCCTGGCCGGGGCGGGCATTGGGTTCTACAGCATTGACCTGCTGCCCCAGCCAATTTTGCAGCAGGTGACGAATATTGAGGCGCTGGGTGCGGTAACCGCCGTGTTCGGCGGGCTAATTGGCACCGGGTTGGGCCTGGTGATGCAGACTAGCTACCGCCGCTTAGAAAGCCAGGTTAAAGAACTGCCGCCCGATCGCATTCTCACCCGCGCCGTGGGGTTGGTGCTGGGCCTGCTAATCGCCAACCTGATGCTGGCACCGCTTTTCTTGCTGCCCATTCCCTCAGAGTTTGGCTTTATTAAGCCGATGACGGCGGTGTTGGGCAGCGTGCTGTTTGCCGTCTCGGGCATGAACCTGGCCGATACCCATGGGCGATCGCTGCTGCGCCTGATCAGCCCCAGCACGCTGGAATCGACTCTGGTAGCCGAGGGCACCCTCAAACCCAGCAAAACCAAGGTGCTCGACACCAGCTGCATTATCGATGGCCGCATTGAAGGGCTGATGGATACCGGTTTTTTGGAGGGGCAGCTGCTGGTGCCCCAGTTTGTGCTGCAAGAGCTGCAGAACGTGGCCGATGCCAGCAATGACCAGAAGCGCGATCGCGGTCGCCGAGGCCTTGACGTGCTCAACCGCATTCGCGAAGCTTACCCCAACCGTCTGCTGATCAACTCCGTTGACTACGACGACATACCTACCGTCGATGCCAAGCTGGTAAAGCTGGCCCAAGAACTCAACGCCATGCTGCTCACCAACGACTACAACCTCAACAAAGTCGCCAGCTTTCAGGATGTCGAAGTCCTCAACATCAACGACTTGGCCCAGGCCATTCGCCCCGCTTACCTGCCCGGCGACGACATTGACTTAAAGATTCTCAAAGAGGGCAAAGAGCCCTCCCAAGGCGTGGGCTACCTCAACGACGGCACCATGGTGGTAGTCGAAGAAGGCCGCGATTACATCGGCGAAGAACTGGAAGTGGTAGTCACAGGGTCGCTGCAAACCTCTGCTGGCCGGATGATCTTTGCTCGGCCAAAGACCTCCATGGTGACCTCCTAGGCCGGACGGCAATAGGGTACGATCAGCATCGGCTTTTTATTACCGCTGCCATGACTGCCCGCATTCAGCTCACCGACGCTGCTCCGCACCAAACCCTGACCCTGGAGTTCCCGGTTGATGGGGTGGCGCTGCGAGGGCGAGTGAGGGTGCCGGGGGATAAGTCAATTTCCCACCGATCGCTGATGTTAGGGGCGATCGCCCTGGGCGAAACCCGCATTCAGGGCCTGCTGCTGGGCGAAGACCCGCGCAGCACCGCCGCATGCTTTCAGGCCATGGGCGTTACTATGTCATCGCTTGAAGACGAGTGGGTAACGGTGCAGGGGGTGGGCCTGGGCAATTTGCAGGAACCGGCGGACGTGCTCAACGCCGGAAATTCAGGCACCACCCTGCGGCTGATGCTGGGGCTGCTGGCATCCCACCCCGATCGCTACTTTGCGGTCACGGGGGATGGGTCGCTGCGATCGCGCCCTATGGATCGCGTGATCAAACCCCTCAGCCAGATGGGCGCTGAGATTTGGGGTCGGCAAAACAATCGTCTAGCTCCCTTGGCGGTGCGGGGTAAATCCCTTAAACCCATTCACTACCAATCGCCTGTGGCCTCCGCCCAGGTGAAATCCTGTATTTTGCTGGCCGGACTGCTGACCGAGGGCGCAACCACCGTCACCGAGCCCAGCCTGTCGCGCGACCACAGCGAACGCATGCTGCGGGCCTTCGGGGCCGATATTTCAGTGGATCCTGACACCTGTAGCGTCACCGTCCATGGCCCTGCCACCCTCACCGGGCAGACCGTGGTGGTACCCGGCGACATCAGCTCTGCCGCCTTTTGGCTGGTAGCCGGAGCCATTACCCCCGGCTCTGACCTGGTAATTGAGAACGTGGGCATCAACCCCACCCGCACCGGCATTCTCGATGCGCTCCAGATGATGGAAGCCGATATTGCCCTGGAGAACCCCCGTGAGGTCACCGGGGAGCCAGTCGCCGACCTGCGAGTGCGCCACAGCCGCCTCAAAGCTGTCAATTTGAACGGCGACCTGATTCCCCGTATGATCGACGAGGTGCCGATTTTGGCGGTGGCGGCATTGTTTGCCGAGGGCACAACGGTGATCGCCGACGCTGAGGAATTGCGGGTCAAGGAGTGCGATCGCATCGCCGTTATGGCCAGCCAGCTCAGCCAACTGGGTGCCCGCGTTGAAGAACATCCCGACGGCCTCACTATTCACGGCGGCACCCCCCTCACAGGAGCCATCGTCGATAGCTACACTGATCATCGGGTCGCCATGAGCCTGGCGATCGCCGCCCTGCGGGCCAACGGCTCGATGCAGATACAGCGGGCCGAAGCGGCAGCGGTGTCTTACCCGAGCTTTACCGCTACCCTGGCTGCTCTTTGTGGATTGAGCCTGGACTGAGCTAAGTTCATGCCGAAATCATGACTTAGACCATTACCCTGGGCACACTCTAAGCAAGCCCCAGAGGCCAAGCCCCAAAAGCAATTTCAGGGCTCGACGTTCAAGCAACCGATGTGGCAACCGTTGAAAAACTTTGTCAATAGCCTTACCACCTATATGGCCCTCAGCCCCGACATGGTCGCCCGCCAACGGGTCAACCAGTGGCTGCGATCGCGCCGATGCCTCACCTGCGACGAGTGGTACCGCTACCATTGGACTCCGCCAGCCGTGCGTCGGCCCCTGCCCAAACCCCTAATTGACTTCACCTACCAGCAGCTCACCGCTTACTCCGGCCTCGAGATCGGTTGTGTCCAGCCCGGCGATCGTCTGGTTGAAGACCTGTCGTTTCCAGCGGTGTGCTGGTTTGACTGGAGCCTCACCCTCTGCGAAGACTTCTACGAAACCTTTGGCCTCGACATCAGCGAGCACTTCGATGAGACCCAGTTGTTGACCTGCGCTGATTTAGTCGGCTTTTTAGAGCAGCAGCTAGAGAACCAGAAAGATGAAGAGATGAGGGAGATAGGGGGATGAGGGAGATAGGGGGATGAGGAAGACCGGGAGTGCTCAGATTTCTGCCTGTTGCCCTGGCTCTCTCCCCCATCTTCCTCACTGTCCCCATCTCCTAATCGCCCAACCGACGGTTTAAAGTGAAGGGGTAGCCTACAGCGCGCCGTCGAGATAGGCGTAAGGAATCACCCCATGAGTCTAAAAGACCGCATTAGCGACGACATCAAAACCGCCATGAAGGCCAAAGACAAAGTGCGCCTAGAGACGGTTCGCAGCATTAAAAAAGTCATTCTCGAAAAAGAGTCTCTAGTGCGGCCCAGCGGGCAAGATGAACTCACTGCCGAGCAAGAGCTAGAGGTGCTGACCCAGCTGGCCAAGCAGCGCCGAGACTCAGTCGAGCAGTACCAAAAAGCTGGGCGCGACGACCTGGCCAATCAGGAAGCCCAAGAATTGGCCATTATTGAAGAATATCTGCCTCAGCAGCTCAGCGATGCCGAGGTCGAAGCCGTGATTGACGAACTCATCGCCAAAACGGGAGCCGCATCGCCCAAGGATATGGGCAAGGTCATGGGGCCTGCTATGCAGCAGCTCAAGGGTCGCGCCGACGGTGGCAAGGTGCAGGCTCTAGTCAAAGCCAAACTAGCGGGCTAGCCCTCAAGTCAAAATCTGCTTCAATAACCCAATTTTGTAGGGGAGAACGGCGTTCGCCCTGACGAGATACCCGGCTTGAACAGAGCTGACGACTTCAATTTTCTAGCCAACAAGCCAGTGACCGCCCTTTCAAGGACGCTGAGTGCTTTTTAGCCCTTAGATGTCGCTGAAACAAGGCAAGGGGTCTTAGTCCTGCCGTTGCAGCTTGTAGCGCAGCTCGGCAAGGTGGTCGTTGTTGCCAATCAGGTGTTCGTCGTAGTTGCGCTGCCACACCGACTGCCCCAGCTGGTTGAGCCGCAGATTGATGCGCTTCGCTGCCGCTGCTTTAAAGCTGGCAATAAAAGACGACAGCAGCCAAGGCTTCTGGCTTTCAGAGTTGCCAGTTAGCCCTACACCGACGGTGGCGGGCACCTGCAAAAAGACAATGCTTTGCAGGCTTGTGGGGGTAATCGTCCAGACATCGAGATCAATACCTTTGCGGTTGGCGGCAGAGCGCACCCACTCGTCGGCCACAATCAGGCCGCAGTCGTTGAGGCACAGCTGGCCCTGCTGATAGTCGCCCAGTAGAGGCTGCTGCTGAAAGGTCGAAAGCCTAATTAGGTAGGGTTTGGGCGCAGCGGAGTGAGTCAAAATATCTGCCCTCGAAGCAACTGTGGCGTAGGCGTTATTGCGTAGGCTCATCACCGCTAAACCATGAATGCACCAGTAACCATAGTCTTCCCAGCCAGCCCAGGCCAGCATCAACTTTGGGGATGAAGTTATTGTGTTCTTTCAGCAGGGCTACAGGCCATCGCTGAAGGCTTGAATCAGCTTGTCTAGATAGCTGTTAACCAGTTGGGCCGAGGTCTCGGGTAGAGCAGCCAGAATTTCGGTTTGCAGGTGGCGGTAGGCGGCGATCGCAGAGTCTTGTTTGTGTAGAGCACGAGTGATGTTCTGCATCCACACCACGTACTCTTCCATAAAGCCGTCAGGGTCATCGAGCAGAATGGCTTTGGCAACGCATTCTAGGGTGTAGAGCATGTCGCGCTGGCACTTGGCCCCGTGCGCTTGCACCGCCTCACGATAGGAACCCACCATGAGCTGGCGCAGGGCACTGAGCACCAGGGTTTCACTGTCTTCTCTCAGCCGGGTATAGGTCTTAAAGCGCGTATCAAAGGACGCCACAAACTGGGCTAGGGGCCGCAGTTCTAAATCGCTCAGGTACCGACCGTCAGCCTGCTGAATGGAGGCGAGCAGAGTGTGGTTCATAACCGTTGAAAAAGTGCATGACCCAAACAAATATCCCCCTAAGTTGCCCCCAAAGTTGCAAAAGGTAACAATTGGAAACGGTGGAGAAAGCAGCCCGCACCGATGTCAATTGTTTTTTTCAGGCGGATCTGGCTGGTTAATAATGTCGTTGATCACGTTATCGACCGCCACGGTGAGGCGATAGGGCGTGACGTTGTCGGACTGAGATACCACCACAATCTCGTAGTAGCCCGACTGGGGCAACTCTCCGGCCCAGGTGTTTTGCTCGGCATCGGCCAAAATGTGGGGCAGCTCGTCGGTGGGCACTGGCACGTAGAGCGAGAGGCGAGTGCTCTCGGGGGGGGCTTGTAGATTCAACCGCAGCAGCTGCTCGGCGCTGAGGTTGAGAATGTAGATTTGACCGTGGCCGGGGTTGAGATTGCCCTGCTGCTGCTGGTTAAAGGTGCCTTCGGCAAAGGTGATTTCAGTCAGGTTTTCGCCGCTTTCCATGGCGTTGACTTGGTCTTGGGCCAGGGCAAACCAGATTTGATCGACGGGGGTCTCAACAAAGCCCTCGCTGGCCCGCCCCGGAAACAGCTGGTTGAAGCGGGCGTCGGCCAAATCGTAGAGGGCTTTGCTGCTGACGTAGAGGGCGTTGACCTGGCGCTTCCAGCGATCGCTGTCGGTGGGGTTATAGCGGCCCAGCTTGCTGCGGGCGTCGGTGCTGAGGTTGGCTTCGATCAGATCTAGATTGTCGGCGGCGATCGCATCCCACGCCGCCCGCAAAGGCTCATCCTGAGGCTGATCGGTGAGCTGGGTGCCCTGGCGATCGGGGTTTTGCTCGTAGAAGAGCTGGTCAGTTAAGCCCGAGACGTAAGACCAATCAACGCTGAGGACGACAGCGCGATCGCGCAGGGCCTGCTTGCGATCGCGCTCGGCCTCGCTGAGGTTAGGGTTGCTGGCATCGCTGCCGCCGGGCGAAACCACCTCAGAGCCATCCCCAGCAAACTGGGCCAGGGGGTCGAGCCACCACCACAGCCCTCCGGCGACTCCCACCATGACCAATAGCCCGGCCAAGGCAGGCCAGCACCCCGACGAGGTTTTTTGCACCGGCACCGCGCGGGGCGGTGGGGCCACGGTGGCCGTGGGGTCGTAGGCCATCGGCGGTGCGTAGGGAGCCGCCGGAGAAACCGCCACCGTGGGTGCTGGCCTGGGCGGTTCGGGCTGAGGCGGCGGCACCGTGGGCTGCATGCGAATGGGCATGGGCTGCGACCAAGCCGCCGAGAGGGCGTCGGGGTGAGCCAGGTTCAGGGCAGCCATCGCCTGTCCGGCAGACTGGTAGCGATCGCCCAGATCGTGGGCCACCAGCTGCGTTAGCACCTGGCTGAGAGTAGCGGATAGCTCAACCTGTTCTGGCCAAACCCAGCGATCGCGGCGATCGTCATAGAGATCGTTGGGGTCTTTGCCTGTTAGCAGCACCAGGGTGGTCATGCCCAGAGCGTAGAGGTCGGTGGCCGGGCTCACCTGGCCCGATTCAAGCTGTTCTTCGGGGGCATAGCCCACGGTGCCTAGGCGGGTGATAGTGCCATCGGCGGCCTGGTAGGGCTGGGCTACCCCGAGCTGATAGCGCACATTCACCACCAGCTGCTTGACGCCGCCAAAGTCAATCAGCACCGGGCGACCGTCGGCATTGCGCTGAATCAGATTGTCGGGCGAAATATCACGGTGGACGATGCCAATGCTGTGCAGGTATTGCAGCAGCGGCAGCGTTTGCATTAAAAACTGCACCCCCTCGGCTTCGCTAAAGCTCTCGCCGACGGCGCGGCGGCGATCGAGCAGTTCGCGGTAGCTGGGGCCTTCGACGTAGTCTTGCACCAAAAACAGCCGCCCCTCATCCCGCAGCAGCTCGCGAAACCGAGGCACCTGGGGGTGGTTGATCTGGTAGAGGATGCTGGCCTCACGCTCAAACAGGGTTTGGGCCTTGTCTAGGGCAAGCTTGCCAGGCACCTGGGGATTGAATTCCTTCAGCACGCAGAGTTCTTGAAACCGATGGGTGTCTTCGGCTAGGTAGGTGTCGCCAAAACTGCCCCGGCTGAGCTGCCGCAGCACCCGGTAATGGCCTCCGAGCAACCGTTCTCCCTGTCCTGCTTCAGCCATGGCGCGTACTGCTGAACCCAGCTATCTAGTGTTGCGTTCGATGCATCTGTCACAGATTAGCGCAAACCTGCACTATTTCTGTGAACGGCTAAAGTGAGTCACCCAGGGCGAGTTGGGCGGTGGTGCACCGCTGCTCAAGCGCTCTGGCAGCTGCCTCATTATCGTAGAAACCGCTTTCAATCCAATTCCCAAAGCAAAAATATTTAAGTCTTTGCCAACATTGCTCCTGGCTGTGGGCAAGGAGCAAATCTATCGAGTCAACGCTTTGAGCCCGAGGATTTTACGGCCATAACGAAATAGCCTTGGTTGCAAAAAAAGACCCCTGAGTTAGCTATCCTCAGGGGTCTGAATCAGGGTGCATCTACCGCTCCAATCTCCTAGGGCAGCGGCCAAATTCCGGGGAAATACCTAGGGTTCACGGATACTTGAAACAAAGTGGCTATGATCTGGGGGCTGTGTGAATTGTTGACCTTTGCCCTATGGCTAGCCCTGTGACCTCCTCTAATATTCAAGGTTCTCCCGCCGAGGCTCCCACTAGGGAGGCGGCCCTAGCGCCAGGGGTTTACATCGTTGGGGCCGGGCCGGGCGACCCAGAGCTATTGACCGTCAAAGCCCAGCGGCTGCTGAGCCAGGCGGATGTGATTCTCTACGCCAACTCCCTGGTACCCCAGCAAATCTTGGCCTGGACTCGCCCCGAAGCCGAGCGCATCGGCACCGCCACGATGACGCTGGAGAGCATTTTGCCACTGATGGTAGATCGGGTGCGGGCCGGGAAATCGGTGATTCGGCTGCAATCGGGCGATCCTAGCCTCTACAGCGCCATTCACGAACAAATTCAGGCTTTGGCGGCGGCAGAGGTGCCCTTTGAGGTGGTGCCGGGCATTAGCGCCTACCAGGCAGCGGCGGCCAAGCTCAATGCCGAACTGACGATTCCGGGTCTAGTGCAGTCGATCATTCTTACCCGCATCAGCGGACGTACCCAGGTACCCAAGTCCGAGGACTTAGCCTCCTTAGCGGCCCACAAGACCAGCTTGTGTCTGTACTTGAGCGCCCGCCATGTGGAAGAATCCCAAGCCCAACTCTTGAAGCATTATGAACCGGATACCCCGGTGGCAATCTGCTTTCGCATCGGCTGGCCCGATGAGCAGCTCTTAGTGGTTCCCCTATCGGAGATGGCCAAAACCACCCGCGAAAAAGACCTAATTCGCACCACGCTGTACGTGATCAGCCCGGCGCTGCGGGGGCAAAAGGTGAGGTCGCAGCTCTACAACCCTGACCACACTCACCTGTTCCGTCCTAAGGATCGATCCGTCACCCCCTCTGATGCGACTCAAGATGCAGTGACCTTTGAGTCTTGACCTCAGTGATGGCTGGGCTTAGAGTGTTGGCATCAAAATATTTAAGCCTCTAGGGTTCCGGTTTGGTTGCAAAGCTGAATGCCTGGTCCGAGAGAGGCGAGTTGGTAATAGCCAACTACACGGCGGGATAAAAGCCCGGGAGATAGATGAGAAGCGGTGAGATTTAGCTTCTTAAATCTCCTGGGCTTTTTGGCTCACTTCTCAAAACCTGCGATTTACTTGGCTCAGTGCAACCCTGTGAGGCTCTTCGATGACCACCGACCCCGCTAACGATTCCGTATTTCAAAGTCCGAACGGCAGTTCGACGGAGGCTCAGCGCGCCCTGGAGATGGAAGCCCGCCTGCCGATGACGGGCTGGCAGCAGGAAGTGTCCCAGGGGCTGGAGTATGGCCTAGAGGCGGCGGCAAGCATTCGCGATCGCACCATTCCCACCTTCTCCCGAGGCGAGCTACCCCACTACGCCGGCATCAACACCTTCCTCAAAGCACCCTACATCGAAGATGTGCGCCGGGTGGGCGAGTTTGACGTGGCGATCGTCGGCATTCCCCACGACAGTGGCACCACCTATCGCCCCGGCACCCGCTTTGGCCCCCAGGGCATTCGCCGCATCTCCGCCCTCTACACCCCCTACAACTTTGAGATGGGGATTGATCTGAGAGAAAGCATCACCCTCTGCGACGTGGGCGATGTGTTCACCATCCCCGCCAACAACGAAAAATCCTTCGACCAGATTTCTAAGGGCGTGGCCCATGTATTTGCCTCCGGCGCATTCCCGATTTTGCTGGGGGGCGACCACTCCATTGGCTTCCCCACGGTGCGAGGCATTTGCCGCCACCTGGGCGACAAGAAAGTCGGCATCATCCACTTCGATCGCCACGTTGACACCCAGGAGACCGACCTTGACGAGCGCATGCACACCTGCCCCTGGTTCCACGCCACCAACATGGCCAACGCCCCGGCCAAGAACCTCGTGCAGCTGGGCATCGGCGGCTGGCAGGTGCCCCGCCAGGGGGTAAAGGTCTGCCGCGAGCGGGCCACCAACATTCTCACCGTCACCGACATTACTGAGATGGGGTTAGATGCGGCCGCTGACTTTGCGATCGCCCGCGCCACCGACGGCACCGACTGCGTCTGGATTAGCTTCGACATCGACTGCATCGACGCGGGCTTTGTGCCCGGCACCGGCTGGCCCGAACCCGGTGGCTTGCTGCCCCGCGAAGCCCTCTACCTGCTCAAGCGCATCATTCAAGAAACCACCGTCTGTGGCATTGAAGTAGTCGAGGTGTCCCCCCCCTACGATGTCAGCGATATGACATCCCTAATGGCGACCCGCGTCATCTGCGACACCATGGCCCACCTGGTCAAGTCAGGTCAGCTGCCCCGCCGCGAGAAGCCTAGCTACATCCACGAAGAGGCGAATATGAGTGTGGATGAGCCTTGGGAGTAGGAAAGTTTTGAATTTTGAGTTTTGAATTTTGAGTTAAAACCCTATCAGTAGAACTCAACACTCAAAACTAAGAACTCAAAACTCATCGTCACCCTTATTCCTGCTCCCTACCTCCTCCGCTTCCTGCCATGCACGAAACCGACATGACTAAGGCCCTGATTCTCACCGTGCGCGACTGGTGGGAAGCGCAGCCGGGACAGCCTGCGATCGAGAAGGTTCACCTGACCGTGGGCAAGTTTACCTGTGTAGAGCCGGTGGGTCTACAGTTTGCCTTTGAGGTACAGACCAAAGGCACCTTTTTAGACGGGGCTGAGCTGGTGATTCGCGAAACGCCGCTGGTGGCTTTTTGCCACGACTGCCAGAGCCAGTATCAACCTGAGATAGGACTGCAATATGCCTGCCCTACCTGCCAGTCACCCATGGGCGATATTCGCTCAGGGCGTGAGCTGAAGATCGATCGGGTCGAGTACGCGGAGGCAACTAGCCCAATGCCTCTCCTTTAGGCCTGGGATAAACTGGGACTTAATATAAAAGCAACAGACCCCCAGCTATGCCCGCCCAAAGCCGCTCTTTAGATCAGTTGCAGGTGCTCAATACCCTCTATCAAAGGGGCTATCACAGCGACCTCATGGAGCGTTCCCTAGCCAAAATTATTGAGCTAGAGCGTAGCTAGGCTCTGCAACAAGCCTCAGAGCTTCAGGCCAAGCTCCAAGCCTACGAAACTCAGTACCGCCTTCCCTCAGACACCTTTTACCAACAGTTCAATGCCGGAGAGCTGGGCGACAGCATGGATTTCGTCGAGTGGAGTGCCTTCTACGACCTGTGGCAGTCGATTCAAACGCGACTCAGTGTTTTGCAATCTACTAATTAAATCATGCACCAAACCTTCGACGCTGCTTTAGGAATCGATCTGCTCCACGTCAATCAGGCCGGGGCTAACCACAATCGCGCCCATTTCGACGCCTGGGGCATCACCTGCATGAACATCATGAGCAGTCCGGGGGCGGGGAAGACGGCGCTGCTGGAGCGCACACTGGAAGGGCTGCACGGGAATCTGGCGATCGCCGTGATCGAAGGCGACATGACCACGGAGCTGGATGCCGATCGACTGCGCCAGTACGGCGTGCCAGTGATTGCGATCAACACGGGGCGATCGTGCCACCTCGACGCCAAAATGGTGGCGGGGGGCATCCACACGTTAGAGCATAGCTACAACCCCAACTCCCTTGACCTGGTGCTGGTGGAAAACGTGGGCAACCTGGTTTGCCCCGCCGAGTTTGAGGTGGGCGAACACGCCAAGGTGGCACTACTGAGCGTCACTGAAGGGGAAGACAAGCCCCTTAAATACCCAATCATGTTTCAGGAGGCCGACTGCCTGCTGATTACGAAGGTAGATCTGGTTCCGTATCTAGACGTGAGCATCGAGCAGATTGCGGCGAATGTACGGCAGATGAACCCCCACGTCACAATCATTGCAGTTTCAACTAAGACTGGGGAAGGATTAGAAGAATGGTTTGGGTGGGTGCGCGATCGCGTATCATCCACCACCTCAGCCAAAACCCACGCCCGCCTCTAAAGCAGGCTCTAGGCCTAGAGACTATCCAACGCCCTTGGCAGACCAGGTCTGCCAAGCGTTGCCTCAGCCAAAATCGAAAATCCAAAATTACGACGGCCCCAGCAGTCGCCGCATAGCGCCGCCGACGGCCCGCTTCATTTGCTGCTTGCGCCGCCAGCGCTGAAATTCTTTGCGGTAGCCGTACTCATTGGGGCGGTAGATGCGCCAAGCATCCCAACTCAACTTTAGGCCCCAGGGGGCAACCCCAAGGTAAAGCAAAAACTTGACCAGTCCGCCCCAAAAGCCAGCGCCGCCCGTCAGCACCAAGAACAGCAGCAAGAACCCGCCAAATATGGCGAATTGAGACAGGCCATGGTGAAACCGCTGCCTGCGCTGGCTGTCGAACAGTTTCTGGTCGGCCAGCTCGTATTTTTTAACATCCCACTCGCGCTCGGCGGCGGCGATCGTATCGGCGGAAATGCCTAGTTCGTCGGCAATTTCTAGTAGCTGAGCGCGAGAAAGCTCGCCTGACTCGGTTTGGTGGGCGATCGCAAGGCTCAAAATCTGCTGAGCATCCTCAGCTGGGTACAAAAACTCGCCGCTGTTGGTGTAAGCATCCGTCGCCAAATCTGCCATCGTCACCCTCTCGGCCAAGACTCCCTTTTTCCTTATAAACAAAAATCCAGGGTTTGGGGGATCGGTCGCGGTACGGAAAACCTATTGGCCCTCACCCAACGCCCAACCCCAATGCCGAAATGGTAAGCCCCGCAATGGTTTGGGAATACTAACGATTGGATACGCATCTTAACCATCGGAGTGTGCACTATGACTCAACTGGTACCTATCCGCCTAGAGGATGGCACCGAGATCTACATGGAGGCCACCGACGACGTGGTTGCCCCCGACTCGGCCACAGCCCCCTACGCCGACCCCTATACCGAAACCGGCCGCACCGCCAAGGGATGGAACAGCGCCAATCAAGCTGTGCAAGTTCAGGCAGCACAAAGCTTTAAGGCCATTGAAGGCACCATTCGCACCTACACCAGCCACACCATGAGTGCCTTCAAAGACATGGCCACCGCCAACGTTGAAAAAGTCACCCTAGAGTTCGGCCTCAAGGTCGGCGGAGAGGCAGGCGTTCCCTACGTTACTAAAGGCACCGCAGAGAGCAATCTCAAAATTACCGTGGAGTGCTCGTTCAACTAAATTTCCTTTAGAACCGGAAATTATCGTCACCTCAGCCGGGTTTCTGACCAGAATAGCCAACTTTAATTGGCAAACCTGACAGAAACCCGGCTTTTATTGTGCCAATTCTGGGCCGATGTATAATAATTTGATGATAAATCCTAGAAAACACGGGGGTTTGCCGAATCTTCTTTACTGTTAATTAGATTCGGTACGCTCTGGTCTCTGGGTTTTTAGTGATCCCCACAGCAGATAGACCGCTAGACCGTTCTCTAAGGGGCTATGTCTGCGCTAGCCTGCCACTAAATCGGGGATGATTTTACTGAGACCGTTCCCGACAGTTCCTGAAACTCCAGACCACTACAAGGGCCACCAATACAAGGGATGAGATCTTGCAGGGATTGACGAAGGAAAAACCTATCTTAATCACCTGTTGTGCTGCCGGTGGTGCGTTGTTTCTTTTGACGCTGCTGGTCAAAACTGGCACGGGAAGAACGCCATCGCTGCCGCCGCCCCCCCCCAGTGCGGAAAGCCTGAGTATTCAGACCGTGCCGGTGCCGCCGCCGCCGACTGCTGGCCAAGAGCTCCAGCAAGATCGCTTTGAGCGCGATCTAAACCGACAGCAAGATTTGGTGAGCAGCCTACAGGACGAACTGCGCGCCCAGGAGACTCTAGCCGATGACCTCAAAGCCCAGCTCGAGCGCCAGCAGGCCGAAACCGAAGCGGTGCTAGAGCAGCTCGACACCTACCAGACAGCTGTGGAGGAGATGACCTCCCAGCAGGTGCGGTTGATTGAGTCGATACCGCGCAATAACGAAACCCAGACCATGCTGCTGTGGGGCATTTTAGGTCTATTTATGCTGCTGGTGCTGGGCGGGGGCACCGCCTTTGCCGTGATTGCCCTGTGGCTGATGCACCTGCAGCGGCGCACCTATCAGCCACCGCCCCAGCCGATGATGTATCCGGTGCGGATGCCGCCCAACCCCTATTTTTATTACGAAAAGCAGCCCCTGCCGCCGCCGGCCCAGCCGCAACCCTACGTCCAGTACGACATCAGGCCTTACGAATAAGCGGACATCCTTAGGATAGCTGGGGATACCGAGGGTTGAAGGTTCACGGTGTAAGGTTTAAGGGGCAAGGCAATGCCCTCATTTTTTCCCTAACCCTTGACGTCAATGGCTATGACCCTCACCCAGGTTTGGGGTGCTTTTTTAATCTTTGTGCTGTCCCCCATCGTGGGCGGTCTGCCCCTGACCGGGTGGTCTACCCGGCTGCTGTCGGGAAAACGGCTGCGGCGGGTGGGCACAGGCAACGTCGGCGTATCGGCGGCCTTTTACCACGGCGGCAAGGTGGCGGGCATTGTGGCGGTGCTGCTAGAGGCAGCTAAAGGGATTGGGGTGGTGCTGCTGGCCCGACACTACTTTCCAGTGGATCCAGTATGGGAAATCATTGCCTTGATCGGCCTGGTGATGGGCCGCTACTGGTTTGCCAAGGGAGCAGGCACTACCAATGTAGTGTGGGGCATTGCCGTGTACGACTGGCCCACGGCGCTGCTGACGTTTATGCTCAGCGGGCTGGGATTTACCATTTTTCGCGAGCGGCGTCAGGGTCGGCTGCTGTCGCTGGTGCTGCTGCCGCTGATTACCGCCCTGCGCCACTCAGATGGGGCGCTGGTGTTGGCGATGACCTGCCTGAGCGGGCTGATTGCCTGGATCTATCAAAAGCTGCCCGACGATCTCGATTTGCCTGACGACGAAGGACGATTGGAGTCTCGCACCATGTTTCGGTTTTTTCGCGGCGATCGCGCCCTTGTTGCCCTCGATCGCTCCCTTGACCCCACCAAGTTTGGCCACAAAGCCGCCACCCTGGGCCAGCTAACAGCCTGGGGCTACCCGGTGCCCCGTGGCTATGTGCTGCCCGCTGGAGATGACCCAACCGCTCTGCTGGCGATCGCAGAGCCCTCGCCCACCCAGCCCCTCGCCGTCCGCTCCTCAGCTCAGGACGAAGATACGGGCACGGCCTCGGCAGCGGGCGTGTATCAGTCATTTCTGAACATCACTAGTCAGGAGGCGCTAGCGGCGGCGATCGTGCGGGTGTTCTCGTCCTACAACGCGCCCCAGGCCAGGGAGTATCGACGGAGCAAGGGGTTGCCCGAGCAGGGGCTGGCAGTGATCGTGCAGCAGCAGGTACAGGGGCAGTTTTCGGGGGTGGCCTTTAGCCGCGACCCCATTGCCCGCTGCGGCGATGCGGTGGTGATCGAAGCGCTGCCCGGTAGGGCCGACCAGGTGGTGGGCGGGCAGGTGACACCCGAACAGTATCGGGTGCTGGTGCAGGCAGACGATGTGCCGCCCCTAGCCGCGATCGCTGAGGCCGATTGGCAGCTCTCCGACGCGCTAACGCTGACGGTAGAGGGCCAGGGCCAGACCCCCTCACGGCTGCTTCAGCAGGTGGCCTACCTGGCCCGCCACCTGGAGAGCCGCTACCAGGGCATTCCCCAAGACATTGAGTGGAGCTACGACGGGGAAACCCTGTGGCTGTTGCAGAGCCGCCCCATCACCACGCTGCAACCGCTGTGGACGCGCAAGATCGCTGCCGAGGTGATCCCCGGCACGATTCGCCCGCTGACCTGGTCGATCAATCGGCCCTTGACCTGCGGCGTGTGGGGCGAGATTTTTACGGTGGTGCTGGGCGATGGCTCCGCCTCTCCAAGGGAGAATCGCGCCCGTGGGCTCGACTTTGAAGCCACCGCGACGCTGCACCATGCCCACGCCTACTTCAACGCCACCCTGCTGGGGGACATCTTTCGCCGCATGGGCCTGCCGGCTGAAAGCCTGGAGTTTTTGACGCGCGGGGCTAAATTTAGCCGCCCTCCCCTGCGCTCCACCCTGCGAAACCTGCCCGGTCTGGTGCGCCTGCTGCGCCGCGAACTCAAGCTGGAGCAACAGTTTGCCCAGGAGAATCGCGATCGCTTTGAACCCGCCCTGCAAGCCCTGACCGACACCCCGAGGGATGCTCTCGCACCCCAGGCATTGCTCGACCGCGTAGACCAGATTCTTGAGCTGCTGAAGCGAGTCACCTACTACAACATTCTCGGCCCGCTGAGCTTTGCCCTGCGCCGCGCCCTGCTCAAGGTGCCGGAAGAAAGCCTCAACCCGATGCAAAATGCGGAGATTGCGGCTTTGGAGGCGTTGCGGGCGATCGCCCAAGACATTCGCCAGACGCTCTCGAAGCCCGAACTAGCCCGCATTACCGACAGCTCGTCGCTGATGACGGCCCTGGCCGAAAGCACTGACGGCGAATCGTTGCTCAAGGCGATGGGGCAGTTCACTGAGCAGTACGGCTACCTCAGCCCCGTGGGCACCGACATCGCCGTGGCCACCTGGCAAGAAAACCCTGGCCCGGTGCGCGAGCTGCTGGCTCAGTTTGTGCGGCAGCCGCCACCCCCCAAATCTGCCGCCGCCTCACCCCAGGGCACAGCGGCCACAGTCCAACGCCGCCTCGACCTCAAGGGGCAGGTAAACACCCTTTACAACCGGCTGCTAGCCGAGCTGCGCTGGAGCATTCTAGCCCTGGCAACCCAGTGGCAAACGCAAGGGCATCTGCCGGAACGGGACGACATTTTCTTTCTCACCCTGGAGGAAATTCAGGAGTTGGTAACGGGGAGTGAAACACCGGATTGGAGGGGTGTGCGGGAGCGGATTAGCGATCGCAAAGCCCAGTACGAACGAGACAAGAAGATGCCCGCCGTTCCCTACTTGGTGTTTGGCAACGAGCCCCCTAGCCGCCAGCTTTCTTTAATGCCAACCGCCACGGTGCAGCAAAAGCTTACGGGCATTGGTGCCAGCGCTGGCACCGTCGCTGGCCCAGTGGTGGTGATGACCCAGCTAGAATCTGTGGCCTCTACCGAAGGCTCTTTCATTCTGGTGGTGCCCTACACCGATGCGGGCTGGGCACCGCTGCTGGCCCGCGCCCAGGGGCTGATCGCCGAGGTGGGGGGTCGTCTCTCCCACGGGGCGATCATCGCCCGCGAGTACGGCATCCCCGCCGTCATGGATGTGACCAACGCCACCCAGCGGCTACACACCGGCCAGTGGGTGCGAGTCAACGGCGAAACCGGCACCGTGGAAGTACTTGAACCACCAGGGAGTGAACCCCTAAGCCTTGAGCCAGGTAAAACCTGAGCTTTCTCCGCCTCTATCCACGGGCCTAGCTCGAATTGAGTAAAAACCCTTGGCAAATTAGTACAATTGAACTATTCTTAGTAATGCAATTGCACTATTGCAGGTTTCAGCCACTCAATTTTTGCAAATATGAATGGTCACCGTGGCGGGGCGCAAGCCCTGAGCTGGATTGTTGCGCTCAGCGTAGGCGTTGGCATTATGACAGAACTCACCCAATCGACTCCCCAGGTCGTCGCTGAAGAGCAATCGGTAGCCGAGGCACCGGTCAACCCCTGGCTCGGCGCATCGTTTCCTTTAGAAAATTTTTCGCGCTACACGTCGCCCTTTGGGTACCGGCAGCACCCCATGGGCGGCAACCGCTTCCACTATGGGCTAGACTTGGCCGCCCCCATGGGCAGCTACATCCGCAGCTGGTGGGCGGGCAAAGTAGTTGAGGTACACGACCACACCGCCTGCGGCACCGCCGCCATCATTCAGTCGGGCTCGTGGACCCACGTCTACTGCCACATGCAGGGCAGCATCGTGGTCGAAAAAGAAGGGGGGCGCGTACTGGTCGATCGCGACGGCGGCATCGAGATTCGCCAGGGGCAAATGGTGACCTCGGGCCAGCGCATTGGCCGCGTGGGCATGACTGGCAGCACTACCGGGCCGCACCTGCACTGGGGGCTCAAGTACGAAGGAGCCTGGGTAGACCCCGCGATGGTGATCAAAGCCGGAGCCGACTATCAACAGCTACAGGCGACGCAGGCCGTAGATTAGCCCCTGGCATACCTGGGTGAGAAACGCCATATCTAGCGTGTCTAAGGTGTCAGTAGCCCGGTGGTAGTGGGGGTTGCGCAGGTCCGCGGTATCCGTAACCAAAATAGCCGGATAGCCCAAATCCCAAAAGGGGACGTGATCGCTGCGGCGAGTGTCGGGCACATTCTTGCCCTGATTGACAATTGGGAGCCACTGGCTGCGCAACCCTGCGGCGCGAAACCCCCGCCACAGACGCACCATGGTCGGAATACTCTGCCAGGGGCCGATCTGGGCAATGTAGTTGCCCTGGTTGGGATAGATGCGCTCTAAACCGGGCGGATACTTTTGGGAGTGGGACTGGTGACAGCAGTAGCCCAGCATTTCGAGGGATAGCATTAGCCCTACAGGGCAAACGCATACTCAGGAAGCGAGAACTCTAAGCAGGTAGTCGTTGTCCCAGCCAGCCTTAAGCCGTTTCGCCTTCTTGCCGACCTTTGCAGAGGACTCCTGCGTGAGCAGGTTAAGGGCAAT